>Ga0194123_10000008_pt1 | contig 470465 bp, 377 predicted proteins | sample TA2MahsurfametaG_5_FD_155479 | JGI IMG/M metagenome (GOLD analysis project Ga0194123, IMG submission 155479) | Freshwater microbial communities from Lake Tanganyika, Tanzania - TA2015023 Mahale A surface | ecosystem: Environmental > Aquatic > Freshwater > Lake | place: Tanzania: Lake...
GAGCGTATTCCAGGCATTCCCACCGGGCGCGACGTCGATTGGCAGCCGCTGGTCGACTACCGCCGCAACGGCGTGAGCGAAACCACCATCCACGGCGCTGTGGCCTGGGCCAGCGGCGGCAAGCTGGTGCACAGTTTTGGCGGTAACGTGCTTTGTTACGGCCGCAGCATGATGAAGCCCTTCATGCTCAAGCCTCTTGCCAAGGTTCTTGCAGAAACCACGACCTGGGAACAAAAGGCAATTGCTGTTTCAAGCCACAATGGCGGCACCGAGCATGTGTCTGCGGCCATGAGCCTGCTCGATTCCTCTGATTGGGGCTTGATGCAAACTCCTTTGGATGTTCCGCTGGTGCAGTTCGGCCGGCAGGTGCGCAGGCCGCGGCGCTGGTATCACCCCTGTTCAGGCGAACACGCAGCTCTCCTGAAAGCCTTCAAGCTCATGGGCTGGGATAGGGTGGGATACACCCTGCCACATCATCCTTTCTTCGCGGCCTACATCGCGGAGCTGCGCAATTCTCTTGGGCGCAACTGGAATCCGCTGCGCCTTGCGCGCGACGGGTGTGGTTTGCCAACGGTTTCAAACACCGTAACCGAACTTGCCATGCTCTATGCCGACCTCGCTAAACGCAGGAACAACGACTGGATCTGGGAAGCCATGACGCGCCATCCTGACCTTGTGGGCGGCTTCAATCGCCTCGATTCCACCATTCTTAAGGCCTGTGAAGGCAAGGTGATTGCCAAAGAGGGAGCCGATGGTTTGCTCGGTCTTTCGGTTGTGCACCCCGAATTTCCAGATGGCTTGGGTGTGGTCATCAAAATTGCGCACGGGTGGAATCCGCAGGCGACTTGGTATGTGGCGCGCGGAGTTTTGGGTGTACTGGGTTTTGATTTCCGCAATCCTTATGCATTGCATCGGCAGAAGGCTTTCCTTGTGGAGGGCATTGTTCCGCCGGCATTCGAAAGCAAGTTGCGCGAGGTGAAGACCTGGGACGATTGGGATCCCAACCGCGACGTCTACGATTACGACTGGACCGCATTCGCCGACCATGAACCGCAGCCGAATCAGGAGAATGTGCGATGAAAAACCAAAACAACACAGGCCGGCCAGGTTCGATTGTTGCCGGAGTGCTGGCACCGCATCCGCCACACCTCGTGTATGCGGAAAATCCTCCACAGAACGAACCACGCGCAGAGTGTGGATGGGAAGAGCTACGCTGGGGCTATGAGCGCCTCCGCAAGAGTCTGAGCGGCGAGGATTTCGATGTCATCATTGTGCATACGCCACACTGGCGCACGGTGGTCGGGCATCATTTGCTTGCAGTTCCGCATTTCAAAGGGCTCTCCGTTGACCCGGTTTTTCCGCATCTGTTCCGCTACAACTACGACCTCAAGGTCGACGTTGAGCTTGCAGAAATCATTGCAGCAGAGGGTGAGTCAGCAGGGCTGCAAACCTCACTCATGCGTAATCCAAAATTCCGAGTGGATTATGGCACCATTATTAGCTGCCACCTTTCGCACCCCACTTGGAACAAACCGATTGTTTCGATTTCCTCTAACGCATCGGCCGACTACTTCAGCACCGATGTCGGCCAACGAGAGATGATTGCGCTTGGCCATGCCACCCGTGCCGCCATCGAAAAATCGGGGCGACGTGCACTTCTGCTTGCGTCGTGTTCCCTTTCACACCGGCACTTCACCGAAGAGCCGCAGGTTCCCGAGGATATGACTTACGAGCACATTTACAATCACAATCAGTACCTGTGGGACATGCGCATGCTCAAGATGATGCGCGCGGGCGAAAGCCGGCGAGTGATTGCCGAAATGCCTGATTTCACCGACCAGGCCATTTCCGAAACCCGTGCGGGCTGTTTGACCTGGTTACTTGCCGCCATGAATTTCCCAACCACACCGGCAACCGTGCATGCTTACGGCACCGTTATTGGCACCGGCAATGCTGTTGTTGAATGGAGAATGTGAAGCAATGACAACACCAAAAGAAAAACAACAACCGCAGATTGGTTTTGTTGCAGGCTTCATTGTGCCTGGCATGCCGCAGCCTCTCCTTGCGCCAGAAAAATCTCCGGGCTGGGGGCGTGTTCGTGCTGCGTTTGAGGTTCTTAGGGAACGCCTCGACGCGCTCAAGCCCGATGTTCTGGTGATTTATTCCACCCAGTGGCCCAGCGTTTTGGGACATCAAATTCAGGCTGATGCACGCCCCCAGGGTGTGCATGTGGATCACGAATTCCACGATCTCGGAACCATGGAATACAACTTCCCTGTGCATGTGCCCTATGCTGATGCCTACATTGCCTCGGGAAAAGAGCGTGGCCTTCACATGCGCCGAGTGTGCTTCAAAGGCTTTCCTATTGACACCGGGTCGTTGGTTGCCTTGGGGCTTTTGAATCCCGATAACCACGTTCCGTGCACGCTTGTTTCGAGCAACATGTACGCCGACCGTGCTGAAACAATTGTGCTCGGCAAGGCCGCTCGCGATGCTGCTCAAAAGCAAAAGCTCCGCGCTGTTGCAATTGCCTCAACCGCTCTTTCAAACCGTCTTTGGACAAAACCCATCGATCCCACAGAAGATGCTATCTCCTCGCAAAAGGACGATGAATGGAACCGCAAGTTGCTTGAAATCCTTGCACAGGGTCGCCTCGAAGATGTGGCACAGCTGGCGCGCCAGTTTGCTCGCGAGGCGCATGCCGATTCCAAGCTCAAGGCTATCTGGTGGCTCTCAGCTGCTTTGGGGAGCAGCAACGATTTTCGCGGTGAAGTGCTTGCCTACGAAGCTCTCCATGGAACCGGTGCAGCCGTGGTTGAACTGCGGCCTGGGGGTGTAAGTCGCGGCGAGCAGGAATTCGATGAAGATGATGTTGAATTCTTTCGCGGAGAGCGCTCGGTGCTCAGTCCTTCTTCTCCGGGCTCGAAGACTCCTGAGAAGGCTCGGCCTTCATAAGTGCGAAGGGGTAGGTGATCTCCACTGTTTCTTCGCCCGGCAGGATTGGAAAACGCCAGGTTTTGATTTTTTCAGCCAGGCATTTGCCGAGTTTCTCGTTTTTGTAGGTCGAGCGATCGGCGACATACTTCGCCGAAGAAACTTTTCCATCCAGTTCAATCTCAAATCTCACATAGACTTTACCTTCGACCTGGGAATCCGCACCCACCACGGAGAGGATACAGCTTTCGGTGTCTTCGCGGTTGCGGCTGAATACTTGCGAGATTTCGTCACGGTTCAAGGGTGTGGTGCGGCGCTCTGTGGCCTTTAAAGGGCGCGTGGTGCCGTCTGCGAGTTCACAGAGGTATTCGGCCTCGCGCTTGAGCTGAACGTAGTTCAGGCACTCTTCAGGGTTGATTTGTGCAGGTTTGACGGCTGGTGCATCAATGGTTGCTGTGCCTTCGTTCTCGTTGAGGCCATCCGAAACGCATCCCGAGAACAGCAGTACGCCTGCACCAAGAGCCATCCAGCATTTCATGCGCTTCGTTCTCAGCATGATTCAACCCGTCATTCTACAAAGTCAGTGAAACGATTGAAGGCTGGAGCCTTCGGGGGATTGAGTTGACAATGGCTCGCAAAGGGAATGTGGTCAAAGAGCATCCGCCAATTTGCAAACACAGCCTGCGGCACGTTGCGGCCTTGGGTGCGCTCAAAAACAGTTTTCCAGTAGGAGACATCTTCTTCTTCGGCGTAGACACGCGGTTCACTCAGACCTCCGCGTCCATTCTGAATCAGCACCTTTCCGACGTGCTTGTATTGCAGAGCTTCGAAAACCGTACGCACGGCTTCCTGTGAGCCTCCAGGGAAAACTCGGCTGAAAGCATCCGCTGCAACAGGTGGGGGCGGCAAACGGGGAACGATGTCTTCGTTGTTTACGAAACGCCAAATGCGGTTCGGCAGAACCTTTTCTACGAATTTGGCGTAGGTCTCATCGCCGAGGCGTGGAATAGCAAAAATGTAGATTTGGTCAACGGGCAGACCCATCTGCGCAAGGCGCACTGCACTCATGACGGCTTGCGCTCCACCCATGCTGTGACCTGTGAGAAGAATTGGTTTGCCGCCCGCAGAATGTTTTTGAACGAGTTCTACGAGCCTTGCCCAGCTGCGGTCGAGAACATTGAGAAAACCGATATGAACCTGACCCGGAATGCCACGCATGGTTTCGGGCTTGCTCGCGAAGGTGAGGTCGGTCAGATAATCGACCCATTCGGAAGTCCCTGCGAAACTCACCACGGTGTAACTTTCGTTCGAGCCTACGAAGGCCTGAAAGCCACTGCTCTGTTCGTTGATGAGGTCAACATTGTTGAAACCCACCTTGCTCAAATGATAAAGAGCATCATCGCCTTTGCGATAGGCTTGTACGCTCAGCCACGAGAGCCAGTAAGCATTCTTAGCGTTGAACTCTTGCACACCAGGGGTGATCTCAAGCTCCGAACCCCGCGGGCTTGTGCAGCGTCTCGGATCCCAATGCAGCCTCCAGCGGCGCTTGCGTGCTCCTTCATCGCCCACCATCGTGGAGTCTTTGAGGCTCCCATCGAGGTAATTGAGGCCGGAATCGTATTTCGGATTTTTTTTGTTGAAGAACCAAAGCAGACGTGACTCTGCAGTCTGAGCAGAGGGCTTTGGATCTTGAGTGCCACACGCAGTAAGCATAAAAGAAACACCGGTGAGGCATGCTCCCGGAAGGCAGACGCGCGGCAGAAATAAGCACCAGCGTGAAAACGGCGTTGTGCGCCTCGCCAGCATGCGGTTCCCTCCATGGAATCGAGCGTAGAAAATTTCAATTTGTCTGAAAGCGTAACAGTTTGAAAATATCAATGTCAGTGAGTGCCCGTCAACGGCATCTCCAGAACGTTGACGGGGTGTTTATTTGGCTAGGCTGCTCTTTAGTTCAGCAAGCTGCTTATCCACGGCGGCGTATTGTGCATCCATTTGTGCGAGTTTTTGGCGTTTTTCAAGAACTTCTTGAGCGATAGTTGCGACCTGAGCACTGAGCTCGTCGTAGCGAGCCTGTTTGTCTTTTGCGCCAGGGCAATCGAAGTTTGCAGCGGTGGCGCGCTGCTGTTGCAGTCCAATGATACCTTTCACCGCAGCATCAAGCAGCGTTCCAACGCCGGGTACCAAAGTATTTACGACCGCTCCGGCAACTGAGCTGATGAGTTTCATCCATCCGGCGTTGCGCTGCGCAGCGGCGATACGGTCGGCTTCGTCGAGAACACAGGTCGTGGCAATCGCGTTCATCGATTCAATGGTGTCTTTCATCTCGTTGAAAAGCGCATACATGTTACCTTCGGCCTGGTACATGCCACTTAGGATTTCAACCTCTGCTTTGGCACGTGTGTTGGTGTAGGTCAGGGGTGATGTGATTTGCAGAGCGTAGCTGCATCCACCCGCACCTGTCGACGAGTTGCTCGCACTCACACAGGGATTGATAACGTAATAGAAGTTGCCGCTGCGTGCGCCGTAGTCGTTGATTTGGGGTGTGCTCGCGTTAATCGAAATGGCTTCGCAACTCGAGCCCTCAGTGCGCATGCGCTCGAACGACTCTTTGGCAATGCGCGTGTACTCAGGGTCTGATTTGGCGACCGATGAGAGCTCTTTGAGCCCATTTCCATAAACCAATTTGAAGCTCGCCGCGCAGCGCCAGACTTCGGCGTAATCAGCACCGTTAAGAGTCATGGTGAGCGAAGGATAGGCGCCCTTGGCGATACCTGTCTGTTCGCGTGTTTCCACCGAGGCTGTAGCATTCGCCTTGCGCGGATCCATTTTCACCGCCGCACCACTGGGCGCGAGGTTACTTGATTTTCGAGTTGGCGGAGGCGTGTCCACGCACGCAACCAGGAGAACAGCTGCTGCTACCGCAACCCATCCTGTGCGCAAGCTCAAACCGACACTGCGTTGGTTGATTGCTATTTTCATCAGGGTTCTCCATAGATTTTAAGGCGTTCGTTGTAATCTTTCGATTCAACCTCGAGCTGCTCTTTAAGCTGCTTCATGCGTGCCATACTGAGGTCTGCACCCGGGCAAAACTCTGGTGGAAGATAATCTTCGGAGCGTGCAGTAATCTCGTTAAAGATACCCGAGAAACCGCTCAGACCTCCAAGAATAGATTTTGCGAGTCCATCAGAGAGTAGCTTGGCTCCCAGGTCGATCCCAACTCCAATGATCTTGCCCAGTGCCTCGCGCCTGTAGCGAGATGCCTTGGTTGCACCGCGCTGCTTTTCGCAATCTGAAATCTGCCCGTCTGTGAGCTTCGCAAGGTAAACAAACTCGCGCCCCATGGCGTCGACCTTATCCCGCTGTGCGCGCATTTTTTCCTTGGCTTCGAAAGCGAGATTTTTCTCTACGTTTGTATGTCCTCTGAGCTCAGTGGTCTTGCCGACCTGGCGTGTACAGCCATTCGAGAGGAACTCGGGATCACTTGAAGAGAGGCGACTCTTTTCAACACAGGCGCGCGCTACATAAACGTAATCACCAGTGTTGGCGTAGAAGTCGATCACTTTGTCATTCGAAGTACCTGTGGTGATGTAAGCACAAAAGGGGTTGCTGGCTATTTTCTGCCAAAAGTCTTTGCTTTGGTATATGGCGTCTGCCTGCTTTGTGTTGGAGGCTCCAATTTCGATGTTGCCTAATTCACCGAGGTCTGCGTTTGAGCGGCAACGCAACACCTGAATGTAGTCGGCCTGAGGTGGGAAAGAAAAGCTTACGATTGGGAAGCGATTGCGACCGTAATTGAAGAATGCCGCACCAAGCATGTTGAGCCGCATGCCTGCACCATCAAGCGCTTCCAGTGATATAGAACTCTTTACACTTCCAACGCTTGCGTCAGCTGCATTGGCAGCAGTTGGTTCGGAAGCACCCTTCTTTGCAGACGTCTGCGGCCTTGAAGCAGGTTGGGAGCATCCGGTAATCCCTGTAGACAAGGCTGCAGCACTGACGAGCGCAAAACAACTGATGCGCATCGGAGTGGAGAGTCTCTTACTCATGGCTTGTCTCCCAGTTTGGCACGCACGCTTTGAGCTCTCGCTTGAAGCTGGATAATGGCGCGTGATGTTTCCTCTTCAGCCAACTTGATAGTTTCCTCGAGTTTGGCTCCCAGTCCTTCAACGCAAATACCCTCAAGTGCAACGCGGCGGTCAGCACTAGTGAGGTCGAAGATCGCATCGGCCAGCGAAGGCAGCGCATCTGTAATTGTGTCCCAGGGGATTGGGTTTCCTGAAGCACCAGATTGAGAGAGCTTTTGAACTGCTTTGTCGGCGGCACCGCCTGGTTTGGAGGTGTCGGCTTTAGGATCTTTGGATGCCGGACCCACCGGCGCTGTGACACCCTCGGTGACCGGTTCGCCGGCGTAGGACGTCAGTTTGAGATTCTTTTCACGCGAGATCATCCTAAGTGCCTCGGCCTTTTTCTTAAGGGCTTCACGCATCACACTGAGGACTTTGGGAATGTGTTTGGCATCTTGTGCCACAATTATTCTGCGGTCAGCGCTGCTGCCCGAGAATGCAAGTTCCTGGCTGGAAGAAAGCGCATAGATCGGAGGCTCCAGTGCTCCTCCACTTCCCGAACCGCCGCTCGATCCGCCGCTCGAACCGCCGCTCGAACCGCCGCTCGATCCACCGCTCGATCCACCGCTCGATCCACCGCTCGAACCGCCGCTCGAGTCCGACGCTTTCGCCGGTGGCTTCTCGGTGAGTTTTTTGCCAATTGCACCGACGATTCCCCCACCCAAGCGGGAAATAGAACCCACCAATGCGCGTTCAGCTTCGAGCAGGTTCTTGGCGCCTTCAGTTGCCGGTTTGCATTTTTCAGCGCGCTCCTCGCGCAGCTTCAAGACTTGCTTAAGCCTTTTGTCGAGCTCCTTCACGTCGCGTTCAATCGCCTCAAACTCTTCTTGAAGAAGAGTTTTGTCTTTGTTGGCAGAGGCCCACTGTGTGTATTCCTGGCTGTACCATGAACCACAGTTGCTTGAACCTTTGGAGCGCGTCGGATTCACGCATGCACGCAGCTGCACCACAACGCGCGAGCCATCGGGCGCGTTGGCCAGAGTCCCTTTGCTTTCGAAGATGTTCTTACTCTCGGTGCACGCGCCCGTTGCTTCCACGCAAGTCTTTGCCTCGATGTAATCCGTAGAACCGGAATAGCGGAAATCGAGAACGGGTTGAAGTGTTCCTCCCGTGCGTGGATCGGCATACTGGCCAACGACAATATCGGAAATGCGCAGCTGTGCCGCGTCAACCGATGGGAGCGCTGGGACTGTATCCAGGTTGAGCGCTGCGCTCGAAGTTGGACGACTTGGTGCGGCAGGATTGCTGAAGCAGCCCTGCAGTCCAGGTGTCATGAGCACGACCGTTAGAAGGGTGCCTGGAAAATGTAGTCTTGAAAAATTTCTCAGTTTCATTTTCTCGTGCTCTCCTGCGCAGTTTTCACGACGATGGTTTGAGTCACTTCACCCGACTTTTCGCATTTGCGTGTCACCTTCAAAGAAAAGCTCACGCCCTGCAAAACTTTCGGCAGGCTCGTTTCCTGAAGACCGTTCTTGTCTTTGACTTCGATTGTCTTTTTGAAGATCGAGAGGTTGGATGCGTCGAACCCTTCGAGCTTCGCAATAATGCAATTCTCGTTGCTCGTTGCAGGTGTCGATGAGCGGTTTACAATGGCCTCGCCCCAGCCTCCCAAGCTTGTGGGCATGAGCGCCTTGACCGGGTTAATTGCGGCCACCGAGCTGAGTGCATTGAGTTGTTCAAACGCATGGGGTGCATATTCAGAAAGTCCACGCGCAAGTTTGTCCGAGGCAGCATAGCTGAATGTGAGTTGTCCGCCTTTGGCCGATGCATCGGCCTTTAAGTCAGACAGCAGTTTTGCGGCAGGCTCAACGTCGAATCCCGCAGTTCCCTTGGCCGTAGAAGAGGTCAGCAAAATAAAAATCTTGCTCGAATTGGCTCCCGACTTCAAATACGTGGCAGCCTGTTCGATAGCAGGAAAGACACCCTTGGCGGCATCGTTTTTAATCCACGCGGTTGAGGTAGGATCAATGACGCTGAGTGCCCGTGCGGTCCACTCGGCGTTGCTGCCCACGAGAAGGTCGATTGTTTTGGGAATATCAGCACCCTTTTCCACAGCGGTTACAGCGCCACGGAATGCGAACGCTCCGATCGAGCCAATTCTCTGTTCCGCCTGGAGCTTCTTTAAAGCAATATCCAGCTCTTTCTTTGCGCCTAGAATAAACGGAATCATATTTTCAGAGGTGTCGAGCACAACAGCAACATCGAGTTTTGCGAGCGATGAAGAAGAGCTCGAAGAATTCGATACATTCGGACAATTGGAAGGAATACCGAGAGCCTTGATGGGGAGGCCATCACTGACACGGTCTGCATCTACGAGCTCTGTGAAGCAGTCGACATTCACGCGCCCCTCTTTGCTCGCAGCCTTACCATCCGAGCTGGTGTTCATGCCGGCGGGCTTAAGTTTGACCTCGGCAGCAGCGTCGTTCGATGACTTGAACTGGGTGCCGGGTGCGCATGCGCCCAGCACTCCCATTCCCACTCCAAGCAAAGACAGCATTTTTGAGTTCATCGCCTTCTTCCCCTTATTTCAGCGAGTGAATCTGCAGGTTCTTTTTAGCCTGCAGGGCAACTCGTGCTCCGCATCAATTCGCGGAACTTGGGGTTGTCTTGAATCTTCTCAACCTTGCCTCCAGCCGGCCATTCGCGATTGTCGCGGCTAAAGGTAAAGTTGATGTTGTTGTTCTCATAGAGCAGTTGGTCGTTCACCAGAATCTTGATGGACGCCATGCTGCGGCGGTTGGTCTCATAGCGACGGTAGCTTCGACCGGTGCAGGTTCCCCAACCAAATAATCCACATCCATAGGAGTAGGTATACTCTTCGTTGTCGAACGAGTTTCCTTCGCGGGTGATGCGCAGAAAGTTGAGTTCCTGGATTTCTTTGTCTGAGAATGCCGCGCTGACAAAACCACCACCAGGCTTGAACACACCGTTCTCTTCTGCAATAGAATGGGTGATACCGCGACCGAAATAGAAGTTGTAGCCTTTGGCGTTGCCCTCATTTTTCAGCTGTCCACCATTACCAAGCGAGGCACGCGCCACAGCAGCGCCATCGATTTTGACTTCTAGCTTCTCAATTTTTGCAAACGCCCAGCAGCCTAATTTCTCTTGACCCGTGAGTGCGAGTCGCAGGCTTTGATTGCGCGCAGTTTCGCGTGCGTGCTCTTCGTCTACACCCGGAGGAATTGCTCCTGCGGCCTTGGGTGCAGGGGCAGCCGCTTTTGCTTCGGCAAAGAGTGCTTCAAGCTCTGAAGTCGGAACAACGCACTTCGGGCTGGCCAGGTATTTATCGAGAGAGGAGAGGCTCACGGAATAGCTTCCGCCACTAAAGCTGAGATCTGGTCTCTTGAAAACAATTTCATTGTTGACCGAAAGTTCAAACACACCAAATTCATTGAGGCGGTTGCGGGTCGAGTAGCATTGGCTCTTGTCATCGGGCACAACCACGACTTCGAGGTCGGAGAGCTCAATTAACTTGGGCGAACGGAGTTTGCCTTGAATGCTGGCCGGATTCACACGCAGATTTGGATTACAGCTGTCCGGTGATTTTGGTCCCCAAACAAGTTTTTGTCCCGTGCCTCCTCCGAGCTCCTGCGTGCGCCAGGTGCCGCCTTTTGTAGTCAAATAAATTTTAGTGCCTGGTGGCGGTTGGACGTCCAACTTGAACTCTACGGGCACCTTCGCGTCATCGCCAACACCGGAAACGCAGCCAAGCACCTTCTCGCTGTCGCCAGGAATAAGCGGAACCGCGAGCGGGCACTCAATCCGTTGCTTTTGAACACGCAAGCACATTGCGTCGTTTTCTGTTTTGAGGGTATGGAGCTCCGAGAATCTCAGTGCGGGTGTCTTTGTGAGCGAATTCTTGCTGTCCGCAGCAGCTGATATCTGAGCTTCGCGTTGAGCCTTCTTGGCAGCTTCGGGCAAATCCGCGGAGCAACCAATAAGCAACAAGGGGAGCAGTTGGAGTCCCTTTTTCATGAAATCCTCCGACAAATATCACTGCGAGCAAAACAACTGAAAGCTTTTCGGAATTTTTCAGGTCATCTTTAGAAAATATGGATAACTTGCTGGATTTATAATTATAACTACGAAAATATTAAGTTTTTTTAAGCTAAAAATCGTTGACTTTGCACTGTTGTGGCTCTGAATGTCGCTTCCACACTCAAAACCAAGGCGGCACGGATTAGAAAGCACAATTTAACAAGCTCAAATTTTCAAGATTCGGGTTTGAGTTGACTTTTTTAAAACGAAGACTCTAGCTTCATGCAATTTAACTTCAGCATGAGGTAATCGGCCGTGCGTGCAAGCTTTCTAATGGACGATGGTACGTTTGTGGTTGGAAACGCACTGGGTGCTGCATGTGAAACTGTGGCAGAGGTTGTTTTCAACACGGCCATGAGTGGCTACGAGGAAGTTCTCACCGACCCCTCATATGCAGGGCAATTTGTTCTTTTTACCACCAGCCACATTGGCAACACTGGAATCACGGGGTTCGATGCTGAGTCTCGTACACTCTGCGCTGAAGGATTTTTGTGTCGTGATTTTTCACTGGCGCGCGACAACTGGCGTGCACGGGCTACCCTTGAGGAGTTTCTGAAAGAGAAGGGGAAGTGCGCTCTCACGGATATTGATACCCGCTTTCTCGCGCAGCGTTTGCGCCAGCGAGGATCGATGCGGGCCATTCTGTCGACCTCCGATTTCGACCGCGTTTCACTTCAGCAGAAACTTGGGCGAAGCATCGATATTTCCCTGAGAGACCTCGTTTCACAAACGAGGTCTTTTTCTTGGGCACAGAGCCGGAATGAGAATTTGTCTCGATCAGGTGAAAAAGAATTTCGTATTGTTGCTGTGGACTGCGGAATGAAACGAGGAATATTCGACGACCTTGAGGCCTTGGGTCTGGATATCCACGTTGTGGGTCCAGACGCCCGTGTTGCTGATATTCAGGCCATCCGTCCGGATGGCCTTTTTTTTGGGAATGGTCCTGGCTGCCCGAGGCAACTTGCGCAGCACTCAGGTGTACTTGAGCTTATTCGCTTCTTCGCCCCCCAGTTGCCGACGTTCGGAATTTGCTTGGGGCACCAACTGATTGCGCTCGCATTTGGCGGTGAGACGGCCAAGCTCGAGTTTGGTCACCATGCCGTCAACCATCCCGTTCTCAGTCTGGTGGAGTTGGCTGGTTTGCCCGCAGGTACGGTGATGATCACCTCTCAAAATCATAATTATCATGTTCTTGAATCATCTATCGCAAGTGAGTTTGTGGTGACTCATAAACACATGAACGATTCAACGGTGGCTGGGATGCGACATCGCAGACACCCGATTTTCTCGGTTCAGTTTCACCCGGAATGTAATCCAGGTCCAGAAGATGCAAAGCCTCTTTTCCAAGTCTTTCTGCACATGCTGAAGGAGCATCGCCATGCCCGCGCGCACTGACGTCAAAAAGATTCTCGTTCTCGGTTCAGGCCCAATTCAAATCGGCCAGGGGTGTGAGTTCGACTATTCTGGAACTCAAGCTTGCATTGCTCTGCGCGAGCTTGGCTACAGCGTGGTTCTTGTAAATTCTAATCCGGCAACCATCATGACCGATGCATCGACCGCCGATCGCGTTTATATCGAGCCGCTCAGCGTCGAAAGTGTGCTCTCGATTTTGGAAATTGAGAAGCCAGATGCTCTCTTGCCCACGGTGGGAGGCCAAGTGGCTCTGAACCTTTTCCTCGAACTCAATAGGCTGGGGCATCTCAGCCGCTTGGGAATAAAAGCACTGGGTGTGAGCGCCGAGACGGTTATTCTCACTGAAGATCGGCGTGCCTTTCGAAATATGCTTGTTGAATTGGGTTACGCGGTCATCCGCGGCGATGTTGCTTCAAGTGCTGCACGGGCGCTTGCAATTGCGGCTGAGCTCTCATTTCCGCTGGTTGTGCGCTCTTCCTTTACTCTGGGTGGTGCCGGTGGTGGGGTTGTGCATTCTTCCGAGGAATTCAATGCGCTCTTAGAGCGTGTTTTTCTGCCGAATGTGAGCGCCGAGGTTGTGATTGAGGAATCGATCGTCGGTTGGAAAGAATACGAGCTTGAGGTCATGCGCGATGCTGCTGGTACCTTTGTGGTCGTGTGCGGTGTGGAGAACATCAATCCAATGGGCGTGCATACCGGCGACAGCATCACCTGTGCGCCCTGCATGACCCTCACCGACCGGGAATATCAACAGCTCAGGAACCAGGCTAAAAATATCTTCGAGCGAGTTGGTATGGAAACAGGTGGTGCGAATATCCAGTTCGCCATTCATCCAACCACAGGGAAAATTGTTGTCATAGAAATGAACCCGCGAGTGTCGCGCAGCTCTGCTTTGGTCTCCAAGGCAACGGGTTATCCCATTGCACGTCTCGCTGCAAAACTGGCTGTGGGAATGGTGCTCGCCGACCTCAAAAATGAAATCACAGGGCAGACTACGGCAGCCTTTGAGCCTGCAATTGACTACGTCGTGGTTAAAATACCACGCTGGGATTTTGCCAAGTATCGGGGAGCCTCGCAGACCTTAGGCGTACAGATGAAATCTGTAGGAGAGGTTCTTGCCTTCGGACGAACCTTCCGTGATGCATTTCAGAAAGCCTGGCGTTCGCTCGAGTTGGGTTACGACGGTTGGCCCGATGCACCCGAGGGAGTGGATTGCCGCGCGCAGTTCTCGGCACCCACACCACTCCTTTTTCCCGCCATCAAGTCAGCACTCCGTGCCGGGAGTTCGGTTGAAACGCTCCACATCCAAACGGGAATTTCAAAATGGTTTCTGTTTCAAATGCGTGAGCTTTTTGAGCTTGAAGAGCGACTCAAGCATGAACCTCTGTCTCTGAAACTTGTTCACAAGGCTAAGCAAGATGGCTTTACCAATGCAGCCATTGCCCGCTTCTCCGGAGTGAAAGAATCCGAGGTCGAGGCTCTTCTGAGTGAAAATGGCTTGAAGCCAACCTTCAAAATGGTTGACTCTTGCGCTGCCGAGTTTGAGGCAGTCACTCCTTATTTTTACAAGACCTGGGATCAACACAACGACAACATTCCCTCCGCCAAGAAAAAAATAGTCATTCTTGGTAGCGGACCTAATCGTATCGGGCAGGGGGTTGAGTTTGATTATTCCTGCGTGCACGCCGTTCGTGCAGCGCAGTCGCTGGGCTATGAGGTCATTCTCATCAACTGTAATCCAGAAACGGTGAGCACAGACAACCTCGTGAGCGATAAACTCTTTGTTGAGCCATTGCACGAAGAGGACGTCCTCGACATTCTACGTGCAGAGTGGCCTGAAGGTGTGTTTGTGCAATTTGGAGGACAAAGCCCTTTGAAGCTTGCGCCTGCAATTCTCAAGGCGGGCTTTCGGATTCTCGGAACACCGCAAGAGGTCATTGAGCTCGCCGAGAACAGGATGGCTTTTGGAGAGTTTGTGTCGCGTGCGGGGGTTGATGTGCCTGCCTGGGCAACCGGCACCGAGCACAACGACTGTCTTGCGAAAGCGCAGAAGCTGGGCTTCCCGCTGCTTGTGCGCCCGTCATATGTCTTGGGCGGGCAAGCTATGCGTGTTGTTTGGAACGAGCAGGAACTGCAGGAATCCCTGAGTGCCGCACTCGACGTTTCGCAAGGCAAACCGGTCTTACTTGATCGCTATCTTGCTGGAGCAATCGAGTATGATATTGATTTGGTTTGCGATGGGCAGGATGTTTTTATTCCCGCCATCATGGAGCATGTCGAGGAGGCTGGCATTCACTCCGGTGACTCTGTTAGCATCATTCCTTGTTTGCGCACGGATGCACAAACCCAAGCCGAGATTCGGCGTGTGTGCACAAATATGGCTCTGCAGCTCGGTGTGTGCGGGTTGCTGAACGTGCAATTGGCACGGCATGCCGAGAAACTCTTTGTTATTGAGGTAAACCCGCGCAGTTCGCGCAGTGTACCATTCGTATCCAAGGCCACGGGCATTCCTCTGGCAGAGTGGGGAACGCTTGTCGCACTGGGAGTTCCATTGGCCTCGCTGACTGCTGAGAAACGACCGCCGGCAAACCCGTGCTATGCGGTAAAGGCGCCGGTGTTTCCGTTTCATAAGTTTCCCGGTGTGAGTCCTCGACTGGGGCCTGAGATGCGCTCCATTGGGGAGGTCATGGGGCGAGCTTCGAGCCCTGGACTCGCGTTGGCTCGGGCATACCAAGCTGCAGGATGGCAACTCAAATGCCGGGGGCAGGTTTTCATTCTGTGCGAGCCACAGCAGCTGCACAAGTTGGATGCTCCCTTGAATGTTCTTGTTCGTGAAATTGGCTTGAAGTTGTCTTTGGGTGGCGATGAGGAATCTGCATCCCAGGCACTGATGCAGGGAGAACTCGCGCTGGTTTTCTTCTGTACTGAAAATGCAAGTGATCACCTCAGAATGTGTGCTGAGCGAATTGGAGCATTGGCCATCCAGCACGGTATTCCATTTCTGGATTCGCCTTTTGCACTCGATTCTTGGGTTATGGCTTTGTCGGCAAAAGACAAAATTGAATCTCCTTTTCCACTTCTTCAGGAGCATTGAACGTGAGCTTATTTCCGCACAAATCTTTTTTGAGCTTAAACGATGTGAGCACTCCAGAACTGCGCGAGCTGTTACAAATGGCGCGTGAATTGAAGCAAGAGAAACGTGCAGGCGTCTTTCCGCAGCGTCTCAAACACAAAAATATCGCGCTTTTGTTCGAAAAACTCAGCACACGCACGCGCTGTTCATTTGCTGTTGCCTGCAAAGATGAAGGCGCACAGGTTGAATTTCTAGGGAAAGATGACATTCATTTTGGCAAGAAGGAATCGCTTGAAGATACCGCTCGCGTGTTGGGGCGTTTCTTTGATGGTTTGGTCTACCGTGGCTATGCTCAAAAAACAGCAGAGACTCTCGCTCAACTTTCTGGTGTTCCCGTGTGGAATGCTCTGACCGATGAAGAGCATCCAACTCAAGCTGTAGCTGATCTCATGACCCTCGAGGAGCACTTTTCACACCTTGCTGGTCTGCGAGTCGTTTATTTAGGCGATGCTGCAAACAATGTTGCGAACTCGCTGATGGTGGCCTGTGCAATGGTTGGTGCACACTTTGTGGTTGCGGCACCTGAAAAGTACTGGCCTGCCAAAGAATATGTCGCACAGGCAATGCTGCACTGTGAGAAGACCGGATCAACTTTAACCTTCGAAAACAATCCAACAGCAGCTGTACGGCACGCAGACGTTTTGTATACCGATGTCTGGATTTCAATGGGATTTGAAAATCAGCCGGGAGCGGGCGATCGCATAACTGAATTGCGACCTTACCAAGTCAATGCAGAACTCATGAAGGCTACGGGCAAGGCTGAAACAGTTTTCTTGCACTGCTTGCCAGCAAACAAGGGATTTGAGGTGAGCCATGAGGTGTTCGAAGGTGAACGAAGCCTAGTGTTTGAACAGGCTGAAAACCGCCTCCACACCATCAAAGCGCTGCTCTTACGTGGTTTGGTTTGATTCCGGCTTAGCTTTTTAGCTCTGGGGAAGAACGAGAAGATTGCCAGAGAGTGTGCAGCGGTTGCTGTTTTCTCGCTGCAGACTCACACCATGGCGCAAGTGACTCGGAAACACGATGAGGTCGCCCTCGGCGACCTGCAAAAAAGTGGATTCGGCAATTTCCATGTTCTCAACCAAATTGAAAACCTGGTGCAAACCTGCGGCCGAATAATTCACAGATCGGTCGTTCTGAAAGAAGAAATGCGCATCAGTTTGTGGTTTCAGGTTTACAAAATAACAAAAAGAAAGGTTGTTGTTTGGGCTGGCATGGTGATGTAGCTCCTGCCAATGACCTTTATTGTAGACGTTCATCCAAAGCGACTCGATACGGAATTCGAGTGGACCACGCGTTCCCAGAGCGTCGCACATGGAGCTGACCACGTTTTTGAGTTCGGTGAGAAAATCAGAGTAGTCAATCTCGTTGCTCTCTCGCGTGGTTTGTACCTCACAGTTCCACTCTTTGGTGGGCTTGGAATTGCTGAGAGCCTGAGGGAAAAGCTTGCCTTTGAGTTCAGAGTGCGCAGCCATGCGTGCGTGAAAATAGAAGTCCGGCATAATCTTCTTTAGCATCGAGCCATTCCTTCAACTGCAGAATTACTTTGTAAAATACCCAACGCCTACAAGAAAAACAGGTGTGGTAAAGTTTTCTTTTTTTGCAGAAGCACTCGAGCTTGTCTGAACTTGGTCGATGCTCAAACCACCTTTAACCTGCAAGGTGAACAGGTCTTTCTTAGCCGCCCCCATGGGATAGCGGAGCTCTGTGTAGGCCGATGGCAAATACATGCTCCAGGAGCCTTCGCGCCCGACGCTGTTGCCTGAATCCTTTGAAGTCCACTTCTGTGGGATGCCGGCGACAAAGTCTGCGCCGAGATAAAGAAACGGTAGAGGTGAAAAATCTCCACCCAATCCAAATTCCAGACCCTGCAACGACAGGCTGAGCTCAGTGTTACCGCTACCCACATTGGTTTCCCAGGCTGCGTTGGTATTGCTCATTGTGTAGCCGAGTGTGCCCCACCACTGCGATAGCGATCCGCTCTTTGCGCGTGACTTGTAAATCAGCGCGGCTTTGATTTCGTTTGTGGTCAATTTGAAGGTTTGGGTTTCGTCGGTCGATGCAACGCGACCAACGACAGTTGAGGGAAGACTTTGTGCGTATGAGAGCCTCACGCCCAGCTTATTGTCGAGAAACTTCGGCATATCCTCGGGGAGAAAACCCTCCAGTCCCACTGCGAAGGATTGAGTCTCCTGATTGAGGTCGAGCCCGGTCATGACGTTTGCAGCACTTGACGTTGCTGCCACGAAATTCAAGTGCATCGCAATAAGATGATTCCGCCCAAGAATGGGCTTGGGGGCAATGACCGCTGCGATATCGCTTTGTGCATATTTCGTATTGAAGTCGGACTCTCGCCAAAGGGTTAGGCCAACCAGATCCGAGGCCTCTTTGACAGCCTCAGGTTTAACAACCTTCGCAGCAGCACTTGTTCTGCCGTTGTTGATGGCTGTGACCTCAACGCGTGCGGCGACTTCGCCAGCATTCTTGCTTTCAACAAGTAAGACCTGGCCTTTTTTGAGATCGCTGAATTCTTTCGGATTGAAGCGAAGTTTGCCATCAATAATTCCACGGATAACGGTTTTGGGGATTTTGTTTTCTGTGGGAGCGTTCTTTGTGGAGTCTTTGCTCACGTTAATTTCAGTGGGCTCTTGACGGTCTTTTGTGTCTTTTGATTCGCTTTTACTCTTCGGCTTCAAGCGGCGCGGATCCTTTGGATTCCGCACAGGCTCTTTCCCTGAAGGCTTGTCATCACCTTGTAGTGCCGGCTGAGCAGGCGACTGGGTGTTCGGCTGAGGAGCTGCTTGTTGAGGTGGCTGTTGAACAGGTGCTGGGGTCGGTGTGGGTGCTGGGGTCGGAGCCTCTGTGTCTGCAAAAGTCCCGGGGTTGCCCACGGGCGCCGAACCACCGAGCGGCGAAGGAAGAGAAAAATCCTGTGCACGAGCATGCAGCAGAAATGAAACTGCCGCAGCCCAGGTCATCGCTCTTCTTTTGCGCGCGTTGAGCCGCACATGCTCCCCCAATACGGACTAAATCTAATTTTAGGGTAAACGCACACGCTGTCCAGACAGTTGAGTCAATCGGGAGTCAGTTGGGGCGCCAGCAGACCAGTGATGGTGTGTTTGTTGAATCGGGGGTGCCAGCAACGCAGGGTGGAATGGTCAGTGTTCCCGTGCCTGCGTTTCCTGCATCATCGAAGAAAGTTGCAGTCAGAGATGCGTTCGCCGCTGTGTTAGCCGGAAAACTAATCGAATCTGAGGAGAGAGCCATTTTGTCGGTAGCGCAGGAAACTGCGCGCGAGACCATGTTGCTGTAGTTGGTGCTCGCTCCCACGTAAAATTTGGAGATTTGAGTTCCGGTTGTTCCCGAGCCATCGGGGTTGGCAATGTCGGGGTCACCGGAAGAATTTACGTTCTGACATTGATTGTTTCTGAAAGCGAAAAAATGTGAGCTGACGTTTGCGGGGGTCAATTGAACGACCGTTGCGGCGTCGATGACCGGAACGGTTGTTGTGCCTGAGATGATCGCCGTAATGCTACCAAGTGGCGCGGAGGAAACCAAAGGTCGACCAAAGTCTAAGTGCAGATTGGTAATCCTGTTCTTGTAGCTTGTTGCATCGGTGTCGTCTTTGCTCTCGTTCGAGTAGCGATCGGTGTGGAAAAGTTGCATCACTTTGTTCCCACCAATGTCATTGAATGCATAGCTGACGTCTTTGAAGTAGAAGGTGTTGCCGCCGGTGTTGCAGTCCTGGAACTTTACTATTTTTGCGTCGCCGTTGGGATTGTTAATTCCATTGTTGGTCACAAGCACGCCGATTTTCTTGCCCGGCGTACATGCATTAAAGCGCACTGTGAACGGAACATCATTGAATCCAGAAATCTTATTTGTTACCCCTGCCGGGCTTGTGACCGTAAACAGTGCTTTGTCGACCTCGGGCATTTCGCCTACGAGTTTGTCGCCCACAAGTGTTTTGACAAACTCAGTGCGGCCAGCCGCACGATCGTCATCGTTCAAACGCGCTTTGAGGCTAATAAAGAACGAACCATTTTGGGTTCCACCAGCGTACACCTGAGGCAAGTTCACCAAAATTCTATTGGCAAAGGTGAGGAACTCCTGAGGTGTGAGAGCCTCTGCGTCCGCAGATGTTCCCTTGTAAACTGTCACAGTGACCCCACGCAGAAGGGAGCTTTTGTTTGTGAGTTGAAGTTCAATTTGGTTTTTGTTGGTAAATAGAGTGCCAGCCGGAAAGACCCCTTCGCCCGCTGTAGAAACAAAGACATCCTTGGGAGCATTCACCTCCCAATCGATCTGCGCATTACTGCGCTGTTCAGGGGTGCAGGGGGTCAGTGCAATTTCGAGTGTTGAGAGTGTGGTTGCGTGTGTTGCTGGTTGGCTGGCTTGGGTGCAGTAGTCGGGGTGATTGACGCTGACCTGGAACTTCGTGTCTTTGTTCGCAGTCGGAATAGGCCACACGGTTGCCAGGCCATCCGTCCCTGTTTGTGAACTGATTGGAATGTAGTTGGGCTGCTGTGAAAAATCGAAGGGGCGCACATCCTGTTCATTCACGCCAAACACATTCAGTGGAACGACACTCACCGCTGCGTTTGGGATAACCGCACCCTGTGCATTGATCACCTTCACCTTAAGTGTACCAACCTTGCTGTTGGCAAGACTGCTGCTGCCGATATTCAAAGTTCTGTTCGTGCTGAAGCTTGCGGTCATGGGTAGACCAGCGACCCGCTGGTTGTAGAAACTGATTTCGCCTGAGCTGTTGTTGCTGACTTCTGAATGTGCCTCAAGTCGAATGTAGCCAGTTTCATTTTGTTCATAGCCAAGGGTTGAGAGTCGTTCGAGAGGTCGCACTGTTCCCATCAGTGCATTGATTTCCGGGGTTGATGTTCCGAGCCTGCGGATAAGGTTTTCACGTCTGAATTCAAACGAAAACTTTCCTGTGGATTTGTCGAACTGAATCTCACTGAGGGGCTGGCGCTGACCGTTGCGGTCAATCCAGTTAAAAGTGAATTTGGACGTTGTGAAAAGCTGCGAATTGCTCTCTGGAGCGACGAGCAAGCCCTCCACGAGGAAGGTTCCTCGCAGAGGGATTTCACGCGTACGGCTGCCACAGGAGCACAGGAAGGCCAGAGTCAGAACTCCGATTGCGGACTTCCCTGTCCGAACCAGAAGTAATCTCATTTTGCTGCAACCGGTTTGGTGAGGGTGTCGTAGCCGAAGTACACGTCATAGCTGCGACATCCACCGCTTGGGCACATTGAACCAAAGAACTTACCTTTGTAGAGAACAAGGTTGCGGGCGATTTTGTTGTTGTGGTGAATACGCTCATCTGCGTGCGTGTCTTCGTAGCCCACACCGATTCCGGTGATGCCAAGTGCCTGGAGCGGCTTGAGCTCACCTTTCTGTGTTACGGCATCGCCGTTGGCGTCAACCCAAACAAGCAGTTTGCTGTAGATTTTATCCTTTTTGTCGATCACTCCGTCGTTGTTGTAATCGTGTTGAGCCAGTGCAAGATAACCGTTGCTGGCCTTTCCACCCGTCTTGAGCAGAGTTGCATCTCCGAACAGCTCACGACCTGAATCAATTTTGCCATTTCCGTTCAGGTCGAGTGCCAGCAAACCAGATCCATTTTCAATCCAACCCACTTTGCTCCTCTTGCCCGAACCTTCGAGGTCGAACATTGCTCTGCTCAACTGAGGCGCCACGGTTGAAATGTTGCCCTTACCGGTCAGGTCGAGAACAATTGGGCTCGTGTACCACTGCACACCTTGGTAGCCGTAGTTGTAGTACGTACCGCCCCAGTTTGTGGAGTACGAAACACCACTGCTGCTTGAGCTGCTCGAGGTGTAGCGGTTCACATTGTGAGTACCACCGTTCATGCTATGCAAGCATGTTGCTGCATTCTGGCCACCCTGCTTGTCAGGAGTGTTGTCATCAATCATCGCGGTGATTTTGGCGGTCTCAGTGAAGCCTGCCTGACCGTTGGTTTTGGCCAGGAACATCGACGCTGGAATTTCATACACAAGTCCGTTGGCTGTGTCGGCCACGCGGAAGTCTTCAGCGTTCACAATGATATTTCGCCCTGACTCAATATCTTCGATCTTCCACTTCACAGCATTACCGAAGATGCGCAAACCAATCATTGTCTTGCGATCCGCAGGGAAAGGCGCACCTGCAGGGCGGCGCAAAATGGCCTGACCTGTCGCATCAAGTGGGCTTAACCAGGGCGAGCGCAGGACACCCACAAAAGCCTCTTGCATCGTGGTGTCAACGCTTGTTGAGGTCGAAGATGTTACAGTGCGCTGAACCTGTGTGCTCGTTGAACTCGTATAGCCCAGGAACTGCCAACTGGTACCTCCGCGCCACCACGACCACCAACGGCGTCCATCCCAATAGCGACCACGTGTGTTCAGCCAGTGCACGGCGCCATAAGTGGCGAAGTTGGTGGTCTGGTTGATGGTCTGGGTGTGAACGTTAGTGTTGGTGTTGGTTGTGGTGGTGATGGTTCGTGTCGAACGGCATTGGCCGTTGTCGCCCATGTTGCCGTTGCCTGCACTCACACCGGAGTCGCAACGCTGCAGTGGCTGACCTTCATTGGCATAATTGAAGAAGTGCGAAGTTGCCTTGCAGCCCTTCGGCAGGAACAGTGCCGGATCGGCCTTAGTCAACTCAGCTGCTTCAAGCTTAGCGACTTCAGCCTTGGCTTTGTCAACGAGGTCGGTGTAACCCAGGCGCGCTGCCATTGCAGCAATCATACCGAAGTTCATACCTACGGCGTTTCCGATTTTACCAACCTTGCCTTCGAGATCTTTCACTTTGTTTTGAACGGTTTCAAATTGGTTGATTTTCTCGCGCAGGCTGCTGAGCTGGGCGGTGATGGTTGCGCCTTCCTTGTTCGCAGTTTCTGCGACGCCAGACAGGTGGCGGTAGTTGCTTTCCACCGATTGAATCTGCCCGTTCACTTGGATGAGCTCACGAATAACCTGAGCTGCCCCTACAGTGAAAGCGGGTTGCGCGGAATCTCCGGCTCGAACGAAGTTCATCGCCTTTTGGGTGTCGTTGTTGAACGCAGGCTTTAGGTATTCTGCAGCTCTATTTTCAATGGCCTCTGCGGGCTCTTTCAGAGCGGCATAAGCAACATCAAGTCGTCTTTCGTCAATCACTTTCTTCAGAGTCAAACGTTCAGCAAGATTTTTCCGCAAGCGCACACTCATGTCGCTGCTGCCAAACAACACCTCTTTCGACCAATCGTTGATAGCATTGCGGCACTTGAGTTCCGGGCGGGTCGCTTCATCGTAAGAGCTTCCCACGCTCAGGTTTGGCGCTGCCGACACTGCCAGCGCAGACTGGAAGCTTTGCCCGTCAGTCAGAGGTTTCTGACCTGCGAAGACTTTATCGAACTCCAAGTCGCCCGAACGGGGGGCAGAGAGCATCATCTGAACATAAGTTCTCGACAAATGCGCCCAGAATTCCTTACCGCCAACACTTGAGAAAAGGTGGCCGACCATGCCTTGGTAGGAGCTGTCTGTGATTTTGGCTTCGTAGCCCATAACAACGTCAGCACAGACATTGGGCTTGAGAACCTTCTCAATGAAGCTCTTGTTCATTGCATGCAGATCGGCCACTTTCTGTTCATCGCCAGAAACTTCGGCGTAGTCGATGGCGAGCAGGAACTCGCTCTCAATAACTCCAAAGATTTTCTGCAGGTCGTTGACCTTGTTCGAAAGAATTTCGTGCCAAGGTGCACCCAAGCTGACACTGCCGCTCTGTGCATTCGTTCTGGCCACAGCTTGCACAAATTCTTCCGATTTCTTAGCAGCCGAATCACGGACAATTGCATTCGAAGAACTTGAGAGGCCTTTATGAATGAGGCGGCCGAGTTCCATCAACAGACCGTCGCGCTTTTGTTTTGATTCAGCGAGCTGCGATGCGGTTGCGGTGAACTGCTTTTGAGTGTCGATACCCAGACCCTGCATGATTGCAGTGGCGTCAGCGCGCACTTTGGCAAGGTCTTCTTCCATCTGGTTTTTGAGATTGGAGAGCATGCTCTGGGTTTTCTCATCCAATTTTTTCAGATCTGCGCTCACACCCGCAATGGCTTGCTCGTTTGCCAAGGACATGTTCAATGCCTGCGAAGCAACAGCGCTTACGCGTTCGACCTCCTGTTGGAGGCTCTTGAGGTCATTCGCAATCAGCATGCGTTCTTTCTGTTCAGCTGCAATAGCTTTATTGAGCTCTGCGGTTGCATCTTTACGTGCAGAGCGAATGTCATCGTTGAGCTCGCTGTCGCGGCGTTCGAGCTCAACAATTTTCACTGCAAGCGAATCGCGAGTCTCGCGCGCAAAAAATTCTGCGTTGGTGAGCTTGGAGTTCAGGCGGCCAATGCTCTCTTCGAGCTTGCCCTGGTTGAATGCCTGGCTGACCAGCAGTTCGCGGCGCACATCGCTTGCAGCCTTTTTTGTTTCCGCAGATAGCTCTTTCACTTTTTCTTTGTATTCAGTGACGTGTGAAACAAATTCTCCGCGCAGAGAAGAAACATCGGCTTTCACCGATTCAATCTTTGCGTTAAGTGTTGTGCGCGTTTGGCGAATTTTTTGGTCGAGCCGCTCATCATTCTCGTCGACTTTTTTATCGAGGATGTTGAGCGAGTTGGAAAGACCATTCACGACGTTGGTGAGCATCACCAGGTCGACCGATTTAGCATAGGTCGATTCAATGTGCTCGCGCAGTGATTGCATTTCTTCCGAGCGGCGGCGTGCTTCGGCATTGATCTTCGCATTGACCTGTTCACGCAAAGCGTTATCACCGGCGACCATGGCCTCAACGAGTTTGAGGTTGCTCGAGACCAATTGTTTGCGCAATGCTTCATCGTTTGCGTGTGCCTCGGCAGCTTTAGCTTCAATCGTCTTGCGGAGCTTAGTTTCAGTATGCTTGCGCGCAATTGCGATAAGTGCCGAACGCTCGCCCGCATTGTTGTTCAAATGGTTTTCAAGTGCTTGCCGTTCAGCTTCGGGGAGCGCACCGTCTGCTGATTTCAGGAAGCTGATGCGATCAATACGTTCCTGTAGTTTCGGATTGCTGTAGGCGCCCATACTGGCGTCGTGAGCTGCCACTTCCATTGTTTTCTGAGCTTCAAGTGCCTCAAGTGCAGTGAGCAGGTCTGGTTTGATGGAATCAATGCTCTCCGCACGCAACTGCTCTTCAGTTTTGTTCATGCGGTCATCCAAAGCCTTCAGCGATTTGGCCTGGTCAACAATCTGCTGCCCTTGCTTGGCCAACTCGGCCTCTGCGGTTGAGATCCGGCTGCGCAAGCTCGTTATTTCAGATTGGAAGTTCTTGATGATTGCAAACTTGCTCGCTGCAGGGTTCTCCGCATTCAGGTTATCCTCGATTTCCTTGATGGCATCCCGACGCTCTTGGGTTTCTTTGTTGATTTGGTCTGTCAGCTCTTTCTTTTGGTCAGCAAGTTTTTTGTTGAACTCATTGGTCAGTTTTTCGTCCAGTGCTTTGATTTCTGCAGCAAGCTGGGTTTGCAAAGCTGCAAGCTTTTTTTCGAGTTCGAGAACGTTTGAGCGGATGTCCGCGTCGGCCGCCTTTCGCTCTTTCGATTCTTCGGCGAGGCTTAGTTTCCAGAACTCGGTGGCCTCGCGCAGCTCTCTTTTCAATTTGTCGAGTTCAACGGTGACCTTGGTATTTTGGGCTGTGGTACCGGCTGCGTTACTGGCTTTCTGTAGCTTGGCCGCTAATGAGGTCGCCGAGTTAACTTGCGTCTGCCGATTTCCGCAACTTGCACCAATCACACCCAGCGCAGATAAAACCACCGGCAGCGACGCATAGCGAATCATTTTAGTGTGTTTCATCCTCGGACTCCTCTTCCGCTGACTATGGATAGACATACCGGTTGGGTCGGCTCGATTGATGCAACTCTTGAGGGCGCACGAAGGAATGGCTAGCGATTGTTTTTAAAAGACTGTAATTATTTGTTTTTATTGTTGACAAACTGGACTAAGTTCTATCGGGGGCTTACTGCCCCCGATAGAACTACGGTTCTTTTTTTTTTTAACTCACTTTAATTGCGAGGTTTTTCCTGAGGGAGAGCCGCTTTGAATGCAGCTTAGAAGAATTCCTTCAAGACCGCGTCGAGTCCGGCAGCGGCCTGGCCTGTTGAGGCGACCATCGCCACTGATTTTTCAAAGTGTTGGTGGTCGACAGACGCTTTTTCAAATCCAAATCGCTCATAGTAGCGGATGCCGATTTCTGAATGGAGTGCAAAGCACATATCAGATTGTTCAAAGCGTAGCAGAGCCATCACCGCAAACATCAGCAGTGTTGCGTGCCCTTGTTTTCGGTGTTCGGGGTGTGTGGCTAACCAGGCTAATCCGGTGAGCTCAGGTGTAAAGCGCAGTGTATTGAGTGTCGCAAGTGGAGCGCCTTCGAGATTCTCCAAGACGTAACGCTGCCCACGCAGGTGGTTTTTGTTCGTGGCGTAGGAATCAACAAATTCGTTGAGTGTGCGGCCAGCGCCCCACGCATCGAAGCCAAAGGGCAAAACATTGGTGCTTTCGTCGAGCGCCAAAGGACGGATGCGGGCGAGCGGGGTGAACCGCTTGCTTCCGCGCGGACCGCCGTTGTCATCGAACATGTTACTCGGTCGAATCCATAAATCATTGCGCGGATTGTCGTACAGCGCGAGATACACCGTATGTGGTTCGAAAGTCTCGGAGTGAAGTGATTTTCCGAGCGCCAGGTAATGCATACCTTTGTGGTGTTGATAGAGAGTCCACATGATTTTGCGCCTTCCATGGCATCGTGGCGTTAGCGTGCGTGTGTCGACTGTTTGCAGTGTACCACATTCTCAGATCGCGCCAATGCGGCCACCGTCGACCTGAAGACTCACACCCGTAATGTACCCAGCCTCACGGCTGGCGAGGAACGCAAGCGCAGCCGCCACTTCCTCGGGACGTGCAAATCGATGCATGGGAACCTGCTTGAGCCAGTTCTCGCGAATGACCTCGGGGCTGGTGGCCGAGCGGGTTGCGGATGCCTGTGCCAAAGCTGAGAGGCGTTCTGTTTCGGTGTAACCTGGTAGAACGTTGTTTACCGTAATGCCATGCGGAGCGAGCTCTTGAGAGAGGGTCTTTGCGAAGCCCGCAACGGCGGCGCGAATGGTGTTGCTCACACCCAGATTGGGGATCGGTATGCGCACTGAAGTTGAAATGACGTTGATAATTCTGCCAAAGCGTTTCGATCTCATGGCCGGGGCGAGCTTCTTGCAGAGCTGGAGCTGAGCCAGCACATGTGTATGCAGCGCACTTTCAAAAGCCGACGGCTCAGCCTCAAGCAGTGGCCCTGCGGCAGGGCCTCCGGCGTTGTTGATAAGAATATCGATTGTTCCCCAGGTGCTCAGAATGTTCTCGAGAGCAGAATCGAGTTCCACGGCATGTGAAACATCGGCTGCAACGCAGAGGTGCTGTTCTGGCGAGGTAAGGGTCGAGCGAACCTTTTCGAGTGCCTCACGATTGCGCGCAAGCAACACAACACGCGCTCCCTGTTGCGCCAAAAGCTGCGCAGTGGCTTTGCCAATGCCCTGTGATGCGCCGCAAACCAGAGCGTTGAGCCCACTCAAATCAAAAAGAGCCGCTGAGGTCATAATTTTTACTTTCCGTTTACAAGGGGGGCGACAAAGCGTTGGAAGTCGCGCATCGATGTAATGACCTCCTGGCTGTTGTGATTGAAGAAATCAAACCACAGCATCAGGCGGTCGTCTGTGTGAAAGCGCTCTTTGAGCTGTGTTGCGATTTCAACGGCATTTCCCACAAGCGCGTTGTTGACTGCATTTTCGATACGCGCTGGGTCGAGGGTGCCTTCAAGAGCATTCCAGTAGGTGTTCAGCGCTTTTCGAGCCTTCTCGTGGGCTCGTGCGCTCTGCTGGGCTGAGCTCAAACCGGGAGTGGCATCGAGAAAAACCAGAACAGTGCGCGGCATGAAGGAGCGACGCCAGGTTCCACCTGCGGGGTGAAAGGTCGCGGGCATGCGGGCATGCGCACGTTCAATTTCCTCACCCGGGGTGATGGACAAGTTAAGCACACCACAGGGCATCAGCGTATTGGCGAAGTCTTGAATTTTGGACTCGTGCGAGCCCACGTAAAGTTGCAGCGCATCGAATGGAGTTTCTTTCGGAATCACTCCCGTGCGTGCAAACGTCCAGCGGTTGTCAAAGCGGATTTGAGTTGCATCTGGTTGTCCTGCAGCTTCGCAGACGCGAGTCCAGTCGGAGTCGCTGCGCATGTCTTGGCGAGTGAGAAGTGTGGGCGTCACGTCGGCCGATGAGAACACGTCGCCCCGCAAGAATCTGAGAAAGATTTCGAGCGCCTCAGAAAAAATCTTGCCTTTTAGAGCAGGCCAAGCGTTTTTTTCAGCCTCATTGCGCGGAACGATTCCAAATGGCGCGCTTGAAAACGGGAAACGACCGGCAGCGACTCCAAGGTGGATTTTGCGGTGTGCATCGGGGGTAAATTGATGCAAGCTCAAGAACGACTTGAGCGCTTCAGCGTGGGCAATGGGGCCGCCGTTGCAGAACAGGCTTTTAATAGCAGCACCGATTTCAATTTTGTTGGTGCGGGCAAAAATGTGGGGCGCGAGCAGCAGTACGTCGGTGTTGAGACCAATCTCGCCTACAAAATTTGGAATCACGGCACCTGGATTGTGCTTTTGCACCTCGCACGAGAGATGGCTTTCAGCAATCCACGCAACACCATAGCCAAGATCATCTGCTGCTTCGACCTGCTCAAAAAAATTGCGAAACATCTCACGTTCGTTAGGCATCACGCCATTCACGGGTGTCTGGCAAATGGAGAAGAAAACATCGAAGAGCATTGACACGACCTTTCCCAGCTGGTCACATGCAGTGGAATTGTGAGGTGAGAGCCGATGCAGGGTCTTCTATACGATATTTCACCAAAACTCACGCCCCGGACAGCCGTATTTCCGGGCGATACTCCCCTGAGCCAGAAAACGCTTTTGAGCTTTGAGCAGGGGCATCACTTGATGCTTTCAGCTTTGGAAAGCACTGTTCATATTGGCGCACATGCCGACGCCCCCTGCCACTATCATGCATCTGGGGAAGATATTTCGCGACGCGATCTGCGCCGCTATCTGGGTTTGTGTCAGGTCATTCATGTCCAACTGAGCCATCCCCAGCAGCGGATTTCTCCTGAGCATCTCGCCGGACGAAGTATCACGGCTCCTCGGGTTTTGTTTCGCACACAAACCTTCCCAAATCCTGAGCGCTGGCGCGATGACTTCGCCTCGCTGAGTCCAGAACTCGTTGTTTGGCTTTCACAGCGTGGGGTGTGCACGGTGGGTATCGACACGCCGTCGGTGGATCCCCACGACTCCAAGCAGCTCGAGAGTCATCAGGCACTCTTTGAGCATGACCTTGCCGTTCTCGAGGGACTTGTTCTCGATCAGGTACCCGAAGGCGAATATACGCTCATTGCTTTGCCCCTCAGCCTTGAAGGCTTCGACGCTTCGCCTGTGCGTGCCGTGTTGCTGCCTGCTCGGACCGCCATCGTCTGAACCAAAAGTGTTGCGGCATGAATGTTGCTCAGCCCTGGGTAGGAGAGAGGGGGTGCGTCATGTTCCGCATCAATCTGATGACCAGTTTGCAACACAGAGGCCGAAGATCACTAGGAGTTTCAGTACCACGCATTCTGCTGGCAGCCGCCACGGGCGTTGTGGCTTTTGCCTTGTGGGCCTGTGGTTCCAGTAATTTCCGTGGTGCCGGCTCCGAGAATCCCGCTCCCCCGCCCACGGGCAACGAGTTGGAAAAGTCGCCTCCTGAGTACGGAGAACAGCAGAAAGCACCGGAAAGAGAGGAAACTTCTCCCGATCCGCGTCGCAGTATCGTGCTTCAAGTTACGGGACTTCAACCCGAGGCCTGGTGGAACAACTGTCTAAAAGTTGAACTGGGTGGAAAATCGTTCGACATCGCCTGCACCAGGGAAAACAGTGTGGTTGGAAAAGTCGTGCGTATTCCTATTCCTGATGGTGTGAATTGTCCTGTGTTGAATCTGAAAATCGAATCGTTCGTGAACGTGGGCACAGAGTGCGCAGAGCGGAGGAAGATCGGTCAGACCTGCAATGGTCCATTTGAATCGACGCCGCGCCACGTTCGGTCACACGACAAGGCCTCCGATCGCGTTCATTTTGTGCTCACCGAGGCGGCGCAATCTGGGAATGGTAAATTGATCCGGGTGCACTTCGAGGATCAACCGACAGAGAGTATCACCCTCGCGAAAAATGACCCGACGCGCACACGCGAGCTTGGGATCGACTTCAATGATGCTGTTTTCGACATCAAAACGCTGGAGCTGCCCTTTGAAATTCAGGGTGCAGCAGGTACAAAGTGTCGTTGACAGAACGGTCTCCCGAAATGGTGTTGGAGTCGTTCGGCTCTGCACCTCAAGGAGACACCCATGCTTTTCAACATCAGCGATCGGGCACGTCCGGTTCTGAAGTGGGCAGGGGGTAAGTCGGCTCTTCTGGAGCAACTCGTTCCACATTTTCCGCAGAGCTTTGACCGCTACATCGAGCCTTTTTTGGGCGGTGGAGCGGTTTTTTTTAGTTTGTGTCCGGGAGTTCGTGCGCTGTTGAACGAGCTCAATCCTGAGCTCTTCAATCTGTATTGTGTCATCCGTGATAAGCCCGACCAGCTTATGCAGCAGCTCGATGAATTCGCCCAACGCTATTCCAAAGAGTTTTATTATGAGCTGCGCTCTCAAGCGCCGCGAACCGCAGTTGCTCGCGCTGCGCGCACGCTCTTTCTGAACAAAACGGGCTTCAATGGGCTCTACCGGCAGAATGCTCGTGGTCAGTTCAACGTTCCTTTTGGTCACCGTAAGAAGTGCCCAGCACTGTATAATAGCGAAAATATCCGTGTGGTCAGCCGCCGATTGGCTGAAGCAGAAATCAATAATGCAGACTTTGCAACGGTCATTGCGCAGGCAGGAGAAGGTGATTTCCTTTACTGCGATCCGCCCTACGAACCTCTGTCGGCCACCTCATCGTTTAATTCCTACACGAGTGTTGGATTCAATCGCAGTGAGCAGAAAAGATTGCACGACGAGCTTGCCAAGGCTGTTGCGCGAGGCGCACACGTAGCACTCTCGAACTCTGTGGCACCCTATGTCGTTGAGCTCTACGCCCACTGGGATGTGCGTCGCGTGAAGGCTCGACGTACCATAAATTCTATTGCAGGGCGTCGGGGAGAAATTGATGAGTTCTTGGTTTTGATGAAACCATAAGAAGCGTCCGTTCTTTTGTGCCTAAAGAGAATTCACTTGCTTTTCAAACATGACTCGAGAGAGCCGCTGTCCTTCAATTTGCCAATCAAGCGATTTGAAACATTGCTGCCATTGCTGTCGGAGAATATTTCGGAATGCTCCATTTGTGCAACAGCTGCAAAAAGTTCAAACTGAATCTCGTTGCTGCAGCCAATTATTTCTGCGAGTCCGCGTAAATGTGCTCCATCCCCTTGCGCAGCCTGTTTGTTGAGCTCGTTGAGATTCATTGAAACATATGCTTCGCGCTCAATCTTTTTCGCCTCTGCAGAACTCAGCTCAGCATCATTGCAATTGGAGGTGCCCGAGGTGAGAGCCCCTGTGTATGAGAAATTTAAGAAATTCAAGTTCGTTGTTGCGCCGAGCATTTGCAGGAATGTATTATTTCTGACTTTCTCTTCGGCGAAGATAACGCTCGCAGGTCCACAGCCCGCCATTCCATACGCAGGAGCTTTGTATTTTTGATTCGACTTGTTTTGCGTAGCCTGTGCATGCAGCTGCATTGGTAAAAGGGCTATAATTGCGGGGGCAAGTTGCTTTAGGAGAGTTTTCACGGAGTTCATCGTGTTGCTCCTTTCGATGGAGGAACAGCGATGTTCTTACAGCCTTGAGCTAGATCTGCATGTTTGGCAAGTGTTTCACGCATTGTGTCTAATGCTGCTACTGCACCCGGTGCGGCGAAAATACGTTCGTGTTCTGCTTGTGCCACTTTGCGCAAGGATTCTTGCTGCGAAGAGGGGCAACCAAAGAGTTCGAGGAGCGTGCTCAGATGAGTTCCGTCACCCTGTGCGACTTCTCTCGAGAGGGACGCATAGTTGACAAACATAAACCGCTCTTGCTCCGTGGCTACAGCAAGTTCTTGCGCATCGGGCTTACAGTTTGATGTGCCAAGACTCATGGCTATTGCGGGGTGGGCACCAACAATTACTGCTACAGCTGTCGCGCGGCGACCACCTGCTTCAAGCATTGCAACCGCGAGTGGTTGTCCTCCGGCAATCATGTATACGACCGTAGCCGCACTCACAGAAGGAGCCATGAAGTTTATTCCCGCGGCAAGAAGCTGTGAATCTTCTTTTTTCACGAACACTGAACCTACGCCGCAGCCCGCAGCACCGTAATTTCGTTCAGCCCACGCCGAGCTGAAGGGCAGCATGCACGTAAGGAACAGGGCAGGGTAGAGCAGAGAGCTTCGCATCCTTGATGCTCCTGACAAAAACCGTTTTTAAAAACTTGTTGTGTGCGCCAACCCTAGCGGGCAAGTGATTTATTTTCAAGCAGGCAAGCGTTTGAGTCGGCGTGGAGCGCGGCGCACCGGCATTTTGGACTTTCTTTCATCAAGCATCTTTAATTTTGTGCTGGATTGAGTTGGTTTGAGCTTTACTTCAAGAATCCAACCCTTGGTTTTGTCGGTGTACAGGAACGAGTGTTCATCGTGCGGTACAAGTCGGAACATGCCGGCGTTGAGTGCGGCAACTTCACCGCCCACGCGGGCACCATCGTTGTTGGCCGAGATGCGCAGCATTTGAGTTTTACGAAAGTGGTTGGGCTCGCTTTCGAGAACCACTCGAATCCCGCGGCCGCGCAAAGCAACTGAGGTTGAGCCGCGCAGGTTGACCTTCACTTCCTGGGCGCTCAGTTCGGTTTTGCGGTCGGGTGAAAGCAGGCGTGCCGATGCGAAGTACGCATAGGTTTCGTCTGCAGCTTCGGTTGAAGGCTGTTTTTTCGGGGAGTTGTCTTGAGCCCTGGCAATGCTCAGCGGAGCGGCTGTGGCGAGTGCAAAGCAGGCCAGGCGCGACACCTTAAGGGTCTTCTTGATCTTGGCAAAGAAGTTCAACATAACCGTTGGGCTCTCTTTCTGCCCCGAATGGGGTTGCTTAATATTGCCTCAAAATAGCCCAGGAGTCCCCGAATGGCAAATTACATCTTCAACATGGTGAACTTGCGTAAGGTCATCAATGGCAAGGAAATCATCAAAGGCATGTACCTTTCCTTCCTTCCGGGGGCCAAGATTGGAGTCATTGGCAACAACGGTGCCGGTAAATCGACTCTTTTGCGCATTATGGCGGGCGTCGACACGAACTTTTCGGGCGAGGCCTTTCCAGCTAAGGGCATCAAGGTGGGTTACCTGCCTCAGGAGCCTGAGCTGAACGCTGAGAAAAATGTTCAGCAGAACATCGAAGAGGCTTTCGCAGAAACCAAAGCCCTTCTGCAGAAATTTGAAGACCTCAACATGAAGATGTGTGAGCCACTTGATGATGCTGAAATGCAAAAGGTCATCAACGAGGCTGCGCGAGTTCAAGATCAACTCGATGCCTGCAATGCCTGGGAACTCGACCGCACCATTGAAATAGCCATGGATGCATTGCGCTGTCCGCCCGCAGAGGCCGATGTAAAAAATCTTTCGGGTGGTGAAAAACGCCGCGTTGCGTTGTGTCGCCTGCTGCTCTCCAAGCCCGACATGTTGCTTCTCGATGAGCCCACCAACCACCTCGATGCTGAATCGGTGCAGTGGCTTGAGCGCCATTTGAAGGAATTCCCCGGAACTGTGGTGTGTGTAACGCACGACCGCTACTTCCTGGATAACGTCACCGAATGGGTTCTTGAGCTCGACCGTGGTGAAGGAATTCCGTGGCACACCAACTACAGCGCCTGGTTGGAGCAAAAAATCAAACGCTTGGGTGAAGAGGAAAAGCAAGAATCCGTGCGCCAGAAGACCCTCAAGCGCGAGCTCGAGTGGGTTCAAATGAGCCCGAAGGCGCGTCAGGCCAAAGCCAAATGGCGTGTTTCGGCATATCAGCAGATGGTCAATGAATCGAACGAGCAATACGAAACCATCAAGGAGTTGCCCTTCCCACCCGCTCCACGCTTGGGTGATGTGGTTGTTGAAGCAGAGAATCTGACCAAAGGCTTCGGCGATAAGCTTCTGTTTGACAACCTGAGCTTCAAACTTCCTCCGGGAGGCATTGTGGGTGTGATTGGTGCCAACGGTGCAGGTAAATCAACCCTTTTCAAAATGATTGTGGGTCTCGAGAAACCCGACGGTGGTGCTCTGCGTCTCGGTGATACCGTCAAGGTGTCCTACGTCGACCAAAACCGTGAAACTCTCTCGGGCAACAAAACCGTGTTCGACGAGCTCTCGGGTGGTCGCGATCTCCTTCCCGTGGGTAACCGTGAAATTGCATCGCGCTCCTATATTGCGAGCTTTGGGTTCCGCGGCTCAGACCAGCAGAAGCTTGTGGGCAATCTTTCGGGAGGCGAACGCAATCGTCTGAACCTCGCCAAGCTCATTATGAACGGCGGAAACCTGCTGCTTCTCGACGAACCGACCAACGACCTCGATGTGGACACCCTGCGTGCACTTGAAGATGGCCTTGTGAACTTCCCCGGCTGTGCAGTGGTCATTTCCCATGACCGCTGGTTCCTCGACCGCATTGCAACGCACATTATGTCGTTCGAAGGCGACAGCCGCGTGGTTTGGTTCGAGGGGAACTACCAAGACTACATCGAAGACAAGCGCCGCCGCCTGGGTGATGATGCGGTCAATCCAAAGCGCATCAAATACAAGCCCCTGATTCGCTGATGTTAGTAAAACACTTGTTTTTACAGTAATAAAGGTGTTCGGTCTGCTTGCCAGCCGGACACCTTTCAGTTAACTGACACGCAACTGTTGCTTAGAAATCACAGTCAGACGGGGATTTGAGTTCATGCTTCAATTCACGCTTGCGCGAGATGCACTTCTTGTGGGCTATGGAGCCGCGCGGGCGTCTGATGTCTCCCCGCTTGAAACGCCACCTCAGCCAAAGCCGGGTGTTCGCCCTTCGCTGTTTTTTGCCCCGACCCGCGATACCGCCGGGTTGTTGAGTCGCAAAACTTTCACACATCTTCTTCTTGTTCGAAAAGTTCAGGTCGATGGCCATGCGCGTGCATTGCTTTTGCCCTTTCCCACCAATGAGTGGGTTGCCGACTCTCAGTTAGAGACTCTTGTTGCTGCCGACCAACCGATGGGTGTGGCCACGTGTGTGGCTTTGGAAAGCAACCTCCACCCTGAAGCCGATATCTCCACAACGCGGTTCTCCTTTGAACACCCTGAATTGAAGAAGCCTGTTTCCGTCCAGATCGAGGGATTTATCTGTGAGAACACGCTGCGCGAGCAGTTCGTTCTTGAACACGTCCCTGCCGAATTTGCATGCTATGTGGTGCATTGGCACCAACCAGAAATTGCAACCTCACAACAGGGTCAAACGACCTACGCGCACCTGCACAATGGCGCGTTGATTTCTTTTCGGCATGGACACTTTTTCTCTGCGAAACTTGAGCAGAACAACTCGCCGGTGCGACCAGCGTTTGCATCCTGTGTGCAGATGCAGGCCGAGCAATGCGCTGTGCGCGAATTTGCGTGCCGCCTGTCTGCACTTCTCACCACGGTGAAACAACTTGGAAGTGGCGCTCCTGCTGCGGTTCGCTCTCAAGTCCTACACACATGGCAATCACTGCAAAGCGAACCCATTGCCACGGGCACGAGCCAAGGCCTCATGGTTTGGCCGGTCGATACCCATCATGCATTCGAGCTCAATACGGGTTGGTGTACGTCTTTGGGAGCTGCTGTCGCACGCTGTCCACTCCCTTTTGCGGCGGCTCGTTCCGCTGTTTTGGCGAGCGATGCTGCCTGGCTCATGAAAATGAAAGAGCGTCGCAGTCTCGACCTGCCCGACTACGTTGCCGGCCTCTACCAACGCTCGTTGCTGACTCTGAAACAAATGCAAGACCCAACCGGTGGCATTATCGCAGCTCCTGAGTTTCAATTCGAATTCACCGCATGTGGTGGCTACGGATATTGCTGGGGGCGTGATGCTGGCTTCATTTCGCTGGCCATGGACACCGCAGGACTCTACGAGGAATCGGCGCATTTTTATCGCTACATGGCCAAGTGTCAGTCTGAAAATGGCAGCTTCCTGCACCGCCACGATATGCATGGTCACCTGGGCCCGAGTTGGGGTCTGCTTCAGCCCGACGAAACCGGCAGTGTTCTTTTTGGCCTCTGGCAGCATGTTAAAATTTCCGGCCGCAAGGAAACTGCGGCGGAGTTGCGTGGAATGGTGGAGCGCGGCGCGCAGTGGCTTGCTTCCTATCGCTATGGCGACACCGAATGGCTGGGCGAGGGCTTTGATCTTTGGGAAGAACGTGAGGGCGTGCATCTTTATTCGGTCGCTGCTGCAGTGGCCGGATTGCGTGCTGCGGCTGATTTGGCAGACACGCTGAAGTGGCCTTCTCCCGTGTCCGCCTGGCGCGCACGCGCCGATGTACTCTCGAAGCTGCTCGAGGAGCACCTTGTTGCTGGGCAGCACTCGGGTGAAACATCCTTCGCTCGCACTCTCTTTTTGAAGAACACTGCACAGCATCCAGGCTTGAGTCAGCCCGCAGCGGAGTCCACATCGCAAGGGTTGTTGGATCCCAAACGTTGGGTCTCCGACTTTGTGGTCGATATTTCTTTGTTGGGTGTGGTCGAGCCTTTTGAAGCTGTCTCTGAAAAATTTGCAGAGCTCACCTTGCCAGCACTGTGCAAGGCGATGCGCAAAAAACTCTGGCGCTCTGGAGTGGGTGGCATTGGTCGCTATGAAGGCGACCACTACCGCGACGGCCAGCCCTGGATTCTCACCACACTCTGGCTTGCACTCGCGGCAGTCCGCTGTGGTGACAAACCTCTTGCGGCTGAGTGTCTCGCCTGGGTGTTGGCTCATGTGCCACGTGAAGGCCAACTTCCTGAACAAGTTGACCCACTCACGGGAGAACCCGCTTGGGTGATGCCGCTGACTTGGTCACACGCCATGTTTGTTCTTGCTTGTGTGCATGTTCCTAAAGATGTCTGGACAAGCGCTTTGCAGAATCTCAATTCATTTGAATCTAAACAGAAGAAAAACCGCTGAGGAGTCTGATGATGTTAAATCGAGCGAATCACATTCAATGTTCCAATGGATCCGGGACTTCTGGTTCGAACTCAAACGCATCCGGTGGCAAACCCAAAATCATTTTCTCTGTAATTGCCATTGTTGCAGCCGGCATCATCGGATTGCAGGTTCTTTCGAGCCGCAACAAGGGGCAACAGGGCACAACAACGTCTGCAGGAAATGCTGCTGACGCCGTGGAAATCACCTTGTGGGATCAGGAAGAATCAGAGAATACTAAAGTGATGGACGACTGGATCGCCCGCTTTACCAAAGAAAATCCTAATATTCGTGTTATCCGCCAAACATATCCCAACGAAGATCTCCGCACCAAGTTCACCACAGCAGCAACGGCCGGACAGGCGGCTGAGCTCGTTTGGGGCCCCAACGATATCGCTGGTGTGTTCTCAACCGCGAAGCTCATTCAGCCTGTGGAGAGTTTCGTTGAGCTCAGCAAATTCACACCTGTGGCCGCAGAAGCTGCAACCCTCAAAGGGCAGGTTATGGGAGTGCCCACCACCTATGGCAACCATCTGGTTCTGTTTTTCAATAAGAACCTTGTAAACACTGCTCCCGCAACCACTGCGGAGTTGATTGAAGAAGCCCGTAAACACACCGATGCCAAAAACAACCAATATGGTTTGGTCTTTTTTCAGAACGAACCCTTTTGGCTCGTGCCATTCGTAGGTGCGTTTGGCGGCTGGCCGCTGAATGTTCAAGCCGATGGCTCGGCTCAGCCTGAGCTCAACTCCGAGGCCATGAAAAACGCTCTTGCGTATATTTATCGCCTCAAAAAGGTCGAGAAAATCATCCCCAACGAATGCGATTACGATTGTGCTAAGGGTTTGTTCCTCGAAGGTAAAGCTGCGTTCACCATCAATGGTGATTGGAGTGTCAAAGAGTTCCAAGCCAAGTTGGGTGAAAAACTCGGAATTGCAGCACTTCCCGTTCTGACCGAAACTGGCAAGCCCATGACACCCATGGTGAGCGGCCGTTACGTTATGGTCAACGCACAGTTGCCCGAGAAAAAGAAGGATGCGGTCAAGAAATTTCTCGCTTTCCTGACCTCACGCGAAATCCAAATTGAAGTTGCAGAGCGCCTTGGCCGCATTCCTGCAACCACCGAAGCCCTCACCGATTCAAGAGTTGCAGGCCTCGCAGCTATTCAGCCACTGATTGCAGCGGCTGCGAATGGTCGCCCGATGCCCGCTCAAACTGAAATGCGCGCTGCGTGGGATGCTATGCGTCCTGTTCAGCAAAAGATTATGTCGGGCGATTTGACCGCTGAGGCTGGCGTGAATGTCATGCAGCAAAGCGCGTTGGAAAAGCTTGCATCGCTCAAGAAGTGAGCCACACCCAACATGACGACTTTGTCTTTGTTGCCCGCTGTTCTTGAAGTTATCCGTCTGCTTCTCATTGTTGCAGTTGCTGTGGCCGGTTTGGTTGGCTTTCTTTGGGCCAACTACAAAACCTGGCACTCTGAATATTACCTTCCAGGTGCAGCTCTGCTTGCGTTGGTTGTGGCAGCTGAACTGCATCTTGTGTTTGAAGCATCTCTAGCCATCTCTGTTGTTCTGGGCGCATTACCGCTGCTTTTGGCCGTGCTTTTTAAATACGCTATTCGCGGCCGTTGGATGGTGCCTTTTTTGTTCGCGGCACCCGCTTCGGTCGGGGTTGCACTGCTCTTTTTGTACCCGCTGGTTTTTGAAATTTATCTGTCCTTTCACCGCCTGAATCTCGAAACACTCGGCGACTGGATTCGCACAGGAGCCATTGATTTTACCGGTTTCGAGAATTTCATTGAGGTTCTGCAGGTTGGCAGTGAGACCAAGGAAAGCTTCTGGATTGTGACCGCCCGTACTTTTGCCTGGACTGGTATAAATCTGGTCTTTCACGTGTTTTTTGGCCTTGTGTTGGCTCTTTTTCTCAACCAAAAAATCCGAGGTGTGGGTGCATATAGAACCATTCTGATGCTGCCTTGGGCTATTCCGCAGCTGATCGCTGTTCTGGCTTGGCGTGGTGAATTTCATTCCACATTTGGTTACGTGAACAATCTGATTCGCATCGTGAACGATGTTTTCAGTTTTGGAGTGGGCGAGGGCAGAATTGCACCGCTCGAATGGGTTGGATTTCGTCCGCAGGAGTGGTGGACCAATCCGCAAGCACTATTTGCCTCTATCTGTATTGTGAATATCTGGCTGGGTATCCCTTTCATGATGATGGTCTCTTTGAGCGGCTTGCAGTCGATTTCCAAAAGCTACTATGAGGCGGCGAGTCTTGATGGTGCCAGTGCGTGGCAACGTTTTCGGCACATCACACTGCCGTTGCTCAAGCCCATTATGGTTCCTTCCATGATTCTTGGGATGATCTGGACGTTCAATAACGTGAACGTTGTTTACCTGATGACCGCTCAGCGCGGTGGCTCCGAGGGCGCCGATATTCTCGTGAGCGACCTTTACAAGCAAGCTTTCGTCTATAATCGCTACAGTTTCTCGGCAGCTTATGCGATCGTTATTTTCTTGATCCTGTTGGTTCTCACAGCCGTCTGGATGAAATCCTCGCGCATGACTGAAGATCCTGGGCGAAACTGATGTTCGATAAGGAAAAGTACCGTGTCGTCTTTGGATAAAGTAAGTTTAAGGCAATCTATCGTCACTCACGCCTTTCTTTGGATTGCGTGTCTTGTGGCGCTTTTTCCGGTTTCGCGCATCATCACCATCTCATTGCGTCCGGGCAATCGGCTGTTGTCCTCTGATCTGAGCCTGATTCCAGCCGATGCGACTCTCTCGAGTTATGTGAAGATTGTTACCGAAAAACCATTTTTGCAGTGGCTCTACAACAGTTTGCTTATCACCGTGACAACAAGCCTGATTGGCGTGTGCCTCGCTGCAACTGCGGCCTATGCGTTTTCGCGCTACAAGTTTCCCGGCAGAAAATCAGGGTTGTTGTTCCTCATGACAACCCAAATGATTCCGGGCGCAATGTTGCTTCTGCCTATTTATCTTGTGCTCACCAAAATCGGCCTCAACAACACCTACACAGGTCTCGTTGTTGCTTATTCGGTGACCACTCTGCCCTTCTCGATTTGGATTCTCAAAGGGTATTTTGACACCGTACCCAAGAGCCTCGAAGAGGCTGCGCGCATTGATGGTTGCACCGAATTTGGGGCGTTCTACCGCATTCTTTTGCCCCTCTCGAAGCCATCGTTGGCAATCGTTTTTCTTTTTAACTTCACCCAGGCGTGGAATGAGTATCTTGTGGCTTCAACCATCCTTCAAGACTCCCGCCTACGGACCTGGCCGCTTGGGCTGTATGAGTTGCAGGGTAACTTCAACTCCGAATGGGGTTTGTTTGCAGCTGGCTCAGTGCTGATTTCGGTACCGGTCATCCTACTCTTCCTATACTCAAGTAAGTACATGATATCAGGATTGACTTTGGGCGGAGTTAAGGGCTGAAATTCCTTGGATGGGGCATGTTTTTTTGATTGAATGCCTCATTTTTGAGTGTTAGAGCTCGGTCGTTCTTGGATAGCACACGCTGAGGAGGTCTTTTATGGCACGCACTGCTGCCTTGTTGGCAAGTCTCGTTTCCGGTTTTGCTTTTGCTGCTCCTGGTTTCGTCGTTGATTCGGTCACTGGCCCACGCACCGACGCCATTGTTCTGGAGCGCGTTGTGTACACGGGCGCGTGCCCTGGAAACACGCTTAACCCCGTGCGTGGCTATTTCTTCGATCCTGAAGTCTCAACTGTTCAAGGCCGTCGCGTGAGAATCGTGAACGTCACCCCAGGCATGAGCGCCGATCCCTATCCTTACACTGATCGCCAGTATCAGTCGGGCGGACGCTCCGAGAAAATCGACTTCTTTCCCCGCTCGCAGCACGGACAGCGTTACTTCTCGGTTGCCGAAGGTCTCAACGATTTCGAAGTGACCTATTCCGATGGCGGACGCGTTGTTGAAACCAAATTCTTCCAGTTCCCAGTCATGATCACAACCCGCTATCAGTCGCGTTACCCTGTGTGCCGCGTTGAACAGCGTTGCGGCCCTGGTCCGAACGGCGGCGCGGTCTGCTATCCGCAAACCATCTGCGATTGCCAATATCTGAACTGAGTTGAAACTCACATTCGGTCGCTGCATTGGTATCGATTACTCCGGGGCTCAGCATGCACATGCTGGGCTGCCGGGGTTACGCGTTTTTGAGGCTGAAATATCTGATACCGATGCTCTAGAGTGTCGACCAGATTCGCAACAGCCGAAGCGGCATTGGAGTCGCGCAGAACTTGCGCAATGGCTTGTCGAGCAAATTCTCGTGACACACCAGTCGGCGAAATTTCCACTGCTCATTGGCATCGATCACGCCCTGTCATTTCCCTTGGCCTACTATGAAAAATATCAGCTCCAGAAAAACTGGAATATCTTCCTTGAAGATTATTGTGCGCATTGGGGTGCATTAGTCGGTTCCACCAGCGTGCGCGAAACTCTTCAATCCCAGCAGCAGCAAAAGCAGCTTTTCGACGGACGTTGCGGTGAATCACGTTGGCGTCGTCTTGCTGAACAGAGATCCAAAGGGGCCAAATCGGTATTTCATTTTGGCGTACCCGGTGCTGTTGCGAGCTCAACACATGCTGGTTTGGTTTGGATTCAATTCTTGCGCACGCATCCGCGCGTGGGACCTCTGATTCACTTCTGGCCGTTCGATGGTTGGATTCCAGAGCATGGCAAAACAGTTGTGACTGAAATTTATCCTGCATTGTGGAATAAGTTCATCTCGAAAGATTCTCTCACTCAGGATCAGCATGACGCTCGTGTTGTTGCGCTGGGCTTGCGCGAGGCCATGGTGAGTGGCGAGCTCGAAGCATGGTTCCAACCCGAACAGTGGAACAACATCCATTTGTCTGAAGTGGAGCGCAAACAGGCTCTAGTTGAAGGTTGGATCTTGGGGTTGAGTTGATACTGAAGCGATCGCCATTCAGAAGTCAAATTCCAAATTCGCAACTAAAAATTTCGCTTCTCAACCCAACCACTTTTATTTCGTCGCGCCAATGAGGCGCAATACAACCTCTTACTTGCCCAGACGGTCATCAAGGCGCGCGCGGCATGCTTCAACTCTGGTTTTGAGGGCAGGCACTGCACCACCGCAGTCCCAATCCTTCCAGCCCGCCCGCGAGAGGCGTACGAAAGCACAGTTGGCATTCACCTGAGGATCTTCAAGATTGTAGCCACACGTGCGACCACTGGCGTTCCATGCGGGTTGGGTGGGGTGCTTTACACCCCGGCCACCCTCGCCTCCCGGATATGTTTCGTTGATTTGAAAGAGTCCAACATGAACACCCAAGCGCGCATTTGCACGGCCACCCGACTCACACAGAATGATACAAGTTGCGCGATTTCGATCCCACAGCGGAAAACCAGCGTTGTCGACGTAGGTACGCAATTGCAGAAGCTTGCCATCGGTCATCAAGAGGTCGTCGTTGGCGCCGTTCACGGTCGATTCAGAATTTTTGAGATCAGTTCCCGTTGAGCAGGCGATAGCTGCGCAAGATGCGAGGGCGAGCGAGAAAAAGAGCTTCATGGATTTCATGATTCAGATCCTCCCGGTTGGCCGTGTATCCAATGAAAGGAGGCAAACGCAAGAGTATTTTTTAAAACTCTGTTATTTTGGGAGTATGTCAATCTTTTCATTGCTGCGGCCGGGTTCTAAGCCCCGCTTGCAAAGGGTCAATACCCTGACACACCAAAGCATTTTGAGCATTTCACAACCGCTCATCCTTGCTAATCTTAAACCTGCATCATTCACCTTAAGGAGGTTATCGTGAGGTTATTGCAGAAGTCTCTGGCTGCAGCTGCAGTTGCGCTGCTGGTGCTGCCAACGGTCGCTCAGGCTCAGCGTAAGTACGGCATGGCGGGTTGTGGTTTAGGTTCGGTTGTCATGGGTGCCAAGGGTTCCCAGATTTCAGCTGCCACAACAAACGGTACGGGCGTTCAAACGTTCGGCATCAGTTCTGGTACCTCGAATTGCAATCCAGATTCGAAGGCTGCTGTGAGCGAAGCGCAGGAAACATATATGTTCAACAACTATGCTTCTCTTTCGAAAGAGACAGCGCAGGGCTCTGGAGCGACTCTCGCAGGCCTGGCAACCGTCTTGGGTTGCGGCGAGGCTCAGCAAGCTGAGTTCAACAAGTTCGTTCAAGAAGAGCACCGCACCATTTTCTCGGCACCAGGCGCAGTTGCTGCTCTGGAAACCCTGAAGGAAACGCTCGCTAAGAATGAGCAGCTTGCACAAAACTGCAAACATGCATCTAACTCGAATACGAAGGGAGCTCACTAATGAAAATTTCAACTCTCGTCGTCGTTGGAGCAGCATTGCTTCTTCCTGTGTCCGCGCTCGCTCAAGGCAAGAAGGGAAGCTCATACACACCTCCACCCTACGGTATGGCTGGTTGTGGTTTGGGTTCATTGTTCTTCGGCAAAGCTGAAGACAATAAGGCCGGCCAACAGATCGTTGCAGCTTATTTGAATGACGCGGTTTTTCCTCAGACGTCAGCTATCACGTCGGGAACATCGAATTGCGAGGACTCAGCTGGCGGCTCGGCAGAGGCTCTGCGTAAAGAGCGTGAAACATACGTTTCCGTGAACCTCAACGACTTGAGCAAGGACGCTTCAAAAGGTGACGGCAACTATCTGCGCGGATTGGCTGAAATGATTGGCTGCGGCAGCGATCAGCAGTTTGCTGCGTTTGCAGCAGTTTCCCAGAAAGATCATGCACAGATCTTCTCGGACTCCGACGCGTCGAACGTCACAGGTCGTTTCATTGCTAAGGCAAGAGAAACTGAAGATCTTCGTGGTTGCGTTGTCGGCAACTGAATCTCACTGATTCACTGCTCTGCAACTTGACCAAATGAGGGACTCCGGGTGAACATGCCCGGAGTTTTTTTTTGTTCAAGGAAGTGCGTTTGTGATGGTTTTCGGAAGCCTTGCATTCCTCATTGTTCATGCGTTGCAGGCGGCTCTGTTTTTCTTTCTCTGTCTTGCGCAAGCAGAGCGGGTTGAGGCATCAGAAATTTCACCGATTTCGGCCGGAAAAGTTCAGCAGCAGGACGACTCACAGCAATTCGCAATGCTGGCTCAAGAAGAGCAGTGGAAGAAGATTCTTCTCTATGCTCCGACGTGGATGTTTGGCGAAAAGAGTTTGGTCGATGATCCAGGATTTTTTATGGCCGAAGATGGCAAAAGCAATCCGGAGTCCGAGCTCAAGGCAACATTGAAGGCATTCGAAGAAGGCTCTTCTGCAGAACGTCAGGAAATGCTGTGCAGATTTCCCGCGCGCCGCGCGTGGCTTGAAAAAAAGTTAGGCCGTGCCTTTGCGGATCCTCAAAAAGAAAATGCTTCGGAGGTTTGCCGGCGTCTCGCGAATTTCCGAAAAACAGTAGATGCCAACAGAGTTTCGCTCATCTTCTCTTCCTTTTATCCTGGAAATCCGGCTTCGCTGTTTGGGCACACACTTCTCAAATTAGCCAAAGTTCAAAGTTCAGTGGAGAGCAGGAATGAGTTGCTGGATTTTGGGTTAAACCATGCAGCTCATCCAACAACATTCAATCCCATGCTTTACGCTCCCATGGGATTGGCAGGTGCATTTCCAGGTTACATCAGCCTGCTGCCCTACTATGTGAAGGTTCAGGAATACAACAACGCCGAGAGCCGTGACCTCTGGGAATATGAACTCAGCCTCGAGCCTCATGAGATTCAGATGCTGTTGCTTTCTGTTTTTGAGCTATCGAGCTACCGCATTGATTATTTCTATTTCGATGACAATTGTTCTTTAATGATGCTTGCGTTGCTGGATGTTGCCCGCCCGAGTCTGCAGCTTGTGAAGAAGTTCAATGCCTGGGTCATCCCAGGCGACACCATTCGTGTCGTTCATAATCAAAAAGGCCTGGTTTCGAAGGTCAATTTCAGAGCTTCAAACGTGCGCAGATTCCTGACCCTCGAGACAAGGCTTTCAGCGGAGGAGCGCGTACTTTTTAATTCTCTTGTGGAAAGCAAACGTTCAAATAGATTTTCTCTCTCAGCCCTCGATGGTTTTTCTCCAGAAAAGAAAATGTCGATTGTCGATACTCTTCTTGAGTATATCGATGCCGACGAGCAACTCGTGGGCACAATGGAGCCTCAGCGCTGGAAAGCGGAGCGACCCCTTATTCTGAGCTACAGAGCGCAGCTCGGAATTGTTTCAGCACCTTTGAACGTTGCCAAACCTGCAATCGAGGCTCCACACGAGGCTTATCCTCCAACGCGCATTTCGGCGGGAGGAATCTCTGTGTTTAAGAATGGAGCTTCGCGGCGCGATGGTGTGCTGCTCGGATGGAGGCCAGCTTTGCACAGTCTCGACAACCCTGTTGCGGGCATGGGTGCAGATCTTGGCATTTCCTTTTTTAACCTTGAATATCTCGCTCAGCGGCATGGAGTTTGGTTGCGGGAGTTCACGCTTCTCGGGATTGAAACTCTGCCGGTTGAGAGGCCTCAGTTTCGCTCCACCTCATGGGCTTTGAACCTTGGCTACAGGCAGGCCTGTTTTGCAGATTGCGGGCGAACGAGTTTGGGCGGTGAGATCGGGCGTTCCTGGAAACTGCTCGGAGAGGGTGGACGGTTTGCACTCCGAAGCACGTTCAGGGTTGGTGAAAGCGCCCACGCCGGATTTTTTGTGGAGCCTGGCGTGTCGAGTGTGTTAAATATTCCCTTTTCCACCAATAAACGCTGGATATCTCGAGCTGCTTTCACAAGAACTCAAGGTTTGAAACGCACTCCGGTTTGGAACCGTGAAATGCGCTCATCGCTGGTTCTCAGGCCAACCACTCCACTGGAGTTCGATGCGAGCATCGCTCTGCAAAATGAAGAGTTGAGTTTTTCTGCGCGTGGCCATTGGTATTTTTAAGCTCTCTATTAGCGACAAGCCAACGCAGATTCAGATGGGTTCTAGGCTTACAAATTCCTCTTTAGCTGAGAACTTTTTTGAGTGTCTCAGACAAGGATTTTCCATCCACGCGCCCAACGAGCTCGCCCTGGAGCGATTTCATTAATACTCCGAATGTTCTCTCGCTGGTTTTTCCCAGAAACTCTTTGATGTAGGTTTCGAGCTCTGCACCGCTGAGAGCTTTGGGCAAGTAGCGCTCGACCACGGCCAATTCGGCTTTGAGCGGGGCTTGGCGATCGGCAGGGTACTCGGCCATGCTCTTGACCAGCTGCTTCTGGTAACTCGCAATAATCTGAACCACTTCAACCTCGGTGCGGACGCGTCCTGGTTCTTTCAGGTCATTGATTTCTGCGTTTTTGATTTCATTGAGCACCATCCGGACGACCCCGAGCAGCTCTTTGTCGCCTTCTTTCATGGCCTTCTTCATGTCTTCTGTCAGGCGCGCACGTGTTTCGCTCATAAAAAAACTCCTGTTCAATGCCCCTGGGCGGGGAATGAACAGGATGTATCAAAATCAGCCTCCGCAAGGAAGGCGCACAGCGTCGATTAGATTACTGCTGCTGGACGAAAAGCACTGAGCGCTCGCGACCAATTGAAACCGTAATGCGGCCTTGATCGTCGACCGGGTACACTCGACCCGAAACCAACTCCATCGCGCTGCGACCCGGCAAGAAACGCGTATAAAGCGTGACCGTTTGTGCGTCGCTGTTCCAGTGTTGGTTCGAGAGAAAATATGCAAAGTTCTTTTCGCCGAACGAGCGCTCGTAGCCCCACAGCCAGGCCGAGTCGGACTCGGGTTGACCCGTTGTGATAAGACGATTGCTCGCTTGAACCCTGAGGCTTGTGTTCATCTTTCCACGCCGCAAGGCAGGATGTGCATTTCTCGCTTGGATGATGCGCTGGTACATGGCCAACATGTCTTTGTCTTGTTCGACTGAAAACTTCACACTCGGGTTTTCAAGACACCACGTTCCCGGGTGGGTGACGCATTGGGTTTCATATTGTTGGCCTTGCGCCAGGTCATCCCACACCATGGGTTTGCGGTCAGTTGGGTCATCTGCGCCCCACATCCCCACTTCTGCACCGTAGTAGATAAGAGGAGAGCCGACGTAGGACATCTGGAATGCGACCATCCCCTTGTAAAACTCTTTTTCAAGCAAGCCAGGTTTGTCGTTTGAGTACAAAGCACCGCGGTCGGGTTTGTTCACTGAATCGTTGTCCCAGCTGTTGCCATCTTGAGGACGCGGCGAAAGTGAGCGGTTCTGCCAAATGGTTTTGCTCAGGAAGCGATCAGTATCGTGGCTGTCGAGCATCGTCCAGAGCGCATGCTTTGTGTGCTCACGGTAGCCATTCAAACGTTGCTCAACAAAATTTCGCGCTGCACTGGGTGTGAAACGTTGTTTTTGGTCGAGATTAATGAACCAGCTTTCTGCCAGTGTGCGGCTGCGGTAGTTCATGATGCCGTCGGCTTGGTCGCCCTGCAGCATGTCATAACCGTCGTACCAATCTTCTGCGATAATAAGTGCGTCGTTGCGAACGTTTTTAAGATGCTTGCGGAAGAGTTTCCAAAACGAAGCTGGCACATCTGCGTAAACATCGAGGCGAATGCCGTCGACGCCCTTGAAAGGGATGCCATCAATTTCACGCGGCGTGAACCAGCGATCGAGAATCGCAAAAATATACTTTTGCAGGCCCGGATGCAGAGCTCCGTTGGGAAATCCCTGGCGGTGATTGATGAGCGGACAGAATCCAGCCCATGAGTCGAAACGGATTTTGCTTGCAAAAGGAAACTCGCGCGCATTCGGATAAAATTCCGAGAGCTGGCAGGATTTCGCATAGTAGTTGGCTTCGCCTTCGTACGCGGTTGAGAACCAGTCGTAGTAGGGTGATGCTTTGCCGCGGCGAGCGACGTCTTCGACTAGAGGACCATTCGATGCCGAGTGATTGAATACGCCATCAATAACAACGCGTATACCCTGGCTGTGGAGTTCGCTGACCAGTTGGATGAATTCTTTGTCCGCGCGGGTGAATCCCCAGGTGGATGGGTCGTCGAGCTTTTCACTTGCCAAAAGACGCTTATCGTCTTCGTGTAAATCAGGCTTGCCGTCGCTTCCAACAGCCATTGGCCCGAGCTTCGCATCAATGTGGCGGTAGTCTTTGGTGTCGTAGCGGTGCAGTGAATCGGAATCAAAGACCGGATTGAAATATATACCCGTGATGCCCATTGACTTCAGGTAGGGGAGCATTTGCCGGACGCCACGGAGGTCGCCTCCATAACGACGCGTAAAAATGATTTGGCGTTGAACTTCGCGTGAGTCGAGTTCGGGCTGGAGCTGGCGCACGATGCGCTCCATATTCCGTTCGAACGGCGTGAAACTGAACCAACTGCTTGTCCAAGGGTTGATGCTGCGGTTGACCTGGTTGAGCGCATTGCGGCTGCGTTCCCATTCCGTGGGGTACTGACCAAGCACATCGTTGCTTGGGTCACCGTTGCGGAAGCGTTCGGGGAAGATTTGATACCAGGTTGTGTCGATCGCCCACAAAGGAACCTGATAGAGGTCGGAGCCGTTGATTTGTTGCTGACGCGAGTCGTAGCGGAAACTAAATGTTTCTGCCCGAGAGCTCGGTGAGAAAGGATCGCCCGTCACAATGCCTTTTTGTCCGAGATTAAAAAGGGCAGACGCGTCATGCGCAACAATAACGAAACTTGAATTTAGAGACTCGCGTGGCAGCGTGAGCAGACCTGAGTAGGTGGTGAAGCTGACGGAGTCGAGTGTGTATGTCGACTGCGGCGCCAATTCCATGTGCTGGCCGTCGGAGAAAAGCACCTCAATTTTTTCGGCATCACCAGACAACAATTTCACTTTGAAGCGCACAACACGTTCGCCGGCGTCAAGAGCAGCAACAGTTTGAGCATCGAGCTCAAGTGCTGCTTCATCGATGAAGCCGTCATTTTGGGACACAAATTTACGACCCAGCAGTGCGCGTGGAGAAGGAAGGTAATTGTTGTTGTAGGGGGCTAGCCCAGTTTGCGGTTGAGATGTGTCAGCAAGCCAGTCGAAGGTTTCATCTTCGTAGCGCACAACGAATTTGTAGAGCACTTCCTGACTGCGGTCGATTTTGAGTGTCTTCAGAAAGGAGCCATCCGTTTGCGGGAGCATCCGAAAGTTTTCATCGAATGCCGTGCTCCAGCCTCGAAACCCACCTGTCACGTAGACAGCTTTCACCTGACGATTTTGCGCAGGGAGTTTACTCAGGCGAAAATCCACTCGCCGCGGTACGACAAGCTTAGAGCGAACGAGCGAAACATCGCCGCGACCGTCAACGGCCACTGCGCGCACGATAGTTGGCTGAGACACCCTCAGAACTTGTCCGAATGTGCGGGTCGTACCTGCGGGGCGGTTGCCCGTGAGAAGCGGAAGTGAGCCATCGGTAGTGTAGTAGATTTTGAGGCCTTCTGAGCCTTCAAAGCTGACCTCAACCTCTCCCGTACTTTCCACAGGTGTGGATCTGATGGTTGGAGGAGTTGCAGCGACCGAACTCACGCGTGCAGTGCGTTGTTCCAAGGCGCTTTTCGAGTCCCTTGAACTCAAAAACCACTCGTATCGCGGTTCTGCTGCACTCTGTGCAGGCACAGGAGCGATTGTGCTGCTCACCGAAGAGCGGCAGGCAACCATGGCCATAATACACAAAGAGGTGATGATCTTTCCCTGAACAAATCTCTTTGAGACAAAACATTTAGCTAATTTCATTCACACGTCCGCCTTCTTCCGTTGAATCGAACCAGTGCATAACTTTGCGATCAATAGTTGTTGCGAGTACCGAGCCTCGTGAGGCTGCTTCCATGACTTGCAAACGCTTTGGGTTAGCCGAGCGAATAATGACCTGCTGCCCGGCAATGTTGGCCACAAGATGTGTTTCGTGGCCGTGTGGCTCAATGAGAAGAACCTCCGGCTTGCAGTCAATTTTGCCCTCTGCCTCACGGCCTTCTTTGGCAAGAACTTTGAGTGCTTCAGGGCGCAGACCGAGCGTGTATGTTCCAGATTTTTTGGGTGTCGGAGCATCTGAGAAATCGAACTTCAACCCATTGAACGAGAAAATCTTCTGCCCGCCAGAAATCTCAAGATTGCCTTTGAAGAAGTTCATGCTTGGGTTGCCAATGAACGATGCGACGAAGGTGTTCACCGGAGTGTTATAGAGGTCGAGCGGTGAGCCCAGCTGCTGAACTTTGCCTTTGTTGAGCACGGCAATGCGATCTGCGAGGGTCATGGCTTCAACTTGGTCGTGCGTCACGTAAACGACCGTTGCTCCCACTTTCTGGTGCAGAGCCGCAAGCTCAATGCGCGTTTGGCTGCGCAGCTGAGCGTCGAGGTTCGACAGTGGCTCATCGAACAGGAACAGAGCGGGCTTACGCACAATGGCACGACCAATTGCAACGCGTTGGCGTTGGCCGCCCGAGAGTTGACTTGGCTTGCGATCGAGCAAGTGGTCGATATTCAGCATTTTGCTTGCAGTTTGAATGCGCTCGTCGATTTCCTCTTGAGGACGTTTTTTGATGCGCAGACCGAAGCTCAGGTTTTCCCTCACGGTCATGTGCGGATAAAGCGCATAGTCTTGGAAGACCATGGCAATATCGCGCTCGGCAGGAGCGAGCTCGTTGACAACTCGGTCACCGATCTCGATGGCTCCCGAAGAGATATCTTCCAGTCCGGCGATCATGCGCAGCAGGGTGGACTTTCCGCAGCCGGAGGGACCCACCAGGACGAGAAACTCACCGTGTCCAGCTTCGATGTTCACGTTCTTCAGTACTTCAACTTTATTGTCGTAGACCTTGTTCAGATCTTTGATGACCAGTTTGGCCATGAGGACTCCAGCTTAAGAAAAACGATTCGAGACGGAAGTGTTGCTGAAAATTGGTACTTGAGTGGTCGCTTGAACGCAAGTCATGGAGCTCTCTCCAGAAGGAGGTTCAGCGCGCGATGTGCTTGAATGATGCCGCATTTGGAGGCTGAAGTCGAAGGTTTGTTCGGCAACGCAGCTGCACAAAGCAATCTTTCGGTTTCGGCATTTTGTTGTTCTCGTGACCATTTAGGATGGAGTTCCCGGAGAGCGCCAAGCAGTAGCGCACCCAATGAGGCTGCCACCGGTGAGGCCATACTGGTTCCTGATTTTTCTCCCAGCTGAGCTCCGGGAAGCGTGCTGGTGATGTCCGCGCCGGGTGCGAATGCAAAAACAGCCTTCTCCCCCCAGTTGCTGAACCGGGCGCGTGAGTTATTTGCGGTTGATGCACCGATAGAGAGCACTCCGGGAAAGCGCTTTGGCACAGGCGGAGCGGAGTTGGTGTTGAGTCCATCGTTCCCTGCGGAAGAGAATATCAAAATGCCGGACGCTTTTGCTGCCGCGAAAGCATCGCGGAGAGCCTGAGTTTCTGGTCCACCACCCCAGGAGCAGTTGAGAATATCAACACGTCCGCCGACGGCAGCAGAAATCGCACGCGCGAGGTCGATGCTGTTGCTCTTGCCGCTCGAATCAAGCGCCTTAAAAATACGCAAGCGGGCGTTCGGGGCTCCGCCCAATATTCCTTTGGTTGACCAAGTATTACTCACAAGCCCAGCGACGTGTGTGCCGTGACCAAAGTCATCACTTGGTTGGCCATCTTCATCGACGAAGTCGTAGCCAAAAACATCATCGATGAGTCCATTGCTATCGTCGTCGATGCCGTTCTCTGGAATCTCCTGAGCGTTTTGTTCGAGCACGCTCTGAAGCAGAGGGTGTTTGGTGTCCACACCGCTATCAACAATAGCAACCACGACTTTTCGCAGTCGGAGGTTTTTGTTTTCAATTTCTTTCAGTGCAGCAGGAAGGCCAGAGGCTTGCACCCACCAGCTCGACTTGGGCACTGGCAGGCTTTCGGATGGTGCAGCGGGGCTCCACTCGCTTGCCAGCGAGAGGGGTTCGAATTCAACCTCGGGTTCAACAGCAACCCAGTGCTTGGGCCAGACCTCGGGGAGTCGTCCTTCGTGAATAATCACTTCACCTAAGTGCCCAAAGTTCTGTGCGTGGGTGCGATAGGAAAAGAGTGGTTTATACTGTGCAGATGATGTTGAGCTTGCCGCTATGTTTGCTGCATTGCCGCGGAGCCAAACGAGGTGGCGCGTTTTGTGCCGTCCCTGCGATTCTTTACGTGCAGCCAAACGCTCAGCAAAAACGAAGCGCGCCAGCGAAGCTTCTTCTGGCAAAGATCGAACGTCTGCATCGATGTCGCCCACGAGAATAAACTGACTCTTGTCAGGAACCAGTGCGACACCGAGCGAGGTGGCTTCGCTCGCGAGCAGTGGCGCACTGATGCGCGAGTAGTTAAGCCCGCGTCCGACAAACGTTCCCCAACTGCCTGCCACAATCCAACGTTGGTCATCGCCGAGCCAGGCACCGCAGCCGCCCGCTTCAGAGCATGGACTGATGGAAATTTTTTGAGGGGTAGTCCACTGCGGGAAATCGCTGCCCGGCAAGAGGCTGCTTATGGCGGTTTGTTGTTCGCCTGTGCGAAGAACATTGCCCCCTCGTGCAAAAAGTGTGTCGCGATTTTCGAGGTCAGCGAAGGGTGATTTTACGCGTCGCACTTCAGCTTCACCCGTGTCTGTTTGTGGCAGGGTGACCTGCGCTGCTGCACCATTTTCGCCAAGAACAAAAAACGAATCGCTGATGGCAAGAACATGCGTCCAGCGGCCCGAAATCTCCGGAAGCTGAAAAGCGAGCTCGGAACCGAAAGCAACCCATCCGGAGTTCAAACTCACCGCTAGCCACTGACCTGAATTCGGGTTCACGGCGCAGCGTAGTTCACGCGGCTTGCTCAGCCGCAGACGTTTCGCAAGTGATTCGATTTTCTGTGTAGATTTGCCTTCGCTGTCGATATCCAAAATATGAATTTTTGTTTCAGTGCACACAATTGCGCGCGTGTTTTCAGAGCTTGTGTTGCGGCGCTCAAGCAGTCCGCCAGTAACCACGGAAGGCTCGGCTGGAAATTCTTTGCTTAGCTTGAGGGCAGCTTCGAATCCTGCGCGTCGGAGGAGAAGTTTGTTGTCGCCCGCAAGAAGGTAGTCGCCAGCTTGGTTGGCATCTGCAAACGCTCTGGAACCGGGAGATGTGTAACCCCCAATCGCAAAAGCAGTGGGCGTAACTGCGAACAGAGCCAAAAAGGCTAAAAGTAACGGCAAAATTTTTGGAGAGCATGGGGTCAGTTTGAACGGTTTCATGCGCACCAGCCCTTGCGTTGGTCTGCGTTTTTAGGGGTTGAGTTCGATGCGTCGCGGCTCGACAACACCCATTTTGTTATCGCTCTCGCGTCCGGCTTGGAGCCAAAACAAACCGTCGGTCGAAAATCTGAATGTAAAGTCAAGCGCACTCCATGCGCGAGCACGAAGCGAGGCTGCGGGAAGAATCCAGCGGTACCGAAAGTTCTGCCCATTGCGCCCCACAAAGGTCAGCCATTGGGTTGTGCTGAGGCCAGTGTTCGTTTTCCACTGAACTTGCGCCTGAATAGACTGCGGCTGCGCTGAAAATGAAGTAGTTAGCCCAGGCACCAGAACCTCGGAATCAATGGCTATGCATTGATTCTCGAGCTCGTCAGAGCTGAGGGTTTCGACGTCTGCAAGGCTGCGTGCGGGAGAAAGAGCGTCACAACTTTGCGTTGGACTATTGAGCCACTGAAAGCTTCCCGCCCACGCGGGTGATGAGGTCACTGCGGGGGTAATAGAAAATTCATAGTTTTTACCGAACCTACTGTCGTAGCCACCTTCACAACTCCGACCGCGTGATTTGAACCACAGTTGAGCGCGGGTCGCGTTCTCAGGGATATCAAAGCGCGCGGGCTGAGGCCCCATGGAGCCGCCTTGCGGTGTGCTCAGAACCGCAGAGAACTCTTCGCCACTGGGGAAAAACCTAACATAAGCCTCGGTTTGCCATGCGGGCAGGCCGTTGTAGCTGCTGCCATGACATTGTGGGAGGCGGCTGAGATCATATTCAACGACCATTGCCTGTCCGGGGTGAAGGTCGCCGCGGACGTCGGTGCTCCAGTCGCCGAGGAAGCGCAAGGTGGCAGAGCCACGACCCGCAGTTTGACAAGTGGTGTTCTTGGTTTTTGCAGTCCAAGCGTTCTGTGTGTTCAGTGCGTAAGTATCGACATCTTCGCCATGGTCGTTGTGGTCGAAAATACGGCGTCCGTCGCTACTCTGGAGGAAAGGGATGAGTTGCAGTGCCTCATTGTGGCGCGGAAATGAAATGGTATCCGGGCTGTCGGCTTTGAGGGTGTCCGCGGATATTCTGAACGAATGGCGCTGAAGAGTGGCGGAGGCACCCGGGACGGCCTCTCCGGGGGCAACATGCCAATTGGTGTCGCGCTGCGAACGATAAAGCAGGTAAACTTGAGCGCCTGTTTTGAGTGGGGCTGCTGCTGTGTCGACGCTGGCCTCGAAAACATACCAGGGCTGACCTGTAGCATCGGTTTCGGTTTCAGGGAGTCGTGAGTCTTTTTGCCGCACCACGCGAGCCTCACGCAGAACAACTTGGCAGGAGTGGTCGGCGCTGTCGGTCGAGAGTGCTTTGAAGATTTCAGCGTGTGCCAGAGGCGCGCACATCGGTAGAAGTTCTGCAGCAATGGCGAGCAACAGGACAAGACCCGAACGCTTTTTGTCGGCAACAGTGGTGAGCATAATAAGACCCCCTCAGGTCATCGTGGCTTTCTCGGTGGCCTACCACAGAAAGTGGGGTGCAGCAAAAACCCCAGATTCACTTGCCCGGAGTCTGCACCTGGGCGATAAATCAGCCCTTTGAGAAAGACTGCGTCATTGAGGAGATATCCATGATTTTGGGCTCGCACCTAGAAAAAATGATCGAATCACAGACCCGGACATCCTTTCAGCCCAGTGGTTCAGGGAGTGCGAGTCAAACATCAGCGGCCAAAAACTTCCCTGCGCTCCGCAGTGCGGGAAACTATTACGAGCCGCACCGCTACTGCCGACAAATTCACCTCACCCTTGCGGGTCGTCTCAGCTTCGAAGACGATCGCTTTGAGGCGTATGCATATCTTGTAGTCAGGGCGCTTTCTGAAGGTGCAAGGAACGTTTCCTTCGACGCACGTGAGATGCAAATTCACGAGGTCAGTTACAGCAAACTGACTACCTTCGATATTATGAACCCCTACGCAATTGAGACAACTGCTTTTGATGACACTGAATTCAACTACAACGACGCCGTTCTCACGGTAAATTTCAACGAAGCCCTGCGCCAAGGCCAATTGGTCGCGGTGCGAGTGCATTATTCGATCGTTAAGCCCAATGCAGGTTTGTATTTCGTTCACAAGAAAAAAAGCACCGACGCGGCCTATGACTGCATCTGGACGCAAGGGCAAGACACAGATTCTCCCTACTGGTTCCCGTGCCAGGATGACCCGCGCATGAAAATGACCGTTCTTCAGAGAATCAGCTTTCCTGCGCAATGGAAGGGTCTCGGCAATGGCCAATTGTTGAGTGATACAGCCGACACCACGTGGAGAACGCAAGAGTGGATTTTGCGGCATCCGCATGCTCCCTATTTGGTTGCATTCGCGTGTGGCGAGTTCCACGAACAGCGCACAACCTGGCGCGGACGCGATGTCACCGTCTTGGTTCCGCAAAAATTTTCAGAGTGCGCTTCGGCGCTCTGTACAGACACTGCAAAAATGATGGAGTTCTACTCGAACTATTGGGGCTATGAGTACCCTTGGAGTAAATACGGGCAGGCGTTTGTCGCTGATTTTTTATACGGCGGCATGGAAAATACGACAGCCACTTTCAATACCGACAACGTCATTGGTCCACAGGAATTTCTGGTGGGCAGCGAGTCACGCAATTTTCTTGTGATGCATGAGTTGGCGCATCAGTGGTTTGGCGACACAGTGACCTGTGAAACCTGGTCTGAAGGTTGGTTGAATGAGGGTTTTGCGACCCATTCTGAAGTCCTTTGGGAAGAGCATTGCAACGGCAAAGCCTCGGGAATCTTTTACCTCAAGGAAAATTTTCAAGAGGGCTATCTCTCGGAGTCCAAAACATACCAGCGCCCCATTGTGTTCAATCAATTTGAATTCGTCTCAGAGATATTTGATGCACATTTGTACGACAAAGGCGCACTGGTTCTAAACCATCTGCGCGACACCGTGGGTGAAGATGCGTTCCGTCGTGCAGTAGGACACTACCTCACAAAACATCAGTTTTCACCTGTCAGTACCCAGGATCTGATCCGTGCAATCGAAGAGTCCATAGGATTCAATGCACGCAAATTTTTCGACACTTTTGTCTTCCGCGCAGGCCACATCGAGCTTGAAGCAGAGGTCAAGAAAACTGACGTTGTTGCAAACGGTCTTGAGGTTCATCTGACCCAGAAGCAGGATGGGGCAGCTGATGCTCCGGCGGAATTCCAAACCCGGATTTTCATTCAGTATGAAGATGGATCAGGTGAAGAAAAACCGCTGAGTGTAAACAAAACAGACGAGAAAATGATTGTCTCGGCCTCTGCACCAGTTGCGTTTGTTATTGTTGATCCAAATTGTTCTATGGTCGGTTCAGTCAAACAGAAGATCTCGAAGGACTACGCGAGAAAGATCCTCAATGCCAAAGACTCCAAGGGGCCGCTGAGCTACTTCAAGTGGCTTGCGGTGCAGTCATTGTGTGAGGGCTATGTTGCTGCAGAAGACAAAGACTTGATTTTGAACTGGTTGAAGACCGAACAGCTCTGGCGGGCGCGCGCGTCAGCATATGGAATGCTTGTTGAAGCCAACACAACTTTGGCAGCTGAAATTCTGACCACCAGCGTCGAACGCCATCCGCTGGCACGAGCAGAGTGGGTTGCTGCTGTCAGCAAATCTTCTCTGGAGAACAAGCAGGGCTGGCTGAAGGAGCTCAAGGAATTTGCAGGGTCAGCTGCGGAGCCCCTTTCTGTGCGTGATGCAGCTCTTTCTGGAATCGTTGAGCTCATGAGGAAAACTCCATCACTGCGCAACGCGGCAGAGAAGCAAACCCTATCGGCCTGGGCGTGGGGTCTGGCTCGAGGCAGCTCGCATCTGGGATTGGTCGAAGCCGGGGCGCTGCGCGTCATTGCGGAGTTGGTGCAACCCCAAGAGCTTCTTCCACTGCAAGAAATGATCGGCAACCACCTGCTTCCCTTCCGTGTCCGTATTGCTGCGCTCAAAGCGGTGGGTACACTTTCGAGTCGCTTCCCCGAGCAGCGCCCTGAAACCCGTCCGTTGTTGCAGCAGTTCAGCGAAAAGCATCAGCCCGTGCGTTTGATTGCCGCTCTTCCCGAAACATGGGTCGAATCCCAGGACGCTGCACTGGCTGCCGACTTTGATTCCTACATCCACCGCAAAAACTATGGACTGTTATCCATGTTGATACCGCGTGCGCGCCGTTCGCAGGACAGGTTTAATCGTCGCATTTCGCCCAACGCGGCCGCCGATAAATTCGCAGAGCTTGCGGATTTAAAGGAAAAGTTCAGCAAGCTTTCGAAGGAGCTCGAAGAACTCAAAGAGCTCGTGAAAAAGTCGGCAGAAAAACCGGCGCAGCCCTCAGCCCCGCAAGGCTAATTTTGCCTACCTCGGTGCCCTGAAATTGTGAGATTCTCAAGAAGGTTTTTGCCGGAATTGAGAGTCTCTTTTTTTGTTCGCGTGGCATCAATCACTCGGGGAGTGCGGGAATGCTCAAGAAAACTGTTGAGTCGCTTGCGCGTGAACTCGAAACCGAACGTTTAGGTAATATTCGTCGGCTGGCGCTGATACGCTTTTGGACTGTGGCATCCTTTTTTGGGCTCCATTTGATTCTCGGATGGGGCCTTTCCATGCCAAGTTTTCGCGGCAAGGAGATCCTGTTTAGCGGTTATCTCGCTGTGAGTGTGCTTCTTTGGTACGCCTCGCTGCAGAATAAGTCCGTACGCAATGCGAGTACCTTTGCCATTCCCTTGCTGGATTTGCCTTTTACCTTCTTGATTCTGGAACAATGGGCAGAAGGGAAAGGGATGCAAGGGCAAATTGCAACAGGTTTGCTTGGACTCTCGTTCATGTTGTTTTTCATCAATCTTTCTGGTTTTTACTTCAGCGCCTTGCAATCTGTTGTCACAGCTATCGTAGCCGTTGCACTGACAGTCGTTCTGCATGCTGAGACCAGTGTTCCTCCCGATTCCCGGGTGGTTGCAGTCGTTCTTTTGTTGGCAGCAGTTATTGCCACTCACATCAAGTCGAGCCGCCTCCACGTTTTGGTTAAAAGATCTTTCGATGAGCATATGCGGCTCGAAAAATTAACCCGATATTTCTCGCCCTCGGTTGCACAGGTTTTGCAATCGAATCAGGAAGACATTCCGCAGAGTGGTCGTGAGTTGGATGTCACTGTGCTTTTCGCAGATATTCGCGACTTCACGAAGATCAGTGCGAGCCTGAGTGGCCAGGACGTGGTTAGGCTCCTCAATGAAGTTCACGAGCATTTGGTGAAGTGTATCTTTGAAACCGAAGGCACACTCGACAAGTATATTGGGGACGGAGTGATGGCCTACTTTGGCGCACCAGTTGGACATGTGCGTCATGCCGACCAAGCGGTGGAATGCGCGCTCAAGATGCGCCACGCGGTCTGTGAACTGAACGCAATCCGTGTAGCGCGCGGCGAGCAGCCGCTACGCATTGGTATAGGACTCCATTCAGGTGTGGCCGTGGTGGGTGATGTGGGCGCACAGTTCCGACGTGAATTCACGGTTATTGGCGACACAGTGAACACAGCTTCGCGGATTGAATCTCTGACCAAAAAACATGGTGTCGATATTCTACTCAGCGAGGATGTGCGTACTCGCCTCGCAGTGACACGTGAGCTCGTTTTTCAGGGCGAAGACGTGTTGCGTGGGAAGAACTCGAGCATGCGCACCTACGCCCTCTCAACCTAAAAAGCTCTGCATCCAGCGCGAATTTTTGCGCAAAAAGACCGGACATTCCGGGGTGCGGGTGAGTGTATGGACTGCTTTCCCGTGATAGTCCTTGCGGTCAACAAGGCATATCCACTCGCCTTCGGGCAGGTAAACACTGCGCCCACCTGTAGCCGATAGAAACGGTGCAACCAGTACATCTGCAGACCCTGCGAAGAATTGATCTTCAATTGTCCAGCACACCGGATCAGTGGTGTTGTGCAGCCACAGAGGTTGAATGAAGGATTGCTGTGTGCGCACGCATTCTTGACCGCAGCTAACGAAATAGGCATGCAGTTTCTTGCGCAGAGCAACGCCATTTTTAACTTGTTCGAGTGCCGTTGGGCCGAACTCCCACGGTTCTCGAGGCGATGTGCCGTGCATGCGTGCATGGCTTCCCCACAGGCCAACTTGTGTCCAGCGTGTGAAAAGCTCGGCATCGGGCATCGATCCGTAAAACCCACCAATGTCGTGCGACCAAAACACAGCCCCACCCACGGCCTGCGAAAGAGCTCCTCGGAGTGATGCACGCAAAGCATTCCACGATGTTTGGCTGTCACCTGCCCATTTGACCGGAGTCTTTGCCATTTTTGTGTAACCAGAGCGCGCCCAAAGGATTCCCTGATCACCACATTCTTCGCGCACCACTTCCATGACGCACAGGTTGTAAAGATCCGAGTAGACGTTGCGCAGTTGCTTACCGGTTGTGCCGTCGCTGAACACGGCGTCGTGAGGAATTTCTTCGCCGAAGTCGGTTTTGAAACAGTTCACGCCAGCCCGCAAATAGGGGCGGTGTTGCTCCTTCCACCATGCACGTGCTTTGGGGTGAGTGAAGTCTACGAGGCCTGCAACCGGTGGCTGTGGAAATCCCTCGAGACCTGTAGGAACCCATTGGTAGGGATACACATCACCCTGACTGGTTTTTGCAAAGAAACCGTTTTTAACGCCTTCAGCGTAAAGTGTTTCAGTTGCTGACGACACGTAGGGGTTTTCCCACAAACAAACCTGAAAGCCCTGTTCGCGGAGCCAGGGAATGAAGGTTTGATAAGGACTCCAGCGGCTCGTATCCCAGACAAAGTCTGTTCGTGTCTGAGCACGCATCCATGCGCGTGCATCGAGATTGATAACCGACGCTCCGAGATTGCTCTTACGATTATTTTCAATGACTGTGCGCACCTCTGCTTCGTCTTTGTAGAAGCATCGCGACAGCCAAAGGCCGTAGCTCCAGTCGGGAACGCTTGTGACTCCACCCATCAATGCGCGCCACTGTTCGATGGCCAACTTCGGTGTTGTGGGTTGTGCCAGATAAAGCCCAAGAACTTGCCCGTCGCTCGAAAAGGTTGTGATGTCATGGCGCCGCGAGCCAAAGTCGATGCGGCCAGGCTCACACTGCAGCATCGCAAACGAAAGACCGGTGTCTGTTAAGAAAAAGGGTGTGCTTTGATAGCGCAATTGGCCGTTTACTCCGAGTGCATCGGAGTTCATGACGTCATAGAGTCGTCCGCGCAGATTTGTTCCGCCGAATTGCTCGCCGCCACCCATTATGTACTTGCAATCCCCCATATCGAACGAACAGCCGAAGCCGTCTGCGTGTTTAAAAAGAGCAAAACTCATGGGGACATCGCCAACGAAAAGATCCAGGCCGCAGCTGTTCCAGCTTTGTGTTCCTGTGGGCGTGCTGATGCTCAGTGAGGGTTGAGTTTTGTTGAGGCGCAAAGTGCCAGCAGTAGACTTCAAAATCCAATCGTTGGTATCGGCCACAATATGTATTTTGTTGGACATGGTTGCACTGAGAAGGTCGTGTTCGCGGGTGGATTCACCTATCCAGATCATCCATGCTGCAGGACTTGTATCCAGTGCACCGATGCGCAGTTGTGCCTCGCTTCCATCTTTGAAAGTGAGCTTGAACAAAGAGAAGTTTCTGCTGTCTTGCTTGCCCAGTGATTCGCATTGGACTGCTGCTGTGTGCCGAACTGCACCACGCGCTCGTGCCGTCAGTGAAGGCCACTCGGGCGTGAGTGGAAAGTTGATGTCCGCTGCCATTTCCTCGTTGATACGCATTTCAGGCTCCCTTCACTCCACCCTGCGTGGGCGCTGCAATCATGTGTTGATGAAGTTTGAACGACAAAGCGAAAACTGGCAGGAGCAGAATACATGCTCCTGCGCACAGTGGTCCCCATTCCGTGCCGAATCCCGTGACATAGCCATTGAGCGTGAGCGGTGCTGTTTTGACCTGCGAACCCGCAAGAATCAGCGAGAACAGAAAATCATTCCAGCTCATGAGAAAACAAAAGAGAGCCGCTACAACCAGACCAGGCTTGGTGACGGGCAAAACTACGTGTGAAAAAGTTTGAATCCGCGATGCGCCATCCAGTGCCGCGGCCTCCTCGAGAACGCGTGGCACCGCATCCATGAAGGGCATCAGTATCCAAGTGGCCAATGGGAAATTCAATGCTGTGTGCGCAAGTATCAGCCCCCAGACGGTGTCGTGCAGCATGAACTGTTTGAGCACCAGGAAGAGCGGCAGAGCGAGTGCCACGGGAGGCAACAAACGCGCCACGAGCAATGTGGTCAGTAGGTGCTTCTTTGCTTTGCTCTCCCAACGGGTCAAAGCGTAAGCCATAAGAGAACCGCAGAAGACGGAAAGACTCATGGTACCGCAGGCTATGAAAATCGAATTGAGAAGATCGGGTGCAAGACTCTGTTCTGCAAAAAGTCGGTAAAAATTGTTTAGAGTCCAGCCATCCCAGGTGAACATGCCAAACTCCAACAAACTGCGTTGGGTTTTAAACGCGGTTTGAAGAATCATGACTACGGGGGCGATTTGCAGGAATAAAAGCACTGTAATGATCAGTTTTGCATGAGAAGGGAGTTTGCCCTGCGCGATTGTTGCCATTTCACTTTCCTCCTGCGAGGGCTGCACGATTCTGCAGTCGGGTCACTCCCCATGCCAGGCTCATACCCAAAACGAGCAGCACTATTGAAGCGGCCGAGGCTGGACCCACCTGGAAGAAGTGGAACGCCTGTTTGACGACAAAAAGAGATAGCAAAGATGTTGAATCACCTGGGCCACCGCCGGTCATCACATAAACTTCGGTGAATACCTTGAGCGACTCCATGACTTTTAGACCCATGGCGATTGCAAGTGTGGGGCGCAGCGCTGGAAGAATAACGTAACGGATGACCTCGCGCGTGTTGGCACCATCCATCTTCGCTGCCTCTTGCGCAGACTTTGGAAGTGCTTTGAGGCCTGCGTAGATAATAAGGAACAGGAAAGGCCACATGCGCCAAATGTCTTGAAGAACGATAGCCCAGAACGCCCAGAAGGAGTCAGCCAATGGGGACATGGGTTCGTATCCAAGCGCATTGAAGATGGCACTCAGAGGCCCATCGTTGGGATCGTAGATATAGCGAAAGGTCAGACCCGAAACCACAGGCAGTACAAACATGGGCAGAATCAACAAAACTTCCACAACTCGTGGCAGTGGCTTTTGCAAATAGAGAAATAAAGCAACCGCCGCCGCAATCAAAAGTTCTATAATGGTGGTGGTGATTGTGAAAAGCGCAGCCAAAGAAAGCGAGTTCCAGAAAGAGGCTTGGGAGATGAGTGCTTTAAAATGCTCAAGTCCGGCAAAGTGTGCCTGAGCATCGGCGCCTGCACCAACGCTGTTGGTTAGTGAGGAAAATGCACTTTGCAGCACAGGCCAAGCAATCAATAAGGTGAGCAATGCACACCCTGGAAGAACGAAAGCCACAAGGGAGCGTTGTGAACGGGGAGAAAACATTTAGTGTGCCCCCTGCCTTTGTGTGCCACTCAGTGCGAGCTCATTCATACGCCCGAGTGCAGCTTGGATGTCCGACGCCGTTTCGGAGAGATTCTTTTGTCCTGCTATCCACCGTGTGAACGCCTTGCTCAAGTCGTCAGAGGTGGAGCGGTACTGTTTGTGGCGTGGTCGGAGAAAAGCAGTGTTGAAATTCAGGTGCGTGGAGCCCAGCCATGGAAACTTTGTTGCCAAATCAGAACGGGTCAGAAGGTCCGCACGTGCAGTGCTGAGGCCTTTTGGAATGAGTCCTTCGTTGACGTCTTTTGAGGTCCACCAGCGCACGAATGTTGCCGCGAGTTCTGCCTCTGCTGAGTTCTTGCGGATGCCTGCAATCCACGTTCCAGCGATTCCGTTTGCCTCGCTTCCGGGTGAAGGTGCGTAGCCCGTACGCCCTACCACAAGCGACTTGTGTTCGTCCTCGAGGTCGAAGAAAAAACTGTTCCAAGTCATCATCTGAGCGACTCTGCCCTTGGCATAGGCCGACATGCGTTCAGTGTGATGCCAAGCCCTTGCAGCCTTTGGCGCTGTTTTTAGAAGGGCATCGTAGAGCTCGAGTGCACGCGCAACAGTAGGGGTATCGATGTGGGTCGCTCCGGGCTTATAGCCAAACCCTGCAAGCAGCCACAGCAGTTCGACCGTTGTTCCCTCAGACATTTTGGTGAACGGTGCAAACCCGTAGAGTTTCGGTGGTCGGTGAAAGAACTGAGCCAGTTCGAGCAGCTCTGTGAAATTGGTGGCAGGCTTCAGTGGGCGGTTGTACTGCTTTTGGAATTTGACCTGTTCGTTACTTTCTTCGAAGAGATCCTTGCGAAAAATATATTGATATACGTTGCCGTTAACTGGCAACCCGACCGTCACGCCTTGAAAACGAGCGGCTTCAATAGCCTTGCTCTCGAAGCCGGAGAGATCGTCCTGGGCACTGACTCTAGGCCATTGTTCAACGGGCAAAAGTGCTTCGTGGAACTGCGGGATAAAGGGTTCATCGACCGCGTAAACATCGTAGGTTCCGCCCGCTGCAAGGTCGGTCATCATTTTGGTGGCAACCGTGGAGGCTGGAATGTCGTCGAATTGAACGCGCACTGAGAACTCTTTTTCAAAGACAGGGAGAGCTGCCCTCAGAGCCGACGATTGCCGGTCTCGGAAGGTCAGAACTTTTAGCACGCGCTCTGGTTTCCGCGTGCAGGAGAGGCACACAAGGGTCAGTGCAGCCCCCAGGAAAAATTTATTTTTAAGGGACATCGTGACCCACCGCAGCCTTGAGCAAGTGGAACCAATCCTCGTGCTCCAGCTGAACTGTGAGTGCAGCTACAGCGGCCTTCAAACGTTCTTCCTTGCCTGTGCCAAGAACCGGAAGAATCTGCGCAGGGTGTCGCATAAGCCAAGCGTAGGCGATAGTCTCTGCATGCTCAACACGATATTTCTTGGCAAGTGTTTCAAGGCAGCTGCGAATATTACGGGAGCGGTCATCGCTGTGAGTAAACAGACGCCCACCAGCCAAAGGCGACCATGCCATCGGCTTCATGTTCAATTCGAGGCATTGGTCGAGCTGGCCATTGTACATGGGAACTGTGTGCAGCAATGAAAACTCGATTTGGTTGGTTACAAGCGGAGCTTTGAGGCGCGACTGCAACAAACGCACTTGGTGTGTTGTGAAATTTGAAACGCCAAAGTGCAGAACCTTGCCCTGCTGCTGCAGCGCATTAAAAGTATCTGCAACTTCGTCGGGGTTCATCAATGGGTCTGGTCGATGAATCAGCAAAAGGTCTACGAAATCGGTTTTCAGATTCTTCAACGATTGCTCAACTGAACGAATAATGTGTTCACGAGACGTGTCGTAGGTTTTCAAGCCATGTTCTGGTCGCTGTGGCGAAACCAGCTTGATGCCGCATTTGGTAATGAGCTGCATCTTGTTTCTTGGGATCTTGTGTTTCTTTACTGCGTCGCCAAACAGCTCTTCGCAACAGTAATTGCCGTAGATGTCAGCGTGGTCGAAAGTCGATATGCCGTGTTCGAGTGACATGAAGACTTTTTGGGCTACAGAATCTGTATTGGCCTCGGCAGGGATATCTGCCAGACGCCAAGCCCCGAAAATGAGGCGCGAGAAAGTTGGGTTATTCATTGACGTTCTCCTGCTGCCAAAGGTGTGTTTGGAGGTGTCGTGGGAATGCGGCCTTGCAATTCAGCGAGTTTTCCGCGACGGAAGCGCGGCAGAATGTATTTTCCGACCAACCCACACTCGTCGAAGTGCGGATATCCGGAGAGAACGAAAGAGCGAATACCCATTTCAACGTAGCGGTTCAGCTTGGCAACGATTTGGTCGGGGTTGCCTACCAAAGCACAACCGCAGCCTGAACGCGCGCGCCCAACACCGGTCCATAGGAATTCTTCCGCATAGCCCTCGCTGTCAGCGAGGTCGCGCATCTCAGCCTGTTTTGCAACGCCAAAAGATTTTGAATCGAGTGCGCGCGAGCGAATCTCATTGCCTTTGTCGTCATCGAGCTTTGAAACAAGGCGCTGTGCTGCCGCACGAGCTTCAGATTCCGTCTCACGGACAATCATGTGGACTCGCAGTCCGAAGTCGACCTGACGTCCATAAGCTTCGGCGCGTCTGGTCATTTCCTGCATGTGCGAACGCAAACGGTCTTCCGTTTCGGGCCACATCAAAAACACATCGCATTCACGAGCACATAAATCGAGCGCATCCGGAGAAAGGCCACCGAAATAAAGGAGTGGACCACCGTTTTGCTGGTAGGGCTTGCAGGGTGCTGTGGGCAGGTTCAACTTGTAGAACTCGCCTTCGTAGTTGATGGATTCGCGTGTCCAACACTGACGCAGGATTTCGCACACCTCGCGCGATTTTGCGTAGCGGGCTTTGGAATCGAGCGTTTCGCCCGGAAGGTCTGAAGAGATGATGTTGACTGTGAGTCGCCCCTCGAGCATGTGGTCAAGAGTAGCGAGAGTGCGTGCCAGCATGGCCGGATGAACTTCACCGCAGCGGATGGCTGCGAGCAGGCTCATTTTCTTGAGCTGAGGTGCGAGTGCTGCGGCGAATGTGAGGGTGTCTTGTCCGACCTGGTAGCTGCTTGGGCAGAGCATGTTGTTAAAGCCCTGGCGCTCAGCTTCAAGCGCAATTTTGGATGTATTGGTCCATGAACTTTTGAGCTTGGAATCGGGCATTCCAAGGAATTCGAAGTCATCCGAGCAGATCGGCGCGAACCAGCTCATCTCCACCACTTCAGGAGAGCGAGTGCGAGGAACAATACCAGCACTCAGAAGACCGTCAGTTGCAGCTTTCATTCGCGACGCTCCTTGCGAGAAAAAGAACACAGCGCCCCAGCGCAGGCAATCAATGTTACCGCAGATTTTTAAGACGAGCGAGAGAGAGGCTGCTGTGCAAAATATTGTCTTTGTTAGTTGTTTTTTAAAATAAGGTAATTTCTTTAGATATAACTGGCGTTTCTTGCGCTGAATTCGAGTTCTTCACGCACCGTTGGGTGCGCAATCGCAATCAAAGCACGGGCCCGTTCGGCCACGCTGAGGCCAATCAGCTGTGCCACTCCGTACTCTGTCACAACAGTATCGATGTCATTTCTGCTGATTGAGACCTTTGCCCCAGGCTTGAGTTCAAAGGAGATCTTGGAGGTCTTTTGGTCTGGGGTCATCGAGCGCAACGCAATTATACCACGCCCGCCCTCGGAGCGTTGTGCGCCTGTGTGAGTGTCAGTCGCTCCGCCAACGCCACTGAGTTCCCGGTGTCCGACCGATTCCGAACACACCTGGCCAGTGATATCGAGCTCGACGGCACTGTTTATGGAGAACATTCTGAAGTTGCGGCAGATCCGGCTTGGGTCGTTGATGATAGATGCCGGGTAAAGCTCCAGCGCTGGGTTTTCTCCAACGAATTTGTAAAGCTCAGCAGAGCCATAGACGAAAGTTGCCACCATTTTGCGTGGCCAAAGGGTTTTGCGCGAACCATCGACAACGCCATGTTCGTAGAGTGTTTTCATGGATTCGGTAAACAGCTCGGTGTGAATGCCCAGATTTTTTTTGTGGGTCAAACATTCTCCAACAGCGTTAGGAATACCACCGATTCCAAGCTGGAGTGTCGCTCCGTCTGGAACGAGTTCGGAGATGTATTTTGCAATCAACCGGTCTTGAACATTGGGAGCCTCTGGCTGCAGCACAGGAAGTGGGCGATCGTGGTGCAGAAAAAGCGTGACATCCTCGATCGACACGAAGGTGTCGCCGTAGACAATTGGCATGTTGGGATTGACCTCGAGAATCACATGTTTGGCCTTGCGCAGAATCTCAGATTCATAGCAGGTGTTGATCCCAAGGCTGACAAAGCCTTTATCGTTGGGGAGGCTACAGGTTCCCCAAAACACGTCGATCTCGTGACGACGGTTGAGATTTTGAGCCCAGCGCGAAAGGTGCTGAGGAACATAGTGCACCAGATTGTGTCCCTGCGTGTTGCGGATTGCTGATGTTAGAAACATAACGTGAAACTGAAGGTTTTCTGCGTGGCGAATATCTGTGAAGCACGTGTAGCTTTTGGTTGGGTTTGCGCAGTGGATATGTAGATTGCGATGTTTGTTTGCATGGAAATGCAGGTTTTCAAAAAACAGCGCTGGCTCTGCTGCAGCCATTGCTGCAACAACATGACCAGAGTGGGGCAGCAGTGCAAAAGCATCAACCAAAGAACCCGATTTCTTCAGCAACAAGTTATTACGCATTTGTATTTATCCCACGATAACCGGGCAGGGAGCCGCGCGCATAAATCTACTCGCCATCCTACCCATATGGAAGCGGCGTGTTCCTTCTTGGGAATGCCGGCCAAAGATCATTAAATCAATTTTGTTGTCCGTCACAAAGTTCAGGAGCTCTGATTGCGCGTGTCCGGTCAGCAAGTGCCCCAACGCGTGAAAGCCATCTTCGTTGAGAAGGCGTGCGCGATCCTGAACCGCACGTTCAAGGCGCGACTCTGCCATGTCGTAGATCATTTCGAGTTCACAATAGGTGGCGTAAGCATCGGAGGTTTCGAACCCGGAGTAGCCCGGTGCAACGCGCTCAAAGCAATGAGCAAGGTGAGCTAAGATACTACGCTGCTTATCGGCGCTGAGAATTTCGCGGAGGAGAGCCTCACTCAATTGCGCATCTGGTCGCAGCGCTGTCGCTAAACCGACGTTCTTAATTTTCAATGGCAGATGTGTTTCGGTCACGGGAAGCACAATGACAGGAATCGGGCTTTGTTCGCAAACCCTCTGCGCTACACTTCCAAAAATCGCAGAATAGAGCCGTGCATGGTGATGACGTCCAATGACCACAGCACCGAATTTGCTTTGGTCAGCACCTACGAGAGCAAGTATCTCATTTTCCGCATTGCCCAACTTAACTTGTATATGGAAGTGTTCACCTTGTTCGCGCAGCGGATGCAAAGCTTTCTCCGCGCGTTCCTGGGTTTGGGCAAGAAGTTCGCCGCGATATCGCGTTTCGAGTTGCTCCCATTTCTGGCCTTCCTCGAAGGGCATTGGACCGAGGAAAAGTGGTGCGTCCTCAAGAACATGAACAAAGCTCAGCGTGCTGTTGAATTGTTTGGCCAGTTCAAGCGCCGCTTTTTCAGTGCTCAGGGTTGGTTGTGACAGGTCAGTTGCGCAAAGAATCCGTTTGCCCTCGAGAATGCTCATGGCTGCGACCCTCCGATAAGCAAATAAGAATGCTTAAAAAGTATATTGTGTGGCTTTCAGCAGAAAGGCGATTGTCGCATAAGAGCGAAAGATTGCGCGTCTTCAAGAAATTCTGAGGAGGGATCAACTATGAAGTTCATTGCCTTGTTGTGTTTACTTTTATGGTTGCCGAGTCAGCAGGTCTGGGCACAGTGGGACGTTTCGCAGATACGGACGCTCGGCGAAGAATGTCTTCTTGATACAAGTATTATCGACGATTCCAAACTGACACTCAGGTTCTCGCGCTTCGCGTCTGTTCTGGAGCAGGCCGCTGCGCAACCCCGCTCTGTTGCTGCCCAATGCTCTATTGAAGTGAGTTTCACAGTTCCAGCACGCCACAAGGTTGTAACTTTAACGCACCGTGCCTTTGCTCAGGTAACAAAAAATGCAGCAAGTCGAGTGACCATGGAGGTCAACTTGAACCTAAACGAACAGGCCTTTGCCTTCTCGGGCAGGATTCCCGAAGGCTCTGCGCTCGATCAAAAAGTACTTTTGTACAAGTCGTTCAAGCCAGTCGATGATCTCGCGCGCTGCCACGAGCATGAAACGAAAATATCGGTGATACTGAGTTGGGATTTACATGCTGAAGCTGCAGCTTCGGGCGGAAGAGCGCGTTTGAGTCTTTCGGGAGAAGAACTTTGGACCGACTCTTGGATTGAAACCAGACCCTGCGATGAATTAGCGCACGCCTCTGCACTGAACGACGCTTAGATCCGCTGAAACGCCCTGCTGAGTTTTCTTTTTGAAGCAGTCAACAGGGGCACTCGATGCCGCGCCTTCACATAAGGTCGACTGCTGTGCGTTGTTGATGGGAAGCGATGCAGCTCTGTCGAGACAGCGCTGGCGCGCGTTCGTCGAAAATAGCTCTGAGGGTTTTGTGGCCATCGAGTTGCTCTGCGATGAGTCGACTTTGCGACAAGCTGACGCCGCGGTTGTGAGAACCGCGAAACCGACCACTAGGACGTTCTGTACTCTGACCATCTTGACTGACCCACGCATCGATTGTTGCAAAAGGGACTGCCTTCAGCCTAGCAGAAGCTTATCGAGCGAAACAACTCGCCCCCTGAGGCAGGAAATTGTCAGCACCCCCCAACTCTCTATCCGCGGCGAATAAGGCTTGCGAAAATCTATGCATAGCTGTTAAGCCATGCCCGCATGACGCTCGTTCGGGTGAGGGGGATGCGATGAATCTTTCGTTTGTGCGCAAATTTGCCTGGGCTGTTTTGTTTTACACGGTTCTCGTCATTCTTTGGGGCGCCTTTGTGCGCGCTACAGGCTCCGGTGCAGGTTGTGGCGATCACTGGCCTCTGTGCAACGGCCAAATCGTACCTCGCGCTCCAACCATCAAAACCTTAATCGAACTTTCGCATCGTCTCACGAGTGGTCTGAATCTCGCCCTCGTTTTTGCGCTTTACTACTTCGCCCGGCGAGTTTCAGACAAAGGCTCTGCCCTCCGCAGTGCCGCAGGTTGGTCGGTTTTTTTCATCATCGTGGAAGCTCTGATTGGTGCTGGACTCGTACTTTTCGAGTTGGTCGCACACAACGAAAGCTTGAAGCGTATGTTTTCCATGTCGGCGCACCTCCTTAATACGTTCCTCCTTCTCGCAGCGATCTGTTTGGTTATTCATCGGGCGCGACCGGGAATTGAGTTCGCGAAATACACACGAGCCGATCTGAAGATCTTTAAAATGCCTTTGTGGGTGGCCTTTGCTCTGTGTTCGACGGGTATGACGGGTGCAATTGCGGCACTGGGCGACACACTCTACTCCGCATTTGGAAATCTTCCCCTGGAAGCCTATGTTGATGGTGATGTTCCCCTGATTTTGCGCCTGCGCTTGATTCACCCAGTCGTTGCAATCGCGACCGCGGTGTTCCTCGGCTGGTATCAAGCGCAGCAGCTCGACCGCTTCAAAGAACCACAGCTGAATAGACTGAGTTGGTTAGTGAGTGGGCTGCTGCTTGCTGAGGTTACCCTGGGCTTCCTCAATGTGTATCTGATGGCGCCTGTCTGGATGCAGCTTGTGCATCTGGGGGTGGGGGTGAGCCTCTGGATTTTCTTCGTTGTTCAAAGTTTCCTTGTGCATGATAACGTGTCAAAATCTTGAGTTTTTTTAACCAAGATTAAAACTTTTTTGGCGGTCTCCGAACAACATTTTCGAGTTGCGGGTCAGCGTGATTGGTTTGCCTCAATGGCAGGGGATGGGAATATCAATGGTTTACAAGAATAGTCGACTCGACGAAGTCGCATTTCAAAGGCAATTCGAAGAGGCTCTCAACCTCGCGATGCATCACATCGGCGTAAACTATTCCGAAGCACTCGAGCTTGTGCTTACCCCTCTGCGCGAGCAGGGCGGGTTGAGCGTTGCCGATTACGTTCGAAGGGGTCAATTGCCCCAGGCCAAACGGGCGCTCGTTGACCTGATTGACTCCCGCAAGCGTTCCGGGGGTTCCAGCCGTGTCGTGGGTGCGCCGCGTAATTACTAATTTATTGCAACTCATTATATTCAAGCCGGAAAACTCAAAAATTTCTCAAGCCGATGCAGAGCCTTCCGATACCTCGGGAATGCTGCGCATTTCCGGGGAGGTTGCGTTTGACCCTGAACACACGAAGAAACTGCGGAATGACTCGGCGAGTGCATTGGTCGATCCGATCAGCGCCGGGTGCGCAGCTCCATAATGTATTCAGGCTTGCTGTTCTTCTCATGCTTTCCTTCAGCATCAACGCTTGGTCGGCCGAACTCGAGGTCATCAAACAGAAAAACTGCACAGTTCTGCTGAAGTCGTCTGACACTCTGAGTAAAGGACAGGTGCTTCGAGCACAGAGTTCCTCTGGCCGGTCTGTGACGTTGCGCATCATAAAAGCAGGCGGCAGTACAGCTCAGGCACGTATCACGCCTCGTGGAGGAAGTTGTACACAGATTTCGGGGCAAACATTGTCGGTCGGGTCGCGCTCCAGAGGCAAAAAGTTCAACCTCGGAGTGGTGGCCAACGTGGGGCAATTCACATTCCGGCAGCCGTTCCTGCCTTTCGACCCGGAGGTCGAACCCGGATCAGAGGAACAAAAGAAACAGGAAATTGTGGGACTCAGTGGTCTAGCCTTCTCGGGTGGACTCGTTGCACGCTACTCATTCAACAAGTCCTTGGGACTCGAACTGGGTGCAACCTTCTTGAGCGCAAAAATTTCTGGGAAGAGCACTTTGGTGGGTGGCGATGAATATCTCGTCGAAGCTAATTTCTCAGAGGCGGTAATACATCCCGCACTCGTTTTCCCGCAATGCTTTACATCACTGCTCTTCTGCAAAGCCGGTGGGATTGTTGGCTTCCCTGTCAAGGCAACAATTGCAACAAAAAGCACAAGCACAAGTGAATCAACCGCAGTTAAGTACAGACGCTTGGGCGGAGAAGCTGCAGTTGGAGTCAATTTGGGCAAAAACGTAACGCTTCAGGGTGGAGCCCAAATCTGTAACTCCTCGGGCAGCTATGCATTTGCGAGCTTACCGGAGGAACAGAGGACTCAGAATTTTAAAGTTCTGACTGTGTACGTCTTTGGTGGAGTTGTTGCAGTTTTCTGAGGAGCTGAATTTATGCTCGTCGCAGATACACACCACAACCACCGAGGTAGCTCAGGCACGTGTTTTTTATTCCCACTGTTTGGGCTTGCGAGCATTTTTCTGCTGTCCTGCAAATCGAATTCGACCACCGAGCGTGATGCTTTGGTTGCTGAAGCAAACGGCGAGAGCCGCGATTATTTTCGCAGTGTGCTGCTCGCCTCAATTAATCCAGCTCAATCTGGCGGAGTTGAACTGAGCAGACTGCTAAATGATGGGTTGCTTGCAGCGGCTCCGCCCCTGACTCAGTTCTCAACGAGCAAGAGTGTTTTCTCATCGCTGTCGTTGTCTTCGCAGCATGGAGTGGGTTCACGCACACTTGCAGGAGGCGAAACACTCCGCGCCGAAACTTTCTCTCTGCGCGGAAATCTCAACCCAGGCATGTTCAAGCACCAAGGGCGCGCGCTTCCATTTCATTTGAGCTTGAGTGCAAATGCAGAAATCAAAGTTTTCCGAAAATTTGCGGATGCCGCTGAGGCAGCAAAGTATCCTCCCTATTCCTTTGTTGATTTGCCTTTGACAATTGAAAATGCCAAATCCATGCGTCCGGGTGATTTGGTCGTCCTCCCTCTCGATGCTCAGGTTCTTGGTTCCGTTGATGGAAACTACATGCGTTCGGTGTTTCGATCGGGAGTTGTTCTTGATAAACTTATGGGTAAGAGTTTTGTTGGACATCTCCAGTCCGGTTTACGTGCCAATTTCGTTGTTTCAGGCCGCTTCGAAATGCACATTCTAAAGTCAGACAACAATCTTGTGCGGATTCGCTTGTTTCAACGCTCGGAAAATTCAATCTCCGCTGGTGCCAGCGCGAGTTCGGCTGCAGCCTTCAAGTATACGCTGATTCCTTTTGCCAAACTGCACCAGGTTGCCGAGATAAAGAGGATTAAGAGGGTAAATTTCTACGGAGATGGAAATCTCGCACTTCCCGATCCGCTCAAACAGCTTTCGGGTAAAAACGTTCTTGCACCTGGACTTGTTCCTGGTTCAGACGACGCTAAACTCGACGCACAACTTCAACAACGCAATGATGGTTTGATTGATCTTGCCAATGCAGTTTCCCTGAGTGCAGAAGATATACAGCGTGCTACCGTCGACAAAATCAACTCAATCACTGACACCCTGAATAAAAAAATCATTCAGAAGGTCAATCAGCCGATCGCGGAGGTTAAAAAGTATTCTGACCAAGAGCTTCGTTTCGATGCTCAAGTGAGCTGGAGTGAGAGTCGAAAAAATCGCCAGCAGTTTTTCGCTGATTATCAGTTTGATTTGCGCAACATGGCTGCTCAGCAGGCCTATCTACATGCTGTCTCCGGTGCAAGCACGTTCATGACGACGCTCAAAGATCCGAGCCGTGTTTTTGCGCCAGGTCAGTCGATTCACAATTTCATTCTTGCCGAACGTATGGCTCGTGAATTTGCACTGCAAAACAATGCCCCTGTGGTTCGAATTGTGTCTGCGAGTGCGCGGAGTGATGCAAGCGACAGCGGATTTCAAATTCGAGTTGGACAGAGTGCGAACTTTTCTCTCTCCGAGAGTTGGCAGCGGGAGGAGTACCGAATCGCAGACCAGTTCAACTCCGATTCATCGGCGGCCACTGCGATGACGCGCTGGGTTTTCAACCAGGGCTATAAGCTCGGAGTTGTCGCCGAGCGTCAGACACGAAGTGGTGGATACATAACAGATGTCTCAAGCGAGCGAGGCGAACAGCCTCTGTTCTGGTTCAGCCGCGAAGTCGAAGCACGTTCAGCGAGCGGGGGGCATCTGGCTCGCTTTCTCGCTCAAGCTTACAACACGCTCGGCTCTGTGGCCGCGGATGTGAAACTTGCAGATTCTTACAGGGGTGAGGTGAGCGGTGAATTTCGAGGGCGGATTGTTCTGGGGCTGGCGCCTAAAGCTTTAGCACGTTTGTTTGACCCTCAGATTCTCAAGCCGGAAATTGTATGGCGGGCTGTTGCGCAGGTGTCCAAGAGCTTTGACAACACCTTTGGGCTGCCCTTTTTGATGTTTCCGATGGGCTTGCCATCGGGTCTGAACGGTACGGCGAGCGTCGAGAGTTGCGAGACGGTCATCCGGCAGTGGGGGAGTTTTTATTGCCACCACTTCGCCGATCGGGTGCTTCCTGCATTAGCGAAGGCACAGGCGAGCACCAACATAAGGGAAAAACTTGAATTTATTGAGGGATTCCTGGGGCAGGGTTTCGCTGCAAGCAAGATTGGTGCGGAGCTGTTCACAAGAGTGGCACTTCAATCTCTCATAGAGGCCAACGGCCGTCTCGGAGCCGATGAACTGGCACTTTTAGTTGAAGCGCGCCAAAAAAATTCGACCTCTCCTGAGTTTAACCCGACCGTAAAGTATGGAAATTCTGGACTGATCGAGACACTGGAAAGTGTACTGCCCGCCTGGTGAAAATTTTCGAAGAAATGGGTTGGAATCTGATTTCCCCCATGCTACTTTCCGCCTCGCTCTTGGGTTGAGGCACATTTTGATTGCGTGTCTTCTTCCAAGGCTGAGGTATGTTCTAAGGAGAAGTCATGGGTAAGAAGTTGTACGTTGGTAATATCCCTTATACTGCTACTGAAGAAGCGCTGGCACAAGCGTTCTCTGAGTGCGGTCAGGTGGAGTCGGTTCGTATCGTAACCGACCGCGAAACAGGCCGGAGCAAGGGATTTGCTTTCGTTGAGATGGGTTCAGATGACCAAGCGCAAGAAGCTATTTCCAAGTGGAATGGCGCTCAATGGGGTGGTCGTTCCATGACTGTGAACGAAGCTCGTCCGCAGCCAGAGCGCGGCGAACGTCCTCGCCGTGAATTCGGCGGCGGTGATCGCGGTCCTCGCGGTTACGGTCCAAGCCCACGCCGTTAATCGGTGACGGGGTAAACAGGGAAGGCTTTCGAGCCTTCCCTTTTTTTCTTGCGGCCAACCGGTGTTGCGCTCCGCTCCACCGAATCCTTTGTCAGTCGACACACGTACCGCTGAGTGGGGTTTTCTCACCGTCGCCAAAGGCGATTTCAGGGATTTCGGCACTCTTGTCGGAGAAGTCGATTGTGAAGGTCTCTGACTGAGAGCCAGAACCTGTCGCAGGTGTCGTTTTGCCTCGGAGCACTCCACTTTTCGGGTAACATTCCCCATTCGCAAACGAGATATTCTCGAAACTTATCTCCACTTGGCTTCCATCGCTCTGAGTGGTTAGAGTTGTGCCGCTCTGTATAGTTTTGCTCTTAGCGGTACTTCCCTCGTCGTCTGTGTATTCGACAACAATTTTAATCGGCTGACCTGGAACGGTGATCGACTTCGCCAGCTCTGTTGAATCGCCTTCGCTCGTCGAGACTCTGCTCTTCTTCTCAAGGCTCCATTCGACCGTGCGTTCGACACGCACTGAGCCCGCCTCAATCACCACCCGTTCGAATTTTTTTGTTCGTTTGCCTGAAGAGCTGAATTCAGCAAATTTATAATTCTTGGCTTTGATCTCCCCCGTTCGAGTGACAGTGCGCCTGGACGTCCCTTCACGTGTCTCCGTGGTGCCTTCAAGAAGGCGCGGACGGAAGCGAACACCGCGATCCTGACTGCAAGAAAGCGCACCGAGTGGTGAATCAATGATGAAGCTTTGTTCTCGCTCTATAACCTTAGTGACATTCGAGCCCGATTTGCGGAACTGCTTTGAAGTTTCGATTTTACGCACCACGCGACCACTGACTCGGGATTGATCGCCTGAACAAGAAAAAGATGAATTTAGCTGCAGTGGTAAATTGGATTGCAATAATTGTGGGGCATTTTCTGCTGAAATATCTGCAAAATCGTCGAAGGAAGTGAGGTGTAAATTGTGTTTTACGTAACTTCCCGCGGTCGGGTTGGGCGGGATCGCCCCGCTGTCGATCACAGATTCAGCAAGCTCCTGTAATTCTGCTTCGGTTGTGTCCTGAGCTATCAAGCGTGGCGTTTTTGGGCGATTGATGATTGGATTTCCTGTCTCTGTGCCACAACCACCGATGAGAACGAAAACGAGGGCGCTCAGGCACAGCAAACCAGCTCTGGTATTTGCAATTCGCAGTATAAGTTTTCTCGATGAAGTGCTCATGCATCAATCCTTGATCGACTTGGTAAATGGAAAAAATTGTATGTTGAGCTGGTAAACCTGGTCTGGGTCGCCGGATTGCTCGGCAATTTCCATGATTTTCTTTCGAAAAATGGAAATCTCATCGGCTATTCTGTCGAAGACATCTTTCGAAATGGAGACTGTTACGGAGCTGACGTTGCGCTCGGTGTGATCAAAGTTCATCACCGATTCTCGCCCAATTTCAATAGTACGTTGATGATAACGGACAACTGCATGACTCGCGATTTCATCGCCGGTGCTAATGTATTGCTGTGTTAACACAAAGTTCTGCGTGGCTTCGTTTTTCTGTATGAGATTCAACTCTTCGAGCAGTGCAAGACTTTTGCGTGCCTGTTCGGGTAGCACACGCGGCTCGATATGCTTCACTATCCAATGTGGATCAGGATTAAATCCGGGCATGCCCACAAGTTCGCGAATGACGGGATGGAACCACTCACTGTAATATTCCAGTTGGCTTTGCTCGAGGGTTGATGAAAGGCTTTTGGACTTAAGATCCATGAGCCTTGCAAAAAGAAATTCTCTGTCGCTGGTTAGGCGTGCATTTTGGTATCTAACAAGCGTCTCAAGGTACATGCGTTCGGTGCTTTTAATGTGCAATGCATCAATGATACGTTCGGCTCCTTTGATGCTGAGGCGTCGCTTGCCACGGATCATGAGATGCACAACATTGGTTTTCGAGAAACCCAGATCATCTGCAAAAATAATGTACGAATAGCCCTTACAGCGCTGCTTGACCCATTGAAAAACATCTTCAAGAAAAGCCGAGTAGTCGAGGTACTGACTCGGCTTGATGTGCTGGGAAACTTCCTTAAATGTGCTTTTGTGGTCGTTTTTCATCGTGTGTGTCCGTTGTTCGAATTCCGACTCTTGAGAATCATTTCGGATAAAAATTAAGCAAACTTAAGTCTGTGAAAAAAGTAATTCGTTTAGATAGCTTATATTTTTAATGGTGCGTCGGTTCGTAAGGATTTTGCAAATGTCAGAAGGCTGCCGCTGTGCGGCTCCGGAGGCCTCGGTTAATCTGAAGCTTCATCGCGAAAACAAATGAGAGGGCTGTTTCATGTGCGGGATTCTTGCTTTGCTTGATATAACCCAGGATTCACAGCGCCTACGGCGCGAAGCTCTCGCACTGGTAAAAAAGCTGCGCCACCGCGGTCCAGATTGGAGCGGAGTCTATTCCGACGAACGCGCTATTCTGTGTCATGAGCGTCTGGCGATTGTTGATGTGATGAGCGGTGCACAACCACTGGTGAATGATAAGACAGGTGATGTGCTTGCAGTCAATGGCGAGATTTATAACCATATCGAATTGGCGCAACAGCATTTGTCGGAAAAGCATGAGTTCCAGACCAAGTCTGACTGCGAGGTTTTGCTTTATCTTTATGAAGAACATGGATCTGATTTCTTGAATCTCATTAATGGAATCTTCGCATTCGTTCTGTACGATAAAAACAAAAACACATATCTGATTGCGCGCGATCACATTGGTATTGTGCCGCTCTACATGGGCTGGGATGAGCAGGGCACGCTTTATGTTTCTTCGGAAATGAAAGCGATTGTGGACGTTTGTAAAGTTATCGAGGAGTTTCCTCCCGGGCACTACTACACGGGCACTGAGAAGAAGTTTGTTAGGTACTATAAACCTGCATGGGACAGAACTGATGTTCTCCCGTCTCAGCCTGCTTCAAATGAAATCCTCTCGGCAGCTTTTGAATCTGCAGTCCGGCGCCAGTTGATGTGTGATGTTCCCTATGGTGTTTTGATTTCGGGTGGAGTGGATTCCTCTGTTGTCTCGGCACTTGCGGCAAAAATGAGTCCGCGGCGCGTTGAAAGTGCGGGTGCTGAACCCGCATGGTGGCCACAGCTGCACTCGTTTTCTGTTGGGCTAAAAGATTCTCCTGACCTCAAAATGGCGCGCAAAGTTGCGACTCACATTGGTTCGACTCACCATGAGATCAATTTCACTGTGCAAGAAGGAATCGATGCGATCAGTGATGTTATCTATCATCTCGAAACGTTCGACGTCACGACGATTCGTGCCGCGACACCAATGTATCTTATGGCTCGCAAAATTAGAGCCATGGGAATAAAGATGATTCTTTCGGGCGAGGGGGCTGACGAAATCTTTGGTGGGTATCTTTATTTTCACAAGGCACCTAACGCCCAAGAGTTCCACGAAGAGTTGTTGCGTAAACTTTCGATGCTGCACAAGTACGACTGCCTCAGGGCAAACAAAGCGATGGCAGCTTGGGGTATTGAGGCGCGTGTTCCGTTTCTCGACAAAGAGTTTCTTGATACTGCAATGAGCATTGCTCCGCAGGATAAAATGTGTGGCAATGGAAAGATTGAAAAGTTTATCCTGAGAGACGCGTTTAAATGCCTGATTCCCGATGAGATTCTGTGGCGGCAAAAGGAGCAATTCTCGGACGGTGTTGGTTACACCTGGATTGACTCACTCAAGGCTCATGCAGAAAAGGAAGTCAGCGATACTCTGTTTAAAAATGCACAGATGCGCTTTCCAGAAAAGACACCTCTGACAAAAGAAGGGTATTTATACCGTTGTATTTTTGAAACTCACTTCCGGAATCCCGCTTCGGTGAGATTGATTCCCGATGGTCCAAGTGTGGCTTGCAGCACACCCACCGCTATCAAGTGGGATAAGGCCTTTGCACAGATGGCTGATCCATCGGGTCGCGCAGTGAGGGACGTGCATCAGGCCGCAGCGCAGCCTTAAGTGTTCCAGTTATTAACGTTCTAAGATTCATGGGAGTTTTTGCTCAGGTGGTTTTGGCTTTAGTCCGGACGGGTTTGGAACGATATATGAAAGGTGAAGCGGTACTGTCTGACATACCTGCCCCTTTTATTGCTTGGCTGCGGTGCCTCGAGCCAAAATTCAACAAGATGCTCGAAGGTAACTTCCATAGCTGTTTCTGGAAGCTCGGTTGAGAAGTCTTTACGCGATGGAACGCTGCAGGCGGGCTGGGGCGGTGTACTTGATTTACTCGAAGAGGAGACAGCTCCCGGGAAGGCGAAACGGCATCGCTGCACGGTACACATGGATTTTATTCCTGAAGAGGCAGGGACACCTGCCGACCCGAACCGTATTGCTTTCTGGACGGCTGAACATTGTTTGAAGTTCGACAAGGCACGCAGTGCAGAGCTGAATATTTTCGATCCGAGCAAAAAGGCATATGTGCGATTCCCTGTGCGGCTCGACGAGCTTGATCGGTTCATGGATGGCAAGAAGCTCTTCGAGCAACATGTCGGCGCGCGTCTCGCGGACTTCATGGCTGCAGCAGCAAGGCCATATCGTGGTTTGATTGAGCGTGGTATTCCCTCGTGCAAATCCGATTCGCAGCAGTTTTTGAATCAGAATCCGAGTTCAGCTGTGGTTTGCAGCTCGGTGCTTGATCTCGCGCGACTCGAGGGGCGTGTTCATGAGTCGGCTACAGGTCGTGCAGATGTGCTTGAGCTTCTCGGACGCTTGAATGCAGCGAGTCGTTTGCAGGAGAGCCAGCAGCTCGAGAGCATCATGCGGTTTGCGGCTGTTATTCCGGCACAGCAGATGTCTGATATCCAGTTTTGGCTTGGCAATTGGCGCAAAAAGGTTTCCAAGATAACTCAGTGGCGCAGTTTTGAAGGGTTTGCACCCCTGATCGAGGAAGTGCGCACGAACTGCACTGCCGCATCAAGCGTGGGGCTTTGTCATCCTGATTTGAAGGCATTTTTCTCAACTGCTCTGACGGAATACAACGATGCGAGCGCGACGGGCAGCTATCCGGATTTTCTCAAGGCTGAAGTCAATGCTCCGATGGCTGGAACAAAGCGCAATCTTCCGTGGCTACTGCATTCGCAGAAAGATGTTCAAAAGCTTTTACCCATGACAGGAGCTGCGCTGTTGGGTACGAATTTTGCACGACCCTCGGCAAAAGGTCGTGCAACTCAGAGTGCCAGTGACACGCTGGGTACAAAGGGACCGCTGTTCTATGCGGCTGTACCGATCTCATCGCTGCGCACCATAGAGGAAGAGCAGCTGCGGTCGAATATGATTTTTAACGATAAAACCATTTTATACACCTACGACCGTGCACTCCAGCAGGGAGAATCTTTTTTGATGCAACCTGGTGATTCCGGATCCGTTGTTGCGTTGGGCAATATGCCGATTGGTGTTGTCAGCACGGTGAACAGCATCGAAACCTCAGGGGGTGCTGCACTCCTCCCGCTTCCCGAAACTTTTGAAGAGGAAGGAGAGCAGCCTATCAAGTCCACCCGGGGAAATACTCTCAGCTGCAAATGACTCGAGAGTTCGTTCTGCAGCTTCAGATGCTCTGGAAATGTACTGAGCAGTTTATTGTTTGAGAAGCACAGTCAGATCATTGTTACCCACCACACTGTAGGTTTCGAAGTTGAGCCAGCGGAAAAGTAGAGCGGGGCCAAGTCCGAGAGTGAGACCCTGAATAGTTCGACTTTGGCTCTTGTGGGCTTCTGCAACTTTAGCTTTGACCTCGCGGAGTGGAGCGGAGGTCTCAAAAATGCGCAGGCTGCCGCTGAGGCTGGGTGGCAATTGACTCGGCAGGAATAAGGAAACAGGCCAGGGTAGGGTTGAGAGCAGAAGTTGTGCAGAGTGTCCTGTATTTTGAATTGACTTCGCTACGGCTGGAAAGAGCGTGCGGTGATCCTCTTGTTGATTCAGACCAGAGGGTTCCATTGTTAAAATCACCTCTGGACGCAGAGTGCGGATAGCTTCAGAAATGTGTTCAATCGCTTGCGGCATGTGGTGGTAAAGTGCCGAGTCAGGAAGCATCGGGGTAATGACATTTTTTATACCAAGGAGAGTGGCGGCCGTTCTCAACTCTTGAATGCGGCAATCGGAAATGTTTTCGTGGCCAGAACAAGCACCCATGTCTGAGTTTGGGTTGGCAGAACCGTCGGAGAGAGTCAGCAACGCGACTTCGGCTCCGGAGTCTGTGAAATGGCGGATAAGCCCAGCGTTAGTCACTTCATCGTCAGGATGGGCAAACACAACGAGAACCGTTTTAGGCGGTTCTGCAAAGCTCAATGTCTGTGTTTGCGTTTTAAAGTATTGGGGGCTCAAAATAAGCGCAACGAGGAGCAGGGAGACCGGCAAAAGGATTCCCAGCAGAATCGTTTTGGTGACTCGACTTTTGAATGTATTCTTCATTTGATTCCCTCTGGAGCGCAGAGTTTGGTCATGAATAAAGACAATACGTTTAGATTATCATGCTACTTTTTCCTTGTGTTCATGACTCTGTCATTCGGTTTTATTCTGCCTGTGTTCGTTGCGTCTTTGTTGGGTTTTTGTGTCATCATCTTTTTGACGCGCTGGGTTCTCAATGAGAGGTCTTTTCTCTATTTACAGATTCCAAGCGCAGCAGCACACGGTCGTGAGTTCTTTTTCTCATACTTTTTTGGTATCGCCATCTGCGCTTTCAGCTGTTTTCTGTTGCGAATGATAAACGCACAATACTCTTGGCGTGTTGCTGATGTTGTTGGGATTGTTGTCTGTGTTGTTCCTGTGCAGGCACTTTATGAGGAAGTGCTTTTTCGCAGTGTCTTGCAGCAGCAATTACTTTCGAGATTTCTCAAGTCGAACTTATTGAGAGCGCTACTCTTGGGTTTGATCTTTTCACTGAGTCATCTTGTAAACTACAGGTATACCGCTGGAGTGAACCTGCAGCTCACGACCCTCGTGTCGCTCTGCGCACTCGGATTTGCGGGGGGCGTATTGTTCCAGTTTCAGGGGAATCTTTCAGGCACCTGGGGCTTCCATGCCGGATGGAATACGTTTCGCTTTGGAGTTGTTCATTCCATTGCCGGAGTGGAATTGATGGAAGCTCAGACTTTCGATCACCTCGAGGGCTCTCTCACAGGGATTCTGGTTTCACTTTTTGTGGTGTGCGCGGTGTTGCTTTGGACAAAATCCGCTCAGAGTCAGAATCCACCTGCAAAAGCGAGTTTGTAACCGAGGTAGCAGTAAACCGCACCTACACTTCCAAGGCCAACCAATCCGGCAAGAAAATAAAGGCGGAGTGCATCACGTTTGACAATTAGTCCAATAGCACCCAACACCAAGCTGATTTGCAGGAAGAGAGTGCCGAAATCAAAGCGGTCTCCGGCCTCTGAAAGTTTGTCTTGCTGAGCCTCAATTTCCTGTGCTCCAACGACGATGCCCAATTTACCATCGATATCCTGCGCCCAGTTGGCTTCTCCAACTGCCTTGGAGCCACGTAGGATTTCATCTTTTTCCTTTTTGTAGCGTTGAATTTCAGTCTTTAGGTTGGCCTGGAGCGTGAGCATGGACTGAGTTTTATCGGGTGCAATGGCACCGCCTTGAATGAGCACATCAACCAAGTCAGCCTGTCCTTTGACCAACGATTCCTTGATGCTTTTTGACTGGTACCACGCATAGGCCTTGCTCTTTTCATTGCCGAGTTGGATTTCGTCGTCGCCGAATTTGCCTCCCCCCAGCTCGTTGAGCGCGAGGATGGCCGCAAAAATCGAGAGAGCCAGGCCAAACCAAGCCTCCCAATTCACGCTGCTCGTGGTTTCAGGGGTCGGCGTTACTGCGTCGCTCATTTCAGTGTCCTTTTGCACATTGTTAATGCGTTAAGTTGTATTTAACTAACTGTAATTATAGGGATTAAATTGTGAGCGTCAAGGAAGCTGTCTGCTCCGAAGGAAGGAACTGAGCTATCGTTTTCAAAATAGATGCAAACAATTTTGCTGAGTGAGTGGTGGCCTATGAAATTGACGACTCGCACGCTTCTGACTTTGTCTCTGATGCTTTCAGGGCTGATGGGATGCAAACCCAAAGCGCCTGCTCCCACTGAGTCCGAAGTTGAAACCACTGGTTGTCCAACTTCAGGCGCTGGACAGGATCTGCGGCGCACTCGTGCGATGCCTGATTTTGCTCGTGTATCGATGCCAATTTTAGCGCGCATTGTGGAACGTGCACAGGACTTTAACAGAGGTGAGCAGGGTACTGCTGCAGCCAAAACATTCGCGCAGCGCGTCACCACCATGCTGCGCAACATGGTGGCGAGCAACGTTCATCCGCTCGCCTTTTTTGCGACCATTGCAGACTATGAAACCTATGAGACACGCTTGGGTGGTTTTCCCTGGGCTGAAGTCGGCAAACGCAAATGGAAGGGCTCCGACCTTTACCGTGCTGGCTATTGTGGCAGCGCAACCTGTACCGGAGTTTTTCAGGTTTTGGTCTACGGTGATTGGTTTGGCTGGGCACAAGATCAAAACGGCAAAGGTGTGGGGATTTGGGGAATGAAGGGAGGTCCAGACTGGACCTCGACCCTGTGGTGGTGGACTAACGGAACCGATAACAACTGTACCTGGCTTGCCTCGGGTGCGAACCCCTGCACGGCACCTGGCGTGCGTTGGAGTGTGACGCAGCACGTGCGCAACGGACGGCGTGCTTATGGCCAACAGAAGCAATGTGGAGTGGAGTGGGATGCTATGTATTGGTCCTACATGGGCGCCATGAAGAACTCGTCCGACCCACTGGTGAAGAGCGTGACCGATGTGCGCGAGTTCGCGGAGAAGATTGGCCTATCGAGCAATTCTGCTCCCTAAGACGGCATTTCTCGGAGATGTCTTTTTTTAGTGCGTGTTGGCTCGTAATCGATCAGAGCCGAATCTAGCTAAAACAAGAACCTGTAAAATAAAAAAAGCCGGTAGATACCGGCTTGTAAAAAAAAGATGGTCGGGGCTGTGGGATTCGAACTCACGACCCTCTGCTCCCAAAACAGATGCGCTACCACTGCGCTAAGCCCCGACGCGCCACCGTAGTTGCCATAGTTTCAGATCAAGTGCAAGCTCCCCCTCAGAAAAAGGGGAGAGCACGTGTCCATTGAGCTGACCGCACTGTTGTCGAAGGTGATTTATGCTTCCCAGGATGGCGCTTTTGTGGTGGCGGAGTTCGTGGACTCCAAGTCGGCTAAGCGTTTTCGGGCAAGCGGGAAATCCCTGACCGTGGGGAAGTTCGACTCCCAGCAGCAATACAAGCTCTTTGGTGATTGGGCTCAGTCGCCCAAATACGGTGAAACATTCCAGGTCATCTACAGCGAACCTCTGCGTCCGCCCACACTGATGGGTGTTATTCCGTTCCTTGTGAACAACGTGAAGGGGGTTGGTGAGGTTACCGCAAAGAAGTTTCTTGAAGCCCTCGATGTGCGCACGATCGATGAACTGGTTGAGGTCTGCAAAAACCAAAAAGAGAAAGTTTATGCATTTTTCAAGAGTAAACGAGACAAAGCGGAGCAGGTCATTTCGCTCATCACGGGCGACGAAGTTTACCGCGCAATCATGGTGTTTTTACACGAACACAATATTCCCCCCAATTTCGCTAATCGTATTTATGAGCGCTATGGTTCCGATGCCATCCGCCTGTTGAAGGAAAACCCCTACCGCCTGATTTCGGATTTTCGAAACGTTGGATTTCTGCGCGCAGATGCCATTGCATTGAAGCTTGGAATCGACCCTCTTTCACGCTTTCGGCTTGAGGCAGCGTTCGTTTACACGCTCGAACGCGCTCACGATGACGGCCATTGCTGTTTGCCGCGCGATGTTTTGATTGAAGGTGCGCGCGATGTTCTTGGAGCCAAACGCGATTCTCGTTTTACATTTGAACTTCTCCTCGGCGAACTTCGCGCTATTTACAAAGAAAATCGCGACAAAGGTGTTGCCAGTTTTGTTCTGCGGCTACCCGAGGGCACAGGCTTCGATGAAAAATCACTTCAGCCTCTGTTCTATCTCCCTGAGGTGTATGCCCTAGAGAATTCTACTGCTGGGCAGTGTGCAGGTCTTCTGCACAAGAGCGGGATTGGTGTCGATCCGTTCGAGGCAAAATACCACGCCGGCGAAGTTACACTGCAGGAACTCGTATCCGATATCCCTTGGCAAAAGCTTTCAGAGGAGCAATCTGCAGCGGTTGAACTGTCTATAGGCTCACGTTTTATGGTGCTCACGGGCGGGCCAGGTTGCGGGAAAACATTTGTCCTCAAGGCGATCTATCGAATCCAAAAGGCTCTTAAGCGCACCGTTGTTCTATGCGCACCAACTGGCCTAGCTGCCAAGCGCATGACCATGTCCATCGAGGCGCAAGCCTACACGCTTCATAAAACTTTGCGCATCGGGCAAAGCGAAGACGGTGCTTCCGAGGGAGGCGAGGGCGCTCTTAAAGATGTCGATGTTGTGATTGTCGATGAGGCCTCCATGTTGAGCCTCGACCTTTTTCAAACCCTGCTCGAAGCCATGGCACCGCAGACACGTTTGATTCTCGTAGGTGACGTCGATCAACTTCCCAGCGTGGGTGCCGGAAACTGCCTGAGAGATATCATTGCCTCAGGGGAAGTTCCTGTGGCTCGCCTCACCAAGATTTTTAGGCAGTCGAGCGAAAGTCCAATTCCGACAGCCGCTCGTAGCATCATCGAGGGCTGCAAACCCGAGTTTGGGCTCACGAGCCGCACGGCGCACCTGCCCGCAAAGAACTCCCTTGTGATGCTGCCTTGCTCAATTCAAACTTTCGCGGAAATCCTTCTCCCGCTTCTCAAAGAGACCATTCCGCAGATGTATGGTCTAGATGCAGTTCGGGATGTGCAGATCCTCGTACCTATGCGCCGAGGTGATGCTGGTCAGGAAAAGATCAATCGACTTTTACAGGCAGAATTGAACCCACCACATCCGGACAAGGAAGAAGCGCAAATCGACGAAGACCTCATTTTGCGGGTGGGCGATAAGGTCATACAAACGCGCAATAATTACGACAAAGATGTGTTCAACGGTGACCTTGGTTTCATACGCAGCATCCGCGTTGTGCAAAAGAAGAAAGAGATTGATGTTGCCTTCGACGATCGCATTGTGCGACTTGAAGATGAAGAGATTGATGACTTGAGCTTGTGCTATGCGATGACCGTGCACAAATCTCAGGGCTCAGAGTTCCCGCTGGTCATTATTCCTATGTTCAGTGCCTATTATACGATGCTCGATCGTAATCTTTTCTACACGGCGCTCACTCGTGCAAGCAAACATGCTTTTGTGGTGGGAGAAGAGTGGGCTCTGAAAAAAGCCGTCGCAACTCAAATTGCGTTGAAGCGCTATACAGCGCTCGAACGGCTTATCGGTGAAGCGCGCGCGCATATTACAGAGAATTGAGTAATCCCTGAGTTTTCAGAACCTCAAAAACTCTCTCAGCCCAGAGCTTTGCGCCTGCGCCGCGCGGGTGAAGCTTCATAGGATCCCCCGCTACGGCATCGCGCATCAGTTGCAGATCTGAATTGTTTTTTAAGACATCTTTTCCAACAGTGTAGCTGTCGATGAATACACAGCTGCGGCCAAGCTCAGCCCGAACGGATTCGTTGGCTGCTTTCAGATTCGAAACGAGGGTTGTTTTGTTTGCGAATTGCCCGAGCCCTTCGGTGGGCGAGACAAAAGCGCAGCGTGCACCCGCATTTAAAATGGGTTTAATGAGCCGTGGAAGTTCCGTTTTCACAGAAGCTGGGTCGAAGAAATGGTTGTCGCCGAGTGTGATGATGTAGAGGTCAATAAACGGATGTTGCGCAATGATGTTGGCAATAGCCTCTGTGCGTTTTCCGGGTTGGGTGCTCGGTGCGCAACTTTTGTCTGCACTGTATGCATCACAACCATAAAAGGCGTTCGCTGGAATGGGTGCAAAGCCACCGCTTATCCAGCTTCCGATGCGGCCAGAGCTTGCCGCTCCAAAGTAACTCAGCTTTTGTTGCGATGCGTAGCGAATGAGATCTGAGAGTCTTTGTCCGTAGCCACCGGTTGACTGCGAATCTCCGAGGACAGCCACCTCACGGATGGCAAGGGCTTGCGGCGCACTCGATTGAAGCGACTGATTATCTGGGGCAATCTCGGTTTTGGGGTGATCGGTTGTGCTTCTGTATTTGCAACCCTTAGCCAATATCCCTGCAATGACCGCGATGACCCAGACGAGTTGTGATTTTTTGCGATTTTTCATTGGACTCAACCCCCAACGCATCGTGCGAATGCAAGAATCGCGCCAGGGATATCACCGCGATTTTCATGAGTCGGAACTGAGTAAGGTTTTGTCAGTGTCAAAATGTTGCACAGCAGAGATGTGACCTTGGTGAAATTCGCGCGAATATTTGAGCATATCCATCAATGTGGAGTGACACATTTAATGCCTATTTTTTACTCAAAGAGAATTGGGTCAACCGCTCGGCTGGTGTCCGCGAGTGGTTTGACTTTGCTGTTTTCCGGACCTTCGCTCTGCGCTCAGGCCTTTTCCTTCACGGCAAGCGCTCTCGGTGGATACGAAGTACTCAGCTACCGAGACGATCCCACGAAATTGAACGGCGGCGCAGTGTCAGCGGGCGATTCCTTCGAACAGGCCTCCTACAAAGGACCTCAGTTTGGTGTCAGTGGGTATGCTGGATTCGCAGACCTCGATGGATTTGAGCCCATCGCAGGAATTGAGATTCTTTCGAGCCAACTGAAGAAGTCTGCGAGCAGTGAGGGCTACACCACCACCGGGTCGTTCAACTTTGTAAACGCCACGCTTGGTTTGGGAGCTCGTGCATGGCTGAGTAGGAGTTTCGCAGTCAACCTGACAGTCGGTTTGTCGCAGGCACTTTCGAATGAAATGAAGACAACGAAAAAGAGCGAAACCGATTCGAGTTCTTTGGGTGAGATTGATTTCAAATTCAAAAGTCACAAACGCACTGCAATTCAGTTAGGTGGAGCATTTTCTCCCGGGTTAGAGGGGTTGCTTGTCGGACTTGATTTGCGCTTGGGAAGCGGATGCTTCACATGCTCGTCTGAGAACACTCCGGAACAGCAGCGAGCTTATTTGACAAGATCTGGTTCGCTCACAGTGGCCTGGATGCTGGGTGGATCGCAGGTGAGTGAACCCAAACCCCAGTTCAACGAGAAATTGAAGAAAGTTGCGCCGCGCAAGCCAGTTCAGAAAAAGCCGAGCTTGCCGAAGTTTGAGGATGACAGCGATGAGTAAAAAGTTTGGAATCAAAAATGGCCTTCACTCGGTGCGGATGCGTCGGCTGCTGTTGGGTTCAGCTGGAATGATTGCGGCTGCTACCGTTATCCAAAGCTGCTGCGAGATTGGTTCGGCATCAGAAGCTGAGCAGCTTGCAAGCGCGGATCTCACCTCCTGCTCGGGCAACCATGCAAAGGGTCAAATGTCGGTGGTGCTCTCGAGCAAAGTGGCGCGGTGGGATAATGACCTGCTCAAGAATACTTGGAATGGTGCGATGAAGACTTTTGTGAGCCCCAAGGTTCTTTCTCTTAAATCGGTGGAATCGGTCGATGGCGAGACCGATACCGTGCGATTTCTTCAACTCGATGGAAAATTTGGAAACGGCTTGGGTGTGGGTTCGCGAGTCTTGGGTAAGTTGTTTAAGGAAGGCGAAGTTGGCAGTGGACTTTTGGGTTCGGGTACGCTGACCAATATTCAGGAAGCACTTGAAGTTAAAGCACCGGATCCCACTCTTTCAAAGAAGTTTATTCCGAAAACCAACTTTACGGGTCTTGAAGAGTTCATGGACATTGGTCACCCGGACGGTGACCTCTCGCAATTTGCAGTGGATACCTTTGATGCAACACAACAATGGGCACCTTCCCAGACCCGCTACACTGATGCCATCACATCTCTGAAGACAATCATTCCAGCCACAAATCCAACCAAAATTGTGCGTGTGGCGGTTCTCGATACGGGCATCGATGTGGATCATCCCGACCTCAAAGACGTGATCGACCGCAACCTGGCCTACAATGGCCTCACAGGAAAAGTAGGTCCACTGGAAGTGGATGATAAGCAGGGTCATGGAACACATGTGGCTGGTATCATTGCAGGGCAGGGCAAGGGCAAGAGCCAGGGCATGGCAGCCAACGTTCGTGGTGTTGCTGGTGAGTTTCCGAACAACATAAGAATCGTTCCGATTAAGGTTTTGGATGACAATGGAACCGGGTCTACAGCAGCCATGAACCGCGGAATTCGCTGGGCGACCAAAAACAACGTCGATGTCATTTCAATGAGTCTCGGCAGTGGATCCAATTATGACTGTCTCAAGGATCAGGGGCTCAAGGATCCTGTGATTCAGGAAGCCATCGATAAAGGAATTATTGTTGTTGCAGCGGCGGGCAACGAATCGTGTCCGCTTGGTGGTGAGTGTAAGGAACAAAATCCCTCTTTCGTGAATTACACTGTGTTGCCCTGCGCTGCAGACAATGTTTTGTGTGTTGGATCCAATGATTTTGCAGAGGAACCATCTACGTTCAGTAACTACGCAAGTAATCCGACAGGCAATGCCTCCTACCGCGTTGCTCCGGATATCACCGCTCCTGGCAGCCGTATTCTCTCAACATATCCTCGCTTGGGTCGATTCACAGATTATAATGGTGTCGCAATCCTGGATGGTACGAGTATGGCGACACCATATGTTTCCGGAATTGCCGCTCTGATGAAACTTGCGGAGACTGCGCAATATCCCGTGAATCAGGCCAAATTCAAAGAGTACCTGCAAGAGGCGGCTTACAAAGGTGGAAAATATCCAACAGAATTCGGTGTAGGTCGTGTCGACATGAAGGCTATGATCGAGAATCGCGCGAACCGCATCAGTGGCAATGCGACACGCGTAACGGGCGCTCAGAACAAGGTTGTCTTTGATTATTGAGATGGGAATCCTGCAGTACAAAAAAGCCGCGTGAGGCACACTGCATCACGCGGCTTTTTTGTTGAGCGCATGTTTGAATTATTTGCGTGATGCAACTGTAACCGTTTGTGCTTGCGCAGAATTTTGCTCTGGCAATAATTCTGTTGCACTTCTCAGCACACTTCTCAAAGACCCGGGATTCGACGAAATTGCTTGGGAGATAACGCTCTAAATTTATTATTGGTAATTGCGAACGCTTATGGTGGCGTTGATTTAATCCGATACACAGAAGGACTTTTTTTGCGAGGAAAAAATGAATATTTTTAATTCCATTATACTGTCGTCGACTTTCGTTCTTATCTCCTGCGGCAGAACAAACGAAAGTGAAACGGCTGGCTGGGGAATCAAATCTGCGGCGTATACCTCTAACACTGTGACTCTTTAATGTGGCAGTTTGAGTCGGATTTAATCATTAAATTCGATGCTGTAAATCGCTGTTGCGTGCGAGAAAGGTGAACTCATGAACATACGTAGAATACTAAGATTCATTTTCCCGGTCATTCCGTTTATGTTTGCTGCACCTGCACACTCTGCAGAGGTTCAGTCGCAGGTAGGTTTGGCGATCTCGGAGCCGGCCTTGCCCCAATCGACTTTCCAGGGAGCTTCGGGCGACACAGTCTCTCTGGATGTGAAGAAGGCTTTTGGCGTCAGCACGCGCACAACGGTGTATTGGACACCCTATGAAGGGCGCTCCACCAACTACAATTTGGGTTTGAGCTTAGGATATACATCTGGCTTCGGAAAAATCACCTCCAGTGCAATCGTTGATGGTCAGAAGAGGTCAGGGGACTTTGACACGCAGTTTGAATACGCCGGATTGGGTTTCAGTAACGGTTTTCTTCTCAAATTAAACCGTAAAACCCAAATGGCCTTTGACTTGGGTCTGGATCTCCTACCATTGACAGCCTCCTACAAAGTCGAGAGCAAGGAGGGTACTAAGAAGTATAGTTATCTCAAAGCGATCTCCTGGCATGTCCAAATTGCAAGCTACTTCTCGATGTCGCGCGAAACCGATTTTTCGATTTCTTCGCGCTATGAAATGACAAAACTCTTCGACTCCAAAGGCGATTCAGTTCGTATGAATGTTGCACACATCAACCTTGGTTTTAGATACAAGTTCGTTTCCGATGCCAACATGAATCCTGAAGTCCGACAAAAGCGTCGTGTACGTACGACTTCGCGTCAACGCCGGGATAGAGAAGTGGCTTATGAGAATTAAAAAAATTAAGGCTCGAGAATTTTGCCTGTCAGCAGAACTCTCGAGCCCTCATTGCTTTCGAAGTCGAGCGAAAGAAATTTATCCCTTCAAACGCCCACCGGTGAGCAGCTGGCGCAGAACCTGTGAGCCTTCTTTCACCATTTCTGTACTGCAGCTGAACGAGAAGCGGATGGCGTCGGCACAGGTTTGTCCGAAGGCATCGCCCGGGGAACTGCCCATTCCGAGTTCTGCGAGAGTGTTGGAGAGGTCGTCTGCATCTTTTACCCCGAGACGTGTGTAGATGCTCTGGTCGAGAGTCGCCCACACAAAGAAACTACCCTGCGGAACAAAAGGCGTGAGTCCAGGAATTCCAGTGAGAGCCTCAACCATAATATCGCGGCGGGTGGCGTACTGATTGAGCATATGAGTGACGTAGGTTTGATCGCCCTGGAGAGCAGCCACGGCGGTCCACTGAGCCACGCTGTTTACGCCGTTGATGCTGCAACGCATGATTTTGTGCAGCCGCTCCATCAGGGTTTCATCGGTAGCGGTCAGGTAGCCAGTGCGCAAGCCACTCATGGCGTGGCTCTTCGAGAAACTGAACACAGAAATAATGCGGTTCTGGTATTCAGGAGCAAGAGCTGCCAGCGAAACGTGTTTTTGTGGTGGGAAGATGACATCTTCATAGGCTTCGTCGGAAACAATCCACAGCCCGTGCGCCTTCGCCATGCGGATAATTTCCTGCAGGGTTGAGGTCGGCAGAACGGCTCCGGTTGGGTTGTGTGGAGTGTTCAAGAAGATAACGCGGGTTTTAGACGTGATACGCTTTTCAATTTCTGCAGGAAGATATTGGAAGCCTGTTTCTTCGCGCAATGGAACTGCCACCGGAGTTCCGCGTGCGACTTTGACGTTCTCTACGACCTCAGTCCACATCGGGTCGGGAACAATCACTTCATCGCCAGGCTGCAGCAAGCACTGGAAAGCACAGAAAAGCGCATGCATGGCGCCGTTGGTGACAAACACGTTTTCCACCGAGGGAAGGTGGATTCCATTTTTGTCGGCGAGTTTTTTGTGGATAGCTTTGCGCAGCTCAGGAATACCAGCATTTGGAATGTAGTGTGTTTTACCTTCATCTGCCGCTTTTTTGAGTTCTGCTGTAACATGCGGTGCGAGGCTGAAGTTTGGGTCGCCCGACTCAAACCGAAACACCTTTTTGCCATTTGCCTGAGCTTTCAAAATCCGCTCGCGGATCTGAACAATTTTGCCAAGGGACAGTGCATCCAGGAGATGAGTGCCGTGCTGCTGCATGGGAGGCCTCCGGTCGATGGGTGGTGGGAACGTTATGCGAGGTCTGCCCTGAAGGCTTTGGGGCTGTCAATGGGGTGACTCCCTGTTCGCATACAGCGGTCATTGTGTGCTGGAGTGGTTCGGGATGAAGCGCATCTTGAGGAGGCTCGGATGTTCCCGTGGAATATTGTTTTTTCGGGTCCCGTGAGAATGGTTTTGGTCGTTGCAGCGGCCAATTGGGGTTGCACGCAAAACGCAGCAAGGATTGGAGCGCCGCAAGCTCCAGTTGCCGAACCTACAGCAAGCGCAACGGCTCCCGGCAAGAGTGAGCAAGGGCTCCGTAATGAAAGTGAGCCAGCGATTCCCTTCGATGGCGCAAGGCCCGAGGCGATCTCGGTTGCTCAACCTGCCAACAATGAAGCACTCGAGAAGGCGCCGCAGTTGGGTGATGTTTACGCTGAACTCACGGCACAGTCGCTGACCTGCGAGGAGACACAGAACTGATGTGCACAAAGCCGCTGAGTCTTGCGCTTCAAAAAGTTATTGCAGGTGTGTTTTTGGGCTTCATGCTGGGGGGATGTACTCAGAAGTCTGGAATCAAGTCGATTAGCTCTGATGATTGGTTTCGGAAGGGTGTAGATCGTTTTTATCTTGCGACCGTTCCAAGCTCGAGGCTTCATCAGGGTGCGAGCACAGTGAAGGTAGGGCAGGATCTGCTCGTTGGTGTTGGATGTTTTGGTGAGGCAAAGGAGCCTGCCACGCTGGCACCCGTGATGCAGCAGAGTTGTTCGAGCGGCAAGGGCAAGCTGCCTTTGAATGAGCGCATCCGGCTTCAAGATTTTCTAATGGCGGCGAACCCCGAGAAACCTCAACCGGGCGAGTGTGTGTTGCTGCTGGGACCTAAAGAAGTTGTTCAGCGTGTTCAAGAGCAGCCTGAAGAGTTTGTGAGTGGCCCGGCTGCTACAGCAGCTCTGAGCGCTGCAACAGCCACCAATGCCTGCGGTTTGAGCCTTGCAATTGGACAATCATTCTATCTCCAAAAGGCGGTTGTGAAAGGCAGTGTGAAGTCCGACAAAGAGGCCATCGACTTCGCCCGTAAGCTGCTCAACTTCTTTGGAGAGAACAACCTTGTTCCTTCTCTCTATACCGGTGAACATCCGGTTTATGCCCTCAAAGCCAACGAATCTTTGCAGGGCAAGCAACCCTCAGAAGTTGCTGCAAGTGAAAAAATCGTGGTGGGGCAGGCTGTGCTTCCTTGCAGTGAATTTAAAAGTTCTATTTGGGATGTACTTGGGATTGCCGCCAAAAAGGATGGCCGCAAGGTCTTCTTCCGGGCCTTGGCCGAGGCCGACAGGCGTGCTGCGATACGTATTCGCCAGAGCCGTTTTTTTGCCGAATTCGCAATCGCGCTGCAGCGTGGCGACTTGCGCACTGCTGCTGGGATTTACAATCCGATTTTTGCATTTGAGTTCAACCGTAATGTGGACGCCAAAGCCTCACAGGGGTGGGGTGGTTTTGGTGTACAGAAATTTTTTGATGAGATTCGTGCTATAAATAAGGAGCTTTCTGCTCTTTAATTTATTCAAGTTTCAATGAGAACCTGACGCTAACTCCACCGTCTAGCTGCGGCTCAAACGCAAAGCGAACTTTTTTCTCTTCGGGTGGCGGAGCCATTTCGGCGCGTCTTCGCGAGCTTCCGCTGTCGAGATTCATAAACGCATCAACGACACCCACTGCGTACAGAACGCCAGCACCAATAAATGCGTAGAGTGCTATGTCGGAGGTTTTTTTGATGTAGGTTTGCCGTTCGACCTCCTTCGCATCGATGTCCTGTTGAGCTGCACTACTGTCGATTTCCGCTTGTCTGTCGACCGCAAATTTCTTCTCGGCGTCGGGAATTTGTTTGAGTTTCACAAAGAGGCCGTATCCGAGTGCGCCTGCTTCCGACAGCAGAAAGAAGGTACCCTTTCCGTTGTGGTTGTTCTGAAACTGCCCCACACCAAAGGGCAGAATGGCCAGCCCGCCGCTGCCGCCGGAGCGTTTGGAGCGTCGCCTCGAGCCACCGGAAACAGAGGGTGATCCGCGTCCGTAGTCACCCCGCGGCGCATCGATATCACCCGCCTCATAATCTTCTTCGTAGGGATTCGGTGCTCCATATCCCCCTGAGGGTGGATAAGCGGGAGGGCCGTAGGGATCGGGTGCGGGGTAGCCATACGCAGGTGGTGGAGCAGGGGCGTACTGAGGTGGTGGCTGGTAGGGTGCAGCGTAACCCGGTTGCTGGTAGGGCGAACCATAAGGTGACTGTAGTGGATATGGATATTGAGGCTGCTGATAAACGGGTGGCTGCTGATAAGCCGGGGGTGGTTGATAAGCAGGAGGCGGCTGTTGATAGGCCGGTGGTGCATAGGGTTGGTTGTAAGCCGGAGACTGTGGCTGCTGCGCAGGCTCCTGAAAATATTGATCGGCTAGACTCTTTCGCTGCCGATTTGCTTTGGCTGTCTGCTTGTCTTGCGGAAGCTGCATGTTGAAATCGACAGCGCGTTTGGGTTTTTTGCTGGAGAGGTTGTCGGCCGATGAATTCCGCGACTGTGTTCCTTGTTTTCTGTCGCGCCCCTTTGCGGCAGCAGAAGCTTTGGATGCTTTTTCCTGGGCGCTCAGCGCTTTCTTCATGCTGACAACAATTTTGTTACTTTGCCCTGACTGCACTTTGATCTTCATTTCAATGTTTTCATAGCCCTCGGCGCTGATAGTGAGTGTGTGTTGGCCTGGGTCGAGAGAAATGGGCTGATTTGCAGACCCCACAAAAATACCATCGGCGAAAACAATTGTGCGAGGTGCATTGGAGGTCACTTCAATTCCTGTGAAGGCGGTCTTGGCTCGGGGAGCCGCTGCACTGCCACGAGCCGCAGGAGCAGGAGCAGGAGCTGACTTTGGGGAAGCTTTGCGCGCAGCTGGCGCGGCAGGAGCTTTTGCAGCTGCATTGTTGGAGCCTGATTTGCTGGCACTTGATTTGGCTGGGGATCGCTTTGCTTTGATGTTGGCAAAAAACGGTTCTATTCCTGGGTCAAGGATGTAACGCTTGTCGAGTTTTGCTGCGGGGTTGTTGCGCGCCAATTGCTCGAGAGCTCGTTCGGATTTGGACTGATTCCCCAGCATGAATTGTGCAATTCCATACAACTCAAGTGAGTCGTTTAATTCTTTTCCCTTCACACGCGCCTTTGGATAGAGCTGTGTCTCCAGGAGTTGAGCTGCGGTGTTCAGGTCGCCCTGAACAAATGATCTGCGTGCATCAGAAAGTGCCGAAGCCACTGCTGTGGCAGACCAAGAAATTGCGATGAGCGACAAGACAACAAACAGAAGTCCAAGGGCACGTATGACGCTCCCTTGGGCTGTGTTCTGTTTGTTGACACGGGTGCTCATCGGGTCACTGTTCCTTTACTGCATCTGGATCAAGGGCATTGAGATTGATAACTGGCAGTTCGAGAGTTTTTCCGGGTTCGATTTTGAGGCGTCGAGTGTACTCCTGATATTTTTTTCCATTGTGTTCTTGTTGCGGGATTTGCAGCAGCACATTGCCTGCAGGCACGCTGAACGAGCGAGAGAGGCCACTGCGTGAACTTAGGCCTTCAAACACACCATTGATGTAAATGGTCATCTCTCCGGGTTCCGTGCGCACCACAATCTTTGTGGCAGCAGCGGGAGCTGCAGTTTGGGCTATAGATGGCCTTGTTACGGGCTGCTTGTTTACTCTTGCGCTCCCTGCATTTTGGCCTTGCACAGGAGACTTGGGCGTGCGCACTTGTCGGGGTTTGCTCGGAGCCGAGGGCTTTTGAGGCTTTGGCTTATTTTGCGTATTCAACCGGGGCGATGGCTTGAATGCGGGCGTAGACACAGGCTTTGGCTTTGGCGTGGGCGCCGGAGTGGGCGCCGGAGTGGGCGCCGGAGTCTCAGGCACAGGAGGTGTTCGCAATACGGTGGCCGCAGCTGTCGGCGCAACCGGTGCTTGAGTTGCTGGAACACTGTTTACCACTTCATTGCCGCGCTGCGCGGAAGGCAATGAAGTGGGCTGAGTTTCTCTGTTGCTCAGATAATCTTGAATACGCTGGCGCTCACGGAAAACGAACGACAAAAGCAGGGCAGTGACAGTGAGTGTCAGCAAGAAAAAAGTGAGTATCCCTTTGTTGCTGCTCCGTTCACGAGTGCGGGAGTGTGCTGCTCCCTGTGTAGCTGCATTGTTTCTTTGCGATGTATTTATCCGCGCCTTCTTTGGCGACGGTGTCTGCACTTTCTGTCTCAGGGATGCCTTGTCTACCAGAATCTCTTGCTCTGGTTGTGCGATTTCTCTTTCCCCGATTGCTGGAGGAGCCTGCTCCTCAACCTTTGCGCCGCGCTCTGCTTCGATTGGAGCCTGTACATCAGCATCGGCTAGGATTTTGGTTTCGTCTCCGAGCAAGGGTGAACGGCGAATTGTGGAAGCAAATAGCATCGGATTTTCGAAACCATCGGCAATCGCGCGGCGCGAAGGCACAACCTCTTGAGTGCTCAAATAGCGCATCAGCTCTGCGACAATCTGCTCGGCCGACTGAGGCCTCTCTGTGGGTTCAACGCGCAGGCAGCGGCGAACCAAAACATCGAGGTCGAGCGGAACGGACGGGCGGAGCTGGTTGAGCGGTGGAACTCTAGCCTGGGTGATTTTGAGTGCGAGATCTGTTGGGTTAGACGAGCGGAACGGCAACTGACCTGTCAGCAGCTCGAAAAGAATAACTCCAAAAGAAAAAATATCACTGCGTGCATCAACCTTGCCGCTCTGAATTTGTTCGGGGGATGCATACGTGAGTGAACCAATAAACTGTCCCACCTGTGTCATGGCGGAATCGAATGGGCGCGCAACTCCGAAGTCGGTCAGTTTTACTTCACCGTTGCTATGCACAAGCACGTTGTCGGGCTTAAGATCCCGATGCACAACCGAGTGCCTGTGCGCAGCCTCGATGCCTTTGGCAATTTCGAGAGCCACCAATGCCGCAAGCACAGGGTGCAGTGAAGGGCTTGGTTGACTTGAGTATTTTCTCTGCGCCAGTGTGAGGCTGCGCCCATCAACAAACTCACTCACGATGAAGAGTTGTCCTTGATTATCGATGCCGAAATCGTAAATGCGCACCACGTTCGGATGATCGATGCGCGCAGCAAGTTTGGCCTCCTGTTCGAAGCGAAAGCGCAGCTCAGTCTGATTGCTGAGATGTTCGTGGAGGATTTTCAGAGCGACAATGCGTTGCAGCCGAAGGTCATAGGCTTTGTAGACGGTGGCCATAGCCCCCGACCCCACCCGACCTTCGATGCGGTAGCGCTCGTCTTTGTTCAACTCTTCGAGAGACAACCTCCAACTCCTTTGAGGCGTGCAAGACCCCAATAACAATCGGAAGAAATTCAGAGAACTCAAGTTTCTGGCGAGCGGATCGAAAAAAGGAAAAGTTTGCCTTCCAGGGAGTGGGTATGGGAGTGCGGAGCAGTCTTTTCAGGGGCTTGGGTTTTTGTATAGTTATTCTCTGTGGTTGTTGGCCACAGAACAATAAGTCCCAGGACTCCGAACTGGATGCCATCACGGCGGCCAGCAAGCGCCTTTTTGGCCAAAACGTCCGTGGCTACATGTGGGCTCTAACCACCGACAGCCCGGCAGTTTTTGCCCAGGCTCCGGTCGGCCTGAAGGTGGATTCCTCTCCCGGTGTTGTTTTCTACGACCCGTTCGCGGTGCCCAACACACTGCCAGACGCCGACGTGCCCCAGAGGGCTGCTGCGCCTGCAAATCGAAAACCAACAGGCCTCCCGGGCCTGGCTGCAGGTTCCAAAGAGGGCTCCGCCTCTTCCGTGAACCCATTTGCGGCTGAATACTTTCAATGCTGGTATTACGCTGAAACCGAAGTCTACGAGAAGCTTGAGGGCGACGCCCTCAAAAAGCTGTTTCTCAACAAAACGAAGACCAAGAGGGTCAACAACACTTTTCTTGACGTGAAGCACCTCTACAAAGATCTCGAGCGCACGGAGGCTCTCAAGCATCTCGAATCGTTTGCACTCTCTGCACTTCCCGGAACATGTTTTCTGCTCAACAGTATTGGTCCCCTGCGGGGTAAGGCAAAAGGTGCTTTGTCGAGCGCATTTTGCTCAGTCTCGCTTGCGAGTCTGGCAACCACCCGGAAGCCAAGCGGTGACGGTTGGGGGAGCGATAAGGCAAGGCAGCACATTCAAAATCAGCTGAAAGCAAAAGTGAATGAGCTCGATGAAGTGAATTGGGATGTGCTGTGGCAGCTTAAAACGAAAGTTGCCGAGTTCAACTCGGCAAGTAAACACTCAGAGACAACTCAGGTTCAGTGTCCAGCAAATGAGCAGTGGGTATCGACACTGATGGGTTCACCCAAAAACTAAGTCATCAGCCTTTGGTCGTGCCAGTTGCTGCTTCTTCGGCGCCAGCCTGCTGGACTGACTTTTTGATTTCCGCCTGGAGGTCTTTTTTCGCGTACTTTTTGATTTCTTCCATAATGAAGTGCTTCGTCTGGTACTGTGCGTCCTTGACGATAACCTGCTTACCCGTGCGGTTCTTCAGGTTGAAAACCAGAGGTGCTTTCAGGTTTGCACTCATTTTTTTAGGGTCGGAAGGAATCGTAACGATGACCGAGATGACTGCATCGTCGGGAGACTGGAGCTTCAGAATGGAAATTTCCTCTTCCGTCACTTCCACAGTGTAGTCAGGGCGGAAGGTGAGAGGGCTAATGACCACAAAGGCCATTGTTCCATCGTCGAGCGACTGCAACCATTTGAAGGGTGAGTCAGCATCGTGGTCAAGGAGCACATAGCGCACGAGCTCGGGAAAACCTACAAGCCCTTCGGGCAACGTGATAACGTCGGCATTATCGACTTCGATTTCGCCAAAACGAGATGTCTGTACTTTCAAGAGACCTCCCAAAAGCCAATGCGTCTGCCGGGCGTTGCCAGAATGTAACATTCCTGACTCTGGCACCAAGAGCATCTGTTTTGTACAGAAACTCATCGGAGACTGACGTTACCATCACTTGACTTGATTTTTCACTTCTCAGAATAAATGACAAAATCAAGTTTCGCAACATCCCGGTGCAGAGTTGTTTCCTGTCAAAGATTTGTTGGTAATTTCAGGGACCAAGCCAAAGTCATCCAGTCGACCCGGCAGGTGTCTGGGGTATTCTGCCGCCCTTTTGAGCAAGTGGTCCAGTTTTCCTGAGAAAGCGGTCTTTTTAGGTTACGAACGAGCCCCAAAGCGTATGTGCTACTTGGATTATATGAGAAAAAATAGCTCGCCCCTACAGTCATCAGGACACCCTGAGTGCCTGGGTTGACCTCGAGGGGAAGGCGAAAGGCCGGTAAAGCGCCGGCGGGCGAGCGATAATAAGTAGCACCGTAGTGCCCTGTGAGCACACCTTCGTTTTGTAAAATCTGAATATCTCCCCCCAGGGCTCCGCTCCAGGCGGGAGTTGAATTTGCACCGAGGGTGTTTGAAACACGTTCGAATCTGAGGGTTGCTGCGCTTTCTGGAGATTGCCACCGCATCTGCGACTGAAGAGAAAAGAGTCGCCACTTGCTCTCAGATGAGCTTTTGCTCTCCTCTGTTGCGTCTGGTCGGTTGCCTGTGAGCTGTCGCAATTTACCTTGCTGATCCGTGTACCATTCCAGACCCGAGGCAATTGAAATTTCGAGTCCCGGCAATTTCCAGTTGAGTTTAAGTCGAGGACGTGTGCGTTGGATTTCAATACGTTCTGCACCATTGCGGGGCTCGTCCTGCAGTGATGACCACCCATGTTCGAGCTCGAAAGCGGACTGCAGGGCGTCGGGTGTAAGCTTTTGTTCGAGCGGATGAATGGCAACAGAAATGCCCGAAAATAATGAACGGGTGTTGCTCTCGATGAGAAGTGAGCTCTCTGCAGGGAGTCCAGCGCTCAAAGACACACTGCGCATTTTTCCATATGTGAGCCATGCAGATTCAAGACGAGGGAGCTCTGAAGCTGCTCGGTACTGAAGGGGTGCGAAGCGTTTAAACTCCTGCGACAGCAACCAGGATGACTGCACTTGCCAATTTTCCGAGAACTGAAAAAGTGTGTTGAGATGAGCTGTTAATCCTGCAAAAGTTTTGTCCGTGGCTGCGCTTCCGGCTTGCCCGGTCAGGCGCATTGCAGCGGCCCAGTCGGGACGTGCAAGCCGCTCGAAGTAATCACGTCGCAGTTGGTTGAGTTGTGAGCTTCGTTCGGTCAGAAAAGTTTGCTTTGATGCTTCGCGAGTCAGTGCAAGAATGTCCTGAAGTTCTCTGTCGCGCCGCGTTTCGAGGGGAAATGCGTGTGCGTGGGCGAAAGGGAGAGTCAGCAAAACAGACACGGGGAAAAAAATTCCCACAACCCCTCGTCGGGATTTCAGGTGTGTTGTCCGATGCCACACAGACAGGGCGGAGGACACCACCGTGGCAGAGCAAAAATCCTCAGAGCAACTCACTGAAGAAAGTCTAGAGCTGACGCGTGCGCTCACAGAATTGAACGAGTGGAGTGCAGAGCGCAAAAGAGTATTGGATGAGTACCAAGGATACATTCAACACGCCCTCTCCACAGGCAAAATGACTGCGCGGCGCAGCGCAGAATCTGGGAAAAAGTACCTGAGTGATCGCATGATAGCCACGATTTCCCTCGATTGCAGTATGTTCAAGCGCAGCATTCTGATGATGGCACACCGAGAGCGGCAAATACGCCAGCGTCTTTCCGAAATTGCCCAGGTAGAGACTCCAGCCTCGCCCGCTTCAGATCTTTCCGACGAAGAGAAGAGCGCCTGAACTAGGAGTTCAGAGTTTCGCTGCGGTGCGCCTCACTGGCTGCGGTGCTTGCCGCAAGTATGTCTTTCAAGATGACACGGGGCACGCCCAGGCCACGCAATGCTGATGAAACCACGTTGGCAATCGACTCTTTGAGTGCAAGCACCTTGTGTCCGTCGCGTTCAACATACACAGGCTGGTGTGCATCGATAAGCACGATAGCGTCCGAGCCGAGTTCCATCTTCAGGTAGTCGACGCTGGGTTGAACGTTCTCGATATAGAATTGAAAACGGCTCAGCAGTGACGCCTCGTCGTCGTCAGCTCGGCCGCGATGCTTTGCACGCTGGATCATTTCTTGCCGAGAAATGCTCAGATGAAGAACCTTTATGACAGGTATATTGAGGCGGCGGAGAAACTCGAGCAGGTGTTTTGCAGCTGCAACCGTGCGAGGGTAGCCATCAAGAATGAAGGGGCGAGAGCGGAGACCAGGTGCATGTTCGATATGTGCGGCAATGAAATTTTGCGTCCAGCGGTTCGGGACAAGCAAGCCATTCATGGTGCAGAATTCAAGCCACTCAAGCTGGCTGGTGAAATTTTCCATCCCGCTGCGGCCAAAGTACTTTTCGAGCTGAGGAAGGTAATTGCGTACCTTTCGAGAGAGATCATCCGTGGTGTCGACGCACTGGAAGATGTTTGAGTCGGCACTAATTTGATAGCGCTCTGCTAAAAGCTTTGCGTAACCTGCGTCGGACTTTGCATTCTGGAATGCATTGCGCAGTATTTCTCCCATCGAGAGATGATCTGTAGGCGCAATAGACATCACCCTGCAGAGTGCCGCTGCAACTTCGCCTTTACCGCAGCTCGAGGGACCAGTCAGGATAACTACTCCGGGGTGGCGCATTGAGATTTTGTCGACTCGGATACAGGAACTCAGTTCGTTCGAGGTGATCATCCTTGATGCACGCCTTTCAGTGAGTTGAAGGTTTTAGTTGAGATGCCTTCAATCAGTGTCATTTGAGAAAATCGATTCCGGAGTTTTTGACCTTTTCGATGGCCGATGCAACGGTGCGGATATCGCCTTCCTCGAGAACGGTGAGTGGAGGTCTCAAGACGTTGTGCATGACGCCCATGGAATGCAGTGCCCACTTCAATGGGATTGGGTTGGGAGCACAGAAAAGTTGAGCGTTGATAGGGTAAGAGTCCAAGTGCAAGCGTGTAAGGCTCGACAGGTCACCTTTTTGCGCAGCCTTCCACATATTTAGCATTGCGCCAGGAATAATGTGGGTCGTTACGCTAATTACGCCGCTTGCTCCGCAGAGCAAAGCCGGTGCAAAGGTGGGGTCATCACCGCTTAGAATACTCACGCGCTCGGCGAGCTGAGCCTCCCGCAGGGCAAGGCTCATTTCAATTATGACACGCACATCACCAGCGGCCTCCTTGATGGCAACCACGTTCGTGCAGGACTGAGCAATATTTACGAGTGTTTTGGGCTGCAGTATGCAGCCTGTGCGGCCTGGGACGTTGTATAGGCATACGGGCGTGTTTGGTACAGCACGTGCAACGGCCACGAAGTGCTCGGTGAGGCCGGTTTGGGTTGGTTTGTTGTAGTAGGGGGTGACCACCATGACACCCGCGGGAGTCTGGTTGTGTGCTTTGAAGTTGGCAAAGTGGCGCGAGGTTTCTATGGTTTCGGCTGTTGAATTCGAGCCCGTACCCACATAAATCCTGAACGTGTTTGATTGGAATTCGAGTGCTGTGGATACCAAAAGTTCTTTTTCAGCCAGGTTCAGAGTTGGACTTTCGCCGGTTGTGCCGCACACAACCACGCCATGCAGGCCGCTGTCTTTCTGTAGTTTGAGAAGTTTCTTGAGGTCGGCTACGTCTACCGAAAGGTCTGGGTTGAAGGGAGTTGCCAGTGCGGTGAGAACCCCTGTAAATGGTTTGCTGGTCATAACTTTCCTTTCGGGTGACGTGGAATGGCTTCATTCTTGTTTAGTGCAAATGATTTGAAAATGCATCCGTTCTTCGCTCGAGATACATTTGAAAACTTCGAGCAGCAGGTTAGGCCGCTCATCCTTTCGTTTTTGAAGCGCACTGGAGCAGAGAGCCCCGAACTAGAGCAGCTTCTGCTGAATATTCGTGCAAACATGCGAGAGACATTGCCAGCACACCTCACAACTTCGTCAGTTGTCCTGAGCCCCGATCGGAGCGAGCTTCTTTTTCTATTCCACAAGAAGATCAAAGAGTGGGTCTATCCTGGAGGTCATGCAGATGGTGATTGGCATCTGCTGCGCTCTGCACTGAGGGAATGCTTCGAGGAAACAGGACTCCCTGCGGTTGAAGTTATTCCTCCGCACCTGTGCGCAGAGCAAGCCTCGGCTGCGTCGTGTCCTCACCTCTTTCAGAGGTTTGAGATTAAGGCGACAGCGCTTGAGCCTGCACACGTCCATTACGATGCGGTGTTTGTCTTTCAAGCGGATACGCGCCAAGTCGATTTTGAGCCACAGGAAAGCAGCGGTTCGCGGTGGATGACTATCGCCTCATTGAAGGCGCATGCGCTGCGTCCCGAAGGTCAGATAGTTGATGGTTTTGATTCGCTCACAGCTCGAGTCTGCCTGTCGGCAATGCAAAGCGCCCTCGGGTCGGTTTGACCTCGAGGGCGCTCATGATGTTGACCTGTAACAGTGGCTGGTTTAGCGTCTGAGTGCTGGGCCTGTAGCTAAATGGTTACGGCAGCGTGCTCATAACACGACGATTTGGGGGTTCAAGTCCCTCCAGGCCCACCAATCCATCCTTACTTCGCCACAGGCGCCTTGTCTTTCGCACTTGCTGAGTTGTCGTTGGTTGTGCGCACAGCGCCGGGGAATGATTGCGTCAGAACGTCAATCAGAACTGCCGGGTTGTTTGGAGTCACAATGCGACGGCCGCTAGCGATATAGGTCGGTGTCTTGTCGGCGCCGGACGCTTTCAGGTTGTTCACAACTGAAGTCAGCTCATCCATACCATCGCCACTTGTCATGCACTTCTCGAATGCCTTGGCGTCGAGGCCTGCCTCTGTGGCAGTCTTGATGGCTTGTTTCTGCACTTCATCCACACCTGCGCTCTTCTGGAGAAGGTAGTAGGGGGTGTTGTATGCACGTTCAGAGTACTTCCAGAAAGCATCGTTGCTTTGGCGTTTTGCGCAGTACGCGCCCGCAGCGAGTTGAGCCATCGGAGTTTTTACGTCTTCGGTGGTAATCACCTGCGTGTAGCGGATTGTGTCGCGGTGTTTGTCGAGGAAGTTTTCTAGGTCGCTCTTGAAGTAGCGGCAAGATGCGCAGAAGAAGTCGCCCACAGCAACCAGAGTTTCCTTTGCATTTGCATCGCCACGAGTTGGGAACTTGGCGAAGTCCATTGCCACGCGTGGGCCGCAAGGGCTAGGCAGCATGAGCTGGTAGGCTTTCTTGTCACGCAGAGAAGCTATGGTCTTGCGAATACCATCTTGGTTGCGCTGAGTTTCAAGGTGAATGCGCAGATTTTTTTGGAGTGTTTCAAATGTCATGTTCGGAGGAAAGCTCTTCTTCTGAGACTCATAAAAGCTGCGCACATCCTGGTCGGTGACTTTCTTGTCGGACAGGAGATCTGCCAATTCTGGAATCTTCGAAGGATTAACCATGCCGCCTTTTTCTTTTGCGAGAGCAAAACGAGCCGCATATGCTTCGAGAAGTTCACGTGCACGGAGATAATTCTGCGAGGTCAATTCGTAGAGCTCTGCTCTGACATTTTCAGGAAGCTCAGCGCCAACAACCGTTTGGTTGCCAACTGCAATCACCGAGCCTTCGAAGCTTGCGTGCAGGTTTGCATCGCATCCAGCAGGTGCTTCGGCTTTTGTGACGCCGATGCCTCCGGACAATGGACCACGCGCAAGACCAAAACCAATTAGACCACCGATGACGATTCCACCGAACCCAAGCAATGCATTCTTGTTCATGTCTTTACCTCACACTTTAGGCCAATCTTTCGTCTGCAATTATGCACGTTTTTTGTAATGGTGTGGAGATGCGGAAGGGCAAACTGAGGAAATGAGTCAAAAACTCGTCGAGAAATGAAAAAAGAGGGTCACTTGGAACCCTCTTTCGTCACTCTTAACAGCAACCCAGCTCAATCTAGGTCGGAGTAGTTTTCTTTGCCCGGATGACCAATGTACTCGATGGAGTCGAATTCAGGCGACTCACTTCCCAAGCCGTCGAAGATAGTGAAGGCCGGGTTACGCTTCACGCGTCCTGGTTCAACCTTGACGTTGCTCGAGGCAGCGCGCTTCTTGAGCTTCTCAACGAGCGTTGTGCGGTTCATCGAAAGCAGCTGAGCAGCGCGGTTCTTGTTGTGGTTCGTGCGGCGCAGTGCTTCTGCAATCAAACGGTTTTCGAACTCTTCCACGACCCGGTAGAAGTCGATACCGCTGCCAAGGTCGATATCCTTCTTAATAAACTGTTCGATTTCGGTGTTCTCATCGTATTGTGAGGACATTCCCGAACCAAAGTTGCCCGGATTATTGTACATCGGGTTGTAAGCGGAAGGATTCCGGTTCTGTCCCATGTAGTTCATGGTTGGAGTCACTGGAATGTTCTGCTGTGCAGGTACCCGGTAGTTGTTAGGCGCATGCTGCATCATGTTCTGGTTCATCGGGCGTTGCTGAGCGGGCTGGGCATTGCCTTGATGCTGTGGTTTCTGCATCTGGGGCATTTGCATCCGCTCGAAGAACGTGTCGATGTTGTCGGTCACGAGGTTACGCAGGCGCGGCGGAAGGTCGTTCACTTCGATGCTGCCGGAGTTCTTAAGAACTACGATGCGGTCGATGAGATTTTCCAATTCGCGCAGGTTGTGCGGCCATGTGTGTTGCAACAAGGCGCTCATAGCGTCGGGAGCTACGCCATAAATGGACTTGCCTTTAGCCTGGTTGAACTTCTGAATGTAGTGCTCGACCAGCGGTGCGATATCCTCGCGGCGCTCACGCAGCGGCGGAATATAAACAGCACAACCTGCCAGTCTATAGTACAGGTCTTCGCGGAAGCTTCTCTCGCGGACAGCGAGGTCGATGTTCACGCTTGTCGAGCAAATGATGCGCACATTCGATGTGCGTGTCGATTGTGAACCGACAGGAGAGTAGGTTCCCTCTGTCAGAACGCGCATCAACGCCATTTGTAGACGAGCCGAGAGCTTCGACACTTCCTCGATGAACAGCGTGCCGCCATCGGCGATCGCGAGGCGACCTTCACGCGCCTGGTTTGCACCAGGGAACGCGCCCTTCTCGTGACCGAAAAGTTCTGCCTCGAGGAGGTCATCCGCGATAGTACCGCATTTCACGGGGACAAAAGGCCCCGCTGCACGCGATGACTTCTCATGAATGGCACGCGCCACTATTTCTTTGCCTGTCCCGGCTTCACCGGTAATCAGGACTGGCGCCTCCGCTTCTGCCACCTTCATGATTAGGTGTTGCACATGGCGAATGACAGTGCTTGAGCCCAATAGTGCGGACACTACGCTCACGAGAATCTCCTCATCCCCGCTCCCTGCGGACTTAAAGGTTCCAGAACCACGAGCAACCGCAATTCATCCTTGAACTACAGACCACCCGAATCTTTTTATATTTTTTGGATTGCTCGGTCAGTATGACAGGAGGCGAGACGGATGACAAGCACGATCAGGTCGCCGCCCCAGAGGTTTTTGTTTTTAGAAAAAAATCACTTCGCCTTTTGATAAATCCTGTTCTTCATTGTTTTGCGAACTTCTGGGGGGAGCCACCCGTGTTGACGCGGGGTTGTTGCTGCTGATGGAACCACTTTGCCCTGCTGTCAGAGTCGTGACGGTCGTGCTCGGTTCGGCTCTTGCCGGCGACACAGTGGAGGCTGCGCTCAGTGTTGTGAGGGTAGGTTCCCTGCAGCCGACCCGAGTGAGCAGTTCCTCAACGTTGATCTTGATGCGCTCAAGTGGCTGCATTGCATTTTCGATCTGTTGCTTGGTGATGTCCTGGAACTGAAGGCTCAGTACGATTTGGTCGATGCTCTTGGCTACGCTCTCTGAGCTCGTGACCGCATTGGCAATGAGTTTAGTGAAGACCTCTGTGCTGTCTTCAGCAATCTGTACAAGCTCACTGACGGCTTGGTCGACGTGCGACTTCTTCTCGGAGTTCTTTTTAATACTGTCGAGGAGGTTCTTGCTCATGTCGCGGATGCTTGAGTTCACCTTACCGACAATCTTAATAATGCTGTTCGAGGCTACGCTCGTGCGATCCGAGAGCTTTCGAACCTCCTCGGCGACAACGGAGAACCCACGGCCATGTTCGCCTGCCCGGGCAGCTTCGATGGCGGCATTCAGGGCAAGAAGGTTGGTCTGGTCGCTGATATACTGAATCTCGTCGCTGATTTTGTTGATTTCCGTTGTGCTAACGAGAATCTGTTCGATAGAGCGCGACGAAACGGCATTGAGCTGTGAATTTTCTTCAAGCATTGAGATCATCTCACGCAGCAAGCCTAGACTCTTGTGAATCACTTCACTCAGGCTTGTGCTCGAGGGTGAACTCCGGCCACCGGTGAACTGCGCTGAAATCTGGTGCGATTCAACCAGGTGCTCTTGAGCTTTTTCGTAGATATAGCGCACTTTGTCGCCAATCTCGATGGCACTTGATTCTGTTTGCTTTGTCACTTTAAAAAGCTGGTGCGAAATTTCTGGGATGAGTGCCACCATCTCCTGAAGGAGGCGTTGCTGCTCAGAAACGCTCTGTTCGTGAACGTTCACTTCACCCTGAATCCGTGCCAGGCGTCCGGACAGCTCCTGAAAGCGTGTGCTCGCAGATTGCGCCCGGCTTTCGAGTGAGCGGTTGAGATTGTCGAATTCTTTTTTCTGCTGCTGCAAGCGGCGTGACAGATTGTCGGCCTCGAGTTTCCAGAATTCAACGGACTTGTTGAGGGTCTGAATCTTGGTTTCGTACTCTTGCTGGTTTGCCTGGAAGGTGTGTTTCTGGTTCTGCTCTTCCTGGGTACGCTGATGCACCTGTGTCGTAACGGTGGCTTTTGCAGCAATGCGAGCGGCACTTGCCTCCGCTTGGAGCTGCACAATTTGCTGTTGGAACTGTCCAATCTGTTGTTGGAGTGTTGCAGCGTTCTGCGCGGCTAATTCACACTTCTGATTCAAGAGGCTACGCTCTTCTTCCCAGTTTCTGCGTGCCAACTCGGACTTCTCGCTCCACTGGGTTTTCTCTTCTTCCCATGTGCGACGTGTCTGTTCGATACGCTCGGTAAAGGAACTCTTTTCATCGTCCCAGGTGCGGCGTGCATTATCGAAATCCTGGCTCAATTGCTCATAGTCGCGCCGTGCAAAGTCGGCTGCCTGCTGAACATCGCGAGCGGCTGACTCGCGGCTGCGCTCGACTTCTCGAGTATAGACCTCGCGAAGTCTTTCCACGTCTGTTTTGGTCTGCTCGCGCAGCCGATCCAATTCGCGTTGTGCTGCATCACGAGAAAATTCCGCCTCTCGCAGCGCAGCCTCAAATGCGATTTGCGCATCGTTGAGCAATCCAGCTTTCATTTCCTCTGCTTCGCGACGGCCGCGCTGGTAGGCATCCTGGAGCTCTTTCTTCTGACTTGATTTGAGAGCCTCGAGTTCACGTTCAGCCTGTGCCTTGAGTGATGAGTTCTCAGTCTGTAGTTGTATTAAAGTTCTATTGGTTTCTTCTTTGCCACGTTCAATTTCAGCCTGTGCGCGTGCTCGGGCGAGCTCGATGGCTGAATCCGCCTCTTTACGTGCCTGTTCGAGGGATTGGACAGCCAGAAGAACACGCTCTTCTGCCGAGTTCTTCATGGTTTCTAATTCTTCAGCGTGGCTCTTGTTGAGTGTGTCGAGTTGTTCTTGCAGTGGAAGGCAGGCCTGTTGGATGGCTTGGTCGCGCAGGTCGCGGGTCTCCTGCAATTCGGCAAGCGCAGCATCACGGATCTGATGCGCAAGTCTAAGGTCGTCTTCACACTGAAGGCGGATTTCCGAGATTTCGCGCTCTGCCGACTCACGCGCTTCCTTGATTTGGTTTTGGGCACTTTCGCGAATTTCGTGAAGGTGAAGTGCTGCAACCGTGCCCTTGGAGTTGGCCTGTGCCAAATCAGATTCGAGCTTCTGGTTTTCACTCTTCGATGAGATGAGGTCTCTTTCAAGGCGATCCAATTCAGAACGGAGTCGCTCTTGCTCTTCTTTGTAGCGCGCAAGCTCATTGTCTGCTGGGGCATTGGCGGTCCGTAAGTCTCTGAGCTCATTTTCAAGCTCAGCCATGCGGCGCTTGTAGCGCGTCTCGATTTCCGAAACGACTTCCGCACGCAGTGATGCAGCAGCACTTTCGGCGAGGCGGTCGAGCTCAACCGTCGCACTTTGTGCGATTTGGTTGCATCTTTTCCAGAACCAAGCAGCAAGCAGCGACAGAGCTGTTACGTTGACGGCGAGTGCAAGGCGATAGTCTGAAAAAATGAATGTTCCCACCACCACAAAAACAAAGAGGGCGGCAAGAACCAAAATTACAGACAGAGGACGGATGCGCAATTCTTCCATGACAATGTCCTTTGCAGCACCTACAAACGCCGGCGCGTTCCAATTTGACCGCTTTTGTATCGTCCCAGTTTTTTCGCCATCCGACGGTGCATTCTGGCACCACGTCAAGAGCCTGACGAACGAGCTGCTGCAAATTTGGCCGCGTCAGGAAGGTGATAAGGGAACATTCTCGAGATTCGGGGCTCGTGGCATGATAAGGTTATATAATCACTCTGGGTCATGGGAGTTTTGTGGGACAGAGGATAAACAGTTGGTTTAAAAATTTTAGTGAGACAATCCAGCAAAAGCTTGATTTGTCTCAAGCAACGTTTCCTCCATTTTCAACTATCCTCAAATGGTTTTCGATTATTGCGGGAACCATTTTCGCGTCGGCTGCAGCGAACTATGCTCTCATTAGATACGTTCTCTTTGTAGAGATTAAATCGACGAATCCTGCGCGTTCCGAGACAGGTGCTGTCGTTCTTGTGAAGGCAACCGACTCGCTTAAGCCAGACGACTTCAAAGCCGTTTGGAAACGCAATTTATTCAACTCTGAGCAGAAAGAAGAAGTCGTAAAAGACGCAAATTTGCAAGCGGTGTGTACTGCTTCCAAATCAGATCTTCCGTTGCGATTCACTGGTGTTATTTATGGTGGCACCAAAGAAACAAGCCTGGTGCTTTTGGAGTCGGCAGCGACCAAGCAGGCTGATACTTTTGTCTTGAATGACTACGTGCCGGGTGATGCGAAGATTGTCGATATTCAGCGAGACAAGGTCTTGTTCCTGCGTGGTGGAACGGGTTGCCCTGAGTTCCTCGAACTACAACAGCCTGAGGTTGTTAAGCGCCGTGTTCCAAATCAGGCTCGTTCTCGATCGGCTGCGCCTCAGGCTTCGGGCGGCACAGGTGCATATGAGTTTGTTGAATCAGGATTTGCACGCAGCAAGGATGGCAATATCGTTGCCGACCGCCGCTGGGTCGATAAAGCTTTGGGCACCGATATGGCCAAGACACTGCAAGATGCAAAGGCTAGCCCGAACCTTGTGAACGGAGAAGTGAAGGGTTTCGTGCTCACCCGTATTCGGCCTGATAGCGTCTATGAAAAAATGGGATTTCAAGATGGCGATGTGGTGGAGCAAATCAATGGCATTGATTTGAATGATGCAGCACGAGCTATACAAACGCTAAACTCGCTACGCAATGAGGCTGGTATTGAATTGATGCTGAAGCGCAACGGTGTTGCCGTGCCTCTCAAGATTCAGGTGAAATGAATGAGTGGTCGTTGGTACGAACCAAAGCAGAAGAGAAGCCTAAAGCAGGTCATACGCGAACTTGCACAGACTCTGCGTCTGCGTTTGTCGGGTGGGCGCAGAGCTGGTTCTGCTGCACGCCGCCTCTCTCAGTCGAAGTCCTTTACGCAACTGAAAACCAAACTGTTCAATTGGACTTTGGCTTTCGGGCAATGGTTTCAGGTCACGCTTTTGCCTGTCCTACGGCGCTTCAACTGGAAGATGATCCAGGGGCTTCTTGCCGTTCTGGTGGTCTCATTTTTTCTTGCCAATTCAATAAGTACCTTTGCAGCCAATGGAATCTTGTCGCTGACTCGAACCGACACTGCAAAGACAAAAAAGAAAGCCACTCGGGCAGGATCTGATGATTCTTCCGAGCAACCCCGGATGCTCGGCGGTGTGGCTTTGGGGAGTCCTCAGCTGGCGAATACCGGTTCGTTTAAGAAAGATATCCTTGGACGCAATCTTTTTAATGCTGATGGTAAGCTGGCACCCGAGCTTAATAAAGATGAAGCGAAGACCGTGCGCAAGGATCTGAGCATTGACTTTGAAAAGGAGCCTTGCACGAGTGGCGAGATTCCAGTGTCCATCAACGGGACGATTTTCACTGGTGATCCCAATAAGAGTTTTGTTATTCTAAAAGACCCAAAAATCGCCGACGCAGATATCTATAAGCCCGGTGATGCCATCATAGACCATGAAGACTATGAAGTTTACAAAGTTGAGCGTGGTCGTCTCGAGCTGCGCAAAGGTAACACTAAAGTTTGTGTTGCAATCAGTGGCTACGGTAACCGCGACACAGCATCCCTGGGTGGTGAGTCATCGCCAGGTTCCACCAAGCCAGCAGGTGAGTCGAAAGAGTTTGAGTTTGACGCTGCATTCATTTCCCAAGAGATTGGTCCAGGATTCGCCACGATATTAAACTGTGCGAAGTTGATTCCGGACATTGACTCCGCCGGCAAGATGCAGGGCTTTAAGATGATATCAATTGCCACAAGCTGTCTGTTTGATCGTATCCAGATTCAGAACGGAGATGTTGTGACAGAAGTTAATGGTGTAAGCCTCAAGGATCCAGGACAAGGGTTTAAGCTCTATCAGTCGCTCCAGGAAGAGCGCACAACAACTATAAATATTGTTCGAAATGGTGAACCAATTACTCGAATCGTGCGGGTGAAATGATCATGAAAAATGGGAATCGTGCTGCAGGAATAATGAAAAGGGCGACTCCGGTTGCAGTTGCGTTGTTTGCAGTTGCTGGGGGATCAGACATCATTCCCATAAATCCGATCCATGCCCAGGCACAAGATGCTCCGCCTCCTCCGCCGCCTCCTCCTCCACCACCAGAGGACAATCCTCCGCCGGTTGACGATTTCCCGCCGAGTGATGGTGGTGGTGATTTTGACTCGGGTGGTGGCAGCTCTTCAGGGAGCAGCAAGCCCAAAACACCTTCTGCACCCAAGGCAAGCATTCCTGCGAAAAAGGTGCCCCGTGGTCAGGAATTGGTGAGTATTGACTTCCCCGAACCCACGCCGATCAAGGATATCATCAAGGCTGTTTCGCAGTGGACAGGCAAAAACTTTATTCTTGGCCAGGGTGTTTCTTCGGGAGCCAAGGTTGCGATCATTTCGCCACAACAGGTCACCAAAGAAGAAGCATACCAAGCTTTCTTGAGTGCGTTGAACGTTGCTGGTTACACAACGGTTGACACCGGAAAGGCAATCAAAATTGTCCCGACCCGGCAGGCGACAGCATCCAACATTAAGACTTTCTATGGTGCCAGCTGGGCGCCTATGACCGATGAAATCATCACGCAAATCATTCCCCTGAGCTACATTGATGCGCAGACGGTTTCAAATCAGTTGCGAACCATTTTGCGCGAATCGAACCCGGTCCCCTTCCAGACCACCAACTCGTTGATTGTTTCCGACACGGGGCACAAGATTCGCCGCTTGCTTGAAATCATTCGCCTGCTCGACGTGAAGGGCAATCAGCCACAAGTAGCTATTCTTCCGATCAAGAACACCGATGCAAACGACATCGGTAAGAAGGTTCAGGACGTCTTTGGTTCGCGCGGGGGCGGTGGCGCTCTGTATCTTCAGAAAGTCATTGTGGATGAGCGCACGAATAGCCTTATTCTGATTGGCCCACCACGCGGTCTCGATGATGTTGCTCGCCTGGTAGCTCGCCTCGATCGGCCACTTGACGATGCTGGAACGCAGGCTCAGATTCACGTGCGTCCACTCGACTACGCGGATGCCGAAAAGCTCGCAGGAACCTTGCAGGCACTCGCGCAGGGCACGGCATCGTTGCGCAATCGCCGCGGAGCGACCAACAACAACGCACCTGCGGTTCCTGCGGCTGGTGGCAGTGCCACTGCCGACCTGGGTGGTGTTAAAATCACCTCCGACAAAGCCACCAACTCACTCATCATTCAAGGCTCTAAAGCAACGTTTAATGAGGTTGACGCAATTATCCGTCAGCTCGATAAGCGTCGCGACCAAGTGTATGTTGAGACCGACATCATTGACGTGAACCTTGGCAACCAGATGTCACTCTCGACTTCGTTCCTCGCCGGTGCAACTGCAGCAAACGGAAAGATCAACACACCGCTGGGCTGGAAGCCAGGTGGAATGGCACCGTTCGCGATCACAAACCCGAACGCAAGTACCAGCGAACAAACGGATTTGCTCAGCAAGGCCATTCCTTCTCAAGCCCTCTTGGGTGTTCTGAGTAGCAAAAAGGTCAAGATTGGTGGAATCGAATTGTCGCCTGGTGCGTTTATTTTCGCTCTAAAGCAGGACAGCAATTCGAACGTGTTGCAAACGCCGAGTTTGCTTGTGGCAGACAACGAGGAATCGACCTTCGAGGCCACAGAACGTGAGAACATTCTCATCAATCAGGAAGATCCTACGACCAAGGTGCGTACCCAGAAAATCGAAACTCTCGATGCAACCCTCGGTGTAAAGATCAAGCCACAAATTTCTAAAGCTGACTTTGTGAGCATGGAAGTTCAAATCAAAGCCGAAAGCTTTGGTCGCCGCAACTCAGAGAACCGTCCAGAGCAAACCAACAAGCGCTCTTTCAATACCAAGGTGACAGTCCAGAACCAACAGACCATTGTGGTCAGCGGTTTGCAGCGTGACCTTGAAATCGACGGCAAAGACAAGGTTCCTTTGCTCGGCGACATTCCAATCATTGGTTGGTTGTTTAGAAACTCGTCGACAACAAAGGCCAAGACCACTTTGATGATCTTCCTGACCCCTCATGTTGTTCGTTCATCGGACGATCTTGAGAAGATTTATTACAAAAAGGTTGAAGCACGTAACGAGTTTCTTGAAGCATTTTATGGAAGTAATTATAGGAAAAAGGATGTCTTCAAGCGTCTGCGCACGCTTGATGAAGGTCGGGTTCCTAAGAAGCCTTCAGATGCGTCAAGCTCTGATGCTGGTGCGAGCACCGGCACCGATGTGAAGAGCGCTGCTCCTGCGGCGGCAACGGAGAAAGTTGAGGAAAATAAACCATTGCCGAGTAACGACAGTAACCCAATTATTGTTCCTGGTGCAGCCGGCGGAGGCGGAGGCGGAGGCGGTGGCGACTCAGCACCATCTGCACCACCACCACCACCAGCTCCTGCCGGAGAGTGAGGTCGAGTTATGGAGAAGGCGCAAACTGCAGATCCGATTTTTTCGGTTCTCAACAAAGCGAAAGTGAATAACACTTCGGGCGAGGCGGGACCAGGCCAAGTCACACAGTCTATGCCACAGCGCTTCGGTCAGAGGACTCTGGGTGAGATTCTCGTTGAGCGGAAGAAGATCACCGAAGAACAGTTGCGCGAGGCTCTCAGGATTCAGGCACAGCGTGGCGGAACACAAAAGGTGGGTGCCATTCTGATTGAATCGGAGTTGGTCGACCAATCGGACATTCTCCAAGGTCTGGCCATTCAGCTCGAACTACCTTATCTAGACCAATTGCCCATCAACGAAATCGATGCGGAATTGGTTCGAGATCTCAGCATTAGTTTCTGTTCGCAGAACCTAATTGTGCCCATTTCTCGTGACGCCACCGGTGTAACGGTTGCTGTGCACGACCCTCTAAATATTTCTGCAGTCGACGATCTACGTCTTATTCTTGGGAGCAACATCTTTCGCGTGGTGTGCCCAAAGGCAACCATCGAATCAGCTATCAACAGTGTGTTCGAGCGTCAGGATATGTCGCGGGAGTCCACGCAGGGTTTGGCCTCAGACGACGGCGACGATCTCGCAGGTCTAGAGGAAGCAACCGACCTTCTGCACGACACCGAGGATGCCCCTGTTCGACGCGAGGTGAGTACCATTATTCGCCGTGCAATCAGTGAGAAGGCATCTGATATTCACATTGAGCCGTTTGAAGATCGGGTCTCGGTGCGATTCCGTATCGACGGTGCGTTGCGTGAAGTGCGCGTTATCCCGAAAAAGTATCAAGCCAATATTTCCACACGCATCAAGATTCTCGGTAAGCTGAACATTGCCGAGAGCCGAATTCCGCAAGACGGTCGAATTTCCCTTCGCGTGGGTGGCCGTGACTGTGACGTTCGTGTGAGCTCGCTGCCAACTAAATTCGGCGAGCGCATCGTGATGCGTATCCTCGATAAGAGCTCCGGTGTGCGTGAACTCGCTGGGAGTTTGCCCGATAAGGTCTTCAAGCCTTTTGAACACCTCATTCACTCGAAGCACGGTATTGTTCTTGTTACGGGGCCAACGGGCTCCGGTAAAACATCGACCTTGGCTTCGTCGTTGATGCATATCAACAAGCCAGATATTAATATCATTACTGTTGAAGACCCCGTCGAAGTTGCTCTGCCCGGTGTAGGGCAGGTCGAGGTGAACGAGAAGGCCGGTCTGACCTTTGCTGCAGGTCTGCGTTCGATTCTGCGCCAGGACCCAGACGTGGTTCTGATTGGTGAGATTCGCGACTCCGAAACGGCGCAGATTGCTGTGCAAGCGGCCATGACGGGTCACCTTGTGCTGAGCACTCTGCACACAAACGACACAGCCTCGAGTGTGACTCGTTTGGCTGACCTTGGGGTTGAGCCCTTCCAAATTACGACAACGGTACTTGGAGTGCTGGCTGTGCGTCTGATGAGGAAGGTCTGCTTTACATGCCGTGAACTGGCGACCCATACGCCCGAGGAGCTCGCATTGCTCAACATTGCTCCCGAGCGTGCAGTGGGCAAAAAGCTGTATCGTGCCCGTGTAAACGGATGTTCTTCGTGCAAGAATCTCGGCTACTCTGGCCGTGCCGGTATCTATGAACTTTTGGTCTTTGATGAGTCCATCCGTCAGCAGATTGTGAAGAGCGTTGATGGTGCAGCTTTGCGTAAGATTGCCATGAGTCGTGGTATGATGACCCTACGCGACTCGGCAGCCGAGCGGTTTCTGAATGGTGAAACGACTCTGGATGAGGCGTTGAACAAGACTCAGGTCGATGAATAGTTTTTTCACAGCCTGATTTAATTTTGAGGAAAGAACGATGCCGGTTTTTGTCTATACTGGACAGAACGCGCAGACAGGTAAAAAAATAAAGGCGACTGTCGACGCTGATTCGCTGAAAGATGCGAAACTCAAATTGCGTCGCCAGAATATTCTTGTCATCGACATAAAAACACAGGCTGTCGGCTCAAGCTCGGTGGGTGGCGGGCAAAGTTTACTGGAACGCCTCAACGAGAAGAAAGTCACTCCCGAAGAACTGGCAATTGCGACCAAACAGTTTGCCATTCTAACCAGAGCTGCGGTCGATGTTTCTGAGGCACTGCGCTCTATTTCTGAGCAGGTTGAAAGTCCAAAGCTGCGCGTGGTTTATTCAAAAATTCGAGAGTCGGTTTCGGAGGGACGTTCCCTCTCCGATGCGCACAAAGAGTTTCCCGATATTTTTCCCAACGTCTATGTGAACATGTTGGCGGCGGCTGAGAAGGCAGGAGCGCTTCCTGTGGTGCTGCGCCGCTTGGCGGAATTCACAGCCTGGCAGATTGGCATCAAGCGTAAGGTTGTCGGTGCGCTCATTATGCCTGCTATTATGATAGTCGTTGCGATTGGCGTGACGCTTTATTTGTTTGTGAATGTTTTGCCGAAAATTACCAAAGCGTTCTCGACACTCAATGTTGACCTTCCTTGGTATTCCATAATGCTCAACAACATTTCAGCCTGGCTTCAGGATAGATGGTGGCTTGTTGTTATTGCGATGGTGTTGGCCGTGTTTGCATTTTTCCGTTGGAAAGCCACTCCAAAGGGTCGGCGGCAGTTCGATAAATTCACATACACGATGCCTGTCTTTGGTCCGCTGGTACAGCGGGTTGCGGTGTCCCTATTTTCAAAGACCCTTTCAACGGTCTTAAGCTCTGGCGTGCGTATTGTTGAGGGTCTGCAACTGACCCGCAATGTTGTAGACAACGCAGTGCTCGAGGATGCCATCGACGAATCCATTAAGCGTGTTCAGGATGGTGAGAAGCTGGCTGCTGCAATTGAGAAGACCAACCGTTTTCCCGTCATGGTTGTGCATATGTTGCGCACAGGCGAGAAGACCGGGCGTCTGGAAGAGATGCTTGCGAATATTGCGGAAGCATATGATGATGAAGTCGATTACAAGATTGAGGCGACAACCAAGCTCATCAATCCATTGATGATGGTGATGATTGCGGGCATTGTAATGCTGATGGTGATGTCCGTCCTTGGTCCTATGATGCAGGCGATGAACAGTTTGAGATGATGAACTTAGAAGTGAGGGATCTGTCATGATGAATAAGTTTGGTTCGCGGTTTTTGGGTCAGTTTCGTGTTGCAAGTGGTCGCTCGGCGTCGCAGGCTGGTTTTACTCTTCTTGAGATCGTCATTGTTCTCGGCATTTTGGGAACACTGATGGCAGTGCTTGTGGGAGGTATTGGTTCCGGTGGTGCGAAGGCGAAAATCAAAGAGACCGGTGTCAAGGCCGCCAACATTCAAGCCAAGCTGCTGCAGTATCAATCTGATGTGGGTAGTTTTCCCTCGACTGCAGATGGCTTGCAGTCACTCATGACCAACCCAGGTTCCAGTGCCAAGTGGGGCGGTCCTTATTTCACAGCTGAAGATGACATCAAAGATGCTTGGAATAATCCGTTTGAGTACGAGCTTACTGCCAAAGGTAACAAGCTTGTTTCGGCTGGAGCTGATGGCCAATCGGGAACCGAAGATGACGTCGCTTTCCTGAATGGCCGTGAAGTGGAAGCTGCGGCTGCACCAGCTGCAGGTGCCGGCGAAGGTGGGCAGTCGAACCAGTAATCGTTGTGAAGGCTTGATGCCCGCTTGAGGAGAAGAAGGTCGTGAAGTTTCGTTCAGGTATGAACAAATCGCGGCGGTGCTCTCGTCAAGCGGGCTTTACTTTGCTTGAAATCATTCTTGTGCTCGGAATTTTTGGATCCGTGGCTGCGGTCATCCTGCCAAATATTGGCCTCACCATCGGTTCACGCATGTCTATGGCTCTGCGTGAACTCTCTGGTACTCTCCGCGCGACCTACGACAACGCTGTGCTGAGCGGTCGTATCAATCGTTTGGTTCTCAACCTCAAAACCAGCGAGTATTGGGTTGAGGCTGCGCCTCCTGGTTTCAATGGCCGTCCGTCGGCACAAAGCATCGATCGTTCCGCCTCAGAACAGCGGCTGGAAGACAGCCGTGCGCGCTTGTTGGAGGAACTTGAACGTGCGGCCTCGGAAGTGCGTAAGGCAGGGGGTGGCAATTCAGAGCGGAGCTATTCCGTTCGTTCGATTTTGGTGGCACAGCGAGGTAGTCTCAAAGAAGCGAAATGGACTGAAATAGAAGATGCGATTCTGACACGACGCAGACTGCCAACTGGTTTATTATTCTGGAGTGTCGCCACCGAAGGGATGCAGCGCGCCGCCAGCTTTACTGAACTTCGGGATGGTGAAACGGCTTTCATTTATTTTTTCCCTTGGGGAGAGGCCATCCGTGCGCAGATTCAACTTGCCTCGCAGCTTCCGGAGGGGGGTGGACTGGATGAGAGAAGTCCCAAAAACACTCTGGCTTTGGATTCTTTGTCGGGCCGGAGCAGTATCCTTGAAGGACTACAAGAAGCCGAATTTATCCGCGAGCGCTAAAACTCTGCGCCATTCGGCCGGCTTCACTCTGCTTGAATCACTTCTTGCTATTGGAATTCTGGTGACTGTGTTTTCGCAGATCGTTGGCGTACAGGCGAGTGCACTTTCTGTGGCGCGCAACAATAAGGCCAATATTCAAGCAACTTGGGCATTGCGTTCGCTCGCATCGCAAATCGAATACATCGTCGATGTGCGCGGAGTGAAGGCTCTGCCGACCAATTCATCTCAACCCCCGTCGCTGAAGCTCAACGGGGACGATAAGGAAAGCATTAGCTTCCAATATACGAACAAACAGGCTTTGATCAGTGCCTCGAAGTTCCTTCAGGTCTCCATGAATCTTGGGATGAATGTTGCAGGGGGAGGGGCCGAGGAGGGAGGCAACGAGCAGTTTAAACAATTCGGTGAATTGCTCGATTCACAGCTTCCCAAAGATATTTATCGGAGCATAAAATTGTCCGCGCTTTGGAAAGACGGTGAAAGCCAGCGTTCCACGGAATTGGGCTTGTTGCTGATTGACCGCAAAGCTGTGCATATTGGAATCCCGGGGCTGACCCAATGAGTAAGCAACAGAGAGATGCTCAACAGATGCAACGGGATAAACAATCGGGCTTCACGCTTATCGAAATCATTATTGCAATTGGCATTCTTGCCTCGTTGTCTCTGTATGCCGTAAACGCCCTGACCAATCAGCTCGACACGCGCAATAAACTGCAACGTTCGAATGAAGCAATTCATGCAGCACATGCTGCCATGATGCGCCTCACCGACGACCTCAGGCATGCATATTTGCTGAGTGGCAACGAAGAGCAAGTCGCGCGTTCGAACAGTGACGTGATCGGCCGTCCACTTTTTGTGTTCAACAGTAGCCCGCGTCTTCTGCTGATGACCCAGGCACATCAATCACTCATGGCTAATCGTGCAGAATCGAATTTGGCATATGCACAGTACCTCGTGTGTCCTGATCTTTCGGCGCCATCGGAAGTCTGTCGGCAAAGTGAGTCTTCGGCTTCGGTCAAACAGCTTGTCCGGATTGTTGACCCTTCGGTGAAAAAGGTCTCAGACGATGCCGTGATCACGGGAACGACACAGGTGCTTGTTAACGACCTCAAAGAGCTAAAATTCACCGCCTGGAATGGTCAAGATTTCGTTCCGGAGTGGAACACAGAGCGCAGTGACTATGGCAAGCGGCTCCCAAAAATGGTGAAAGTCGAATTGTCAGTCTTCATGCCCGAAGATGATCTTGTAAAGCAGGCACGGCAGGAGAACTCTTCGAGCGTGGCCACTGAAAGACCATCCATGGCGCTCAGCACAATTGTTTATCTGATGTACAGTGCAGGACAGCCGGATCTGAAAGAGGCGAAGGCTGAGCCAGGGTGGGTGCAATGAAAATTGGACCAAAAATACCCCTGTTAAAGCAATTCTTCAAACGCACTTTTAGCCGTCGGGGACGTCAAGAGTCGCAGCGCGGTATGGCGCTTATTTTTGTTTTGTCACTTGTGGGAGTCATTATGGCTGTCATGGGTGAAGTCTTTTTTCAGGCACAGATCACGGTGCGCAGTTCGAATGGAGAGCAAGATCGTATGCGTGCCGAGGCCGCTGCGTTGACCGGCGCGCAGTTTGCACTGTTTCTCATTGCACTTGAGGCACAGGTCAACGACGTGGGCGAAAATAAAAACCTTCCTCCTGCGTTGTCGTCTCAACTTGCAGCGATTCCGGCCATGGTGAAGAGTCAGCTGGGTGGGAAGAATCTCTCAGAGCTGCTCAATGGATTTCCAATTGGTTCGCAGGGTCTGGAGAGCATCAAGGATCTCTCTAAAATCAACCTCAGCGCGAGCCTCGACGAAGGGCTTTTGGAAGCTCTACAGAACATTCAGGGATACTTCGTGTTGGACGTCTCCAATGAGAGTGCCAAGCTTAACTTGAATTTGTTTACTTATCAGCCCTCGTCAGATGTTGCTTTTGAGGCTTTGTTGCGGATTTTCTCGATGCCGCGTGAGGCTCGCTGGCTTGAAGAAAAGGGCTACTCACCCAAACGACTTGCTGCAAACGTTAAAGACTATATCGATCGCGATAAAATTGATTCCGCTGATACAGGAGATGAAGTTGGTCAATACGGCGACGGTCCAGGGCGTGTTCCAGGGCGTCCGAAAAATGCTGCGCTTGAATCGCTAGAAGAGTTGCGCAAGATTCCGGGCTTTAACGACGATGAGATCTTTCGTGTGTTTTCGCCTTATTTCACCATTTGGCCTCTGTCTCCAAAAGATAGTAAATTGCTCGACTTTAATGTTGCTAAAGTTGAGCTGATTTCAGCTCTAGTGACGCCACCAGGCAAAGACATTGAAGACACAATTGTCGACCGCATTGAAGACAAACGCGCTGAGGGTGCTGTTGTGAGTAAGCCGCAGGAACTCGACGATTTGATTTCATCTCCTGAACGGATGACGCGCGAGATCCGTTCGCGTTTGTTCTTCTGGAAGAGCCAAATCTATCGCGTCAATGTGCGGGGGATTTCAGGCAACGTGGAACGAACGTATCAAATGATTCTCGAGAAGAATGCTGCTGCAGTTGATAACCTCCGCAAGGATAAGAAGCCGAGTGCGCCTGCCGCTTCACCGGCTGCTGCAGCGACTCCTGCCGATCCATCTGCCGCCCCCCCAACAGACCCCAGCGGGGCACCCTCCGCGCCCATTATGGATTCCCAAAAATCGCCTCTCAGGATAGTCTATCAGCGTTTTCTGTGAGGTGTTTTCGTGTTTCTCAGGCTTGTTCTTGCCATCTTAGTCTTTGTTGCCATCACCACGCTTGTGCACATGTACATTTTTCAGCGCCTGGTTGCTCCATTTTTACAACCGACCGAACAGATTGTCGGTATGTCAGCTGTCGGTGCCCTGTGGTTGATGACTATCGTTGGTTTTCCTTTGGCTCGCGCTGTGCCGCGCTCGCTGCGCAGTCTACTTGAAGTTGTCATGTTCACCTGGATGGGCTTTGCCTATTTGTTGATGCTCGTGTGCGTGCTGACGTTGCCCGTCAGTGCTGTGCTTCATTTTTCAGGCCGCTCTGAATCAGTTCTGGCTGTGTTTGTTTTGGGAATTGCCTCAGTGTTGGCCTGGCGTTCCATTCACAAAGTGGTGCGTCCGGAGAAGCTCAAGTATCAAGTGATACCCGTAGACAAGCAACTACCTCAGGCGATTGAAAATTTAACAGCAGTCGTGCTTTCGGACGTTCATGTCGCAGGTCTTGTGGGCGGTGGGCGTATGCGGCGCCTAGCACAGACGGTCAATTCACTGAAACCTGATTTGATTTTTGTGACCGGTGACCTCGTGGATGGAAGTGTGCGGCAGTTGGGACGAGCTGTTATGCCTCTGGCTCACATGAAGGCTACCTACGGTGTTTTTTACGTGACCGGTAACCATGAGTTTTATAGCAATCCGAAGCAGTGGCGCGAATTCTGTGCCCAGAAGTTGGGCTGGCGGGTGCTGTCTAACGACTCGCAGCAGGTTCAAGTCGGCGAGCATTTTATAAACATCATGGGCATTGAAGATCGATCTTGGCTGCGGTTGGCCAATGGTAAAATCCGCGAAGACAATCGTCTCGCTCAAGCTGTCGCGCGTGTCCCTGACTCTGCGCGAGCAAGTGCTTTGAATGTTCTGTTGGCTCATCAACCCAAAGATACCCGCAGCACATGCCAATATCCTTGGATTGATGTACAAGTTTCAGGTCACACTCATGGTGGCCAGTTCTGGCCTCTGCATTTTTTTGTTTACCGGGATCAAACCTACAATACTGGGCTTTACACAATTCATGGGACACGCACGAAGCTCTACGTCACCGAAGGCACCGGCTTTTGGGGGCCGCCCATGCGGCTGGGTACCAATTGCGAGATCAGCATATTGCGTTTCGTGAGTGCGATGTCGCAAAATTCGATTCCACCGCTGCCCGAGGAGTCTAGCCCACCTCTGTAAAACTTGAGCTTATTTCGGCTTCTGAGCGGTGTAGAGATACACGATGCTGCCGCCGAGCGTTTTATATTGTGCCTTGACGTATCCCGTCTCAAAAAGTTCAGCCACGAACTGCGCGCCCGCTGGAAAAGATTCGACGGTCTCGGTGTAGTACCTGTAAGCAGGCATGAATCCCGAGATTCGCCCCCCAACAAAGGGCAGCAGTTTTGAGTAGAATTTGTATGCAGCGCCCACCGGTTTGAGTTCTGGTCGACCACTTTCCAGCACCACAAGCGAGCCGCCAGGTTTGAGCACGCGCAACATTTCTCTCAAACCCTCTTGGAATGGATTAACATTGCGGATGCCCCAAGAAATGGTGATCACGTCGAAGGTGTTGTCGGGAAAAGGTAGATTTCTTGCATCCCCGCTTTTCACGTCGACTGCGGACGCGTGCAACGAGGCTTTTTTGTCGAGTTTTTCCCGCGCCACTTGGAGCATCCCTTCCGAAGGATCGACTCCCGTGATGTGCAGGTCGCCACGAACTTTGAGAATGCCTAGAATGACATCGCCTGTTCCTGTAGCCACATCCAGCAACTTTCCGCGTGAAGGTGCCAGTCGCGCGGCTGTGCGGCAGAGGCTGCTGCGCCACAGACGGTGCAGACCCAGGGTCATGGCGTCGTTCGCGAGGTCATACGCGGGTGCGATTAAATTGAATCCAGCAACAACGTTATAGTTCTTTTGCACGGTCGATGTCTCCCGAAAAAGGGTCTGCCCTCAAGCCTACAATCTTCCGAACAGGCTTCAAGCGGGCGCGGGGTCGCAACTCCCCTCCGGGGCGTCTTGACAGACTCAGACCGAGCAGATAGGGAACCCTCTGCCTCGTGCGCTCGTAGCTCAGCTGGTTAGAGTATCGCCTTGACATGGCGGGGGTCCCCTGTTCGAATCAGGGCGGGCGCACCATTCATCTCCCCGAATTTTCTGCAGATTAACCATTTTTAGTCATGAAAAGTTAAAAACCTCCGATAGCGGCCATATTCGGGAGGTTTGTCATGTTGCACAAGGCAAACGCGAAATTATTGATTGCGGTTCTTGCCGGGCACTCACTTGTACTCGCGAGCCTCCTCGCCTCATGTTCAAAGCCCGTAAACAGCAAAGACGTTGTGATCACAAGCACCGTGAACAAGCTTCAGGCGAAAAGCGGCGATTCTAACCCGCCAACGGCCAGCCCGACTCCCTCACCCACACCTGTCATTCCTCTCGACGACAAAACGGTCATGCTTATGCTCCGTGAGAACTGCCATGCGTGCCACGGGATGGGTAAAGATAAGAGCAGTTTTTGGCAGACTCCTGCCGAATTTGAGCATCCCAACGCAGCGGAGTTGGCTCTCCTCAAGGCTCAGGCTGTTGCAGAGAACAAACCAGAGCCGACCGTGGAGTCATTTGAAAAGCTGCTCGAGTCTCAACCCAACATTGATAAAATAATCACACGCATGGAAACCGACCAGTTCTCTGTTGAAGTGTTCCAGACCATCGAAAACAAAATCCTCGTCGATGATGGAAAAATCATGGAGTCGGCCGCAAACCCGAAACCGATGCGCCCCAGCATGGACGACGGCACGCGCGTGCGCTTCGTTGCGTTGATGGATCAGTTGTTGGCGCCAGCGCCAGCAGCGTCTCCCACGGCCGCAGCATCGCCGACACCGACGGCAACTGCGACAGCAGCAGCGAAGGTAACTCCCTTAACACTGACTGAAGCCAAATCCTGGTGTGTTGGATGTCACTCTCCTGGTGGGAGTGCCGCGGCTGTTTGGAGCAAGGCCAATGGCACCGAGCAAGACTGGCGTGCGTTTGCAGCATCAGCGAAGGACTCAGTACAGGCTAAGCGAATGCCTACAGCAAAGTTGAGTGCACCCGATCGCGACAAGTGGCTGCGGATGTTGGTTTTCTTCCAACGCCGTATGCCGAGCGTTGTGATGGAGGCTCGTGGTAAATATCACGGCAACAAGGTCGAACTGGGTGTTCCCGTTGATGTGAATTACAAGTGCAACACTCTCCGCACGGGGCGCGAGTATCTTAATGAGCTCACGCTCAATGCACTTAACAGGCCGCCCACCTCAGCAGAGCTAGCTTTGGTTCCCGACGATTCGAAACCCGTGACCCGTGAAGTGCGCCGCCTCTTGGTTGATAGACTCAACAGCCAATGGCGTGAGGAGTTTGTATCGAACGGCATTCGGAAGTTTGCAGAAAAAGTAAGTTCTGCAGACAAGTCGAAAACTTCAGCGCTCCTGAGCGATCAGGGTTTAAAAAACGATATCGCGGGTGAATTCTACCAGCAAATTCGTGCTCACGTTGCATCGGGTAAATCGTATAAAGAAGCGCTAACATCGGATAAAGTGTTCGCAACCAAGCGCACGGGTCCTTTTTATGGAGCGGCCTGCACGACTGCGACGGCTTCCTTAGCTGACGGTCAATATGTTGAGTGCGACATGAAGGCCAATAGTGCGCCGCGCTCAAGCTTTTTCACGACTCTCGGTTTTCTCTTTTCAAAGTCTTCCTCGGTATTTCAGGAAAACAACAACTACGGCCGCGTGGCTGCTATGAACGAAGTCATTCGCGGTGAGCCACTCAAAGCCAACACCGCCGGAGAGAAGGGCGAGACAATCAATCCGCTGCCTTCGTGTCTCAAGTCCAAAGACTGGCGCGTGATGCTGCAGGGTGACACCCTCGCGCCGAGAGGCACAATGACCGTGCCTGCAAGCGGAAACTTCTGCCAAGGTTGTCACATCCGTCGCAACCTGGCCGCAGGATCCATTGTCTTCCGTCCGTTTGGGCCTGTGGGTGAAATACTAAACTACAAAGGCATTGACGACCTGCGTGCATTCGCAAACACTTCACCCGGGGAATTGAAAGAGCATGAGTCAATTCTCGTGAACCTGATTCGTGACGCGACCGACCCTAGCAAATGGGCAAACCTCCCTCCTGGTGCAGATGCCTCACTGAAAGAAGTTATTGATGTGAACTACTTCTCTGGCCTCCTCGCCGTTGGGAAGGGCAGTGGGCAGGAAGTGGGATGTGTTGTCGACCCGATCTCGCGTGAAGTCGTAACGGTCTCAACCGTGGCAGAGTTGCTCAATCATATGATTGCGGACGAACTTGCGCTTCCTCGCGGACTAGCGCGCATCATTCCGAGAGCGCTGAGCAACCGCAACTCGACCAACCCCGAAGTGATTGATGCCATAACCGACTCTTGGAAAACCAATAGCGGCCAAATCGTACCTTTGATGCAATCGTACTTCATGACAGACACCTACGCCTGCAAAAATGAATCAGGAGGCATGTGATGAGGAAGTTCCCGTTCAATTCCACTCGGCGTCGGGCAGTGCTCGGGCTCTCTTTGCTTCTGGGAGTTGTTGCTGCGTGCAGTACCGAATCCATAAAGCCGATTGGCTTGCCTGCTGGAAAAGTGATTTTGTCGCAGCCGCCAAACACTCAGACTCAGGGCACTAGCGATCAGACTCCGGGCAAAATTGAGCCAACAGTCAACGGAACTGTAACAGTGGTGGCATCTGAACCACTGACTTACAACATCGTCGATCTGACTTCATCTGATAGAAAGAGAAAAACCGCTGAGCAATTTCAAAAATCCATGATTTTGTGTTTGGGCGCAGAGAGTCAGAGTGCACCAGCGGCTGGTGGCTCATCGTCGGCAGCGAACTTTGATTCAAATCTCGCTAATCCTGCCATATTGAAGATTTCGGCTGACATGATCATTTCAACCAGCACGACTGCTTTGAGTGAAGGGCGTGTTCGCTTTCTTCTTCAAGACAGCACGACCAGTAAAGTGGATAAAAATATAATTGATCTTGAACGTGGTTTCCTAGATTCGGCTTCGGTGGCCTCAACCGGTACGTATGCCGACACGCTGGAAGATACTGTGTATCTCAACTCGCTCTTGACTATTGCAAGTGTGGCGGCCTTCAACTGTGATGTGCGCGCTGCATCGAACACAAATTGCAACTGTTCCACGCGTGAGACTGCTTCAGCCATGCTGCAACGCTGTTTGCCGCTGTTTGATCCGTCCACGGATGCCTTCAAAGATGCGCTCGATAAGCTTTCGAGTGTTGAGAACTGCGGAGCACCAGAGACTGTAGACGGTTTGTTGAAGAGACGGCGTGCGATTGCATCGCTGTTGTCTTCGTATGCTTTTGCGACTGCTAAATAACTTTCAGGAATCAGGGAGAGCTGAGATGAGTCACCGAGATTGGACACGCCGGGAGTTGCTCAAGTGGGGATTGGGAACCGTAGCAACAACAGCAGCGCTTGAAGGTTTGGGTAACATTCTTCATGTTCCAGGATGGCACAAGTTGCTGGGCGGCAGTTCGCTGCCCAACCCACATTGGTCAATCAAAGACTCGTTTGAATGTACTCGGCATCTTGGTCGGATGGGCAGTGCTGCTCAGTTAGCAGCACTCCTCCAGCTTCAGGAGGCTGCTGCGCAGAGTGAAAATGACCCCTGGGTTCTGATCACAGTCAAGGTCTTTGATCAGACCCATGCACCTTTGGTTTTTGCGTTGGGTGAACTTGATACAGCGGATCCATTGCGCAACACCAACCAAGAAGGTCAAGTGAAGACCTCCAATGTTGCAGATGCAAACCACTTTGCAACGCGTATGGCGAGCAATGCCACGCGCCAGCACCTGACCGCACAAGGAATAAAGTCACTCAGCCAAAATCCGCGTCTTGCGAAGTTGCGCTTCAATGAGTGGTTTGGCAGCCGGTTGTTGAACGGAACTTACGATGGCGTAGTAACGAAGGCAGCGGGTAATGTGTTTGGCTACACCAACTACGTCGGTGCATTTCCTGAAGATGTTGCAATTCAGGTGGGCTTGGGTGTTCAGCCCATGGATAATATTCCGGTTCACCAGCTGTTCCTGGGGAAGATGCGGCGAGATCTGTGCGACCTCGCGCACTTCGCAGCTCTCAAAGGTTTGGTGAATAGCCCGCTGGGTATCACTGGTTTCATGATGGGAGAAAACTACGACTCCAACGGGAGCATGCTCAATAACGTTGTGTTGAGTGGTTTGTCGGCTGCAGACAATGCCAAGTTCGACGTCTCTGGGCGCAGTCTTTCCCAGATTGTTGCAAACATCGACCAGAGTTTGAATGATGGCTTTGGCGATTATCGCGATAAAAACACATCAAACCTCACTTATCTTTTTGACAAGCTGAGTATCAGTAGCCCGCAGCGGCGCAGCGCTCTGCTCGACAATCGTCAAAAGGTTAAAAATTCAATCACCCAGATGAATGCTTTGGGAACACTGGAACGCACGAGTCACATTGCCTCCCCGGCAGCAGAGATCGCCAACCGGCAGGCATTTTTCGAAAATGGAACCTATGTGGAGCGCGCGGCTCAGCAAGAATTCCTCTCTCAATGTGCGTTCGTCGCTGAGACAATGAAGATCGACACTCTGCCCTACCGTAACTTCTCTCTTTTTCTGAACCTCAATGACCTCGATGGCTCGAACATCGACAACCCAACCAATGGCTCAACCTCCTTTAGGGCGAACTCTCTCAATTACGTTGAGGGTATGCGGCAGTTGGCAATGGGATTGAATATGCTGGCTCGTTCCATCAGCGGCAAGAATGCTTTGATTGTGGTGGTGACCGACGGTGGACGCTCGGTGAACATGGGCGATGGCAGCGGCCCCGGAATCGCAATGCTGATGGGACCAAAGAAGGCGGGCTACCTCGACGATGCCCTGCACGGACCAATGGACAGGATAAATGCTCCCGACAACGCTACGAACCGCGACTTCATTGCGGATCTTGGCAACAAATCGACGGGTTTGCCCTGGACAACAGGAAGCTCCGTGGCCGGTGATATATGGGGGTTGTGCGACAACTTTGGTAGCCGGGTCACGGGAATGCAGGTCAACATGGGTGATTGGCAGGTCGGTGCGCTCCAATTCATGGCCGAGAAGCAGCGGCGCAATGTGATTGCGCCCGAATTGGGTCGCTACGTGCGCTTTAAGCGCAGGGCGTAGCGGTTTTTGCTCTGCGTTTGGATGCGTAAAGGGTTCCGGGAGACTCGGAGCCCTTTTTTAATGCTTCGATACGACAGGGAAAGTTTGGAGGAAATGGTTTGCCCTAAAGGTGGCGGCAGATTCTGCCGACTCTGACTTTAAGTAGTAGGAGGCACGTCGATGACAGAGAAATCAAACGAAACCAGACTCGCGTCCGAGACACAAGTGAGCGAAACCGTTGTTGCTCATCCCCAGGAAGTTCATGCTCCTACGAATGGCTCTCGTCGCTTTGCTTTGAATGCCTCTGTGATGGGCGGCCTCGCTGCGCTTCTTGCAGCCTGCGGGAAGTATACGAGCAAGTACGATAAGAGTACGGGTCTTGTGAAGGGTAAAGGCGGTGAGGGTGACGCAATCACCAAGTCGCCTACTCCCGGCACTCCGAATCCCAACAATCCAGACCCTAATCCCTCACCGACGGCGGCTCCAATCCCTACCGCGACGCCCGATGTGCCACCGCCGCTGTGCGTCGATACATCAGGCGCCACTCCAAAGACTCCCACCGAATTGCTCCTGCTGAGCGGTGGACAACCTGTCTTTGCGCTGTATGGATCCATTTCGAGTGCCCTTTTGGCATTGAAGTTTAAATCATCTGGAACAGACGCGCTGGGAGTGGGCGACAGAGTTCATGTGCTGTCGAAGAAGATGAATGGGAGCATGATTCTCGGAACGAGAGTAGTCAGTGCGCGAGATTTATTTTCGGTGCCATCGGCGGGCTACGGGCTCGTTTTCGAGTCGCTCGACTTGAATGGCGCGCAAAAGATTGAAGTTCTTGTGAGTAAGGCCGGAGCAGGAGCAATGGTTCTGAAAATGGAACTTGATTACAATGCCGCCACTTCATTCAAGAGGTCTTTGAATACAATGCCGGTCATTGACTTGAGTATCGCGCGCGGCAAGGAGGCTGCCGAAGTCACCTTGCTTTCAGAATTTACATTTGGCCAAAACGCACCATCCATGGCAGGTACGTCGGACATCGGCAACTCGGCAACTTTGGGAATCATGGACCATGGAGGCGCCTACACGGCAGCAACTCCATTATCAACCTGGAGCGCGGGCTCGCTTCTGAATCCTGCGGGGAACGAAGAAGTCATTGTTCAGACTATTTTTGGTGAAACAGTGACACCTGCCAACAATCATTTTCTTGAGCATCAGTCGGTTGTTGTTTATGCGCGCAGAACACGCTCGATTGCAGGTGCAAATGTCACTGGATACGTACGTTATTTTTTATACGTTGGTTGAAGAAAGACAGGAGAAGAGCAATGACAACAGTCACAACAAAAGTTTATCAGCTCGAGCGCCGCACCTTCTTGAAGCTTTCTGCAGCCGCAGTGATGGCTGGCGGTATTCTTGATTTGGATGCTGCCTACGCCCAGGGTGTCTGCAAGGTGATTAGTGACCCCATGTCTCCTGTGCAGAAGCCTCTGAGTGGTGCCAATTCAGCAGCAGACTTTAGGCTGCTGTACTGGATTGATGGACCAATGAACGATGGTCTTCCTGGTTATTCGGGTGGGCTTTTAACACGCGCACGTCTTTCCGTGACCATGAAGTCCGACCAGACCGTGAACAACGGTTCGACCGGCGCAGAGTACATCGAGTCGGTGTCTTTGGTTCAAGTTGACGGTGCTCAGAAGAATCTGATGGCGCAAACGTTTTTTGCAGCCAACACACAGACCGAATCGGGCAAGGCACCCTATGCTGTGTTCGAAAATCTGGATTTGAGCGCAACAGGTATCTATGAAATTTACGTGGCACAGGTCGCCAACAACATGACCACGGTGTACAGGCACACTCTCACTAACCCACGCCCCAGCCGCTTTGACTACAACCATGTGATTGGTGGTGCGGTTCCGGCCGAGTTTGCGCAGAGCTTCATTACTGACCTGGCTGGCGACATTAAGGAGTCGAACCAGTACTACTTCACAGCTCAGGGTACGGTCAACAACGGCTACATCAACACACCCTTTGGTGTGTCCATTGGTGGTCCTCACACATGCCGCGCACGCATTCTTGAAGTGAAGACCGATGGTGACTTCCGCATTGAAGTGGATTTCATGCATGGCGACGCAGATTCTGCGCACTACATGCGCTACTTCCTGGTGCTCGACCCCGTGGGACGTGTGTTGGGAGGTGTGCGCAGAATATTTGGTGATGGAGTGAGTGGCAAAGTTGAGGTGCGTCGGGGCTTCTTTACACCCCTTCATCCAACAGCATCAGTGGGTGTTAATCAAGAATACCTCGATGCGAACAACAAGGGCTATGGTCGGTTGCATGGTCAACGCATCACAAGCCGTGCGAATCCAGCGCTCGTGGCAATCCAGCCTCTCAATGCGGCACAGACTGCAGATTATATCGGTCGCTTGAGTATTCTCGATTGTCCGCACATTAATATCTACACCGACGACCGCTTCCATGCTGTCGCTCGGGCAAGCATCAAGCTTCGCTAAGTTTGGAACCATTGCAAAGCAACTGTCATTGCTTACATCCTGTTTGAACCGCCTCTCTTCGGGGCGGTTCTTTTTGTATCTGTGGAGTGGGAAATTTTCGCCTCATGTCAGCTCCCTCTTCTGTTCCCCGGTGCGGGGTGTTTCTCTCCGGTAGTACTCTGGGAAGAGTTGGCCAAGGAGGGAATGCATGAGCGTTATGAATTGTCTGATGAATCGTCGTGTGGGTCTGATGAGCAGTGCCCTTGGGTTTCTCCTCACAATCGCTGTGTCTTGTGCGCGCGATGATTCCAACCTGAACTCGAAGCCCACTTCAATTGGTGCAGGTGGGAATGAGGCTGATTTTTTTGGTCTCGAAAAGATCTCATTTGAGCAATGGTGCACACGCTGGGGGCTGATTTGTCCGAAGCCTGAACCTAAGAGCTTTGCAACGGAAACTCAGACATCGCTGAGCAAAGACGAACAAAAGTGGCGCGCGATTGCAGAACTCACCGACAAGGCGTTCAAATCTGGCTCGAACTTTACAATTGAGCAGCAAGAGCTCAACTCTGCCCGCATTCGGATTTTCATGAACCAGCTGGGATGGGGTGATGTGCATGGAGACGTGCTCGACGTGCTCAATAAAAGTGGGCTGAGAAAGCTTGTGCTCGAGCCTACGGGGCAATTGCGCTTCGAGGCGCGTACGACTCTCAATGGTCAATCGGGTACAGTGCGGGGCAACAGCGGAATGAAATGGGCATTCGCCAATGAAGGCGAAGTTTCAGTGGGTGCGCTGGGTCAATATATCTTCAAGGGGCTTGAGTTTTCTGCTGCAACTTCGTTTGAGTCAGATGAATTTGGTCAGCTGCACTTCAACGAATCCGATAAAACTTTGTGGAGCGGAAATGCTCTGGCGGTGACTCATATTCCCGATGGCTTCTTCATCAAAGACATTCCTGTGCGTTGGGAGAAATTCAACGATGTGAAGCGGGATGTACTTGTGCGCAATGCGACCGAAGCTCGCAACATTATTTTCAGCCCCAATCGAATTGTGCGCTTGAATTCATCCTTTTTTGATACGGCTGCAAAACACTCTGAGCTCTTCGTAGAAGATGACAAGATTAAGACCGCCGTGCGCCAACTCATCAATGCATTTGGGCAAATGGAAATGAAGGCTCCGAGCACGAGCAATCCTCTTGCTCAAGTTTCTTTGCAACAGGCTGGGAGTGTTGTGTGCCGCATTGAAATGTCAGGCACCCCTGCAATCGATGTGACACTCGATAAACTCTTTGGCATTCAAAATGTTTTCACCAACGAAAAAAGGAATGCACAGATCGACCTCTATGGTATCAACATCAAGGCGCGTGTGGGGATTCCTATTTCCTTTAATTTGCGTCGGGTAGATATTGAGCCGACCCGTATCGTCATCAAAGGCATTCCTGTGGTTGGCGAAATCTCCATTCCTTTGCCTGGAAGCGACAAGAAGCTAGGTAAGGAGCTCAAGAAGCTCGAGTGCTCGGAGCGCTGAGGATCTGATTTGATGTGGTTTGGGGACTCTCCTCAAACCACATGGCACGCCGACAATCAACGTCGCCGTTGTAGTTTGTCATGATTTCTTCGCCAGGATGAATATCTCGAGCAGCTATGAAGCGGATGGAATGAGTTTCATAGCGCCGGATGTAATGCGCGTTGGCATGATGTGTTGAGTGGTTGTAAATAGATCCGTTCCCCAAACAGATAGCACAAGTCTCCTGTCCTTCGAGTTTCCATCGGAAATAATATTCAAAAAGAACAGTCCCCTTGATAAGAGACATTTGCTCGGGTGGGATGACGATCACGGGTGCATCTTCGATGATCTGACCCGCAGGAATGAAGCACGTCGCAAACACTCCACGGCCTTTTGAGGTTGTATAATCAATCTTCAACATGCTCCGGATGATATCAAACCTGCCGGCCTGCTCCGAATTGTTTTGCAAGGAGTGAACGGAATGTCAGATTTGTGGCGCGTTCGAAGGCTATGATGCCACTGACCGAGCATGCAACCACACCTTGACCAGGAAAAACCGTGTCACCCATAAGGAGCAACTTGGCCGCTTTCTTGGAGGGATGTTGCACCTGCGATGGCGTTGCGAAGAAGAGAAAATTTCGAAGCGACAGACGGTAGCCGCCAACCTGTCCTGCAAGGCGTCCGGTAAAACGCTCAAAAGTTCGAGGCAGGGCAGTTTCCAGATTTTCCAGTTCGACGCTGAGTGCAGCGCCAATTCGGCTAGCCAGGCGCTCTGTGTAAGTTTGCCGTTGAGCGTCAGTGAGCACGAGGTTTTCCAGGTGAATGGTGGCCGTCAGCACACGCGAGCCGGGAGGGTTGGCCGGATCGTTGCGCGCAGGAATGGAGACGTAAAGTGAGCTTTGCAGCTGTGCGATTTCCTCTGTGGAAGGAAAGATCTGATGAAAATGTGGGGCGTCTGGCCAGTCTGCATGATCAGGGACAGTGGCATACAAAGCAAAAGCACCCCAGCCCTGTTCGCGCTGTGCCACTTTCTCCCATCGGCGGTAAACACTCGTTTGACGCAGAGCATCTGATTCCGGAATGAGGCCTGAAACCATATCCCAAACAGTCAGATTGAGCAGTGCCGATTCGGTTGCAAGATATGAACTCTGCGTTTGAGTTTTGGTATTTAGACTGGTGACAAGAAAGCCATTGGGATGGGTTTCTATGCGGATCACTCGTTCATTGGGGTGATAGAGACCACCTCGTTCTTCGAAAGAGGTCAAAGCAGGGCGAAAGTAAGAGCGCATTCCCTTGCGGCAGCGATAAATTCCACGGGTGAGGATGGACATTCCCATAGATGCCGCGAGCCAAGGTGACTTCTCTGGACTGGATTGCGTTGTGTCGACCAAAAGACCGCTCAGCACATCGTTGGCGAGACCTGCATGGCGTACACCTGAAAAACTCATGAATGTGCGAGCGCTGGAAAGAAAGAGAAAGGGAAATAGAATTTTTTTCTGCAATGGGACTTTGAGAAAAAGCACAAAAGCGCGGCGCAGGTCGGCAAAGCTCTGAGGAGGAAAGCGTGGGATATCATTCAGCAGGTTCCACATCCATGCAGCTTCTTTCTGGCAGCGCTGCAAGAACTTTTCCAAAGTTGCGAGTTCCTTGTTTTCATCAACAGTCGCGGCTCGAGCTGATTGCCAGGTAACTTTGCCATCACTGTGCAAGACGATTGCGATTTTGCGTTCGGGCCAGTGCTGAGTGACGGTGGGAATGGGCTCGAAAATTTGCTCAGCAGATGGCTGATTGGTCGCAGGTGCCAGCGAATAGAGCCTCTCTTGCAGAGAGCCGGTGGCACATTCTATCAGCTGTGTTGAACCCGCATCGTGAGTGCGTTTGGGTCGCCCTCGCGAAAAATAACCAGCACAGCCGCCAGGCTCATTGTGTTGCTCAAGCATCAGAGCTTTATTTGCAAGTCCAGCAGCAGCAAAACACTTCGCAGCTGCACAACCTGCGGCTCCAGCACCGACAATCAAGTGAGGAATCGATTGGTTCAAGCCAAGACGCCCCCGCTTAGAGTTTGTTTGTAGGATTTAGCCCGGAGGCCAGCGCAACGGACGTCCACCAAGCACATGGCAATGTAGATAGTCGACCGTTTGCCCGCCATCGTTCCCGTTGTTCATCACAAGTCGATAACCTGAAACATCGATTCCAAGCAACTGAGCCACTTTGCGTGCGGTCAGCAGCACGTGCCCCAGGATTTCCACATCTGCATCGTCGGACTGCGCGACGTTGACGATCTTTCTTTTGGGGATCACCAGCACATGAACAGGCGCTTGAGGGGCAATGTCGTGAAACGCCAGAGTGTGGTCGTCTTCCCAGACTTTCTTGCACGGGATCTCACCAGAGAGAATGCGTTCAAAAATTGTTACACTCATTTCTTGGTGGCCCTGAAACTCACAAGAACATAAAACCGGTCGTCGTTCCCGAGTGCACCCATCAGAGCCTTGTAGGGTTCGATACCAAAGTCAGTGAATTTCAAAGAGCCAGCAGCTTCGACCTGAAGTTCCTCTCCTTGCAGGCTGATGTTTGCAGGAAAGTCTCGATTTACAGTTTGGCCGCGGATGGTAAGTGCCACTGTAGCCTTTTTGCTGAAGCTGCGTTCTCCAATTTTTTCCTGAGCATCAACGATTTTTTCGATTTTGGCAGAGATTTCTGGAAATTTCTCGGCATTGAGCTGACCCGAGGCAAGCATGTTTTCGCGGATAGTGTCGCGGTCGGAGTCCTTGAGTGCTTCGAAGGGTTCCTTGAGCCAGCCGAGTGATTGAACGGTTGGGTACCAACGCTTCTGCAATTCTGCGCGATCGACCTCAAGATCGGTTACGCGGGTTTTGAACGAGAAGGCGCCGCTGGTTGGATTTTTTGAGTCAGCACTCAGCTGTGCATCGAAATCACGAGCCACAATAAAATGGTTGTGTGCAAGACGAGCTGCGACCCCTGATTTACGTGTGATGATTGCAAACACGGAATCGTCTTCACGCACCTTGAAATTCCAGATGGGGCTCGCAGTTGCCGTGGCTGTTGGTGCAACAGAAGCTGCAGCTGGTGAGTTTTTCTTTGAGGATGATGTCGACTTTGCCCAGGCGCTGTTGGGGAGCGCAAGGCAAGTGATGGCACAGCTGATGAAGAGAACAGAGGCGTTCATTTCGGATTCCCCTTGGCTTTTGAATTGTGTTGAGATTTTAGCTTAAGTGAAAATAAAGATTGCGATTGCAAGCACAACGAAAATCAAACCAAACCAGACAAACCCTGAGCCTTTGGCTGGAGTCGCTGGCGCCACTTTCCCCTCGAGCAACGATGTTTTTTTCTCCGCAGGTGAGGTCTCAGAGTGTGCGTCTTTGGCGTCGCTGTGCTCATCGCCCTTGTGAGAAGAGGTTTCTGCGGCAGGTTCGCCGTGTTCTGCTGGAGGTGCTGCATGTGGGTCACTGGTGTGGTTGCTGTCGTGTGCCGCGTTTGCAGGTTTATCGGGAGATGTTTTTTCTACTGCGGCTTTTTCAGGTGTAGGCTTCTCTGTTGATTTGTTTTCTGCGGCCACTTTGGGCTTCACAGGAGCCGCTTGCTCAGGCTTGTTGGATGCACTTGGGGCAACCTTTGTTGCTTTTTTGGGTGCTGGGGTTGGTTCGAAGGTCTCTTCACCGAGGGGGATTTCTGGCTTGGGTTTGCTCGCGGCGTGGAGAGCTGCAGGAGTCATGCTCAAGAAAGTCGTAGCAAGCAGAGAACTCAATGCAGCAAAAGAGCTTCGTCCTCGTCCTGATCGCACAGCTCACCCCTCACAAGCAGTTTTTCTGATAGTACATCAGGCGGGCAGTTGCGGCCATATGTCAGTGACAAGATTGACCCACGTCGATTGATCGGTGGGCGTCAAGCCTCGGACATCGAGGAGCTCAATGTCCAATTCATGATCGGTTGCATTCACGCGCGGTTTGTTGTCGGTGAGCAGTGTGGTGACAAGCTCTTCAGCCCAATTTTCAGCGGCAGTTTCCTCTGGATTGCTGCTTACAAAAAGTCGTACCTCGGTGCGCACAAGTGCCTTCGCTTTGTCGCCAATCTGTTCAAAGAAGGTGAGCATCTCGGCTTGGGCTGCAGGAGAGGGTGCTTTCAGACGCAACAACACGCCGTCGCGCCGACACGCAACAGGGAATGCTTCGGCTCCGTAACAAAAAGAGCCGAATATAAACCACAGATCGACTGTGAAATGCGACCGCTTAAGCATCAGTCGGGTTACCTTCCAGATTTCAGAATGGCCACAATAAGCCACAGCCCAACCAAGGCTGCAACTCCAAAGCCCAACAACCCAAAAGTTGCTAAAGAATCGAACAAAGGTCCGGTGCGGTTGAAGGTCAGAAGGCTACTCCCGAGAACCAATGCGCCCAATATAAGAGCAAGGCTGAGCCTCTGGCCGGCCCGCTCGATTTCTGTAGAGAGGCGTTTGACGTCGGGCGATTCCAAAGTCGCAGCGAGGTCACCTTGCTGCAGACGCTTGGTGAGTATCCTTAGGGTGAAGGGCAATTCACGTATGAGAGCCTGTGAATCGCGCACCATGAGAAGGGAGTCTTGCTGAAAGAGATTGCGTGCCAGCGCACCCTGCGAAAATGTTTTGGCGTAGTCAGAGGTCTCGCGCAGAACCTCGAAGTCTGGGTCAAGACTTCGGCCGAAACTCTCTAAAGCAATGAGACCGCGGAAAAAAAGCACGAGGTCTCGACTCACAGGTGCGTTGTGGCTTGCAGCAATACGCGCGATGCGCATCAGCAGTTTGCCCAGTTGCAGTTCCCGCACGGGAATACTGAAGGCAGCATCGACGTTTTCTCGGACTTGATCTTCGAGGCTTTTGCGGTCGATGTCGCCACGGGCTTCGGTGAGCTCAATGAATAACCGTGAGAAAGTTTCAGTGTCTTCGTTGACGAGAGCAACGAAAAGGTAAGTCATGGTGACGCGCATCTCGCGTGTGAGGCGGGCAGTCAAACCGAAATCGAGAATCGCCAGCTGTCCTGACTCCATCAGGATGAAATTTCCCGGATGGAGGTCGGCATGAAACATTCCATGTTTGAAAGTCATGTCGAGAAAGGCACGCACACCGGTTGAAACAAGTCCGTTGTAGCTTTCGCTGCGGTCGAGTCGGGTGAGTTTTTTACCGACGATAGCCTCCATACACAACACGTTGCGCGTGCAGAAGGTTCGAAGGATTTCGGGAATGTATACTTTGCTGTCATGCTCGAAGAAGGCGCGCATGCGTTCGGTGTTTGCGGCCTCACGGAAGTAATCGAGTTCGGCAAACAGAGATTTTTTCAACTCCTCAACGACCACACTGGGGCGCAAGAGGCGAATTTCAGGAATGGCACTTTCAAGCACTGAAGCAAGACCAGCAAGAATAGAGAGGTCGGTTTTGATGATGGATTCGATTTCGGGGCGTTGAATTTTGAGAACGACATCACGACCATCTCGCAGCCGAGCTTTGTGCACTTGGCCAATGCTGGCAGAACCGATCGGTATGGCCTCGATGAATTCAAAATACTCGTCGGTTTTGCCGTGATACTCTTCGTCGAGAATCTTCTGCACCACGTCCATGGGCACAGGTTTGGCTCTGTCTTGAAGGCGGCGTAATTGTATGATGACGTCACGCGGCAGAACATCCTCGCGCGAGGCCAGCAGTTGCCCCAGCTTAACGAATGTTGGTCCCAGTTCCTCAAAGGCAAGCGCCAAGCGGCGTGCTCCCGAGAGTTCGGTGGTGTTCTTCTCGGTGCTTGCTTCGTTTGGGCTTGCATCAGCCTGTGCGGGGACTTCGGTCACGTATGACGCCAGTTCGGTGTCGCGGAGCTCTTTGCTGAACCCGTACCGGCCGAGAATATTAACGATCTGGCTCAGGCGGCTCACATTTCTGAATTTCTGTGCAAAAGTGGTCGCCATAGATGATGTTCCGATACAACAAAGGGTACCGCTCGGGCCCCATCATAACAGCGTGTGGTTGTTTCGTTATCCACCCACAACACGGTGAACGGCGGCCAGAAGTTTTTCTGGCACGAACGGCTTCACAATCCAAGCCATGATCCCGATTTCTTTGCCTTGCAAGGTCATTTCCTGGCTCGACTCGGTTGTCATCATGAAAATTGGAATATGCTTCAGGCGTTCATTACTCTTGATGCTGCGACACATGTCGAGGCCGTTCATGTTTGGCATGTTGAGGTCGGAGATAATGAGGTCAACCGCATTTTTCTCGAGCGCTTTGAGGCCTTGTACGCCATCCTCAGCTTCGATGATGTTGTACCCGCCTTTGCTGAGAGCAAAACGGGTCAGGTGCCGAACAGTTTGTGCATCATCGACAATCAGAATCGTCTTTGCCATAGGAAGCCCTCTCAAACTCTGCTGAGCATCACACGATGCCTCTGCTTGTGGAGCTATCGTGACGTTGGAGGTTCTTCTTGAGGAGTGGAAGCGGGTGTCCAGGTGTCAATAAATAAACCCCTTGCTGGAGGGTGGTTTCAAGTGTTCGAAGTTCTTCGACAAGGTTGAGAAGTTCGTAAAAGTTCAAATTCAAACTAAATGAACCCGTGAAGAGGCTGAGACAGGTTGAGAAGACTTCGGTGATGCGCAATCGTTTGCGCGTGCTCCAGTTGTAACGGCTCGATCGCTCCAAGATGAGCTCCTGCATTTCGCTCGATAACGTAACAGGCTTTGCTTTTTGCCACAGTGTGGTTTGCACAGCAATGAAATGCTCCGCCCAGGCTTCGGGCTGATTTCTGACCGCGGCAGACCATTCTTCACTCACTCTCCTCATGATGTGCTGATTTTCCTCGTCAGCCTCTGCCCCAACTCCGCTGTGATGATGCAAGAGGGAGTCCATGAGGAGGAGAACCGAGAACCGTTCGAGCAAAGGACCACTCAATTTCTGCTGGTATTTAAGAGGTGCCCCGACCTGGCAGCGGCACTGTACCGTGCGGGAAAAGACATATCCGCAGGCGCAGGGATTCGTTGCCGCCAGGAGCAGGAAGTTTGCTGGCAGCTCCACTCGGCCGCGTGCGCGCGAGAGCGATATTTTACGTTCATCGAGAGGCTCGCGCAGTGCCTCAAGCGTAGGACGCGGGAATTCAGCAAACTCATCGAGGAAAAGTACACCATGATGTGCGAGAGAAACCTCCCCCGGCTGCAATAAGGAGCCTCCCAGCAGTGCAGCACTTGATGCGCTGTGATGGGGAGTACGGAACGAGCGCTCGCGGATTTCGTTGGGTTCCCGGTTTTGAATGAGTGCTGTTTCGATTTTCTCTTGAGGTGAGAGCGGAGGCAGCAGGTTTTTGAGGTGGCGCAGAGAAAATGTTTTTCCGCACCCGGGTGAGCCCGCAAGTAAAATATGATGGCGTCCAGCAGCAGCAATGGAAAGTGCCAGTGCGACACTCGGAGTTTGTTCGAACTTAGACAGTGTGGAAATGATGCGCTCAGCTTGAGAGGGCTGAGTTTCGGCTGTTGAAGCACTTTCTCGTGCGGGGAGGGTTCGATCCGCTTCACTGAGCGCTTTTACTTCAGTGAGTTTTTCATGGGTCGATGAGTTGAGGTGTGGATACATCAGGAGTTTCAAGCACTCCTGCAGGGATGCGACCTGATGAAATTGTGCAGCAGCGTGGGATGTGGTTTTTTCGGCTCGCATGCGACACCAAAATGCAGCACGCTTTTCTTGATTTTGCAGAGCGAGAATCTCAAACGGCAGAGAACTTTCAAGAGGAAGGAGCTCGCCCGAGAGAGTCAATTGACCTGCAAAGTACAACTGCTGCCGCGAAATCTGTTGTGAAAGAAGGCGGAGTGAACCGGAGGTCAGGCGGGGTGGGTGTTGCTGGTCTGCAAGGGCAACGAGAATGGCCAGAGCACAGGGAAGGTCGAGATGTTCCAGACCTGCTTTAAATTGTTTTAAGGTTTCGCTGGGGCGGACAGAGACCAGCAGACGCCGCGCTGGCAGCGGGATGCCGAGGCTCTCGAGCGAAGCGCGAATACGCTCTTTAGCATCCCGTGCATAGTCGTTGGGAAGGCCAAGAAATTGGAGTCCGGAAAAGCCTGCGCCGATTGCGGCTTCGATGGTTACTGGAACGACCTGCAGCCCAAGAGTTATGGCAGAATGGATGATGACGCTCATGAAAAAAAACACCCCCTGAATGCAGGAGGTGTTTATCGAATTTATATTGGACTGCGAGTGGCAGATCGAAAAGCGATCAGATCAACTCAAAATCAGACACGTGCCGCGGGCTGAGGGTTTTGCGCAGGCGCAACGTCTTCCCGGGGAAGATTGCTGAGGTCAGCTTCTGCATGGAGCGCAGCAGCACCCGAAAGTTCACGCTGTGCACGCTCTTGAGCTTCACGCTCCGCCTCGGCAGCAAAACGTTCGGCGAGGTTGGGCTGCAGCCGGAAGAGGGTCTCGAGGGTGTCGGTTTTGATTGCTGCAATCAGACGCTTGAACAGTTCAAACGCCTCACGCTTGTATTCTTGCAAAGGATCTTTTTGGCCGTAGCCGCGCAAGCCAATACCGTCGCGGAGGTGGTCGAGACTCAGCAAGTGGTCTTTCCAGTATTGGTCGATGGTCTGCAGCATGACCCAGCGTTCAACTTCACGCATCTGATCTTCGCCAAACAGCGTCTCCCGTTGCTGATACGCTGCCTCCAGCTTGCTTAGCAGCAAGTTGGTGAAGTCCAGACGGGTCAACTCGGAGTTTTGGCGTTCCTCGGCGGTGAAATTGAAAACCGTGTTCAGGCGCTGAAACAGCGCTCGTTCGAGACGCGGAAACTCGATTTTAACGAGCTCTCCGGGAACACCCGTTGCGGGTGAGTAATCTTCGGCGATGGCGCGGCTGAGCTCCTCGAGGGTTTCATCGAGAAGCATGCTGCGCACATTGCTTTTGGCAAGTATCTGGTTGCGGGCTGCATAAACAGTTTTGCGCTGGCGGTTGAGCACGTCGTCGTATTCGAGCAGGTGCTTGCGTAGGTCGTAGTTGTAGCCTTCAACGCGTTTCTGAACATTGGCAATCACTCGGGTGAGCATTGGGTCGGCGAGAGCTTCGTCGCCCATGGTGCGCTCCATGAGGAACTGGTTTGCTTTGTTATTAAAGCGGCGCATGAGGTCGTCTTCCCAGGAGAGGAAAAAGCGGCTCTTGCCCGGGTCACCCTGGCGTCCCGCACGACCACGCAGCTGGTTGTCGATTCGGCGGCTCTCGTGACGCTCGGTACCAATCACATAAAGCCCACCAAGATCCGCAACACCCGATCCGAGGATGATGTCGGTTCCGCGACCTGCCATGTTGGTTGAAATTGTGACTCGTGCGCGTTGGCCAGCTTGAGCGATGATCTGTGCTTCCTGTTCGTGGTGCTTCGCGTTCAGCACGCTGTGCTCAATGCCACGCTGTTTCAGGAGGTCGCTCAAGAGTTCGCTCTTCTCGATGCTCACCGTTCCGACCAGCACAGGTTGGCCGGCTTTGTACGCCTGTGCGATTTCATCGGCGACGGCTTTGAATTTGGCACTTTGGCGCAAATACAGAACGTCGTCTTGGTCGTTACGAACCATGGGGCGGTTGGTGGGGATCACCACAACTTCAAGCTTGTAGATTTTGTGAAACTCGACCGCTTCGGTGTCGGCAGTACCGGTCATTCCGGCGAGTTTGTCGTACATGCGGAAGAAGTTCTGCAGGGTGACTGTAGCAAGGGTTTGGTTTTCCTGCTGGATAGGCACATTTTCCTTGGCTTCGAGTGCTTGATGCAGGCCATCCGAATAGCGTCGACCATGCATAAGGCGTCCGGTGAATTCATCAACGATGATGATTTGGCCATCACGCACGATATAGTGGTCGTCTTTACGGAACGCGACGTGTGCCTTGAGCGCCTGGTTAACGCAGTGCACAAGCTCCATGTGTTCTGGGTCGTACAGGTTGGACAGACCAAGGCGTTTCTCGATCTTTTGGATGCCCTCTTCGGAGAGTGCACAGCTGCGCGATTTTTCATCGACCGTGTAATCGATTTCGCGACGCAGACCGCGCACGGCGTCATTGGCCGTGAGGTATTTGTCGGACGTTTGGTCGGAGGGGCCGCTGATGATGAGTGGGGTTCGTGCTTCGTCGATCAAGATGGAGTCAACTTCATCGACAATCGCAAAGTGGTGTCCGCGTTGTACGAAGTCTTCGAGGCGCACTTTCATGTTGTCACGGAGATAGTCGAAACCAAACTCATTGTTGGTGCCGTATGTGATGTCGCAGGCATAGGCATCTTGCCGCTCGCGATCTGAAAGGCCGCTGGTAATGACTCCAACGCTCATTCCAAGGGCGTTGTAAACGCGTCCCATTTCCTCGGCCTGGCTACCGGCCAGATATTCGTTGACGGTCACAAGGTGGGCGCCCCGACCCGTGAGGGCGTTCAAATAGAGCGGAGCCGTTGCGGTGAGTGTTTTTCCTTCACCAGTGCGCATTTCGGCAATCTTGCCTTCGTGCAGAACCATTCCGCCAAGAAGCTGAACGTCGAAGTGTCTTTTGTTGAGGACTCGGCGCGAAGCTTCGCGGACAGTTGCGAATGCTTCAGGAAGGAGCGAATCGAGTGATTCACCCTTCTGCAGCCTGTTGCGATATTCAGCCGTTTTGCCGCGCAGCGCTTCGTCAGACAGTGCTTGCAGCTGGGGTTCCATCATGTTGATCCGACGCAAGATGGGCTCCAGTCGGCGCAGCTCTCGGTCGTTCTTGGTGCCAAAAAATTTCTTGAAGATATCGAGCATGACGAAAAAACCCCTTTTTGCACAGACTCCGCGGGAGACCCGCTTGAATAGCACAGGTTTGCACTGATGCCAATTTGACCACACGCAGCAGAAGTCGTCCTCAGGCAGCAGGGAGGCAGGCCGATACCTCCGGCATGGAACGCAGGATGGTTTGGTTCCATCGTTTTGGAGTATGCAATGAAGAACGACTATCGCGGATTGTCACTGGAAGTGGGTCAGGAAGACGCGGGTGATGAAGTCGTGATCAGCACCGAAAGCCAATTTAAACTGGCGGACGATGCATTTCTAGATCCGCACCTCGAGAGGCAGATTGGCAATCTTCTCGAGAGCATCACGCGGATTGGTGGCGAGGTGTGCCGACTTAGAGCTGAAGTGGATGGATTGCTGGAGCAGAATCAGGGCTTGACGACATCTTTCGACCGATTGCGTGAAGTGATTACGGAAAAGGGTCACCTGAATCTCGATGAATTTGATTTAGCCTGTGATGTGGTGCAGGCGACCATGAACGACTCGCATTCTTACCAGAAAAAAATGTCGAACTGATTTTGGATGTGAATGAAAAGACTGTGTCCGGGCGGGGAAGTCTCGCTCCGGGCGTTTCATTTTTTCTCGAGCGCTCTGCGGATGTGTTGTTCGAGAGCACCGGCCTCAGCGCTGAAGATCCACTCAGGGTTGCGGCGTATGCTGCGTGCAGGCGTGTTGAATCGAGTGCGCACAGTGGCTGGCTTACCATTGAGAACAACCACCTCATCTGCCAGCAAAATAGCTTCGCGAGGGTCGTGCGTCACCAAGACGGCTGATTGTCGCAGGCCATCGACCAGATCGAGCATCCAGCGCTGAAGGTTGAAACGGGTTGTTGCGTCGATGGCAGCGAAGGGTTCGTCGAGCACCAGAACTTTGCTTTTGAGCATCATAGTGCGTGCTAATGAAATGCGCGCAGCCATACCTTGGCTCAGCTGCCATGGAAAAAGTCTTTCTGAGCCAGACAATTCGACACGTTCAAGCAATTCGAGCGCGCGTTTGTGCGCGGCACTGCGAGGCTCATCTGCGGGAGCAGCAAGAAGAATATTTTCAAGAGCATTCTTCCAAGGTAACATCAACGGGGACTGTGGGACGAGAGAAAAGATGCTCTGTGACGTATTCCACTCCTTGAGAGAGATTCCGGGTTGGTTGTCTTGCTTGAGCTCTCCTTCCGAGCACGGCAGAACTCCAATCAATCCCTTAAGCAGTGTCGATTTCCCGCAGCCAGAGGGTCCCATTACGGCCACCAGAGTTGCCTCCGGAAGACCGAACGAGATGTTCTGCAGAATTGGGGTTTGGCCAAGGCTGAGACCCAAACGCGATATTTCTATCATTTGTTCAGTCCAGATGTTGGGTTGGTCGGCAAGAAGGCGTTGCTCACAAAAAGCTGAGCATCTTCATTCAGGGAGTGAATTTTTTGCTGATTCGCCCAAATTCTGTAGGCATCGAATTTCTTCGTATCTTGATAGCCCCAATATGGGATTTTTTTTGTATATTCTTTCGCAAGATATGCTGCTGAGGCTTTGACGAGTCGGGCATCGGACTCCGGCACTTGCTGCATAAAGAGTTTGGCCGCAGCTTCAGGATTCTGCACTGCAAAACGGTAACCCTCACTGGCAGCGCTCAGGAATGCTTTGATGAGCTCAGGCTTCTCTTTGCTCAGTTTGTTTGAGGTTATAATCAGTGGTGATGGATGGTTGAAAATGGGGTCAATGTCACGCAAGCAGAGTGTTTTGAAGTCGACGTTTTCGAGCCGTGCGCGCATGCCATCCCAGCCCATGTAGATCCACATGAAGTCCGCGTTGCGCGCCGTTGTAGGAAGGAAGTCACTGACTCCTGTGGTCACCATTTTGAGTTTTTTAAAATCAGCACCTGCTTTTCGCATTATGAAACGCAGAGTCGCCTCTTCTTCGGGTGAGCCCCAGCCGCCATAGCGTTTTCCTTCAAAGTCGATGATAGAGGCGATGGGTGTTGTACTGCGCCAGGCAAAACAACTGGTGTTTTCGGGGATGATTCCTGCAACCGACATTACGGGGATTTTTTGAAAGCGTGCATGAAGCACATCTGAAACAAAGCTGATGCCGAACTCCGCTTTGCCTGCGCCAACGATTTGCGTTGTGCTGGTCTGCTTCATTTGCACCAACCGCACATCGAGATTGTGTTTTTTGAAGAGGCCGTTGGCCTTTGCGACGTACAAGCCAAGATGGTTTGTGTTTGGTGTCCAGTCGAGAGCCACAGTCACCGGTATCAGTGAGGCAGCGAGTGCTACATTAAACATTCTTTTCCACCTTCCAATAAAGAGCCTTTCGGGCAATTCTATTCACTAACCAGATGCAGAACAAGCTAAAGAAAACAATGACGATAACGACGGCCATCACCCTGTCGGTGCGATAAGCTGACTGGGCGCGGGAAAGATAGACTCCCAAACCCGCTTCGCTGCCGATGAGCTCCGCAAGCACAGAACTGACAAAGGCATAAGTTACCGCAATTTTCAAACCCTCGAAGAATTGCGGGAGTGCTGCAGGTGCATAAATTCTTTTGAGTGCTTTGTTTTTGTTGAGTCGCAGCACTGCAGCTAGAATGCCGAATTCCAGTTGAGCGTTGCGCAGACCGTTGAGTGTCAGCTGTGTGATAGGAAATGTGCAGGTCAATAAAATGAGGATAATTTTGGGTGCTGCACCGAGACCAAACCAAAGTAACAGCAACGGGGCAAGAGTGAGGTAGGGGATGCTTTGGCTGACGACAAGGGTGCGGTTCAGGAGTTTTTCGAAAGACAGGCTTTCAAATGCCAACCAGCTAAGTGCGAGAGCGACAAAGGTCGACAGTGTCAAACCCAGAGACCATTCAAACAGCGTCTCTTGGGCGTGGAACCAAAGGATACCTCTGTCCTCGAGGAGAGTTTTGAGAACGGCTCCGGGGGAGGGGAGGATATAGGTAGGAATTTCACCCAAAGTCGTGATCATGTGCCACAGCATGGCTACACCGGCGAGCCATACCAAGCGTTTGATTCCTTGAACCAGTGGAGATTGTGAAGCACTCACCTTCATTCTTCCTCGTCGTTGAGCCTGTCAAAAATCAAGCCTGCAAAATTTCACGTCCTGCCCCGAGCGTCGCTGATAAACAATAGCGATGTCTGGAAGATAGTAAATACGCATAGGGGGTGAAATGGGCTTCTTTGCCGACACAGCGGGAGCGAGGCGATGGCTTCTGAAAAGTGGGTTGTCGTTTGTTTCGATGTGGACATTGCAAGCACAGGCAATCGATTTCAAAGTCGAATTTCCACCTCAGGAGGGAGTCCTTTCGCCCGAGGACTCAATGTTCTTCGATGATGCTTTGGCGGTCTCCGAATCCCAATCGGATTCCCCCTATTTGCGCGGAGACAAGCGCATGAACCCGGAGTTGCCCAGTCTGGAGCCTCAAAAGAAGGCCGGCGGTACGGCAGTCCAGAATCGAGTTCCTCCACCCAAGCTCCCGGAGGCTGAGAAGGAACAAGCTCTGCAGAGAGTTGTGGCTGAACCTGTTGGAGCCTCTGCGCGAGGTTTCGAACAAACGAAGGCAAACGGAACATCAACGATAGCCCTGACCGCACGCGGAGCTTTTCCTAACTTGAGTTGTCTCAACGACAACGTCAGCTTTTGGAAGAGGGTCTATGCAGAGGTGGATACCCATGAAGCGCTCATTCACGATCGCGATGAACTCGACAAAGTTTACGCCTCAGTGCGATTGGGCGGTTCCGAACGTCAGCGTCAGCAGTCGATCCGCATGCTCAAAGAGCATTATCAGACATCGATAAGAAGCCTTGCTGAAAAAGTCTCTGCTCCCAAATCCTGGAATCCGACTGAACGAACCATTGCCAAGATCTTCAAACCTTCAGAGCTGACCCGTTCGAGACTGTTGCGCGCAGCGGACAACGTGCGTCTGCAGCAGGGGCTTAAGTCGCGCTTCAATTCGGGTGTGCAGCGATCTTTGCAATACCTTCCCACCATAAAAACTATCATTCGCCAGCAGCGCCTTCCGCTCGACATTGCCTATCTTCCACACGTGGAGAGTAGCTTTGTGAACCATGCCAAGTCGAAGGTTGGCGCAGTTGGGTTGTGGCAAATCATGCCCTCAACAATGCAGCTGTTGATGGGTAAAAATGCAGTCAGTAAACGTACCGAACCCCAAACAGCGACCCAAGCCGCAACAAAGTTACTCAAACAGAATTACCAAGCTACTGGTTCATGGCCCCTGGCACTCACCGCCTACAATCACGGATTAGGTGGCGTATTACGTGCGATACGACACACGGGTAGCAATGACCTGTGCAAAATAATCGAGCGCTACAACTCACCTTCGTTTCGATTTGCCTCAAGCAACTTCTACGCTCAATTTCTTGCGGCGCGGCAGATTGCATTGCAGCGCTACGCCGAACTGTCTAAGAATAGGGAGGTGGGGCCGATCGTTGCCCCGTTGCTGGCCAGTCGTGACAAGGGAGCTCTATGACGTCCCCATCGCCTTCCGCGTATTTGCTCAAAAGAAAAGTTGTGTTGTTGAATCGTGCTCCCGCGGATCTCTCCTCGGCCGCCATCGTTCGCGTGATTGTTGATGCAGAGTCCGATCCCAATGCACAGCCCCTGATTGAGCGTGCACGCGCCTTGCATGGCGATTTGAAACCCAAACAGCTGTACGCTTTACCTGCCACCGACTCCGATTCACCGCGCTATTTGGCCGTTTTATCCAAAGAGCCCGCCAAACGCCTTGCTGGAAATCCTCCTGGTGCTGCCCATCAGGCCACTGTGTGGGGTGCTCAACTCGGTGCTTTATTGCTTTCGCAGTCTGCACTTGCCGAATTTCCCTCCGTCTTTGTGGATGCTTCCGCGACACTCGTGGCTCGCTTAGAGGGGCAGCAGCAACATTTTGTTGTGGGTCTTCTCGAGCGCTCAACTTCCCTCAAAATCAAAGAAGCAACTGCGTTTGAAACGCTCGAACGCAAACCACTGAAGATTTGGTGCGAACATATCGGTGAGGAATCACGCATCACTGGCGAGAAAATTGCAGGCGCAATGCTCATGACACGCAGTCTCGTGAACATGCCGCCTAATATTCTCAATCCTGAAAGTTTTGAGATGTTCGCGCGTGAACTTGTGCGGCGCGAATGTGACCTAGAAAACGATCCCAACAAAATTGCTGTTGAAGTTTTTCAGCGCGATAAGCTCTTGGCAGAAGGATGCGGGCTCATCAATGCGGTTGGCCAGGGGAGTGATGTGCCCCCGCGCCTCATACGCTTGACTTACTTTCCGCGCTCATCTGGTAAGCCGTTGAAGCACGTCTCACTCGTTGGCAAGGGAATTACCTTTGACTCCGGTGGCTTGGACATCAAAGGCTCGTCCTTTATGCGCAATATGAAGAAGGACATGGGTGGCTCTGCCGCCGCTCTTGGAGTCTTTATGGCTTTGGCGAGGCTCGGCGCACCTGTGCGAGTGACCTGTTACCTTGCGCTGGCCGAGAACATGATCTCCGGTCGCAGTATGCGTCCAGGCGATGTCTACAAAGCAAAAAACGGATTGACGGTAGAAATCGACAACACAGATGCTGAAGGACGTTTGGTTCTCGCCGATGCACTTTGCTATGCGGCAGCGGAAAAACCTGATTGGTTAATTGATTTGGCAACCCTCACTGGTGCGGCGCGGGTTGCACTTGGTCCGTACGTTGATTCGCTCTTTTGTTCGAACGGTGAGATTGAGAAACTTCTTGTAGAGACGGGACTGCAGCTTGGTGATTGGGTCTGGCCGCTCCCACTTGTTGAAGATTACGAGACTTGGCTCGACTCAACCGTGGCAGATGTTGTCAATTCAGCCAGTTCAGGTCATGGCGGCGCGATAACGGCTGCCACGTTTTTGAAAAAGTTTGTCGGGCAGACCAACTGGACACACATCGACACGTACATGTGGAGCGATAAAGTCACAGAGCTGAATCACGAATCTGGCGCAACTGCAAAATGTGTCCGGTTGCTGACGCATGCCATTGGACTTTGGGCCAATCAATGATGATTCTTCAAGAGTCGCAGAGCTTCAATCAGGCTCCGCGCGTTCTGGAGAATCCACATGACCCAAGAATCACGTGAAGCCGTCGGTCAAATCAGCATCAGACTTCGTGAGTGGATTCATGAGGTAAACAATGCGCTGTTCATCACAAAGGGCTTCCTTGAAGAAATTGAAGCAGACGCAAAGACTCGTGCCTATCTTAAGCCCCACTTCGATCACGATAATTTTAACGAAATGATTGAAACGGTTGTGCGCAGTGTCGATAGACTCGATCGCAGTGTTCAGAAGCTGCGGCGCTACGCTAAAGAGGAAGTCTTTAGGGAAACCGGGGTTGAGTTACCCCTGCGTCGTGGAGAAACCACGCTGGGGTCCTGAATCATAAAAAAAAAGAATGAACCGGCGGTCTGTTCGGTGGCCGCCGGTTCGGTCGTCCCTCGGAGGAGGGAAAGTGATTGGAATTGTATTGTGGGGATACTTTTAGAGGCTGGAGTTCATTGGGTAGGAACTAACAGTTTGGGAAGGCGTAGACAGCATCCGAACGATGCAGTCTCCGGGGAATCCGTTTGTTAGGGATATTCCTGTCTGGGGCTGTAACATGCAGGGGTGCCCCCTGCAAGAGATTTTCTGCATGAATTTATAGGGTTAATTTAGCTGGTCAGCCAAAAGCCAGTGAGCTGTTCGGATGACACTCAGGGGATTAAATCCGGCCGCGTGCTCGCCCCGCTCGAAACTTCACGGGAAGCCCGAATGATCACTCCCACCGCAGAATCCGAATTGGCATCGACAATCCGAGCCACTGCGACGCTTTCACGATCCATGAATTCGTCCGAGTATCCGAAAGTTCCAGCCAAAGGCATGAAAAGTTCAACGTCATCACCCACTGCGAAGGGGTTGTTGCTGTTGATGCCCTGCAGGAACACCGCCATGCCCGGACCCGCGTGAATTGCATTTCCTTGCTCGCTGGCCAAAACAAAAGCTGGGGCATTGTTGGGACGCCCAGGAGCGCCAGGTTCAATGGCCACGAGTAGGCTCTTGTTCAAAGGCAAAAGCAGATCATTGGGAGAAACGAAAGAGTTCGGGTCTTCGGCGACTAACACCGCATTTCCATCTGCACCGGCTCGTGCCACGCCAAGAACACCCGTGTAGTTATAGAGGTCCATTGTTGAATACTTGCTATCCATTTCTTTCAGCACAGTTGAGTGTCGTACGGCCACAAAGCGTTCCCCAGGGCTTGGTGAACGGCCGTTGAATGAAGCAATGATTCTTTGTCCTTGACCAGCAATCAGGGGCGAGTTGGGTGTCGAGAGAATCTCGCCCACGGAGTCGATTTCCGCGTTGGTCAAGAAACCTGGCAGTTGGAACAGATAGGTCGCGGTGGCTCCTTGCTCGCCTGAGGTCAGAAGATTTTGGTCTCCCGGTATTGAAGAGATTTCCATGATTTCGCCATTTTTACCCGTCCAGCGCTCGGCCTTCAGGCTAAACGTTTGCAGGGTTGCCGGATTAATTCGGGGTTCGCCAAAGGGGTTGAATTGTTCTTTGATCACGAGCTCTGGCGCTTTACCCGCATCGCTCGGGTAGAAGAGCAGTTTGAGACCCGGTTCGAGTTTGTCTGGGTCTGTCACCTCAGGATTGAGAACCCAGAGCCTTGGCCACCACATCGGGTCGTCGAGAAGCTGGTCGCTGATATCCCAAAGGGTGTCTCCCGGCTGGACTACATACTCCGGAGGCCCTTCGCCCGGACGCAGTGCTGGGATGGCTTCGGCGAGCTTGCGTGCGACATCGAGTTTTTGCTGTCGTCGTTCCTCTCGGCTTAACTTTTTGGGACGCTCGCTTTCTGCGGGTGGCGTTTCCGTCGGCTCCTCCGGAGCAGCACCGGCTGTTCCATCAGGTGACGGTGGAAGAGCTGGAGCATCATCTTCGCCGGGTGGCTCTGCTGCATTCGGGGGGAGTGCAGCATCCGGTGGAGGAGTGGCTGTGGTTCCATTGGTTGCTTTGTTGCCACCATTGGTGAGGGGGAGGGGGGTTGCCGTTCCGGTGTTTTTTCCGGTCACGTTCCCAGGTGCGCTCGGTACGCCTGGCAGAGAGGGGGTCGAGAAATTGTTGCGGCCTCCACCATTGTTCAAACCCACATTTCCATCTCCACTAGAGTTCAGTGGAAGAGAATTGTTTGGGTTGCCGTTGCCATTTATTCCTGAGTTGTTGCCTGTGTTGCCGTTGGTACCCATCGCGTTATTGAGGTTGGAGACATTTCCACCCCCATTTGAATTCACACCAGGATTGGAATTGTTCCCGAGGCCATTGGAATTCATGTTGTTTGAATTTGAATTAAGTTCCTCGTTGTCGAGAACCTCATTCGAGTTGTCCTCGATTCCGTTTGCAGCGTTGATGTTTCCGAGCTCGTCGGCATTGTTCTGAGCACTTGCTGCCGTGGTCACACAGCAAGCGACCACGGCGAGAAGCGCGACCCCCGCTCTGCTCATCATTGCATTGTGCCTCCGTTGATTCTTTCAAGCGCAGCGCGCGCGCGCAGCGCCGCATCCGACTGCGGTGAAAGAGCAATCACTTCGCGGTAAAGTTGTGCTGCTTTCTGGGGTGCCTGGAGCTGTTCCTGCAAGCGCGCTTCGAGCCACTTTGCACGATACATTTGCACGTCGTTCGGGTGTTGGAGGTAGAATGTGCGCAGGTGAGGCAACGCTTGTTGTGGACTTTTCAGTTCAACATAAGCTTCTGCTAAGGCGAGCTCCACAGAGTTGCTCAGAGGGTGGCTCGGAAAACGCTGCTGAAACCCCTCAAGTGACTGCGCAACTCGGGCAAAATCACCTTGTGCAAGATCGCTCAGAGCACGATCTACGAGCTTCTGTGCGCTCTCAGTCGTTAAGGCTTTCTCGTGTCCGCTTCTTTCAAAGTCAGTCTCGAACCGATCGAGAGGTCCAGCGCTGCCGAGCGGCGGAACAAAATTCTTTTTCGGCTCTGCATTTTTAACAGCAGCTTGAATGCTATCGATGTTTTCCGCTTCATAGAGTCCTGACCGTTGTGCTTTCAAGACCAACTCGAGCTTTCTTTGGACGCTCGCCATTTTTTCTTTGAGCGACATGATCTCTATGCGCATCAGTGCCAATTCAGAGTCGCTTGCGTTCTGTTTTGCTTGAGCCATTGCCGCACCCTTCTCCGGGGATGCCGGCACAGGTGCTGAGCTCAAGTCTGTCACTTGGGGAGTAACGGCCGGTGCGTTTGTTGGCGCCTGTTGCGTGGGAGCTTGAACACCCGTAACTGCTGCTGCTGGGCTGCTGACAGTTGGGTTGGACTGGGCAGGAACTGCAGTGGCTGGAGTGGCTGCGGCCGTATCTGGCGACCGGGTTGAAGCGCAGGCCGAGAGCAGTGCCAGAGCAAAGAGACCAGCACAGGAGCCAATGAATGGCGTTTTTGCTGGGATAATCACTGATTTTGAGCTGTCTGTTTTCATGCGCTTCTCCTCAGACATCTGGGTCTCAGGTCAGATTTTAGTGGAGAACATCGGCCTACAAGATGGACTTCTTTGCCCCGTTGTCATTTCCTATTTGATTTGTCAGCATTTGCGGGTTCAGGGGAGGCAGAGTTGATGCACGATCAAGAAAAAAACTGGATTTTGATGACTGGCGTAACGCGTGGCATCGGCAGAAGTCTTGCCGAAATCCTCCGCCAGCGAGGAATTTCTGTGTGTGGTCTCGTACGTCCGGCCAAGGTGCAGCAGGTGAGTGGATGGCTAGATGCTGTTGTGCCTTGGGAATTGGAGCTGCCCTGGGCAGAGAACTCTGCAGAAACTCTCTTCAGCACGTTGTCGGGAAAAAGGGTCATAGGATTTGTTCATGCGGCAGGTGTTCTTGGTCCGATGGACGACGTACCCGATGCTGGCAACGTGCAGGCCTGGGTGCGGTGGTGGAGTGCCTCGGCAGCTGCACATCGTGTGAATCACGCCTCTGGAATGGAGATTCTCACAGCCGTTCTTCCAAAGCTGTCTGCCTGGAAAAATACAACTGGCAAGCGTTCATCTTTTGTGGCGCATTTGTCGAGTGGTGCGGCGTTGAAGCCATACGTGGGATGGAACGCATACTGTGCTAGCAAGGCTGCTATCTTAATGGACTTCAAATGTCTTGCGGCGAAGATTGCTGCTGGGCAAACAACCGTTTTGTCGGTGGCTCCAGGCACTGTCATGACGGACATGATGAAGCAGGTGCTGGCTTCAGATCCTTCTGCGTTTCCAGCGCTACCGAAATTCAAATCGCTCGAGCAGTCGGGAGGTTTGGTGGCACCCGAAGTTCCCGCTGGACAGATTATCACCTGGATGTTGGATTCGTCACAACAACAGATTGAAGCGTGGCATGGCGAATTTTATGATGTGCGTACCAATAATTCATTGACCAAGTGATTCAAGTTCTTGAAATTATGAGAGCCCAGTTTTTGGCCTGAATACTGTGTCAAGAGCTCTTGTAGGCTGTGTAGCTCGTGCTGACAGTCCTGCGTGAGTGACTCTGCGGTTGAGCGTGCGCGTTCCAGACCAAGCAGGCTGACTGCAGTGAGTTTGTTTTGGTGTTGATCTTTTCCTGCTGTTTTTCCAAGCTGTGCTGAGCTCTGCGAAGCATCCAAGATGTCGTCAACGATCTGGAAAGCGAGCCCCAATTTCATTCCAATTCTTTCCGCAGTTTCACAAATTCGGTCGAGTTGTTCTTGATTTAATTCCTGTAACTCAGGCTCGCGTGAGAGTGCGCAACCGAGCAGTGCTCCAAGAACGAATGAAGCCGCCAGCAGTGCGCCCGTTTTTAAATTGTGAATGCTGACAAGGGTGTTGAGGTCTGCTGTTTGAGTTGATTTCTCGAATGCGAGATCAAGCCACTGGCCTGCGATCATTCCCTGAGCACCTGATTTTTGCGCAAGCACGGCAGCACAGCGCAATGCAATAGCGGGCTTGATGCCAGCGTCGGGCAAGGTTGCGAGCAGAAAAAACGCATGAGTCAGAAGCGCATCGCCGACGAGAAGTGCATTTGCCTCACCAAAAACCTTGTGGGTGGTGGGTTGTCCGCGACGAAAATCGTCGTTGTCCATGCAGGGGAGATCATCGTGGACGAGCGAGTAGGTGTGCACAAACTCCAGCGCCGCCGCCGCCTTGATAATGGCCTTGTGTTTGGGATCTGCTCCACAAGCCTCTGCCATGCGCGAAACAATGACAGGCCGAACCCGTTTTCCTCCCGCCTCAATCGGATAGGTCAAAGCGCTACAGATGTTTTTCCACAGAGCGTGGAGATTAGGATTGCTTGCAGTCAAGCGCTGTTGGAGCGCTTCGAAGCAGCGCAACATTTCTGTCTCGAGGTCTGCTTTGAAATCCGGGCTCATGCGGGTCTCCTCAATTCTGTTCGAGGAATTCTTTTAACCCATATTTTTGCTGAGTTCATTCACCACGCTGGTCAGGCCGTTGAGAACGAATTGAACCGAGACTGCAGCTAGAATGAGTCCCATCAGGCGCGTGAGGAGGTTCAAGCCTGTTTTTCCGATGACTTTATAGAGCAGCGGACCGAGTTTGAGCACTAGATTGCAGAGTGCAACAGCCGCAACAATCGCCACAATTAACATCAAGAGGCTGGGTGTCGACTTTGCCTTTGAGGACTGAAGCACGACAGTTGAGATGGCTCCAGGGCCTGCCAAGAGTGGCGTAGCGAGTGGGAAGATGGAGATATCATCGCGGTTCAAACTCTCGTCGCGTTCCTCATCCTTGACCCGGGTTCGATTTGCCCCCAACTGCTCGAGAGCAAGTTTAAAAAGCAGCAGCCCCCCTGCAATTTGAAACGCCGGCAGCGTGGTTCCAAAAAAACTGAAAACAGAAATACCGGTCAGTGCAAATAGACTCAGAATCGCGCAAGCAACGATGGTGGCCTTGCGACGAATCTTGCGCAGCACCTCCTCGGAGTAACGGTCTGTTAAGCCGAGATACACAGGAATGACAGCAAAAGGGTCGACGATAACGAAGATCGAAATAAAGGAATTCAAGGCATCAGTAATCAGTGCGCTCATCTCAGGCTCAACAAGTCGGTCGCAGGATTTGAACGCATGGAGGCCGCGTAGAGGTCTCCGAGCTTACTAAAGTACTGTTTGAAATCGCCCGCAGGTGGTTGTGTCCAGAGAAAGTCGGGATGCAGTGGCGTAATCCATTCTCCACCAATGATTTCACCCGCGGCGTTGAGTTCGAGCGCATATTGGTAGCTGATTCTGTGGTCACCCACATCCTGCTGGCCCGTTTCGTTGAAGTTGTGCACATTGGGTGGGTCAATTTCAATCTTGAGACGAACGTCTGTTTGGATTTTGATTTCGCGCACAGTGCCTGGAGCAGCTGTTGCGGGTGTTGGAGGTTGTTCTCCGAGAATATACGACCTGTATTCGTAGACCGGATAATTCCAGACCTCGGCACCGTTCACTAAATCACCGACCACTGATTGTCCCCATTCACCGATGTAGTTGGCGAGTAGGAGGTGGAATGAACCTGGATTGACATCCTGGCATTCGCTGAGTCCACGCGGAAATCCGGTATCACCAGTTGTTTCCCAGCCCGCTTTTGCTGTTGCGTTGCAGCGCGCACCGACAAGGCGAACCCCGCCGTCGGCGAACTGCGCCATGTAGATAGCCAGTAGAGCTTTGATGTCGGAGGCACCGAAAGGAATTTGAATCCCATCGGCACTCGTCATCACAACGGGTCGCGGTTCTTTATAGTGAGCCGCTGCAGCAGCCCAGCCGTTACAGAGTCCCCGCCATTTTTCGTCGCTAGGATTGTTGCGTTTGCGTTCATAATCAGTGAGCGGGAATGTCCAGTTGCCTGTGAGGATGTCATATTTCTCTGCAGGCGAGAGTTCGAGGCGTTGCCGCATCGACATCTTTGCCACTTGTTCCTTCGTGGGAAGCGCAGAGTTCTTAAAGTCACCCGGGTTGCTGCTATTCCAGCGCCAGGCAAGTCCGCCGCGGTAGTTGGGCCAGTAGCTGTCAGACCAAGGCAGTTTATCATTCGGGACAACGGCAGCCATTTTGAGCCTGTCGAAACGCCGCTCCAGAAACGAATTGCGTGGCAGGATGTTGTTGGGGTTGTTGGCTGCATCCCAACCTTGTTGCGGTGCATTTACATTGTTGGAATCGTCGATCAGTTTCTTGCACGCCGTAGGCAAAGCTGCGCCCACTATTGCGAGAGTGCTGCAGAACACTTTCATTCGCGAAAATGCAGTTTTCATTTTCCAAACCACTCCCGCCAGAAGACGAATTTCTATTCACCTCCAGTGTGCGGGGGGGAGAGTTTGGGCGGAAGTGCCCTACTGGTGTGGGGCGTCACATCCTCGACGGTGCAGGAATTCCCAAGAGTCCGAGTCCCTGCTTCATGACACGGGCGGCTGTCTGAACAAGCTGCAATCTGGAGTTGCGCAGAGCGCCTTCACTGGAGCGGATGGGGCAAGCTTCGTAGAAGCGGTTGAATGCCTTGGCGAGGTCATAAAGATAACCCGCCACCAAGCTGGGGCGGTGCTGAGCCGCTGCCATCTGCGCAAAGTCGTTGAAGCGGCTCAGGTGAAAGAGCAGTTCACGTTCCTCTTGAGCTTCCAATTGTACTACGCCACTGTATTCAGGATGCCCCTGTTTTTCGAGGATATTGCAGCAGCGCGCGTGCATATATTGAAGATAGGGGCCTGTATCGCCATCGAGTCGGAGCCAATCTTCCAGCACGAAAGTGACTTGGGTTGAGTTGTCGACACGCAGCATGCCGTACTTCAATGCTCCAATAGTCACATCTTCCGCGGTTTTCTGGATATCTGTGTCGCTCCATGCACCACGGTAGCGCTCAAGGTAATCTTGAGTCACCTTTTGCTCCATGGCTCTGCGCAAATCCAGAAGACGCAAGCCCGTCATGGAGCGTGAACTGAAGGGCTTGCCGTCGGCCGTGTTGACGGTTTCATAGAGAAGTGTGGATGATTTACTGGCTTGTGGATAGCCCATCAGTTCGGCGGTTTTGTAAAGTTGCTGAAAATGAAGTTTCTGGCGTTGGTCAACAACTACAATGCTCGAGGTGACTTTGGGATCGGCAAACTTGCGACGCAGGAGTTCGAGGTCTTTTGTGATGTAAAGACCATTGCCGTCGGATTTCAAGAACATCGCAAAGCCGAGCTTCCATGGGCTGAGGTCGATGCCAATGGCGCCCTGATCCTGAATGAAGAACCCCTCCTCAAATTTCTTGCGCACGAGTGCACGGGAGGGTTCGTCGCATTCGCTCTCATAGAGCCATTCATCGAAATGTACACCGAGCCAGGAATAAATGGCGCGCATTTGCTCCAAACTCCACTCGCGCGACTCAAGCCAGAGGTCGTAAGCGGAACCGTTTTTGTTTTGCAGCTGGCGAAGGATGTCGGCAATCTGTGTGCGGTTTTGCGCTTCTTTTTCCGTGCCTGTGTCTTGTTTGATGGCGTCATCCGCCTGAGCGTAGATGTCACCCAGCCAGTCGGCTCGACCCGTTTCGGGAGTTGTTCCGGTGTAGCGGTTTTGTAAGTACCACAATGTTTTCGCAATGTGCGCACCCAGGTCGCCGGGATAGGTTGCCTTGACGACATCGTGACCAGCATAGTGCAGGACTCGGCACACAGCATCACCGAGCACGAGACAGCGCAAATGTCCCACGTGCATTGCTTTGTGGGTATTAGGCTGCGAGTACTCGACCACAATTTTCTCTTTGGCTGAGTCGGGAATCTTCTCTTGCTTGAAATAACTTGCAGAGTGCACGCGTGCGAACAGTGACGCAGCGACTGCAGGTGCTGACTGGTGAAAATTCAGATACCCCTGCACAGCATCCACTTTCTCGATAGCAGAGCGTGTGCGCTTCATGATGCGCGTGGCAAGTTCCTGCGCGATAAGCGGAGGGGCTTTGCGCAGTGACTTGGCGAAGCTGAAGCAGGGAAAGGCAGCTTGTCCGAGATTAAAATCAGGTGGAATTGTCAGGAGCGCGGCAATCTGTTGCGTTTGCAGAGTCTGCTCACTGCCCCATTCGCGCCCAAGCTCTTCGAAAGTTTCAGCGACGAGAGTCACAATTTCTTTGCGGAATGGGTCGTGGCTCCAAAGGCCTTCGGACATGGGAGAATCTCCTGATTCATCAGCGCATACGTACAGCGAGGTTTGAGAGTTTTGTCACGGCAAAACGAAAAGGCGTTCGACCGTGAGTTCAAGCATCGTCTGGTAAGGACCTTCATCACCCAGAAGTCCTGCATTTTGCAAGCGGCCATCGTTCCAGCTCAGGCTCAGGCCGCCATAAGGCATTTCGTCGGCACGCCAGCTCGGAATTTCATTCCAAAGGACGGTTCGACAGGGCAGGCTTTCATAGATTTGGCGCGCTCTTTTGCTCTGGTAGGTAAACACCGAAGCGTGAATGTTGGAATCGAAGCGTTGGACGATATCCTGGACTTTGTCTTGGGCGGTGTTGGGTGGAACGCGGTGCACACACAGGATGGGTGCGAAGGCCTCTTCGCGGGTGAGGCGGATTTGATCGAGGGTGCGCGCTTGGGTGTTGGGGTAAACAACCAGCGTCGGTGCAAGGTGATGCTCCACGGGGTTGTGTTCGCCAGCGCTCCACACCTGAGCCCCGCATTCGAGAGCTTGATTGAGAAGATTCAGTGACTTGTCGAACGCAGCGCGCCCAACCAATGGCCCCACAATTGTCTCTGCGGACTTGGGATCCCGCGCACGGCTGAAATTGGAAGCTGTGTGCTTTAAATGCGCGATAAAGTCGTCGCAAACCTCGTTTTCCAGGACAAGATGCTGCAGTGAAACGCACGATTGTCCTGAATTGCCGAACGCACTCCGTGCCAGGTCTTGGCTGAGGCGCTCGAGCTCCCATTTGGGAACGTCTTGGCACACGATAGCCGTTGCGGTTGAGCCGAGCTCGAGAATAAGACGCCTGTCCCAATACTTTTGCTTGAGCTGGAAGCCGACTTGGCGGCTCCCTGTGAAGCTGATGAGTGGTGCAGGAAGCCTATCGAGTGCGCGGCTGACGGCTTCATTGGAGGCAAAATAGAAAGCAAATGAGTCGCTCTCAAGACCACATTCAACAAGCCAATCGTTGATTAGGATGAAAAGCTCAAGGCTTTGAAGTGGCGGTTTGCAAACGAAAGGCAAACCAAGAGCAATGGCTGGAGCGATTTTGTGGAGCGTCAGGTTGAGTGGGAAATTGAAGGGCGTGATGGCAAACAGGGGTGCGAACGTAAAACGTTGCGACATGGAGGTGTGACCTCCCTGGATGGCATCAGAGAAGTCGTACGCCCTCGGTTCGCAAAGTTTATGGGCTGCGTCGCGCGCCTTCTCCAGGGTCTGAATACTGCGCCGTATCTCGACCAGACAACTACTTAAGGGGCGATGGGTCTGCTCGACCATCATTTGAGCGAGCTGATTTTCATGAGCCTTAATTTTTTGAGCGAGTCCCTCGAGAACGGCGGAGTTGCGCGCGACCCGCTGCGACGTTACAGGTTGGTTACAAGGACGTGCCAGGACACCACGCAGGATATCCATTGTTTTCTGGAAGAGCTTTTCATCGTCAGTCTGATTTAGGCCATTCAAAATCATATGTACATCCTGCGCTACCGGGAGGGACGCGAAAACAATGGCAGAAAAACCTTCATTAAAGCAGATCTTGGAGCTTTACTATGCCCTGAGAGCTCAGGGTGTGCAACGCTTTCCGCAGCCGCGCACACCTGGTGGTGCTCAGTCGGATCGCACATTGCGCTGCCTTTTTTTGCTCGACTTTAATGCGCAGGGCTCGCCTTCATCTGTGGTTGGAGGCGATTCAGTGCTTCCTGCCTTGCTCAAAAGATTGTTAGACAGGCTTCCCTGGCGTGATTTTGTGGATCTGCATGTGGTGTTCGATGCCCCGCCCAAGTCACCGCAGTTGCACCCTCTCGATGAAAAAACTCTGGCTCCTGTCATGACTGCTCTGGCCTCTGAGAGGGTGGGGCGGTGCGTGTGTTTCGGCTGGCGTGCAGCTCAGGTTTGTGCTGTTGCTTTGGGCATTCCTTTCGCCCTGCCGCCTGAGGCTTTTGAGCCCGTGCAGGTCACGCTGGAGGGAGACAAAGCGATGGAGATTCTGATTTTACCAGATGTGCGTGAACTTGAGGCATTTCCTGAGTGGCGCGCAAAGGTGTGGGAGAGTCTGCAGACCTTCGGTGCCGCGCGTTGACCTGAGGTTACAAGCTGGTTTAAGCAGAAGACTTTGACCCTTGGAGAATGCGCGTCGCAGGCGCGGCTCTGTTGGCCTTATTAATTGTATGAAGTGAGAGAATAGCCATGACCACAGCTCAAATCGAAGAAGTCAATAGCACGCGCCGCAAGTTTCGCATTGAAGTCGCCTCCAACACCATCAAGACGGCTTTTGAATCAGCTGTGAATGAAATCCAGCAGACAGCCGAAATCAAAGGCTTCCGCAAAGGCAAAGTACCACCTGCGCTGGTGAAGAAGTTTTTTGCGCAGGATGTGGTGAAGAAGGCCTATGAACGCGCAGTAAACGATTCATACGGTGAAGCTATTAAAGGCGTTGATTTCCAAATCGTCAGCTTTCCTTCAATCGACGTTGAAGGTCAGTTTGAAGAAGGCAAACAGTTCACCTACACGGCCACTGTAGACATCAACCCGAAGGTGGACATTCAAGGTTACAAAGACCTCGTCCTCAAAACCACCGAACCAGAGCCTAACGTTGATGACCAGGTTGCACGCACGTTGCGTCAGCTGGCATCTGATGCCGACGCTCTGACTGCAGAAACTTCTGGTCGCTCGGCTGCGAAGCAAGACGCAGTGAAGGTGGACTACAGCATTTCACTCGACGGTAAAGAACTCACCGAACGCTCGGCAAAGGGCATTACCCTGCACCTCGACGGCAGTACTCTTCCCGAACTCGAAGCGGGAATCTTGGGTATGAAGACGGGTGATTCCAAGAAAATCAAAGTGACCTACCCAGAGACTATCGGTGATGTTTCTTTGAAAGGTAAAACTGCCGAGTTCAATCTGACTTTGAATTCAATTCATGTTCTTGACGTCTCAACCCTGACGGATGACTTCGCCAAGAAGTTTGGTGCAGAGAACCTCGATGCTCTGCGTACGAATATGAAGAATTCAATCGTCAACATGAACGACCGCAACAAGGTTGCCAAGTTCAAAGATCAAATCATCAAGTCCATTCTCGACAAAAACAAGTTCGATGTTCCTGAGAGCCTCGTTGAGGGCACAATCGACCGCGCTGTGGCCGATGCCAACAGCCGTCGTGAGAAGGGTAACCAGCTCGACTCCAACGATGAGAAAGTGCGGAGTGAGTATCGCGAGTGGGCGCTCAATGAGGTCAAAGGCGTTCTTGCGCTTGGACACATTGCACGCCAGGAAGGCCTGACTGTGGACGATCAGGAAGTCGGTCAGGAGATCACCAGCTTTGCGATGCAGACCGGTATGCGTCCTCAAGACATTATCCGCAACTACGGTCAGCAGGTCATCGAAGAGTTCCGTGGCAAGGTTCTGGTGGACAAGGTTTTGAAGCACCTTTTGGGTCTGTCGAAGATCGAAACCGAAGCAAAGGCCTAAAGCGCTGGAACGGTGGTGGGTAAATTTTGCAACTTCCCACCGTCCAAATATTGCAAAATAATTTCGAGTGCGGAATAAATATATGCGTCGGGTCGTATTCCCCGCAGAAGTTGACCAAGGGGTCTTTAGGCATGGCGTCGAAGTCTCGTTCAACTTTGAACAATTGTTCATTGGAGGTTCTCATGAAGCTCGCTCTTGTCGCTCTCGCATCCGTGTTCGCATTCTCAACCGCTCTGGCTAACGAAGCTGCTGCTCCTGCAGCTGAAGCTCCTGCTGCTGCTCCTGCAACCGACGCTGCTGCTCCAGCTGCTGAAGCTGCTCCTGCAGACAAGAAGGCTGCTAAGAAGGCTAAGAAGACAGCTAAGAAGGCTAAGAAGAAGGCTAAGAAGGCTGCTGCTCCTGCAACTGACGCAGCTCCAGCTGCTGCTCCTGCAATGGACGCTGCCCCTGCAGCTGCTCCTGCTCAGTAATTTGGGCAAAGCTTGCTCCGCCACTCTGTGTCGGAGCACAGTTGAAAGAGAGTCGGGTTCATCCCGGCTCTTTTTTTGTTTTTTCTTGAAATGCAAGCCGTGCTGGTGGGCATCGTATGTCCCAGACAACTTTACGCCTCTGGAACTAACTTGCGCACGGCCAGAGTCCGCTCTCGTTTTCCGGCAAACCCGCTCACCTTCTCCAAGATGAACCCCTGATTTTTCAAAATCCTCTTCAAACCTGTGCGGCTCGCATAGCTGGCAAAGACACAATCGCTCGCGCAGAGCCTTGCGACTATTTGTTGGAGCAGTTCCTCGTCCCAAAGGTCGGGGCTCGAATCGGGGCTGAATGCATCAAAAAGGACGCAGTGACAGCGCTCTGGTGGGAGTGAAAGATTCTCGAGGGAAACAGTCTCGAGAGCGCCCGTCATCTGAAAATTTTGACAGCAGAAAACATCATCCAAGTAGTGCTGAAGCGTACTGCTGGGCAGAGAGAATTGGGCGCTGATCTGATTCAGAATGTTGTCATAAGCTGCGTTCAGGGCAGGCGGCAAAAGAGTGGTGTTGTTGTGGCGAAACTTCATTTCGAATGCAGAGCGGAGCTCAGGTTGGCTTTCAAAAGACACAATGAAAATATCCTCAGGTCTGCGCCCCAGGCGGAGGGACATGGCCACGCTCAGAAGCTCGTTGTAACCGAGGCCTAAGCCGATGGAGGCAATTGAAATGGTGTGGCCTGGGGGCAGGTGTTCAAATGCCCGAGCCAGAGCGGGCTCATACACATGCAGCGTTTCCGACCAGGCACCTTTGGAGCTGTGCATGGGCTCGGTCCAATGAGCAGAGGTGCAGCTGCGGTACCTGAGAGATGGGCTACCATCAGCTGTGCGGATCAGGTTGCACTCGAGATGGTCGAGAGCAAACCGAGCCTCGGGAACTCCAAGGTGTGAGGGGGGAACCTCAATCTTCGACATGGGGATGTGCTGAGTTTTTCCGCGGTGCCAGCGAGACAGCCGGAGCAAGAAGAGCTGCGAGGCCTCCCTTGAGGCTAAAGGCCTTGCAGGGGGTGAGGCGGCGCAAAAGCTCGGCTGCTTGCAGACTGCGCTGTCCACTGCGGCAAACACAAAGAATGTCGAATGCAGCCTTCTTTTCAGAACACTCCACAAGAAATTGCGGCAACCGCGACAAAGGCACCACATCGAAATCGACGTGAGATTTTCTTTTCTCTGCAATTTTGCGTGTGGTCTTGCTGCTCAACAACTCGATAAGAATTTCGTCGAGGTGACTGGTTGCTGATTCAAAGGGCTCTCGGACATCAAGCACCAAGAATTTCTTGTGGCGAAGTTGCGCCATGAGTTCTTCGCGGGTGCATTCGATGCGTACTTCAGAGCTAGATTGCTGCTGAGTGGGTGCAGGGAGCGAAGTTGCTCTTTCGCTGCTTGGAGTGCCAGCGGTTGCTCCGGGCTCGTTTAGTGCAAAGGTCAGCAATTCGTAGGCAGATAGAGGCGTAGCTTCGTCAGCAAAACAGGCCAAGGTGGTGCGAGAGTGAAGTAAAGAGTTGACCTCGGCTGTCCGCCTGACCGCATCGAGACAGGAGCGTGATGCGCAGAAAAGCAGGGGCGTCTTGGTGGAGTTGGAATCGGCAAAAAGAAGTGCTTGCCCTGACTCGCTTTTGATTGCGAGCCAGCCATCGGGTAGCGGTTGTGAATGTGCACTGTGGTCGAGTACCAGCACTTTGCTGCGTTGCAGGCCGCGGCAGGCCAATTTGTTTTGCAGCTCAATGAGCGCTTTGTCGCAGTCGGCAATCAAGTAGCTGTCGGTTGTTTGAGGGTTTTCTGGGCTAATGAGCCACGCGCGCGTGCCTTGTGAGGATCGCAGCTCTGAAATTCCAGGCCCCATGTTCTGAATATTCTGCAGTGCTTGCTCTGCGCGGGCTGGGAGATTGGGAATCATGCAGCTTGCGCGCAGAGCCTCTCCAGCGGATTTGATCGCTTCACAGGCCTCATCTATTTCCTCAACACTGTTTCCTGGACCAAAGGAAAGGCGGATGGCATTTTGGGCACGCCAAGAATGCAGGTGCATGGCCTTGAGGACGTGACTCTCAGAGACTTTCCCTGAACTGCATGCAGAACCTCCGGAGACGCGCACACCGGCAGCATCGAAGGCATTCATGAGCTCGCGGCTCGAAACACCTTCAACAGAAAAATTCAGCGTTGTGGGCACGCAGAGGTTCAAATCCACGTTCCAAACCAAAGTCGGAAAGCAACCTCGCAAAGTTTGAATGAGTTTCGTTTGGCAGTCGACCAGCTCTGAGTGTTTGAGGAAAACGCCAGGTTTCTCTTCATTGAGTGCCTGAAGGATTTTTCCGAAGGCTGCAGCTCCGGGTAGGTTTTCGGTGCCCGAACGCATGCCACGCTCTTGGCCACCGCCCACAATTAAGGGTGTGTAAGGAACTCCGGTGCGCACATAAAGAAACCCGATACCCTTGGGTGCGTGGAGTTTATGTCCGGAAAAACAGGCGTAGTGAGCTCCGAGAGAATGGAGTTGGAGTTGCATCTTGCCCAGAGCCTGAACTCCATCGACGAACCACAGACAGCCACGTCCCGCGTGAGTTTTGAGGAGCTCAGCCAGAGGGTTGAGTGGCTGTATCACTCCTGTTTCGTTGTTCACAGCCATGGTGCACAGCAGCGCGGTTTCATGCAGACGTGCTGAAATGAAATCGAGATCGAGCAGTCCTTGTGCATCAACCGGAATAGCCTCGATGCTCACGGGCGCGTTCAGAATTTGCGCCCAGTGCTGCAGTGATGCGGGAACCGCCTTGTGTTCGGTTGAGCCGTAGAGCATGCGAAAGCGACGCTGACCCGAATTGCCTTTATCACGTTCTGTTTGAATCAAATGATGCAAAACCGAGAATACTGCAGACTGAATCCCCTCGGTGGCACCACTGTTGAAGATAATTTCCTCGCTCGAGGTTGCACCAACTGAAGTCATGGCGGCATCGCGGGCACTTTCCAGAAAGGATTTGGCATGGAGCCCAGTGATGTGTGTCGAGCTTGGGTTTCCGTAGCAAAGCTCCATAGCCTCGCGTGCGGCCTTAAGTGCGAGCGGATGAGTGAGTGTGGTGGCGTTGCAGTCAAGATAAACCGTTCGTTGGTGCTTGCGGTGGCCTGAGGTGCTGCGGTCGGACAATGTCATTGTAGCTTCCGGCGTTGGAAAGTCTGAAAGGATCTCGGGCAACAGAAATGGCTGCTGTTCGACTGACAGCAAATTCGCCCAGGCAGGGGGTGTGTGTCAATTCTCCAACCTCCGGAATCCGAGCGTTCCGCTGAGCGGTGGCCGGGATCGACGCAAACATGGCAATATCTCTGAATAAGCTGTTGCAACCGACAAGCATCGAGAAGGAGCTTCTGGTGGTAAGGAACAATTTGCCGATGTGCCCGTCCGGTCTTTTTTCCTGTGCGCTGTTTGCTCTCGTTCCGTCGGTGTTGCTGCCTCTGGCTGCCTCTGCTGGGACGTATAACCGTTGCGAGCAAGATAATTCCGTGGCTATCGATTGTTTGCCAGGAAGCGGTGAAGTGAAGCTCACCGATTCATTTAAGATAAGTATCGATGCGAATGCCACAGTGTCCGAATCGGTGTTCAATTGGAAGGTCAAGAATTGTAAAGCTCGGACAGGCTTCCTGCGCGGCAAATTGGCCTTGATTCTCGACAACTCTTCCAGTGCAACTGCAACCGATCCCGACGCAACGCGTTCGGGTGTGCTGAATTCTTTCATGCAGAATTTTGTCCGCAATTCCTTCAGCTCGGGTGTGCCGACAAATGATCCGGGCTATCCACAGCTCGCGCTGGTCAACTACAACGGCCGCGCTGGGGTGGTCTCTACCTCCAGCCGGGTGGACGACTACAATGCAACGTTCACACCGAGCTTCTGTGCGAATGCGTCACCGGCCTTTCCAGCACCTGCGGCATTTACCCGTTGGAATGAAACGAGTGGGAGCGGAAAACTCTCCATTTGTGAATTTCTTCCGTTGCGAGCAACCACAGATTACAACACCGTTTCTGAGCTGCAGCAGTTCTCAACTTTTGCTGCGGCTGAACCCCGCGGTGAAACTGACTTCACTTATTTTTTCAAGGCGGGCGGTTCGATCTTTCCAGCAAACGATACGAGCACTATTGGAAGGCATGTTTTGTTGATTACGGATGGTCTGCCCAACGTTCCCAAGAATGTGGCTGAGTCAATCTGCAAATCAACACCACGCTTAAGCCAAGAGAAAACTGTCTCCGGTTCGCTTTTCGGAGTGCAGCGTAACTACTGCATCGACCGTCAGGCTGTGCAGGAAGTTGCGCGCGCGAACACAGAGGCAATTAAGTCAGATTACAGCAAAATCAATTTTCATCATGTGCTCTATACTTCCGGTCAACGTGCCTACTTTGATTACGACGACAATGGTGCGCTCAAGCTGAGCCCAGCTGATTTTTTGATCGAGAACAGCGCCCGTACAGGTAATGGCAAAGTTAAATTCTCGTATGCTAAAGAGGAAAGCACCCTCGAAGCAGAGCTGAACCAAGTTCTGGAGATGATGGATGCGAATGCTCTTCAGTATGTGGATGTGCGGGTGCAGCCTGCAGGCGGCGGTGCTCCTCTGAATTATCGGGCTGTTTCACCGGGCGCGCCTCAGCAGGATTTCTCTATTAAGTTTGTTGGGCTGAAAGTGGGAACAAACACAGTGACCATCACTCCGGTTTATCAAGATGGCACTCAGAGCAGCAAGACCTTCACCGTGGTTGCCGAGGCAGCTGCGGCAGGTGCAGTGAATTGTTCACTGGCAGGTGATGATAAGACCGTCGACGGAGATCCGATTGGTTCTAAGACCCCCAAGGGAGACGGCTTCTACAACAAACCCACCAATGGTGGCGACTTCCGTGACTACCGCAATGCAGACCCTGCAAATAATCTTGCCGAGCGCGAGTTTGCAAGTGTTTCGGATGCGCAAAACTCTGCACGCCTCACCAAACTGCGTTTACAAGGTGGCACCGGAAATTGTGGTGTTGTTGCTGCGGTTCAAGGAGCGCACAGCCCGTCTCGCTCGCTTTGGAGTCTTCTGCTGTTGTTGATGGCTCCGCTGGTTGTTTTGGGTTGGAGCAGACGCCGCTCGAGAGGAGCTCTTTGAGATGAATAGCAACTCACCCTCAAACATGAATTTTCTGTTCCCTTTCGGGAGAGCTGCAATGAAGACTGGTCGAATCATGCGTGCCTGCATTTGTTTGAGTACGTTGCTTGGCCTTATGAGCAAGCAAACAACAGCGACAGCAGGCCTCAATGCCGAAAATTATTCTCCGAGCGCGAACGGCGATTCTCCGCTCTTTCATGACACACCACACCCTCTCAATGAACAATCTTGGATGCTTGGTCTGACCAGCGACTACGCCTTGCGTCCGGTTGAGCTCGGCGATGGAAGTGAAAAGCGCGAGGAGGTTTTGGATCACCTCTGGATGACGCACTTATCTGCGGGCTATGGCTTGTTTGGACGCATGGATGTCAACGCTGTTCTGCCTTTTGCGTTGGTCAACTCGCTCCGCAATCCTGAAGGTTATCTCCTGCAGGTGGGGGCTGGGCGCAGTTACTTTCTTCTTTCAGATATGCGCCTTGGTGCGAAATATAAGTTTTTGGAGTGGGGCACGGCCTTTGCAGGAACTCATGCGCTTGCCGTTGACTTCCGTGTGCCCACAGGCAATGTCGAGGCAATGCTTTCCGATGACTCCTTGCGCACCAAGTTCTCCCTCCCGAGTTCCCTTTTTTCGACAGCCGGCGACTGGGAAATTAGCTTGAATCCAGGGGTCATTATTTGGGGAACGCGTGAGCGCGTGGTGGGTGACACACAGTTCGCTGGTGGACGGCGAACGCTTTTAGCACGCTCTTGGGCAGCAAGTTGGGATAGTAGTGTGCGTTGGACTTTGCTCGGAACTGCGCGCCAGGCAGGGCACGTTGCGCTTGAGGCGGGCGTGCGCACGGAGTTCACCCAGGGCTTTATTGCGTTCAACAGTGGGGGCAACCCTTGGGAGTGGGCTGCAGGTGCACGTCTGCAACTGACAGACGATTTGAGTGTGCATGGCTCTGCCGGTACGGGATTTGGACGGGGCGTTGGTGCTCCCTTAATGCGTCTGATGGCTGGCGTGCGTTGGTCGGGCGGTGGTCAGCAAGAAGTACGCACCGAGGAGACGATTGATCTGCGCGAGGCTGGCAAGGATTACAGCGATGTTGAGCTCGACAGAATTCTGGGTGAGAGCCGAGCCGAAGATCAGCCGCGCCAACTTGCGAGCGACGAGAGTTTGCTGCGCTTGATGGTGGAAGGCCAGGTTGTAGATATTGGCTATGTGCGCTTCAAGTTTAACAGTGCAGAACTGACACCTGAGGCTAATAAGGTTATCGAAGATCTGTTTCAGCGGCTTCTTGTTGAGAAGCCAAGGCAAATTCAAATTGAGGGTCACACCGACTCGGTCGGCTCGATGGATTACAACCGCGCTTTGTCGAAGCGTCGCGCAGATGCAGTCAAAAAAGCTCTACTGACCAAAGGTATCGAGAGCAATATCATTACAACCTCGGGTGCAGCATTCCGCTTCCCAGTTGCAAGCAACGCAACCAAGCAGGGGCGTGCGGCAAACCGTCGTATCGAGGTTTCACTCGACGGTTCTGTATTCAGAAAGTCAACGTTCACTCCCGATGAATTGAAGAAAATGCAGGAGTGGATTGCTCCTGGCGGACGGCGTCCTAAGCGCGATTGATTGAAGGACGTGAATGGGTAGGGCTCTGGTCGAACGAGTTTGAGGCTGCGTTAATGATGCTGACCAATGCACTAAGGACATGGATGGAGCAACGCGAGGCGGCATTGCAAAAGAGCCGCTTCTCCAGACTGGCGTGGCCGCATTTGTCGCTGATTCTGCTCACACTCACGGGTTGTCAAAATCGTTTGAAAATCGGCACAGGAAACGTTGAGGTTCGCCGTGCCCCAGAACGCGCCGCTGCACCCGTCCAGGCTCCTCCGACCAGCATCAATTTTGACCTGCTCGAGGCGCTGCGGACGCCCAAATCGGTTTTGATTCTGGCTATCGGCCATGCGGAGGGAACCATTAATGTCGATGGAAGCCCAACAAAAGCATATTATGGTCATGGCGATTCGGGTTTTCGCAATGTGGGTGTTTTTAGCTGTATTGCATGTGGAAATCGTGCTCCAGAAGAGGCGGATGTTTATTATCTGGAGAACAAAATTAAGCCCATGCGCATGCGATTTGAAGCTGCGGCACGCGGAGCTCTTTTGCCTGCAAACCATCCGATGCTTGCAGCAGCTTTCTTCACCTTGTTAACCCAAAGTCCGCAAGCAGCCACAGATCGCAAGGGTTTTCTCGAACGCATGGCATCATTGAAAATACTGGGCATCAGCCTCGATAATTTGACCCAGGTTTCCGTCGACTCATACCGCGATCCTGATTCCAACCGATTTGAAGATGTAGCGCGTTTCGACAACGATGAAGCGCGCATCCGTGCCGACCAAAAACGTCGGCTGACCAAGGTTGAGGCGTTTCTCCGTGGTCGTGGGATCGAACTGTACCCCCGTTACTAGCAGCGCTGTTCGCTGCGCGAGAGGCGTTGGCTAGCCTCATGGCGCGTTATGTTGAACATCTGTGCCACTGTTCTTTGGCTTGGGTTTTGATCGCCACTTTGGATGCGCAGGACTTGAAGCAGGTGCTCAAAGACGCTGTCGATGATATTTTCGAAATTCAATGGAAAGCTGGGTGTGCACAACTGTTGCAGCGTTGGTGGGAGTAATGCGCTTTGTGGCGTGGAGTGTGCGTTCTCAGGTGTGGGCACACTCGCTTTTGCGGTCGTCGATTCAGCACTGCGGAGAAGACGCTGCGGCAAAAATTCGAGCGAGATAACGCCATCGGTCGCATCGACGCTCATAGCCTGAAGTGTCTGCCAGAGCTCACGAACATTGCCTTGCTCCCAAGATAGATCTGTCAGAACCGACAGGCAGCTGCTTGTGAGCCGATACTCTTGTCCATCGACAGGGACTGTGGAATTGAGTCGACCAAGCAGTGCCTCGATGATCTCCTGACGCTCGATCTTGCTTCGAATGCGCAGGGGAGGCAGCGTGATTTCGTAACCTCGCAGTCGCGAGAGCAGGTCGGCACGGAACTCACCACGCTCAACCATCTGCTCAAGAGGTTCGTTGGTTGCAGCGATCACCTTGACGTTGACGTGCCGCAAACGGCTGCCACCCACCGGACGCACTTCACCATTTTCGAGCGCACGCAGCAATGCTGCTTGTGCAGCCAAGCTCAGCCGAGCAACCTCATCGAGAAAAATCCAGCCTCCATCGGCGGCCTCATACAAACCGATTTTCGAGTGATTTGCCCCTGTAAAAGCGCCTTTTTCATGACCGAAAATCTCTGATTCAATCAGATTGGATGCGAGAGATGCACAGTTGACTGCAATGAATGCTGTGCCGACGGAGAGCTGGGCATGCAGCATGTCTGCAACCATCTCTTTCCCAGTGCCACTCTCGCCGGACACCAGCACAGAGCGTAGAGATGAATTCAAGACCCGCGAAAGCCGTTGCTGTACTTCGCGCATTGATTTTCCAGTGATGTGTCCGGGCAGATGGCGCGGTGCATTGGTTTGCTGAGTTTGTAGTCCTTTTCCTTGAATGAGCCGAGCCAAGCGGAATGAGAGTTCGCCCTCATCAGTGTTTTTCGAAAGAAAATCATTCGCACCAGCGCGCATGCAATCGAGAATGGTCTCGGAATTGCTGAGCGCAGACATCATCATTACAGGTCCACGATATCCGCCGTCTCTGAGCGCGCGCAGAACCTCGAGGCCGCGGTGTGTGGCTCCTCCAAAACTCAAATCAAGCATCACTGCATCGGGATGCAACACGTCGAATTTGTTTTTGAACTCATCGCTCGAGCTCGCGTGATGATAGTTGATGTGAGCAACGAGCGGAGAATTGCGGAATGAGAGGGCGCAGCGGTGAAGAAAAAGGGCGTCATCATCAAGATGGAGAACTTGGATCATGGGGTGTGGGCTCCATCGGCAGACGCAAGAAAAGGTTCGATGAATATCGAAAGGTTTGCATAGCTCGCACGCAGCTGTGCTGCGATAAGCGCGCAAGGCGGCTCGGAGCCATCGATGGGTTCGAGGAGTTCGGATGCCCACTTGATGGAGAGCAGAGCGGCCTTTAAATCATGCTTTTGTGCTTCACTCATTGGAACAGAGGTCTGCGAATTATTGTCGTGCTGATCGGAACTGCTGGGCATTTTGATTTTCTTCCTCGAAGCGGGCGGCATCGGACTCTGCACTTCGCACAGAGCGCACATTCACAATAGGCTTGCCATCTGGATTCACGCCCGACAAAGTCAGCTGCAACGGCGAAATTCCCCGCTGTGTAACAGGTCGGCCCTCACGCGCAAAGGTCTGTGCATCATCGAGACCGTGACAACTCACACAGCGAGTTGTGTGCACAGAAGTTCGCTCTTGATCGACCACTTTCTCATTCAATGAAGCCAAATCTTGGAGAGCGATGTCATTGGCCAAAGGAGTTGCTTCGAGGTCAACATCGCGCAGCAAAATGCGTGTTTCTTCATTGATTGGTTGTTCGCTGCCAACCCGTGCAGTTAGCGCTGGGTTCAACAGCAATGGTTTGAGAGTCACCGTATTTGCGGTGCGATCCCACTGCAGCGATGAAGTCTGCAGAGCAACCCGTGAAAGCTTTCCAGATTGACGTTCCCAACGGTAGAAATGATGCGCAGTGCCGACCCCCTCGGTGACGTGAGCACGAATGCGCATCAGATTCTTCTCAGAGACATTTTTTGCAAAGAACGCATTCAATGCTGCAGGTTGACTCTGCAGTGTTGGATGTGTTGCTGGAGTGTTGCTGGCGTTTTTGAGAACGCGGCTTGTGTTGAGTGTTTGCTTCAGAGTGTTCCATTGTGCATCTGGAAATTTCTGTTGCTGGAAAAGCTCCTGAGTGTTGAGAGCATTGTTCCAGGCTCCAACGATAGCCGAGCGTCCTGCCTGCGATGCGTTGAGGTCAAGCAGAGCTCGCGCGTAGGGAAGAACTCGGCTATCCGTCTTCACAATCGAGACCGGTTCAACACGGCTTCTCAGCGAAAGCTCTTCAATAAAATTCTGATTCTGTTTCGAAAGGAATGGCCAGCTGAGGTCAAACGTCAATTGGAATGCATGGTCGAGTGAATGAACAAAATCATCTCGACCGAGTCGTTCGCTTAAGCACCAGGGTTGCAAAACAACATGGAGCTGCACTCGTTGCGCAAGATCGGTTTCACGTTGCAACGCAAGAGTCTGCCACGCAGTAACATTGCCCGGTAAATCGACTTCATAGAGTGACAAACGTGCCGTCGTGACGCGCCACGCATCTACCGCGCGGGCACATTGAGGACTTGAAAGAGTCAGGATCCGGCCATTCTCACTGTCGTTGAATGCCTCAGTAAGAATGGATTGCCAAAAGCGGGTTGAAACACCGAGGCTGCCCAAGGATGGGAGTTGGGCGACATCAGCGGCTGTTTTTGGGAGGGGCCAATAGGGCATCAGTGCAGCTGCCTGTGCTTCTGTTGACTTGCGCAGACCACCTGCATTCGAGGAAGTCTGTGCATCGTTGAATGCGCGTGGCTTGCACGAGATGAGCCCAACGGTCGCAAGAAGTGGAAGAACCAACAATGGAGTTGGCAAACGCTTAGCCAAACGACGATTGTTCATGGTCGACCTGTCCCCAGAGATAAAAGCTGATTCCAAGCCTTTATTTTGCGATGAGAGTCAGCTCAATGCAACGCGCCAAAAGCGACGGGGTTGGTGGAAGTCCGGTTTGACATCGGGTTTATGTTGTGTGTCCCAGCACTCAGGACTCCCCGATTCTGCCCAATGCGGTGCAAGCAACCAGCTTTGATTGCCGAGGCTAAGACACGGCTGAACCAGGAGTGCGCCATCGTGGATGAGCGGAGCGAGACGTGAGTAGCTGAAGTTTATAGAGAAATACTGCCCATGTTGTTCGAATTGAAAATCAGGCCAAAGTTCTCCCGTAGGATGTAAGTGCTCGGTTTTGCGTGCGCGTGGTGCATTGAAAGCAAGAGCGATCCAGTGCCCCTGGGGTGTGCATTCGTACTCGAGATAATCGGTTGCTCCAGGTTTTGCGCTCGCAATAAAAAGCTCGGAGACACTGCTGTTCCAAAGTTCGTCGACAAAGCCCACGGGTACTTGCGGTTGGATAGGAAAAAGCTCACTCCAACTTTGATTCGGATTTTTCTTGTGGGTTTCCCAGCGCAGAAAGGGTGCGTCTGGGTTGCGTGCTGCATCTGCGCACGATTGGAGTTGCACGAGGCGCACGGAAAGTTCGGGTTGCCCCCGGCCGGGTGTGCGGAAATAGTCTTGGAAAGGGGCAGCAAGGAGAATCTTCTCGCAGGCTAAAGAATTTTTGTGGTGGTTTGCCACCGTGGGATGCCAGTGCAAACCGACCCAATGGGCAGATCCCTCGGGAATCAAGGGGCCAAGCCGCTCGAGCGCACAGCGCTCGACAACTTCGTTCGGAAAAAGACCGATAGGTTGAACCTCAAGTTCAAGATCCGCTTGTTTTAATGTTTGAGCGCGCTCCCGCATGTGCCCAGCCAGGCCGAGCATGTCGGCTGCAGTAGCACCGCCCAGGTTCCAAACAAAATTGGCATGGAACTGGCTCACCTCTGATTGTCCGATGCGCGTACCTTTGAGGCCACACTCATCGAAAACCTGTCCGCTCGGACGGCCAACAGCATAATTGTTCTTGAAGGTTGAACCACAACTGGGGTGTTCGAAATGGTGCTTGCGGTGCCTGTCCGATTCACATGTTTCCATGATGTTCAGAAGTTCATCACGGGGCGCAGCGTGCGGAAGGTAAAGCCGTGCAGCCACGACCACCTCAGGTGAATCCATCAGTAGGGTTTTCTTGTAGCCGTGGAAAACCTCTTGGCCGGAGTGGATTTTGAGTTGTCCTGTCATGTTCATGGTGAATATTTCCGTTGCAATCTGGGATATTTCACCTCCATAACAGCGGGCATTCATACGAATCGTTGCACCGAGTTGGCCGGGCATACGGTACATCCAAGCAGCACCGGCACGACCCGCGTCGAGGCAGATTTCTGCCAGTTCGGTGTTTGTAATTCCGGCCTCTGCATAGAGAGTTGTCTCGGTTTCCCAGTAGCTCGTTGTGAGTTCGGCGAGAGTGATGATGACACCCGCGAACGTGTCATCTGCCATCAGTGCGTTGCTTCCGCTACCGAAGATACCAATGGGCAGTGGCTTTGCCTGTGCCCAGCGGAGGCACTCGGCAAGTTCTTTAAGTCCACGTGGACGTGCATAGAACGCCGCGTTTCCACCAATTCCATAATAGGTGGTCAAGCCAATGTTTTGGTTGGCTGTGATGCACGCAGGAGCGTGATTCATGATCCGAGAACCTCAGCAACCTCATCTTCGTTGCAGTACTTGGGACCGCCTGCGTAGCACACGATGATGTTGATGGCTTGAACAATCTCCGGGAGTGCCCAGCCGCAGTCGTGCAGCTCACCTGCGATTTCACGAAACAGTGTTTCCGTGCGTTGTTCCATGAACGAAACGTGACTCATCTGACTTGGATCGGTGAACCGTTTGTGCAGGTCAGTCACTGCAAAGGTCTCCGTTGGCAAATGTCCCAAACGCGTTTCAATTTCACGCAGCTCGAGGATTTTGGCATGAACAGATTCGGGAACGGTTTTGTCACCAACCACGGCGGGTGCGGGGACTGAATTGTTTGATGCGTTCATGGACGTTGATTCTCCGTATTCGGCGTAAGGTGTTCTTCCTCTTCATCGAGAGTTAACCCGAGCGAGGCGCGCTCTTCCTGCGAGAGCAGCTGTGCAAAATATCGACGCGCAGCCGCGCGCGAAACGCGGATTTTAAAATGTGCGTTTTCATCGGTCCACTCTGTAGAAAGAATGCGGGAGTGGGCATAGATCGCCGCCATGAGCACGGCATTGTCGTAAGCGACCTGAAGTGAGAGTTCCAACATGTTTTTGCTGAAATGTTGAAACAGGGCTTCCCGTAACTTGCGGATGTCGTCGGGCTGCTGTGCACTCAAACACACCGCATTTTTGTAGGCACGCGCGAGAATTTTTCCGAGCCGCGGTTCGCCTTTAAGGGAGTCGATTTTATTGAAGACATACATGCGATCCACATCACCTGCTCCGACTTCTTTGAGGACATCGTCTGTGATGCGGATGTGGTCTTTGTAGCGAGGATGGCTCACATCGACCACATGAACGAGAAGGTCGGCGCGTGCAGCTTCTTGCAAGGTTGAGCGGAAGCTTGCCACAAGGCCATGCGGAATGCTGCGAATAAAGCCGACTGTATCGGTCACGAGAACCTTCGGGTTGTGTGCTCCTTTCAGAGTGCGGACGGCGGAGTCGAGGGTTTCAAACAGTGCATCCTTGGCCGAGAGTTGGCTGTCTGTTAGGGCATTCATCAGGGTGGTTTTGCCAGCATTGGTGTAGCCCACAAGCACAACATTGAACTCCTCGGAGCGGAGCTTACGCTGCGTGCTGCGTTCTGTCTGGATGCGTTCGAGTTCCTTGCGCAAAGAGATGATTTTCTCGCGGATGCGGCGTTTGTCGAGCTCGAGTTGAGTTTCACCTGCACCTTTGAGGCGAGTGCCACCCGAGCCACCGCCGCGCTGACGTTCGAATGCGATCCAGGAGTTTGAAATTCGTGGTGCGAGATATTCGAGGTGCGCAATTTCCACTTGGGTTTTCGCTTCGCGGGTTTTCGCATTTTTGCGAAAAATCTGCAGAATAACGCCAGCACGATCGAGAACAGGGCGTTCGATAATTGTCTCCAGGTTGCGCACCTGTGAGGGAGAAAGCTCTTGGTCGAATACAACGTAATCGATTTTTAATTCCTGCGCTGAAGTGCGCAATTCCTCAGCTTTACCGGTTCCAATGAGTGTTGCAGGCACGATGCGCGATCGCTTTTGCACGGTGACACCGACGGGCTCATCGCCCAAGGAACGCACCAGGCTGCCCAGCTCCACGAGGCTCTCCTGAACTTCTTGTGGGTCATCTTCAACGAGTTCAAGGCTTACAAGGTATGCGTTCATTCCCCCTTGGGCACGTTGCTCGAGTTGAAGACGCGCTTGCTCAAGCGCTAAAGACCGTTCGACCTCAGACAGTTGGCTCATGTCGTCGGTGCGAAAGTTGATAGACTTGGCGTCGGGGACGAGTTTGTGGCTCAAGGCAAACCCTCAATGAAGGTGCGGATGTCAAACAGCTCTTCAGCGCAAAGCGAATGCGCAACGCCTTTGTAGGCTTTGGCTGTGACTTGAGTGAAACCGAGGTGGTTGAGAATATCGAGCGTCTCAAAATGCTGTGCCGGAAAGACAACCTGATCGTGCAGGCCGTGTGCTAGAAAAATAGGCAGCTGTTTGCGCTGTGGTTCGGGAAGTGTGATGCGGTGTGCTTGAGCAAGGTAGCCGCTCAGGGCAACAACGCCACCGAGCTGCTGGGGAAACTCCAGAGCCGAAAGGAGCGAAACAAAAGCTCCTTGAGAAAAACCAAAAAGAAAAATCCGGCTCCAGTCGAGCTTCAATTCTTTTTGAACAATGCTCAGAGCTGTTTTGACTTTCTCGAGCGATGAGCGCAGTTGGGTATGAGGTTGGCCAAAAAGTTCATACCACTGGCCACCATCTCCGGGGAAGGGGAGCATTTCAGGAGCTTGGAGGTTGACCCACAGTGTGTTCTTGAGTCCCAGTTCGTTCGCCACGGATGAAAAGTTTCGCGCGCTGTCGCCGTAGCCGTGCAGAGCAATCATGAGACGTTCAATGCGAGTACCAATTTGGACAACACAACACTCGAGTGGAAGCTCTACCGAGTGTCTAACCTCACCCGAGCTCCAATTCATGGTTTTTGAGATATTTGCGTGCAGCACAGCCAATCCCCTGACAGAGGCCGGGCGGGCATCGAAACGGTGTCGCCTTTGACAGCATCCGCCTGCTCAGCCTGGGTATCTTACGCTAAATTCAGAGGAGAACAAAACCTGGAGATTCCATGCTGAGAGTTTTGGCCAAGGCCCTGAGTCGCATATTCTTTCGCAGAATCTCAGTTTCTGGCACCCCCTATGTTGGCCCGCATGCCATCTGGGCAGCGAATCATCCGAGCGGAATCGTTGATCCAGCCATTATGATGGCTCTCGCACCGATTCCCTTGCGCCCGATTTCCAAGCACACCCTTTGGAGCCATCCGGTGATGCGCCCTTTGCTCCAACTGGCTCATGCCATCCCGGTGCGCCGAACACAGGACATGATGATTGATGCGCAGGCTTACAAGCAGGCCATTGCGGGTGGTAGCTCAGAGAAAGAGTGGCGCGTGACCGCAAACTCGGAGGCATTTCAGGCTGTCTCAGAGGCACTCATAGCTGGCGACCGCATTCTGATATTTCCAGAAGGCGTGAGTCATGACCTACCATACTTGCAAAAATTCAAAACGGGTATTGCGCGGATGGCTTTGCAAGCGATGGCGCACTCGAAGAACGAGAATTTCTCTCTCGTGCTGCAGCCTGTTGCTATCGATTACTTTGAGAAGGATGAATATCGGTCAGACATTGCGCTGCACTTCTGCGAGCCAATTGCGGTCACGAGCAGCGAGCTATCGGTCGATGATTTGATGTCTTCGCTGCGCAACTCATTGCTCGATGCTCTGGCGCAATTTTCAACCTGGGATGAAAAAAGAAATTGGCTTTTCATCTTCGAAATTGCATATGGACGCCCCCCTCAAAGTGCGCGAGAGTTTCGAGTTTTCGTCGATACCTATCGCCCCGAGTTCGACAAAGACCCGGTTTTTCTTGCGCGCGTTCAGACCATGCGGCGCATGCTTCTGGCAATGAACATCAGCCCGGCACAAATCATCTGGGGCGAGTCGCACGAACAGAAGCGGTCATTCTTCAAACTGATCCTCACTCAGGGAATGTTCTATTTTCTTATCGCTGGTCCGGTTGAGTATTTGAGTTTTGTGGTGTGGTTCATCCCGCAGCGCATTGCAGGTGTCTTGGGTGAGCTCAGCACGCGTGACCGCGACGTTCTCGCAACTATGAAAATCGCACACGGATTCTATGTTTTTGCAGCCTGGATCGCCCTGGGAAGTTTGAGTGTCAGAGCTATTCTTTTGTCTCTGTGGCCGGAGCTCGACAGCGTACTTGCCTTCCTCATTGGTTTAGCTTCAGGTCCGTTGATTCTGTTTATGGGATTGTGGTCGACCGAGCGACATGACCATTTCCCTGCCTATTGGCGCCTTGCGAAATTGCGTCTGCTGTTTCCGCGTGGATGGCGAGAGGTTATTTCGGAGTGGCGCGGTATGAGCGAGGCCGTTGTTCAGAAAATTGATTCAGTTAACCAAAGAAAAATTGCAGATGAACGTCAGCTGCGGATGCGACTTGGTGCCCTGGCTGGCACACAGCAGAATGCAGTTGGTGGCAGCTACGAGCAGGGGTAAACAAACATGGCTCAGCAAAAGAATTCACAGTCTCGGGACGATAGCAATCTTCCGAGTTCAGCAGTTCATTCGAAGCGTTCTTCGCGACTGCGCAGCAGAGCTGTACCCGAGTCTGCTTTCAATCGTTATATGAAATCCCATTATGCGGAGCATTTTCGGCGTATATCTTCCTGGCGGCGTGCAGCTAAATGGTCTTTGTTTACCTACCCCGTTGCATCCGCCCTGGCATTGGCAACACCGTGTGCTGGTTTGTATGCTGGTGTCCAGCAACTCTATCGTTTGCAGCCAGGGTGGTTCAGTAATTTTCTCTCGCCAGAAACACAATCATTTGTTCTTCCAGGATTGTTAATTCTCTGTGGAGTTGCTCTGTTCTTTGGATTAATTCTCGGTATCGGTTTTGGTATCTCGCGCGCTCGAATGTTGAACTTTGAAGCGGAGAGAACTGAGCTGAATGTGCGCCACAGCTATTTTCTTCGTCGCATTGCCCGCTCCAAAAAAACAGCAGCGCGCCACATGGCTCACCATCAAAACTTCTGAGCAGCAGATTTTTACTTTTTTTTGATGAATTGCTTCTTGTCAGCCAGATCTCCTGAGCCTATTCTCCGCCCGTTCAAACTTCAGGAGATCAAAATCATGAGGCCGTTCATGTGTGTTCCTCGTTCGTTGTCATTTTTTGTTGCGTTTTTTTCAATTTCGCTGGCCGCGGCAGCAACAGCTCCTGCCACTCCCGCGGCATCTGTTGAGGCAGATTCTCTTTTCACAATTGAAGGAAAAGGTTATCGCGTTGGCGATCTGAGCCCCGCCGAGCAGATGCGCATTCATGAACTAGAATTGAGTCGCTTCCGAGCTATTGAGTCCTTGGCTCGTCAACGTTTTGTGGATGATAAAACCAAACCTTTTGAGTCATTGAAAAATGCAGATAAGCCATTTGCAGCGGAAGAAAAATGGCTCAATCAGAGTTTCGAGCCGAGTGCAAAAGAAATCGACGCAGCACTCGAAAACTTCAAAAATGAAAAGCAGTTCCAGGCTTTGCCGGTCGAGGAGCGTGGCAAGGTTATCCGCCGTTATCTTGGTCAACAAAAACGAATCAAGGCTCTGACGGATGCAACAGACAAGGCTCTGCAGAAAGGTGAAATCAAACTCGCGCTGCGTGAGCCCAAGGCGCCTGTGATTACCTTCACCAAGAGCACCCAAGCATCGCTTGGTGACGCCAAGGCTCCCGTTCGTGTGGTTGAATTCACTGACTTCCAATGTCCTTACTGTAAAAAGTTTGCTGCCGTGAGCCAGGAAGTGCTGAGCAAACATGGCAAGAAAATTCATTGGGAGGTGCGCCATTTTCCATTGAGTTTTCACAAGCAGGCACGTGCAGCGGCCACTGCGGTTTACTGTGCAGCAGCGCAGGGTAAGCTCGCAGATGCAAAAAAGTGGATTTTCGATGCGCAAGACAAACTCACCCAAGAAAATATTTACAAAGACCTAAGCAAGTCTCTCAAAATCAAGTCAGATGTCTTTGATAAATGCCTGAGTTCCGAAGCAACAGAGAAAGCTATTCAGGCAGATATCAGTGAGGGTGAGCGGGTTGGCGTGCAGGGAACTCCGACCGTTTTTGTGAACGGGCGGAAATTCGAGGGAGATGTGCAATCGTTGGAATCTTGGGACAAACTCATTCAAGAGCTCGTCAAGGACTCACAGAGTTCAAAGACACTGTGAAGAAATCAATGGGCTCTTCATGCCCGGGCTGGAAGGTGGGGAGCCTGAGTGTGATGCGGTAGCATTGCTCAGGAGAGCCTCCGGTCAACTGCACATTCACAAGCGCATTGTTTGCTTCGAGAAGGCGGCGGAAACAAAACCACTCCGCGTGACTCATGTTGTGGTTGGCGTTGCTGCTGTCTGGGTTAGCTGTGTTGTCGAGATAGCTTGGGTCGAGAGCAATCACTGCTGGAATGCAGATATCCACGAAACCCTCCGCAATCTCCAATTCTAAGCGTATCTTTCCTTCAGCTTCGGGATGCTGCTTAGCCGGAGCGCGGTGCAGAGAATGCGCTTGGGCGCGGGCAGTATCGCGCAGCAGCAAGAAAAGGGCGTATGCGATTTCCCAAGGGTTTCCTCCCACGAAGAGATCCCGCGGAGCGGTGTCGCTCACAAGTTCGATGTTGAACTCAGAAAGGCGATTTCGTGCTGCAATCAGGCATAAGTCCAAAATGGAATGGAGCGATGCGGGTTCCTGCGAGGCTGTCGCTCTCTGACTCTGGTTGATGGACGTTCCCGTTGCTGAGCGCTTCAAAAGGCCAGCTGAGCGAATGAGATCTTCGGCAGAGAGGGACATATTCAGCGCGAGTCGACGCAGATGAGTGACATTCAGTTGAGGGTTCTTGAGTGATTCGAGGATATCTAAACTTCGGGCACGAAGAACCTCTGTGAGCATCAAGAAGGCGATGTTTTCTTCGGAGCACAAATCACCTGTCAGGTGATTGCTTGACTGCAGCGGTGAGTTCATCTTCTTCTCCGTCAGAATGACTTGAAAAACTGAGCTTTGGTCTGTTGTGTTCTGATGACGCATTTCGCAGACGATTGACTGACCGGCAAGTTGCCTGGCCAAATCTTCCGAAGAAGAAAGAAAGCCCCTCCGAGGCGCGGCCAGGGGAGGGCATTTGAGCTGCAATTTTAAACCGCTACAGTTTTTAAACTTCCAAGGATTCCTTGCCATTCCAAGCAGCTGAGACAATTTTCTCCTGTTCTTTGAGGTGCTGCTTCTCGAGTCCCACGGCTGGGCTGGCTCGTCTGCTGCGGCCAACATATTCGAGCTGAGACTTGCCGGCGTGCAGCGCAGCAATGAGCTTTTCAATTCTGGGCATGATGAAGGTGGCAGCCCCCATGTTGCGGGGTTCTTCCTGAACCCAAACCAAGCTTTTAGCTTTGGGGTAGGCCTTCAAAACGGCTTCGAGTTGCAGCTCAGGGAAAGGATAAAGCTGTTCGATGCGCACAACAGCTGTGGTTGCGGCACTGTTTTTGTTTTCTGGTTTTTCGGCGGCATCAAGTACATCGTGTGCCATTTTTCCTGTGCACATCACAACCCGTGTCACCTTTCCAGCCTCGAGTTCGGCACGTGGGTCTGCCAGAACCTCCTCAAAGAAGCCCTCTGCAAGATCCGCGAAGGTTGTGGTTGCGCGCGGATGACGCAAGAAGCTCTTGGGTGTCATGACTACGAGAGGTTTGCGGAAATCGCGCAGTACCTGGCGGCGTAGAGCATGATAGAGCTGCTTGGCATTGGTGAAATAACAAACTTGAATATTGCCTTGTGCGGCCAATTGCAGAAAGCGTTCCAGACGAGCGCTGGAGTGTTCTGGACCTTGCCCCTCATATCCGTGCGGCAACAGCAGAACCAGGCCTTGTGACTGCCCCCACTTGCTTTCCCCTGAAACCAGGAACTGGTCGATGATGACTTGCGCGCCGTTGGCGAAGTCACCGAATTGTGCTTCCCAGAGCACCAGAGCTTTATCGTGCTGTGTGGCATAGCCGTACTCGAACGCCATCGCGGCTGTTTCAGATAAAAGGCTATCCCAAATTTCAACCTGTGAGCCTTTGTCTGCGCATTGACTCAGCGATGTAAAATGGCGAGCAGTTTCCGCATCTGTGAGTGTGCCATGGCGGTGGCTGAATGTGCCACGGCGTGCGTCTTGACCGGCGAGGCGCACACTGTATCCATCTCTAAGAAGAGTTGCGTATGCCAGCAGCTCGCCCATGCCCCAGTCAATGCGTTTCTTTTCATCGACCATGTCGCGTCTCTCGCCGAGAATAATACGCGCTAATTTTGCGTTTGGAGTAAAGCCTTCAGGAACCTCAACGAGTTTGCTTCCAAGCTCTTTGAGAGTCTCCAGGGAGACTTTGCTTTTGAAGGGTTTGAGCATCTCTGCGCTACTGACATGGCGACGCAGTGAATCGAAGCCGCGATGGGGCTGGGTGCTCTCAAGTTTAATGTGCTCGTTCTTCACTTCATCATATATGGCATTCATTGCGGTTTTGAGTGACGCATGAATCTCAATGAGTGCTTCGGTCGTAAAGCGCGCATCGAGACCCTGCTGCGATAAAAATTGAGCATAGGCCTCGTAGGGCGATGCTTTTGCGTCGACGCGTTTGTAAAGCACAGGCTGGGTGAAGCGTGGTTCATCGGTTTCATTGTGGCCATGACGGCGGAAGCAGATGATTTCAATGATCACATCTTTTCCGAAGCGTTGGCGATACTCGGTTGCGATCTTCATCACACCGTGAACTTTCTCAACATCATCAGAATTTACGTGAAAAATGGGAGACTGCACGGTCTTGCCGATGTCGGCAACGGTGAGTCCGGAGCGTCCGTCTTTGGGGTTGGTGGTAAAGCCCACCTGGTTGTTCGCAATGATGTGAATGGTGCCCCCGACACCGTAGCCGTCGAGATTCATCATCTGCAGGGTTTCATAGACCACGCCCTGGCCAGCAAACGCGGCATCGCCATGCAGGACGACAGGTAGAACAGCTTTTTTGTCGCCGCCGTGATGGAGAACTTGTTTGGCGCGGGCTTCGCCCATAACAATGCCGTCTACGAATTCGAGATGGCTTGGGTTAAAGCACAGCGAAACGCGAATGGGTTTGCCGTCGCGCGTCGTGCGTGCGCTCTCGTATCCACCGTGGTATTTAACGTCGCCGTCACCCTGTAGACCATCGTGCGGGTAGCCCTCGAATTCAGCGAAGAGTTGTTCAAGTGGTTTGTGAATACAGTTGACAAGAATATTAAGACGACCCCGGTGCGCCATTGCGACAGGAAATTCCTTCGCTCCGAGAGCTGCACCCGTCTGAAAAACAGTTTCGAGCGCCGGGATTTGAGTGTCCGCTCCTTCAATCGAAAAGCGCTTCTTGCCGATAAATTTGGTAGCGATGGTTTTCTCGAGTGAATCGGCTTTGGCTAGCTCTGTGAAGAGCGCCAGACGTGTGTCCGAATCGACGCGTTGGCTGAGCCCCGCAAGTGATTCGTAAAGGAACTTGCGTTCCCCGGGATGAGCGATGTGCTCGAATTCAACGCCGACAGTGGAACAAAAGCGGCGGGTGAGTTCGGCGAGCAATTCTCCCAGCGAAAGCGGAGCGAGCCCAAGCCTGTTGCCTGCTGCAGTGATGCGGTTGAGATCGTTGTGCGAAAATCCATAATTTTCGAGCGCGAGGGCAGGGTGCGCGGCGGGTTCGAGTCCGAGTGGGTTGAGGTTTGCTTGGAGGTGACCGAAGCTGCAATACGCCTGAACAAGTTCAGCACAACGCTGTTCAAAAACCATTTGTCCGGGTGAAGCAACCTGCTCAGACGTTCCATTCAGGGCGTGGCCATTGCCATTGTGCTCTTCGGGTTTGAGCCGCACGGCAGTTTCAAAGCCTTCGTGGAAACCTTCAAAATAGGCGCGCCAACCCTCGCTGACAGACATCGGGTTTTCGCGGTATTTGAGGAACATCTCCTCAACGAATGCCGCGTTCGCTTGAAAGATGGTTGAGAAGTTTTCGTTCACCGTCTTTACCTCCGCACATATCCCGCCCAAGGGTGTGGCTCTTACTCTGTTCTTTTTGCCCAGCCGGAGCTCTCGTAGAGCTTCCGTTCCAATTACATTGCGTCAGTCTTCCGCGTATAAGGTTGCTGTCAATGCATCGTAGCTCATCAAGTTCACGTGTCTGCACCATTTCAGCAGAGCCTCGAACTGGACGTCAGGATCTTCAAACGGAAGCATCATGACAATCTGTTCAAGCGCTATAGCCTTTTCAAGACCTTCGCTCTGCTTTCCTTTAACAAGCTCGTAGATGGACGCAACCAGTGGAAGATTCAAACATGAGTCGCGTAGAATTGCTCGTCGAAGGAGCGGATCTTGTTCCTCGGCAAAGGAGCGACCGCGCTCGGTCAAAACAAGGCGAGTTCCCGGGGTGAATAGCAACCCGAGCAGTTCGCCAGATGCCACAGCAGGCAGAACGAGGTCGACACTCTGTCCCATGTCGTCCGCAAGGTCATAAAGATCCATGCCGATTTCCTCTTCTGCGAGTCGGGTCAGCAGACCTTCCACAAGCACGAGGCTTGTGTTGATGAGTGGTTTTGTGCGGCGCGGGCGCTCGGTCTGAGGAGCCGCAGGGGCACCCGAAACAGGGCGTGCTGATTTTTGTTGCGGTTCTTTACTGTCCTGTGGAGCAGCGCTGATGGGTGGATGATGGTGTTCCTCTTCGTGGTCGGAAAGCATCCGCCCCAACTGCAATTCACCGAAGAGCCGTGCCAGATCATCCTCGAGTTTACGAAACTCGGGTGAGTTTGAGTTGCGCGGTCGCGGCAGTGGGATCTCAAAGGTTCGATAGATCATTCCTGGGTTGGCCTGAAGAATGACGACACGGTCGGCGAGCTGCATGGCCTCGTCGAGATTATGTGTCACGAACACGGCCGCGCGAATATTGCGGTCGGGTTGCATCCAGAGTCGGCCGATTTCGGCGCGCAGTGATTCACTGGTGAGTGGGTCGAGGGCGCTGAAGGGTTCGTCGAGATACAAGACCATGGGTTCGCCCACCATGGCTCGCGAGAGCGACACCCGCTGTTTCATTCCTCCGCTCAGTTCACGCGGAAAAACATCTTCGTAGCTGGCAAGGCCAACGAGCTCTAGAATGCTGTCGACACGGGCAGTGCGCTCGTGTTTGGGAAGATGCCTCACCGCGATTTCGACATTTTCACGCACGGTCATCCATGGAAACAGCGAAAAATTCTGAAAGACAAAAGAGACCAGTGGGTCTTCGGGTTTCTCGGGCTGTGCGTAAGTGACGCCGCCGCGTGTTGGTTTGAGCAAGCCGGCCATACACTTTAGCAATGTGGACTTTCCGGATCCCGATGTCCCGAGGATGGCCAAGAACTCTCCGTCGTAGACGTCGAGGTTCATACCTTCGAGAACGGTAACCACGTTGCCGTTGGGGCGGACAAAATCTTTGCACAGCGAACGGACAGAGACGACAGTCTTGCGCGTCTCTTTTGCGGGTTGCACAAACTGTATGTTTTGCGCAGGTCTAATCATGCGAGTTCCTGTTTTGTCTGTCGCAGTTCATCATGGTTTGAGCTCCTCAACGTATTGATGCAGAGAGCGCCAGACAGTTCTGTTCAAAATAATCAGCGCGATAGTGATAACAATGATGGCTGCGACTAGGCGCTGATAATTCCCATGTGTTGTGGCCTGAGTGATTTCTGCGCCAATTCCTGTCGAGTGCAAGCGTCCATCGGGGAATTCCACGATTTCTGCCACGATGCTGGCGTTCCATGCGCCTCCGGCAGCCGTAATCCAGCCTGTCAGCAGCGAAGGGAAAATCGCGGGGAAATAGAGTTTCGTGAAACGATCTTTGAGCGAGAAACCATAAACTTGAGCAACAATCTGCAGGTCTTGAGGAATTCGGCTGGCTCCGGAAATGATATTGAAGAGCAGATACCATTGGTTTCCTATGGTCATCAGCAGCGTTGCTGCAAGCAAAGGATTCATGTTCGATTGAGCCATGCTCATGGCAATCAATGGAAAGAGTACGGGGGCGGGGAACGCCGCCAGATTCTGGATCACAGGTGCGACGCGGCGGCTGATTTTTGGTGACATGCCAATCCACAACCCCGCAGGAATTGTCCAGAGCGAAGCGAGAAAGATTACCCCCAAGACCTTGAGGAAGGTCAGTGCCAGCGCATTGATGAGCTCAAGCCAGTCGGAACGTGTCACTTGTGCCATGCTCATGGCCAGATTTGGAATTGCTGGCAAAAGAAGGAACGCAACAATGCCTAACAAGAATCCAGAGAGCCATCGCGCAAGGGCGATAAACTGCGCGCGTGCCTTTGTTTCCAGAAGTTGATTTGGCTTGACCACCTGCCGCCAGCGTCCCAGCGCTCCTGCCTTTTGTTCTGGGTTAAGCGTGGGCAGGGATTCTTTTAGTTTTTTCCGCTTACGGAATTCTCTCAGGTTGCTCATCGCTCTGCCGAGCAACTCGGAGAGATTCTGCGTTATGCGAGAACGGCGTAAAAGATCGAGAAAGACCGAGCGTGCTCCGGAAGGATCAACTTCTGAGGATTCGCGATAGCGCATACTCCAAGCTATCAGTGGGCGCCACAGCAGAAAGTCCACACCCCAGACCATGGCTATCAAACAGGCAAGTCCCGCAACGAATGAACCATACTCTTGGTTTTCAAAGGTAACACTGAGAAAGCTACCGAGTCCGGGAAGCCGATAGCTTTTGTCGCCAAGAACGAAGCCTTCGCATAACGTGAGGAAAAACCATCCGCCGGCCATGGACATCATGCCGTTGTAAACTAATGGACCAAGCCCGCTGGGCAGATCGAGACGCGTCAGTCGTTCTAAGGGCGAGAGCCGCAACAGCTTGGCGTAGTCTTTGAGCTCAGCATTTTGCCCACGCTGACTTTCGTAGTAAGCAAAAACGAGATTCCACACCTGACCGGTGACAATCATGAGAATGCAGGCGATCTCGAGTCCCCAACGGCTATTGGGAAATAATTGGGTGAGTGCAAGCACAAAGCCAGGAAGAAAGGTCAGAACAGGAAGGCTTTGCAGCACATCCAAAATTGGTATCATCAGACGTTCGTTGCGCTCGTTGCGAGCAGCGATTGTTCCGTATGCAATTGCAAATGAATAGCTGATGATGAGTGCGAGTAGGCTGCGGATTAGTGAAAGTCCGGCGTATTTGGGAAGTGCGCTGAGATCGGAGCTGATGACCACAGATTCTGTGTACGGAGCGCTTCCTACGGAAATAAAGTGCCCCAGTGCGAGCCCCACAAGGATGACCACACCGAGAGTGAGCAATTCAGCAGCAAGGTATGAGCCATGTTCCACTACGGGACGTGAGGCGATACGCATGAGCCCTGACTCCAGTCATTTTCACAGCTCCGAAAGTCGCGCATGGAGTTGCGCCAACGCACAATGTGCGACAATCGAAACACTATTTGCCAGGTTCAAGCTTCTCACACCGCGGTCAAACATCGGTATCGTAACAAGATGCCCACGTTGGTTTTCTTTGCAGTCGGATAAAATATGCCGGGGAATGCCCGTGGTTTCGGCACCGAAAACAAGAAGGTCACCGGGCTCGTAGAGAAATTCAGAGGGCGAAGTTTGCCCACCCGTTTCGATCAGAACGAGGCGACGAAATGGGCGTGTGCGCAGGAACGCATCCCAAGATTCGTGCACATACAACTCAACAAATGGCCAATAATCGAGGCCGGCTCGGCGAAAGCTCTTTTCTGAGACGTCAAAGCCGAGCGGTTCGATAAGATGCAGCCGGCAGGTCATTGCAGCGCAAAGACGAGCGATCGTGCCCGTGTTGGGAGGGATCTGTGGTGAATAGAGAACAATTTCTGGATGGAAATCCCTGAGCTGGGCAACCGATGATTCCGTGAGACTGCCATCATCCTCGCGTTCGAGGCGGGGTAAAAGCTGTGTGGGGGGCTGGTTTTGAAGACGTGAGAGGGGAGTGAGCCCCTTGAAACTTGCCTCAGTTGCCGACCTGTCGAGTGGGTCTTTACGGCGCGCCCTGCGTTCGAGACGCAGGCGTGTTTCTTGCGTTTCAAGACCCAATTCGCGGCTCATCAGAGCGATGGTCTCTTCAAGAATATCGTGAACTGGATTCTCTGCACGCGGTGTGTCGTTCATGCTCTGCAGAATCTGCCCGGTCAACGTGAGAACCTGTGCGCGAATGTCATCGCGTGAAAGTTCTCGTTCGGTTGTTTCGAGTGTCCGGGCGTATGTTTTGATGGCCTGAGCGAGCCAGCCGCGCGCGGTGTTGCGACTGCGTCGCCTGAGCTTCTTGATTGTGCGGTCAGTGCTCATACGCGGCGCGGTTCATTTTGCAGAAGTCCGGCGAGGCCGCTCATGACTTCCTGCATTCCCATTTTTTGAAGAGTACTTGTTGTGACGACCATGCCGGGAGCAAGTCCCAGCTGTTTGTTGCGCTCTCGAATCACCATACCCAGTTGTGCTTTGGTAAGTTTGTCGCATTTGGTGAGCACGAGCAGCACGTTCAGGTCGTGATCAAGGAACCACTGAGCGAGGTTGATGTCTTCATCGGTGACTTCGCGCCGCACATCCATAAGGAACAGGATGCCGAGTAGCGAACTTCTTCTTTCGAAAAAAACACGCATGGCATCTGCCCAGTGCGCCTGAGTCTCACGGGGTGAGAAAGCAAAGCCATAGCCCGGGAGGTCGATGAGCCGAAAGACCCCACGTTCAGCGCTGAAAACATTCATGAGCTGCGTGCGTCCGGGTGTCGAACTGACACGAGCCAGCTGCTTTTGCCCTGCTAGAAAATTAAGCAATGAGCTCTTGCCAACGTTACTGCGTCCAACCAGCGCCACCTCAGGGAGATTGTTCTCGGGAAGTTCCTCGAGCTTGCTGGCTGAAGTCACAAACTCCATGCGCAAGGGGATTTTTCTCAGCATCAGCTGTTGGATGAAAGAGTCAGGAACGGGTGTATAGCTCATGGGGTGTAATCCAGCGGGTGAGTTGCCTTTTTGGGTCGGCGGGTCTAGATAGCAAGCCCGGGCGGCATTGGCCCGCGTGTTATGACCCAGGAGAGTAAAAATGTCCACATCTTATGATCTCGTGGTGATTGGTAGTGGCCCTGCTGGCTACGTTGCAGCTATTCACGGTGCCCAAAGTGGCTTGAAAACAGCGCTGATTGAAAAGAAAGACTGGCTCGGCGGAACCTGTCTGAATGTGGGCTGTATCCCGACCAAGGCGATGCTCCATTCGGCAAGCATGTACGAAAAAGCCAGCAAGCTGGCCTCATACGGGGTCAAAATCACGGGCGCCGACAAACCCGGCGGCATCACCCTAGACTTTCCACAGGTGAACAAGCGCAAGGACGAGATCGTCAAGCACGTCAACGGCGGCGTGGCGTTCCTCATGAAGAAAAACAAGATCGACGTCATCCGTGGTATGGGTCGTCTGGCTGGTGCTGGTCAGGTTGAAGTCACCGCGGCCGACGGAAGCAAAAGCAAGCTGCAGGCGAAAAACATCATCCTTGCAACAGGCTCAAAAGTGCGTGAATTGCCGCACATCAAGATCGACGGCAAGGATATCCTGAGCTCCGATCACATCTTGTATCTCGATAAAGTCCCTGAGAGTCTTGCTATTCTTGGTGGCGGAGTCGTTGGTTCTGAATTTGCATCTTGCTTCGGCCGTTTCGGTTCGAAGGTTGCCATCTTTGAAATGAGCGAACAGCTTGTTCCGAGCGAGGATTTCGAAACTGCGGCGGAACTGGCGAAGGCTCTCAAGAAGCAAAATGTGGAAATCTTCACGAGCATCAAAGTGAAGAGTATCACCGCTAAGGGTGGTAAAGTTGAAGTGTTGGTTGAAGGTGAAGCGGCGCCACGTGTGTTCGAGAAAGCCCTCATCAGCGTGGGCCGCGCGCCTGTGACCGAAGACATTGGGCTTGAGACTGTTGGCATCAAGGCTGATGCACGTGGTTTCATTCCTGTGGATTTGAAGAACTACAAAACCACTGCAGCAAACGTTTATGCGGTTGGCGACATCATCCCAACGCCTCAATTAGCTCACACAGCATCTGCCGAAGCTATGTTTGCGGTTGATATTATCGCCGGCAAAAAGCGCACTCCTATCAATTATCTCACCAACCCAGGTGCAATTTATACCTATCCCGAAGTCGCCAGCATCGGCTTGCGTGAACAGGATTTGAAGAAAGAGGGACGTGAGTACAGTGTTGGCAAATTCCCGTTTTCTGCGATTGCTAAGGCGCGGATCGAAGATGCCTCCGATGGTTTTGTGAAAATCCTGACCGACAAAAAATACGGCGAAATTCTGGGCGTGCATATTGTGCATGCCAAGGCAACTGAGCTCATTGCAGAATTTAGCTTGGGCAACAATCTCGAGATGACCATCGATGAGCTGGCTCACACCATTCATCCTCATCCGACCATCTCAGAGACGGTTCTTGAAGCTGCTCATGCAGCAAAAGGACACGCGATCCATATCTGATTGGAGAACAGAGACACATGGCCACCAATGTATTGATGCCGCAGATGGGTGAATCCATCAACGAGGGAACGCTGACCAAGTGGCACAAAAAAGTCGGTGACAAATTACAGCGCGAAGAGATTCTTTTTGAAATCTCGACCGACAAAGTCGACACCGAAATTCCGTCGCCGGTGAGCGGTGTGCTTGTTCAGATCCTAGCTAACGAAGGCACGGTTGTGGCCGTGAACTCGGTTGTGGCCATTGTCGATGAAAGCGGTGCGGGTGCATCGGCTGCAGCTCCACAAGCGAAAGTTGCACCAGCAGCCGCTGCGGCACCTGCAGCAGTCAAGCCAGCCCCTGCGGCCGCTGCTCCAGCCCCTGCAGCTGTCGCTGAGGTTGAGGACTCCAACCGCAATGTGAAGAGCAGTCCGCTTGTGCGTAAAATGGCTGCGGAACACAACATCGATCTCAGTAAAGTTGAAGGCACCGGTGAAAACGGCCGCATCAACAAACAAGATCTCGTCACATACATGGAAGCTGCAAAGAGCACCGGCAGTGGGTTGGTGGCTTCGGCTGCGCAAGCTGCATTCTCTGCGGTGAAGACAGCGTCTGCTGCGGCGGTGGATTCCACCGGAGGCCAGATCTCTGGTCTTGTAGATGGCGTTCGTGTTGAGCGCGTGCCCATGACCCAAATGCGCAAGAAGATTGCTGAGCATATGGTCATGAGCAAACGCACCAGTCCTCATGTGACCAGCGTAATTGAAATTGATCTTCAAAAGATCGTCGACCTACGTGCAAAATTCAAAGACAAATTTGAATCACTGCACGGCTTCAAACTGAGCTTCATGCCGTTCTTTATGCACGCAGCTCTCGAGGGTATTAAAGCTGTTCCGATCGTGAACGCATCTGTCGATGGTGACACCATCGTCTACAAGAAAGACGTCAACCTCGGTATTGCCGTCGCTCTCGACTGGGGTCTGATTGTACCGGTCATCAAGAACTCCACAGAACGTAGTTTTGTGGGTCTTGCCCGTGAGCTCGAGTCGCTTGCAAACAAAGCACGCAACAAAAAGCTTGCGCCCGACGATGTGAAGGGTGGAACTTTCTCGATTTCGAACTTCGGCGGGTTCGGCACCATCATCGGTCAGCCCATCATCAACCAGCCTCAGGTCGCGATTATGGGGATTGGTGCCATGGTCAAGAAGCCAGTGGTGGTGAATGATGCAATTGCGATTCGCACAACCTGCCACGTTGTTCTGAGTTTCGACCATCGTGTGATCGACGGTTCCGACAGTGGCAAGTTCCTTTCTACGGTTAAGAACACCCTCGAAAATTGGTCCCTGCCGGTGGTGTGAGAAGGTTCGAGTGACCAAAGAGAACCAGTCTTCAGTGAGGTTTGTCTCCGGAGGAGCGCTTTGGTTCTCTGTGCCATTGCTGCTTTTCATCGACCAGTTCATCGTTCGTTCTTCGGGCATGAGCTGGTCTGATTTTTTGAGCTGGCGGTACTGGGCGAATCAAGTCATCTCGGCAGTTTTTCTTTCCGGTTTGATCGTTCTTCTCGGAGCCTATCTAGCCTCGCTTCGCAAGGCGGGACGCATCCGCTGGTTTTGGTTTGCATTGCTTATCAATGCAGTTGAGGTGGCAGCTCTTTACAGCCTCCAAGTGAATCATTTTTTAAGTTATCAAAAGCCATTTAGTTCATTTGGCGTGCGCTTTGTGTTTGAAAATCCCAATCTCTTTCTTGAGCTCATGCGCGAAAACGTCGAGCTGCTGCAAACCGTGTTGCGTGTGGTTCCCTCGGTGTTAGTTTTTGCATTTGTGCTGCATGGATTTGCGCAGAGCATGCGGGTGTCTGTGGCTCACGTGAGCGCTGGTGCTGTAAGTCTTCTGGCAGCGTTGGGAGTGGCTACTTTTGCGTGGGCTTCTTCGCCAACAATGCAACATTCTCTGCTGAGCGCGAGTGCTGCATTCATGGATCTGCTGCGGATGCCGAACAATTTTTACACGACAAAGATTCCGGGCAATCGCAGTTTTAATGAACTCCAATGTCAGAAGCCTACCTCTGGAGAGACTCCTCCCTCGGTGATTTGGGTGGTGGGAGAAAGCTTGGTCGCAAAGCGCATGTCGCTCTATGGATACAGTCGACCAACAACCGATTTTCTAGTGCTGGAGTGGCAGCAGGACAGGCTTGTGCGATTCAATAACGCAGTGAGTATTGGCACTGTGACACGCGTTTCACTTCCATATCTTTTTTTCGGCATCCAGGGGCCAGATAGCCACGGGCGTATCTATAGAACACCCTCGGTTTTCGATTTTGCGAAGGCTGCGGGATTGCACACTGCGTTCATCGGCGCTCAGGAATTACGCTGGGGCAATCAAGATAAAATTATTATCAATCAAAATGTTGATTTGTATAAATCAGGAACTGATTTCGAACGCTCTGCGGGTGTTTCCAAGGGAGCGGAGGATTTCAAGGTACTCACAGAAGGTGCTTTGCCTTTTCTCAATTCAATCAATAAGCCCTTCTTCTTGGCACTACACATGGATGGAAGTCATTACCCCTATGCGAACCATTCGTTGCCGCGCTTCAAACGATTCCTTCCTGAATTGAGCCCGAACGACGACAATGCCTACGACAACACGGTTGTGCAACTTGATGCCTATATGCAAGAACTCATGGGTGTTGTGCGCGCGAAACATCCTCAGGCATGGGTCTTCTTTTCTTCCGATCATGGCCAAAATTTAACCAAAGAAGTTCGCTTCAACTCAGGCTATTCTGACAATGTTATTCGCAATCCACTCTTCATCTTGCCGCCAGCCAGTCAGCTCGAAAAATTAGAGCAAAACAGCGGAGCACCTGTGTCTCAAGCTGATTTGTATGCAAGCACCTTGGCGTTGTGGGGCTGTACTTTACCTCAGCAATTGCGTCAGGATTCATTGTCTTTGTTTGATACGGTTCCTGCTGATCGCATCCGAGTTGTTTCTGGCTTGATGACATCTCACTTTGTCGACGAGACTGTCGCTGTGATTTTGCCCAATCGGCGAAAAATCGAAATAGACTATTCTAAAGGAGCGGTGACAATGCATGACGGTCGCGTCGTTCCATTGTCGTCGTGGAACACACCTGCGCGGCGTTTTGTTGAACGCTTTGCTCAGCCTGATCTTTTGAGTCGCGAATCAATCCCATAAATTCATGGAATGTGCGGAAGGTCCTGGGGATAGCCAGGGATATTCTGCAGGAAGAGCAGCATGCGCGTGCGCTGTTCATCGCTCGCCCATCCACCGACGGGCATTGGTCTCGGATGGTTGCGATCCCGGAGACGGTTTGAAATGTTCACCGCATTGCTGCGGTAAACATCCTCGCTGAAGCCGTCGTGACAGCGTACGCACACGGCACCCGTTTCGAGCCATACAAACGGGGCAAGCGAGGTGTTTCCAACAGCTGTATGGTTGTTGCCGTCGTTGTGAAATCGCACATAAGTCGGAACAGGCTGGCTCACTTGATTGGTTTGCGATGCAACAGCATATCCCCAAACGCAGACAGTTTTGATTCCGCCCGGGCTGAAGCTGGCCTCGAGCACGGTTGAAGTCGATATGGGTGCGCTGCTGGGAGGGCGTTGTGCATCGCAATTGTCAGATCGGTCGAGAGTCACCGCTTTATAATGAGTAAGCCCTGCTCCACTGATGACGAAGCGACGCACATTATTGACTGGAATTGTCGAGGAGCCGCTGCGTGTAACAGCAATGGGTTGAATTTTCACGCTTGCCTTGAGTTTTACTTTTTGAATCACTTTTACATAGGGCGAGGCCTGTATGATTCCGGCTTCGCTGCGTGTCAAAACACAGAGCGTTTTTATGCCATCCGATTTTAACTCCACTTTAAGTGGAGTCGCTGCGGCGACGTACGCCGAATACATTGGGTTCGCACAGTCCGAAACCCCATCGAGCAACGCGTGCTTGTATTCGAAAACCTGTGCCCCCTTAATAGTGAACGTAAGCTCCTCGCTTTGAGTGACTCCACCTGGGAGAGGTAACTCATCCATCACAGGTCTAATGGTATCGCGTGTCCAGGTATGAACGTGAGGCTTCCTATTGCGGTTACCGAAGCGGTCGCGCACGTCCAGGCAGAGACTCCATACGCCATCATAGCGATAACGTGCCTCGAAAGGTGTTTCGAGACCTTGCCAAGAAAGGTTTTCGAGCGTTGAGCACGCAGTTCCATTGATAAATGCAGCACGATACTGCACAGCGTCGCCGCTGTTGACAAGAATGCGTGCCGCTGAGCCTGCGGTGAATGCTGCAGGTCGCCCCGCCAGGGTATACTCCGGGCCATCTTCAGGCGCGGCTCTTTTGCGAAATGGAACGACCACAGCATCTCGGGCGACGTTGTTCTTATCTTTTTGCTGCAGGCAAAGTGTTTTGGGACCATCCGATCCGAGGTCGAGTTTCAGCAAATCGGAAACAGGCCGATACTCGCTCCAGTTTTCGCAGGCCGCCGCCTCTGCATGCACCAGTGCGAAGCGGTACGACACGTCGCTTGGAGCGTCTATTCCCGTTACGAATGAGCTTAGACTCGTTTCCGATGGAGGTGGGCTAAGCAGCGATAACGCTGCGCCTCCATTTTTAACGATCGCGTCCGCTGAGGGCGCCTCACCGGAGCGCGGCGTAGTTTCGTTTTTGCTTGTCTGCGAGAAATCCTGGTCATCTGGACGACCCGAACATCCAGAAGCGGCCAGGCCGGCCGCTAAAATCAGTAAGTGACCGTAGATATGAGAATTGTTCCGTCTTCCCATGCGCTAGCCCTTAGCCTCTCCTGCGATACTTAAGACGCTATCGGCAAAACTGTTCTGTCGTGTGAATTGCGTACGTGGATTGTTAAAAAAAATATTTGTGTGCGATAAAAAATATAGAACTATCGGAAGCATAGCTCAAAAGCCCGGAGCCGTTTAACGGTTTCTGAAAAACGTGGAAGGAAAGTCTGCATGCGATTTCTGATTCATTGTTTGCCCCTTTTTCTGTTGACCGCAGCCTGCGTCTCGAAGCCGCTCATGGAGGAGAGTCCTGCCCCCTTCGGCAAAGATGGTTGCCTGGAGAGCCCTTTAGTTGGTTTATGGGAAGCGCAGTTTCCTGAAGGTGAGCGCATCACTTTCAACCAGGATTGCACCGCAGTTTCGGTCAAGTGTCAGAGCCGGTTTCTGTTTCCACCAAATGCGACCAAGGTGGGAATCGTGAACTTGAAGGTGCTGGAGTCTGATGGTCCCAAAGGATGCTTGAAGTCTGGAACCTACCGCTGCTCGGTGAGCCTGATGACAAATTCGGGAACAATAAGTTGCGAGGGAACAACGCTACAAATCAAAAGGCTCTGACTTAGTTTAGAGCAGCAACCCCATGATGGCACCGCACATCGCTGAGGCAAACATGCCCGCAAGCATGGCCTTCACACCGAGTGCGGCGAGCTCAGATTTCTTGCTCGGCGCCATCCCACCAATCCCTCCGATTTGAATTGCGATTGAGCCGATGTTGGCGAAGCCGCACAGGGCGTATGACATGATCAGCGCCGAGCGTTGATCGAGTGCTTGGCCGTTTTTCGCAAGGTCAAGATAGGCAACGAACTCGTTGAGGATAATTTTTTTGCCGAGAAGTTGGCCGGCAAAGTTCATGTGTTCAGAAGAAACGCCGAGCATCCAAGCAAACGGGGCAAAGATCCAACCCAGCATCAGCTCAAGGCTGAGTTTGCTGCCCAGAAGCTGAGAGAGACCCGTGCTATCGCTGAGCCAGCCGAGTGCTCCGTTGCCCATGGCCATGAGAGCAATGAAAGCGATCAACATGCCTCCAACCGTGATTGCCAGTTGCGTACCTTCGAGCGCGCCATGTGCAGCAGCATCAATGCCGTTGGTGTAAATAGACTTGCCCGAAAGTGAAACTCCCTGAGCGAGCTCTGGTGAGCGCGTTTCAGGAACGATGATTTTTGCGAAGACAATTGTTGCGGGTGCAGACATGACGCTCGCGGTGAGTAGATGACCCGCAATGTCTGGTAAGAGACCAACGAGCATGCCCACGTACGCAGCCAGAACTCCGCCTGCCACGTTTGCGAAGCCACCCACCATAACGCACATGATTTCACTGCGTGACATGGATTCAATGTAGGGCTTAACCAAAAGGGGTGCCTCTGTTTGCCCGAGAAAGATATTGCCCGCAGTTGAAAGTGATTCAGCACCGCTCGTTCCGAGGAAACGGCGCATCACCCAGGCAAATGCATTTACAATTTTCTGCATAACGCCGTAGTGATAGAGCACGGCCATCAGTGATGCGAAGAAAATGATTGTCGGCAAAACCTTGAAGGCAATAATAAAGTCGCCAATTTTTTCAGGCTGAGTGAGCGGTCCGAAAACAAAGCCAGAGCCTTTGTCCACGAATGCAAGACTGGCAATGATGGCATCGTTCGCTGCCGCAAAAAACGGAGTCAATGGGCCGGAGAACTGGAGCGCAGGTATTCCTGCAATAAACACACCCAAAACGAGTTGCATGAGGGAAGCATAACCGACCATTTTCCATGGAATGGCCTTGCGATTTTCACTCATCAGCCAGGCGACACCAATCATCACAGCGATGCCCACGAGTCCTGTGAATTGAGTGATCATGGAAGCTCCCGTGGTTCACTTCTGTTGGTTTCGAGGGTGCCAAGTTTGATAAGGCGTTCACTGAAATAGAGGAGAGCTGGCGATGCTCCTGGCTTGCCTTCAGGGACTTCGAGGTTGAACTGCTTGTAATACCTTTCCCAGAAATCTTTCAAACGAACGAAGCTCATGGGTTCAGGTTGCAGTGGGATGTTGAGAAATGTATTGATGAACTTCACAACAAATTCAGCGCAGTAAATTTTTTCTATTCCCTGATCGTCAACGTTGTCCCAAAGAAATTCATCATCAAACTTTGTTGGTGCAAATTGACGTTTAAAAACAGCCCTGAGATCTGATTCAGAGGGTGCGCCGCCCTCAGAAAATTCCAGCGGTCGCATGTGGAATAGCTTTTGCTTTTTCTCGGCACGCTGGATGATTTCCGAGAGGGTTGTCTTTCGGGTTGTGCCCCAGGCTTCATAAACATCGACGTCTGCAAGATTGTCTGCCGCGTTTGCAACGACAACAGAGTGGGAATAGGGAACGCCAGTTTCCTTTTCGATTGCATTGCAAACGTAACAATTTAAAGGAACGAGCAGAACGTCACCCGGTTGGAGTGGCGTGGCAGAATTTTCTGGATGTCGTTCCTGAGCAAACGAAATATTTTGAGCAGCGAAAAGAGCGAGCAGCGACGCTGCAACAACGGGAACCGATGCGGCAAGCCGAGGGAAGTTTAGGCACTTCAGATTCAACATGGTGTGTTCCTGTTACTAAAGAAAACCGGGCTATTGTGCTTTCTCGTTCGGGTCAAGGAATTAATTAAAGAATCTTGAGATTTCATCAAATTGTGGCCTTGAAGCAACGCTACCTTTGCCCCACATTGCCCCGAGGGTTTTCTCGCGAGCAACAAGAATTCGAAAGGAGGCGTCATGAAGCTTCATCCGGGGTTGATGTCTGGTTGTGCTTTGATTTTTGCCGTGTGTTCGGGACAAGCTGCCAATGCAGCAGAGCGTGCTGAAATAAAGGAATGTGTTCTTAAGTACGGCAAAACCGCGACCGCCGTTCCCATGAGGGATTTTAACGACTGTCTTGCAGCCTACTCTGAGCGCAAAGCAGAGATTGAACATTTTCATTTACTGGCAACAACGCATGCGGTCGGAGCGTTGAAAAAGAACCTTGCGCTTGCAGACAGTCGCATTGCAAATTTGAAGAAACTTCTCACGGTTGATTTTCCAAATGCGCGCATCGACGCCCTCAACGCCGGTCCAAGCGCACATCTTGGCGATGCTGTTCGGATACGGGTCATGGCGGTCAAAATTGAAAAAACTGCCGCTCTTGAAGAAGGCATGACGCCTGTGGTCACCGAGGAACGCCCGCTCCACACAACAGCAGGCGCTGGTAAAGAGTCTGGCGATGTTCAGGTTGAGCCTGCACCCGGTGAAGGGGCACTGCCTCGCGTGGCTTTGACTCCAACCGTGAAAGCAGAAGAGTCGCGTGAGAATTTTGGACGCATTGCTGCGCGCATGGGGCAAGATGCAGATCGCGACAGCGACGAGTCGTACCCTGCTATCGGCTTTGAAGCTGCCTACGTTCGACCGAATACGGGCGCTCAGAATGTGCGCACCGAGTTGGGTGGTACTGCGGCTTCGATGTCGAAGGGAAGTGACCTCATGCGCAGAGCAAGTGCTCACGCTCTGGTGGGTGCAGGTTACAGCATCTCCGGTGTTGTTATCGGCGCGCGCCTCCTCGGCGGCGGCGTTTGGGATGAAGCAGAGAAGTGGCGCGATGATTTTGGTGGAGAAGGGCGACTTGGCTTCGAGAACGGCAACATCTCTATCTTTGCCGGCATCGGCCGCACCGACAAGACGTCACGCTTTGGCCTTGATGTAGGGCTTAGGCTCTGAGGCGGGTGCAACGAGTCGATGAAAAAGAAAACGTCCGCTGATTCAGACAAAGAATCAGCGGACGTTTTCATGTTTGTGCCAATTATTGTTCCAGACCGGATGCAACGCGCATGTTCCGCGCTGCTTGTGATGCATTCGGGCACGCAGCTCCAGGGCGCTTGCCGAGCTTGCGCAAAATGCCTTCTGGGTTCTTTTGATCTCCGACGCGCACAAGCGAGCTGAGTTCATCGGCCGTGACCACCGCTTCCTTTTCGATATCGGAAATTGCTGCAGCAAATTCATCGAGAAATTGCTTGTCTGCTTTGAACAACGGTGGTGGCTTCTCGGTGCCTTCCGTCCACATGTTAACCGAGCCCTGGATTGCTGCTGTGAGGGTGGTGACGAGCGCCGTTACACAGGCAAGACCCATGACGCGTGCCGTTTTGGGATTGCGGAAACAGAATTCATGGGCTTTATCGAACACTGAGTAAGCCGAGTTGGCAATCAGGTTGCGCGGGCCAGCAAGTTTGGTCACCACCGCAGCGTTGCGGAATTTGGACATGGCGGAATTCTCGGCAACGCGCTGCCAAAACTGCACTGCCTTTTCCTTTCCAGCGAGCAATTGCTCGGCGCTCATGTTGCCGAGTCTGTCGTTGAGGAAGGCCTGACTCGCGATTGTGCCACCGATAGTGGCCACATAAACCGGGTTGGACGTGAGGTTCGAGAAGTTGCGCTGGCTCGCTTCGGTGAGGCGCTGTTTGGTGTTGTCATATTGTGCGCGCATATTCTTTAGCGATGGGTCGCGCTTCATTGCGCCAATGAGTGCAGGCGTAGGAACATAGTTCTTGGTAATTAACTCGGCTCCCTCAACAGCATCGGCTTGGTCGGCAGGGAGGCTTAGATTGATATTTGCAAGGTCGATTTTCTTTTTACGCACATCTGTAGCTCGGACGAGATACCAGCATTGCCCCATTTTTTTGAATGCAGTGGTCACCGCATCCGAGGTGTCTGCAGTGTCAGCTGAGGTATCGGAATCTGCAGACGCAGGTGAGGTCGAATCTGCCGAGGAGGTTGCGGGTGTTGGAGTTGTTGCAGGCGCAGCATCAGCAATGGTGTCGTTGTAGGGAAGCAGGAGTGCTTCGATGTTGCCGAGCTTGTCTTTTTGAACGAAGGTGTTGGTTTTGGATTTGCTGAAAAGTTGGCACCCGCTCAAGCAGGTGCTGACAGCCACGAGCAAGGACACGGGAAGAATCCGGCAATGGGATGAATGTCGATTCATTTGAGCTCCTGCAGGCGTTGTAATTGCCTACAGGATACCCAAACTCAGGGCGTCGCGCACCCGTTGGCGAACTGTCGCTGCTATCGTGCGCGCCCGTTGGTGCGAGGGTGCAAGAACCTGCGCAAGTTCGCGTGGACTATTGAGGTAGTGTTCGTAAAGCTCTCGTTTTGAGCCAAAAACTCGCTCGTGTTCGTCGATGAGGTCTTTTTTGGCGTGGCCGTATCCGTATCCTGTGCCCTGACGCAATCGCTCTTCCATATATGCGATGGCCTCCTTTGAGCCAAAACTCTTCATGATTTGAAACACGGCACAGCTTTCCGGATCTTTGGGGTCGTCGAGACCTTTGGAATCTGTCTTAATTTCTTTGATTTTCTTTTCAATTTCCTTCTTGGGCGCAAAAAGCGGCACGTGGTTGCCGTAGCTTTTGCTCATCTTGCGTTCGCCATCGATACCAATCAGGAGTGGTGTGGGTTGAATCTCTGCTTTGGGCTCAAACAAAACGGGTCTTCCGACCGCGTTGTTAAAAAGCTTGACCATGTCCGACGCATATTCAAGGTGTTGGGATTGGTCTTTGCCCACCGGAACAACCTGTGCATCGAAGGTCACGATGTCTGAGGCCATCAGGATGGGATAGTTGAAAAGCCCAACGGTGGGCTCTTTGCCGCTCCCGAGCGCGTCTTTGTAGGCATGCGCACGTTCGAGCAGACCCACGGCACTCACACACGAGAGATACCAAGCCATTTCTGGAATTTCTGGAATCTCACTCTGCAAAATAACCATGTTGTTTTCGAGGGAAAAGCCCATCGTTAAATAAGTTGCCAGCAGGGACGCTGAAAACTTTCCCGGCTCCAGGATTTTGGCGCGATCAGTGAGACCATGCCAGTCCACACACATCAGAATGACTTCCTTAGCGGGGTCATGTGAGGCTTCTATGGCCGGACGAATGGCGCCGAAATAGTTTCCAACGTGAAGGTCGGCCGTGGGTTTGGCACCCGTCAGGACACGCACTCGCCCTGGTATATGAGTTGTGTGGATGGGCTGGGGTTGGGTCATAAGCCCACTCCGCTTTGGTAGCTGAGACCCAGCAGGAACATCACAGTGACAATCGCCAGCATGACACGGGTGAGTCCCTCAGAGGGTTGACCACTGCGGCGCTCCTTGAACATTCTGATTTTCGCCACAGCCAGTAACACAACCAGGAGTCCCATTTTGGCGTGGAAAATGTGGGGTGGATATCCTTTGGCGTAAGGCATCCATTTTACGATTCCAAGGCTGGCGACGACGACAACAGCCAACATTTGGTACAGCCCGAGCCAGCGGCGCCAGGAGGCCACCAGTGCTTCGGGCTGCAGGATTCGTGAGCTGCTCGAGCGGACAAAAAACGCGTCTGCAATAACGGCGGCGAGAAGTGTTGCGGCAAAGAAACCGTGAAGAAAAACCAACATGGTCGGGGTCTCCTAAAGTGTCGAACGACGACACTCGCTGTTTAACTGCAGACCGTGCGCTCGGCAAGTTTGTATCTCCCCAAAACCCGTGAAATTTCGTGAATCTCGGCAGGATTGGGAATTTTGACAGGGGAGGCGTTGTGGGGGGCGATAAGGGTATGAAATGATGAAGCCTAGTTGACCCGCTTGCTTCACGCGGAGAGAGGATAATTTGCCATGACACTCACCAAAGACCGCCTTGTTGAGACCATCCGCCAAAGAACGCAGTTTTCTTCGCAAGAGGCGAAAAAGCTCGTTGAGCTGATGCTTGAGACAATGAAAAATAAGCTAGAGCAGGGTGAGGAAGTTAAAATCTCAGGCTTTGGCAAGTGGACCGTGAAAAGTAAGCAGAGTCGCCCTGGCCGTAACCCGCATACGGGCGAACGCATTGAAATCTCGGCACGCAGGGTCGTGACGTTCCATCCTTCCGAAAAGCTGCGCGATGCTGTGAAGAATGCCGACCTCGATGACAGCAAGCTGACCATCGTTGGTCCAGGCATGGAAGACGACGACGAATAATTGCTCTGCTGTAGACCTAACACCTGCTTCTGCGTTGGCCTTCAGCGAGAATTCTGTGGGTCTGAGTGAGTCGAGCAACCCAACCAATGTTCTACAGGTGCCTTGAGCGCAGCAGATTCGCTGCGCTCATTTGCTTTTTTAACATATTTGGCAGTGGTCGTTATTTGTTTGTGGTTGAGCAACCGTTGGATGAAGCCGAGCGGCACACCGCCCTTGTGGAGCACGGTTGCGACTGTAGCACGAGCGCTGTGTGGGCTTAGGTGCTTGTTGATGCCCGACTCACGCGCTGCGTTGACGATCATGGTATAGACTGCTGTTTGTGAGATTTTCGTGAGTCGTGTGCCCGACTGAACTCGGACAAAGACGGGCTGCTCGGGGGAAGCCCCGGTGCGCGCGATTTGAATGTAATGGGTGAGGATTTCGGCAGCCGCGTCGGAGATGGGGGTTACGTGTTCATCGCCTCCTTTTGTGATGAAGCGAATACGTGCCGGTTTTGTGCTCAGTTCGACATCTCCAAGACGCATTTCACAAAGCTCGTCGACGCGCATGCCGACCGCAAACAAGGTGTGCAAGAGCGAAAAATTGAGCAGTGCTGACCGCTCACGACGCAATGCATGAGTGCCTTGATGTTGTGTGTCGAATGCAAGAGTGTGCAGATGCATCATGAATTTCTCGACTTCATTGACATCGAGAGCTTGCGTGGTTCGACGCGGAACGGCCTTAGGTCGTTTTATAAATTGGCATGGATTTTCAGAAATCCACTTGCGTCTCTCGCAAAAGCTAAAAAAGGAACTCAGGCACGCCAATTTGCGCGCCCGAGTGGTGTTTTCTTTAAACTGTTCGAGCCAAAGCAAAATGTGCTTCTCGGTGGCTTGACCCAATGCGAGCTCGTGGCCGTCGAGGCGCTGAGTCCAGTGCGCAAAAAAACCACCGATGTCGTTTTTGTAGTTACGCCGCGTGTGTTCACTCTGAAACTGCAGCAGGAAGTGGTCGAGCGTATCCTCAAGAGATGCACTCTCTTTCGTCTGGAGCCAAGCGTTCAACGCCGGTGATGGCAATGTGCCTGAGGCACCCATAGAATTGCTCCAAGAGAGAAGGAGTGGGACATGAACCAGTTCGATACTAGCACAATTGTGACCGCTCTCGCATATCCGTTGAGCATTACCATTTTGGTGGGGCTCGTGTCTTTGGGGGTTATTCTGCGTGGCTGGACACGGAGTGCGCAGAAGAGCCAAGAGGCAAAGCTACACGAGCTTGCGCAGCAGCAAAGGGTGCTTGAAAATCAGATTCTAAAACAAGCTGAATTCATGGCCGCTCGGGTCGACAATTGGAGTCGCGACGTGCACTCACAATTGGGAGGCCATGCTCAGCAGCTTAAAGTCATGAATGATGCCGTGGGGTCCCTCAAAACGGCGCTTGTTGTACCTCACCTGCGTGGCCGGATTCTCGGTGAAACGGCTTTGGAAAGACTTTTAAGTGATGTGCTCCCTCCCCATGCCTATGCCTATCAATATGACATCGGTGGAGCACGCGTGGATGCCGTGATCCGCTTCCCTCATGTGGGTCTGATTGTTCCCATAGATGCCAAATTTCATTTCGCAGGTGCGCAGGTTTTGCTCGAGGGGAGCACCGACGAGAATCTGATTAAAGAGTCACGCAAGCAGCTTGCTCAATCAATTCGTGGCAGTGCGCGTGAGATTGCCAAGAAGTATGTTCGGCCTGAACTTGGGACAACCGATTTCGCGTATCTTTTTGTCCCGTCGGAAGCCGTTTTTCAGGAGATTCTTCACGATGTGGACTTATGGCAGTCGCTGGTTGATGAGCAGGTGCTTGTGGTTTCGCCGCACACTTTGTTCGTGGCCTTGCAGCCTCTCTCACATGCTGTGCGCTACTACGAAATGTCTTTGGGCGTGAATGAGAAGATTAAATTGCTGCAGGAGTCAGGTCGTACCTTGGAAGATCTATCGGGTCAGGTCAGCGAACAGTTGACCAAAGCTATGCGCGCACTTGAGCAGTCGCAGCGTATGATAAGCTCTCTGCCGCATCTGGCTTCATCGTTAACCACGCCTGAATCCAACCCTGTCGCCCATGTGGCAGGAGATGCGGGATTCACTTCTCCGCACGCAGTTCCTCAGTGAAGAGAAAGCGGGTCTCTCCCTGCTCCATGCAGGTAAACTCCGAACTTGGAAGCGATTTTATTTTCGTTTCAGTCCTCAAAAGTTCGCAGGGCTCATCGATGGGTTCATCGCTGAGTTGGAATGTTCCGAAATGCATCCCAACACTGGTTTTTGATTTGACATCCAAATGAATAGCGACAGCTTCCTCCGGATTGTTGTGTTGATCCTTCATGAAATCGCGCTGTGCGTATGCTCCAATGGGAATAAATGCAAAATCGGGTGATCCAACACGCTGTTGGATTTCCTTAAAGAGTTTTGGATGATATCCGGTGTCTCCCACGAAGTAATAGGTTTTCTCTTTGACCTTAAAGTAGTACCCACCCCAAAGCGTTGTATTCCGTGAAATCAGACTCCGCGTTGACCAATGCTGCGCTGGAACAAATGTGATTTCCACGCTGTTGTTGAAATTATGCTTTTCCCACCAATTCAGCTCAATGACATTTTTGAAGCCGGTGTCCTCTAGAAGAGGCTTGTTGCCCTTTCCTGCAACAACCACGGGATTGTCGCGTTTTGCGAAGTACTCGAGAGTGGGCAAATCCATATGGTCGAAATGATCGTGACTGAGCAAAATGAGATCAACCTTCGGCGTTTTTTCCAGGGAGACTCCGGGCTCAACCACTCGTTTAGGACCCAGGAAACCGCCAGGGAAGATTTTCTCGCTGTAAATGGGATCCATGAGAATTCTTAAATCTTCGAACTCAACGAGGAACGACGAATGTCCAATCCAGGTGATGGCTGCCTGTTGGTTCTTTAAAACCTGTCCGACGCGCGGGCTCTGCTTCAACGGGCGCGAGGTTGGCCAGACTGCTGGTGTGCGGTTCCAGCGCCAGCGCATGGCAGTCCAAAAAGACTTGGGTGGGAATGGATAGACGTTGTCGAACTGTTCCGCGGCTTGAGCTGCCGAGGTGGCGCTGATGAGTGAGGTTAAGGTCAAGACTGTAGCAAGGCGTGTCGTGGTTTTCATGAAGAATTGCTCCTCGGAGTCGAAAAAAAATCAATAGGTCGATGCGCAGCCACTGGATGTGTCTTTGAGCCAATCCCCCAAAACCTCCAAGGGGAGTTTATTGTATCCGAAGTCCGATGTAGCCATAGGATTCAGCTCGAGATTTGCAAGGCGATCGGTGGTGGTGTTGAACTTGGCTTTGCTTGTAAACCAAGACAGGTCACCGTGCATGGTCTGATTGGCAACAAGTGATTTACCGCCGTTCGTTAGATATCGGGCTTCTGGTTCAAAGCCGAGCGTATTGAAGGACACACCAGGTATCGATGCATTTGCGGAGAGGCGTTGATTCACATGATTGAAAACGTATCCTCCAATCACACCTTGGGAGATGGGGATTTTTTGATCAAGGGTACCGTGCATAAATAGAACTGAGCCTTTGCCCCCGGTGCTCCAATTTCGGAGCGAAGAGAGAATCAATTGTGAATTGAAAGTGGCATCGCGTTTTTGGATTCCGAGGGCAGTTTCCTGAGCACTGGCACCCTCACGGTAGTCTTTAAGGAAATTGTTTAATTGGGGAGCCGTGGGCAGTGTGAAGAACCCAGTGGTTTCGGCTTTGCCTCGCACAGCAGCCTCCAAATAGACCCGGAATTCTCCGAAGGTCAGCGAGTTGGGATTGATGGCTGTGGCCGCGCAGCTGAAATACTTCGCCTGTGGAAGTCCGGCACGGCGTAGGGATTCGTTCTTGGCATGCGCGATGAGAGACGCCATTCCGCCGCGAGATGTTCCAACGGTCGCTGAAACGGGTTGTCCGGCAAAAGTTCCTGTGAGGCGACGTTTGATTTTTGCCCGCACACTCAAAAGAAATGCTGGGACTTGCTGGGTATCAATGAGGCAGTTGTGCGCAGCCAGCAGATCTTCAGCATCGGTGCTGTAGGGCTCTGAAGTACCAACGGCAGCAAAATTTTTCGATGCTGTGATGCTTTCTCCCGGAAAGGCCGGTGCAACAATAATGTAATTGAGCTGCTCGTCTCCGAAGACTCCAGCTAGTTCAAGTTGATTTAAACCTGCATCACCCGCATGAGCATAGGCAATGATAGGATAGGTGTTGATAGCATCGGGGACAGAGACAATCGCTCCATTGACAACAGTATCAGTTTCACCGCTGGTTGTTTTGCGTTTGTAGCTCATGAGATACCACCGCACGCCAGCGAGTTCAGAAAAAAGAAACTGCGAGAAATTAAGCTTTTTTGCGCTTCCCAGATCTTCAAATCCAGTGACCTCAGCACACTCGGTGCGCTGTGCGGTTCTCAGGTGTTCAGTGGCAAGTTCGGTGGTAAGAGCATCGTGCAGGGCATGGCTTTCAGGAATGTCTTTAAGAATCAGGCTTGGCTCGCGTAAAGATTTTTCGTTTTTAGATTCTGAAATTTTAAGCTCGCGCCGCAAAGCATCCCAACGTTCTGTTTCAGCAATGAATGCGCGATCCGCTGTAGGGTCTGGTGCCAGATCTTTAAGAGGGGTGGGCAGATTCGAGTTCCCCGGTGTCTTTCCGCATGCGACGAGCATCAGTAATGCAAGACCGGGTGTGGAAAGTCGTGCACAGCGGGGGAGCTTTGCAACTTGGTAGGTCATGCCGTCACTCCAGATATTCAGTTCAAAAAGAAAAAGTCACAGGGATATTAGCGTTGACCTATCTCTCCTGACAAACCGGAGGACAATTTTTCGCCCTTGTGGCTTTCTTCAGATCGTTGCATCCTTTGCTGAGAAATTTCGTTCGGCGATAACCCCACGTTCCTTTGCGGCGGATGTCATGATCTTTTCTCCTTTTCGTTGGCCTCTTCATCTGCCTCTTGCGGGCGTCGGATGCCTGTTGTCGGCACTCATTTCGCAGACAGCCATTGCTCAAGACAGCGGCGCTGCTGAGGTGTCATCCACTGCATCCATCCCCGGTGAAGCTAAAACTCTTCCTCAAGGTGTCTTTCGCTTGCGCGCACTCCATACAGCAGCGCGCTCGGGTTCAGGATTCAGCGCTTCAGGTCAAGCGGAAGATGGGGGCTGGAAGGCGGCTTTGGATTTTGGTGCACTGGTTGTTGAATATGGCTTTCGCCCAGGGATATCACTTCAGTTTGTCGCTCCCGCAGTGTTCCGTGCCGAGCGATCGCTGGATGGTTTGAAGTTCAAAAGTTCCTCTTTGTATGCGCAGGTCTACGAGGAAAAACTCAAACAATTGGTTGATAAACTTGTAAGCAGCAAGCTGTGCGCCGATGTCGCTTCGTGCAGGAGTGCGATCGCAGACAAATCAACGTCGTTTCCTTTCACCACAGTTGTGCTCGATACCGGTGAAACTCTGGAGTTGAAGACGGCAGTTCCCATAAAAAGCGTTCTTGGTGCGTTGGTTGAGAATTCTGCTGTGCCTCAATCCGGCCGGACGGGGAGAGGTGATATCGAGCTTGGAGCACTGGTTGCCATTGCAGATCCTCAGGTGGGTTTCGTGCAGCACTGGGGAGTGAACGTCTCGCTTGGTCTGGGTCTGCGCATGCCCACCGGTTTGTTCGAGGACGTTCCTGCCGCACAGCGTCCAACTGGCCGCGGCAGTTGGGATCTCGGCGTTCGTGCAAACGTCGACAAGGTCTTCTCAGAAAGTCTGGTACTCTCGTGGCAGAATCAGTCAGAGTTGACCCTGCTGGCCGGCAAAAAACGAAGAACTTCGCTCCTCGATAACACTCAACTGAATACGGCCGATCCGAACGCGGAAGGCGGCGATGGCAAATCCAATGTCGGAAGTTTCCGCCGCGATACAATGCGACAGGTTGGTTTTGTGAAGCTCGCTTTGGGGGGAGAAATGCTTCACCATGGTTTGAGCCTCTTCATTTTCAATGCTGCATTCAGGTACGATTTCGACTCTCCCGGCTCAGTGGATGGACAATCACTGGGTTCAGAAACATCACTTATGTCTGCACAGGTGGGAATCACGTTGGATGGACTACGCAAGTCGCTTCCGTTGCAGCTCGATGTTGACTACAGCCTTCCTGTGACCGGAAAGAACATTGCTTCGGCGCCGTCTGTGCTGACCACAGCACTCAAAGTTTACTTGAAGCACTGAGACGAGCTCGCTCACAAGGTCGGTTAGAAGCTTTGATTGTGTGACTTTGAGTGCGGTGCCGCGTTCATTGTGCGTGAGGCTTTCTCGCACTGATTGATAAGATCCTGACCCATCCAGCGGGTGAGTGCAAAACCCATGCCCGCAGAGGCCATTTGACCAACCACCGGAACCCATTTTGCAATTTCTTTCCCAGTCATTCGCCCCGCCTGACGTTTGATAAGAGAAATAATGAACTCGCGTGTTCCGTATGCAATAAGCCGGTTGACGAGGGTGACCTGCGCGGACGACAAAGGATGCCGTTTGAGTTGTTTCTTCATGTGTTCTTCATCGAGCTTGTAGCAGCGCAAAATCCACTGATTCATTTTTACAAGAATAGCGACATCGGTGACCACATCTGCGCCTGGTATCGGATTAAATCCGTTAACTGCTGCCATTCCCGAAAAGAGCAGCACGTGTCTCTCGGCAACCTCGCGCTTGCGGATGAGCTGCTCGTTTGTGTAGGCCTGCGCCGCAAAAATAAATTTGTCGCGGCGAACTTCATCGAAGTCTTCCAACAGCGAATCGCAGAAAGCGGGAAAGTCGTATTTTTCTGGGTGCCTGTTAGAGACCATCCAGTATCCTGTGCTGACTCCAAATTTGCTCTCGAGATCCTGGCGGATGCGCGGCAATACAAGCTCAGGTGAGAGGCCGTCATGTTGGGCATTTTCGATATCTTGGTCAATCATGGTGCGCACAATATGAATGCGTTTGCCAGTGCGTCGTTTCAATTCCTCGTAGAGATCCAGGTCGCTTTCCAGAATGCGTTTTGAAACAACGAGAACGAAAGCGTCGTAGAGTGCTACTTTAACAGTGTCCAGGTATTCATCGAAGGGAAAACGGGTTGTTCCTCCGCCTGGCAGGTCAACGAAAATCAGACCATTCACGTTAAACTCTTGTGCCTTCAGAGTGGTCTCAACCACACCTGAAACGGCCACACGTTCCCCAACGAGTGCATTGATGAGACTTGACTTTCCTGTTCCAGAGCGACCAAGCAAAGCAATGCGCACTTCAGCATTGTCGAGGTGACGCAGCTCCTCTTCAATTCGGTCTGCAGCAGTTTCTCCGGTCAGAAATTCTCGGACGAGTCTAAATACATCCATTGTTGGTTTCCTATTCCGGCATCCAGGGCGTGGGAAGAAAACTCACCAATTGAACTTCGAAGTAAGTGTTTTCAAATGAATTGAATCCCTTGAAAATATTGTTGCCTGCGATTTTGAACCGCAGTGGCAATGGAAACTGCTTTTGTTTGAAAAGCTCTATGGTTGAAAAATAAAACCACAGTGCGTGCTCGAATTGCTGCTTCTCGGTGGCATCCATGAGCAGGCCATAGTTGCCCGAAAGCTTGCCTTTGATTTGGTCGCGCTCATGGCGTTTCCAAGCCAAGCGGTATTGGGGCTGAAACCAATTGAATTTTGCGTCCACAACTGCGGTCATGCCCCAGTCGATTCCAGTTTGCACCTGAACGGTTGTGCGACGTGATGCCGGAATGATTGTTTCATCGATTTCGGGAATGCGCATTTTTTGCTGGCTAGGCAAATAGCCCATAATGTTGCTCTCGAGACTCAAGCTCAAAGGATTCAATGTGTAGCTGGGTGTGATGCCCAGACCCAAACCCCAAGCACCTGTACCGATTCCCACATCGGCCAACACATCGGGATTATCGACGTGCCCCGTGGGTATGCTCACGAAGGTTTCACCCTGCAACGAGAAATCAACGGCCTGAGTTGGTTCTGCAGGTGGAATAATGTCGAAGGTAACGCCAGCGATGACGTCGGCGAAGTTAAAATAGCGCCATGAATCGACGCCTGTGTACTCGGCTGCTTCGACGCTTGCCTTCACATCACGCTCGACCAACTGGGCGGCCTGTGCCAGGCCACTGCGGAGTTCCTCAAAGGCCACGTTGCCCAGCTCGTCGCGGATTGCGTTGGCATTGTTCTGTCCACTCAATTTGAAAGAGGTCTTGACGTTGATATCTACCAGAGGAGCTGCAACGAAAAAGGTGCTGCGTGCCGGTAGTCCCAATGCAAGACCAAAATAACGGATATTAAGTTTTGCACTGCCACCCACATTCAACGTGCCCAAATCGAGGCGTTTCAGTAGGCTTGTGGGGTTGTTGGGGTTTGGGTCATAGCGTTGCAACTCTTGTGCCAACGATTGCAGCTTTGCACCACCTTCTCCGCGCAGCAGATGTTCGCCGTCGAATCGGAGTTTTGCACGCTGACTCAGTGAAACTCTGTTGCCTTTGCTGTTCCAGGTATTCAACTGATCGACATAGGAACGGTGTGCACCGACAACTGCTAGGACTCCCTCCGGCACGACACCTGCGAACTGCGCCCAAGCTGTACCCGGCGCACTGAGGCCCAATGCAGCGCACATGCACTTTCCCATTGTGCGCAGACGCCTGCTCATGGAAGAGTGCTCCGCTCAAATGCATCAAGCTTCTGCTGGAGTGCTGTTTCCATTTTCTGCACGGCAGACTCTGCGGCTGTGCCAGAGAAATGTTTCAGGAAGAGGGAAGTCGCAGATTTGAGCCAGAGCGCCTCTGTGAGGGAAAACGCTGCGGTGGTTGCTGCGGCTGGCTGCTCTTGGCGCTGAGCCAGCCCGTTTGCAAGCTGCACAATGCGCCCGCGCAAATACGGACTGGGCATCACACTTCGCTCAGCAGTAATAAGCGCGGCAAGAACTTGTGCATGGTCGCGCAATGGCAATTCCTGTCCTGCCGATTCGCTCGACACCAGTGTCCATGGTGTTGCGGGAGAATCAGCTTCTTGTGCAACGCGCGCTCGAAGATGTTCGGCAAGAAGTGTCTGGACAATGAGTTGTGCTCCCCGTTGCAAGGCTCGAGGCGCGGCTTTGAGTTGCGAAGTTGTCTCAGATGAGACTTGTAAATCATTCACGTTGCTCAGCTCCTGGCTCCACTCACTTAGCGCGAGTAACAGAGTGCTGAGCGCCTGCGGATTCGCTTTGCTACGTATAGCTTGCGACACGACACCCACCTGTGCACCGATCAGTGCCCCCTGAATCGCCCGGGTATTTTCATCGATGAATCTTCCCCCAAGTAAGGAGTCGATTCCTGGCAACACGAGGAGTGCAATTTGGTAACCTTCATCAGGAAGCAACGTTCCAGGTAGATAATATTGCGAGAAGATCCCACGATTTGCAGGTCGAAGCCGATGCAGCATGCGTGCGGCAGTCCACCATTGCAAAGCCTGCTCGACAAGTGGAACAGGGGTATTGCGCCAGCTCCACTTTTCTCCACCAAAACGTGCGAGCGAGAGCGAATTGTTGCTCGGCAGAGTCAGGTCGAGGAAGCCTGTGAGGAAGCGCACTTGATTGAACGGTTGGCGTGGGTCGAATGCTCCCGGGTTGATGATTTGGAGATCGACGGGGAGTGTGAGGCCACCCCATTGGTTTCCTTTGCCATCACCACCTAATCCAAAAAGATACTCGCCCTCGGCCAGAACCCGGAGCAGTTCAAGCCAAAGGTAGCCCTTGTCTGTGCTTGTATTACGCAGGTTCGACCACGGTCCACCTTGGGAAAACACAAGAGCCCATCGGCTCCACACATCAGCCAATTGAGTCCATCGGCCGGCGTTCAATTCCTTGGTTCCGGGGAGTGGCACAAAGGCATCGAGGTGCAATCGCGGAGCTCCTGACGCAGGGCTCCAGTCTTTCTCAACCACATTGATTTTTGCCAACAATGCTTTGCTAACTTCATCGGCAACTGTCACTTCATCCGCAAAAATTCCACCAACAATGTTGTCGATGGGGCGAGGCACGATTTCGAGGATCTTCAACTTGGGGTTACCGAGGATTTCGGTGCGAATAGCAGGAGTCAGTGCCTGTGGCAGCGCACCCCGGTTTGTGTTCAATGAAGTTGTCAGAGACGTTTGCAGAGCCGGCAAACAATCGCAAACAGCCAGTGCAAACCAAGCATCAACGAGCGATGCATCAGGAATCTTCTTGGTCAACTCGGTGCGCTCGGACAGCGGCACGTAACTACCAAGAACGAGCTGTTGTGGCAGCGCTTGAGCATCACCCGAGGGTGGCTGCGCTGGAATCTGGCTGGGCTGCTGTGGCGCGCTGGCAGGCTTTTTTACACACGCTGCGCCGAAGAGAAACATCGCAAGTGTTCCTCGCAACCACAGCCTGTTTTTTCGCCTTGACTTGCTCATCCCCTGCAGGGCTCCCTCGACTTAAGCCAAAGAATTGCTCCGTCGGCGGAGGTATCGGAGTGACTGGCATGGAACGAGATGGGCAGGATTTACCGAGCCAGCTGCTGACTGCTTGCGGATGATTAAAGCCCTGCGGTCGGCGGATTCAGCCCTGCGTGCGGACGATTTCACCGCAGATGAATGCGCCATTCACTTCTTTCATAAGTTGTGGAGCGAGTTTGGAATCGACCACAAAAACGTATCCAAGACCCATGTTCCAGACAGTGAAGGCCTCATCTTCAGCAATGTTCCCAGCCTCGGCGATATACCGAATGACTGGAGGGCAGGGGATGGCAGATTTGTCGATCCGGTAGCCGAATCCGTGCGGTAGCACTCTTTGAATGTTGCGCAGACCGCCACCAGTGATGTGTGCCATGGCTTTGATTTCCACCTTCGTGAGAAGGGACTGCACGGTGCGCGGATACAAAGCTGTGGGGTGCGTCAGTGCCTCTCCAAGAGTCTGTCCGCGCAGAAGATCAGGTCGCGCGCGGAGATCAAGGTTTTTGTCGGCAATGATTTTGCGCACCAGTGAGAAGCCATTTGCATGGAATCCTGTACTCGGTAGGCCGATGAGAACATCGCCCTCGCAAACACCATGACCATCAATGAGAGCTGCGCGGTGCACCTCGCCAACAGCAAAGCCTGCAATATCGAATTTGGGTGGCTGATAGAATCCCGGCATTTCGGCGGTTTCGCCGCCGAGTAAAACACAGCCACTCGCTCGGCATGCCTTTTGAATGCCATGAATCACGCGGTGAGCCTGTTCTACATCGAGCTTGCCGCACGCAAAATAATCGAGAAAAAACAGCGGGCGTGCACCACAAACGATGAGATCGTTGACGCTCATGGCGACAAGGTCTTGTCCGAGATCTTCGAGACGATCCATCTGCAAACTCAGTTCGATTTTCGTTCCGACACCGTCTGTGCATCCGACGAGGAAGCGTTCGTCGTCGAGAGGAAACAAACCTGCAAATCCACCAATGGTGGGATTGGTCGCACGGATCTTTTCAACCAGTTCTTCACCGGCAGCAATGTCAACTCCGGCACGTGTGTAGGCAGGCGCAAGCGGTTGGCTGTTGGTGTGCTGTGTCATTGGCGAAGTCTCCTTGAAAGTAAATCGACAGATTCAAGAACGGCAGACACTTCATGGGGGTGTGCCCGCTCGCGCAAAGTTTCGAAAGAGTCGGTCGGGTAAAGGGGAAGGGTGCGGTAGGCCAGCAATGGCCCTTCGTCGAGACGCGCTGTCACTTGATGCACACTGATACCCCAGAGAGGCGCGCGGTTGCGCAATGCATGTAGCAATCCGTGAGCACCTTTGTATTGGCTCAATGGTGCTGGGTGCAGATTTGCAATCTCTGCGCGTGGCCAAAGCGCGCGCACCTGCCTCAAAAAATCATCCGAGAGCACGCGCATGTAGCCAAGCAGCAGGATGATTTCAAAAGGTTCACAAAGTTTGAGTTGCGCGAGCAGTGCTTGCTCGTGCGCCTGGCGCGAGGGGTAAGCTGCGTGTGGAATACAATGCTCTTTGACTCCCAGGGTTCTGGCTTTATTGCGCACGGGAGCGTTCTCAACATTGGTGATCATGTCTGTCACCAGATGCCCGAGAACTCTTGTCATGGCAGCAAAGGTTCGACCTTCACCACTGCAAAGAGAAACGATCATTGCACCGCATCCACCTCATGGAATCCCGGAAAAGAAATGTCAGTTCGATAGTGCGGATGAACCGCGTGGGCATCTTTGAAGGAAATCTGCGCGAGTGCGGCATAGGCATGCGCCACTGCGTGCTCCTCTGTGTTTGCAGCTGCTAACACTCCCGCAATTCGGCCGGCACGCGTTGAGTTGTTGGCATCCACTCCCGAAGGAATCCACGTCGTGTTTGCAGGCCAGGCGCTCGGAAGTGCAAGCGTGCGTTGCGGAGCATAACCCTCGGGGTACTCCGGAGACGCAACAACAACGAAACAACGTTTTAATCCATCGTGCTTCAGGCGATGCGGCGCCGCAGGGTTGAGCCAGGGGTTTGCAGCCCACGGTTCATTTTTCGCAGTCAGCCACATGCCGACAATCAGGTCGCGCCCAAGGCCAGGCAAAATGACTTGTGATTCCGGATCGCCCATGCGGCAATTGTATTCCAGAACCTGAGCATTTCCCTGACCATCAAGCATCAGCCCGGCAAACAAAAAGCCACGGTAATGCGTACCGGTATTCTTCAATTCTTTCAGGGTCTGTTTGAAGATTGTGTGGACCTGCGTTTCAAGAGACTCAGGCAATGACACGGGGCACACTGCACCCATGCCTCCGGTGTTTGGTCCGGTTTGTTGGTTGTTGCGCCGCTTAAAATCCTGCGCGAAGGGCAGCAAAACGTAATCTTCACCATGGCACAAGGCGATGGCAGAGATCTCTTTGCCTGGCAGCAAGCGCTCCACCAGAAATTGAGCCTCTCCGGTTTCCCGGGTGTAGGTTCGAACAGGTAATGTTTCGAGTTCGCGCATCCAGCCTGGAAGGTTTGATTCAAAGTGCGCGACGGCTGAACGGAGATCATCCTCGTTCATCACCAAACACACGCCTTTACCCGAGGCAAGCGACTCATATTTCAAGACGTAGGGAAAGCGCTGTAGTATCTCGGCGTGCGCATTCTTAGCAGTTGGCAAAGCCGATTTTTTGAGTTCTTCCCAGCCGATCATCCAGGCTTCAGGTGTTGGGCAATGAGCCTGGTTGAGGATTTTCTTGGTGTGAATTTTTGAAACCTCAAGCCTGACCCCCTCGAGATCGGGAGCCAAGCAATGAATTCCAGCCTCGCGCAGTTGCTCGGCAAGACCCTGGGCAATCGGCATCTCTGGTCCAAAGACGGCCCAGCCGATGTTCTCTCGGCAGCATTTTTCAATCAGATTCTTGCTACTCAATGCGCCCAAGCTGAGTTTTTTCTCCCCGTTCCAGCTTTCGCGCCCCGGCCAGCAATACACCACATCCACTTCAGGCTGACGCTCGAGCAGTTGAGCGAGAGTGTAGTCGCGGCCACCACTGCCGACCACAAGCACCCTTGCAGGAAGCCGCTGCTGAGCTTCACTGCGGCGCATCTGACCGGGGTCAACGGGCCAGGGAATGAGGTGAGGTGCGACCAAATCCCAAGGCTTCATTTGCGGGAAGAGTCGCTCAAAAAGAAGCTGATAACGCTGCGCAGTACCTTGGGCGAGTGCGTGAGTGAAATTGCTGTCAGCCCATATCGAATTTAGGACAAATGGGAGGTTGTTGTCCGATTGCACTGCGCTGGATGTGCGCTTTGAAAGCGCTGCTTGAACCTCCTCACGCAGCCACTCTTTCGAGTAGTGCTCGATGCGTCCTTGCTCAAAGGCTTTCAGGTCTACGAAGCGTGATGCATCAGGGGTGTGGATTTCATCGACCAGCATGAGCTGGCCTTTTTCATCGAGCCCAAACTCGTACTTGGTGTCCATGAGAAGTAAATTTGCTTCTGAGCACAGCTGTTGACCCCTCAGGAAGAGTTTCTGCGCCGTTGTGGCAAGACCACGTATGAGTTCCTGTGCTTGTTTCTCTGCTTCCACATGCGCACACAGATCGTTCTCGTTCAACCATTGTTGCACATGCATACAGGCTTGTGCTGGGGTGACGAGTTCATCGTGACCATACGCGGCTTTGGTTGTGAAAGTCACCAGAGGTTCAGCGAAGCGGTGGTATTGTTGCAATCCTTCAGGAAGCTCGATACCCCACTTACTTTTGATTTCAGCAGCACCTCCTTTCTGGTAGCTGCGCCAAAGACTTCCTGCCAATACCCCGCGTGCAATCACCTCAAGCGGCAGAACGCGTCCCGATTTTACAAGCATGCTTTGTGCATCGAGACAGCCAAGAAAATGGTTGGGGATGATGTCACGTGTGTTTGCAAAGAAGAACACCGACATGGCCTGCAGAATATGGCCTTTATTTTCAATTTCCAGGGGAAGAACACTATCAAAAGCCGACACGCGGTGTGTGGAGGTCAGAATACGTTGCGTTGAATGGATTGCAGTATTGATGCGAACTTTCCCGAATTGGACTGCAAAAAGCGACGTATTCATGAGGGTCTCCGAGCTTGTGAAGTCAAAGAGTCGAGTTCAGTCTGCATGGATTCGAATCGCTGCTTCATTTCCATGGGCTTGATGTTTCCGCCCTCACAAATGCTGCGGCTGACAGGAAAAATAATGTCTTGTGCCAGCTCACGGGTCAGAGCCGTTGCCTGTGCGAGTGTGACGCCCTGTGCACCGACACCCGGCATCAGCAGGGGCGAGGTGTTTTTCTTAAAAATAGGATGCGCAAGCGCATCAGCTCGATTCGCACCAACAACAAGCCCGATGTGCGGCGCGAGGGCTCCGCTCGGGTCGAGTGCCAGATGGGTTTCGGCACAGGCCTCGGCGATCTCGGCATAACTCTGTCCGAAGGCTGAAAGTTTGTTTTGTGGATACTCACTGGTGGCGCCCAGCACGAAAACTCGTGCAGTTTCACCACGCATGCTCAGTGCCTTTTGGAGTGAGGAACCAATAATGTGCTCTCCCATGAAGGGGTTCACAGTGATGCCATCGACGCAAAGATGGTCAAACGCAAATTCAAGATACTGGTTGAGGCTGTTGCCAATCTCGCCAAACTTGCCATCGAGAAGAACCTTTGTGTGAGGCGACAATAGCTCGCAGGCGTGTTCGAGCTTGTCCATTCCCAGGCGCCCCCAACGAATAAAGAAGGCGAGGTTGATTTTCACCCAGTGTGGTTTGGTTTCAAGAAGATCGAAGAGCTCGACGTGGTTCTCATAGCAATCGAGCCAATCCTTTAAAAGTCCCGACTTGGGCATCGGGTCAACGCCCAAGCACAAAATACGGTTTCGACTTTTTCCAGATACTTGAGTTGTTGGCAGATTCATGTGGAGGAGCCTCGCGGTTCGGAAGGGAATGTGGAGCGGAGAGACGCGATGGTCTTCAGGTTTTGTTCAGCATCGTTCGCATTCAGGATGACGTGACCCATCTTTCGGCCGGCACGAGCCTCCTTCTTTCCGTAAAGGAGAGCTTCACATACGCTCCTGTGGCTCAGAAGCTGGCTCGGCCAGGAGACGGTTTTTTCAAAATCATTTGTCTGCAGCCAGAGGTTACCTAGGGTGTTCCACATTGCCCACGATCGATGGGGTTGAATGGGTTCAGTTTTGAGGGGCAAATCAAGAAGAATTTGAGCGAGGATGTCGAACTGACTGCGGGTCATTGCACGGCGCGTCACATGTCCAGAGTTGTGAGGCCGTGGGGCAACCTCATTGACCAAGATACGCGTTTGAGAGTTTACATCAACGATAAAAAACTCAACGCACAATAGACCACGAACGTCCCATTGTTCAGCAATGTTCAGTGCGATTTTGCGCGCTTCATTTGCCCATTCGTTTGGGACTCGCGCTGGAAAAAGAGTTGTATCGAGAATGCCTGCGTGGTGAATGTTTTCGAATGCGGGAAAAACACACGTTCCGAGCTCGGGATGGCGCCCGACAATAATGCTGATTTCCATGCGCAGGTCGCACATTTCTTCCAACACCATGGGAAAGAGAAGTTGCTTTCCTGCAAGATAATCGAGTGCTTCGATCCAGTCCTTTTCACTGGAGAGTCGCCATTGCCCTTTGCCGTCGTAACCGCCAGTAGCTGTTTTAAGAATGGTCGCTTTGCGGTTGCTCAACCAAAAATCCTTCTCACGCTCAAGGTCGGTGCACGATTGAATTTCTCTCCACTCAGCGAGCGGAGCGCATGCGGCAGCAAGTGCCTTTTTTTCAGATATTCGGTTTTGTGCGTATTCCAGAACGCTCACTGACGGCCATAGTTTGCCTGCGTCTTCTTTGTTTTGCAGCACGGTGCGGAGAGCCGCAGTGGGGATGTGCTCGAACTCATAGGTGACACGATCGCAGCGATTGAAAAATGCGTGCAAGGCGTCCACGTCATCAAAACGTGCGCGGGTGACAAACGGAGTTTGCAAAGCAGCGGGGGCATTCTCGGTGGGTTCGAGAATAATTACATCGGCTCCAAGTGCCGTAAGAGCATGCGACAACATCAGCCCCAACTGTCCGGCGCCGAGAATTCCGATGGTTTTGGGGCGCTGTGGCAGGCCGCTCATGGCTTCATTTCTCCCAGCGGAGGGGATGACCGCTTTGTGCTTCCACCTGTGTTGCTTGTTCCAATGCTTCGCTCTCGATGGCTTGCTTGTGCTGTTCAATCCAGCGCGCAATGGGTTCGGATTGGAGTGCAAGAATCTGTAAAGCAAACAAACCGGCATTGCGTGCGCCAGCCGTACCAATGGCGAAGGTTGCCGTTGGAACACCGCCAGGCATTTGAACAATGGAGAGCAGGCTATCGAGTCCTTGGAGTGATTTCGATTGAACCGGCACGCCGAGAACGGGAAGCGCAGTGAGGCTTGCGATCATGCCGGGCAGGTGCGCAGCCCCTCCTGCTCCCGCAACAATAACCTTCAAACCACGAGCTGCAGCAGTGCGGGCGTATTGAAAAAGCCTCTCCGGAGTGCGGTGAGCGCTGACCACTGTGCATTCATATGGCACACCACAATCGTTGAGCACCGCCAGTGTTGCACTCATGGTTTCGTAATCAGACGCACTGCCCATGACCACACCCACAACGGCTGCAGAGTGGGGCGTTCCTACTGAGGTCGAGTGATTGCTTTGAGAGACCATGCTCTTAACCTCCCACCAATGCATTGGGCTCTTCACGCAGACGCCGCTGTGCAAAGTTGTCGGAGTAGCAGCCGCTGAAGCATGAGTCGCACAAGCCGCTGCCTCCTTCGCTTGTCCGCTGCTTCTGCGGAGCCATCTGATGTAATGTATCGATAGATAGATATGCCAGTGAGTCGACCTGCAGTTCTTCGCGCATTTCACTCAGAGACATTTGCTGAGCAAGCAGTTCACGGCGCTTGGGAGTATCGATGCCGTAAAAACAAGGAAACTTCACGGGGGGTGAACCAATCCGCATGTGAACCTCTTTCGCACCAGCTTCACGCAGCAACTCGACAATCCGGCGCGAAGTCGTGCCGCGCACGATACTGTCGTCCACCACAACAAGTCGTTTGCCTTCAATAACGTGACGCAGTGGGCTTAATTTGAGGCGCAGACGAAAATTGCGGATGGTTTGGGTCGGTTCAATAAAAGTGCGTCCGACATAGTGATTGCGGATGAGACCCACGGCATAAGGAAGTTTTGAGGCACGGGCGTATCCCATGGCCATGGGTACACCGGAATCGGGAATGGGGATCACCAGGTCGGCATCAACAGGTGCCTGCGCTGCGAGTTTCTCACCCAGTGTTTCACGAAACAAAAATGTCGACTGTCCCCACAAATAAGAATCTGGTCGGGCAAAGTAGATGTGCTCGAAGACGCAGCGGCGTGGCTCCGATTGTGCCAGCGAACGCACCTGCGGCAGGACGTGCGTGCTGCACTTGCCCGTAGCAAGTTCTATTTCAATCAATTCACCCGGCAGAATGTCGCGTTCGAAACGCGCATTGACCAACTCGAACGAGCAGGTTTCACTTGCCACCACCCAGCACTCGGGCGCGTCTCCGAGGAAAGATTGCGGTTCATGATTGAACTTAGCAAGAGAGAGTGGTCGGTATCCGAGAGCATCCACACAGGCATACAGGTGGGTTTGAGTCATGAGCACAAGAGTAAACGCTCCTTCGAGCAATCCACTGATGTGTTTAAGCTTGGCACCCATGTCTGCACCGGGAGCCTGAGCCAACAGATGCAGGATGATTTCAGTGTCAGCGGTGCCCTGGAAAATTGCACCCCGACGCTCCAGATCCTCGCGCAGTTCAGGCGCGTTAACCAAGTTGCCGTTGTGGGCAAGCGCAACATGCTGGCCATTGACCCGTGCTGCCAAGGGTTGAATATTTGCACGAGCGTCGCCACCCGCGGTGCTGTAGCGCACATGACCCAGTGCAGCTGTTCCGGGTAATCGCGATAGAATATCGGGGCTGAAGATATCAGCCACCAGCCCAACGTCGCGGTGAACCGTGATCTGTCCTTTGTGCAGGGTCGAGAGTCCAGCACTTTCCTGACCGCGATGTTGAAGCGCGAACAGGCCAAGAAAAGCCATGTGGGCTGCTTCTCGATGATGGGTCAGTGCAAAAATTCCACACATGTTCTGTTCACTCGAAAAAGGGTTTGAGAGAGTCGGAACAAGCGCGATGGATTTTGTCCCAAACGCCATGTTCTTCTTTTGTAAGCGCAGCGGGAGCAATCATCTTCCCGATTTCGATGGCTTCGAGATTGCTTTGTTCGACAATTGCAGCAAAGCGTGTGTCCGTTTGCGGCGATGATTGGAGGCTCACAAGCACACCAGTCTGTCCTTCGGCGCAACACTCGTGAAGGCTCATGTTTAAAGCCTTTTCATTCCAAGCAAAGGCAAATCCGCTGCGCGCTGCGAGAGAGAGTACGGTGTTGAGGAGACCACCCACACCCACGTTGGAGCACGCTGCAAGGAGTTGAGCAGAACGCAACAGAGAGAGAGCACTCCAGAGCTTTTGCTCGTGCTCGAAATCAACCTCAGGAACTGGTCCAGCATTAAGCCTGAAGATGTTCCACGCCCACTCAGAGTATTCGAAACGCGAAAGACGCGCGATGTCTTTGTCACGTAGCCAGTAAACCCGAGCGTTGAGGGCATGGTTCTCTTCAATGAGCTCAGTTGCTCTGTCGAGAACTCCAACCATACCCACCATGGGGGTCGGTGGAATAGGGGTTTGTCCGGTCTGGTTGTTGAGACTGACGTTACCGCTCACAATGGGAATACGCATGGTTTTGGCAACCGAGTTGATCCCGTCGATCGCATCTGAGATTTGTCGCATCACTGCAGGTTGGCGAGGGCTGCCGAAGTTGAGGCAATCGGTCATGGCGAGTGGACGTCCACCACTCGCTGCAATCCGGCGCCCGAGCTGCAGTGTGCTTTGAGCCGAGCCATTGAGAGGGTCGATTTCAATCCAGCGCTCTTGGCAGCCAGCCACAAGTGCAATGGCAGGGACTGACTCGGCACGAGGATCTTGTTTCATGTTGAGTGCACAATAGGCATCGTCGAGGCGCACGACTGCCGCAGCAGAACGGCGTGGGGTTTGACAACCTGCCAGAGTGTTGCCCTGAACCGTGGAACAGTAATGACGGGTCAATGGATCTTTTGAGACGTTTGCGGGCAATGCAAACCAGTCTGGCAGAAGTGGGAAAATTTCTTTCCAGGCTTCTGCGAGTGTGGTCTGATTTGATTCAAACAATTGCGCCAGCGTTTGTCGCGTGGGTTCGGGCAAACTGAGTTGCAGTGTTTGTTTCGCAGAGACGCCTCCTGGCGGAGTGGATGATGCACTGCACGGCTGGCTGCGGTTTTCAATCCGGGCATGATCTTTCAAATAAGCACTTCGATCTTGGAGAGGCCAAGTATATTTTGGTGCATTCTCGGTGAGGACATCGACCGGCAATGCGCATGCAACAGTATCGTTGTGGATGCAGATGAACTCACCGGTGTTGTTGACGGAACCAATGATTGCCGCTGCAACCTGATGCTTTTTGCAGAGCTCGAGCACAGCCTGTGCTTTTTCCGGAGTCACAGCACAAAGCATCCGCTCCTGTGACTCTGAGAGAAGATATTCATATGCTTTTAAACGCGCGGTGCGGGCAGGAATTAAATTCAAGTCAAGTGCAACACCACAGCCGGAGCGTCCGGCCATTTCAACGCCGCTGGATGTGAGGCCTGCGGCTCCCATGTCCTGCAAACCGACGCAGAGTTTTTGGTCGAGTAGCTCGAGAGTCACCTCAAGCAGTTTCTTCTCGGCAAAAGGGTCGCCCACTTGCACTGTGGGTTTGAGGGTTGCGGAAGAGTCGTCAAAAGTGTCCGAGCTCATCGTTGCACCGTGTACACCGTCACGTCCTGTTGCGCTGCCGAAATAGAGAAGCAGGTTGGCGCCGTCCGGAAATAGCTCTTCACGCTTGGCGTGTGTCAGAGCAGTTCCGGGAATCAAGCCACTCGGCTTTTGGGTACCCGTCGGGGTGTTCTCGTTTTGTAGCTTGCCGCGGAAGATGCCGTCGGCTTTCACCAGTCCGGCTGTGAATGCATTAACAAGGATATTCTTGCTGTAGCCAGAATGGAATCGGGTTTGCCCACCCACAGTGGGTACGCCCACGGAGTTTCCATAATCGCCAATCCCACGCACGGTGTGTTTGAGAAGGTGAGCATTGTATTCGCCCTCGCCGTAGCGCAAGCAATTGAGATTTGCGACTGGCCTAGCACCCATGCAGAATACATCGCGCAAAATTCCGCCCACGCCTGTGGCTGCGCCTTGGTAGGGCTCTATGTAACTGGGGTGGTTGTGGCTCTCCATTTTGAAAGCAAGACCCACTCCAGGTGCGATTTCGACGATACCGGCATTTTCACCGGGTCCCTGAAGAACCCAGCTTTCCTGTGTGTGGAATCGCGCCAGGTGGACGCGTGAAGATTTGTAGGAGCAATGTTCACTCCACAGAGCACCCGCAACAGCAATTTCTTCGAGCGAAGGGGCGCGTTTCAGGCATTCTTTGAGGCGCGCGAATTCTTCGGCCGAAAGTCCGAAGCCCTGAGCCAATTCGCGCCATTTTTTATCATCAGCAGATTCGTGAGCGACTGTCATGGACGGTGGTTCCTCGGAGTCGATGTTCAACGGTTTTTTTCTTTGTGAGTGCTCCGCCAGATCGCCAGCGGACTGCCGGTGCGCACAACAATTCCGAGATGCCGCGCCAGCGCATCGAGCATGTAAAGCCCATCGGTTGCTCCCAGGAGTGGATCACTCGCACGCTCGGGATGAGGCATCATGCCGACGATGTTGCCCTCGGGATTGGTGATACCTGCGATGCTCTCAAAGCTGCCTAGCAGATTGTGCGTGTAGCGAAACAGGATGTTGTACGCATCGTTCTTGCGGGGTGCGACGAAATTTCCCATGCCACAGGAGATGGGCAGGTTCAGGAGGCGTCCACTTTCCACGATGCTTGGGCTCCAGGGTGAGACGACCTGGGTTTCCACGTGGACAGTGACAAACTCATGGACGTGCTGACGCACAATGTTGGGCGCTAACGCGCCAGGCAGCAATCCGGACTCACACAGGATCTGGAAGCCATTGCAGATTCCCAGAACGGCGACGCCACGGCTCGCTTGAAGGCGCACCCAATCCATCAGAGGCGACCGTGCCGCAAGTGCGCCAGCACGGAGATAGTCACCAAATGAAAACCCCCCGGGCAACACGATCACGGAGGTGTCGCCAGGGGGGAGTCGTTCTACGTCGTCGCGCGAGCGCACAAGCTGGACGTCGAGTTCAAGGTTCCTCGACAACCATCGCACGGTGTCGTGGTCGCAGTTGGTTCCGGGAAATTGAACTATGGCAGCAGTTCTTCTGGTCATTGAATGACCTCCACCTCAATGGATTCCATGACCTCATTGCGGAGCACAGATGAGACATAACGTAACAGAGCGTCTTTTTCATCAGGCTGGGGCAGACTGATGGTAAACACTTTTGAACGCTTGAGACGTGCTTGCAGTCCCTGGTTCGCCATGTGTTCTTCGATCGTCTTGGCCTCAGTATCCAAGACATCGGTGTGAAGTGCCACGGTCACTTTGTAGGTCGTCTGGAGTGCTGGCACGGAACTGGTGCAGACCTGCCCTGAATGTATGCGAGTGACTTCTTCCGGGGTGGTTCCGAACACCTGCAGGAATCGAGCTGGCGTATGAGCCATGAAGCGGTCGAGGTTAAACAAACCTTTCAGCGTTTCGCGGCCGAGCAATTCGACCACAGCTGAGTGACCTTCGAGTGCACACAGGAAGGCATCTGCAGATTGGTTTTCCCGCGCAGCTTGAGCACTCAGAGGAAGAGCAATTCTCTGCACGAGTTCGTATGCCTCCGTGCGGTTCATGCCTGCGTTGGTGAGTTGTGTGAGAACGCTTTGGCTCGCCCAAAGTCCGCCAAGCCGATCGAGATTGCGCTTCATGACATCCGGCTGAACGACCATCTGCTCGATCAGCTGAGCGCAGCGCGCTGTCATGAAGTCGAGTGTGACAAACAGGTCAGGCAGCGCCATGCGTTCAACGCTGCTGTGTGAAATGTCGCGCTCGTGCCAGAGGCTGGTATTCTGTGAAAGCATGTTGACGTAGCCACGCACTGCTCGTGCGAGGCCGCAGAGATTTTCAGCAAGCACAGGATTCTTCTTGTGCGGCATGGCTGAACTGCCCTTTTGCTTTGAGCCAAAAGGCTCAAGCACTTCTTGGAGCTCAGTGCGCGCCCAGTGCCGCATGTTGGTTGCAAAACGGTCGATGGCATTGGCGAGATTTTCGCAGGCGTGCGCAGCGACAAGAATACGGTCGCGTGGAATCACCTGGGTCGCGATAGGCTCAGCGCGCAAGCCAAGTTTGCCGAGCACATGGCTCTCGTATTCAGGCGTGAGCTGTGAATACTGCCCAACAGCGCCGGAGAGTTTTCCGGTGCGGCAGATTTTTTGAGCTTCAATCAATGCGAGATGCGCGCGCTGGAATTCTTCAAAGTGTCCTGCAAGCACTTGCCCGAACGACAGTGGCTCCGCATGAATTCCGTGCGTGCGTCCCATGATGGGTGTCTGGACGTAGGCGAATGCTTTCTTCGCCAAGTCGACACGAAGCTGTCTGAGGGGGCGCGAGAGCAGCTCCAGAGACTCGCAAACGCGCAGGCTAAGTGCAGTGTCGAGCACGTCAGAGCTCGTTAGTCCTTGGTGCAGCCAGCGGCCAAAATCACCCATTGCGGCGCCCACTTCAGCAACGTAGGCAATCACATCGTGTCCAGTTTCCTGTTCGCGACGCGCGTAGTCTTCGCTTCCTGTTGTGCGGATTGCGTTGTCGAAGGCGTTCAGAACAGAGGGATTCAGGCCGCGCCTTTCGACCAGGCCTTCGAGGTGAGCTCGTTCGACACGTGACCAAGAGGCGTATTTTGCCTCCTCAGACCACAGTTGGGACATCACCGGGCGGCTGTAACGCGCAATCATAGGGTCACCTCACGAGTAGGGGCAATTTCGGGTGAGAGTCATACTTTTGCGAAACGCCCCTCTCATAGTCCGTAATCCATAAATATGACAAGCCCCTGGGAAAGCGTGGGGCGAGAATCGTGGTGGGGTGGTGTCAGCCTTTTCGACACGGCCCTGCAGACCCATCTAAAGTTGCCACTGCGCACTCCGATACAGCTTTGAATAGTGAAATTCCCGAAAACACTGTGTTCGGGAGCTTCCGTGAGCTTGGGAGAACAGAGGATACCGATGGCTTTGAAGAAGCAAAATCCGGTAAATCAGGATGTTGAGGATTCAATTGACTACCTCAACCTGCTGGTGACTTCTGGGCTGGCGCTGGGCGAGGTGGCCGATTCCGATGAGTTACTCAATATGATGGCCGAAACGGCCATGAACATGGGCAACTGCGAGGGCTGCACGGTCTACGAAGCAGACGAAGGGCTGCTGAGGTTCCGCCTCACCCGCAACCGGGTTTTGGAATCGCGCGGAGTTAAGGCACCTCTTAAAAACTACACAGTTCCAATTGACCTGAAAACAGCTGCAGGCTTTGTGGCGACATCCAAAAAGCCGCTCAACATTCCTGACGTGTACAATCTGCCCCCGGAATCGCCGTTTTCCTTTAACCCATCGTTTGATGTGATGACCAACTATCGCAGTCGGTCGATGTTGGTGATTCCCATGTGTGACTCACGTGGTAATGTGCTCGGCGTGCTGCAGCTCATCAACCACTTGGTGGGTGAAAACTTCAGCGGCGATGTGACTCCATTTCCGCAGCGGGTTGAAGCTTATTTGAAGGCACTTTCGAGCCAGTGCGGCGTAGTGATGCGCAATATCCGTATGGCGGAAGAGCTGAAGAAATCGCGCATCGAGACTGTTAAAAAGTTCGTGAAGGCCTCCGAGTATCACGACACAGACACGGGCGGTCACATCGAGCGTATGAGCCGCTACAGCGTGTTGTTGTACCGTGAGTTGGGATTCGATGACTCCTCCTGTGAGGTGATGCGACTGGCGTCGATGCTTCACGATGTTGGCAAGATCTCCACGCCTGATGCCGTTTTGAAGAAACCTGGTCGACTTACGCCCGAAGAATTTGAAATCATGAAATTGCACACGGTGAAGGGATATGAGGTGCTTAGGGGCGCGGATTCACCCTTCCTCGATATGGGCGCGACTATTGCGTACACACACCATGAAAAGTGGGACGGCTCGGGCTATCCGCGTAAACTCAAGGGCGAAGACATTCCACCAGAGGGTCGGGTCGTGGCTCTCGCTGATGTGTTTGATGCGCTGTGCTCGCGGCGTGTTTACAAAGAATCATGGCCCATTGATAAGGTTTTCGAAGAACTGAGAAACTGCAGTGGCAGTCATTTTGATCCGCAGATTGTTGAAATATTTTTTGATAATCTGGATGAAATACTCGAGATCAAAGCGCAGTTCCCCGCAAGTGATCCGCCTACAACCGCGGTGCCTAGCCCCGCAGCGAAAGTCGAGGCGCAAACCGAGACCACAGCAGCTCCTGCAAGCGAAGTTCAGGCCGAAATCAAGAAGGCGTCTTGACAATCGACGCGAGACCACTTACCCTATTATGAACATTTTTCATCGCGGGGTTGGCTTATGTCGTTCGCTGGAAAGAGCGATCTCAGACTCGAGGCAGGAAAGACTGCCGACCTCCATGGTATATTTTTAGAAAACCCGCGTTGAGCGGGTTTTTTTTTGGCCTGATTTCGTCACCGTCTGGGGAGATTGTTGCGCATGAGTTCTTACATGAAAGTGTCATCGTACGAAGGTCGCAAAGGTGAGATTCGCAAAGTTGTTCTTCTCTATTCTGGCGGTCTTGACACCAGCGTCATGCTCAAATGGATTCAAGATGAATATCAGGCTGAAGTGATCGCTTTGACCATTGATATCGGTCAGCAAGCTGACAACCTCGAAGAGATCCGCCAGAAGGCACTGCGCCTGGGTGCAGTGAAGGCTGTTGTTGTTGATGCCAAGAATGAGTTTGCATACGAATACCTCGCCAAGGGCATCAAGGCGAATGCTCGCTATCAAGGTGATTACCACCTCGCCACACCACTCGGACGTCCGCTTCTGGCCAAACTTGCAGTTGATGTTGCGCGAGCCGAAGGCTGCGACTGCATTGCCCATGGTTGCACGGGTAAAGGGAACGACCAGGTGCGGCTCGAGGGCAGCATTCTCACGCTCGCACCCGAAATGAAAATCATTGCACCTGTGCGCGAATGGGGCATGGGTCGCGATGAGGAGCTCGAATACGCCCGCAAGAACAACATCCCAGTGAAGCAAACAGTCGATTCTCCCTACAGCTACGATGACAACATGTGGGGAATCTCGGCAGAGGGCGGAGAAATCGAGAACCCTGCTCTGGTTCCCCCGCTCAAAAATATTCTCCAAATCTGTAAGCCCATCGAAGAGACACCCAATGATGCTGTGACGGTCACGTTGGGCTTCCTGAAGGGGTTGCCCGTGCAGCTCAACGGCCAGGATCTCGGTTTGGTCGCTCTTATTGCTCAACTCAACGAATTGGGTGCCTCGCATGGTGTCGGTGTGACGCATCACATTGAAGATCGTGTTGTTGGTTTGAAAGTGCGTGGCATCTACGAGGCGCCGGCTGCAAGCGTTATTGTGCGTGCGCACGAGACTCTCGAAAAATACGTGTGCACCCGCCAGGAAAACGAATTCAAAACCATTGTTGACCAAAAGTGGGGCTATCTCTGCTACGGCGCGCAGTGGTACGAACCCCTGATGCACAACCTCAATACATACATTGATGCTGTCAACGAGAAGGTGACTGGAACCGTAACTCTGCGTCTGTTCAAGGGACGCGCAGAGCCTGTAGCTGTGGAAACACCCAACAGTCTATTCGACGAAAAACTTGCGACCTTCATGAAGAGTAATGCATTTAATCAGAATGCATCTGCTGCGTTCACGGAAATCTACACAATGCAAATGCGTATGGCTCGCGAGACCGAGCGCTATGCGCTGATTTCAATTGGCAGCATGGAACAGAAGCAGCGATTCTTGCCTTTGGTTTCTAAACTTGCAGAAAGTGGTTTTGTTCTTTTCGCAACTGAAGGAACACACGCTGTGTTGCAGAAAGCAGGCGTGCCTGCTGTGTGTGTCTACAAGGTCTCTGATGCAAACAGAAAGCCCAACCTGCTCGATCTCCTGAAGCAGAACCGCTTCGACCTGATCGTTAATGTGATGAGTCCGGAAAATAATACAGTTGAAGTGCGCGATGGAACTGAAATTAGAAAGTGGAGCGTCATCAACGGCGTTCAGCTTGTCAGCGAGTACGATGTGCTTATGAATATCTGTGAACGCTTCAAGAATCAGGTTCGTAAGCCAGCTGCAGTTCGCGGTGAGCATCATAAGCCAGCGCTTGTGAACGGAGTTTGAAAATGCAGTGGATGCCTTTGGCTGCGCTCAAGCAGAAGATTTTGGGCGCTGGCGGTTTCGTTAACGCCCATGCGCACTTCGATCGTGCTTATTCCGTCACGCCTGCTGATCTTCCTGGTGCAAATGCAACAGTTGAACGGGCGCTGCAGGAGAAGTGGCAGTTGGTTGATGCGTGGAAACGCTCAACCTCCGAAGACGATTACTTCTCGCACATGACCTCAGCGCTGCGTGGGCAACAAGAATTTGGTGTGCGCACCGCGCTGACTTTTGTAGACTGCGATCCGGTCGCAGGAACGCGCGCTTTGAGTGCTGCCATGCGTGCCAAGGAGTATGCTGCAACACAGCTGCAGATGAGGCTCCTCTTAGCTTGTCAGACCCTCAAGGGCGTTCTTCACCCGGAGGCGCGTCGCTATTTTGAAATGGCGCTCGAGAAGGTAGATGTGATTGGAGGTTTGCCCGGCGCAGACAAGGGGCGTGAGGAAGAGCATCTCGATGTTCTTCTCGCAGCAGCGAAATCCAGCAAAAAGCGCGTTCATGTTCACGTTGATCAAAACAACGATCCGGCCGAGCGCGAGACCGAACAGTTGGCACGCGCAGTCATACGGCATGGCCTTGAAGGCCAAGTGACTGCCGTTCATGGCATTAGCATTGCCTGTCAGACCAAGGCTTATCGCCAAGATCTCTACAAGCTCTGTCGTGACGCCGGCTTGAGCTTTGTGGCGTGTCCCGGCGCGTGGCTCGATGCGCGCCGCAATGAAACCCTCACCCCCACGCACAATGCTGTCACTCCCATCGATGAAATGATCCCTGCGGGTTTGTGTGTGGCTCTTGGCTCGGACAACATCTCCGACATCTACAAACCGTTTGCCGACGGTGACATGATGACCGAGTTGCGCATGCTGCTTGAGTCAACCCATTTCTACGACACGCAGGAACTGGTGCGTATTGCCACCGACAATGGTCGCAGGGTGTTGGGTCTCGACTAAAATGTACAACCCGCTTCTCAGTTATGAAGACAACCTGCGCCAGGGACCCTCACCGGAGTGGAATGCGGAAGGAGTTTTTCCGCGCATCCACTTCACCGACAAACCGAAGTTTTCCTGCCTTGGGATTCCACTTCATTTGCCATTGGGGATGCCTGCAGGTCCGCTTTTGTCGGCTGCTTATGTGAAGGTTGCGTTGGAGGCTGGCTTCAGTATGCCTGTGTACAAAACTGTGCGCAGTGCTGCTTGGAAGAGTCATCCCTGGCCAAATGTGTTGAGCGTTGAGAAATTATCCGACGCATCACCTCGCGTGCGTCCGCTGGCGCAGGTTATCCCGCTGTCGAAAAATGTTTTGGGCGAGCAACTAAAAAACGGACGACTCAGCATCACCAACGCTTTTGGGGTTCCGAGTGCTGCTCCTGAACAATGGTCGAAAGACTTTTCATCGTTGCCGGACTTTGCATTTTCAGCGGGAGCTATGAGTGTTTTGAGCTTTCAGGGTTCGCGCCGGAACGGGCAGGGCTGGAAAGAGTTTCTCGATGACACAACTCTCTGTGCCCGTTTGGCCGCAGAAGCGGTTTCCGCTCGGGGTGGAAAGCTCCTCGAAATGAACGTGAGCTGTCCGAATGAATCGGGTGCTCCCATTTACACAGATCTCAAGGCTCTGACTGAAGCTCTGGATGCCGCCGCATTGGCTCTTCAGGACTTCCCTGCGTTGCGCCTGATTGTAAAGCTCGGACAGCTCGAGCCCGAGGCGGTGTTGGCAGTGGTCGAACGCGTGGCTCAGCGCGCACATGGCATATCGGCAATCAACACTCTCAGTGCAAACATTGTTGATTCAAACGGTCAGCGCGCACTCGGTTCAGGAGCAGAGCATGGTGGTATCTGTGGTGATGTCATTCGAGATGCTGCGTTAAGCTCTATGCGAAATCTGAGCAGGGCTCGCCAGGCTCTTGGTCTCGACAAAAATGAATTTGCTCTTGTTGGAGTGGGTGGTTGCTTTACTGCTTCTCATGTTTTTGATTTTCTTGAGGCGGGCGCCGACGTTGTTCACGCGGCAACCGGTGCTATGTGGAACCTCCAGTTTGCATCCGAGTGTGCGCGCAATTTTGGGGTGAGTTTTTCGGATGGGGAAAAACAATGATGAATACGATTCATGATGAAGCGATCCATGGGATTGTCGATCTTTTCTTTGCAGACCAAATCATCAAGGTTGATTCCTCCAGCCCTTTTCTTCTTTCAAGTGGTGCGAGAGCGCCCATTTACCTTGATCACCGCCGCGCATTTACCCGTCCCAAATTGCGCCAGCTTTTGGTCAAGACCTGGGCTGTAAAGCTGGAATCTGCCCTCAAGGAAATGAACGTGCGGCCTGCAGATGTGGTCTGTGTTGGAACCGCGACTGCGGGAATCGCGCCAGCTATGGCATTGGCCACGCATTGGAATGCTCCATTCCTTTACGTTCGGCAGAAGCCCAAAGGGCATGGTCTGCAGCAGATGGTGGAAGGGGCTTTCGATCCGGCGGCGCCGCATTTGGTTATCGATGACATGCTTACAACCGGGCAAAGTCTTTTGAAGTCTGTTGAGGTTCTGCAGCATCTCAATACCCGACTTGTCGGTGCAACGACTCTGACCTCGCATTCCCTTGTCAGTGCGCATCGAAAATTTCAGAACTTGAACCTGCCGTTCGTGAATCTCCTGACCACTTCGGATATCCTGCTCGTTGCCCAGAGTCTTGGGCTGATTTCACAGGCTGATGTCCGCACGGTCATGGCCTGGCTGGAAACGCTCAGCATGGCCAACGATTCGCTCGATTGAGGAACCCAATATGTTTTTAATTGGATTTGATGTGGGTGGCACTAAAATTGAAGCCACCTTGTTTCGGCTCTCCGATAAGCCAAACCCGTCAGGAAAAAGTGGGACTTTTGAGTGTGCTCATCCCTCGCGCGGCGTGTTGCACGGAGAAACGCTTGCGAGGCTGCGCGAACCGACTGAGCGTCACAAAGGATACGATGCGATTGTTGAAAAAATGGCTCGCCTGATCGTGGAAACCTGCGCAAAGGCGCAGGTGCCGATGGCCGAGCTTCATGGTGTTGGGCTGGGCTTGCCGGGCTCAATTGACCCTGTTTCGTTGAAGATGCTCAACGGAAATACCATGGTTCTGATTGGCCGCGATTTGGTGGGCGACATTCGCAGCAAAGCGAATCTTCCGGAAAAAACACCGATGCGCGCAGAAAATGATGCCAACTGCTTTGCTCTTGCTGAGGCGCTGTGCGGTGCCGGGTTGTTGCATGCACAGAAGTCAGGAATTCCAGTGCACTCGCATGTTGCGGTGGGTGTCATTCTGGGAACCGGCTGCGGCGGCGGAATTGTTATCCAAGGCAGAACCTTGCAAGGAGCTCGCGGCGGCGGCGGCGAGCTCGGTCATACAATTCTCTACAAAGAAGGACATCAATGCTACTGCGGACAATCGGGTTGTGCAGAGCAGTATCTCTCGGGTCCTGCACTCGAGTCACTGATGGCAACCCGCCACTACAGTCAGCTGGGTGCAGCTCCTCTCAGTGCAAAAGAAATTTTTGAAAAGGCAGATGCGGGTGACCCGGCTGCACTGGCTGTTTTGATTAAGTACAGAAATGATTTGGGTCGTTTCCTGGGGAGCCTCACATCGATCTTCGACCCTCACTATTTTGTGTTGGGGGGAGGGTTGAGCTTGCAGCCCGCAATTTACCAGAACCTCTCTGCAACACTCGCCAACCATACGTTTTTATCCGACAGTCACATTCCCGTTTATCAGCATCAACTGGGCGATTCTGCAGGAGGATTGGGGGCAGCCCTGTTATCCCTTTAAGAGTCCTCAAGTCGCTGGTTGTTTTGCCGATTCCCTCCCTCGGACATAACCGCACGGGAGCGTTTGCATGGCCGAAAAAGGGCCGCAGAAGGAAGACGCGACGGCTGCAAAGCGCGTTCTTCTGATTAGCAAAAAGAACTCAAATGGAGCGCTGTATCGGCGTGCGTTGGAAGCGGCAGAGCTTGAGGTCGAGTGTGTTGATACGCTCGTAGACGTTGAAGAGCTTCTCGCCGAACGTCCTGCAAAGGTTCTCGTGCATGCGCTCGAGGGTTTTGAGCGGAATCAGACTACTCAGTTTCATTTTCGTTTTTGCGCGACTCCCATTGCGGCACAGATGCATCGGTTCATGATTTATCGTGGAACCAACATGCGCGCAGTGGCCTTCTCGCTCGATCTTGGAATGCAAAAGGCCATCTCGCAGGAGCGTGCGGCACACACGCTCGGTTATGCTGTTCGAATGTGTCTCGAGGCAGGTCAAAACCGCGATGCCTTGCAGGAGCAGGGCCTGGGGATTGCGACCTCTGGGCGCCGCGAGCTGACTCCAGATGAAATCAATTTGGTTGAGAAGGTTTTTCGAGCGTTTCCTAACGACCCACTCATCCGTGTCGCTCAGGCGCGCATTTTGGCAGCGCGCGGCGAGTACTCCGTTGCGGTTGAGTTGAGTCGCCGAACTCTGCTGGCAGAACCATACAACGTCCGAGCCATGACCGTTCTTGGAGAAATCGAAGCCAAAGTCGGGCAACTCGACCTCGCACTGAAGCTGCTCAAAAAGGCCGAAGAACTCTCGGGTGGAAATCCGGAACGTCTCGCGGCACTCGCCGATGTGTCTGTGCAGCTTGGGCTTTACAGCGATGCAAAAAATTACCTGCTCACCGGACTTCGGCTTTTTCCTGAATCCACCCCATTGCGGCGTGAAATGGTCAAGATTCCACTTGAGGCTGCGGAGTTCAAAGAGGTTCTTGAGTTAATGGTGGGTTCATTGAGTGGCGACGATTTGGCCGTGTTTGCAGGTGATGCCTCCAAGCCACTCGTGCTCATGCAGAAGTATGCTGTGCTTTTGGATTTTGTGAATGTCGGTGTTGAACTTCTTCCCGAGAAATCCCACAAATGTGCCTTCCTCCTTAAGGTGGCGCAAGAACTTAAAGACATGGGTGCGAAGACGGAAGCCGTTGCCCAGCTGCGCCGTTGTTTGACACTCGACCCCAAGTTCCCTGGCGCGGGTGACCTGCTCATTAAAATCCAGACAAATCTTGCCGCCTGAGAAATCTTTCCCCAACTTTTTACTCTTTTGACTGAACATGCAGTCCTTGCGCGGAAAAATTGAGCGCACCCTGTCAGAATCAATCTGAAGAGGGGAACGCATGGGAGTTCGGGTCAACACGGGGTCTGGAATCGATCCTGGCTTGGTCAATAAATTGGTCGAGCTTGAACGCCAGCCCATTAAACAACTTGAAACACGCAAGAAGACTCTCGAAGAGGACAGAAAAGCCTTTCGAGAGTTCACTCAGCTTGTTTCAACACTCGGACAGTCGCTCAACAGTCTGCGCAATCCATCCGACTTCCGCAAACTCAAAGTTGATAGCAGCAATCCAGATATCATCGATGGCACAGTGACCAATGCGGCCATGCCCGGCAGTTACGAACTCGAAGTGCGGCATCTTGCGAAAACACAGAAGTTGTTGGCTGAAGGATTCCCTGACAAGGATTCAACCCCGGTTGGCTTCGGATACATGACCATTGAGCTCGACGATGGCACGACGTTCGACGTGGATATCGATCCTGACGCATCGACTCTTCAAGATGTTGCAAAGCAAATCAATGATGCCAATGCCGGATGTAAAGCTCTCATTCTCAATACAAAAGAGAACCTCGAAGATCCTGAAGCTGATAGTTACCGGCTGATTGTGATTTCGGAGAAATCCGGAAAAGCAGGAAAGGTCTTTATTGATCCAGATACGACTTATCTGGAGTTCAAGGAACAAATGACGGGGCGAAATCTGGAGATGCTCTTTGAAGACGTGCTTGTTTTTGATGAAGACAACACAATCGAGGAACTTCTGCCTGGGCTTGTGATTAACGCCAAGCGCAGTGAGCCTGGAACAAAAGTGACGCTGAAAATCGATTTCGATGTGGATCAAACCTTGGAGTCGATTAACGGATTCGTTGATTCTTACAACAAGGTTTCCGAATTCATCGACAAACAATTTCAGATTGACCCGCAGACCAACAAAGCAGGAACTTTGTCAAAAGACTCAACACTGAAACAGCTGCAGCGTGGCTTGCAGTCGGCGCTTCAGTACCAAGGTAACGGCAAATATCGAAACCTGGCGCAGGTTGGGATTACCACCGACCCAAAAACCGGGACACTGAAAATTGACGCAGCTAAAGTGAAGCAAGCGTTGTCCGAAGACTACCAAGGTGTTGCTGAGCTCTTTGTTCAATCTGACAGGGGAGCAGGCTTTGGCACTCGAATGAGCGACACAGTCCGAAATGCTCAGAATCAGCAGTTCGGTGTGTTGGCCTCCAAGGAGCGGGAATACAAGCGCACTTTGGAATCATTCGATGACGATATCGTTCGCAAAGAGCGCGCTGCTGCGCAACGTGCAGAAGGTATCAAGCGAAAGTTTGCGGCTTTGGAAGGATTGATAAACGGGATGAACTCACAAGGGCAGGCTTTGGCGGCTCGTCTGGGAGTTCAGTCGGGGCCGATGCCAGGGCTGAGCTGATGCACCGGAAGTAGTGGACTGGCAAGTGCAGGGAGAGTAGGCGTTTATGCAGAATAACCCGTATCGAGCGTATCAGAAAACTCAGGTGACGACCGCAAAACCTGAGAAGATTTTGTTGATGCTCTACGAGGGCGCCATCAAGTTTACCAAGCTGGCGATTCTCCGTATGCGTGAGAAAAACTTGTCCGAAAAAGGCAAGTACATTAGCAAGACACTCGCAATTGTCTCAGAGCTGATGAACACCCTCGACCACGAAAAAGGCGGGCAGATAGCTGCCGACCTCGAGAACCTCTACATGTTCATGATGGACAAACTCATTGAAGCCAACATGAACAATCGCGTTGAGGAGCTCGAAGTTGTCGAGCGTCTGCTCACGACGCTGTATACGGCTTGGCAAGATGTGGTGAACAATCCTCGCCCGGATGGCGTGCCAAGCCCAACCCTGCAGCCCGAACTGAACGCTCTGTACCAGCAGGCTCAAGCGTTGCCGAAGGCGCGCTGATAGAGCTTTTGGGATTTCAATGTAGACAAAGCTCCCGGTATTAATCCAAAAACGCTCAATTTTCGCATGGTAACTGCCGATAGTAATACAATGGTAGAGGGTGACTATGCGAAAATTTTTGAATTTCAATCGAAATAAAAACAATTCGCGGGCTTGGACACACTTCGCAGCGGCGGTTTCTATTTTTGGTTGTGTCGCCGGCATCGGCGCTTTGCCAGCTTGTTCGAACAGTCTGAAGGTGAGCTCTCAGGCTGGTCCAACCTCGGTTGTTCCCATGGCTCCCAGTGGATCGATTGATTTCAGACCCTTAGGCCTCGAGGGAATAAGCCTCGACATTGACGTGTTGGCTCTGAGCTATACCGAGAAAAACAAAGGCTTGATTGTGTTGGGCAACAAAAGCGCGATTGGCCTCGATTTGGATCAAGAGGCAGGAGCACCCACGATTTTTACGCCTTCACTTCAACCCGCCGACTCTGATGCAAAAGTCTACCCGTTCGGAAGAAATGATTATTGGGCTCTAACGCCCACCAAAGTTGCTCATGTGGTCGAAAAATCCGACGGAGGCGAGGTTGTCTCGCGTGCGGATGTGAATTTCGGAGGTGAGCCGCAGGTTCTGGCCGTGAGTAAGACCGTGATATTGGTTCGGGTTGGACAAGTGTATAAGGTGCTCCGAAATCAGGGAAGATTTGAGTTCATTTATGATGGCGCGCTCGACTACAAAGGCCGCACAGCACCACTCAGCAAGGTGATTGGAGCAGGCCTCGTTGGAGAAAGCGGATTTTGGATTTCCGATGGCGAGCGGGTAGTGAGCTTCATTGTTAGGGCACCCAATCAGGCACCAGAAATTATAGCACAAAAGTTCAAAACAGCGGGGCTGGGCGATGCTTCTCTCGTGGCACTTCTCGTCGCGGAAAAAGATGGGAAACTCTTGCTCCAAGGTTCAGGTCTAGCCTACCGCGCTGCTGGAAAAGTCTTTCTGCGCACGGGTAACCTCGATGGAGCAACTGCAACCAGCGATGTTATATCCGACCCGGCTGTAGCCGATCTCATCAAGAACAATTGCGTTGGTTGCCACGGTGACAATGCAGCAAACGGATTTAAGGGTGCACTCAAGGTTTCGGCTTGGACGGCCTCTGCAAATAAAATTAAGGGATTCCTGGAGGCTAATACCATGCCCCCGGGAGGAACCGCGCTTGAGACTCGCCAGAGGCTCGCGCAATTCCTAAAGTCAGTGAGTGGTGTGGAAGCGACTATCGCGGCGCCCACTGCCGTTCCCACGACAGTGGCAACACCGGATCTGACCAAAGTGAATGAATTTAATAACACCTACAGAGCAATCATACGCACCAACTGCGTGAACTCCTGCCATGACCATGTTTTCGACGAAGCTAACGATGTGACCTTCGATGATGTGAAGCGTAATGCTGTTGGCATGAAAGGACGCCTCGACAGCACCGGCCCCAATCGAATGCCGCGGGCGCCTGTAAATATCCCAGCAGCCGTCAGAACAAACCTTTCCAATTGGCTGGGAACTCTCAATCCCTGAACCTTCTTCGGGTCGTTGTTCGAGTGTTTATTTGCAGCCTGAACGCCCCGTCTGGTTTTCATCGGACGGGGTTTTCGTTTGTCCTTCACAAGAAATACACAACAAAAAAGAGCAGCGGCACGAATGCCGCTGCTCCATGCGAGGTCAAAGAGATCCTGACGTTTGTCAGGATTTCGGGAAGACCAAGCGGTTGCGCCCTAGGTCTTCGATCACCTTGGTTTTGCCCGTGGCTTCCGCGATAATCTGGGCTACACCAATGCGCTGAACGTCTTTGCCAACACTGCCGGCACCCACAGAGCCGCCCTGTGCGGTCAGCACTGAGCCTGCTGCGAAGGCTGCGGCCTCCGCATTTGTATCGCGCAGGCTGGTGGGAGCCAAGAAACTACTTCTGTAGCGGCTGAACTTGGGGCCGCCCACGAAGGTCACTGTGCTGAGAACACCACTGTCACCCATTCCTAAGCTGCGCGAGAGCTCTGACTCTACCTGAATCACATAGCTCTTCTGGGCTCGCTTTAGCGCCTTGATGAGCATGTGCAGACCAATGGCGGTTTGCTGGATGGCGTCCACGGCGTTGAGCGTCGAGTCGTTACCGATATCCATGTTGTTGCCATTGAGGTCGATGGTGTTCACGCCGATGGCGAAGTTATTGAACAGACCCGTCGCAGCAGCACGACCCGCAAGCCTGAAGTACGCAATAGTTCCAGCCGTGCGTCCGTTGGCTGTGGAGTTGGTGGAGGTCCAAGCCTGGCTCTCCATGGGTTCCACCTCCCTGAAGGACGCAACCCGTGTGCGCAAGTCGATGATGCTTGCGCGCACTCGCTCACGAATTTGCGCTGCCTCGCGTGCGCGTGGGCCTGCCAGACTATCAAATGTTGCAGCGAGGTTGGCTGTTTCGCTTTTCTTCACATAGGCATCTGCGGTGAGCGAAGAAATCCCTTGATTAAATGAAGCTGCAGTAACACCTATTGCCGCGTTACCCGCTACGCTCGAGATGATTCTGTTTCGCGCTCCGAGAGCAACAACACCCATGGGGCTCGTGAGAATTCCCTGATTCTCAAGAAGGTAGTTGATGCACCCTAAGCCCATGGCACCTGGGTTATTGTCGAAGTTGATGTTGAAGGTCTGTTGGTTGTGCTGGGTGATTCCTCCGAGACCCGTGCTACCAAAGACATGATAGTCGGCAAGCATTTCATTGCGCTCTGCTTCGGTCGCAAGTTCAGCCGCAGTGCCTGCAATCACGTTCATTGCACCAGGGGCGAGGCCGTCCATGGTGCCGAAGTGAATCATGTTTGATACATATTCATTAAGCGATGCTTCCATATGCTTTTGGCGTGTTGCTCGACGATCAAAGCCAGCTCCTTGGAGGAAATTTCCTGCTGCAGGAACTTTGTTCATGATTGAGTTGTTGCCAATCTTCATGAAGTAGTTACCATTCATGCCCATGTAAAACTTCACGTTCACGAACACGACATCGTTGCTTGTGGTTTGGGCAAGTGCCGCGAACACCCGATCACTTTCAGGGCCACCCTGCAAAGCGCGCAACATATTCTGAACAGCATCTATGCTGCGGTAGTGCTTCGGATTCAAAATCTCACTTGGATCGAATTTGAGGAGTGTGGCACCCACACCTCCCATCATCATCAACCGCATCGCGTCTCGTCTGTTCAACTTATTCATTTTCATATCGTCTGACCTCATGCTCATTCACGTTTGGTTAATCTGTTTTTTATTAACGCTCAGATTTCAGGAACAGCCACGAGCCAAGGAAACTCGCGAGAGCAACACGACTGTTCAGGTTTTTTTCGTCTGCAGTCGCACCTTTGTCGCACTCGGCAGCCATTCTTTCAGGAATCGTTTTGCCGTCGACCACGATGCTCAGTTGCGCTTGGCCCATAGCTGGAACACAGCGCATCATTAAAGCGCGTGCTGCCTCAGGAGTGCGGCAATAAGCTTTCGATGTGGCAGCGCTCACGTCTGAGTTGTGCGCAACGATTTCGGCAACGAGTGTCGCCGCATTGAGGTATGTCGCTGTTGCTTCAGGCGATGCAGCTGACTCACGCCCTTCGGCAGAAGGGTCGAAAAGATCACCTTTCTTCGCATCAATAATATTTGCACCAACGGCAACTGAGTTGAACGGGAGGACGCGGGCTTTGCCGGGTGAAGGCGCAGCTTGCGCACCTTGCGGGTTAGACCTGATGGCATCAGCAGGAACGGTCAAGAGGGCAGCCACATTGTCACCCACACAGCTCAACGTACCGCGCAAGAGCTCAGAGTCTTTCACACGAAATTTTTCGCCTACAAGGCTACGCGTATCGACTCGTGTTTGATCAGAGATGGTGGATTTGCCCATAGAAGCAACTGCATCTGAGCTTGCACCTGGTTTGCCCCCTACCGCGGTCGTCGCTTTGTTATGCGCAGCAGCCGCACTGCTGCTCGCTGGAGAGGCTACCCCGGATTCGATAAACATTCTCTCACCGGTACAGCCAACTGCGCCAAAGATTGCCGCAGTTCCCGCTGCAATGACCAAATTCACTCTGCGCTTCATTTCACTCCTCCTGACAAGCAAATGTTTCAGTTGATAAATAAGCTGCAATCATGTCACCGAGCATGCCTTTTGAAGGCATACCTTCGCTGGAAGCCTTGTTGACTTCCATGACAACTTCTTGGTTGGTGAGCTGTGTTCCAGCAATAGCCTTCGGAATAAGGCGCGCAAGTCCGCGGGCAACGTTGCCCTCTGTTCCCACGACGAATTCGGCCATTTCCTTAATTGAAGCAACATTCTTCACGGTCTTAGCATCCACGGGTATGCACGAACCCTTGCCGTCGGTGGTTTCTGCAAGAAGTTGTTTTAGAAAATCAACTGTAACAGGAATTGTTCTATCGAGTTCGGCACCGCGTGATTTCTGCGCAGGTGCAGGAGCGTTAAAGCGCTTCTGCGCAGCCTCATAACTCCGCTTATCTTCAGCGATCGCCATGCGCAGATCACCGCTGTAGGGATTTGCTGCCGGGAATTGGCAGACTCCGTTTGTTATCGTGCCACATGCAGCATCGAGCGTGGCTGCTGTAATTTTTTCACCAAACTTACCAAACGAGCGGTACACTTTTGAACCCGCGGCTAGACCACGACGCACATGACAACCTTGGCAAACGTTGCCGAAACCAGGAATCGTGAGCGAGCCATAGGGACCCGTGAGAGGTTCATCACCTGCTTGAGCCGTTGTGTTGACGCGGCCACGTGCGTCTTTGGTTGAGTTGGTTAAGCACTCGGGAAGACCAGCAACTTCAACGCCCACTGGTCCATTTGTTTGTGGTAGAAGCGCTTCACCTGAAGAAACGACAAACATCGCACCTGCGCGGCCGTAGTTGTTGCTGTTCTCAAGGAAGGACTGTGGCTTGGCGCGCATGTAACTCACTGTTCCAAAATAGTTCGCGCGGTCAGCCGGAAGAGTGCATTCACTAAAGGTATCGGGCGTAGCGCCGCTGTGTGTACATCCTTGGTACAGAGGGGCGGTACGAGCCGTTACCATGACCTTGTCGAGCAACAAGATCTCTCGGTACGATTTCGCTTTGTAGTACTTTTTTAAAAGCTCATAAAATTCATTTTTCAGGTCGCCCTTAATTTGACTCCGGGTTGCAGCAGGGTCAATATCTGCATCGTTGATGTGTGTTGAGTCGGCGATTTTCAAAGCGAATTTTTTGAGTCCCTGCCGCTCAAACTCCTCAATCCACGGGTCAACTGGATCCGTAGAGGGTGGCACTTTAGGGAGAATCTTACGTGCAAGCTGCTGACGTTTTTCTCTGGAGACTGGTTTGTCGGCTTCGTCGCCAAGCAAAGCAAATTCCGCATCTGTTGGGTTACGGTTGAACAGGCTGGAGGTCAGCTTGGTTAAATAAGAACGTCCGGTTCGCACTTGTTTACACTTGTAGTTGAAAGAAATCCTTACGTCGGATGTCGTCACAAGCGATGCGCCAGAGCTGTCGCGAGGATAAAGCGATGCAGCATCTTGAACAACGCTCGGAAGTTTGTCGGCGAACCATTTGAGCGCGCGCGCTGCATCCTGCTTCGCAGTGGGGTTCGCAGCAAAATCGACATTGAGGGGCATTGCAGAAGGCGAAGCGCCTTCATTGCCGTCGTACTTGTTGGCAATCGCCTGGAAAGCGCGTGTGATTCCAGCGACACCTTCGAGGGTGCTTGCCGAAAGTTTGTCTCTCGCAGGTAGGTCCCAGTTAGAGCGGTATGCTCCCTCAGGGCCATGGCAACCGCCGCACGCGCGCGTCAGGTAGTCGAACATTTCCTTGTCGGCAAACGCAACCACGCCACCTTTGGGTGGCTCTCCTGGCTTGGGTCGCCCGTCCCGCGAAAACTGGGTACTCTTTATGATCTCGTCGGAACGTTCGACCTTGGTGCTGCAGCCCCAGGCCAACAAGACCAGCGTGAGAACGGAGGCGGATGACAGTGCAAAGATGTTTTTTGCAGCGTTCTTTCCGTTGTTTTTCATTGTTCCCCCGCACAAAACGCACACTTCGCTGTATCGGAAGAGATTGTGAAAAATTTAGCAAACACAAATGGATTCAAGAAATTCTTCATAATTCTGATAATTTAAATCATAGACTGGAGTGCCTAGATTCTTACCCGTTGGGGCTCTGAGCCGCAACACTTTCGGTTGTTTGAGGCTTCGCAGGAGTGGGTGCGGGCTCTTTACGATTCTTCTTGGTTTCGAAGCGGTAAATGTACTCGCCTGGCTGAACGTATCCAAACTCTTCTTTTAAGTAGCGCAATTGTTCCGAGGAACTGGTTTTGAGGAGTTTGATTTTCTCTTCCAGGAGCTGGTTTTCGATTTTCAGGCGCATGTTGACGTCAACAAGAACGTTGCGCTTGTTGACCAGCTCAACATAGTTCGCAATGCCCGATTGCCCTGAGGCCATTGACATGAGCAACGCCCAGAGTGCAACCACCAGCGTCCACCGTACGGTAGATTGGAAGCGACGCGAGGTGAGTTGTCCGTCGAGCACTGGCATGATGAAAAATCCGCAACAAAAAAGTTCGCAGCAGAGGCAGAGGAAGCTCTGTCTCTTTGGAAATGGTAGCATGTGATTTCATGAAGCTTGTGTCAGGGGCTCGGCAGAGATTTGCCGACAATCGACTGACGCTGTCGCTCGATGACGGCAAGAAGGAGCGTCACTGCAGCTGGAGTTACACCGCTGATGCGTGAAGCCTGACCGAGTGTACTTGGCGCGTGTTTGCGCAGTTTTTCGACCACTTCTCGTGAGAGTCCTGAAATACCGGTATAGTCCAATTCACGTGGAATCCAAACCGCGTCGAGTTTCTGAAGTTTGTCTGCCAGGCTCTCTTCGCGGCGAATGTAGCCATCATATTTGGTTTCAATTTCAACTGAACGCAGAACGCGATGACCCAGTGCAATGTCCACAAGACCTGCAGCACACATCCTCAAGACGTCGACTTCAGGTCGTTTCAGGTAAGCATCCAAACTAGATGCCGTGGTATTGAGTTCGGGCAGCTGTGCCTCTGCAAGTCGAGCATTTGTTTCGGGCGTGGGATTCAGCCAGGTGTTTTTCAAACGCGCGCGCTCTTGTGTGATTTTCTCTTGCCGCTCTTTAAATTCTTGATGCTCTGCATCACTCACGAGGCCAAGTTTCCAGGCGTAACTGCGCAAGCGTGCATCCGCGTTGTCCTCGCGCAGCTTGAGGCGATTCTCCGCGCGGCTTGTGAACATACGGTAGGGCTCTTGGGTTCCCAAAGTTGTGAGGTCATCGATCATCACACCAATGTAGCTTTCCTGCCGGCTCGGCACGAAAGGCTCTTTGTTTTGAGCGCGGAGTGCTGCATTGATTCCCGCAATGAGCCCTTGTGCGGCCGCCTCTTCATAGCCTGTGGTGCCGTTGATTTGACCCGCGAAATAAAGATTCCGGAGAGCCTTTGCTTCGAGTGTCGGATGCAGCTCTGTGGGTTGAATGTAATCGTACTCAATTGCGTAGCCCGGTTTCATGATGACGGCTTTCTCAAAACCAGGAATGGTGCGTAGGAATTTTTCTTGCACGTCTACCGGGAGGCTCGTTGAGATACCATTGGGGTAAATTTCATGGGTATCGTAGCCTTCAGGCTCAATGAAAATCTGATGCGAAAGTTTGTCGGGGAACTTAACGACTTTGTCTTCAATGCTCGGACAGTAACGAGGCCCAATGCCTGTAATAATGCCACTGTAAAGTGGTGATAAATGCATGTGGTCGCGGATCACCTGATGAGTTTCTGCGGTCGTGTAGGTGATGTAACACGGAAGTAGCTTCTGCGTTATGGCCTCTGTGCGCAGACTAAAAGGCACAAAGTCGGGATCGGAATCCTGGCGCTCGAGTTTCGAAAAATCGATGCTGCGCGCGTCCAAGCGGGGAGTGGTTCCGGTTTTCATGCGTCCCATTTTGAAGCCGTACGTTTTGAGAGCCTCAGCAAGTTCGATACTCGCTGGTTCTCCTACGCGTCCGGCAGTGATGCGCCTGTCGCCGATGTGAATGAGGCCGTTGAGGAACGTACCTGTGGTGATAACCACACAGCGGCTCATCAGACGCTGATCAAGATTGGTCTTCACACCAACGACCGTGTCATTTTCAATCAACAGACTTGCGACTGTGTCCTGATGTAAATCCAGGTTCTGCGTGTTCTCACAGACTTTGCGCATGTAGCTGCGGTAAAGTTCCATGTCTGCTTGCGCACGCGAACTCCAAATCGCAGGCCCCTTAGAACGGTTCAAAATGCGGAATTGAATACCCGCGGAATCGATTGCGGCGCCCATCTCTCCGCCGAGCGCGTCGATTTCTTTCACGAGATGCCCTTTGGCCGTGCCTCCGATGGCAGGGTTACATGACATTTGACCAATGCGATCGATGCTGATGGTCAGCAAACAGGTGCGCAATCCCATGCGGGCGCTTGCGAGGGCTGCTTCGATTCCGGCGTGTCCGCCACCGACAACCACCACATCGTATTCAAGAGAACGCATGAAAGACTCCCCGGGCAAAGGCAGACCGCGGGTTGAAGCGAAGCCTCAGCCGCGGTGCCGTATGGGGAGGATTTAGCCACTCAAAGAGCTTTGTTCAAGGCTTTTCTAGCGTCCTTCGGGGGTTCTAAGTCGCTGGGAAAGCTGGAGGAAAAAAGCATGCGACCACGCCAGCGGGACAACCCAGCTCGGGACACTCGACTGTGGGTCAACCTGCTCGGGCAGGTAGCCTAGGGGCGTGGAGGCCGCGGCCGCTTGGCGGAGCCCCATTTTCATTTCCTCGCGCGCCTCACTTTCCGGCAGAATTTCGCGCGCTCCCAGCGCGAACCAAAGCCCCACAAGAGGCCAGCAGCCTCCGCCGCGGTAGTTATCGTCGGCGTAGCGGCGGAATCCAACACCATGTTTCAAAACCGACTTGAGCTCATTGAAAAGCTGGGTTCGTTGCGTGTTGCTCAGCGGAAATTCCGGAACCGGCATAAGGCATGAAAGCAGGCTGGCATCCGGAGTGAAGTCGAGCTGACCCTGCAGATTTCGGGTGCGAGCCGGCCAGGCATGTAGAGGGCTGAAGTGGCCTTGCGCAAGGCGTGCAGACTCGTTGGCAGCCGCTTGATAGCGTTGCGCAGCAGCATCGGTCAGTGCGTGTTCCACTCCCCGCTGCAGAGCACCGAACGCAACCACAAATGCAAAGAAATGCTGACCCTCACGCTCTTCCCAGAGATCGAAACCTGAAAGTGCGGTCGTGGGTGAGGTCAGCAGCTCGTCGGCCATCGCTCCGAGGCAGGTGTTTAATTTCACGCGCAGCTCGAGCCGGAGCGCATCGCGCAGCTGGCCTGAATTTAGAAGTGCAATCCAAAGTAAACAAACGAGTGGACGCTGATCGGGTTGTCGATAGCACCAGCTCGGAGCAGGCTGCGCTGCATCGGTGTAGCGCTGTTCAAAGTCGTTTGCGTCACCCAAGGCTTGTGCCAGAAAACCTGCGAGGCGCGCGGCACGCTCTGTCTGACCACATTCGAGCAGAGCCAATCCGGTAAAGGCTGCATCACGCGGCCAAACAAAGCCATATCCACCGCTGTAGCGCATATCCCAGTCACACTCGGCCGAAGCCAACAGTGCGCCATTGGGCGAACTTAGCGCGTCGAGCACACGCAGAGAAAGCGACGATTGCAGGGGAGCGCTCTCCGGTGTGTAGGGCAGACCCGAGACCCAGCTGAATGACTTTGAGAGGTCTTGGCTGAAAGATGCGAGTTCCAGAGCTTCAGGTGGTGCTGAGTTATGATGAGGGCTCGGTGGTGAAAGCTGAACTGCAGCGGCAAGATTCAGCCGGATGCTGAACGGGTGTCCCCATCTCAGGACAGGCGAGAGCGCAAGAGCTGCGCAGCGTCCCATTTCGATTTTCCGAAATGCTCCCGGGTGATTCACGAACGACTGCACCAAATGCCCCAAGGAGTGTTGTGAGTCGATTTGAACCGCTGCGGTTTGTTTGAACTCACTGCCCTTCACACCCTGAAGAGTGAGAGTGAACGGGTCAGAATCACATCGAATGATTTGCGCGTGGTCAGTGGCACGAACGCATTGGAATTGACTTCGGCGGCCAGCAACTTCCGGAGCCATCAGTAGCCACAGGCGTGTGCTGCGCAGTGTGCTGTGTTCATGCGCATCAATGATGTACGTGTGTTCCAAGGTTCTTTCGTCGATGAGTTTTGCTTCGAGCCTGACACGCAAGCCCCGTGCCTCGGGGTGATGCACGTGCCACTGGATTTGCAGATGCTCGAGCGGCGAAAGCCAGCTAAATGAGATTTGATCTCTCTCTGGGTCGAGCCAAATGGCCTGTTCGCCCTGCACGAGGCCAACAATAAAGTACCGCAGCTGATTGTGAAAGGCGTCTTTGCGCGGCCAGCACCAGGATTTGAGCTGCCCGTCACTTTCATATGCGGCCAGGGATGTCTGCGATGCAAGTAATGCGCTATACAAGGTCAGACTCATGAACGATGACGGCGGTGCGAAGATTTCTTATAGACATCAACACAGCGGCGCGCCGACAGTTCCCAATTGAAGCGATCAATTTCTCGAGCGCCGTTGCGTTGAAGCTCGTTGCAGAGAGTTGGGCGGCGCACCAAACTCACAATCCGGTCGGCCATCAAATCAGTATCCCAGAAGTCCACTTTGAGCGCGTGCATCAAACACTCCGCCACTCCGGATTGTTTTGAGATGATGATAGGAATGCGCTGCGCCATGGCCTCCAATGCAACAATTCCGAAAGGCTCCGAGACGCTCGGCATCACAAAAACGTTGGATTGCGAAAGAAGAGTTTCAACCTTCTTGGCCGACTGAAAGCCGTGGAAGGTGAACTTGTCGAGCACACCGAGCTCCCAAGCCAATTGCCGCATAGAGGGCAGGAGATCGCCAGTGCCAATGACCTGAAACCGTAAATCAGACTGAAGCTGCAGCGCTCTGTGAGCAGCCTGCACGAAATACGCTGGACCTTTCTGGTAGGTCACCCGCCCAACGAAGGAAATAATAGGTGAGGTTGCTGTTTCGGGTTTTTGCTCGGATTCTGCACTTATCTGTGGTTCAGTGCCACTGCGTGCATGAGCAAGATTTGAAGCGTTGTAAACGACATCGATTTTTTCACCGGGGACACCATAATTATCCATCAGGATTCTGCGTGTTAGATTAGACACTGCAACAATTCTGTCAGCCAAATGAAATCCCATCCGTTCGAGGGATTGGATCTTCTGGTTGCCGTGTTGACCAGCGCGGTCGAACTCGGTTGAGTGGACATGCAGAACAACAGGGAGTGTGGTTGTTTTCTTCAGCTGTGCAAGCGCTTTCAAACTCATCCAATCATGAGCATGAACAACGTCGAACAATGCACCGTGTGTGCCGCGCATTATATCGACGGCCAAGAGCGCGAGAATTTCGGTTTGTTCGGAGACTTCGCTGCGCTGGGGAGTCCAGGTGTTCTCCTGGATTTCAGCTTGGAGGACGCTCGAGCGATTGAGCACGAGCTTCTGATAGGCAACAAGGCGCGAGCGCAGAATTTTCTTCTCTTCGGGAGAGAGTGAGAGAGATTCAATATTGGCAGTATCGTAGTGGCTCAGAAGTTGTGACACGGTTTTGGGGTCATTGAGGTTGAGGCCGGTGTCAGTTCGGCTGGAAGCCAACCACTCAGAGAGTTGTGTTGATGTGGTTATGCTTTCCATTTGCATGGCCGAATCAACCGGATGCATTAAGCGTTCAGGTTGAAAAGGATGTTCGGGGCTGATGATGGTCAGGAGCGGATTGAGCTCCTGAATTCTCTCTGCCGTCTCGTAGGGGAAATGCGGCAGAACCAGCGCAACCTGGTGGCCGATTTTGGTTAAACCAGAAACGAGCCCTTCGGTGGCTGTAGCCAGACCACCGGAGACAAGGGGAGGAAATTCCCATCCGAGCATCAAGATTTTCATCTTACCACCACGAGCAGTTGGAAGCACTGTGACACAATATTCAGTTAACGGCGCTGGTTTTACCGAATAGGCCTATCGTGCGACAAGTTGCAGATCAAGAGCTTCCGGAAAAATCCGAGTCGAAGGAGTGACACGCAATCCGAGCGACAGCATGCACGGCTTGTGCGGAGTGAAAATACATTCATAAAGATAAGTGTTTTCGCTGTTGCCGCCGCGGAATTGAAGTGTCAGGGTTTCGCCTTTTCCTTGTGCAGGAATCAGTTGAACGTCGAGCCACTCTTGTGGTAATGACGTTCGGATTGTTGCACGGACAGCTATGGTTTCGCCTACAAGAGCCGAGCCTCGAGGCGACATCTCGACCGACCTGATTTCCAGTTTGCTCCAGTGAGCGCGCAACTCGGCGAGATTTTTTTCGTGTGTATCAAGATTCTTCTTGGCATCCCGTGCATTCAGTCCAACAGTTGTCGCGTTAGTTACTGCGGGTGCATAGGCAGTGTTGAAGTAATCGAGAACCATGCGTTGAGCGCTGAAGCCGGGTGCATAACGTACAACTGAGCTCTTCATTTTCTTGATCCACTCACTTGGCACAGGTGCGCTGTAATAAAGTGGAACCATTTCGTGCTCGAGCATGTCGTAGAGCATTTCGCTTTCGCGTTCATCGCGGCTGTCATCGCTGGCATGTGAGTCGCGGTTTCCAATCGCATATCCCGCATCAGGATGATGCGCTTCGTCCCACCATCCGTCGAGAACGGAAAAATGCAAACCACCATTGAGCGCAACTTTCATTCCGCTCGTCCCTGAGGCTTCAAGTGTTCGTACCGGCGTGTTGAGCCAGACGTCTACGCCCCGTACAAGCCTGTGAGCAAGATTCATGTCGTAGTTTTCGAGGAAAATAACTCGATTTGAAAGTTTTTCGCGCTCGATGATGCGGACAACTTGCTGGATAATTTCTTTACCGTGGTTGTCGTTGGGATGTGCTTTGCCGGCAATGAGAATTTGCATCGGACGTTGAGGGTCATTGAGGATTTTCTTGAGGCGTTCGATGTTGCGGAACATCAATGTACCGCGCTTGTATGCGACAAAGCGGCGTGCAAAGCCGATGGTGAGCGTTTGCGGCCTGAGAGTTTGGCGCAGCTCTGTTACTGCATGCGGTGACATGCGTTCGCTTTCGCCCATGCACTTAAGAACACTTGAAATGAGTCTACTCTTACGCAATAGGTGCAGATCCCAGACTTCGGAGTCGGGAATGCCCCACACTCGCTCCCATGTTTCTGGTTTTTCGATATGTGTGTCCCAGCCGCGTCCCAAATACATATCGCACAGGTCAGCGAGTTCGTTGGACATCCAAGTGCGGGTGTGCACACCATTTGTGACATGGTGCACCGGTACTTCGTGTTCCGGAAGGTGTGGCCACAGGCTCTTCCAAATACGACGCGAGACTTCTCCGTGCAGCGCACTTACGCCGTTACGGAAGTGCGAGGTGCGCAGCGCAAACACAGGCATCGAGAATTCTTGCGTGTGCTCGGGGTGTCGGCCAAGTGCGTAGAACTCCTCATCTGGTAGTCCGTAGAGCTCGAGGGTTGAGCTCATGTGGTGCTTGACCTTGTCGATCGGAAAGCTGTCGTTGCCTGCAGGCAACGGAGTGTGGACGGTGAAAATCTGTGTTGAGCGCACCTGGTGCAGTGCTTGAGACCAGGTCAGACCTTTCCTCACAGCTTGTTCAACACGTGCCAAAGTTAGGAATGCGGAGTGGCCTTCGTTGAGGTGGTAGACATCAGGTGTGATGCCCATGCAGGCAAGAGCTTTGACGCCACCGATGCCCAGGAGAATCTCCTGACGCAAGCGCAGATCCTGGCCGCCGGCGTAAAGGCGGCTCGTGATTTGGCGGGCTTCGTGGGAGTTTTGTGGTAAGTGGGTGTCGAGCAGATACAGTGGAATTCGGCCAACGGCCAGACGCCAAATCTGAACATGCACTGTTTCCGAGGTCACCCGCATTTGGAAGGTCACTGGGTTTCCTTGGGGATCGCGCACGAGCTCCATAGGCATGTAGAATGGATCATTGGCAGCATAATTTTCGCGCTGCCATCCATCTTTGCCGATGCTCTGATTGAAATAACCTTCGTTGTAAAACAATCCCACTCCGACGAGCGGAAGGGCGAGGTCGCTTGCCGTTTTAAGGTGATCACCTGCGAGTACACCGAGTCCACCGCTGTAGAGTGGAATACTCTCGTGCAGACCAAACTCCATCGAGAAGTAGGCAATGCCGTTGGTTTTGCACTGGGCGATCTGTGGTTGCGCTGCATTAGGGGTGGAAAGCATAGCCTCAAATGCACTCTTGACGCGGGCGAGATGATCCAAAAAGCCTTGGTCGTGGGAAAGTCTTTCGAGTTGCTCTGCGCTCAGATGATTGAGCAGGCGCAGCGGACAGGGACCGCTCTGCTCGTACACAACCGGATCAATGCGGCGGAAAAGATTGACGGCATCGACATTCCAAGACCACCAGACGTTGCGTGCAATCGTCCACAAAGGTTCGAGGACTGTTGGTAATTGAGCTCTGACATGGATCTGCAAGACATGATTCATCGCGGCCACTCCCTTGCCCGTGTGCTCTGGAGGCACTGTTGTCCATCTGTTGGTCGATGGCAGGAATGGTTGCAGTCATTGTCGGGAAGATCAAATGACGAGAGTCAACAAGATGCGCATCAGCCAGAAGCTGTTAGTGGGATTAAGCGGGTCAGCATCAGCCCAGGCATTGATCTGCGAAAAAACACCGGTCGCTCGGTTGCGTGAGAGAGTCCCGGATCTCAGGGCTGCTGATGTTTTTTCAACAAGAACATCACGGAGGAGCGAGCCTGCGTAGCGACGCCCAGCTTGGTCAGCCCATTGGGTCCACTCGACAAGGGTTTCGGCGGGGAGGCGCGGGTTCATTCGGGCGGTCAAGCTGTCGGGCGGAAAATGTACCGCTGCTCCCGAGTTTGAAAATACCGTATCGAAGAGTTTTTCAAGAAATTTTAAATCCTCTCTCTCGAGCTGTTCTTCAGCAGATTTGATGACATCCCAAGTGGGGAGGAGGATTTTTTGGCAACGGCTCGCGACAGTCGGAGGCAACGCATTGGGGCGCGAGGTCATTAGCACAAAGACGCACTCAGCTTGCGGCTCTTCGAGCGTTTTCAGGAGCGCATTCGCACTTTGGTTGTTGAGTCTCTCGGCTCGTTCAATCAGAAAGAACCGGCGGCGTGCCAACGTTGCGGGATAGAGAGAACGCTCGCGGAATAATTCGACGTCTTCTTTGCGGAGAATAGAACGCTCTGCAGGCGCACGGACGAGATCAGGATGTCGTCCGAAGGCTTCCCAAAACCTCTCGGACTCGACGGCAGCAGAATTCTCGAAGAGTTTCACACCGGCGAGTTTTTCAAGCAGCAGTGAAGTGAGGGCAACAGGAGTGGTGTCAGCGGCAAACGAACGACTGATGAGCAGATAACTGTGATGCTGTGCGACACCCAGAGCCTGCTCTAGAATTGCGCTGACGTTCTCCAGAGTCATTTCAGCTGCGTTCCAAATGCCGCGCGGAGTGACTCAACGATGCGGCGGTGGACTTGCTCGGGTGTTCCCTGTCCATCAACAAGAACACGCTGCGGGACTCGGCCATCGGGGTAGGGCGTAGATGACTTCACAAGCGCCTCGAATGCAGCATGTAACGAAGCATCTTTGAGAAGCTCGTTGTCGAGCCTATCGAACTCAGTGCCAGGCCGGGATGCAACGCGGCCGTGAGCTGTTTCCGGCTGAACGCGCAGGACGAAGGTCAAATCAGGTTGAAGGTTTCCGAGAATCGGAGCCGCCACGGTATCGATTTCAGTCTTTTCGAGGCCACCGCGAAATCCTTGATAGATGTAACTTGAATCAATAAAACGGTCGCAGATGATCCATTCATGACGCGCGAGAGCGGGTTTGATGGTCTTGTCGATGTGCTGTGAACGCGCTGCCATGACAAGCAGCAGCTCGGTGCGTGGTGTAGGAACATCACCACTCGTGGGCACACTTTTGAAGACCTTGCGGATGTCCTCGGCCAGCGGGGTGCCGCCCGGCTCACGGGTTTCAAGAACCGTCAAACCTTTGCTGCGGAGAAACCCGGCAAGAAGTGCACTCTGGGTGCTTTTGCCAGAACCTTCCCCACCTTCAAACACTATGAATGGCATGCACGTCCTCCTCGTCGGCCACACGGAGCAGACGCAAAACGTCAAGTCTCTGCCCGTGACACCCGCAGTGCCCGTGGGTTACCATTTTGCACAGAGTGTCCAAAGGAACAATGGCTGCCTGGAAGTCGTACTCTCACACCCCTCCTGGAGGAGTTTTGCATGCGAGTGGATATGCTCACTCTCTATGCGTTCTCCGACAAAGCTCACGCCAAGCAGCGTGAGCTCTGGCGTGGCTTTCTCGCGCTTGTCGTGCCGGTCGTTGTTGAACTCGATCCATCGGAATTTGAACGCCTGCTTGAAAGTTCGCAGTGCCGCTCCGTTGAGCAGATGCTAAAGGCTGTTGATGAGCCGGAAGATCTCAGTCAGTTGATTTGGTCAGTTTCTGGTCAATTCTCCGAAATTCTTGGCTTTGAGCCCGAACTTGGCCTCGCGGCTTTTCTCGATGTGTCTCTTCCCACACGCGTGCACAGCATTGGGCTCGCGCAGTCGGACAGCAAAGACAACGCGGTGATCACGGGGTGGCTCAAGTCGTTCCGAGAGGTTCAACAGCGTCCTGAGTTTCTCGAAATCACACAGGAGTGGAAGCGAGCCTTCGACATTCTGCTCGAAGACGATGAGCTCGAGGTTCTTGGGGATGAGGAAGACGCAGAAAGTTCAGAGAGCAACCCTACCGAGGCTTATGCCTCACATGAGGCCTCCGAATCTGAGCCCGTTGTCTTGCGGCGCGCACGCAAGCGCCGCAAGACAGGTTGACTTGTCGAGCTCAGGATTGATTAAAACGTGAATCAATGTCCAGTGGGATGTCCTCGGCTCCTGCGGCTTTGCGCAAGATCTCTTCGCCGCTTCGGCGCGGCTGAGCCGGTTTGGTGCGGCGGGTTGCTTTTGAACCTTTCCCCTGAACGGCATGGAGACGTGGCTTTTCAATTTTGCTCTGCGCTGGCTGAACCTCCAGCTGCTGGAGGCCTTCGAACTCAGCTTCCTCATCTTCAATGACGCGACGCGGACGTGCACCGGCTGCCGAGCCACCTTTTACGACTGTCATGAGGTTGCGCACAATACCGCGCAGGCTTTCGGCCTGAGCCGAGAGTTCTTCAGCTGCAGCTGCATAGCCCTCAGAACTTAAAGCCTCTTTCTGGGTGACCTGCTCGAGCTGTGCCATTGTTCTGTTGATTTCCGAAATATTGACCGACTGTGCGCTTGAGGCCTGGCTAATTTCGTTGGCCATGCGAGAGACGATGGCAAAGTTTGCGACGAGATCGGTCAGAACGACACTGCATTCCGACGCAATAGAAGATCCAACCTCAACTTTTTCACGCCCTGTCGCAATGAGTTTTTCGACCTTTTGCTGAGTCTCGTGAACAATGCGCTCAACTTTGTGCAGGCTGGTGTCGAGCATGGCGGAAATTTCCTTCGATGCCGTTCCGCTCATTTGTGCCAGGTTGCCGACTTCCTCAGCCACCACTGCAAATCCCTTGCCATGTTCACCCGCCCGAGCAGCTTCCACTGAAGCGTTGAAGGACAGAAGTTTTGTTTGGAAGACGATGTCGTTTATGATTTTTGTCTTGTCACCGATCTCGGCAATGACTTTAATGATCTCTTCAATCTGTTTATTACTCGCAGAGATCTGGGTCATGATGTCGTTGTTGCTGGTGTTGATATCACCCATAGCTTGCATCATGTTTTCGACAACGACTTTGCCTTTATGAGCCTGCTCGAGGCTGCTCACTGCGACTTCTGAAGTTTTGTGTGCGTTGAGAGCTGTAACTTCCACCATCGAGGTGATTTCCTCCATGGAGGCAGCCGTTTCTTCCAATGAAGAAGCCTGGGTGGAGGCGGAGTGAGAAAGATGGGTGCTCGATACTGCTATCTGGTGCGATGCGCCCATCAGTTGGTTCGCAGAGTCGAAGAGGTTTTCTGCAACTCTGTTCAGACTCTTATTCATGGTGATCATGATACCGTTTGCAAGCAGCATGCCCGCGCCGAGCCCGACCAGCGAGATAAGCGACATCCAGTAAATCCAAGTTTTTCCCTGCGAGGTCGCTTCTCGCCGAAATCCAGTCAGAGCCGCTCTTTCCGCAGTCGAAATGTCGCTTACAATTTTATCAATTCGTTCTTCGAGTGAACGAGTCGGCTCCTCATCAGGATTGTGCAAATTAAATGCAGCCTCGCTGTCACCTTCCAGCGATACTCGCAGAACCTTGTCACTGAGCTCTCTTCTCTTTGCGAGCAGTTTACGGAGCTCCTCAAGCTGTTCTTTGCGCGTATTAAAATTGCTTTTCTGCGCCAACGCAGAAATGGATGACTCCCAATTTTTATAGGCATCAGCAACGCGCTTTGGGTAACTGGCTACGCTGTCCGTGTATGTTTCCAAGATCGCATTGGCTTCGAGGCTCCGGATTTCCAGGGGGGCTCTCTCGATTGCGTCAACAGCCCATTCAACGTCAAATCCGGTGTCGTAGAGATCCAACGTACGCTCGAGTCTGGAAAGACCAAGCACGCCCAGCATGGCGATTCCCAGCGAAGTGGCTGCGAAAATTAAACCCACCAGTAAAACTTTTTTGTTGAAGCTCCAGTTTCTCATTTTCAACCTCAAGCCACTGCCACAGGGGATTCTTCCTTTGGCGTCACCCCAGACTTTTCGAACGAAAAAAGTTTTTCTGAACTTAGAATGACAATCAGTTGGCGTTCGATGCGGGTCACCGCTCGGGTGAAGTGGTTGAGGATGTCATTGCTGAAGATCGGTGGGGGTTCGAGTTGCTCTGGAGGGAGGTTCACAACGAAGTCGACGCTGTCTACGCACAGTCCAATGAGATCTCCGCGGTGTTCGAGAATAATGATGGATGTTTCGCTAGACTTTTCGGCTGCCGTGACTCCGAAACGGGCATGCAGATCGAGAACTGAAACAACCTGCCCGCGTAGGTTTAGCACACCCATCAGGTCATGCGGTGTGAACGGCACTCGCGTGAGCTCTTGGTTTGCTAGAATCTCTTTGAGGTCTCTGAGTGCAACGGCATATTGTTCACCGGCAACGCTGAAAACAAGAAAGCGGTTATCAAAGTGCATGATGACCTCCCTGCTTCATGCAGCTCTCCACCCCTGTGTTTGCCCAGGCAATCTTTTCTGATGAGCTCTCACGAGATCAGCAAGATCTATAATAATTGCAGGCTTTCCATCGCCAAGAATGGCCGCGCCAGCGACGCCTGGAATTCCCTGCAATTCTCGTCCTAGTTTTTTAATCACGATCTGCTGTTGAGCAAGGATGTCGTCAACCACAATGGCAAAGGGTTGCTTTTGATTTTCTGTCACAATCAGTGCGATTCCGTCGTAACTGTTGGTTGCTTGCTTTGGTGAAACTTTTCCATGCAGCAGAGTGTCGAGATGATAGAGAGGCAGAGTTGCGCCGCGTAGATTTAAAAGTTGAGTTCTGCCCTGAACAAGGTTTATGTCGGCCTCGTCGGGACGCACGGTTTCTGTAATTTGCGTCTTTGCGATGACGAAGCGCTCCTCACCTTGACGAATAATAAATCCATCCATGACAGCGACTGTTAAGGGGAGAATCAAGCGGAATGTTGTTCCTTCTCCCACGGATGATTCGATTTCGACTCGACCCTGCAGACTCTCGATGTTGGCTCGGACGACATCGAGACCAACCCCGCGTCCAGAGAGCTCTGTGACTTCCGATTTTGTTGAAAATCCGGGGTGAAAGATAAGCGAGCGAAGCGTTTCTTCGTTGACCTTTTCATGTGCCTTGATGAGGCCTTGTTCGATAGCCTTGCTCCGGATGCGCTCTGCATCGATTCCGCGTCCATCATCAGTGACTTCAATCACAATGGCTCGTGAGCGTTGGATAGCGCGGATACTGATTCTGCCGAGCGGATTTTTTCCGATAGCAGAGCGTTCCTCTGCAGTTTCTAAACCATGATCGAGGGCGTTGCGCACAAGGTGTGACAGCGGATCGCCGATCTTGTCGAGAATAGATTTATCGAGTTCGGTGTCTTCACCGTTAAAGTGTGCATCGACGTGTTTTCCAAGAGTCAGGCTGGTTTCACGGATAATACGTTGCAGTTTTAGGAAGACCGGGCGAATGCTGACCATCCGGATGCCCATGGAGACTTCCTGAACCTCGCGGATAATTTTGGACATCTGCTTCACGCTTTTTTGGAGCAAAGGAGATGCGAACTCTGCTTTGTGTTCGTCGAGAACACTCTGCAGAATGACAAGTTCTTCAATGCAGGTGATGATTTTGTCCACCCGCTCAAGGCTGACCTTGATTGTGTTGTCTGAGCGTTCGAAGTAGGAAGCCAGCTGCATCGGCGCAATGGTATTTTCAATGCTCGGGTTTTCGACCGGTTCTGATGCCACGACTATGATTTCTTGTTTCTCAGAGTCAGAGGTGGCCGCGGAAGGTTGCTGCACCTCTGGTGTTGAGGCGGTCTGAGCAACTTCCTCGCTGTCTCCTTCTGAGGTGACAACAGGCGATTCTTCGCAGTCTTCTTCTGAAGTGACGACAACTGATTCTTCGCCTGCGAGAGTCGAAGGAGTAGCGGCAGCTTCTTCACTTTCTTCTATCGGTTTTGAAAATCCAGCGAGCGACCAAGCTTGCGTCTGTGAGGCCGGCAAGCGGGTTGTATTGAATTCATCGGCGGCTTGCATCGTGCTTAGGTTCACTGCAGCTGCGAGCTGTGTGAGTCTGGCAATTTCGGTCTGTATGGCGCTGATCCGCGGGTCAACCGCTGGGATTCGTTGCTCAGGTGTCGTCTGCGACAGCAGCTGTGGAGCTTCAAAAAGCTCTGCTTTTAAGTTGTCATCCACAAACCAGATATCACCCGCCACGGGAGGACGCGGTAGCTGAATAGGTTGGAGCGTGTTGTTTTTGGCTTCTCTCTCTCGTGCAAAGGCCTGGATGATTGACTCGCCTGAGCCAGGAGTTCTTTTTCCTGCGCGCAAGGCTTCGACGTGGCTTGCGAGGAAATCACGCGCACTGAACAAGACTGATACGACTGACGGGCTCGGTGCGAATTCTTTCTTCCTGAGAGCCTGAAGAAAACTTTCGAGGTGATGCGTAAATTCTGCAATTTCGGTGAAGCCGAGAGCTGCGGAAGACCCCTTTAGATTGTGCGCAATGCGGAAAATCGTGTCGAGCAGAACGGGGTTCGCGCCGTCCCTCTCGAGAGCAAAGAAGCAATGTTCAAATTGTGCAAGCGCTTCATCCGCTTCATAGATGAAGATCGTGACAATCTGTTTGAGCTCCGACGCGTCCACGGAATTGATCCTCTGCAGCACAAGGGTTAACCCTCGATGCTGCAGCGGAGTGTTTTACGCCACAGCGCCTCAAGGGCTCGTCTTGGTTTCGGAAGATTTCAACAGTGGGAAAGGGGTGTGGATTTGCGGTTGGCCGGAGCTTTGACGCAGACCCAACGAACGCGTCAGCGCGTGGCTAAGTTCATTCATGGAAGTTTTGATAATTTCCGAGAGAAGACTTGGGATCTTTTGCTCTTCCATTGGAATGACTTCCGTCTCGGCGCCCGTCTTGAGTCCGGCAAGTTCTGCAGCCTTGGCGACAGCTTCTTGACGCTGACCGACAGCATCAACGAGCTTTCGTTTCGCAGCTTCGGTGCCAAGCACCACCCGCCCGTCGCTCATGTGTGAAATCGTTTCTTCAGCGATCATCGGACGTGCTGCGCGCACATCGGCAACGAACTGGTCGCGTGTGTCGTCGATCAGTTTTTGCAGATACTGCTTGTCTTCGGGAGTCCATGCGCGTGTGACCGAGCCGGAGTCCTTGAGTCGTCCGGTCTTGAGTGTCACAGGCTTGAGTTTCATCCAGTCAATCAGTTGGGTCGCTTCGAAGCTGTCGAGGATGACGCCGATGCTGCCGACCATGGTGCCGCGGTTGCACATCAACCAATTCGCCGACGCGGTTGAGTAATAAGCTCCACTCGCAGCCACTTCACGCATGTAACCCACCACCGGCATTTTTTCTTTAATGCGGTTGATGGTGTCGTAGATTTCCTGACTTGCCACAACAGAGCCACCGGGGCTGTTGATGTCGAGTAAGATTCCCTTGACGCGTTTGTCTTTGGCGGCTTCGTTGAGCTTTTTTACAATCTCTTCGGCCATCTCAGGCAAAATCGCACCCTCAATTTTCACGCCTGCAAGGGCATTCGAAAAGGAATGGTGTCCGAGGTAGCGTTGCTCGCCGTCGTCCAGGCTTGCTGATGTGGGAAAAAGTTTGATTGCAAAAAGTGCGAGCGCCATAAAAGCCATGGCCGCGATGAGAGTCAGAGCTCCCACCACGGCCAAGACCAAAAGGACGCCCGACGGTCGTTTGTCACGTGCGTCAGGCTCTTTGAACATGCGTCTTACTCCTCAGCACGGTCTTTTTGTGTGCGGCTCTTCGCGCGAGCGAAGGCTTCAGCAAAACCGGTTGACGAAGGAGTTGCGGCAGCAGCTTGGATCGTGCGGTTGTGGGTGTCATCCAAACCACGGGTCGCAGCTTTGTGTGACAGTTCGAAGCGGCGCTCAGTGAGGTCGACGCGCAAAACGACGAACTCGAGTTCAGTGCCTTCGTCAGGAAGCTTGCCGGGCTCGAGGTCGAGCTCAGATACGTGGATGAGACCTTCAACACAAGGAGAAAGCTCAACGAACGAACCAAACTCAGCATTGCGTGTCACCTTGCCCTTGGCGCGTGTGCCAGGAACGAAGATGCGTGAAGCTGCTTCGTAGGGGTCTTCCTGAAGCTGTTTGATGCCGAGCGAGAAGCGCATGTTCTCAACGTCGATCTGGAGAACCTTGGCTTCGACTTCGTCGCCCTTCTTGTACAGATCTTGAGGATGCTTGATGCGCTCTGTCCAGGAGATGTCGGACACATGAATGAGTCCATCAACACCTTCTTCGATACCAACAAACACACCGAAGTCGGTGATGTTGCGGATCTTGCCGCGGATAACGTCGCCCACCTGGTACTTCTCAAGCACGAGTTCCCAAGGATTGGGTTCGGTCTGCTTCATGCCGAGCGAGATGCGGTGGTTTTCGAGGTCAACTGCAAGCACGACCACTTCCACTTCGTCGCCGATGGCCACGAGCTTGGAAGGATGCTTGACGCGGCGGTTCCAGGTCATTTCAGTGACGTGGATAAGGCCTTCAACGCCTGGCTCGAGCTCAACAAATGCACCGTAGTCAGTCAGGCTGACAACCTTGCCTTTGAGACGCTGATTCGGGTTGTAGCGCTCTGCAACCTTGACCCAAGGATCAGATTGGAGCTGCTTGAGGCCAAGCGAAACGCGGTGTGTTGCTGCGTCGTAGCTGAGCACCTTGACTTGGATTTCGTCGCCGACGTTGATAACTTCTGCAGGGCTGTTCAGGCGGCCCCAGGACATGTCGGTGATGTGCAACAGGCCGTCGATACCACCGAGGTCAATGAACGCACCGTAGTCGGTGATGTTCTTGACGATACCAGCCATCACGCTGCCCGCTTCGAGACTCTTGAGAGTTTCGCTGCGCAGACGCTCGCGGTCTTGCTCGAGCAAAACACGACGCGAGAGGACGATGTTGCCGCGCTTCTTGTTGAACTTGATGATCTTGAATTGGAGAACTTGGCCAAGAAGCTTCTCGAGGTTGCGCACAGGGCGAAGGTCAACCTGTGAACCAGGAAGGAATGCCTTGACGCCGATATCAACAGACAAACCGCCCTTAACGCGACCAACGATGCGGCCTTCGACGAGTTCGTCTTTTTCATAAGCTTCAGAAATGCGATCCCATGCTTTGAGGAGATCAGCTTTGTCTTTGGAGAGAACGAGCTCGCCATCGTCGTCTTCGAAAACGTCGACAAACACGTCGACCATATCGCCGACTTTGAGAGAGAAGGCACCATCAGCGGTGAACTCGCTGCGTGGCACAGAGCCAGCAGACTTGTGGCCAATGTCCACAACCACGTTTTCGTCGAGGATTTCCATGACGCGACCTTTAACAACCTGGCCTTCCTTAATATTGGAGCCGGTTGCGCCTTCTCCGAAGAGAGCGGCGAAAGAGTCTTTGTCGGAGGACTCGGGATTTGCAAAATCTACGTCTTCGTCGAGCCACTCAAGACTGGAATAACTGACTTTACGCTTGGAGGAATCGGAGTGAACACTTGCCATGATGAAATTACCTTTCTCAGCAGTCTCAAGAAGCGCCGTTGCAAAAAAAAACGCACCACCGTGGTGCGTTAGAAGCGGATCGCTCGTGCACTGCACTGCGGGGCTCGTTAACACACGAGATGCCCCCTGTACAGTAAGACTATTGCTTTCTTTTTCGGGCGCTTGCGAAAGCTGCCGCGAAAATATTCGACGCATCGCTCGCGCTGCCGGCAGATCCCTGATGTTTCTTGGACTTATATGACTCCCAGGCTTCTGCCGAATCACGTTCCTCGGCCATCACGGTACCTGCCGTTGCTCCGCCTTTACCAGTCATTTTGAGCATCAGCTCCTCGGGCATAGCCTGTTTCAAGCTCAGTGCAACCCGCAGGCGGGGGGCATGTTCGATGCGGATGACCTTAACGTTCACGGTTTCACCGACTTTAACCACGTCCTGTGCCTTGGCCACGCGTTTCCATGCGAGCTCTGACATCGGGATAAGCCCTTCAACGCCCCCCAAGTCTGCAAATGCTCCAAAATCAGCTAGCCGAGTGATGGTCGCTGCAAGCTTCTGCCCGACCTCAAGACCGCGGACGATTTCGCCGGCTTTCGCTTCACGCTCATCTTTGAGGATCGTTTTACGAGAAAGAACGATATTCTTTCCGCCCTGCTTGTATTCGGTAATGATAAACTTCAGTACCTGACCAATGTAGCTCTCCGGATCGGCCACCGTGCCGAGTTCCATTTGGCTGAGGGGCACAAACGCACGCTTACCTGAAAGGGAAGCCTCGAATCCACCCTTAACCACCTTTTCGATCTTTGCCTCAACAGGCAGACGTGTTTCGTGCGCATTGCGCAACAGAGTGTCATCTTGTTCACCACGGCGCAGTGAGCGGGTCAGAATGATTTCTGAGCCATTGTCAGCGCGGACGTAAGCTTGAATTTCGTCGCCGAGCTGGGGCAGTGCCAAACCTGCCGCCGAGAATTCATCGGAGGCCAGGGTTGCTGTAGATTTGCCTCCTAGATCGACAAAAATGAATTCCCCACCGACCCGCAACACGCGACCCGTGATGGGTTCACCGGCGCGATAGCGCTTCAGAGAGGCCGAACTGGACTCTGATTCGAGCAACTTTTCAAATTCTGTGGTTACATGTTCTTCGGATGCGAATGGATCGCGTCCAAAGTCTTCGGTGTCTACAAAACGGATTTTACTCATGAAGCAGTTGCTCCTCTCTGCACTCTCATGGCTCGGTCACGCGACTGGTCTTGCCACAAGGACTATGCGAGATCAAATTGTGCTCAAACTGGTTCCGCTGCTCTGCTGCGCTCCTGGCTTGGTTGCTGTTGCCGAGGCAAATACCGTGCTCAACATCCTGACGCAGCCGCAGCGTCTCGATGCCAACCTGGTGGCGGAGTTTGAAACAACACGCAAAGTTGCAGTTCGGGTTGAATTCGTTTCATCGCCTCTCGATTACGAGTCACGTATCAGATCCCTCCCTCACAGCTGGGATTTAGTTTTGGCAGACGAGCAGAGGCTTGTGACCCTGAGCCTGGCGAAGCTGCTCAAAACCCTGCCCGATACGGTCATGATTCCTGCAAATCTTTCGGGTCTTGAGCGGCGAGCTCGGGCAAATGAAGATGGTCGTTCTTTCTTGAATTTGATGGCAGACCCTCTGGGTCTAATGTTTTTGAAAAAGAGTAAAACTGGGTCTGGCTCCATCAGCTGGAACTGGATTGCTCAGCCCAGTTTGAATCCCCTCTGGCGTTCACGCGTCGCGCTTTACTCGGACGAGCGGCTTAACCTCATGATTGCGTCGCTTGCAACGGGAACTCGCATAGGGATGGATAATCCGGAGGAGCATGCCAAGGTTGCTGCTTGGCTCACACAAGCACAGCTGCAGGGACGCAGCGTTTCGCTCAACAATGCCGTGACGGCTTTTCTCTCAGAGAAGTTTGCTGTGGCTCCGGTTTGGCGTTCTGATTTCTTGCACGCATCTCGATATGTCAAGGAACTCGGATTCACTGTTCCAGTCGATGGAACCTACGTTGAACGCGTGGGGGTGGGGCTGGTGGCCGAATCTCGCAACGAGTCCTTGGCACTCGATTTCATAAAGTTCATTCATGAGCGTCGCGATCAGCTCGCCCGAAATCGCGGGCTTTTGCCACTCTTCACGCAGGACGTTGACGGCAGTCAAGTGAAAGATTGGAGAATATTCTCGGATGATGTGCCGCTCATGAAAGAATTTGCGTCGCATGTTTATCGCATCAAAAAAGAGAAGGATCTGCGCGCTTCACGTGGACGCTGAGCGGAGCCTGTTCAGGATGCGATGGAGAAGGGGCTGTTGACCCGGTTTTTCTCCACGTCAGGATCGACGTTGTGAAACACAATGGCAACGCTCTCAGCTTCTTGAGGAGCCAAAGCGCGTGAGGAGTCGGGCGCTATTCCCAGTTTCCCAAGCACAGCGGAGTAGCTTTGCAGCAGAGGTGAGTCACCCGCTTGGCTTCGTAGGCATGCAATCGCTTGGGCAGTCTTTCCGCACAGAGCCCAACATTTACCAGCCATCACAGGCGAGTTGAGCTTTTCATAGATTAAAGCAGCAGTCTGCCACTGTTTGGCATCGTGCAGGGAGCGTGCGCACCATTCGAGTGTGCGCAGATTGTTCTTGATAAAATCCACTTCCAGACCTTGGAGGAGAATTGTGAGATTACTGAGTGTCTCGCCGTTGACCTGTTCCATTAGTTTTTGAGCAACATCGCGTCGGTCGCCGATGCGCTGGAGCGTGGGCAGGAGAAAGTCTCCCCGATGACTTTCATTGATCCAGAGCAGGGCTCTCTGCAGCGGATGTGTTTTGTCAGTTGGCATGTTCTGAAGCGTTTTCTCAAGGTCTTCAATAGAGATTGAGTCGAGTAACAGTGTGCGGTTCGCCTGTTTATCTAGAAATAACGCCAGCTCCAGATATGCACTGGTATCGCGGGCAATTTTGAGGATGCGCGCTCGGTCGTTGATGGTCGCGAGAATTCTGAAGGCTTCGCTCTTGTCGCCAGCATCTGCAAAGAGGAGCGCAAGCTCTGAGGAAAGTCCGAAGTCAAAGCTTTCAATTTTTTTGAAACATCGCTTCGCATCTTCAAGCATTTTTGCACGAAGAAAATAGGCGGTCGCCTTCTCAAAGTTTTTATTGCGTTCGTATATTACTGCAGCGCGGTTAGGGCGATTCATTTTCATCAAGATGGCAGCAGCTTCATCCAAAAGTCCATGATTCTCGAGCACATCGATTGCTTCACGCTGCATGTTAATTTCTTCAAAAATACGCGCAGCACCAACGAAGTCCTCGATGTTGATCAGTGTCATTGCTTCCTGTTTGCGCTTTTCCTGTGCTTGATTCAGGTTGTTGTTATCCTGGGTGCGAAGACCACCGTTCTTGTTGGCAGAGAACGGATTTCGTTCGGGAGCTGATTTTGGCATCCCAGCCATATTTTTTTTCGATTGTGAAGCAGAGTCTCCACGCATCATGCGCCAAATGAAAAACAGACAGGCGACCAAAATCAGAGCAGCAACCATGTTCTGCGGCTGCATTAACTTGGCGAGCATTGCATTGTCAGGCTTCATGTTCACATGCTCCACGTGAGACCGATACTGACGAGTTCGTCAAAGCTTTTCTTTGAACCAGCTTGGTGAACTGAAGGAGAAAGGCGGTATGTGACCCTGAAGCGTGTGCCCATTGTGATGTAGGTTGCTAGCCCAAGTCCTGCGTTCCAGGTGATGTTCTGATTTGAGCAACCATAATTGTAAGACGTATCTTCAAGGCAAGCACGGCGTTGCAGTGCTCCGGCAAAAAGCGATGGTTTCACATAACCGAACGAGTAGCCAAAGGAAATGTTTGCGCTGTTGTCTGCAATTTGTTGCTTTTGTTCAATCGGACCCTCAGGGAGGTTCACGCCTTGTGCCTTTTTCGCCTCTCGGTAGGCCTCGTTGTACTGGTCACGATCGAGAATTTGAGTATGACCAAGGCTTATTTCCATGAACTCTGTGAGCGGCAGGCCGATTTCTATTCCTAAACTGCGCCTGGTGCTTGTCGTGTACTGCTGGATGTCCTTCTGCAAACTACCCATCAACGAGATGTTGATGTAGCGTGAGCCACCTCGTGCGAAGGCAAGGGAAGGCACCACACCCATCAAAGCTACGCTCAACAGGGCTGCCGAACCAAGAGAGGTCGTCCTCGTTTTTGCAGTTTTGATTCTCATTGCGCCATTCTCTCCAAGAGGTTTTTGTTTCAATTGGAGCGCACTGCCGCACCCGGTGAATGTGCCATCAGTTGCTTCTGTGTTTTGTCTAGGATGCGCTCGAGCTCATCGGTGACATCTTGCGTGGGGAGCCATTGGGTTGGGTCGTTTTCATCGACCTTCTGTGCGGTTTGTGTGTAGTACTCAATGTTGTTTTTAATGACGAGATCCGAGGCACGTTGGTTGTAAGGAAAAACGTTGATTGAGATTCGGTTGCGGAAGAGTCGCCCATCAATGAAGAATTTATCCCACTCGGTGCTCATGCTCAGTGTCTGCCGGTCGGCTCTCGAAATGATGTAGCTCTGTGAAAGTATCTTAGCCACCGTTTGAAAAAGCTGCGGTGCAGTTGTGGCAACCCGCCAAGTGTTTTTGTCGAGTCGTTGAAACAACAGTGGTGAAGCCACGAGAGGTTGTGTGAACCCACCGTTGCTCGAGTTCCCTGCCAAGGCTCCACTCAATTGCGGCAGAATTGTTCCCGATGGAGCAATATTGTCCATGTTGGATAGGGCTTTTCCAGGTAGGGCAGGACTCTGCGTGCCCATTGCAGATGCAGGCGGAAGTGGCAGTGAGCGTTGTGCTCGGCTGCTACCGCCAAACAAAGAGGTTCGCTGCATTGGTTCACTCGAAGGCACCACGCAGCCTGTAAGAACCGCAAACCCTAAAAGTGCGGCTGTGATGGAGAGTGTCTTCGCTTGTCTTGTTCTTCCCATTTCCTGCCTCGTTGTTGGCAATCCTGCTTCACTTTCGCACTGCTAGGCCATTGTGCTGGATGCAGGTTTGTTGTGGAAAAAATCTGACAGAACGCTTTTGCCTAGCTGTATTTAGAGTGACGCGGCATTCTTAACTGGGGAGGGCAATTCATGCCGGACAACCTAAAGCCAATAAAGTTGGAAGTATCCCAACGCGCGCACTCGAGGCGCGGAAGCTGCAGAGCTGTGTTGTATGGCCTAGCATTGGCTTGTGGTACGACAGCGCTGGTTGAGGAGCAGCGTGCTTATGCTTTCATGCGCCGCGACTTGAGCGAAGAAATGCATTGGACAAGCGCAGCATTGCAAGGTGCAGCTGGTCAGGGAGCATTTTCCGAGTCGTGGGTCGATCAAGCTCACACAGATGTATCGCTTCTCGCACGTCGCAAGGCCGATTTCGAGATGCAAGTTGCCTCTGGCTCAGTGCTTATCTCGCGTGATGCTAGCCAGGCAATTGAAAAAACCATCAAAACCTTTCTCGACAAAAGCGATTCAAATGGCACGAGCACGCCTGCACAATCAACTGCTAAGGCTCTCGATGAAGTTCGTTCTGTCTTCGGCAAGACTCTCACAACTCAGTTCAACACAACTCTGTTGGCACCGCGTATTGGTCGGGTCGGTGTTGCTCCCTACACGACGGGTGTTCTCGACTCTGCGATCGACAATGCCGCTTGGCCCAGACTGGATGCTTACCTCGGTGGCTACGCCGGTGTGCTTGTGAGTTATGCTCAGCCCATAGGTAAGGATTTTGACCTGGGAGTGGCTCTTCGCCCCGGAGTTGGTGGTTACCGCTCGTTCGCCCTCGATCTCTCGGCTTTCGGGGAGTTTATTTCGGGATCGTCGAGCTCTCAGTCATTGGATGACCTCGCGGTTTTCCCAAGTGCAGTTTACGTGCCCTTGGATTTGGGCTTCGCCTGGTGGGCGGGGCCATCGACTCGCGTTCATCTGGCGTCGAAGAACACGTTTGACGCAACACCGCTCAGCAACATCAGCGGCACCCCAGCTGCTTTTCAAAATCGTATTCATCTTGGCTTCAGTCAGCAAATCCCACTCGCTGGCAGTAAGCTCCAGACGCTTCAAGTTGGCGGCGAATTGCAGGATCTTGCGGGTGTGAGAGGTGGTTGGAATGAACTGCTGCTGCGGATGCAGTGGGCCGGACGCTATGCGGTTCGTTTACCCATCCGCGAGCAAACTAGCTTTGCCATCAATGCGGGTCTAAAATCTGGTTATCCCGTTGTTTCTCTGTTTGCCGATCTGTTTATTGCCAAAGTCGAATTAGCGCTCTCTGCTCGCGAAAATGGCGCATATTCAGGGCAAAGAGTAAATCGCCTGCAGACACTCAGCTTGAACACACAAATGCGCTTTTGAAGAGCGACGAAAGCGGATGCCTTGACGTTTTTTTGAAAAAACCGTTCACTCAACAATGTGTTTTTTACGCATTGTTGGGGGAATCGCATGTATTTTAATGGATTCAAAACTCTTGATTCCAACGCATCAGGCGCGGCTGCACCTGGAGGCGCAAAGCTGAACATCATATCTTTGATTTTGGGTCTGGTTGGCTTCGGTACTTCGCTTTACGCTCTCACGCTTCATATGCAGGCGAAGACAGCGGCCGGTTCGCTGGGCTGTGACGTCAACGACCTGGTCAACTGCAGCAAAGTGATTGGCGGGCAGTACGGCGAATTCATGAGCATCCCACTGGGCGCGTATGGCATGGCCTATTTTGGGCTTGTCATTGCGGCAGCAATTCTTCCAGCCTTCGTCGCTTCTTCTGTAAGCTGGATCGGGCGTTGGCAGATGCTCATTGCTGCAGTGGGCGCTTTTGTTTCACTGCTGCTGGCTTATATTTCCTATTTTAAAATTCAGGCTGTGTGCTTGGTCTGCAGCACCGTTCATGCGCTCAGCGTGGTGAACTTTATTGTGACTCTGGTGAGTTTCATTAAGGTGCGCAATCAGCCACAGACGGTTGCCGAGGGTGGATTCGTTAAACTCTTGGCTGCTTGTCTGGCGCTGGGTGTTCCCCCACTGCTGGCAGGTGCCATTTTGCCACTTGTGTCTTCGACATTGGGTGTGAGTTCAGAGTCTGCGAACAAGTCCGATGCTCCACAGGTTTCTGCAACCCCGTTTCCAGCGGAGTGGGTACAGTTCGCTGTGAGCAACTATGTGGGTCAGGGCGAGGATTACCGTAAGGGGAGCGACCAGGCGAAGGTTGTGGTTCACATGTTCTCTGATCTCGAGTGCCCACACTGCAAAATTACCGCAGAGGCGATTGAGGCCGCACAGGGTGCAGTGGGCGCAGAGCAGGTATTGTTCGTCTACAGGAACTACCCACTGAGCAACAAGTGCAATGCTAACGTTGGGGGTGAAGCTCATTCTCATGCCTGTGATCTCGCCATGGCTCTGCGCTGCGCAGGAAGTCAGAGGAAGGATGCATTCTGGGAATACAAAGATTGGGCATTCACGGGAATTGACATGACACCTGATGAGCGTCAGCGCACTTTCACAATGGAAGGCATGCGCGCTCATGCTGAGAAGCTCAAGCTCGATGCTGGGCGATTTGAAGCGTGCCTGCGTGATAAAATCGAGCTTCCCAAAATCCAAGCAGATATTGATCTTGGAAAGAAAATGGGTCTGACAGGTACGCCACTCGTTGTCATCAACGGCCGCACCTATACAGGCGACCGAACCCCGCAGGCGTTGACCCGCGCTTTCCGGGATGCTCTTTCCAATCCCTGAAACAGCGCTCAATTCTTTGCGTTGCAACAAAAATTAAAAAGGGCGGCTCTCGAGCCGCCCTTTTTCCGTTTTGAACAGAGTGCTCTCAGAAATTCTTCACGAGTGCGATCCATTCGGGATGGTCAATGAATGGATTGCGGTTGCCCTGCACAGCCTTGATTTTTTCTGAACGTTGAATTTCGTAGGCTTCAACCGGATGGGTATCTGACCATTCACGCAAGGTTTTTTCCTGACGATCGTCAATACTCATGTTGTAGAGCACCGACATGTAGAACATTGCGCGCGCAACCACCCCTTTGTGGCCTTCTGGTGGTTCGAATCCATTGTTCTGGCACAGCGAGCCTTCGGCAGTGCGGTTGAAGTGGCAATCTTTGAACGGATAACTTCCGCGCATGCCGTTGATTTTCATTTCGGTTGGGAAAAGGTGGTAGAGGTCGGATTTTCCTTCGCCAATTGTTCCAGCTTTGCGCAGAAACGTTTGAGGCCAGGTGTGCTCGGTGTTCACGCCGTTGTTCGGGATACCAGTACCCACACGGAACTCATCTGACGAATAAACGCACTTAACAACTCTTTCACCCTGCGTGTTCACGTAGACGTCGACCTTTTGGAACATTGCTTGCCGCGCGCCATCGTAACCGAGGTTGGTTTTGTTGCTGCGAGCGTATTTTTGAAGAGCTTTGCGAACGCAGTCTTGAGATTCGAGTTTACAGTCGGTTGGGGAGTTGATTTCATCGGCGGAGGCAGACAGCGGTGCGGTGAGCGGGGCGGCGAGTGCGAGGGAGAATCCTAAAACAAGAGTCGACGTGGTTGCGTGTCGCCAAAACATCGATGCGTTCGAGTGCATGAGCAATCTCCCAGAGCAGATGAATTTGTACCGTGTCAGGCTCAGCTAGAGGATGACTCGCTGCTCGTCAACTCTTTTATGGCATCAATAAGCAAAAAAAATATCGCAGCTGTGCGCCGGGAGGCTGTGGAAATAAAAAAGGCCACCCCAATAGTGGGGTGGCCTCTCAAAGAAATCCAACTCAAATCCGACCGTTTTACGAACGGAAGTCGATGGTTGGTCCGTGACCCAGAAGAGCCATGGTGCGTGCGCGCTTGACCGCAATGGTCAGCTCACGCTGTTGCTGAGCGCTCGCGCCGCTGATGCGACGTGGAACGATTTTACCGTGCTCAGTGACGAAGCGACGAAGCAGCTGGGTGTCTTTGTAGTCGAACTTGATGTTAGGATCGAGAACGCGCTTTGGACGCGAATAGCGGCGCTTCTTCTTGGCTCCGGATACTGCCATGACAACCTTCCTTTATCTGTGGGCAGCAGCGTCGACACGTGGGTACGACGCAGCCTTTTTAACCAAATGGAGCCCTTTGATAATCACAGGAGGGTGAAGTCGTCAAGAGAGAATCGAAAGGTGTTTAGAGGTTGTGGCGGATGGCCTCGTACTGGCTCTTATGAGCTTCGCCGGCATCCCACTCATCGAGAGTCACTTTGATGTAACCAAAGCGCACAGAAGCCTCGATATAAAGGGGTAAGCGTCTGGAATCGCGGCTAAACCAGATTTTGATGTCACCCTTTTGCTCCATTAGCCCACCGAACGTGGTGACCAGTCGGTAAACGTCTGTCTCGTATCTCTTTTTGCCGACCTTCCTGGAGTCGCTGCCGAGGTAATCGGCTTTGCCCGTCCAGGTCTTCTCCGAAGTAAAGATGGGGAAGTTGAGGTTTAACGGCGGAGGAGTAGTAGACGCCAGTTTGTTACGCAAATAGTACAGGGCTCCCAAGGCATCTTTGGTTCCCTCAACCAGCGGGAAATCCGCACGCACCTCGTCCCGGCCTTTGCGTTTGGTTTGCTGGCGGATTTGGGAGCGCGCCTGGTCGAACTCAAGGATTTTTGAGTTACGGTAGTCGCCCTCTTGTTGGTTGATGTAAAAACGCGCGGGAACGAACTCAACACCACGGTAGGCCAACCCTTCAATGGAGTCATGAATGTTCATGATCCAGCGATACCAACGCGCACTCTTTACCTCACCGGTAATCCGGTGTGCCCACGTGTCGAGGTGCTTAACGGGAGGTTGGATGATCACCTCGGCGGCACCGCCATTCACGCCCAAATAGGTCACGATGAAGCGCATCCTCTCGCCAACGGAGTAGGGCAGCTGACTATATGCACGGTTGGCTTCTTCAGCCAGAGGAGAGCCCGCTTCAAGAGGGACGCTATGGGGGACTTCCAGTTGCCGTTCGAAATCACCCGGGCTCAGTGTGCTCAGTGGTGCAGCCGGAGCGGATTCGGGGCTCAAGAGTGCCAGCGGTGCGATTAGGCTTGCAGTCCATCGCAAACCAGTACGATTCTGCTGAGCGTGGAATTTCATGTGAGTCCTCATACCTCAGACGTGCGCTCGCGTTTAGCCGAAGTGCCCGTGCGTGCCTTCGTCAGGCGTGCTGGACGTCCGGAAGCCTTTTCGATGTTCTGGAACAGTTCTGTGAAGGCTTGAGACACATTGTGTTCAGGGTATGCACAAACGACGGGGTGTGATTCCGAGTGCGATTCTCTAACTTTGATGCTCGATGGAATGAATGGCTCGAGAACTGCGTAGCCCAGTTTGCGCAGGTCGCTGAGAATGCTTGCCGCGTGTTTTGTCCCTTTTTGGTATTGATTGACAACGAGTCCGACCACTTTAAGGTCAGGGTTGTGATCGGCCTGAACTTCACGAATGATGTTGAAAATGTCTTGTGCAGCGCGAACGCTGAAAGCATCGCAGTCAATGGGCACAAGGATTTCCTGTGCTGCAATCAAGCTACTCAGTGCATAGAAATCGTTCGCTGGAGGCGGATCGAAATAGATGGCGTCATAGCTTGAGTTGCGGATGCCATCGCGCAGTTTCATTATTTTGTGTTTGTTCTCGAGTTTGTTGCGCAGGTCTTCGAGGTTTCGGTCAGCCGCCACGAGGTGCAAATTCTCTACCCCGGTGTGGGTTGTGACGTAGTCGAGCAAGGTTTGACGGAACAAATTGAGCCCGAGGCAACTCTCGTAGAAATCCGAGATCGACCTGGCAGGAGCTGCTTCAGCGCCGAGGAGATGGCTGGTGGAGTTGCCCTGAGGGTCAGTGTCCACAAGCAGCGTGCGGTATCCGGCACGCGCCGAGCAGGCTGCAAGGTTCACTGCAAGTGTGGTTTTACCGACCCCACCTTTTTGATTGTAAATGACGCGTACAATAGGTCCAGTGCTCATCGTTCCACCTCCTCAGCAGACACTCATCCGAACCAGATGCTTCTCCGATTCTTCAACTGTTCGACGATAACCTCTTGGATCTGATTCTTCACCCTTTGCGCCAAACGATAGACAAGCACCCTGTCTTTCTCTGCTTCGGGTCCATACTCGGAGAGATCGATGGGTGGCAGAATATGGATGAACCACTTGCTTGGAAGAGGGATGAGTCCTGCGGGACCCAGCCAGGGGAATGTTGGTGTGATGGGGACGTAAGGGATGCCCATCATGCTTGCAAAGAAGGTTTCGCGCGCAAGCATCGGATGAATTTCCTCAGGGCCTATGAATGCAACGGGCACCAAAGGAGCCCCTGTGCGGAGGCACAGGCGGATGAATCCGCCACGACCAAAACGCGCAAGATGATATTTGTCTCGGTAGAGCTTTCCAAGTCCTTTCACACCTTCCGGGAAAACCACCACTGGCATCTGTGCCTGCAGTAGCTGTTGGGCATTCTCCTGACTTGCACGCACACCACCGAAACGGTTCATCATGCTGCCAAGGAAGGGGAAGTGGAACAGAAAATCTTCCACCATGAAGCGAACTTCACGGTGAGAGGGATGTTCTTTGAGAACGGCCATTTTTAGCATGGTCGCATCGTAGGGCAAAGAGCCCGAGTGGTTGCCGACCATAAGGCAGGCGCCGTTGCGTGGGATGTTGGAAATGCCGTAGGTTTCTACGCGCCAGTATTTTGTATAGAGAAATTCAAAAATTGGGCGAACAAATCTGTCGAATATCGGATCAAAGCCAAAGGCGTCGACTTCTTCACTGCGCAGACTGAGCGAAAATTCGTGGTACTTGCGGCGCAGATTGAACGGATTGAGCCCGGTGACGATTTCATCGAGCGATCCTTGACCGCCCGCAGGGGTATATTCAGTAGGCTCTGTTTGTAGGGCTTGGAAGGAATCGGCAGAAGATTGGATTCTTTCCTCGATCTTGAGAAGCACGCTGTCGAGTTCACCGCGAAAGGAATGGAGCCTGTCAATAACTGAATTGAGCTCCTCACGCGACGCGAATTGTTCGCGGTTCATTTTCGCGCGCTTCTCCATGTCGCGCTCAATGCGACTAAATTGTTCGAGCAAAGTGCGTCTGACCTTGAAGACATTTGAAGACAAACTCAGCAAATCCTCCTGCTCACGCGACTTGCGCGTTGACGAAGTCTCTGTGTTGCCGGAAGAGGGTGATGTGTTTTTTTTGCTCATACGCGAACTTCCTTTGTCTTCAACAGCACGGTGCATCAGTAAACGCGAACAAAGCCTTCATCAGGTTGCAGTGGTTTCTCTTCTCCCAATGCAGATGAGGGCATTGAAAAGCCCACACTGCGCAAACGAGCAGCCTCGATAAGGGCTTTTAGAGCCTGCCGACTCGAGTAGCGTGGTTTGAATCCAAGCGATTTTTCAGCCTTATGCCCATCCGCGACGCACAGGTATTGGAAGAAAGGCACCATGGCGGAGGGCAGATCCCAGATGCGCATCATAAATCCGAGTGAGAAGACGGTTTTACAGACGGGTGTTGCAACTGGAACCGGAAAGCGTCCGGACATGTGAATGCCCGTGCTCAGGGGCAGTACGCCTTTGCCGACAGTGTTGAAAGTGCCGCGGGCATTCGAAAAGATGGCCAGCGAAGCTGCCGCTGTGGCATCGTCTTCGTGAATGAATTGAAGCAGTGGGTCGTAGCCGAGAACCTTTGGAATGATTCCGGCTAGGAAGTAGCGTGCGCGCACGTTGGTTGAGTTGGGGCCAAGAATGGGTGCGAAGCGGAGCGTACAGACTTCGCAGTTTGGATAATCCTTTGCGAACTCAATCAATTGTTTTTCAACGTCAACACGGGCACGAACAAAATCTGGTCCGGCGGATTTGAGCGGATGGCTCTCGGAAATGAAATTTGGATTCTGGCTGTGTGCGCCGTAGACAAACGTGTCTCCAAGCACCACACAGCGTTCGAGTTTTGCTTCGGCAAGGGCATTGAGGATGTGAAATGTGCCGATGGTTTCCACTTCCCTGCGCAGTGAGCCATTGCGTCCGGGACCCGAGAACAGGGCTCCATGAACCAAACACTTGATGTCGTTTTTCAGAAGCAGAGATGCGATGAGATCGTCGGCGCCGTCGCGGGTTAAATCAACGCGATGGAAAATGATTTTTGGAGCCTGAAGGATGGGTGCTTTGATGTCGAAAACATGGATTTCGCGGACATGCGGCAACTCAGCTAGGCGCTTAAGAACAAGGTGCCCCCGGAAGCTCGAGGCTCCGGTCATGGCAATTTTAGAATGGACTTCTCCTGTTGTGGGCGGTAGTTCATCGTTGCGCTCGTCCTGCTCGGGGTTGGAGTTTTCCTCCGGGCTTTTGCGGGGACGCTTTGACATGACTTCACCCTCCAACATTGGGGCTTTGCTTTGAGCATGGCAGTTTCTTCAAATCACTCACAAGCCGGATCAGGAGAGCAAAAGACACAAGGCAGACCACGGCTCGGACTGGCTCCCATGGAAGGTGTGACCGATTTTGCAACGCGACTTTGGCTAGCCCAGACCTCACGGCCAGACGAAGCGACGACACCGTTCCTTAGAGTGACAAAAGACTACCCCTCGAAGCGCATTTCAGCAAATTTTTTACCTGAAATTGAATTGTCAAAAGAGCATGGAGTTGTGTCTTGCGTTCCCCAACTTATGGCCTCAGAGACAGCCGATCTTATTCGCATTGCAGAGCACTTTCTCGCGAGAGTTCCGTTTGTCGATATCAACTGCGGCTGCCCTTCACCTACTGTGGTTGGTCACGGCGCAGGAAGTAGCCTTTTGCAGGATCCTGAAAGATTCCATCGCTACCTGGACGAAATTGTCTCAGCTTTGGGGCCGGAACGAGTCAGTGTCAAAATGCGGGTTGGATTTTCAAATGAGTCTGAGTTTCCCTCGTTGCTCGAGGTTGTGAAGCAATTCAAGCTTGCACGCCTGACGATTCATGGCCGCACGCGAGCGGATCGTTACACCGGTAAGGCGCGTTGGTCACACATCGCAGATGCGGCCAATCAACTTCCATTCCCCGTTGTGGGATCTGGGGATGTGATTGATGCCTCAAGTTTTACCGAGCGTATGAGTGAGGCTCCCAACGCTGCTGGGGTGATTGTCGGGCGAGGTGCACTGAGGAACCCTTGGATTTTCTCCGAGCTGCGCGCGCCCGAAGAATCAAAAAAGAACGTCATCAGTCGCCGCCTTTTTCGGGCAACTGTCTTGCAGTTTGTGCTCTTGCAAGAATTGCAGATGCAGTGCTGGGAGCAATTGCATACACAAGTCCGTGATGGTTTTTTCAGCCCAGGCAAAATTTCCGACGTTCATATGCTTGAGCAGGCGAACGAACGTTTGGCTGCCTGCGCATTTCTGGAGGGCAGTGCGACTGTGCTTGCCTGCGAGAGTTGGCCCATCAGCCGTGTCGGTCTTGCTCGGGGAAAGATGCTCTGGAATTACCTGCGCAGTGGCCTGAATGTCCCAGCCCTGTTGAGCGTCGCTTTGCTGAGGGCGTCAACGTGGCCACAGTTTATTGCCGCGCTCGACCAGGTTCTGAATTGTTTTCTGCCCGACGACATGGGATTGGCTTACCAGCCGGGGTGGGATTGGGTTTACTCGGGTGAAAGTGCTGCTTCCTTGGGAGGGAAGAGTTTGACATGACCACTACAGAGCCAGAAACACCACGCGATGCGCCTCAAAATCTTTCCGAACAAGATTCTTCCTCACTTCTATGGAAGCGCTACCAAGAGCAGCGGCAGAAAAGTACGCGGATTCTGACGACGGGTCTGGGACTCTTTGCGGCTTTTGTTGTTTTTTTGTTGGCAGTGGGTCTGTGGATCGTTGTAGTTCGCTAATTTTAATGCATTTCTTGACTTTGGCTGAGTGGCCGACAATAATCGAATGAGGGAGTCCCTCCCTCTTTTGCGCTGTTTTCTTCGCGGCGAAACTTAATTTTGCTGCAGAAGTTCCGATTCCACTTATGGAAGGTGGCATCATGGCGAATTTTGAGCGTCGGGTTTTGGTTTTGGACTCACGGTACGAGCCGGTCAAGGTTGTCGGCCTGCACACTGGTTTTGTTCTGATGTACACCGACCGTGCTTCTGCCGTTATCGATTCTCCGCGCATCATCCGCAGTGTTTCAAATGCCTATACGGTTCCTTGGATTCTGCGTCTGCACAATTGCTCTCCCCGTCACCGCAGGTGCTCCTCCCCTCGTTTCTCGAGGCAAAATGTTTATCTGCGCGATGGTTTCCGCTGCCAATATTGCAACTGGGCCGGCTCTTTGGTGAACCTCACAATGGATCACCTTATACCCTTGGCGCGTGGTGGTAAGACCAGCTGGGACAACATCGTGACTGCATGCAAGTCGTGCAACCTGCGCAAGGGTTCGAGAACTATCGAAGAGCTGGGTTTGCGTCTGCCGCGTCTTCCAGAGAGGCCGCAGTTCAATGGCACCTCCCTCTTTGCTCTGCGTTATGGCCTCAACCGTCTGAATATCCCTGAGCCTTGGGTTGGGTATGTAGACTTGTCGGTCAGCAATCGATTGGTTGAACTCAAACTTCAAGGTCGCGTCGAAGATCTTTCAACTTCTGCGAATTCTTTGCTTCTCTCCCAACTCCCTGCCGTCGGTTGAATGACGGCACCTCGAATTTCCTGAGCAAAAACTCCGATGCGCTCCGAGAGATCACGTGTGCGCGGGAGTTTTTTGAATCATGTGGTTTGTCTGGGATGGACATACCCGACAGGGGCCCTACAGCGAGCAAGAGATATGTCGGCGCTTGACCATGGGTCAGTGGTCGCTTTCTGTCTTTGTGCGCCCCCAAGATCGCTCCATCTACCGACCGCTTTTGTGGATGTTGCCGACGTGGTGCGAGGTTTCCGCGCCAGAGTCCAATGAAACTGGACGGGCGTTTGATAATATTCTGAACGAAGCAACCATGATTGCGCCTTTGGAAGCTTTTGAAGGGGGGATCGTTCCTGCACCCGCGGCACCCTTGGTTTCGCCTGGGGCTCTGACTCCTCCTGGTCAAAAGAATTTAACCGAAGCACCAGATGCAGCTGAAAATCGTAAAGAGGAGACTCAAGAGAAAACCCCAGCTGAGCTTCTTTCAAACTTTCGTAAGAAAAAGCGGAAAGAGGATTTCCTCGACTTTCTTTCCGAAGATTCTTCCGCAGCACCCGTGCAAGAGAAAAAGAAAGAGAGTGCAGCCGAGAGCGTTGTTTCGGTGTTGCCTCAAACAGATCCTCCTATACCCCCAGCCGGTGTTTTTGCAGCTCCCAAAGAGCGTTCGCGCAAGGCTATCGATGACGTTCAATTGTCGCCGTCGTTTAATCCAAAGTCAGATGTGCCTTTGTCTGAACCAGAACCAACTCGATCCATTCCACCGGTAAAAAAGCAGGTGGAACTCGACTACAAGCGTGAGTTTGGTGGAGAGACGAAACACCTTTCCATCAGACAAACGCGTCGAGTTCGACTGATGAACCAAAAGCCAAAGATGGTGAGCGAGGGGCTGGTTAATCTCGTAGACAACTCGTCTGCAACACAAATCCGTCACCGGAGGGTAAACCCAACTGCCCCGCGTCGCCGTCCGCGCGGTTTCTCTTCGCAAATTCCGAAGGTTTTAAAATATCTCCCGAAAAAATTGCGTCCTGGAAATTCGTCTTTCATTTGGGTCGTTGTCGCCGCCTCGGTGCTCGTTACTTTTTCAATAGTCAGCTTGCTCTTCTATTTCTTCGGTCGCAAAGGCTCGCACGTCGTGAGTCAGCCAGCTGCTGCGCCGCAGCAGGTTCAGTCTGAGGGCGAGCCACCTAAGCGGAGAAGAAAGCCGAAGTCAGACGTTCCCGCGGTACCGGGTGAAACGCGCGCTTTTGACCCTTCAAGCCAAAGTGAAATTTCACCGGGTGGTCAAACGACAAAGAAGGATAAGCCAAAAAAAGAAATGGCTGCTCGCAGCGAACCGCCTGATCTCGTGCAGAGGCAGTTAAAAAAGACACAGCCCAAACCCAACTTCGATGTGTTGCGCAATGCAGACGAAATCAACAACTACCTCACGAATACGAGCCCCGGTAACCGAAGATTTGTTGTTGTTGGTCCACTGACTCTCGTTGAGCCGCCCGCACCGCAATGTAGTCCTTGTCAGGGCAAAGCCCGTCTGCCGGATGGGACACTCGTGACCTTGAGTTCAGTGATTCCGGAACCCTGGAACGGTGTTAATCTGCGCAAGAAGGTTTACGCGCGCGGAATGGTACTAAAGACCTCAAGTTACCTTATTACGGTTAATAAGATTTCGAGTAAAATTCCGCGCTGAGAAAAAAACTTATCCAAAGCGTCCTGAGATGTAGTCTTGCGTTGCTTTGGTGTGAGCATTTTCGAACAGCCGCTTGGTTGGTCCAGCTTCAATCAGGCGCCCGAGGTAGAAGAAGGCCGTGTGGTCGGAGACGCGCGATGCCTGCGACATCGAGTGGGTCACAATCACCACCGTGAATCTTCCCTTCATCTCGAGAATCAGTTCCTCGATTTTTGCAGTTGAAATGGGATCGAGAGCTGAGCAAGGTTCATCCATCAGAAGCACTTCAGGATTACCTGCAATAGCTCGTGCAATGCAGAGCCGCTGCTGCTGTCCACCCGAGAGATCGAGCGCACTCCTTTTGAGACGGTCTTTAACTTCATCCCACAGTGCTGCAGAGCGAAGGCTCGATTCCACAGCTTCATCGAGGGTGGAGCGTTGAGTGATGCCACTGATGCGTAGCGGATAACAGACGTTTTCGTAAATGCTCATCGGGAAGGGGTTGCTCTTTTGGAATACCATTCCAATGCGTTTCCGAAGAGACGTAACGTCGAGGTGGCGCTCGTATACCGAGCGTTCTCCAACGCGGATATCACCGTCAACTGTGACGTTGTCAATGAGGTCGTTAAGACGGTTGATAGAGCGGAGCAGAGTGGACTTGCCGCACCCGCTCGGCCCAATAAACGAGGTAATGTGATGCTGCAGGATCGGAAAATTTATGGAGTGCAGCGCCTGTGCCTTTCCGTACCAGAGGTTGAAGTTCTGGATGGAAATTTGCGCAGGTCCAGAAAGACTCTCCGGATGGACGTACGTCGGCGGAAGATCGTTTGGATTTAGCATCAGAATGCTCCTCGTCCTTCAAAACGCTTGCGCAGTTGTGAGCGGATCTTGATTGCAATGAAATTAAGAGACAACACGACGGCCACGAGCAACGAGGTTGAAGCGAAGACCATGGGTCTGCTGAGTTCGGTTGAGCGTGACTGAAAACCGAGGTCATAAATGTGAAAACCAAGATGCATGAAGCTGCGCTCCAAATGCACGAATGGGAAATGACCGTCGACGGGAAGCGCAGGCGCAAGTTTAACGACACCTGTCATGAGGAGCGGAGCAACTTCACCCACCGCACGCGCCATGGCGAGGATGAGTCCGGTCATCACACCTGGGAGAGCCTTAGGAAGGACTATATTCCACAGGGTCTGCATGCGGGTTGCGCCGCAACCGTAAGAGGCTTCGCGCAGCGAGCGCGGCACCGCTGAGAGCGCTTCCTCGGTGCTCACAATCACAACTGGGACAGTCAAAAGTGCAAGGGTCAGGCTGGCCCAAAGGATACCACCTGTACCAAACGTGGGGTTGGGGAGTTTTTCCTGGAACAGCAGTTGGTCGATGCTCGCACCCACGGTGTAGCAAAAGAAACCAACCCCAAATACGCCATAAACGATACTTGGAACACCGGCGAGATTGTTTACGGCAATGCGCACAAGGCTCACGAGCATACCCTGCTTGGCAATCTCGCGCATGTAAACAGCAGTCATAACTCCAATCGGCAAGACAAACAGGGTCATGATGATGGTCATGGCCACCGTTCCGAACAGCGCAGGGAACACTCCGCCCTCGGTGTTTGCTTCGCGCGGCTCCTCGGAAACGAATCCCCACAGGCGAGCGATAAACAAAGATAACTTTTCGAAGGTGCTGAGTGCGTTGGGTTGAAAAGCGCGCAGTATTTGGCTTGCTGCCAATTCTTTGGTTTGACCATTCTCGGCCGCGAGTGTCAGCTTGATGGCCTCATCTGCGCTGCGCAGCTGCTGCACCTGCTCTGACAATTTTCTGTGTTCGGTTGTGAGAGATTGGAAGCGCTCCTCAAGGAGTTTGTTGTTATCTGCGGCTTCGACATCGGTGATGCGACCCAGCTCAAGCATGCGCTCAATCTTTTTCTTTTCGAGCCGGAGCTCCTCAAGGTCGAGGTTTAGGTCAGCCAGTTTGCCTTTCTCGAGTTTGTGAATTTGCTTGCGGCGCTGCGCGCCGTCTTCAAGCATTTGTGTGAGTTTTTGCTTTTCCAGGGACACGCTCGTGCCATCGGCATTGAGAAGCAGAATTTTGCCGAGAAATGGACCCCATTCGCTGCGCTCGACAAACCAAATGTCGTCAGGCCGTTCTGCTCCGGCGACCGCCTCAGTTGCCACAAAGGCAAATTCGTTGACACCGAAATCGCGGTTAGCCTGATAAATAAGCCGACGGTTTTGACGCGTGTTGGTGTTCGGGTCGGTGCCTTCCTCTTGGCGCATGGGAATACCGATGACCAAAGTCGAATCGTTTTGCATCTTGATGACCGCATGCGGCCAAAGTGCGCTGAGGCCTTGCGAGAGAATGACACCGAACAGTGCAGTGATCAGAAGAAGGATGGTGACCAAAGCACCTGCGCAGACCCAAATCCATGGCACGCCTTCGGTCGCATTGCTGGAAGCGCGGTTGCGGAGGCGAACGGCGGTCTTGAATAAGACCGCGCCCTGCGCGTTGGGATTGGAATCGGACGAGGGTGAAGCGGGTTTGAACATCATAGCCTCACAACGCCTTGTTGCGGGCGCGATAGCGTGCACGCAAAAATTCAGCGAAAGAGTTCAGCGTAAAAGTGAACAGGAAAAGTGTGAGCGCTGAGAGAAAAAGAATGCGGTAGTGTGTGCTTCCCTGAGCAGCCTCGGGCAGCTCTACTGCAATGTTGGCAGCCATGCTGCGCAGGCCGTCGAACGGGTTGGTCGTCATGACGGCGGTGTTGCCGGTTGCCATCACTGCGATCATTGTCTCGCCAATGCCGCGACCCAGGCCAACCATAATGGCTGAAAAGATACCACTCGCAGCAGTGGGCAAAACAACGCGCGCTGTGGTTTGCCAAACCGAGGCTCCGCAAGCCAGTGAACCTGCGCGCAGGCTTCCGGGGACCGCGGTGAGTGCGTCTTCCGCCAAAGAATAAATGATCGGGATGATCGCAAATCCCATGGCAATTGCAATGACAAGCGTGTTGCGCTGTGCGTACTGACCCAAAAGATCAGAGCGGAGTTCGGTGTGTCCGGAAAGCAGGCTTCCCACCCCAACCGCAAGCACAGGTGCCAGAACAAAAACCGCAATGCGGAACAAATTACGGGCGCGGCTGACCGGGAGGCTCCAGAGCGAAATGAAGACCAGCGGCAGAATCAGCATTCCCCAGAGCACTCCTTCGGTTCCCGGTCCGCCCGACAAAAAAGCTTTGAGGTCTCCACCGAAAGCGGTGCGTTCAATGAGTAGTCCAGCGCGAATGAGGAGCCACAGCATGACTCCGAAGCCGAGAACGACCCACATGAGCAGACGGCGTGAGGCGTAGAGTCCGCGTGTCGTGAGATGGCGCGCTGAGGGAATCTGCAGAAACACGCCGAACACGTACAAAAGGAAGGGCATCGATGTGCCGATGAGAAGCACGCTGACAATGTGCGCTTCAACCCACGGAGCCACGATGATTGCGGCAAGAAAACCCAGAACGACGGAGGGCACGCTCGCCATCATTTCGAGCGTCGGTTTGACGACATTACGGGTCTGCCTGTCGAGGATTTCACTGCTGTAGACAGCCGCGAAGATTGCCAAGGGAACCGCAAACAGGAGCGAGTACAAAGTCGCTTTGAATGTTCCCCAAATCAATGGAACAAGAGAAAACTTGGATTGGAATTCATCGGTGCCGGATGTGCTCTGCCATGAGTAGGATGCAGTTTCATAGCTTTCATAGTGAATTTTGTTGAAAAGACTTTTGAGCGACACCTCGACGTGTGGTGCATTGAAACGCCAGAGTTCAACGGTTTTTGACGTGTTGTTAAACCACGACACAAGCTGCCCATGGCTGTCGCTTTCGAGGGTGAGATCGGCGCCGGCAGGGAGATCTTTCTCAGCTGCAATGCGGCCGGTGGTCAGTTCGCGCGCTTCAAGAGTGAGCGCCGATTTCTCGGATTCTTGGGTTATTCGGAATGCAACTCGCTTGTGTGGGTGCGCAACGGTTCTGACGGCAGAACGACACGTGTCGCGCCAGAGCTCAGGAATCTCAGAGGTGCTATTGGCAGCGGCTGAGGCCAGCCGAATGGCTCTGCCAATATCCAAGTAAGCACAGCGCTGTTGTGCTCCGGAGGTCCCTTGTTCGCTTCTGAACTCAGTGAGCGCAGCCGCTCCACCGAAAGCCGGTGTCCAGCTCATCACGCGGCCTAAATTAACTGGAGCAACCAGCGATGTGGATGAAAGGTTGGCATCCTCTGAATCAAACGCAACAAAGGAATTGTTACCCGCGTAGAGGACAACGTGACGATCTTGTATCCAAGCGGCTGGAAAGTTTCTTTCGCTTTGGCTGAGGGTATCGCTGGTGAGTTGCTGCAGGTAAATTTGCTTCAGGTGAGTTGTTTTTTCACCAGTGATAGCGTTTTCGCTGATCGAAAGCAGCATAAAACGCTTCTGTGCCATGCCCTCAAGAGTTGCTGTCCGCAGAATCAGAAGGCCATCTTTTTTTCCTGGGCGGCTGAGGAAGTTCAGGTCTTCCAGAGTGAGTTTTGGATTCTCAGCGAAGAAATTGGGCAGCTCCCAGTGTCCTTCAATCTGAAGTCCGAGCTTGGCAATGGGCGACTGCGCGCTGGCCTTCACAAGAACAGCGCCTTCAGGTGTGACGAGCCAGCGTTTGTTGGTGAGGGTTGTTTTGGTTGCCGTAGGCAGCGCGCGAACATCTTCTGCAGAGAGAAATTCCCGCACAATTTGCACAGAGGCACTGGTCAGTGTTTGTCCTGTGCGAACGAGTAATTGGCCATTGTTGATTGCACGGCAAAGCACAGTGTCATCGGAATTCTGAGGCGCAGCTTGCGAAGACAGCGGGTTCAATGACCAAACGGGGTTTTCGCCGGCAGGAGACGAACGTGTGACCGCGTAGTTGAAATTCCAGGCTGTGCCTTCATCGCTCTTTTGATTGGGCGGCTGAATCAATTGAGCTTGGACGCGACACGCGTTGCTTTGGGGCGGGAGCAAAACCGCGAGGGGGGCAACGTCGTCGACCAAAAGCCCCGCTGCCGAACCCGTTGTTTTGAGTTCACCGGCAGCTGTAAATTTCTCCGACTCGAAAAGCGGCCAGCTGCTGCTAATGAGAAAGGCCATCATCCCCGTGACGGCAAGAATGACACTCAGACCTACAACGGTGATGAGCGCAGTGGCGAACTTGTCAAGGATAAGGACGCGCCGACGGGTGTTGAGCAATGGCTCTGACTCCTTGAAAGACAAGATTAACTTTCGTTGGTTACCAAGCTGCCCCTGAGATGCAAACCCAGGTTGTGAACTCTTTGTGACAGAATCGAGAGCCAAACATGCTTGAAAATGTGGCTGTGAATTGGTTCGTCTTCTGTTCGCTCGTGGTGAGCTGACGAAAGTATGGTCACGGTCAGGTAACTGTGTTACATTTCCGACAAATCCGTCGGAGTGAAGCACACCGGCTCGTCGTCCTTGTCTCTATGGAGGTGAGTTTCTCATGCACCTGATCTGGAAACGTCCAGATGGATTTCAAAACGCAGTTCCTGAGGACTTCAGGCGAATCATGTTGAGCAACGGCGCAAGTCTTTGGCTGCATCGATCCGAGTGTGATTGGTACCCTTTCCAGGTCAACGGCGATTGGGCCAGCCAGGAGCAGACGGTGCGTATCAATCGGATTGTGAATCTGCTCGACGCCACCGATGATGCTTGGCGTTCATTTGTAAATCAGGATTGTGGCGATGACCTCTCCCCGCAGTCGACCCCTGAGAAGCATTCCAAGGGATTGGTCGAATGGCTTGAGTCTTTAAAAGCTTGTCTGCGTGGCAACACGTGGGAGGTTGATATCATGACGTGTGCTTTGGGCGACGCGCAGCGTCGCCTTAAAGATACGCGCGGCACACTTGGGTAAAGCAGATTCTTCCAAACACAAAAAGGAAACGGCGAGCGCCGTTTCCTTTTTGTGTTTGGAAGAACTCAACAGACTGAGCGAGCTCAGCCGAGTTTCAAACCAACCTTAGCAGCATAAGCTTCAACACCAATTCTATTGATGGTGCGCAGCGCGGATGTGCTGACGCGCAGGCGGATGCTGCGGCCAAGCGATGGAACGTAGATGGATTTGTCTTGCAGGTTGGCCTGGAGACGAACTTTGGTTTTGTTGTTGGCGTGAGAAACTCTGTTGCCAACAAGGCTGCCTTTGAGACTGAATTCACAAATGCGTGACATGAAAGACCCCTTGCTCTTCGTAGCTAATACGGACGGTGGTGGTTAACAGCCGGCTTAAAAAAAAGCAAGTGCGAAGAAAATCGACCCGTTTCCTAGGGGTGAGTTGACACTGCGGCCGCGCCGTCCATATTCGCGAGAGTCCCACCGGGGGGAGGACACAATGAGCACTCAAGACAAAGATTCCAGTAACTTGCTCGACTCCGAAAAGGTTTCAGGCGCCCTTGTGCCCGTGAGTCATCTCGAGGCTGGGGGGAGCCAGGCGGCATCCGAAGAATCCGCCCAGACACTGACCATTCTTCCCGTTAAGAACGCAGTTCTTTTTCCCCACAACGTTGTGCCCGTTACGCCTACGGCACAGTGGGGGCATGAGGCTTTGGAACGAGCGGCTCGGAAGGGCACACATCTGGGAATAGTTGCTCTGAAAGGTGAGCCTCGCGATCCGCTGCAAGCGGAAGATCTCTACCTCGTTGGAACGGAGGCGAAGATCATCAAAGTGATCCGTTTCCCCGACGGGTCTGCGGGTGCTGTGGTTCAGGGCACACGAAAATTCCGGGTTGAGAAATTCACCATCCAAAACGGCAAGCCCATTCTGGCTGAGGTCGAATATCCCGAGCAGGTTTCGCCGGAGGAGAGTCTTGAACTCGCCGCGCTTGAGCGCGGGCTGAAGCAGCTTATTCAGAAAGCGGTTTCGCTCAGTCCCAATATTCCTTCCGAAGCGAATATCTTCATCGAGAATGTCTCTGACGCAAACTACCTCGCTGATCTTGTGGTGCCCTATTTGAGCGTCGATACCGCGCAAAAGCAGGCTCTGCTTGAAACCGAAGATCCCATCGAACGTCTGCGCAAGGTTCAGCTGTACCTCACTCGGGAAATTGAGATCCTGGAGATGACCCAGCGAATCCAATCTGAAATCAAGGGCGAGGTCGGCAAACAGCAGCGGCGTTTTTATGTGAAGGAACAGCTTAAGCTGCTCCAAAAGGAGCTCGGCGAACTCGATGGGAAAGCCACATCCTCGCATGCCGGAGAACCTCAGGATCTGCGTGAGCGCGTTGAAAAGAGCAAAATGCCTGTTGAGGCGCGCGCGGCTGCGATGAAAGAAGTGGACAGAATGGCGATGATGCAGCAGGGCAGTCCGGAATACACTGTTAGTCATACCTACTTGTCTTGGCTGCTCGATATGCCGTGGGGTGTTTACACCCAAGGTCAAGTGAATCTTACTGCTGCACGTCAGCTTCTGGAGTCTGAACATCACGGCCTAGAGAAGGTAAAGAAGAGGATCCTTGAATTCCTCGCCGTCTATTCATTGCGTGGCGAAATCAAAGGTCCAATTTTGCTGTTGGTGGGGCCACCGGGTGTCGGCAAAACCTCGCTCGGAAAGTCGATTGCCAAAGCTCTTGGGCGGAAGTTTCATCGGATTGCCCTAGGTGGAGTGCGCGATGAATCAGAAATTCGCGGACATCGCCGCACTTATATCGGCTCGATGCCAGGCAAAATTATCGATGCTTTGAAAAAATCGGGCAGCATGGATCCTGTTATCTTGCTTGATGAGCTCGACAAGCTCGCTAACGATTTTCGTGGTGACCCGTCGTCGGCTCTCCTCGAAGTGCTTGATTCCGAGCAAAACCATACTTTTACTGACCACTATTTGAACGTGCCTGTGGATTTGAGCAAGGTGCTATTCATAGGCACAGCCAACACACTGGGCACCCTCCAAGGACCACTGCGGGATCGTATGGAGGTTGTTGAACTCGACAGCTACACGATCGAAGAGAAAATAAACATCGCACAGAAACATCTTTTGCCTCAGGTGGCTTCCGAACATGGTTTGGAGGGTAAGCTTGATTTTTCAGTGTCTAATGAGTTGTTGGCGCGCGTTGTGAGCTCCTACACGCGCGAGGCAGGTGTGCGGCAATTGCGCAGAGAGTTGTCTTCAATTGCGCGTGGCCTTGTGCACGAATACGTTGAAAACTCCGAAGCTCAAAAACGCAGCCGACGTGCGACCTCGAGCAGGAAAAAGTACGCTCTGACGCGCAAAGATGTCGATAAACTACTGGGCAAACCTCACTATCTGGAAACCCAAAAACCAGCGCGTTTGGCTCTCGGTGTGGCCACAGGACTTGCGTATACGCCTGTCGGAGGCGACGTGCTGCACATTGAGTCGGTTGCGGTGGAGAATGGCAAAGGTCAGTTGTCTATCACCGGGCAATTGGGTGAGGTTATGAAGGAGAGTGTTCAGACTGCGCTTGCGCTTATCAAATCGCGTCCTGCGGTGTGCGGTATCGATCTCAAGACACTCCAAAGTTCCGACTTGCACGTTCATTTCCCAGCAGGAGCCGTGAAAAAAGATGGGCCAAGCGCAGGTATTGCGGTGTTTTCAGCACTCGTCGGGCTACTCTCGGGGCGGGCGTTGCCTTCTGACCTCGCGATGACGGGAGAGATATCTCTGCGCGGTGAAGTTTTGCCGGTGGGTGGCATCAAAGAAAAACTTCTTGCTGCGCATCGATACGGCGTCAAACGGGTGCTTGTTCCGCAGAGCAACCTTCGGGATCTTGACGACATCCCCGAAAGTGTTCGAAGCACCATGCATGTCGTTGGGGTACGGCGTGTCGAAGAGGTTCTTGAAGCTGCCTTCGGGCGCGTATCTCCCGCCGGAGTAAAAAAACGTGGGCGTTTATCTTGATCATAATGCAACTAGCCCTGCATCCGCCGAGCACCTCGCTCGGCTTGTGGCGTTGTTCAACCGTGCTGCGGGGAATCCTTCAAGCCCACATGCTGCGGGGCGGAGCGCTAGCGTCGCCCTCAGCGAAGCTCGCAAACACATTGCTGTTACGCTTGACGCTGAACCCTCGGAAGTCGTTTTTGTTTCGGGGGGCTCGGAAGCGAATAACATTGGTACAAGGGGTGTTTTGCGTGCGCATGGCAAGCCCCTCTGTGAGCTTCATGCAATTACAAGTTCGATTGAGCATCCGTGTGTTCTTGAACCTCTTAAGCACTTATCCCAGACCGAGGGGTTGCAGCTCAGCATTCTTCCCGTCGATGAGAATGGCCGTATTCGTCTTGTCGACCTCCTGCGTGAGATTCGCGCAGAAACTGCACTCGTTTCTATCATGGTTGCGAACAACGAAACCGGAGCCATCCAACCGATTTTTGATTTTGCGCAGTGGCTGAATGCTGTGCGCTGGCTGAAGTGTAAACCTGGAACTGATTGGCGCACTTCAGGCGAAGCTCAGTGGCCTGAGTGGGCACAGTGCCTCTCTCCGGCAATAACTCAAACTCACCTGCAAAACCTTCATCTTCACGTTGATGCGGTGCAGTCCTTCGGCAAGATCCCTTTTTCGCAGTGGTGTAGCGTCGGCTACGATTCCGCGAGCTTGTGCGCGCACAAGCTTGGGGGATTGGCTGGAGTTGGAGCGCTGTTATTGCGGCGCGGACGTAAATTTGAACCACTCATTCTCGGCGGTGCTCAGGAGCGTTCGCGTCGCGCTGGCACTGAAAATCTTATGGGGATTCTGAGTTTCGGTTTGGTGGCTGAAGCTTTGAGCCAGCCCGATTGGTGGGTAAATATTGAGACCATGCGCGGTCGACGCGAGAAGCTTTTGCGTCGACTCGAGAGTTGTCCCGGAGTTGTCATCAATACACCCGAGATCGGGAGTCTCCCCAACACGGTCAACGTCAGTGTTGTCGCACCTCGTTTCCGTGGCGAAGACCTGCTCATGGAACTTGATTTGCGGGGTTACTATGTGAGCAGTGGTTCTGCCTGTAGCAGCGGCGCGAACAGGCCTTCGCACGTGCTGCTGGCTCAGGGACGTAGCACTGAAGAAGCGAAAAACGCACTGCGCTTCTCACTGGGTGTAAATACCTCCGACGAAGAGGTCGACTCTCTCTGCGCAGCTCTGATTGATATTTTTTCCAAGCGTTGAAATCCCTTCCTTTTGGCCCTATAGAAGCACCCGATTCGGGGTTCTTCTGCGGCGCGTCGCGTTATAACATCAGCTCTTTGTAAAAAGTGGGTGAGACGATGGAATCGGAACTGCTAGTCTTCAGTGGTAATGCAAACCCTCAACTCGCCAAAAGAATCTGTGAGTGGCTCGATGCGCCTTTGGGCTCGGCTCTGATTGGCCGCTTTTCTGATGGCGAAACCCGCGTCGAAATCGAATCCAATGTGCGCGGGCGAGACGTTTTCGTTATTCAGCCGACCTGTAATCCTGCCAACGAACACATCATGGAGTTGCTCGTCATTGTCGATGCGTTGCGTCGTGCAAGCGCGCAGCGTATTACGGCCGTCATTCCCTATTATGGCTACGGGCGACAGGAGCGCAAAAGCGCACCACGGACACCTATCACGGCGAAACTGGTGGCTGACCTTCTCGAAAGCGCTGGCGTTAGTCGCGTGTTGACTCTCGAACTCCACACCAGTGCTGTGCAGGGCTTCTTTAATGCTCCGGTCGATCATCTGTTCAGCAAGCCGGTGTTTTTCGAGCACCTCTCACGCGTGGACATTCCCAATCCAATCGTTGTTTCGCCGGATGCAGGCGGCGTCGAGCGCGCACGTGCACTAGCCAAGCTCCTCGATTGCGGATTGGCCATTGTCGACAAGCGCCGTGATCGCCCTGGCGTGTCTCAAGTCATGCATCTGATTGGCGAGGTCAAAGACAAAACAGCAATTCTCGTGGATGACATCTGTGACACCGCAGGCACGTTGAGCCAAGCTGCGAATACGCTCAAAGAGCGCGGAGCAACCCGCGTCATTGCAGCTGTAACGCACGGGATTTTTACTGGACCTGCGGTTGAAAGAATCGAGAAAAGTGCAATCGACCTCTTGTTGACAACCGATTCAATTCCTCTCAAGCCCGAAGCAGCGCAGTGCAGCAAAATTCACGTTTTGAGCGTTGCTGAATTGCTCGGGAAAGCCATCCGTCGCATTCACAACAGCGACTCGGTCAGCAGTCTGTTTATCTGACGGCGCAACGCTCTCCCCACCACTCTTTTTTAAATGTCAAATTCTTGACGAAAGTTGGCCGAGCGGTTAACGTCCGCTCAGCTCTTACTTTTTTACATGGATTGTTGATTTTTCGGCATTTCATCTTCACCTGAGAGGGGGGCGTTCCATGAAAGTAACTCGTTTGCAGACCATGGCATCAGTTTTGGTCACCCTTGCGGCGCCTGCGGCGTATGGTGTTGTGTCGCATCCGATGGAAGAGAAATTTGTCAAAAAGCATCAATCTCATGAGGCACTCTCCGCATGGCAGATTCCTGCCCCCAGCCAAACTCTCGGACGCGTTGGCTCAGCTGATCCTGTTCGTGAAACGTTTGGCGCACTGGGTGCGGTGAAAACAGTCGACCCCATCACGCAATCTCCCAAAGCTCGGTTTGGGCGTCTGCCACTGAGCCTCAGTGCTGCCTTTGGTGGTCAGAAAGCTCACGGCGAATGGCTGCAGTCTGCCTTGAAGTCCGAGGATGCGCGCCGCTCCTATGGGCAGCATTTGGAAAAGCACCTGCGTTATTTCGTTGCTCAGCAAGCCAACGAACTCGGCGTTCAAGGCCTCAAGCTGAACTGGGATGCGCAGAAGTTCTACGTTGATGCTCAACATACGTTTGCGAGTTTCTTTGTTTCTGAAGGTGAGACCCTCGTTGAGGGTGCAGAGTTGACCTTCCGTTTTAGCGAAGGCCAACTCATCAACATCATGAGCAAGACTTTCGATGTTGCTGAAACCGAGCTTACGAAATTCAATGCCGACCCTGCGCGTGCCGCGCAGGCTGCCCGTGCAGTTCTCGGTCCGGATGCTCAGCTCCAGGAAGTCACCGTCAGCAAGCGTTGGGTTCCCCGCGCTCAGGGCAACAAGTACATATTTGAGCCCGCACTCAAGTTCGATGCGAAGTCCGCCACGGGCGAACTGTTCACCATTTTGTCGCACGTTCAGCGCAATGAAATTTTGTCATGGAATGCGCATACGGTGTTTTTCGATGCACGCGTCCAAGGCATCATCAACCAGCGCGTACCGAACGGTCCACAGTCCACCGTGGGTATGCCGTTTGTGCAAGCACAGTCACGCGGCGGCGGATGGTTCGGAAGAAATCAAACGTTCGAGGCAAACTCCTCTGGCATTATGAAGATCTCCGGCAACCAGCCTGCACGAGTGCAATTGAGCTCGCAGCGGGTGAAGGTGGTCAGCAGCACGGGTGCATCGGCAACATCAACCCTGCAGGGCGATGTTTTGTTTGATGCAAGAACAAATTCAACCCTAGCTGAAAACACCACGTACTATCACCTGCATGTGGCACTGAACTGGGCTCGGCCTGTCATCAATCCGAAGTGGTTCTCCGCTCAGTTGGTTGCGAACGTGAATATCAACGACATTTGCAATGCCTTCTGGAACGGCAAAACTGTGAACTTTTTCCAGTCGGGCAGCAAGCGTCTGGCCAGCGGTAAGACTTTGGGATGCAGCAACACGGGTGAGAATGCCGACGTTGTCTACCACGAGTGGGGACACGGCTTGCACCACAACACCGGTGGTATCCGCGACCGTGCCTTCTCCGAAGGTATCGGCGACACCGTGAGCCAATTGATTACCGGCTCACCGGATGTTGGACCAGGATTTTTCTCCGATGGGCGCCCGGTGCGTAATCTGGAGGGCGAGTACATGTATCCGCCTAAAGAGAATGAACGTGAAGTTCACAAAGAAGGACTGATCTTCGGCTCGACCTACTACCATCTGACTCAAGATCTTGTAGCCAAATATGGCAATGAGGTTGGTCGCGCGACGGCACGTCAATGGTTCTTGAAGATGCTCTACACGGCAAGTCAGTATACGGATGCCTATGAGGCTGTTCTGGCTCTCGACGCAGAGCCCTTGAGTGAAGATGTGCGTGGGCCGAACTTCTGCATCATTAATGGAGCCTTTGCACGTCATGGGCTTGCAAGCAGAGATTCATCCTGCCGCTGAGAATCAACACTCAGTGAAAGAGGGAGGCGAATGAGGTGCGGATTTGGTTGCCTCCTTCGCCTTCAAATATTTCACCATGATTCACAATCAAACGTTTTGGATTCAGGTCAGCGAGCTGCTCCACGAAGGCGAGCAGCTCTTTTTGATTGCGTGTCAGCCCCCACTTCAGAAACCGTGATGGTGCGCAGCAGTCGCCCATGTTGTTGAGCTTGTATAAGGTTCTTTTCAGCCAGGCACCATCAAGTTTCACATTCATCATCAGGTCACACACGATCAGCGAACGGGTGAGTGTGTGGAAGACGATCGACTCCTCAAAACGCACTCCCGGAACCGGGAAGAACTCGAGCTCGCGGCAGGGAGTTACGTAGGAAACATCGCTCGTAAACAGCGTGCGCTCTTGAATTTGCGGATGGCGTTGCAGAAATGAAGGGGGGCAGGCGATTTGTGCTTGTGGAAACTGTTCGGCCATCCACAGCAGGTCACTCGTGTGCCAGGTGTTTGGAGCAATGATACCACGCACAAACCCAAGCGAGGCAAGCCACTTTAGATCCTCTGGAAGCAACCGCATCGCATTGTGGATCCAGACCTCGTTATTGCGCAGTCTGACAACTGTCATGCGTCGCCCCAGTGAGTTCGACCATGTTCCGTCGAGAACCCACAATGAGGGTGCAATCTCGCGCGGGGGCGAGTAGGGGTATGGGATGCCGTCCAGCGTCGTGCTTGTTTCTGTCATACGTCGATTCAAACATGGAACGTCTCGAATTTACACAGGAACAGGTGTTGATGTATTGGCATGATGATTGTCTGCGGAGGAGTGTTCCGCAAAGGAGTCCCAGAGCATGCAGGAAAATATCATTGTTTTTGCAAGCGGAGAGCTGCCACAGGTCGACACACAAAGCTCCGCGGGAGTTTGTTACCTTGAGCATCAGGGTGCCCGACTGGCATTCGACTTTGAGGGCGCACGCGATGGCCTGCGAGTGACTCAACTTCTTGTTCTGGTGAACGGGTTTGCGCGTCCGCGCACCGACTTTCGTGCGTTTCGGAAACGAATTCACGCACAGATGCCGCATCTTGCGACTCTCGCTCTCGACAACCGTGGTGCGGGTGAAACTGAAGGTGGCCTCGATGCTTTGAGTGTGGAACGTATGGCTCAAGATGCAGCCTTTCTTGCTCAGGCTCACGCACAGGCTCTTGGGTTGTCCCGATACCACGCACTGGGCATCAGCATGGGCGGGATGATTTGTCAGAATTGGACGAGTCGCGATCCACACGTGCGTTCTTTGATTCTCGTGAGCACAACACCTGGAGGCGATGCTCGGGTCTGGCCCGAAGGTGTCGAATCTGATAAAATCAAGAGCAAGGCCTTCGAGCCCTGGCCTCAGGATTCAGAAACCATGCACCGTCGCATGAGCCGCTACTTCGGTCCGAAGTTCCGTAAAAGCTCGCCGCTTCTTATTGAAATGATGGTTAAAAATATGCTCAAGGCGAACGCTGAACCTCTATCGCAGGGGCGGAGTCGTGCTCAATATGATGCAACCATTGGATATGACGGTACTCGCTTATTATCTCAGGTCACCTGTCCAACGCTCGTGCTCACGGGCAGCGAAGACGAAATCATTCCGCCCGGCAATGCCGATGCCCTTTGTCGCCTGATTCCGCAGGCAAAAAAGGTTGTGTTTCCCGACATGGGACACCTCCTTTTGATTGAAGATCCTGAAAATTTTGTTGCGCAAGTGCGTACTTTTCTTGAGGGTGTGGACGATTGAGGAGGGCAAACATGACCCAAGTCCATGCCTTGAACATGAGTGAAGCTGATTGGAAGAACTGGTGCGTTGCGGCCGGTGCAAAGGCTTTTTTGGGAACTCAAATCATGGAGTGGATGACTCGCAAGGGTTGTCTCGATCCTCTTCAGTTTTCCAACGTCTCACAATCTCTTCGCAGCAAGCTTGCCGAGGAGTTTGCATGGCACGTTCCGAACATCGATACGTTGCTCGAATCGGGCGATGGCTCTGAAAAAATCCTCCTCAAGACACACGACAACCTCTTCACTGAATGTGTGCTTATGCCCTCTGAGAACAGAGTGACGTTGTGTGTGAGCAGTCAGGTCGGATGCAGAATGGCTTGTACGTTCTGTCAGACCGGTAAAATGGGTTTAACTCGCGACCTCACTCGCGGAGAAATTATCGCACAAATTATTATCGCCAATCGTAGACTTCTTGAAAAAGGCGATGCTCGTCGGGTGACCAACATTGTGTTTATGGGTATGGGCGAACCGCTCGACAACTTCGATGAAGTTGTTGCAGCCTGTTCTATCATGCTCGACGAGCGCTTCTTTGGCTTGTCGAAGCATCGCGTTACCGTTTCAACCTCGGGTCTGGTGCCTGCGATCGAGAAACTGGGTCAGCTTCTTCCGGTGAGTCTGGCGATTTCTTTGCACTCGGCCGACGAAGAGCAACGCAGCAGTATGATGCCGGTGAACAAGAAACACTCGCTCGCCGAACTCAAACAGGCTTTGTTAAGCTATCCTGTGCAAACTCGACACGGGATTACCTTCGAGTATGTCATGATTAACGGCGTCAACGATTCCATTCAGCACGCGAAAAAGCTTGTGAAGTTCCTGCATGGACTCAAAGCGAAAGTGAATCTGATTCCGATGAATCCGCATCCGGGAACAGAGATGGTGGCAACCGACCCCGAGCGTATGCGTGAATTTCAGAAGTATCTCGCCGACCGCTCGATCCCTGCACCGGTGCGCTACTCTCGTGGTCAGGATGTCAGCGCTGCGTGCGGTCAGTTGGCCAGCAAGCGGCGTACCGAACTCAACCTTGCTCCCCGGGCTGTTGCATTGGCACGGCGGCGCGAATGGCTTGCAAAGAAGTCTGAGTCGTCCTCTTCCTGCGAATAAAATTTATTTTTCGTTGGTGTAATCGATTCCCACGCGTACCGCGTAGCCGCTCACAAGCGCACGGCTTGGCGTTGCGCCGAGCTGTTGTTGGAATTCGCTGTAGAGGCAAAGTGCCCAGCAAAAAAACGTAAATCCGAAAGTCGCCGACACTCCCGGCCCGGAGCCATTGCCGTCGGCAAGATATCCGGCTGCGGGCACAACAAATGCAGCGGATTTGAAATCGTAGACTCGCCCAACCAGCACGTGCGTCGCAGCGAGGCTGACGTCGAGTTTATTCTTGAATGTGAAATGTCCCCGGTAGGAAATGGGTGATGCAAAGTCAGCAGCATTGGAATGACCGTTGCCGAGGCCAAGCGAACCGCCAGCAATGCCTGTTCGGTAGGCCGCAGCGGGGAGCGAGACGAAAGCAATGCATGCAAAGACCAAGCGCAGGATATTTCTCATCAGAAATCCCATCCCAAGCCCGCAGAGAGCGATTGAGCATGTCCGAAGGCCAGGTAAACCGCGCTGTATCCAGGCGGCACGTACAGCGCATCCCAGGACACTCGGGCGCGTAAATTTCGACCAAGTTCAGGTTTCCAACGTAATCCAAGCGCAAGACCGGCAGCTCTGCTGAGGGCTGTTGATGCGCCTCCTTCTGGGAGGGTCTGATTCACTGTTGTTCGAAACAGAATGGCACCCACACCGATGTTGGCCTCGAGCACACGGCTCCGCGGCAGGTTTTGGGAATAGCTAAGGTGAGCCAGAGCCGTCTGTTGTGCAAAGGCAGAGTTTTTCTCTCCGCTGTTGGTGATTGCCAGAAGCACGCCGAACGAGGTTTGCATCCAGCTGTGCAGGCAGGGCAGTGCACGGTCATCGCCATACGTGACCATCCCGCCCCCTGTTCCGATTTCAAAAGCAAATCCAACTGGACTCAATGCACAGGAGAGCACCGAGAGAGACATGCAGCGCAGCCCTATGGAGTCGCTCAATTTCAACAGCCTACAACCTCGGCAACGTAAGGAAGATTACGATAGTTACCGTCGAGATCCAAACCATAACCGATGACGAAATTCCTCCCGATTTGGAAGCCAACATAATCGGCTTGAATCGATTCTTCGTGCGCTTCTGGTTTGTCGAGCAGTGCAGCGACACGCATCGATGCAACACCAAGTGCATTCAGTTCGTTGCGCAAAAATGCGATGCTGCGCCCACTGTCGATGATGTCTTCAACAATGAGAATATGCCGCCCTGCAAGGCGCTCCGGGAGCTGCGAGAGAAGCTCAATTTTGCCCGTGGATTTTGTTCCCTGGTAGCTCTTGATACGTACTGATTCGATTTCAGTTGGCATGGAAATATGTCGGACGAGGTCGGCTGCGAAAAGTAGAGCACCGTGCAACACGACAAGAACAACCAATGCCGAGCCATCGGGAGTGGATTGCGCATTGATCTGAGACGCAATTGCAACAATGCGTTCATGGATTTGTTGCTCGGAGAAAAGCACGCGTACGTCACGCGGTTGGCCGCCCACAAGAATTTTCATTCGCACCTCAAATGCACTGCTGTTTCCAGCACAAGTTCAGACATAGTTTTGGCTACCGAAGCTCCCATATGTACGACATCGGCGTGGTCGAGGCGGGTCTCTTTGCCCTGCAATCCCGCGCCGTAGTTGGTCATGCAGCTGAGGCCGACAACACGCGCACCCATCTGGCGGGCAGCGATTGCTTCGAGAACGGTGCTCATTCCAACAGCCTGCGCACCGAGTGTTTGGAGCATTCGAATTTCAGCAGGAGTTTCGTATGTGGGACCAAGTACACCCGCATATACGCCCCGACGCAGGCTCACATTCAAAGCTTGTGCACGCGCGACAAATTCTTCGCTCCAGGCAGCGTCATAACAGCGCGTCATGTCGCAGAAACGCTGTCCAAATCCATTGCCGAAAACACCGGCGAGCGGATTTAACGCGGTGAGATTGATGTGGTCGTCAATCAGCATGAAGTCGCCAAGTGTCCATGATTTTTCAAGACAACCTGCTGCATTTGTGAGAATGACACCCTTCACGCCCCAGGCGATCAGAGCGCGCAGGTTGTGAACGACGTCGCCCGCTGTGAAGCCCTCGTAGGCGTGGTTTCGGCCACGCAGAAATGCGATTGACCGCGAAGCGTTTGAACCCGTTTGAGCATTGCGAGCGGTGACCTCGCCCACCCGCAACTCGCTGGCGTGACCGACCACTTCGCTGGTCTTGAAGCCCGGAATTTCAGCGAACTTCAAGCAGCTCATGGATTCAATGCCCGGAATAGCGCCGCCCAGCCCGGAGCCAAGCACAATGCAGATCTCTGGTGCACTTGCACCGAAATGACTTTTTAAAAAAGCTGCGCTTTGATCAACCCTGGCCTTGTAGCTCGTGTCCATTGGATCGGGTCCTTCTTCTCCAGTTGACGAGCTCCAACGCCGCCAACACTACCAAGACAAACAACGGGGCTTTGAGCACCCGGAAGCCGACCCAAAGATAGCCGAAAGTCCCTCAGACCGCACCTATCAGGAACGAAAAAAGCAATGATAACAGGCTCTCATTTTTTCAAGAACGCCGCTTCCGCACGCTCAACGAAGCGAGAATAGGTCACGAAAGCTTTTTCGATGGGTTCGGGCGTGCGGAGATCGACACCCGCTTCAAGCAGAATGTCGAGCGGAGATTTCGAGCCGCCTGCTTTCAGGAGTCCCAGAATTCGGTGGCGTGCTGTGGTCTCGTTGCCTGCCTTCTTGAGCTCTTCGAAAAGAGCTAATGATGCACAGTAGCTGGTTGCATACTTGTAGACATAAAAGGTGGAGTAGAAGTGCGGGATACGCATCCACTCATAGGCATTCGCCAGGTCGAAACCGCTCTCAGAGCCATACCATTCACGGTTAAGCGCCGTGTAGAGAGAGTCGAGGCTGTCGGCTGTGAGTGAATCGCCTGTATCTACGCGTGCACTGGCATCACGTTCAAAGGTTGCGAACAGACACTGACGCAGCACGGTGCCTTCGAAGCCCTGAAGCCAATGCGACAGAACATCTTTGGCAAGCTTGGTTCCAGGCATGTGGGTCAGGATGTAGTCAGAGAGCAGCATTTCGTTGAGCGTGCTGGCCACTTCGGCCACAAAAATGGTGTAGCCGGCGACGTGGTAGGGCTGGGTGTTGTTCGAGTGCCAGCTGTGCATGGAATGCCCCAGCTCATGAGCGAGTGTGAAGAGGTCGTTGAGGCTGCCCGTCCAGGTGAGTAGCATCACCGGATTGGAATCGTAGGTTCCCCATGAAAATGCGCCGGAGCGTTTGCCCTCGTTCTCGGCCCAGTCCACCCAACGCTCTTCGTTAAGGCCTTTACGAGCAGTGGCCACGTACTCTTCGCCGAGCGGTGCAACACTCTTGAGAATAAGATCGCAGGCGTCTTTGAAGCTGATTTTGGTTTCTTCACCACCGTCAGCAAGTGACGCATAGCGGTCGTGGAGAAACACTTTTTCGACTCCGAGAACCTTGCGGCGGAGCTCCAAACTCCGGTGTAGAGTTTTGAGGTTTGCGCGCACGGTGCTGATGAGATTGTTGTAAACCTCAATAGGAATATTGTCGGGGAAAAGTTGTGATTCCAAGAAACCATTGAAGCCGCGCACCTTCGCCAGTGTTGTGCCTGTGAGCAGGCTTGCGAAAAAGTTGTTGGCGATGTGATGCCGTGACTTACCAATTTCTGAATAGAGGCTTTTGAAGGTATTTTCGCGCAGCGTCCGGTCGCGTGAGGTGAGCAATTGCCCGAAACGGGCATTTGAAACCATATGTTCCTTGCCATTGGCGTCTTTGACGCTCGGGAATTTTAGGTCAACGTTGTTCCACTTGGAGTGGATTTCTGAGAATTGTGCCAGCGGATTGGAGAGCTGTGTGAGAAGAGCTTCTTCCCGCTCGGAGAGAACATGCTTGTGTGAGCGGATGAGTTCGGACAGCTCGTATGCAAATTCATCAAGGGGCTTGGCCATCAGCCATTCGGGCAACTGACGGATGGTCAGAAGCTCCGGGCTTAAGAAGGCCCACTGCGCCATTAAGGTGGAGCTGATTTGAACGATCTTTGCGAGTGCTTCGTTTGCCTTGGAGTTGCCCACGTCTTCGGTGTTTTTCAAGCCTGCATAAACGTGAAGGTTCTCGAGTTTGCGCAAAAGGCCATTACGGAAATGCAGGGCTTCATGAATGAGGGATGGGCCGCCTTGTTCGAGGTGATCTTTAAAGCGCCGTGAGATTTCCTGACCGAGCTCAGCTTCACTTGGAAGCGAGTCGACTGCGCGCTTCCAATCATCGAAATCCCGAAAGAGTTTACTCAAATCCCAGGTCTGTGCGGCATCGACCTCGGCGCGCTTTGGCAGTGTCATGTTGCTCATGCAATTCTCCCTCCTCCCAGTGAAAGCCGGAGCATAGCCAGCGATGCCTTGTGTCGCAAGCCGACCTGTGGTTAAGGTCGTGCCTCACCCGGAGAACAGCATGAACCGCACACTCTTCCCCCATTTTTTTGCATTTCTCTTGACGGGTGGATTGCTGGCCTTTCCAGGGGCCTGCCTCGACCTCATTCTCCGTGATTTTTCCTGGAGCCAGGGGCTCTTCGGCACAGCTATGATGCTGCAGGGTGGGGCGTCTTTCTTGGGGAGTCGGTTTGCCAGCAAGCGCTCGGGTGGTGATGCCTATCGTAAATGGGTTGTGCTCAGTTTGTTGTTTCTGGCTGCCGGAGTCGTTCTTTACTATTTTGCCGATTGGATCATTTTTCCGCTCGCCCAGGCCGCAGGTGCACCTGAAGGTTTTACATCGTTGCTGCGGCTTCTTGGAATCTGCTTCATTGGGTTCGGAATCGGTTGCAACGGCATTCTCAACAACACAGCCGCTTTGGTCAGCGGTAATCCATCGTTCGCACTCAATCTGTTGAACATGGGTTTCACGGCAGGCGCAGTGGTGTTGCCCTTATTTGCAAGCCAGTATTTACAGATTTCGGGAGTCACGCAGGGAAATTTGGCCTGGCGTCTTCCTCCAGCCGTTTTGGTTGGTGCATATGCGGTTCTTTCTTTTTATGTTCTGCGCTCGCCGCATTTGTCGAGACCAGCACCGGTGCAGTCGCACCAAATCAATTCTCTACGTTGGCGTCTGCCCCTCCCGGTGTGTGCTGCGTGCTTGGTGCTGTTCTGTTACGTAGGCAGTGAAATCAACCTTTCCAATAGCCTTGGTTTGATGTCGGAAACCATGTTCGGGTTTTCGACCAATGATTCTCGCGTGGCGAGCTCAATATTTTGGGGTGGGTTGTTGGCTGCTCGTTTGTACTTCTGCTTCCGCTCTCCGCCTGCGTATCTGTACCCTAAAGTCATGACTGCGCTCTCTGCTTTGTGTGTGATTCTTTTCGCATCGTTGCTCTTACGTTTTTTCCAAAGCTTTGAAGACGCACTGTTTCTCAGCCGGCTCTGCACGTTGATTTTGGGGCTCTGCATTGGCGGGATGTACAGCCTCGCATTGGGCTCGCTGACTGTGTTTTTTGATTCCAACCACGCGCGCCATTTTGCAAACATTACCGTTTTGAGCGGTGTGGCTGGAGCTGTCATTCTTCCTTTTTTATTTGGTCAAATCTCAAATGCGGCCGGGTTGAACAGCGCAACCTTGTTTTTGCTCATCCTTTTGAGTGGTATGGCACTGGGGGCGGCACTGTTGTTTTATGCGAGTCGCCACTTGGGTAGCCGCGACGCACAGTCTGCGCCGGCTCACTGATTGGGAATTTTCTCGCTGAAGGCTGCCTTCATGCGGGGCGGCCTTTCTTCGAAGGCACTGAAGACTTCAAGTTTAATCTCGTCGGCGCGCACAGCAATCATTACGGGCATGAAACGTGAGAACTTGCTCTCCATGTCGGGTCCTTCTGCTGCTGGACCACTCGACAGATTGAAGAACAGGTTGTCGATTTGAACCTTGAGATCGATCTTTTGGGTGGGCGGATAATCCTGCGTGACCCGCTTGCGCACAGCATCGGTCAAAGCCAAGGGTGAAAACATCTGGTGAGCCGCAAGAATAGGATTGCGGCTCATGTCGACAGTGACAATATCCACGTCAGAACTCTCAAGTTTCGCCCTTCCGTTCACATAACTTCCGCCCATATATATTGTGTACTGCGATGCAATTGGACGTTTGTTTTTTTCTTCTTTAAGAAATTGTTGAAAGATACGCGCCACGTCGAAAACCTGTTGCGCTGAGTAGTTGCCGCGTGAGCCGTCGGGGAAAATGATTTCCCGGAAGACTGCAAGGTAGGAGTCATACGCAGCGGTGAGATCGGTTTTTACTTTTTCATGAGTGCTGATGATCTTGAGTGGATTCACTGCATAGCTGAGGATGGCATCGAGGCAACGCTTGGGTGCAACAATGGTACTCTTCCACGAGTGGTCGCCCTTGGACGCAGTGGCATAGGTTTCTTTTACGGTGGCAATGATCGTGTCGCGCAAATCATCGGGCAAAAGGGAGAGTTCTGTAAACCCATCGACTTGCGGGAGTCCATCTTTCGCGCAGACGCCTACGTAGCGCTTCCACTCGTCGGCATCGAAAACAACACGCAGCAGCTTCTGCTTCGAGGCCTGGGAACCAATCATGGATTTTGCTTTTTCAATGATTTGGTTGCGCTCGTCGGGGCTCACCTTTGAGGTGGCCGTGGCGAGCTTGGTGAGCAGGTCTTTATTCTCAACGAGTCGTTCTAGGGGGTTCGTCTTGAGAATGCTCAGCGCCCCCTGAAGCTGTTCGTCGGTTTCGGAGCGCAAACCCGTATCGTTGTGTGACCTGGACTTGCAACTGCCGAGAATGACGGTTGAACCTAGGAGGATTGCGAAAATTGGTAACATTTTCTTTGACGCAGTGGGCGTTCGGAACATTGTCCAGGGCTCCTAGCTCAGTTTGCTTATTGTAAATAATTTGCACAATTATCGCTGCCTGTTGCATTCAGAGTCAAGTTCAACCCGCGACAAATTCGTTACTCTTAATTAAGGGCTGGACGGCCTCAGCAAGCCTTGCTAGCTGACTGGCCAGAAGCGGGAGACCCAACGAGGTAGGCTCATGGAATCGCGTTTTTCACGCAGACAAATTTTGAAACTGATGGGGCTCTCATTGTGTAGCCCGGCCTTTTCGAAATTAGCCGTGGCCGCAGATACGCCGTGGGTACTTGGCTTTGGCTCTTGCATGGACACGCGCAAGAATCAGAGCTTCTGGGAGACACTCAACGCACGTTCTTTCAGTCACTTTGCATTTCTCGGTGATAATCTCTACCCCGAGCGCGACACCCTTATCGGACTTGAAACTGCATACCAAAAGCTTGGTCTTTCTGAAGGCCTGAAAAAGCTGCGCGAACGAGTTTCCGTTTCGGCAATCTGGGATGACCACGATTTTGGTGCTGACAATGCCGATGCAAGTTTACCTTTTCGCCGCGAGTCGCTTGCACTGTTCAGAATCTTTTGGACGCAGGATTATGCGAGCGACGACGACGGAATTTATTCGAGCCAGATGTTCGAGCATCAGGGGCGAAAAATTCATCTCATTCTGTTGGATGCGCGCTTCAATCGCACGGCTTATGAAAGCCCCAAGAAGCTTGATTCAAATTTGACTTCGAGCAAGCCATTCGAGCCCTCTCTTTTGGGAGCGAGGCAATGGGAGTGGCTCGAGGCTGAGCTCAATCGTCCCGCAGATTTGAAGATCATTGGTTCAAGCATTCAGGTTCTCTCTGCCGAGCATCGTTTTGAGAAATGGATGAACTACCCCGATGAATACGAGCGCCTTGTGGGAATTCTTGGGCGCATTTCTGCACCCACACTGATTCTCTCGGGCGACCGACATCTGCACGAAATCAGTAAGAAACAGTTGGTGAGTGGCCGCGCACTGTACGATTTTACCTCAAGCGGATTCAATAAAGCTGAGGGGCTCTCGCGGTTCGAACGCAACAAGCTGCGCGTGCAGCGTAATCTTGATGATGGTTTTGGAGAAGTGCAGATCCGCTGGGTCGACAACGTTGCCTACGTTTCCATGTCTATGATCGACAAAACCGGTGAGGTGCGTTTCACGCACTCAGATTTCGTGGTCTGAGAGCAGCTTCGACGATCATAAATAAAAAGGGTGCCCGTGTGCGGCACCCTTTTTATTCTCCGCCATATATGTATTTATACTGGTTTGGGATGCTGTTGCGATCGAAAGTCGGATCGTTGTCGTAAAGGGAACCCTCTGCGTCATCGATCCCGAGTGCAGCATCGAGTGTCACTGTGTCGTCGTCCATGCCTGCAGCGTGATAATTGATGCGCATGCGCATATTCGCGGAGACCTGTGCGATGAACCAATCCGCTCGCATTAGCGGGAGCGGTTGTGAGAAGAGTAGCCCTGACGGATTATCCTCAGCTCTGCAGCGCTCGGATTCACGCTTCTCGACCTCTGAAATAGTGCCGTATGCGCCTTGAACTGCAGGATCAACCTTTTGAGCTGCTTCGCGCATCTGTTTCGCCATGCGCAATAGAATGGGATGATTGGGGACTGGAAGTCCCTGTTTGAAGGTATGAACATCCGGGTTGATAAATTTTGCTTTGATCCGCTGGAGCACCGGTCTTAAAAAGACCTTTTTCGGCGAGTGCGGCGAGATTTCCAATGTCGCCCGTGTTGCCGGCATTGGTTCCATTCTGTCCTTGGCAGGAATAGCACTTTGATTCAAATATTTCCTTCACCCGTTGCTGCAGTGCGAGGTACGAAAGTGCTTCATCGCTCCTCTGGACAACTTTTCGACTTTCAGGGGTAATGATTTCGTTCGTTGATTTTCTGGAGTTGCAAGCGGTGGTGGCAAGCACCAGCACTCCAACAAAAAAGAAGTTTGCAGACATGGTTGCCTCGAGCTCAGAGACAGCCCAGCTGATCGGAGAAAAAAATGGGTCTAAAATAAATTTTCACAAATCAGGCATAAAAAATCAGGTCTTACTCCTAATTAAAAAGAAAGACCCAAAATTAAATTAAAGAAATTTGCTGAGCCGAAAAACACTGAAATGAGTTATCTATTTTAGATCCCGAATCTCAACGCTCTGTGCAGGCAATCCAGGAAAGTGGACTTCACACAGATTGACGCGCAGCTGCAACCCTTCTGCTGGAGCGGTGCCGCGCAGCACAACCTGATAATGAAGGTTTCCGTTCTCGATGCGGCCACATGTTGCTGATAACAAATATTTTTTCCGTTCACCCATTGCCGTTTGAATGTCTTTGAGCTCAATTTTTTGCCAATCGGAGAACTCCTGGAGAGGATCCGAGCAGAAGACCAATCGTCCGAGGTGTGCATTTACGGTCGCGAGCAAATGGCGCTGTTCGCGCGTCATCTGCTGGCTTCCATCACGCAGTATGACCACATCTGGGTCATTGCCAAAGCACACGCCGTCGAGAAGTGAGCGTGTGACGGTGTTGACGAGTGTTGCTCGGGTTGAGACCTTTTCTCGGCTGGCAGCAGCGCCCATCTCGTTGTTCTCCCACGTCTCGCCGACATCGGGGCCAATGCGCGAGTAGTCGCAGCGGCCGTAGGCCGAGCTTAGGGTTGCACCGCACGAAAGAAGTTTCGCACCGTGCTTGCGACATTCATCGTAGAGGAATTGATGTGCTCGTGCTGCACGCTGAGCGCGAGTCATGCCGTTCGCAGGGATACGTGCTGTTGCATAAAGAAAATCAGCTTTGAGAAAAGTACATCCCCAATCGGTGAAATAGGTGCGCAGCACTTCGCGCAGATGATTCTTGAACTCATCATTTTCGGTATCAAGGGCAAAGAATAGTCCACCCCAAAGCGGATGGTTGCCACACACCACAGGCTGACCAGAGCGGTCTTTCAAAACCCACTCAGGATGCATTTTTACCAAATATGAGTGCTCTAGCGCGATGAATGGGGCACACCAAATTCCGCAGTCGAGGCCTTTTCTCTTAGCCTCCGTGAAAACGGGCTTGAGTCCGTTGGGAAAACCTGGCGACATTTTGAGCCAGTCACCAACAGCTGATTGATAGCCGTCATCGACTTGAAACACACCATAAGCGTGCTCGGGGGCAATTCCGGCCAAATCAGCTTCAAGCGTTTGCTCGGAAATATTGTTGTAGCGGTGGTACCAGCTCGTGTATCCCCGCGTCGGTGAAAGCTTTGCAGTGAATTCTTCATGTGTTTCGCCACGAGAAACACGCTCATGCAGTCGAACCAATTTCATCCACAAGCGAGTGACCGCCGAGAGGTCTGGCAAGAATGTATTACCGGGATCGGCAATCATCCATGAGCCAAGCAGCAGTTCACCACCCGACGAGTCGCGTGGCGACTGAATATTCGCAAAGTCAGCACCTTCACATTCGAGTGCGATATCAACCGTTCGCTCATTCAAATTGATCTCAAAAACTGTGGAAAAAAGGTCTTCATCAAGTGCGCCATAGAAGGCATTGTGTGCGGTGCCCTCGAGGGACGTGTAGGTAAACGACCAACTATGAAACACGCCAGGCTGCTGTGCATAACGATAGAAGCTGGAATCTCCAAAAACCTCGCGTTCGGGGTACGACTCCGGGTGAAGGATATCGGTTTTTCCGAGCAGCGGTGATTCGCTCCAGCACTGATAGCCGTTTGCCAGGGCAGATTCGGCATGGTTGTGAGTTCTAAAACCACAAACACGGAGCCACTTAAAGGGCCACTGTAAGGGGGCTGTGTTACCGAGCACCTTTATACGGAGTGACCACTGATTGTAGGCGCGTAATCCGACTGCAGCGAGGTTTTCGCGTTTGAGTGTGAATGCAGCCAGACCTTGTTGTCCTGGAAGCTCAAGATGTGCCTCGTATTCGCTTTCAGAGCGCTGGGCAAAGCGTGCGGCACGGTTAAACAGTTGTGACTTTTCGAATGTCGCCTCAATAAATAGATGGCTCATTTTCCTGCTCCCATGGTCAGTCCGCGAATAAAATGTTTTTGGAGAAATGCGAAAATTAGCACCGGAGGAATAGCGGCAATAACCGCTCCGGCACTCTGCAGATGGTAGCTCGCAATCCATTGCCCTTTAAGGTTCTGCAGTCCGGCCGTAATGGGTTTGAGTTCATCTGTTTGAATCAGAATCAATGACCACAAATAATCGTTCCAAATCCAAGTGAACAGCAGGGTGGCAAGTGCTGCAAGCGCAGGGCGCATCAGTGGAATGACCATGGTTGAATAGATCCGCCATTCACTGCATCCATCGACACGCGCGGCTTCAATTATGCCATCGGGGATGGTGCGGATGAAATTGCGCATAAAGAAAGAAGCAAAGCCAAGCTGAAATGCAACGTGGAATAAAATGACTCCAAGCCGGGTGTCATAGGTGTTCAGATATTGGTTCGAAAGATAGAAAACAGGAATCAGCAGGATCTGAAAAGGCAAAAGCATACCGCCCAGAAAAACCAGCATGAGTTTCTTGTTCCAACGGAAACGTAGCTTGGCGAGAACATAGCCATTGAGTGACGAGAAGAACAGCACAGCCAGAACGGTTGGTACAGTAATGATGAGAGAGTTGAGGAAGTAGGTAGAGAATTTCCCCACCGTGAACGCTTCCACATAATTCTGAAGACTGAAGTTTCGTGGCAAGCTCCAGTAGCGGCCTTCGTTTAACTCTTCGAGTGTTTTGATGCTTGTGAGAAGGCTTGCGAGGATGGGTGAAATCCACAGCAGCAACAGCAGTGTCGCAAAAATCCAATAAACAGGACCTCGGCTTTTGGGTTCCATGGTTTCAGCTCCGTCCTGTTTCGTCTTTCAGAGTCTGTTTCAAGTAGAGAAGAATGAGCAGCAAACTGATGGCGAAAAGCACCACTGATATGGCGGCGCCATAGCCATATCGAAAATTCTCAAACGTCTGCTGGTACATGTACAGTGCAAGAACGTTGGAGCTGTTAGCAGGTCCACCGGCAGTCATAATTGAAATCAGGTCAAATGCTCGAAGGGCGCCAATCATAGTCACAATCACTACAATAACAGTGGCTGGGCGTAGCATGGGAAGAATGATGAACCAAAGCATCTGCCATTTGCTGACCCCCTCAATTTCGGCGGCCTCAATCACATTCTTCTGAAGGTTCGAGAGTCCTGCCAGGTAAAGAACCATGCAATAGGCGGCATGTGGCCACGATGCGGCCGCAATGAGCCCAGCAGTCGCCCAGCGTTCGCTCGCCATCATCGTGAAATTTTCGCCAGCACCTAAAATTCCGAGAGCCTTCAAGATGTATTCGACCAAACCAAACTCGGGTTGGAGAAACCAACTCCAGATGGTTCCGACGACCACAAGGCTAAAAACCATCGGCATAAAGAGAAGGGATTTGTAAAAGCTGGCTGCTTTGGCTTTGACGTGGAAGAACAAGGCCAAAGCTAAGCCAAGAGGAGCCGATAGACTAAAGAAGAGTAGCCAGGCAATGTTGTTTTTCAGCGACATCCAAAACACTTCGTCTTGCCAAAGGTCAATGAAGTTTTGAAAGCAGCTCGTGTCGCTGCCAAAACACAGCGGTAAAACCTGAGTGCTTACACCATCCCATTGCGTCACGCTGAGATACATCGAGAAGAAAATCGGAAAAATCACATAGAGACCATACAAAAGCAGCGACGGCGCGAGAAAGCGCCAGGCTGTTTTGTGGTCACGTTTTTGCATGAACGACAACGCGCCTACCATGGCAATGTGTGTCCTTTTAAAGTTCAACGGTGAACGCGTTTGCGCGTGTTCTCAATGCGGGTCAGAATTGCATCCGTACGATCTGGATGACGCAGGAATTCAACGAACCCGTCCATTCCCACTTTTGCAACTTCAGGCTCAGCATCGCGATCAAAGAATTGCGAAAGTCCTGTTGCTTGACCAAGAATCTGCTGTCCTGATTTCAAGAATGTGTTCTTGACGTCGATCTTTGCCTTGTTGTTAACCGGCAGAAGACCAGTTACTTCGTTGTATTTTTGTTGGATGTCAGCACGCGCAAGGAAGCTCATGAACACTTTGGCGTTAGCTTTGTTCTTAGCTTTTGATGGAATGAAATAAACGTCGGTCGGCGCGACTTGGGCTGTTGGGACTTTCGGGTCGATGATGGGGAAGGGAAAGAAATCAACTTGCGCCCTCACGGCCGATGGAATTTCCGATGAAATGAAATTTCCCATCAAGTACATTGCAGCTTTACCCTGCCACATCAATGCCGAAGCCTCTTGCCAGGTCATAGCGGCAGCCGTTTCAGGGAAGGCGCCCACTTTAACCAATTGCGCCCATGTTGACATGGTTTTCTTCACCTCAGCTGAGGTGTAGTTGCCTTTGCCCGCAAGCAAATTCATATGAAAGGCATAACCATTGACGCGCATGTTGATGAAATCGAACCAAGCCGCTGCTGGCCAAGCCTGCTTCGTACCAATGGCAATGGGGGTGATGCCCGCCGCTTTGAGCTTCTGAGCTGCAGCAATGAGCTCGTCCCAGCTTTTAGGTGCCGCTGAAAGACCCGCCTTCTGGAATAAATCTTTGCGGTAGTAGAAGCCCCAGTGATAATAGTTGGTGGGCATCAGGTACTTTTTGCCATTAAAGCTGATCGCTGCCAGCGCACCTTCCGAGAACTGACCTGCGGCTCCAGAAAAAACGTCGTCGAGTGGCTCAACAAGATTTTTGTCGACAAAAAATTTGGCACGGTTGCCAGCGAACCATGTTGCGACATCGGGTGGATTGTTGGGGAGCCAAGTGCGGATCTGCACTTTGTAAGACTCATGGTCGATGGTGTTGACCTTAACATTTATATTGGCGTGCTCTTTTTTGAATTCGGCAAGAATGGTTTCAAAGGCTTTCTTTGAGGTTGGATCGGAGTGCATTGAATTGATGACCAGCTCGCCTCCGGTCGCAAAAGCCACCGAGGCAAAACTCATCAGGCCGAGGCCAATCACTTTCAACAACTTCATGAACATCCCCTTCAACATAAAAGTGAGTGAACAGACTCTTTGCTCAGCCCTGAGCTTAGAGTCTGAATTTGCGCACGAAATCTGTTACAAAGGCTACGTTCTCAACAGGAGTGGTTTGGCGAATGCCATGGCCCAGGTTGAAGATGTAACCGAGATTCTCCAGCTTTTGTCCGGCAGATAGAATTTGCTCGAGTGCCGTCTGGAGTTCACGCTGGCTGGCGTGGAGAATGAGCGGATCAAGATTACCCTGCAGAGCTCGAACTTTTCCGCGGGCGCTTTGCCCCACACGTGAAAGATCCTGACGCCAATCGACACCCAAAACATCAGCGTTGGTGGCCAAAACTTCGGGAAGAATCCCTGCACTCTCTCCAACAAAATGAATGACCGGTACCTTGGGTTTGAGGGCAGCAATAATCCGCTGGCTATAGGGCGCACAAAAGCGCGCGTACTGAGCTGGAGTCAGCGCTCCTCCCCAGGATTCGAACAACTGGAGAATTTCGGCTCCTGCGGCGACCTGACGTTCGAGATAGGTGACTGTCAGGCGCGTCACAACTTCCATCACGCGTTCAAATAAGCTGGGGTGCTGCAGCATAAACAGCTTTGAGGTGTGGAACTCTCCGTGTGCACTTTGACCTTCGAGCATATAGCTCGCTACTGTCCAGGGTGCTCCGGCAAATCCAATGAGGGTGACCTCGGGCGCAAGCTGAGCCTTCACCATTTGAAGTGTTTCGCTGAGATAGTCGAGCTTGGCCATCACGGCACTTGTGTCCGCTGCTTGCTCCTCAAGCCATTGGACATCGCTTTCGCTGCGGACAGGGCGGCTGAACACCGGACCTTCACCCTGCACGAACTGCAAACCTAATCCCAGAGCATCAGGAATCAAAAGGATGTCGGCGTAAACAATTGCGGCATCGAGTTGGGGAAAGCGACGCAGCGGCTGAAGGGTGATCTCTGCGGCGATGCGCGGAGTTTTGAACATAGTGAGCGTGTCGTTCTGCGAGCGGATGGCGCGATATTCGGGAAGGTAACGACCCGCCTGGCGCATCAGCCATTGCGGGGTGTGACCGGGGCGCTGTCCTTGAGCCGCCATCAGCAGAGGTTTGAGAGTCATCCGTGACTTCCTTTATTCAAATTTTCAGAGGAGCTGTGTTCGGTTTTGACCTTCCAGATGAGCAATCACCTTTTTCACATCTTGGCTCCGCGATGTCGGCATAACCAACACTGCGTCGGGTGTGGCCACCACCACAAGGTTTTCTACCCCGATTGTGGCAACGAACGGACCGCTGCTGTGAATCACTGAATTGCGGGTGTCAGAGACATAGGCATCGCCAGCAATGCTGTTGCCGTTGTTGTCTTGTTCGAAGCACTCACGCACCGCCGACCAGCTGCCCACATCGTTCCAGTCGAAAAGCGCAGGAACACATGCAACGTGGCTTGTTTGCTCGATGAACGCGATATCGATGGGCTGCGATTCAAGCTTGGCGTAATCGGTGGCCATGCTCGCAGGAGTCATGTTTTCAATAATTTTGGCCATCTCTGGTTGAATGTGTGAGAACGCATTCCAAAACGTGCGCGTCTTCCACACGAAGATACCCGCATTCCACAGGTACTTTCCTGTGCGGATAAATTGTTCTGCCGCAGCCTGATTGGGCTTTTCACGAAAGCTGCGCACACTGAAGCCAACCGCCTCCTGCGGTGTTTCATTGAATTTGGCGGCAGGCAGAATTTGTGCGTTTTTGTCGAGTGGAAGTCCCCATTCGATATAACCAAAGCCGGTCGCCGGGTAGGTGGGTTGAATACCAACGGTCACAAAAAGATTTTGGCGAGCGAGCTTCACGGCATCGGCCACCGTTTGTTCGAACGATCGGACGTTTTGAATGGAGTGGTCGCTTGAGAGCACAAGCATCACCGAGTCGGGATCCTGCTGCATGAGCTGCCATGCGGCCAGCGCCACTGCCGGGGCGGTGTTGCGTGGTTGGGGTTCAGAGATGATGCGTGCCACGCTTCCCGCGGTCTGCTCTTTGGCGAGCCCCTCTTGCGCGTTGGCGGTGACGATCCAGCGCTTTTTCTCGGGAGAAATGTTCTTCACACGATCAATTGAGGTCTGCAGCAGGGTGTCTTCAGTTCCACCGAGTGCCAGGAACTGTTTGGGGCGCAACTTGCGGGAGAGGGGCCAAAGGCGCGTTCCCGAACCACCACACAAGATGATGGAATAGATGTTTTCGCTAGCGAAAAGGTCGTTCTTGATGGGGGTTGATGCCATTTCTGCAGAACCTCAGAGCGTTTTAATGACGTAGCGCCTATTATTCTCACACCACGCTCTGTTTCTCAACTTGTTGACAAGCTCCGCTCCTTCACGGTTCAATCGCCCCCCTGGTAAAGCACTGTTTTCGACACAGACAAGGAGACCCCTATGGCGGCGCGGCTCAGAACCCTCACGGATCTGGATTTTTCAGGTTTCAATCGCCCTGTTGTTTTTTTGCGATTGGATTTGAACGTTCCCCTGAAGGCAGGTGTTGTCACCGACGAAACTCGAATTACTGCCGCTCTCCCGACCATCAAGTGGTTGCTCGAGAAGGGTTGCCGCGTGGTTATGTGCTCACATCTTGGGCGTCCTAAAGGCGAGGGCTTCGAAAAGGAATTCAGCCTGGCTCCCGTGGGCGAGAAGATTGCTGCGCATCTAGGCAAGGAAGTGTTGCTCTGTTCCGACTGCCTTTTGGATGGCTTCGACCGTATCGTGCAGCAGCTTGGCGCGCAGCAGCTGGTTCTTCTCGAGAACCTGCGCTTCCATAAGCAGGAGCAGAAGGGAGACCGAGACTTCGCCAAAGTTCTTGCAAAACATATGGACTTTTATGTGAACGATGCTTTTGGAACATGCCACCGTGCTGATGCATCGATGGTTGCCGTTGCGGAAGAGTTTCCACTCGAGCGACGCGCTGCAGGTTTCCTTGTGCAGAAAGAAATCGATTTTCTTGAGGGTGCGTTCCGCAACCCGCAGGCGCCCGTCACAGCGATTTTCGGTGGTGCAAAGGTTTCCGATAAAATCGCCATCCTTCAGAAATTCACAAGCATTGCCAACAACATGATTATTGGTGGCGCTATGGCCTATACCTTTCTCCGCTATATGGGGCACAAGGTTGGTAAGTCACGTGTTGAAGAAGATAAGCTCTCGCTTGTGGGCGAAATCTTGCGTGCCGCTGAAGCGCGCCGTGTAAAAATTATTCTCCCCGTAGATCACGTTTGTGCAGCTGAGTTTGCTGAAGGCACGATGCCAGTGGCATGCAACGCAACCGATATTCCTGACCACCTCATGGGACTCGATATTGGTCCGCGCACGGCAACGCTTTTTGCAGACACCATCCGCGCCTCGAAAGTGGTTGTTTGGAATGGTCCTATGGGTGTGTTCGAGTGGGAGGCCTTTGCTGACGGTTCGCGCCGCGTTGCGGAAGCGCTCACCCAGTGCTCCGGATCGACCATCGTGGGTGGGGGCGACTCTGCAGCAGCCATCACTGCTTTCGGTTTGGCTGAAAAGGTTTCACACGTCTCAACCGGTGGCGGTGCGAGCATGGAATTGCTTGAAGGCAAGGAACTGCCGGGCATTAAAGTATTGAGGGCAGCACTATGACATCGCGTCGCAAAATTTTCGTAGGCAACTGGAAAATGAACAAGACTCCACAGGAGGCGCAAGCCTTTTGTGAGACGTTTGTGCCTGCTGTGAACGGTTTAAACAACGTCGATGTTGGTTTGGCTGCGAGCGCACTGCTCCTGCCAGGGCTGACCACCCGTTTCCGTGGTGTGCAGTGGTTTGCGCAGAATTGCCACTGGGCTGCATCCGGCGCTTTTACAGGCGAAGTTTCGACCTCCATGCTCAAGGCAACCGATGTGGGCGGCAGCCTTGTGGCACACAGTGAGCGGCGCCAGATGTGCGGCGAGACCAATGCAAGCGCAGGGCAACGCGTTGCTGCTCTGCTCGGAGCTGGGCTGCAGGCGATTTTGTGCGTCGGTGAAACTCTCGCTGAGCGCGATGCTGGGCGATGGCAGGACGTTCTGCGCACTCAGCTCAGCGAAGGCTTTGCGGCAACGGGTATCAAACATTGGTCGGCTGCATTAGGTTCCGACCCGTCGCGTCCGTTGTTGACTCTCGCCTATGAACCCGTGTGGGCAATTGGCACGGGCAGGGCGGCCACGTCAGCTCAAGCACAAGAAGCACACGCTTTCATTCGTTCTTGGCTGAAGGAATCTTTGGGATCGGACATCGCTCACCGTTTGCGGATTCAATACGGCGGCAGTGTGACTCTGCAAAATGTAGACGAACTCATGGGCATGCCCGACATCGACGGCGCCCTGGTGGGCGGTGCGAGTCTCAAGGCTGACGACTTCGCGCAGCTCGTCGCGCGTGGAGCGCGCATTGCGTGAAGCCCATTGAGCGGCACTGCGATATACAATTCCTTGTGTGTGTGAACGAACGCCCCGGCAGCAACCCTCTCCCAAGTTGTGGTGCTGAACGGGGCAATGCATTTTTCAATTTTTTTCGATCGGCCGCTCTGTCGTGGGGAGCCCGCCATGGTCTGGAGGTCTGGGTCAACCGCAGCCTGTGTCAAGGTTTTTGCGATAAAGAAGGCGTAAGTGTTGCTGCATTTCCTCAACAAAAGCGATGGAACGCTGTAACTCAGGCTGACGTTCCCGAAATTCTGCGTATCATAGAGGAAAACCTCTAAAGAGCGCAGGTGCCCATGAAATCTAACCGCACAGTGAGTCTGCGTACTATTGGCGCATGGGCTTTCTCGCTTCTCTTGACTCTCTCCGTTGTGACTTTCCAAGCGTGCAAACCACCGACCACGCAAGATGCTTCCACCACTGCCGTGCCTGCCTGCACCGTATGGCCCAGCCATTTCATGATGACCAAAGGCAACATCCCTGTTTTTCAGAGCGTCGAAGATCTCGAAGACAATCGTGGTGCTCAGTACGTGGGGAAGGGCACTCCTGTTATTCGTGAGTTGACCATTCTCAATGAAGATAAAGACGCACGGCTGATGAAAATCGTTGTGAGGGGTGGAACGCTGGCAGGTGAAAAACGCTGGTGGACACTTTCGACCAATCTGGAATCGCGCACCAAGGCTGTGTGTCCGACCAACACGCCGCGCAAGTGCAGTGAATACGCTGTGCACTTCTGTGATGGTGGCGGGTGTCGTTGTATCGATACAGGTGCAGCTCCCGACGACGAAGTGGGCAACATGGTCATTGAAGGTGTGGTGACACTCGGAATCGGTCCGGTTGTTTTTGCCTCGCGCACAATCATTAGCAGTTTGGGAGCGATTCGCCTGGTGGGTGGAACCGTTAAGTCGGTTCCTACGGTTTTTGCGAATGGCTCCATTAATCTGACCCGCCACGTGGCGAGCCCGCAAACCTTGCTGAAGGCCGAAGAGTTTATCGCGGGACAGTTTTCGCACAGTTACCAGTTTGCTCGCTCAATGCTCAACAATCCGACTTACAAGAATCTCGATATGATCGAGGTTGCTGCCATCAATCACTACACGCGTATTGGCTATGGGGAAATCAACGCAGCGCTGCGTGCCGCAGATCCTGTAAAACTTGCACGGCTTCAACCTGTGATCGAGGCTGCGAGCTCCGGGCTCAGTAAAATGGTATCGCAATCTTTTGTGGGAACAGTGTATCGCGGAGTCAGCCTGAAGCCTGATGTGTCGGCCTTATACAAGGTCGGCAGTCGTGTGACCGAACGAGCTTTTACCAGTACAACACGCAATGCCGGAGAAAAGTTTTCCGGGAATACTGTTTTTGTCATTACCAGCAAAACCGGAAAGCTCATTGAGGATCTTTCACAGTTTAAAGGCGAGGCGGAGGTGCTTTTCGCACCAGGAACTGTGTTTAAGGTTGTGTCACGGGTGCTTGAAGGAAAGGTGACAAAAATCGTGATGGAGCAGATCACACCCTGACTTGTTGGCTTTTCAGCCAACAGCGCCGTCGATTCATTGACGCGTCAGAGTCGTGCTCTCTACGAGGCACTTGCTTGGGAGTACACTGGAGGCTCAGTTGTGTGTCGGCATTCGAGAGAATGAAGACACGACCGGAGTGGATCATTTAATTGAGTGGTGAGGAGTGGCTCATGCAAAAGAGAAATATTCTGATTTTGGGTTTGGCTGCGTCGGTGGCAATGCTTTCTTGTGGCAAGAAAAAAAGTAGCTCGGCTGGGGCTATCTCTGATGCAATCAACAATGCGCTGGCTATTGGTTATCCCGATGGACTCAGTATTCCAACCTTTCCACAAACGACATCGACAAGTTCACTGGCGCTCGATGGTGAATTGAACCTCGATGAAAACAGTACCAAAGGCCAGACTCTCGAACAAAAGCGTTCGGATGCCAAACAAATTCTTGAAGGCAATGTGGACGACTGCTTTGCCAACATGAAGAAGCGCTTCAGAATTCAAAGAATAAGCGGTGAGGGATGCTACCAATTCGATCAGGACATGATTTACGGTGCGCGCGGTAGCGAGTCGCCTAAGGGAACAAAAAACGGAAAAAGCACCAAGCAGGGCTCCGAAGAAGTCTGTATGGTGTCCTATGCTCGCGAAGAGATGAAGCAGATTGAAGAGATTATCGATCAGCAGCTCGACCGCGCACAAGCCATGGCATGCCTGGCCAAGAAGAATGGCAGAACCCTTCCTGCAGCGGCAGGTGAAGAGCTCGATTTGACTTCTGACATGCAGGCTAGGCGTCCAAATGATGCCAACGCTCCTTCGTTCACCTCTGTGAAACTCAAACGCCTCGCCGACAACGAAGGCAAGCCTGTTTTTGAAACTCGTGTTGTGTCCTCACGCGGCAGTGCATCCGAAGAACTCACGATTGTGCACCGCCCGAATTCAACTTCTGACAACGTGAGTTACAATGGGGTGATTTCCATTAAGCGTTCCGGAGAATCGACCGACGGTGGAAAGAACATGCTACTGAGCATCGAGTATGCGCGTGCCGACGAAGGTGGTGCAAAGAAGATTCGTGCATCGGTGCGTCGGGCAATGCTTGCAACGAGCTACACCGAAGTTTTTGATGCCTCAGGACTCGTCAACTTTAACACCGTCCCTGAAACTCCATCGGGTCAATCCAACGATCACATTGCAGCAGCCTCCTTGGTTGAATTTGATATCAACCAGGCCGACGGTACGGGAAGTTTGAGCTTCTGGAAGAACCCAGGCGGCAATTTCACAGAGGCTGCGCGTGGGTTCGTATTTAAAGTCGAAAATGGCGAAAATAGTTTGGTTAAGGGCTGTGCAATTACAGGCGCTGCACGTGACCTCAGTATCCGTAAGGCTATCAAGAATGGCACAGCCATTAAACCAGATGGCTGGTACCACCCCTTCTTCAACATCGAGGGAGGCGGCGGTACAAGCAATGCCGACGCAAATTACAACTATCTCCGCGGTACTGACAAATGGGCTAAGCCAAATATCTCTGGCTCGCTCGCCACCGACTTTGTTGAAAAGCAAATGGGTGCAGGTGTGAGCCGCCAATGCTTCAAGCAGGACGCCAACGGCAATTACGTGATTGATGGCTCTGCAAATTTGGGTGAAGCGGGTTACGAGATCATCGAAACGAACAACACAGCCAAGTTCATCACACCGCCTGATGTTGCAGCCATCAAGGGCAAGCGTCTCAAAAACTGAGATATCTTGAAGCTGTTTGTGATGCCCAAGCCGCCCGGAAGGGCGGCTTTTTGTTTGTTTTTCACCTGCCGTAACTCTCCGCTAATTTTGCTACAAAATTCCTCTTTACACTTCTTTTACACGACTCTGAAGAATCTCGGGCCGAACTGAGAGATAAAGGGAGGCGATAGAAATGTCTTCCTGAAAACTGAGGTTCTTCCTATGAAACTAAGACCGTCGTGGCAGCAATCGGAGTTCTCTTGGCGCAATGTCCTGTGGATTGGCGCAGTGCACCTGATCGCTTTGGTGGGCGCGATTCCCTATTTCACATGGACAGGTTTTGCGACGTTCATTCTGTTCTACTACGTGACCGGAATGATTGGTATTACCTTTGGCTTCCACCGCTTGTTGTCGCACCATGGCTTTCATGCGCCGCGTTGGCTTGAGAATTTTGCAGCTCTCTGCGGCACGCTCGCCTGCCAGGGCGGTCCTATCAACTGGGTGGGTACTCACAGAGTTCACCATGCCTATTCGGATACCCCACGCGATCCTCACGACGTCACCAAAGGGTTCTGGCATTCACACTTCGGATGGCTTGTGAACCTGCGTTGTGACCTCGCAAATTTTGAGGACTACAAACACTATGCACCCGATCTTGTGAAACGTCCGTTCTTTGTGTTCCTTGAGAACTACATGATTCACATTCAGGTTGTTTTTGGCTTATCGCTGTTTGCGCTGGGTGGAACCGTGTTCGCAAATGTGCCTGTAGGCTTCGACTACCACATGGCCATGAGTATGACTGTCTGGGGCGTCTTCGTACGCATGACAGCCATGTATCACATCACTTGGTGTGTGAATTCAGTGGCACACATGTTCGGTGACAATGCCAACCGCATCGGTGATCATTCAAAGAACAACGCGGTCATCGGCGTACTCGCGTTTGGTGAAGGCTGGCATAATAACCACCACGCACACGCCCGCTTTGCGCGTCATGGCTGGCGCTGGTGGCAGCTCGACCAAACCTGGATCATGATTCGCACACTTGAAATTCTGGGTGTCCTCAAGAACGTTGTTCGTCCGACGCAGGCTGCCATCGATGCCCAAAAACGGGGGCGCCTTGCAAAACCTCAGCAGCCTTCGACTCGGCCTCAGGATGCTGTTCCGGGCGTAGGATTGTAAAGGTAGCCCAGCCCGCGGATGGTCTCAATGACCGAAGTGCCGGTTGAGGTGTCGATATAGCGGCGTAGTTTCGCAACAAACACGTCGACCGTTCTGGTTTCGGTGCCACTTGAATATTGCCAAACACTTTCGAGCAGCTCCTGACGCGACAACACGCGCCCGGGGTTGCTCGCAAATGTTTTAGCCAAAAGCATTTCGGTTGGTGTTATTTTGATGGTCTCACCACTGGCAGCCAACACACTGTAAGTGCCTGGCGAAAACTCGGCAGAACCGAGTTTAAACGTTTCTATAGCATTGCGTTGGCTTTCGCGCGACCATTGGCCGCGCTTTACAAGGCCGTGTGCTCGTAAAATAAGTTCATGAAGCGAAAAGGGCTTGGTGACGTAGTCATCTGCACCCAGTTCAAGAGCTTTGACTTTGTCGGCGTCGAGGCTGCGCGCACTCAAAACAAGAATGGGAAGACGCTCTGCCAGAGGACGTATACGCGCCAGTATTTCAAGGCCACTCACATGAGGCAGCATCAGATCAAGAATGACTGCATCGTAGCGGTTTGCATCGCTACACAGTGCATCGAAGGCCGTGAGGCCATCACGCTTCCAATCCACCTCAAAGCCTTCGCTCTCGAGATTGAAGTGGAGAGCCTCGCCAATGGCTGGCTCATCCTCGACGAGCAGCAGCTTTCCCCTGAAATTCGACATGAAACTCGGCTCCCTTTTCTGGTCCTTCGCTTGTTGCGGTGAGTGAACCACCGTGCTGGAAAACCACCGAATGTGCAATAAACAGTCCCAATCCTGATCCTTGAACACGAATGCGCGAGGTGCCCTCGGCACGATAAAACTTTTCAAAGATTTTTTTCAGCGCATCCCTCTCAATTCCAATGCCGTTGTCCTTGATTTCGACACTGAAGCTCTTGGTTCCGAGAGTGCAGATAATATCAATTTGACCATTCTCAGACGTATATTTGTAGGCGTTGGAAAGAAGATTGTCGAAGACCATCTGAAGTTGAATGGCATCGCCCTGGATCATGAACTCCTCGTTTTTCGCCAGAAACTTTTGCTCGAAGCGTATCACTCGCCGGCTTCCGATGCGCTCGCGAAACTGGCCGACCGTTTGTTCCACAAGCGAAATGAGATCGACAGACTCCTTAGAGGAACTGTAGCTGCGCGACTCGAGGCGCGCTGCTACAAGAATACTGTCGACCAGATTTTGCAGACGGAGCGTTTCAGAAAGTGTGCGACCAAGAAATTTTTTGCGGTCTTCGCTGGAAAGTTCGCGCAGCAGCATTGTTTCAGTGGCTAGGCGAATGCTGGCAATTGGTGTTTTGAGTTCATGGGTGATGTTACTGAGGAAGGATTCATGGAGACGGTTCAAACGAACTTGTTTGCGCTGAGAGATAAAGGTGACGAGAAGACCCACAAGAATCAATGCGAGCAGTATGCCGCCCTGGAGCAGAATGACCCATTGTCCGGCCTTGATTTCAGGAGGAGCTGGAAGTTTTGCGAGTGCCAGAGAGATGGCCTGTTCACGGTCAAAGTACCACCAGATCCAGGTGAAGACCAACAGCGCCCAGCAGATCTGCGCGAAAACAAAAACCGTAATGGGATGAACAAGCCAGCTGAAACGTTTGACCAGAGTATTCATGGATTTTGTGTTTCCGATGATTTCTGTGCAGGGATTTCCTCACCCAGAAAACCTGCGACAGCTTTCATGCACGCGCTTTGGTTGCGTGGATGCATGCAGACTGTATGACCTTTGCTTGATTCTGTGCGGAAATGAACCTGCGAACCAAGCAAGGATTTGAGATCGTTTGCGAGTTGCTCACCCTCTGAATAAGGCACAACGGGGTCTTGGTCGGCATGAACAATAAAAATGGGTAAGGAAGCCTCTTTGAACTTATCAAGAGAGGCGCGCGGGCTATACGAATCGGTTACCAAAAATGACAATGGCCATTGCAGTGGCCAGGTGAGATAAAACGAAGCAAGCTTGCGCTGCGCCAGCTTCCGATAGGAGTGAAAGGTTGAATCGAGGACGAGCTTCTTAACGGCACGCACCTCCGACTTTGCGACTGCAACCAGGGCAACCGCTCCTCCCAGACTTTGACCAACGACGATAAGATTTTCAGACTCGATGTTTGCCGCAGCCCATTTGAGAACGCTAACACCATCCTGAACGGTGTTTGCTCGATTCACTTCCCCATCGCTTTTCCCGTAACCGCGGTAGTCAAAGGTGACAAGGTCATATCCCTCGTCGAGCAACCAGGCCACAAAGAAGACGTGCGCTGACATGTTCTGTGCGTTGCCATGAAAGTGCAGCACCGTTCCCTTTTTCACTTTGCCTGTTCGGAAATGCCAAGCATGAAGGTTTTCTCCTTGGGCGCCCACAGGAATGCGGTGCTCCATGTAATTTGGAGCAATCTGCTCGGGCAGGCTGTAAGAGATTTTGTCGGGATGGTAAAAGAGCGAGTTGCAGGCAGTCAGCAACAGGCTGCAGAGTGCAATCCAAACGCCTTTCAAGAAGCCTCCCGTTCAGTGTGTTCCTTAGAGACCACTCGAGTATAGCTGAACTTGTGCGTATGGGTGAAGTCAGGGCTCCCGCAGTGCATACGCGTAGGGTGTGAAATTGAAAGCTGTGTCGTTGTCGTAAATGTTTCGTTCATGGGTATAGTCTTGATTGTCAATTACAAAAGCAATCCCCAAATCCTGCCTGCTCCAGGCTTGGAACATGTAGGTATGTGCGGGGTAACCTGGGTATGAAGGGTTGTCACGTGTGAAAACGACATCACCTGCTTTGAGATTGCTTGCAGAGTCAATCCTAATCCAGCCCAGCTTGTTTTCCAAATATTGGGAAAATGGGCGAGTGACGAGTGAGGGCGACTCCTGCTGTCCGGAACCGAGCGGAATGTTCACACCGATGCGTCTGAGCGCGGCAGAAAGAAATGCAACACAACCGTTGTAGCGCAAGGGTTTGTAGAACTCACGCACATCAGCCAATACGGTTTCATAGTTCACGCGTACGCTGTACCAATCGGCGAGTTTTTCGTTGGCAGAGCGCATCGGGAAATTGGTTTCTGAATCCGAATTCGATTCTGTATCCGTAGCTGTAGAGCCTGGCCGAGGAAGTGGTGCAACGTTTTGCCTCGCAGGTGAGCCCGAGTTCGGTCGAACAACAATCGGCATTCCTGATGTTTCAATACCCTCTTGAAAGCAGGCCACAACCATCAAGGGCAAAGCAAGAATAGCTATGCGAAGCAGTTTATTCATGGCCAGTTTCTCCGGACTGAGGCGATCAGTCACGTTCCTCCGACCGTCTCCACCAAGAAACGTGCCACCTCTCCGTGAGAAATCAGGTTGTAGTTGCCGTGTGTTAAAGCGGGCACAAAAAAAACAGATGTCGAACGATGCAACACCTGTTTAAGTTTTGGACAGATTAAAAAAATCAGCGAGGCGCTTTGCTTGAGTCAGTGCCTTTAACCGACAGAAGCTCAACCTCAAAAATGAGCGTAGAATTCGGACCAATATCAGCGCCGGCACCTTGAGCACCATATGCGAGTTCAGATGGAATAAAGAGTTTCCATTTTGAACCCTCTTTCATCAGCTGAAGCGCTTCAGTCCAGCCTTTGATAACACCATTTACGGGAAACTCGGCAGGCTCTTTGCGCCCATAGGAACTATCGAACTCTTTACCATTGAGAAGGGTACCGCGGTAGTGAGTGCGCACAACATCGGTGGCCTTGGGCGATTTGCCTTTGCCTTCGGTGATGACTTGGTATTGCAACCCGCTCGGAAGAACCTTCACACCAGGCTTTTTAGCATTGGCCTCAAGAAAAGTTTTGCCTTCCTTGACGTTCGATTCACCTTCGGAACGCTTCTTGGCTTCCATTTTGACACGCAAACCTTGCTCGAATTCCGCGACCGTTTTGATGATTTCTTCTTCAGTCATGGCTCCAGCTTTGCCAGAAAGAGCATCACCCATTCCTTTGCTGAACGACTCGAGTTGGATTTCGGCTCCCATGCGGGTCAGGCTCTGACCAAATTGATACCCGATTGCGTAGCTGCTTTTGTCTTTCACACCCTTGACAGATGTGGGTTTGTTTGCGGCAAAAGCGGTTGCTGAAAGCATGGTCGAGCACAGGAGTATATTCAGAAAGCGCATCTTGACGTCCTTTTCCAAGCGCAGCTGAGCCGCGTAGTAATTTAATGCGATCATCCTGGGGAATTTGTTACAGGGAGAACGTCATGGGGTCAATTTTTGGGCTTGGAAATGCGCACGCGAACCGGAGCGCGGACTCGCCTGCGTGAGAGTGCAGCAAGCGTAGGGAAAATAAGCGGAAGGGCGAGGATGAGGACGATGAGCCACGTTTTGGGGGCATTCTCTCCGCCAGTCGATCCACTGCTGGCCAAAGCAATGTCACCGCATCCCCATTTTTTCGACTTCGTTGAGGTCTTCTGCGCTTCAGGTGCTGCAGTGCTCGGTGCCATCAATTCCGTTCGTTGTAATTGGCCATCGGAATTGATCGCCGCAAATTCATATTTCACAAAGATGTTGTTGATTGTGGATTGAAGTTGTTGCGCGTCGTCATTGAATCGCGCAGCATAGCGCTTCGCACTCTCTGAAACGGCCAGCACACCGTCGTAGATTTCTCCGTCACTTTTAATGAGGTCAATACTGTCCCAGACGATCTTGTCCATCTTGTAAAAATTAGAAGCATCGCGTCCAAGTTCCTCGCGCATCTCCCAGAGCATTCCCGACCAGAGTTCTCCAACGGAATGCGGAGCGCTGAGTGCTTGCGGCACAGTGATATAAGAGCCGTCGCTTTTTCTCTGGAAGCGCGAGTAGGTGCGCTGCCGTGTTGTTCCCGAGCGGAGTGAGGAACGCCCGGGTGTGGTGTTTTCGCCGAGAAGATTGTTGCCAGTCACTGCATAGGTCAAGTAGTCAGCGTATCCTTCGTGCAGTGCTACGCTCTGTTGTTTTGTGTTGGAAAGACCACGAAACACGAGATGATGACCAAATTCGTGCATCACCACGTCCATGTCTTTACCGAGTTCTCTAAAAACGCCGCAGTTGCTGTAGCCTGCACCACCGTACCCAATCAGAATCTCGGGATTCCCATTCCCTGTTGCCCCTCTCCATACATATTGTGCATTGTCGGGCGTCGTATCTTTGCCACAAGAGTTCGTTGTTGCCGATTGGGTTTCTGTATTTACGAAGACCATTAATCGCCGGGGAGCTCCGGCCGAGCCGCTGTTTTCCAAGCCGAAATTTGCACGCGAGCCAGGCCACTTGGTTTGATCCCAATCTGCCCTCAAACTCGACTCATCGAGAGCTCTGAATCGCGTCATCGCCTTTGTAATTCCGGCGTAAGCAACGGCCTCGTCGTAACTGCTCTCCTGATACGAGACGTTAAAAACGCCTCCCTGTCCGGTTGCAAATTGCTTCGTGCACCCGGAGAGGTAGCGCGCATTTCGGTTACAGTTGTAAACGTCAAAGAGGTTGTGGTTAAGGCGGCTACCGCTGATGAGGTCGGGCAGCGTCACTGTTTCGAGGGTCGTTGAAACAGCTTTATTCTCGATGTAAAGCTGGGTCGAGCCAGTCGCGTGCATGGCCAGCGGACGCTGCCAGAGAAGCTTACCCGTGTCTGCGTCAACAGCAATTTCCAAGGGAACCCAAGGAGCGCGATCTCCCGCACGATATTCGGCCGAAACGGTGAACACATAAGCCGCGCGAGCTCTTGATTGTTCTGCGATATAGATTTTCGTAGGGGAGTGGAATCTCCATTCGGGAAAGCTTAATGCGCGCACTGCGTATTGGCGTGCCTGCTCGATAGAAAGCGAGAACGGTGTTGTCGTGGGCTTGCGATCCGCAGTCAGCCAACCCGGGCGTGAACCGGAAACCCAAGTTGTTTCGCCCCTCTCTAACACCATCTTTACACGAGCGTCGTGAACGGGAACATCGCCGAGTTTAAGTTGCATTTCCGAGATGGTGCCATGATCCGAGTTCCCTCCGCTTTCCGCGAATTGCATTGCGGGAGCTGGTGAAGTGGCCTCCCAGTAAAGACCGTCGGGCAAGGCAGAACCTATACTGCTTATGCCGAAGGCTCCCGGAACGAAGGTGAGGCCGAGAGCTTCAGCGCCGGCCTGAATATTTTCGCCGAGGAGGCCAAGCGTGCTTGAAAGGCGAACGTCCTCGAGCCGCGCAGACTGCCCCAAAGCCTCATCATTCATGCGCAGATACTCGGAGGCCAAGGGGACGAACTCGGGCGTCGTTTTGCCTTGGGAGTTGCTTGGGGCAAGACCATCGCTGCCGCGGTTGATATCAACCGCCCGGAACTGCTGGGTTGAATCCCCGCAGGCGGTCAGAAGAGCAACAGCAATAAAGATGTAGTGCCTTGAAACCACGGGAAACCCTCACACTTCACCTTTTCGGTCGAACCGCCCTCGGACTTAATGTGCAAGAATTGCCGGTAATTTTTTTCTTACCCTCTCAATTCTTAGGAAATCAGCCGATAACATCCGAGATCAGACTCGACTCAGGGATGATGGAGCGTTGATCCGTGCAGGAACGTATTCTTGACAGCACATATAGGCTTCTTGAAGAAATCGGCCGCGGTGGCTTCGGTGCCGTTTGGCGCGCCGTGCGTTTGGGTGCAGAGGGAAGCGGTGCGGTTGCCATCAAGCTGTTGAGCCGGGGAAGCGTTTTATCCCACCAGGAGCAGCTACGGTTTCAGCGTGAAGCAACGCTCATGAGTCAACTTCTTCATCCCGGAACGGTGACCGTCTACGAGCTCGGAGAGAGTGAAGGGCGCGCCTACATTGTGATGGAGTATGTGGATGGTCCGAACCTCCGCGATTACGTGCGCGGACGCGGGGGCAGGTTGCCCTTGGTTGAGATTCTTGGGGTTCTGATCCAAGCCGCAGAGGCGCTTGAATATGTGCACGGACACAATATTGTGCACCGCGATATTAAGCCCCAAAATATTCTCGTCTCAAATGCGAAAGATGGTTCTGAAAATAAGATTCAAGTTAAAATTGTGGACTTTGGAGTCGCACGGCTGAATGACCCTGCACGTCAGAACGCTCATTCCGGCAAGAACCGATCTGAGGTCGTGGGTACTCTCAACTACATGGCTCCCGAGTCAACTGGGATGGTCGACTGGGCTGTCGATGCGCGCACCGATATTTACAGTTTGGGGATAGTTGCATACGAACTGATTTGTGGGCGCACTCCTTTTCATGAGTTCAAAAATGAAGAGTTGCTGCGTGCACATCTTGAAAAACAGCCTTCTTCATTCGCCAAAATCGATGGCTCTCGTGTCCCCGACGTTCTTGAACGCATTGTGATGAAGTGTATCGAGAAGAGGCCTGAAGAACGATACCAAAGTATGTTTGGTCTGCTTTCGGATTTGCGACGTTTGCAAGAAAATTTCCGCTCGCAGCGGTTCGACGAATTCGAGATTGCAACTAAAGACCTGGCGCTGAGTCGCATTTTCAACAATATCTTTGTGGGACGTGGCGAGCTTGTCGATCAGGTTGTGGGAATTCTTGGTCAGCGGCAAAAACGCTCGCGTGTGACCTGGTCAATGATTCGATCGAGCGTAGGCCTCGGGCGAACGCGCTGTCTTTCTGAGGTGAGACGCAGGCTCGATGAGCAAAAAATCCCATTTCTTCATATTCGTTTTACAGAGTCAGAGCAGCGCCTTCCTCTGCGTGCCTTGAGTCTGGCCATCAACGAACAGTTGCAGGCACTTGAGATCAAATCGCCGCATGTTTTTCAAAACCTCATGCAGGAACTTGCTCTCATCGCTGGTAGCGGTGCAACTGAGGTTGCGCGTCTCATCCCCGCGCTGCGGCCGTACCTGATTAAGGGAACGACAAGCACAACACTGAGTGTTGACGTCGTGCGTTTTGAAGAGTCAGCAGATCCGGAGGGCAAGCTCGAAGCTCTCGAGCTTATGGAGGACAACCTCAATCCGGTACCCTCGAGCTATCCGCGCAATAGAAGATCGGCACAGGTGCGCATCCCTATCCAACAGATTTTCTCGGAACTGCTTGCGAAAATTGCACAGCAAGATGGCTATCTGGTTTTTCTGCTCGACGATCTCCATTTAGCCGATAATCAGTCGATTGGACTCTTTCAATTCATCACCGAGCGGGTCAACGATAAAGCGAGCTTCGCATTTGTTATGACCATGCGTGAAGGTATTGCTCGCACCAATTTCGTCCTCGAGAATTTTCTCGCACGTTTGTCGAATTTGCGCCGGCGCTTTCACGTTTGGGATCTTGCACCACTCACTCAATATGACTTCATGCAGTTTCTGCAAGCTGTGGGTTTGCAAAGGCCAACCTCCAAGTTCGTTGAATTTGTAACTGCAAAGTGCGATGGCTCGCCGCTTCTCTTGCATCAACTTCTCAAGCAGATGGTTGAAACTGAGGCGCTCGTGCCGGAGCGAAAAAATTTCAACCCTTGGGCACCCACCTTTAGGGTAGACTGGGCGAAACTCTCGCAAATTGTTGTTGATACGCGAAACATAGAGGCGCTCCTGGCCTCGCTCGATCGGCTCGACAAGCGTGATCAGCGCTTGACCTCGATTGCAGCGGTTTCACATGAGGCCTGTGAATTTGAATATTTTCGAGTGGAGCAGGACTTCACATCGGTGGAGCTCGAGACCCGGCTCTTGAGTTTGGTGCGGCGCGGTGTCTTTGAAATGATGGGAGACGAAAACCTCCCCGTTCAACGGCGTTCCTTTGTATTTAGTCACGAAAAGCTCCGCTCAGCAGTACTTGCGGGATTGGATCAGCAAGGCCGGCGTCAGCTGCATCTCGCGCTCGCGAATCGAATTATCTACCTCTATCCGAAGCCCAGGCGCGAGCATATTCTTTCACTCGCAAAACATTTTGAGGGTGCAGGAAGCCTGGCTGATGCTGAACGCTCATCAACTATATTCCTCAAAGCTGCCCGGCTTCATGCGCGCAATTTCGAGCATTCACTGGCAAAGTACTACACCGAAAGAGCTATGCAGCGTGCCAGCACGATTAGCAACCAGCAAGAGCGACTCACCCGCTTGCGCGAAGTTTTTGAAACTGAATACACGATTCATATTGCTCAAAATGAACTTGTTGCTGCGAGTGATGTTTGTCAGCAGCTGGTGGCTCTGACTTTCGAACCTGCGCGCAAAGAGATTCTCCAATTGCACTGGGCGCATCTTTTGCTTGGTCTCGGACGGCACCGCATGGCGTTCGAACAGGTTGCCGATGCCATCGATCGCAAGCTCACATTCCCATTTGGCAAATTTAATCGTTTTGTCACCGATGTTTTTTATCAATTTGCATCTTTTGGATTCGTTGCTTCGGCTTTTGCTCTTATGGGATCTAGGCTTCTACGCAAAGAAATGCCGAACGAGAACCACATTCAGGGCCTCATGTATCTCGCTCTTTCTCAGGCTCATGGGGCGGATGGTTCTTCGATTGGGTTCCTCATTGCAGCGATACGAATGAACCTTCACCGCAGCGGACCGACTCGATCGTTTGCTATCTTCAATATGCTCATTGCGGCACATTGTCTCCGGCATGGGCACATCGACAGGGCTTTTGAGATTGCTGAGACGCTCGAACGAGCCATGGAATCAAATGGTCGGGTCGATATTGCGCGTTGGGTGCGTGCGTTGCGAGTGATTTGGCTTGACTACCCCATGGGGCGGATGGAACGTCTTGCTCGTGTTCTGGATGAGCGCAAGGATGGTCAGTTGCCGGCCACGGGTGTTCTTAACATTGAGAGTAATGCCGTGCGTTCGTGGGTCAGGACAACCTCGCCGCGGATCTGGCGGACTCGGCGTGCAGAAATTCACCCCGAGCAAAAATCCAATCATTGGATAGACAAGAGTAAGATTCATCCGGGTGGCTACGTGACCGAACGCCTGAACAAAGGCAAAAAATTAGATCCTCGTCTGCCAGCACGTGAGTTTTTAGATCAGCCGCTGTCCAACCAAACATCGTTTGATCAGAGCAGCAACGAAGAGGTCGTTTTTCACAATAAACAAGTGAAAAAGATGCGTGAGGCAAGCGAGAATGGACAATATACAGGTCTTTCCCTGTTCTCGGATGCGCTTCGTTTCACACTTTCGGATCGAGTCGATCCACTGCGCAGAACCGTTGATCAATTTGCACGGCAGCGCAGCGTAGTGCTTGAGGGTTCCATTTTCAAGTGCCTTTCTGTTGCACTTCAGGATTTTTCTTCAGGCCAATACAAAGATGCGCTGAATGTCTATTCCGAATCCATGCGTCTTTTCTTTCGACGCAAAGAGGCAGAAATATCGCTGCCCGTCAGTGACGCATTGCGCATGGGCTTCATACTTTTACCCCTGTTCGCATTTTCTGTGCAGTCACGTGGCTGGCCGTGGGGTAAGTCACTTGCACGACTGTTGCGTGAGGTGGATTTGCGGCTGACCCGCTCCGAAGGCCGACTCAACCCACGCCGGACTCCCGTCACACCGCTGTATCAAGGAGTCCTGCTCTTTCTAGACGGCGAAGGTGCAAAGGCTCTGCGTCTCCTGGGTGAAGCAAAGGATCACGCAAAATCGGCACAGAACGATTTGGCTGCATGTGTGGCGCAGCAGTTCATGGGACTTGCTTGCGGTGCATTTGATCAGGTTCGCGCCATGGATTACTTCGCTGAGTGCTACCGCTCTGCGCACGACTTGGGATGGCGTATGCTGGAAAGGCAGCTGTTAGCGCTTTGCCGCAAGCTGAATTTGCCCTTGCAACATCACTTCCCCGAACTTTTAGCCGAATCAGAAAAAATTAACTTCCGTAGGCGTGCTGCCGGAGTGGGGCTCTCGCATATTGTCGAGAGCTGGCTTGTGATGCGACGCGAACCGCAAACTGTGAATCACTATATTAATCAATCCGTACGAATCGCAGCGAAGATTTTGGCTTCGCCACTGTGCTTGTTGTTCTTGCGGTCGCCAGAAGAAAAAGGAATTCTGCAACCCTCAGTGCAGTGGCTCGATGACGGCAACCTTTTTCTGCAGACTCTCTCCGATGTGCCGCTCGGACCGAAAACCCTTGAAGTAGAGCTCGTTAAGAATCTGCCGCGTTTCCATGATGTCCCGGTTCGACTTGTTCCGCTTGATGGTAAAGGTGGTGAAACCATTGATGGCAGCAGCTGGAGATTCGATCGCGCCGAGCAGGCACAGGGCGACTTTTTTGCTGCAGACCAGAATGTCTCGACCCGTATCGTCGATTTGGCTGTAACCAACACGCAGCCGCGCACCCAGGTCGCTGCAGGTGAGGCTAATCGCAACCCGAGTGATGTTCCCTATGCCGTGTATATAGCCCTGAAGAATAACGACAACTTCATGGGTTGGATGGCCATTGGACGCGTTCCATTGAGTCAGTTTACATCCAACGATGCCGAGCTTGAGCTCCTTTTGTTGGCGTTGCATACGGCCTTCAACTTGAGTCACGATGAGCGCATGGAAAAGGTTACAAATGCCGGCAAAGAGTATTATTTTGAGCCGCTCAAGCCACAAAACATGCAGCTTCCTGTTGGACTTTCAGTTGAGCAGATTGGTCGCGTACGTGAGGGCAGTACAAGTGGTTCTCATATTCATGCCATATCTCCTCACCGCACTTTGATTTTCACTTGGCAGCTCGATATCGCAGCTCCCTCGCAGACGTCCGATGTTGGAGGATTGCTGAGTCACTACATGGGTCTGCTTGTGGAATCACTTCGAGTTTTTGGCGATTCCATTCCACTCGATAAGTTTTCGCTCCGGTTTTCAGCCGATGTCGGTGGTCTGCTGGAGCGGGTGGCTCTGACTCAAAGGTTTGAGCGCGTTCGCATCACAGCCATCCTTGTGGACACGCATTTGAAGGAAGCACAGGAGTGCGTTTTCGGGCAGGAGCAGCTGTCCTTTAGTGGTGGGGCACGTGTCGAGAGAGAGCTGCTGCTTGAGCTCAGCGGCGTCCTTCGGCTTGACCGGTTGGTGTACAGGGAGCGGCGTCGGATCATGACAAGCATGCGCTATGCCTGGCTCTTGAGCTTCGATCAGCGTTTCCGTGACATCGTTCCCCAGTTCTCCAAGGCAGGTTTTCTCGACGAGTACGTCAGCCTGCGCAAAAATCGCGGTCTGGACTTGTCACGCGTTCTCAATCAAGGAGAGCTGCCTTCCGACTTCAACGCATTCGCCATCATTGTTGATGCAACAGCATCGGAGGAAAGCGCAGCCTGAGAACGCGCTCTGATTCTGTGTCTTCATCCTCTAATGTCGAGACGGCTGATGCGTCCGAGAGCGAGTCCCAAAGAACCCAGAGCAAACCCAGTTGCCCAGAGGAAGGCTGAGCCAATCCCTGCGCTTGTGGGCATGAGCCACTCGCCCCTGAGGCTTTCGACCAAGAGGAGATTTGGATTCCAGACTTTGAGTGTCGAATAAAAAAGAGAACTCACCAAGCCGAGCGATTGCTGAGCCTGCTCTTGAGTCGTGGACACCAGCAGCGAATCCAGTGTGGAGGTGAGGTGCCCAATGGAAAAGAGGGTCAGGGTTCCAAGAACTGCATAAAGAGGTCGTGCGAGTGATCCGAGAAAGGTTGCTATGCAAAGCGCAGTGCAGCTTTTAAGAAAGCTAAAGAGAAACATCACTAAATGGATGCGCACATCCGGCGGGCGGGGAAAGTCGGTGAGCAGAGGCAGAACCGAAGTTTTGAAAAGATAAAGGCATGCTGCGAGGAGAAAAAGAATCGTTGCATGCGCAGCCACTCGGGCAAACAAGATACTGTGGCGCTTCACACCCGCAGGAACATAAAGTTCAGCTATTCCCCGTGCTGAGAAGTCGGTTGTGCAGATGCTTGCACCTGAAAAGATGGCTACGAGAAGAAGCAGCAGGTCGGTGGCAAAATAGGAAAAGACATCTAGGATACGATTTTCGTGAGTCAGTGCCGTGCCACTCAGTATGCTCACCAGTATGAGTAAAACGAGTCCTGAAATAGCGCTGGTCCAAAGAATTTGGCCGCGAAAATTTTCTTTAAAGGTGATGCCAATTATTCCTGTGACTCTCAACATATTTACTCCGGAATGGAACAGCCCGCATGAACTGAAAGTTGCTCGTTTGCAATAATCCAGGTTTCCCTGACGTGGTCGCGCAGTTTCTGTGGGGCATCGTGGGTCGAAATAAGGAGAAAATGACTTCTGTTTGACAACGTGACAAGAAGTTCGGCGAGCTCTGTGCGCGCCCAGGGGTCGAGCCCAGAAAACGGTTCGTCGAGCACAAATCCTGCTGGCTGACTGCGGAGTGCAAGGGTGAGAATCAAGCGCTGTTGCTGACCCTTGGACAGTAGGTGCGCCTGTCTTTGAAGTAGATTTGAAATCCGCAATGAGGCTGGATAGGAATCGTCGGACTCGAGCTGCACGAGCTGCTGCGGTTTCAGACCTAGCAGGCTTTCAATCAATTCACCGACCTTGATACGCGAGGGCAGCACGGGCAGCTCTGGAATATAGCCAATCTTGCCACGTAGGTTGTCCTTTTCTCCAAACCAGCAGACCTCACCCGTCGTGGGGCGCATGAGACCAAGAAGACAGCGCAGCAGCGTCGACTTTCCCGACCCGTTCCTGCCAGCCAGCAGCACAATACCTGGTTTCGAGATTTCAAGACGCGGTATCTTCCAGAGAGTTTTGTTGGGTTCACGCGAAAAAAGATCTGTATTACGCCACTCATATTTCAAATCGGTGGCAACAAGAAAACTTGAACTCATAGTTCACCTGATTTGTTGAGTTTATCTGCAGGGCAAATGCCGCGCTCGATGAGTTTTGACTTCGACAAAGGAAACAATGTGAGCAATCGTTTGCAGTTGTTTTTCATGTTGGCTGGATCTTCTAGAAAAGGATCCTTCCCTTCCCGGAGTTTGGATATCGTTTTATTCAGCCAAGTCGATTGCGGGAAAACTTCGAGTAACTTTTGGTATGCATCTGCGGCCGCTTGTGGATCATTTTTAAAGAGATGGATGAGATAGGCAGCCGTGAGCGTCAGATCGGGTTTGATGCGTGGGTCCTCGATACCCTGCTGCGCAATTTCAAGGGCAAGTTCAATTTCATTCGTGCTGAATGCAAAATAGGACGCTGGAAAGATGAAGATTTCGCGCATTCCCAATTGTTCGCGTGCAAACTCCGGCAGATTCTGCGCAAATTCGCGCAGCTTTTCACCCGTTCGAATTGTTTGTTCTGGCGGGGTATTGGGGTTGGTTGATGCATCCCAAGCATTCACTGCTGCCGAGAGTCCACCGAGCCCCCACAGAAGCCACGCAAATTCACGATGCCCAAAAGAGAGCGCGGCCGGGACAGCAATTTTCTTTAAATTGCCCCGCTGCGGCGAAATGTGGCTTGGGTCGGGTGAAAGACGAAGTGCTGCGGTGATACAGACCACCGCACCTGCAAGACAGAGAATTTGTGCAGAAAGAATCTTTGAACGCATGTTTGAACCTCAGGATCCTCGCAGCAGATTCCCAAATTCAAGCACCCACCATGGCTCGCAAATGAGCCACGAACATAATCAGAAGTTGAACCGCAATAATGAGAGCGAGAGTGCTAAAATCAATGTACGCACCGGAGTGATAGACCACGAGTTTCGGAAAACGGCGCTTGAGTGCGTTGGCGGGCGGATCGGTGAGAGGGAAAACCAAGCGACCGATTATCGAAGTCTCATCTGCACGAGCCATACGCAGGATGGCGGAGGCAAAGAGCATGATCGAATAAATTTGTAGTAGGTACGTAACGGCCGTAAAAAGAAAACTCAGCATGTGGATCACCAGAGTGCCCTCCAGGTTGTGCTTCGATTCTATTTCTCGCCCTGCAACTGACAAGAATTTCCCGGGAAATTCACGAACGTCAATGCTTTGGCGACGAGCTCAAACCGAGGAATTTTTTGCCGACATGCCTCCTACAAGCGCAGCAGTCGCGCGAGGGGGGGCTATTTGTGGCGAACGGCGATGGTTTGGGGTTTGTTCCTGCCGGCAACAACCTCTTTGAGATGATCGAGTTCTCTTTGACCAAGCAGCCGCCCTGCAACCCGTTGCTTGATTGTCGCACAGAAGATGAGCCGCTGGTTGAGACGGCATACTTCGGTGTGAACGTCGCTAAGGTGAGGGAGGTCATTCGTCTGCCCGCACTGTCTCCCGTTCTGGGCAAGCGCCCAGACTTTTTGGGTGTCTTTCAGCTGCGTGGCAAAGCCATTCCAGCGATTCATCTGGCGAGCGCCATTGGCTTCAGCAGCGAGCCTGTTTCGGCGTCTTCGCAGGTGCTGGTGACCGAAATTTCCGGGCGTTTAACCGGTTTTGTTGTTGCCGGTGCCAATCGCATCCGCCGTGTGAGTTGGGACGATGTGCTTCCTCCTCAGACCGATGTTTTTTCCGGAATCACAGGCATGCTGCTCGACGCCCAGAATAGATTTGTCTTCATCATCGACTTCGAGAAAATTTTAGCCGACATCGATTCAACCCGGGGGCACGAATCAGCGCTGGCAAGTGAGAGTTTTAAGCTCAACAACGCAGCGCAGCGCCAACCTCTTGGTGCACGCCCGGTGGTGATGATTGTCGATGATTCGGCGACTGCGCGCAGAGCACTCAGAGAGATGCTTGTTTCCTATGCGTGCGAAATTGTTGAGTGCACTAATGGCGAACAGGCTTGGCTCGAGGGAGTCGAGCTTTCCCGAAAGAGCAGACCCTTTCTTGTTATTTCGGATATAGAGATGCCGCGTCTTGATGGATATTCGCTGGTGAAAAAAATGCGCGCAGATAGCCGCTTCGCAAACACCCCATTGCTGCTGCATTCCAGCTTGAGTGGAGAGGCAAACCGACAGCGTGCGCTGTCGGTGGGTGCAGATGCGTTTATTGTGAAGTTCAATCGCGACGAGCTGCGAGTGGCTTTGACGACCTGTTTTGAAGTTTTCTCGAAGATGAACGTTGTGGAGAGCAAGGCTTCATGAACCCAACGCTGCAGTCTCTGAAGCCCGGTGAATTTCTTTTTTCGGAGGGAGATCCCTGCAATGGCGTTTTCATTGTGCGGGAAGGAAGCATTGATATTGTCCGTGAAAAGGATGGAGTCTCTGTTTGCATCGGCACTATGGGGGTCGGTGACGTCATTGGAACGGTGACCTTGTTCTCTCGAGATACCCGAACGGCCTCGGCGCGAGCGCACTCTGCTGCACAAGTTGTTCATGTTGATATTGAAACAATCGAGGGTTCATTCAAGAATCTGCCCGTCTGGGTGCAGGCTGTTCTGAAGGATTCGGTTGCACGTCTCAAGTCAGCAAATGATCAGCTGCTCGAGGCGAAGGTCAATGAGCGCAAGCTTCAACTCAAGTTAGGAACTTCTTTTCATGCTGCGAGTCAGTTTGCCGCATTCCTTGGATATGCGATCCGAGTAGGAACTATCAAAGATGAAGGACTCGAGCTTTTTCCACTCAGGGGCATCGTTGAGCGCTGTGAGGGCTTATTTCTAAAGCGCAGCAGCTATTTCGATGGAATGTTGGATTGTTTCGTGAAGGGTTCACTCGTAAAAATTCAGGATGACAAGAAGTGGGGGCATTCTCTCTTCGCACCTCAAGCAGCGCTCATGGAAGATTTTGCAAACTTCGCGCTCGCATGTTCAAAGAATGAATTTGCGGGGTTTGTTCCAACAAAGCATGTGAACCTTTTGTCGGCTTTGGTGCGGCTCTCGCGCAAGCCCGATGCAAAAGAGTTCTACACTCGGGCAGAAATCTGTGAACGTCTGCAAAAAGAATCAGCCAAGGTCATCAATGATGTGCTCTTCGACGAATTCGTTAAGCTTCGGGTTATCTCTGCAACACCTGGTGCAGATCGGTTTTCCTGGAATGAGCGTCAGGTTCAAAAAAGATTGATTTTTGAAAGCACAGCACGATTGCTCAAAGACCTGAGCGAAGAGGGTGCTGTAAACCGTGCGGCCTGAACCACTCAAGGCTCTGATGTTGAATGATACCGAGCCCAGAGTTCGTTAACGTTCGAAACAGCGAACTGTTCTTGAAGTACCTCGGGCAATGGGCGGCGCTGGACGCACACAGCCGACAGCACCCGCTGCCAGGTTGTATTTACGCCTCCCCCCTCGCGGGACATTGCTTGCACAAGGAGATGCGAACGCGCGTAGAGGCGCCCTACGAGATTGGCTGGTGCCTCGGTAAAGGGACGCTCGATTTCCGGTTCAATCGATTGCAATGCTTTTCGTCCGAGGGTGCGCAGCAAGTCCGACTGACTTTGGTTGGCGTTGCGGCCTTCGTAGACCTGCGCCAGACCTTCGCCCATCCAGGAGGGCAAGAGATCGCCGCAGAATGCATACATGTATGCATGAGTGGTTTCATGCCGCGCCAAGGCTTCGATGCTCTCCACGGAAACAGGTCGCCCATTTACAGTTCGACCCACGGGAATGCGAATGTAGCCATCGAAAACTGCAGCGGCCCAGGGAGGGGCTCCGGTGATGCGGTTGAAATCGTTGGTGGGTACGAGCCATGCGCGAAGCCGCGCATGCGCAGGTAAAGGTCCGAGCATCTGTGAGAGCCGATTCTGCACAGTTTCAATTGCGCGAGCCACGGCATCGGCCATCGGACGGAGCTCCGCAGTGGAATAACTCACTTCAATGCCTTGGCGGGTGACGACATCTTGAATTTTCAGAAAATTACGCTTTTGCTCGAGCCGCTTTTTTCTGGCTTCAATAAAAGTAAGTAAATCAGCAGCAGCTGGAGTTTGCGCGAGTTCGGGTTTCTGCAGCTTCTCATTGAGACGGTTGAGAAGATCATCGGCGCGCTCGAGTTCATCTTGGCTCAGGGCAAGGTCAATCAGAACCCGCATGCTGTCGAGGTCGCTCCCGCGGCTTGAAAGCTCTTCGAGAATTTCTCGCGCTGATTCGATTTGACCTTGTCGCAGCTTCAGCCCTGCGAGTGCTTTGCGTGCATCTTCATTGCCAAACTTGGCCGAATCTTCAAAGGCAGCCTCAGCATCGGCGACCTCCTTTTTCTGGAGCTTAAAAAATCCAAGCGCCAAGAGAGCCGTAGAAAGATTGCGGCGGACGAGCTCGTTGCCAGGTTCGCTTTTGAGAGCCGCACGAAGTTGTGAAACCGCGCCTTCATAATTGCCCATCTGAAAATGAGCATAGGCATCGAAAGAGGATTGAGCCGCTGGGGATGTGCTGCTCGCAGGGGGTTGGCCGGGCAGAGTGCCCGCTCCGGACGTGATACTTGACCTTGATGGTTGTGCGTTGGAGTTCAACTGTGAGTTCGCGGCATCGCTCGTTTGAGCCGTTGCCGCAGCCTGATCGTCTTGCGGAGCCGACACAGGATTCCGTGTCGTTCTATTCCAGATGACAAGACCCAGCGCTGTTCCTGCGAGCGAGAGGAACAACAGTGGTTTGCGCATGCTCCGTTCCTTATTCAGGGGTCAGAAGAGTTACGACCTCGTAGTGGCGGCTTCCGGGGAACATATCATAAAGTTCAAAAGCACGCGCCATATAGCCCAGGTTTTCAAGCTGACGCAGGTCGCGCAGGAGTGTATCCGGATTGCAACTCATGTAGGCCACTGCCCTTGGTTTGAGGTCAGTGAGCGCCTTGAGAACCTCGGGCTGGCATCCGCGGCGTGATGGATTCACGGTCATGACATCGACTTTTCTGAGTGAGCCATTTTCCATGAGGTGCGGCAAAAGTGTTTCTGCTCGGCCAGCATGGAAGGAAATGTGCTGGAGTGAGTTAATGAGCGCATTTTCCTGGGCATCGGCGATGCTCGATGGTGTTTCCTCGATGGCTGTCACGTTGCACCCAGCCTTGGCGAGCATCAGTGCGAGCGAACCTACACCACAGTAAAGGTCGAGTGCGTGTTCGTGGGGTTTGGGCGAGAGCCACTCGAGCATACGGAAATAAGCTCTCTCAGCGACGGCTGGGTTGATTTGGAAGAAACTAGTTGCTGAAATGCGGATTTGAAGATTGGCGAGCGAATCGCGCAAGCAATCTTCGCCAGCCAACAACGTGGTTTGCCCTGATGCAGCAACGTCATTGCTTTCGGTGTCAGCTGCGCTCTGAAAAATTGCATTGCCCGATGAATCGTTGATGTGCATGAGTACGCCCGACACAAAGTTCAGCTGATCTTTGAGTGTACGTGCAAAAGGGCGGAGCTTGAGCTTATCGTCTGCTGTAACGACCAACGTAACGATGGTGTCTTTGCTACGGTAGGCTGTTCTGAGAGTAACATATCTCAGTAGGCCTTGCCTGCTGCGTTCATCGTAGACACTGATGTTGTGCTCGCGGATGGCTGTGCGCAGCCAATGAGCCACTTTGTTTATGCGGTCGCGTTGAACAGGGCAATCACCGACATCCACCACGAAATGAGTTCCTGGCTTATAGAGACCGATGTTGATGAAGCGTTTGTCCGGATGAGCGAATTTGTCACTGACCACGAGCTTGGCACTGTGACGGTAACCCAAGCGTTCGGGCGAAGGCAGACATTCGGCAATCATGTGTTTGCCTTTGAGTCCGGCATCGGCGAGCTTTTTGCGGAATTCGCCGGTTTTCACCACGAGCTGGTCGCGATAATCGAGATCGAGCATCGGGCATGACTGGCATTGGTCAAGAACGCGACAAACGTTCTCATGATAAACCTTTTGTGCCTGCCCATCGATGTTGGTCATCATGCGCCGCGTGTTACCGGAACGCGGACCTTTTGGAATGGGTGCACCCAAATCCACTGTGGGAGCTTTTCTTTTCTCTGGTCGCGAATCGTTACCGGAGCGGCTGGGAGCTGAGCGGCGCGGGCTGTTCTTGGGCGTTGTCATAGTGTTTCCTTGTTTGACCACGGCTTGCTCTAGCGATTCCACTTGATCTTTTCAATGGCGATTCCTGAATTTTGTTCGTTGAGTCGAGATGTCGGACGGCGGCGGAAAAAGCGGACATCAAACTCCTTCACCAGAGGCTGCCAAGTTTGAACTAATTCGCGCCAGCGCACAAATTCGATGGGTGAACTTGCAGATTTACTTGGCTTGTGGAGATAGATGTCGCCTGCGATGTGCACAACGGCGTGTTTGAATGAAGTGTAGGCATTTTCGTCAGTGCCGTCGATGATGGCCACGACGTCCCCGAACTTTAACCCCAAGCTAGCCTGCTGTTGGTTGAGTTCGTCATAACCAAGCCAAAGCGCATGGCTGAACTCGTCATGGTTAATCAACGCAACGCTGTGCCCTGGTTCACGCACCAGGTTAATGTTCTTGGCCTGGATGATGTTCGGGTCTGCGAACTGCAGTGCTGTTGCAAAACAGTTACGCCCGCGGAATGGGGAGTAGCGCCCCAGGAGGTTGCGCATATGTTCAGGCAAAAGAACACTGAAGGGCATTTGGATAGCAGATTGATTTGCAGTCATCCAGCGTTCGACGCGCAGACGAATTTCGTTGTAACGTGGTCCGAAATGAAGCATCCAGCGTTCACGTGTCGTGGTGTTGTCTGCCATGAGTTCTCGAATTTCCGCCACAGGAAGATACGGATCGAGGCTTGGGTATGACAGTGCTTGCGACAATTTATCCAGGTCAATCCAGTTCAAATCGCTATGGCTGAGAGTCAGAAATGCGACCGTCGGACGATCTTCTTTACGCACTCCGGTCTGTTGTTCCTTCTTTTCGATACGCGACTCAAGATTGCGCATGAGTTGAAACTTGGCTTTCTCAGAGCGATTGATTTTTCTGAACGTGGCATCGGTAGAGAGCTGTGCCAACAGCGGGCGCAATTCGGTTGTTTTTAAGCGCAGTACAATGGGCTCTGCAATTTCGGGTCGTTTTTTCTCTCCCTCAATCCGAGCTTTCAAAGTCTTTTGGCTTGGACGAATCGTTCTCGGCTCAAGCAAGAGATCTTTACCCCAGCGCGATGCAGGAGGCAGAGTTGTCGCAATCTGGTCTTCCACCACCAGATTGGTGCTGCCCGATGTGTTTGCCCATATCTGATGGGGCAAAACAAGCAAAAAGCTGATGACCCAATAAGATTTACGCACTTTTCCCTCGTTCCGCTCACCACTCCGCTGTTTCCGCAAGTGAGCGCTTCTTCGAGGGACATATCGGCAGCATCCGAAAGGCGGGCTGGGTAAAAATTACCTCAGACGTTGGAGGATGCGTCGGTTTGGATGTGAGGCGATTGAACCAGTGCCCACGCCTCGGCGAGGAGGCGGTCTGCCTTGTTTTCGTTGGGGGCGAGCTCGGGTTCGGAAACACCTTTGAGGTTCAAAAGCGAACTCGAAACTTCGATGACCGCTTCCTGATAGGTCGAGAGCTTCAGATCTGAGAGCTCGCGCATTTGCCTCATCATGCGGTACATGTGGCGCGCGGTGAGGGCGCGATCTTTCCAGCGGTCGAGCTGCTTTGGATCGAGCGGGGGCTGGGCGGGTAGAGAGTTGGTTTCAGCTGCTGGCAACTTGGCCTTCACGTCCCTCAATTCCGTTTGGAGCAACTCAAATTGTTGTTTCATGCGGTCTGCAGCATTGCGCTCGCTTTTCATTTTTGCGTTGGCGGCGTTGAGTTCTTGCTGCATTTCCTTGCTGCGGGTGCGCAGCTCAGTGACTTCAGTTTCAAGTGCCACGGCTCGTTTTTTGTCGGGGGAATTTTGCTCGAGGTCTTTGAGCCGCTCGAGGAGTGCAGCATTGTCGGCACGCAGTTTGAAAAGCTGACCATCTGCGCGTTCGTCGGCCGCTTTTAAGTCGAGCTCAGCTTGGCGCAGCTGCTGTTTGAGTTGTTTGACTTCATCTTTCAAATGCGAGGAGCGGCTGCGCAGCTCCAGCAATTCCGCGGCATGTTTGTTTTGATCGCCGCTGTGTTTGGGCTCGGGCTTGGTTTTAATGCTTGCGCTTCGGTTGCTCATTTCAGCAATGCGAGCCTGCTCGAGTGTGAGCTTGTTTTGGAGCCCTGCAATAATTTCCTGAAGGCGGCTGCGGCTCACAAAGAGAAACAGGGCAATGGCGCTGGACAGGGCGCCGAAGCCGAGCGCAGCATAAACGAGGGCAGTATCCATAAAAATACTCCTGAAATATCGAAGCAATACGCCTCGATAGTGATTTCAGGGAGTGTCATACAACAAATTTAGCGGACAATAAAATCGCGAACCCGGGCAGCGACAATAGAGCGAGGCAACCAGAACAGCACAGCGAGTTGATCAATGAGGTCGCTTGTGGAGTCGGAATAGCGCAGAGCGCCCTGCAGCAGTGCTGAAGGCATCAATAGGGCGCTAGCAAAGATATTGAGGCGGACGTCGATGACGTGCGCCATCTCTGGGAGTGTTTGGTTGCCCACGAGCAAATGACGGCCGATTTCGCGCGCAATCAGGAAGCGCAGAAACGGCTTCATAGAGCCGGCGCGGTGTGTGATAACACATTGGCCATCTCTATATTCAACTCGTACAACAGGAGTTTGGTCGGCTTCACCGGCTTTAATGAGCACCGAGCCATCGAGAACTTCGATGATTTCGGGAAGCATGACTGGCAATGAATTCACCCGAGCACGCAGGAGAAGCTCCTCGGCACGCGCCTCAGTGAAGTTGCGTTGCAGATCGACCAATTGTTCAAACGACTGAACACCGAGCGCGCTCTGGAAACGAGCTGTATTTCTGAAATATTCGCGTTTCAAGTCATCGAATTGCTTCGCGGTGAGCCCAGACTGGCCGTAGCCTCTGTATTCCTGAAGCGCTTCCTCGAGGTCGGAACGGCCAGCAATGATGTCGAGGATCTCACGTTCATCGGCATCAAGATGCTGCGCAATAGCCTTCACAGTTTCGAGCGATTTGATGTTCTTTTTGCCCTTTTTCCAGTGACTGCAGTCCGCCGGGTCGAAGCCCAGTATGGCTCCAACGTGCTGGTCTATCACCTTGACCTCGAAAGCGTGCTTAATGTTGAGCGCTTCTTTGCAGAACTTGAAAAGCTCTGCGCTTTGAGGGTAGCGATTCTCGTCGGTACGTTTCATGACGAAAATTCCTTTTTTCGTGATGCCGAACCCGGGTGACCAGGGGCGGAGCTGTCGGGGTGCCTAGACCATTAAAGGAACAACTCCCCTCAGAATTTGTCAAGCCTTGCGAAAAACCCGCGTACTACAAGCTTTTCAAGCATGAGGTTCAAGTTTGCCGCCAAAAACTTTGACAGTTTGATTTGGGATGCTCAAAAAAGTTTTGTTAGCCTCTAAACAGCACTGGCTCGTGGCGCGATTGCGTCTAGGCCTTGTAAGTGGAGAAGGCTATGGGCTTTCGTATTATGACCAACACCTCCTCAGTGACCGGCCAACGGCACTTGAGGAACACGCGTCGGCTTCTCGACCAGAGTCTCGAACGTCTGGCTTCGGGCTATCGCATCAACAAGGCTGGCGACGATGCCGCTGGTCTTGCCATCAGCGAAAAGCTGCGAGCTAAAATTCGGGGTCTGCAAGTTGCGCAGCGGAATGCCAACGATGGTATCTCGCTCGTGCAGGTTGCCGAAGGTGGTTTGAACGAAGTCCAGAACATCCTTGTGCGCATGCGCGAGTTGGGTGTTCAATCAGCTTCCGACACGATTGGACCGAAAGAGCGCTTATACTTGGACAACGAGTACCAAGCGCTGAAGTCTGAGGTTGACCGTATTGCCAACGGTACAGATTTCAACGGTACAAACCTGCTCGACGGTACTGGTGGAACGCTTGATATCCAGGTGAACACAGGTGGTGAGAACATTCTCGGTGTCGACCGTATCAGCTACGATGCCTCGAAGGCCGATGCCAATACAGACAAAATTGGAATTTCGGATCTCTCGATTGCAGCCAAAGAAGGTGCGCAGCAGAGTTTGGCTAAGATAGATGCTGCCCTCGATTACATTTCTTCACTCCGCGGTGACCTCGGTGCGATGCAGAACCGGTTGATTTCAACGATCAACAACATCGGGATCAGTGTGGAAAACCTGAGCGCAGCCAACAGCCGTATCAAGGACGTTGATATTGCCGACGAGTCCGCCGAATTAACCCGTAACAACATTCTGATGCAGGCTGGCACGAGCGTTTTGGCGCAGTCCAACCAGGTACCAAGAATGGCGCTTGACCTTCTGCGTCAGTAACCGAGCTGACTCTCAAGGGTTCTGATGCAATCGAGGATTCTTTCTCCTGCATCGGGCGCTCCCAGCGACCATCGCATGTAAAGCTCACCCTGCGCGGTGAGCTTTTTGCCTTTTAGGCGAGCTTTCTGCTGAGCCGAGGTGAGCATTTCCTCAGAAACATTTGGCCGGCAACGTAATAGAACAAAGGGTGCCGCTGTTTTTATGAATTGACCCACAGGAGTCATGTGGGTCTGGAGCGCTGCGGCGGTGTGTTTCATCGTGTTCCAGTTCGCCTGATAATACGCGATATCTTGCATTGCTGTGCGGCAGATATTCAGGGACCAAGGGGATGGCCCGAGAGCCATGCTTTGCACAGCGGGCACCCGGCCGATTGCAAAACCACACCGCAGCCCAGGTAATCCGAAAAACTTGCTGAAACTGCCAAGCGCAATGACGTTCTCGTATGTCTCCAAGCCTTCAAAGGTGGATGCAGAAAATTCGGTGTAGACCAGATCCACAAGAAAAACGTGCTGCGGGAAGCGCTGCGCAAGGCGTTTGAGCTCGGATTGTGAAACCTTATGGCCGGTCGGGTTGTTCGGCGAAGCGAGAAGGACAAGTGCTCTCTCAGTGCAGTTTTCCAGTGCCGCGGAGAAGTCCCTTTCCGGATGTTCGAAGCTCTGCTCAGTTCGAATGAGCGGCGTCTGCACCACCTGGAGTTCAAGACCCTGCATCATGCGCATATATTCGGCCCAGCCCCAGGTGGTTGTCTGGATGACCATGCGCTTGCTGGCAGCCCAGCTGAGCATCTTGAATAGAGCGTCTTCCGCGCCATGATAGAGGGTCACGCGTTCGGCTGGCACCTTGAGCTCCTGTGCCAGTTCCTTTACAAAATTCTCAAGCATTTCACGGGTTGCATAGCTCGACACCAACACTGGGTCGACTGGCCCGGACAACACAGCGCGCACTCCTGGGGAGTGTTCGAAGTGGTATTCGTTGCGGTGTAGAGAAAGAATATCCTGAGGCATGTTGTACTTGACTCCCGCGCTCTCCACTGGCGCGTACCACCGTTCCGGGATGCACTCAACCCATTGCGGCGCTTTTGAAAAACACTCACTTCCCAATGGAAAGATGACGTGTTTTGTATAGAGGGTGAGTTCTTTCTTGGAGGGCGAAGCGGATGGACAATGTGGGCTTGGCCGGGCGTCTTGGCAACGGTGTGTTCAGAGAGCTCTGGAACAACTACCGCATGAAGGTCGAAGAAGTGCCGCGTGTTGAAGATGCTCTGCGATCCTTGGGAGAGGTCTGGCATGAGGATCACGTGGCCTTCCGAACATTGCCTGGGGAGCACTGCGGATCGCATGTTTTGGAGGGGTTGTTTCGTCTGATGGGATACCGGCGGCGCGATAACTACGTCTTTCGCGACAAACGCCTCAAGGCATTCTGGATGGAGCCACCCACTGAGCCCTCTACACCTGCTCATTTGGTGTTGCCTAAAGTCTTTATCAGCGAGCTGGAGCTGAAGGATTTCTCACCCGAGTTCCGAGCCTGCATTCAAAAATACACTTCGCAGCTGGAAACCTCACCCCTGCTCGAGTGGCGCCGCGCAGAGGAGGAGCTGAAAAGAGCAGATTATCCCACTCATCCGGCGGCCAATGATTCTGTGCGCCTGCTCGAAACATTGAAAACCTCACTTGTTTCCTACTTGGGAAATGGCCCAGCTTGGAAGCGACCCAGTTTCACCGATTATCAAATGCTTCTGCGCGAGAGCGAGTATGCTGCCTGGACTTTGGTCTTCGGAGCGGTTCCAAATCACTTCACCGTGAGCGTGCATCTCATGAAGAGGTTTGCTTCTCTCGAGCAGTTTAATGAATTTCTGATAAATAAATTGGCCGTGGCGATGAATGACTCGGGTGGAAAAATCATCAAGGGTTCAGCCTCGGTTCAGCTCGAGCAAAGTGCGACCCTGGCTCACAAAATACCAGTTCTGTTTCAAGAGGGGGTGCGCCTCTTGCCCTATGCCTTCGTTGAATTCGCCTTCAGATATCCTCACGAAGGCATGCCTGCGGATGGGCTATGGGGTTCGTATTACCAAGGCTTTGTTACGGACAATGCCGATAAAATTTTCGAATCGACAAACGTGGTTTCTAGGCAGCCTTGAGATCATCCCCATGCGACAGGTTGCTTAGCAGGCGCAGAGCGGCTTTGTCGTGCGGGTCGACCTCGGTGACCTGCCGAATGACACTCTGTGCGGCGTCGAAGTGTCCACTGAGATACAATTTGACTCCCTGACTAAACGTCTCAACTGTTTTTTGCTTTGCAGCTCGCCGAGCGTCTGGGTCACCACCAAAGAATTCATACACATCAACGGTTGCCGTCTTTGTGCGGTTCCAGACCTTGTCGAGTGGGCGAACCGCGTCTGGGAGATAGCCTGCGCCACGCCCCGAAGCCAGCATCGATACGTAATCCTGACTCAGGAGAGCTGTTGCATTATATTCGTGTGCCACGTCGGCCAACGTTGCCGAAACGCCTTGTGGGTCGAATTGAATCCATGGCCGCAGAACTCCTGCGTGCTCGGAAAAGCTCAAGGTCAACGTTGAGACCTGCGCCCCGAAACTACATTCGTAAACCGGCATGGATAGCGAACTGCGGTGCTGGTTCCAGTTTCTCAGTGCAATTTGTGTTGTTTCGATCCACTTCAAAGCGGCAGTCGACATGTCGCGGAAGAGGACTGTCCATTTCAAGCCTTCTTGGCTGACCACATACCCGCCAGCATCGACCGTAGCTTTCATAAAGAGCGCTGAGAGTTCGTTGATGATACCGCGTTCAGGAGCGCCTTCGAGCTCTCGTCCGCGGGCTGTTGGTAGGCGCATCGAGACGCTCACAGCTGTTCCGTAGAAGCGGTATTCCTGCGCTGCATCCAACTGACCTAAGTTTGTCACACCAAAAAAGCGCACAAGGTCACGTGGAACAAATTTCTGAGCTGTATTGGATTCGCTTTCGAGAAGCGAGGTGCGGATGATGCTGTCGAGGTGAAGTGCTAATGCAGAGCTGAGCGCTTCAACAATTCGCTCACCGATGGCAGTTTTCTCGGTGCGTTTTCGCGCGCGGGCAATGATCCAACCAAAGGTTTGATGAGGGCCGCGTACCGCTGAGCGAATCACCACATCGTAGGCCTCATCAGCCTCTTCATTGCCTGCGTTGGTTTGAATTTCCACATACTGCGGGGTTTCGAAGCCCAACTTTGGCAGCTCTCGGTTGCAGAAATTAACAACCAGACTAATGGCTTGGCCGCGATGCTTAAAGGTGCCCAACTGCGAAAGTAATTTCACCAGGAGCTCTTGTTGCTCCACATGATCTTTGTGAACTTGAACATCGGCCTGGGTCAGTTGTGGGCGTGAGGTCAGCAGCACGAAGGTCAACATGGTTGGCATCAGGATTGCCCCCCAGTTGAAAACGAATGGGTTGCTTTTCGACTCCACGATGACCCAAAGTCCAACAACGCTGGCAACGCTAAAACTTACAAGGAGCCCCTTCATCTGTTGTTCCCAGCGCGTACCTTGTTCGGGCTTCCAGATGTTGCGCAGGAAGTCGGCCAGCCGGTTGTTCCAGCTCTGTTGTTTGAGAGCAACGTATGCAGAAGCAATCAACAGCGCGCACGAGGTTGCAATCACAAATTCAAAGGTGCGCAAAGTGACAACCGCTGCATTCGACGGAGAGCTCGCAAAGTAGGTGCTCAGCAGTGCTAGGAGCGCAAATCCGGCTCCAAGCGTGGTTGTCATGCGCCGTGAGAGGTACTTCTGGCACCAGGCAATCGATAGGAAGTTCATTGCAGCTGCAAACACCCAGCCTGCGAGGAAGGCAGACAAGGCAAAACTTCCTTTGAGAGAGAGTTTGCTGAGAATAATGGGCTGTTGCATCAGCGTGTCGGCAGCAACAAGAACCCAAAGCGATTTGGCAACGAGAAAATGAGAGAAAGCCATGTAGATGCGAGGCTTTCCTGCCCAAATGGTCAATGCAATGGCCATGATTGGAGCAAGAACCGCAAGTCCGAATTCAAAGAAAAATCCGTTTTGCTTTTCAGTGAGAATAGAAAAGACCTGATGAGCCTTACTCTGTGAAACGAGAACCGGCGGCAAGGTTTGTGGGCCAAATTGCCCATCGGCGGTTACGGGTGAGTCGAATTGAATCCAGTTTTTCTTGTCGACTGTGATGCGGTTCATGGGCAACACGAAATCTTCCAACTTGCAATTGCCGCCGTCACACACCGGAAATCCGGTCAAAGCAAGAACAGGTTTATCTTTCGACCAGTTTTTTTGTAGAAGTTGGTTCTCTTCGTCAGAAAGACGATGGCTGAGGCGAACGTGGGTTGGGCGGCTCGAAAACTGCGTGTCGGAAACAAAGCGACCGCGCCCGAGAGGGAGGCGCTCGTTTGCAACGGAATATTTTCCATCATTCTGGCGCTGGAAGACGCGTTTGCAGGAGCCTTCCAATGCACCCTGTGGGCAGGCATAGAATTCGGCAACCCAGTCAGTCAGCTGCTGGTGCGCAGGGCCTCGACTTGCGAGATTTGTTGTTTTCGCCTGTGTATCGGCTTGTCGCTGAAGCGCGATGCCAGCGACGACACACACCAACACTGCAATCACCGCAGGTGTTGCAAAGCCAGAGGTCTGTGTGCGGACGGCCTGCCAGAACCCCGCAAGCTGGTTGCAAAAGCCATTGAACACTGTTTTGGCCTTCATTTCTCCACCCTCAAACTACTAGCAAGAGTGCAGTGCTTCACGCCGTGTTTAGAGGCGGAAACACAAATTCACGTCCTGTGGTGGATCGGAGAAATGAGAACCAAGGCATGGGAACTCATTGCAGCGTGAGAGTCGCCGTTGACTCTTCTTACAGACTACCCAGAGATATCAGCTTTGGCTCTGGCAGAGTCTTTTGTGCGAAGACCTGTGCCACCTGTGCAAATCTTGCCGGCGCGTCAGTGCAGTAGAGCGAGCACTCGCCACTGTGAAACTCATTTTGATTTGCGTGTGAGGCCAGAAAAGCATCCACCGCGGATACAACTGACGATGAACTGTCGAGAAGGATTATTGGGTCTTGAGCCGATGCACATGAATAAAGCCGCGTGTCGCCCTCAGAAGAGCGTAATATCACTGTACGGTTCTTCAATGCTCCCAAGGTGTTTGCGATTGCACTTGCAAAGCGAGGGAAGTGTGTACAGGCAAGCATGACCACATCGACATCATCGGGGATATCTGAGAGATACATGCGACAAGCTGCTTCAGCGATTTCGCCTTGTGAGACACCTTCCTCAACCAGGGGTACAAAAAGAGGGCAGGCGCGTTGCCAGACGTTGTTGATTCCATTTTGGCGCAGCACTGCCTCAAAGCGTCCGCTGGCGACGGTGAAGCGGGTTCCGAGAACCGCGATGCGGCGGTTGTTTGCAATAAGGGCAGCGGCTTCGGCACAAAATCCTTCAACAATACCCACTACGGGCAAGCGAAAGACCTGCTTGAGTCGTTCGACCGCAACACTCGAGGCCGTACCGCAGGCCACCACAATCAATTCTGCGCGTTGGGCAGCGAGGAATAGAATTGCTTCGCTCGCATAGCGTGTGACTGTGTCTGCTCCTTTGTTTCCGTAAGGGTAGCGCGCATTGTCACCGAGATAGATTGTGTTGAGCGTGGGGTGGCGCGAGACAACCGACTCCCACACGGTGAGCCCACCTTGCCCGGAATCGAAAAATGCAATTCTGCGTTTTTTTTCGTGGCCTGCTTGGGCTATGGAGGGAGTGTTCATTTCATTTTCCTGCCGAAGAAAGAAGCTCAACAAATAGGCCTTCGACGCGTTTAGCAGCTTCGTCACCGAAAACCAGGTTCTGTGATTGAGTTGAGAGCTGAGCCAGTGTGTCGGCATCGAGTGCACGCGCCTTTGAAAGGAGATCATCCTTCAAAAGACACACCAGGCTCGATTGCCAGCCCAAGTTGCGAGCTGCACGAACGTTGATAGGGGTGTCATCGACAAACGCCAGCTGTGCTGTATCGAGAGTCGACGCTTTGTTTGGTGAGCGCATCGCATAGATTTTTTGTGCAGCCTGATGAGCACTCTCATAGATTTTCGCGTCGGGTTTTTCACTTCCGACATCCTGGCTGAAAACAACCACGTCGAAAAGCTCATGCAGCGAAGTCGTGCGCATAATGTCGCTCTCATGCCATGGAGTCGCGTTGCTGAGGGCGCCGACAATGTAGTTCTTTTTCCGAAGTGTTTGGATGAGGCGCACAATCCGCGGACGAGCCGGACCAACAATAAGACTGCTCAGCTCCTTCACGAGTGCAGGAGCATAAGCTCCGTTGCTCAGCCGTTCTGTTCCGTAGGCGAGCCGCTGTGCTTTATCCTTGCTGTGGCCGGCGGCCTCGAGCATTCCCTCGACGTACTCGTATGGACCAAGATGACCAGTGCACCAGCGCACCATCAACTGATTTTCCCGGATTCTGGTCATCATCCGGTCGACAGAGAAATTTTTATCGTCAGGGTTGAGTTCCTGTTGACGCGCAAAAAAGCTGTCCCAATCGAGGTCAATGAGCACGCTTCCAATGTCGAAAAAGACAGCCCGGACAGGGCTTTGGGAATTTTCTTTGAAGCAGCGAAAAGGCTCAAAAAGACCGAGATCTTCGGGTGATAGACGTGGCCACATGGAAAATTACCCTAAAGTTGTCCGGCAGGACTCCGAACTGCCCCACATGGGCGGTCGAACGCTCCGCGGTTTCTTCTTTGAAAGGGATTTACGCTATGGTCGCTGCCGAATCAATCAATGGGTCTCCTGAGAGTGCACCGGTCACGCTCATGCTGATTGAAGACGTCAGCGTGACGGCGGAGATTGAGCGGAGTTACTTTTCCAGCGTCGGTTTCAATGTGATTGCCGCCGGGAGTGTTCCTGAATCTCAATCCGTGATCGCAAAAGAGTGGATCGACGTTGTGATTATCGATGCTGCATTTGCGCGGCAGAAGGGAATAGACCTTATCCCGCTCCTGAAGAAGGAATCCCGCAACCGCGACGTAAAGATAATTGTGACGAGTGTGTCGGGTGACCCTGCGCTGAAGAAGTCCGCCAACGCAGTCGGAGCAAGCGCGTTTATCGTGAAGCCCGCACCACGCCCACGCTATTTGAAAGAGATTAAAAGGCTTTCGGCGCAGAAAACGCGCGACACCGAGCGGATTCACCAGACACTCGAGGTGGAACTGAGCGATGGGCGCGACACCTTTACAGCCGAGACACTCGATGTGAGCAGCGAGGGCATTCACCTTGCCATTTCTCAGAAGGCCTCGACACCTGGGATTGGTGCGATTTTTCAAATGAGTCTGACAATCGAGGGAAAACTCCTGAAAATTCAGGGTCAAGTTGTGCGGCATACACCCAAGGGGGTGGGTATTCGATTTCTGAACCTAGGAGTTCAAGCCCAGCGCGCTCTTGATAAGTTTTTGCTGCGCTACAGCATGGAACATCAGGCGTCGCACTTCTATTTGTGACGCGCGCCGCCTGAGGTTGAATCAGGCAGGGTTGTGCGGCAACAAAATGTGATTGCAGCTCGGACAAAACTCAATGTCTTTCCCGCGCGCCATGTTGTTCAACAGCTGTGGCGATAGGCTAAGGTGGCAATTGCCACAGGCACCCGAAATCACGCGTGTCACGGGACCGTTGGGGTTGCGTGTGAGCTTTGCGATACGCATGTAGTGCTGGCCGATGCGGTCATCTAGACGAGCCAGATACGTATCCCGAATACCGCCAATTTCATTCAGACGACCAGATGAACGAGCTTCTGCATCTTGAGCCTTCTGCCGCTCATCAGCAGTTGCGGAAAGCGACTCTTTCAAATCGTTCTCGGCTTTGATCAGAATAGCTTTCAGCTGTTCGATACGCACTTCGGTTTCTTCGGTGCGGCGTGAAGAATCACGCAGGTCGCGATCGAGGTTATCCACTTCACGCTTCAGCGCGCGGTGTTCGTCGTCGTTGCGTGCACTGAAGAGCTTCGCAGAACGCTCATTTTTGCGCTCTTCGAGTTCATCAGCACGCTTGTACTGGCGCCGCAATTCACCTTCGAGGAACGCCATGTCGGTTTTGGTTTTGCTGATGAGGTCTTCGTTGGCCTTTGTGCGCTTTGCAAGCTCATTGAGCTCTTTCTGGGCGTTTCTCCAGTCCATTGTGGCTGCGCCGGCGTCAATGTCGAGGCGATAGATTTGCTCAAGGGTCTCGTAATTTGGGTTCAAGGTGACTCTCCCAAAGGTCGTGGTCAACTTTCGAATTTTCCAAGGAAACTCGAATAATCAGCGGAGACTAGCACAGAGAGAGCAAAACTATCAAGCCAGCGGAAGGTGAGTTTTGTCTTCAGTTTCTGACGAGTTCCAAGCAAGAATCAGGATGCTCATTGTGCACTGTTGCAAATGCTAATCTGCCCAAGCGGTTGTTCCACCGGCACTTCGCCTTGGAATCCCGTCACCAGACCCACATTCAATACACAGGCACGCCCGAGCCCCTGAAAACGAAAGAGCTGGCTGGAAGAGCCACCTGTGCCAACAAGGTCACCATTAAGGCGCAGGAAGTAACTTCCTGACATGTTGACCTGGTCACTCCAACCCAGTTGGGTGTTGAGTTCGAGTGCGGGTGCGCTGATCGTGAAATCTGCGAAAATAAACTCCCGGCTGTAACCGAATGCCTCCCACTGCGTTTGAGTGGTCGGTTTTTGAAAGGACGCGCTCAGCGTTGCGAGACTGCCCACGAGCTTGAGCTCTCCGGCACCCGGTTTCCATTCGAGCTTTAGCGGAGAGCGTTCATCGAGCCCTGCGTAAAGGAGTCCCCATGATTTTTTCAGCACAGCTGCTGCCGAAGTACGTTCAAGCGCGACTCCCTGAACGCTGCCACGAACGAGATGGAGCGAAAATGAACGCACCGCATTGGGTTGGGTGAGGTCGCTGCCACGCAAGAGTTTGAAGGGAAAAAAAGACGCGAGTTCGAATCCGTTGCCAGCGTCATGCAGAGCATCGCCACCCGCCAACGTCGGCAAACTGCCCGCAGTTTTAATGAGAAGTGCAGAGCCAATTTCAAGAACCTTGAGCTTACCATCGCGGTCGGTGTTCCGGCTGGAGTTCAGGCGCTCTCGGAGTCTGGCCAGATCAACGCATTTGCCATAGTCCAAAGTTGCGGTTGTGGTGTCGGTCGATTTTGCAAACGGAGCCGTAAACACCTCTTTGAGGCATTGAGCTTGCGGTGAATCGGGAGATGTTGTGACTGTTTGTTTTGCTTCATTCGCATCATCGCTGACCGTCTTCAGTGCATTGGCCAAAAGCTTGAATGGATTGCTTCTGAGAAGCGCGCTGACCTCGGTCGCAGGGTCGAGTTTAGAACGCGGCGTGTTTTGGTTCCAAAAGTCGAGACTCAAATTAAACGGTTCATCGTTCTTTTGCTCGGACGAATCTTCGGCGCTGCAGTTGATTTTGCAACGCTTTTCTTTGTCTTGGTAAACATCAGTCAGGCCGCAACCAGAGAGTGCAATGCCACAGAGTGCCAAGGCACTTGTCCACGGCAGCAGTGCGGTTCGAGGATTTAGTGTGTGTGCGAGTCGGCTGGGATGACGCGACGCATGAGACATGATCCAGACTCCCTCTTTTTTGAGCCACATTTCAGCGTAGACCCAAAAAAAGGGAGCCTAGGAGGCACGCTTGAACCATCAACGATAATGGCAGGCAACAAATCTGCCTGGCTTTGATTCCTTCAAAACAGGCGTTTCAGCGCGGCATTTGTCGGTCGCAATGGGGCACCGATTGGCAAAACGACAACCGGGTTTGGGGTTGACCGGGCTGGTGATTTCACCGCCAAGCAACTTGTGTTCGCGGGTACGTTCACGTTTGGGATCGGGGAATGGGTTCGCGGCAATCAAAGCCTCGGAGTAGGGATGCAGCGGAGAACTGTAGAGTTCTTCGCTTGGCCCAATTTCAACAACCTTGCCCAGGTACATCACTGCCATGCGGTTCGAGATGTAGCGCACCATGCTGAGACTGTGCGCAATGAACAGATAGGTGAGCCCGAATTCACGCTGCAAATCTTGCAGCAACGTAACGACTTGCGCCTGAACCGAAACATCGAGTGCAGAAATGGGTTCATCGCACACGACAAAACGCGGGTTGAGAGCAAGCGAGCGAGCGATCCCAATGCGCTGTCTTTGACCGCCCGAGAATTCATGCGGAAAGCGCATCGCGTGCTCCGGCACGAGTCCAACGCGATTGAGCCAATTCATGATCTGGTCTTTGCGCTGATTCCCTTGCCACTCTCCGTGAATGGCTGGCCCTTCCGCGATGATGTCGCCAACAGTCATGCGCGGGTTAAGTGACTGATAAGGATCTTGGAAAATCATTTGCGCCTGGCGCGCAAAATTCTTGCGTTGCGCAAAGCTCAGCGAGGGCGGTACAGCCTGACCGTCGAACGTGTAATTGCCGGACGTTTGGTCATACATCCGAACAAGAACTCGGCCAAGTGTAGACTTTCCGCATCCGGATTCGCCCACGAGTCCTAGAGTTTCACCTTTGAAGATTTTCAAGCTCACATCATCGACCGCGTGCAGCTTGGCGCCGCGTCCTAGGTCGAAATATTTGCAGAGGTTCTTTACCTCAATAAGGGTCTGACTTTGTGTCACGAGAGAGTTCCTCCCTGAGGAAGTTCGCCACAGGTGCTGATTCCAGCGCTGGCACGGTACTGTGCTGCATTTTCGTGTTGGAGCCAGCACGAAACGCGAGCACTTCCAGATTTTGTTTCGGGGGGCTGCTTGCGATGGCAAATAGTGAGCGCAGCCGAACAACGCGCCGCAAAGGCACATCCTGGAGGCGGCGCGAAAAGATCAGGAGGTGTGCCAGGAATGGGCTGCAGAGGCTCATCGAGCGCACCTGTATCTTTGGGCATCGCCCTTTTCAGACCAACTGTGTAGGGGTGCTTCGAAGCGTAAAAGACTTCATCAGCAGTGCCTTCTTCAACAATTTTTCCGGCGTACATGACTGCAACCCGCTCGGCCATCTGAGCAACAACACCCAGATCATGGGTGATGAGAATTGTGGCCATGTTGAAGCGGCGTGCGAGCTCCTGAATGAGCGCAAGAATTTGAGCCTGGATGGTTACATCGAGTGCTGTGGTTGGCTCGTCGGCAATCAAAACTTTCGGGTTGCACGAGAGTGCCATGGCAATCATCACACGTTGACGCATGCCACCCGAAAGCTCGTGTGGATACTGACCCAAACGGCGCCGTGGCTCTGGAATACGCACCAGCTCAAGCAACTCAATGACCCGGTTTTTGCGGGCGGCGCTGTCGAGAGTTGTGTGAAGTTTGATCGCTTCTTCGATCTGGTTGCCAATCGTCATGGTTGGATTCAAGCTTGCGAGAGGATCTTGGAAGATCATTGCAATGTCTTTGCCAAGAAGTCTGCGGCGTTCACCATGACTCATTGCAATGAGGTCTTTGCCGTTCAGGAGCGCTTTGCCTCCAGTGATTTGACCACTAGACAGCCCCATGAGCGACTGAACCGTGACCGACTTTCCTGAACCCGATTCACCCACAATGCACAAGCATTCGCCGGCTCGCACATGGAACGAAACATCTCGAACAGCAAAGACTTGTCCACCATACACACGGAAGTTCACCGACAGGTTTTGCACCTGAAGAACCACCGGGTTGGCGTCTTTTTGTGTGGACAGGCCTTGCGGAGCGTTGGGCTGTGGCGCTGTCGTGTTGGTTTCTGTGTTTCGCATTGTCTGTATCCTTGTTTCGTCTCGCAGGGCTCGAAGGCGTTGCGGTTTGATCGTGAGAATCAATCGCGCCCGCGGAGTTTGGGATCAAATGCATCGCGCAGTGCGTCACCCAGGGTGTAGAAGGCCAACAAAGTTGCAGCCAGAATACTCGCTGGAAGGAAGAACTGAGCGGGATATTGCTGGAAGTGAGCAGCGGCATCTTGAAGCACAGTACCCCAGGTGGCCATGGGGGCTTCAACACCCAAGCCAAACAGGGAGAGGAAGGCTTCAGATGTAATGATGCGCGGGATCTGAGCCGACCACATTACGATAATGATGCCCAAAAGGTTCGGAGCAACGTGTCTGAAAATGATGGACATGAGGGGTGCGCCCAACAAGCGGCTCGCATGCACGAATTCAATTTCACGCAAGCGCAGCACTTCGCCACGCAGCACGCGCGCGTAGCCAGTCCAGGAGAAAGCACACAGTGCGATCACAAGGCTGCCTACACCTTTGCCCAAGGCCACTTGGATAAGGATGAGAAGCAGAAGTTCAGGAAGTGTGTCGAGAATTTCAACGATGCGCATGAGGATCATGTCGACCTTGCCGCCCATCAAACCGGAGATCGCACCGTAGCACAACCCGATGAGCAGTGAGACCGTTGGAACCAGAAGTGCGAGGAAGAAGTCGATGCGTGTACCGGTGATCATGCGAGCAAGAATGTCGCGACCAAGTGCATCGGTTCCGAAGAGGTGTGCATGCCCACGGATGGTTTCGCCGACCTGGGCATCGGCCTTAAGTGCCTGAGCATCGGCAAGAGAGATGGTCTGAACGAGTGAGGCCTGAAGCGCTTCTGCGCGCTCGGAAACGGTTTCTTCCTGTGTATTGGGGTCGAGCACATAGGCGACCACCGAGTAAATGTATTGCTCCGCAGGGTTCAGCCCCGAGCTGTCGGTGTAGGTGGTTTGAGCAGGGTTGCTGATGGTAGCGACCTGGAGACCGCGCATGCCCGCATCCGTGACCACGTCCTCAATGCTGATAGGCTGTCCAGAAACCACTGTGCGGTAGATTTGATATCCGGAAACACCGCGGACGGGATTCCAGCTCATCGTAACACCATTGACAGTCGCCTGACCCACCACAGCAAATGCGCTGGGGGGAGTCAGTTCGCCACTCTTCAGAAGTGGAGCGGTGAAGTCGTAGGTTTCATCGACTTTATCATCCATGAACTGTGGCGCGTCTTCGATGACAAGAACAGGTTTACCAAGCGTTGGGCCTTGGTTGATGAAGTTCAGGTTCTGGCTGTTCTCGTAGGGTGTGCCATCGCTTGTGTTTGGGAAGAACCAAGGCCCGACAACACCAACGAGCGCCACGAACACAATGAGCGCAAGCGCAAAAACGGCAATGCGATTTCTAGAAAGTCGAATCAGTGCGTCTTTCCAGTAGCCAACGACAGGACGGCTGAGCTGCTCGGCTGCTGCACCCTGCGCCGGCTGCGGCGTGAAGAGACGCGCATCGGAGAGTTCATCGGCCGTCAATTCGTGCGGAGAGAGGTTGTTGTTTTTCATGGCGTGCTTTCCTTTTCAGCCGACACGGATGCGTGGGTCAATCACGCCGTAGAGGATGTCAGTGATGAGATTCATAATGATCAGGAAGCCTCCGAAAAACACAGTCAGACCCATGATCACGTTGTAGTCGGAGTTTTGGATGGAGGTCATGTAGGCGCGGCCGAGGCCGGGAATACCAAACACACCCTCGATAATGAGCGATCCCGACATGGTGAAAACCAAGATGGGAAAGATAATTGAGATGATGGGGAGAATGGCGTTGCGGATTTGGTGCATAACGACCAAACGAGCCAACGACACTCCCTTGGCCTTTGCGGTTTTCACGTACTCGGAGAAACCGACTTCGATCATCTGGCTCTTCAGCATTCGGGTGATGGAGGCAATGATTCCGAGCGAGAGCGTAATGGATGGCATGATGAAATCGCGTGGTTCGCCCCAACCCGCAGGACGCAACCAGGTGTCTGGATTAAAGCCCAATTGGGTGAGCGGATAGACCGCAAGACTGTATTGAAAAATGAATGCAAACAAGAACGACGGGAGCGAGATTCCAGCAACGCAGAGGAACATCGCAAAACGGTCGATAACGCTGTTACGGTAAAGAGCAGCGATAATTCCGAGCGCAATACCGGTTGTCACACCAATCAGAACGGAAACGATCCCAACTCCAGCACTGACAGGAAATTGTTCACGGATAATATCGTTCACTTCACGTCCGACGGTGCGGAAGCTTGTTCCAAAATCGCCATGAATAAAAATACGCGAGAGCTGCAGAAAATATTGCTGGTGCAGAGGCTTGTCGAGGCCATAACGCTGCTCAAGGTTTCTGCGCGTCTCTTCCGGAATTTCCTTTGTGCGCATAAGAGGGTCACCCGGCACGGCACGCATGAGGAAAAATGTGAGTGTGAAGAGGGTCAGCAGCGTAATCACTGCAAGGAAAAGACGTTGGAGAATAAAGCGCAGCAGGCGCATCGAAATTTTCCTCTACTAAACAGATGAGGCGAAAGGGGAAGCCCGAATCTCCTGATTTGCCAAACTCGCTTTCAGAGTTCTTTGGCAAAGAGAAGGACTTTTGCCACGTCTTCAACCTCTGGTCAAGCAGCCCCGCTTTCAATAAAGATTAATTAAATTAGATATTTATAAGTTTAGTTGATTGAGCAGAAATGCCTCGTGTGTGGGTGGGCGGAGCCGTAATTTAAGGCGTTTTTTTATTGCCTTGTAACACCCTCAGGGCAAAAAAAAGCCCCGCAGGGCGGGGCTTCGATTTGGTCACTTCTTGGCAGAAGCTCCTGACCAGGAGGCGAACCGGAAGTCCGGGTCTTGGCCAACCTGGTTGCGCCGCACGCCCTGCAGGCCTTCGGCCAACAGGTATGCACGACCTCTTTGAATGATGGGCACAATGGCGGAGTCGGTTACGACCAGCATCTTTTCAGCTTCCTGGAAAAGCTTGACTCGCTCAGCCATGCTCCCCGAACGCTGTGCCTTTGTGATGAGCTCATCGAATGCTTTGTTAGAGTACCCGCCATGGTTGTTGCCGTTGGTGGTCATGAACAGATCCATGAAGGTCATAGCGTCGAGGTAGTCAGGACCCCATCCTGCAGAAACAATGTCGAACTGGCCATCACGCTGTTTTTGAAGACGGGTTTTGAAGGGCACGCTGTCGATTTTAACGTCTGTTCCGAACACGTTCTTGAGCAGTGCCTGAAGGTACTCAGACTCCTTCTTGGCGTTGGGAGAGTCGCCTGCGAGAATCGAGAACGGTGGAACTTTGCTCTGCTTGGTTTCAGCCAGATATTCCTTGATGAGTTTCTTGGCACCGGCGATGTCGCCGTCGCGGTAGTTCAGGGCTGCTTCTTGGCGGTATGTTCTGTTCACGCCGGGCATGTAGTCGGGCACCAAACCAAAGGCGGGTTTGTCGCCTGGAACGCCGGTGACCTTGCTGATGTACTCGCGGCGGCTGATGGCCGTGCGCAGTGCTTGGCGCAGTTTTTTGTTTTCGAAGAGTTTGCCTGAGCGCTGATTCATTTCAAGGAAAAACACGCCACCATCGGCATAGGTCTTGACCTGAAGGCGCTCGCGCTGAGCCGTTTCAAGACGCTCTTTGTCGAGACCGGTCATGTCGAGGCCGCCGGTTCTGAAGTTGTTGAACGCAGCTCCTACATCTTTGAGCATCACAGGAGCCTCGATGGCGCGCAACTTGATAGCTGCAGCATTCCAGTAGGTCGAGGCCTTTTCCATGCGCATGCTTGTTTCTTTTTTCCAAGACACCAACTTGAATGGGCCGTTGCCAATGATGGTATCAACGTTGGTTGCAAATTTATCGCCATTCTTTTCGACGATATCTTTGCGCACGGGGAAGAACGCTTGGAAAGCCATCAGTGACTTGAAGAACGCGACCGGGTTTTCAAGCTTCACAACGAACGTGGAATCGTTGGTTGCTTTGGCGCCGAGTTCGCCGACGGGCTTCTTCTTTTTGATGATTTCGGCGGCGTTGGCGATTTGTGCGGTTTCTGCAATGAATGCGTATTCGCTTGCAAATGCAGGATCAACCAAACGTTGGAAAGCGTATTCGAAATCCTTGGCCGTTACCTTCTTGCCGTCATGCCATTTTGCATTGGGGCGAATGGTGAACGTGTAGGTCTTGCCGGAGTCGCTTACAGCAACATTGCTTGCCGCACCGGGGACGATGTTTCCGTTTTTGTCGGTGGTCATCAAGCCTTCAAAGAGGTGCCCAAGCCAGAAGTACGAGACGGAGTCCACACCTTTGTTGGGATCCATGCTCGGTGGTTCGTCGCCCATGTTCAAGAAAACTTCTTGGTTGTTGCGACGGTCTGCTTGGGTGTTTTGCTGCGCCTGCGCATTCATCGATACGAAAAGTGTTGCTGAAGCGAACGCAGTGGCAATCACGGACTTCATGTTGCCAGAAGCTTTGCTGAAAAACATTGATGACTCCTCATGGCCTGAAAAAGCGAGAGAACCTAAGGCCTCTCGCCTCTACATGATTTTGGCCAGCGAGGCAATTTTCGCGCCCTCAGCTCAGGCGGTGTGAGCCAGTGAACGTGGTGCTGCATCCGTGCCAATTTCACCAGAATTCGGGTCGGCCTCGGGAGCAGGTGCAGGTGCGGGCGGAGGCAGTGGGACTTCCGCGTTGGTTTTTGTGTCTTCAGAGCCGCCGGAGTAGGGTACAAAGTTTTCAGGAGAACCGTGCTTGGCGATGAACTGCTCAAGAGCAAGTCTTTGCTCAGGGGCAATTTGTACAATTCGTACTCCGAATCCTGAGACGGTGCCCTCCACGAGACGAGCAATTTTGCACAGGCAGCGCAGCTCATGAAGCTCCTCATTGCCATGCGCTTGGAGATGCACGGTGGCTTCGAGCAGTGTGCTTTGAACCATGAATGGGTAACGGCGGTGATCGGAGCACAACACGAACATCCCCGTTGCCGAAAGATCCTTGGTCAGGAAGTGGTATTCATTACCCGTTCCCAGACTTCTTAAGCTGACGTTAAGTTTCTGCGCGATACGCAAGTTGTCGATGCGTTTGGGCGGCGCACCTTTTTTTTCGTCCTTCTTCTTCAGAAGATTGTTGCCCGCGGCTTCTTTTTTGTCGATTTCTACTTCTGATTTCTTTTTAGCCCAAAACGCCATGGTGAGTTGCCTCCACGCTGCTTACTTTTGTTATCGGCACTCCAGCGGCAAAGGTAAGGGCTGCATTGTGTTGGCGATTTGACGGAGTTCGCCGCATCCGGTAGCTCTGAATGCAGGAGGCTCCGTGCATGATAGGCAAACTCAGCGGCACACTCGTTGAAAAGTCGAGTGATTGCATTGTTTTGGATGTGAACGGTGTGGGTTACGAGGTTCAGGTACCGGCATCAACCCTCTGCCGCATGCCCGCCCTCGGCGAATCCGTCAGTTTGTCGGTTCATACGCATGTGCGTGAAGACTCGCTCCGGCTCTTCGGTTTCGTCTCCCGTGCCGACCGCACGGTTTTCGAAATGCTTGTGAGTGTGACTGGAGTTGGCCCAAAGCTTGCTCTGGCTCTGATGGGTCCGTTCGAAGGTGTAGAACTCTGTCGTGCCATTATCGATGAAAATCTCGCAGCACTGACCTCCGTTCCCGGAGTGGGAGCGCGCACTGCCGAGCGCCTCGCGCTTGAGTTGCGCACTAAAGCACAGAAAGTCATGGCTGCACTGCAAAGCACCGAAGCGTTCGACCTGCTCAAGGGCAAGGCAACGACCACATCAACGATGCCTCTTTTTGCTGAATCGCGCTGGGTTCAAACTTCGGTTATTGAAGACGTCCGCAGTGCACTGCAAAATCTTGGATACAAAGACAAGCAAATCGGCGAGCTCGTTCAAGGGCTGGAGAAGCGCCAGTCTGCGGGCGAGGAAATCATTCTTGAAGTTGCTCTCAAGGAAGCATTGAAGCAACTTTCTGGACATCTTTTGGGGCGCACCAAGTGACCGAACAAGATCACGTTGTCTTCACTGAATTTGCGCGCAGCGCCGATGCGTTTGAAAACGAACGCACCGACCTGAGGCCGCGCACATTCGATGAATACCCTGGTCAGGAACGTGTCGTTGAAAATCTCAAAATATACACGCAGGCAGCCCGTTTGCGCGGCAAAATGCTTGATCACGTGCTTTTGCATGGGCCACCAGGACTTGGTAAAACAACTCTGGCAGGAATTATTGCGCAGACCATGGACTGCTCCCTGAAAATCACCGCAGGTCCGGTGATTGAGCGTCCTGCAGACCTCATGGGGCTGTTGGCAAATCTTGAGTCAAATACGGTTCTTTTTATCGATGAAATTCACCGCCTGCCATCCCATGTGGAAGAAGTTTTGTATTCAGCAATGGAAGACGGACGCCTCGATGTCATGATTGGTCAGGGTCCATCGGCTCGGTCGGTGAGTTTTGATCTGAAGCCTTTTACATTGATTGGTGCAACCACTCGTGCCGGTGCGTTGAGCGCTCCATTGCGCGATCGCTTTGGTATTGTTGAACATCTTGATTACTATTCAACGCAAAGTCTTGGCATCATTATTCGCCGCAGTGCCCGGCTGATGAATCTTATCCTCGATGAGTCCGCTGCTCTTGTTCTTGCTGCGCGTTGCCGCGGCACGCCTCGTATTGCCAATATGCTTCTCAAACGTGTGATGGATTTTGCATTGGTGAATGGCAAACAGATCGTGGATGTTGAGGGTGTTGAATCCGCACTGAATCGCCTGGGTGTCGATGCGCGTGGGCTAGCGCGCATGGATCGCGAATTCCTCAGAATCATGCGCGATCGCCACGACGGAGGACCTGTTGGTTTGGAGTCGATTGCGGCTGCGCTGCATGAAGAAAAAACAACTCTTGAAGACGTCTACGAGCCTTATCTTGTCTCGATTGGTTTCATCAATCGAACCCCGCGGGGGCGATCTCTTAGCGCAAGTGGCAGCGCTCACCTGAAAGAGACCGAGAGCCAATTCGGCGCATCATTCTAAATTCAGTTTCAGCGTTTTTCCGGTATTCCATTCCAGCGAAGACAGGCGGCACGACCGTATTTGCTAAGCTCTGTTGCTCGTGGCGTGTCGATTCCAAAAGTGCGTGCTGTTTGTGCCGGACGCACGAACACCACTGCTCGCCGACCGCCCCGCTCGCATGTGGGGAGCGCGGCGCGGGTCTCGCTTTCGGGGCGTGCCAGATCACTGAGCTCGACAAGTAGATTACGAATCTGAATTTCTGCACGCGGAGATTCGCCGGGCAGCTTCTTCTCGGCACCGCCGGTGATATCCAGGGTGGTTGAGGGCAGCTTTTCTGCGACCTCGGCTGGGGGAGGGTCAATCACGACAACGCTGAGCCCCAAAGCTTCCTCGAACTGGATGCCCGCCACTGTCGCCAGGATAGTGCCGTCATTGTAAAGGAATTTCTGAATTTTCCAGGTCATCAGGGAGTCTTCTTCACGCACGCTGCCGATTTCCGACGAGCTGAGCGGAACATCCAGAACAACGGGCTGAGGGGTGGGCTCGGCAGCAAGGGCAACCCAGGGAAAGGCTGCAAGCAGGCTCAAAAGAGCCGCCCCTCGCAACTTTCTCGTTTGAGTCAAAACTCCGCGCACAAATCCCCCTGTTTCTGAGCCTCATGGGTTTGACGTGTGTCACTGAGGCGTGTCAGATGCTTGTATCGGAAGCCTCGGCAAGAACTGCAGGGGCTGAGCTCGTTGCAGAATTGGCGGAGTCGCTCACAGAATGTCTCAATATGGCGTAGATCCAAGTTTGATTCGTAATTTTTGCATTATTGCCCATATCGACCATGGCAAGTCGACTCTCGCCGACCGGATCCTTGAGAAAACCGGTGCGGTAGCAGATCGCGAGAAGCAGGCTCAGATCCTCGATAGCATGGAGCTCGAGCGTGAGCGTGGCATCACCATTAAAGCTCAAACAGCGACTCTCAATTACAAAGCGAATGATGGCAAAACCTACACGCTTAACCTGATTGACACTCCCGGGCACGTCGACTTCACCTACGAGGTCAGCCGCAGTCTGAGTGCCTGCGAGGGCGCTTTGCTCGTTGTGGACGCGACTCAAGGGGTGGAAGCGCAGACGGTCGCCAACGTTTATTTGGCGATGGACAACAGCGTAGAAATTTTTCCAGTCATCAACAAAGTGGATTTGCCAAGTGCCGACTACCAGAAGGTTTGCGAACAAATCGAGGAAGAATTGGCCATCGATACGTCGACCGCAGTGCCTTGTAGTGCCAAGACCGGTCTTGGGGTCGAAAATATCCTTGAGAGCATCGTCAATAACATTCCAGCTCCGCCAGATAATCGTAAAGAGCCTCTCCGGGCGCTTATTTTTGATAGCTGGTTCGATAGCTATCAGGGCGTCATTGTGCTTGTGCGTGTTGTTGATGGAGCTGTGAAGGTTGGTGACCGCATCACAATGATGAGTTGTGGCAAAAGTTTTGAAGTTCAAAAAGTAGGTGTGATGTGCATCCGTGCTTTTCCGCGCGAAGTTCTCAGCGCTGGTGAAGTGGGCTACATCATTGCAAACGTAAAAGACGTTCGCGATACACGCGTGGGCGACACGATTTGTGCGGAAGGCTCAACAGTCGAACCGCTACCCGGTTTCAAAAAAGCCAAGCAAATGGTGTTCGCAGGGGTCTTTCCAGTTGAATCAAACCAATATGAAGCTCTGAAAGACGCCTTGGCCAAACTCACGTTGAACGATAGTTCGTTGAGCTACGAGCCGGAAACATCGGTTGCATTGGGATTTGGATTTCGGTGTGGTTTTCTCGGTCTGTTGCACATGGAGATTGTGCAGGAACGGCTTGAGCGTGAATACGGAATGAATCTTATTTTTACCGCGCCGACATGTGTTTATGAGGTCACAACCACCAAGGGCGAGCACCTGCGGGTCGACAACCCAGCTATGTTACCCCCAGCCACGAACATCGAAAAGTTTCTCGAGCCCGTTGTGATGGCCACTTTCCACCTGCCTCAGGAATATCTCGGAGCGGTGATGGGGCTCTTGTCTGAGCGTCGGGGCGTGCAGAAGAAAATGGACTACCTTTCGCAGAGTCGTGTGATGCTGCAGTACGAGCTCCCCTTGAATGAAATGGTGTTCGACTTCTTCGACAGGCTCAAGAGCGTTTCGCGCGGCTATGCTAGCATGGATTATGAGTTCCTCGACTACCGTGAGTCCGATCTCGTGAAGCTCGACGTGCTTGTGAACGCCGAGCCAGTCGATGCTTTATCCTGTATTGTTCACAGGTCGAGCGCATTCGAACGCGGTAAGTTGCTCGTGAAAAAGCTGCGCAAAGTTATCCCCCGCCAACAATTTGAAGTGCCGCTGCAGGCAGCTGTTGGCTCCAAGATTATTGCCCGCGAGACCCTCAGTGCACTGCGCAAAGATGTGACCGCCAAGTGCTATGGAGGCGATATCTCGCGTAAGCGTAAGCTGCTTGAAAAACAGAAAGAGGGTAAAAAGCGCATGAAGCAGGTGGGCTCAGTGGAAATTCCACAAGAAGCCTTCATGGCCATTCTGGATCTGTCCGATGTCGAATGATGAGCACTCCCCGGCTGTTGGGGAAAGCTGGAGTGTCTGATGAATCTGTTGAAAAGAATCAGTGCAGTACGTGTTGTTGCCCTTAGTCTTCTGCTGGTTGTTTTGCTCGTTTCTACTTTTATGTGGCCAGTGGTGCGATTTATTTACCGTGAACGCACTTTTGCCGAGGCTGTGCGCAAATATTCTGCAACCTCCGGCGTTGCCATGACCGCAGACGACGACGTCCGCCAATACCTTGTCAAGCTTGCCAAGCACCACAGGCTGGAACTGGGTGAAGGTGATGTGGAGATTGACTATCTGAATACCCCCGAGGTCTTTGGTGTTCCCAGCCGTATCGGCTACACTCTGTCTGCGAAGATTGATTTTCATGGTGTGAGGCAGGTTCCGTTTGTGGCGCAGCGTTCTTTCGAGCTGCCGCAGCGCAATCGTCCGCAGCAGGAATCAAAGTAAACCTGTCATGCGCAGCTCAGGTAGGAAAACACATGAACGCAGACCGTTGTCAGGAATTGCTCAACACACTCCTTGAATACTCCTGCGCCCCCGAGTTTGCCGATCAAATGCGCATTGCGCGTGAGTTATTCGCAATTGCAACCGGGAAAGTGAACGACGACGATCCATTCTACGACAGCCGCATGTGTTCTTTTCAAGAGTATTTCCTCTTTGACTATCGGCTCTCAGAGGTGTTCTCTGGCTCAACAGTCTATGAAACTTGGTTGCTTCAGGCACAAACCAAACTGACACCCGAGGAGCTCAACGAGTACGAGCAGTTCCGTAGCTTTCGCCATTCGCTTTTTCTCGTGGAACGAGTGAACGCTGGAAGTCTCGTTGTCACTGACCTAATTGCGCACCAGCGTTTTGAAGTGTTTGCGCTGCCGCAGTTTATGTTCGCAGGATTTGAAGCAGGGCTGGTATTCGAAGGTCGCACTGTGACCTTTGGCGGAATCGATTATTTCACCGGTGCATTCATTATTCATCCAGAAGATGTGCGCGGCCGCATTGAGAAATATGTGCGACAATTTCTCAGTAGCGGAATTCACTGCAACGCGCAGCATACGGCTGATTGGCGCGCAGAGCTCACCCGCAGGCATGCTCTGCTCTCGTCTGTGAGTGAACAAAAGCGCATCGCTGAAAGTGCAGATAAGAAGCGTGCGGTCGATATGCTCAAGGCCAACAAACAGCTTGTGAGTGTTTCGAGAATTGTGAGTTCGCCGCATCTTGTTATGGCAATTGGTCGTCAGGAACAGGTCTCTCCGTTTGTTCCAGAAACCCCCTTTTACGACGCCATTCCGCTCATCCACAAACTCGCGTACTGCGAAATTAAGAGCTATCGCTATCGTCACATTGGCCCCGAGAAAGTCTACACCCTCGAGGCTGACGATCAGGGGAAAATGGTTCTTGCGCCGTCACTCAACCACCCGACTCCAGACTCGTCGGTGGTCGTTTCTTCTTCCGGGAAAGCGGTGTGAAGCTCACTTCCTCGCGCGGTCGTGCAGGGAGTTCTTCGATGCGGTCGGTTTCAAGTCTGTTTGTCACTGTTCGGCGCTTATGCTGGTGTTGTATCGCGGTTGCTTCATCTTCTTTAAAAACTGAATTCTCCTGAAATACGCCGTGGATGTACGCGTTTTCAGTGAGCGGATTCGTGTCGGTCATGGGTTCGTATTCGTTCTCCGGCGTTTCCCCTGGTGTTAGGCTATTGAGGTCACTGCCCGAATCAATGCCGCGCCCAACACCTCCATCCATTCCCATCAGCAGAGCGTTGGTGCGCGTGTCCATGCGCCGTTCAAGCTCTTTGCCCAAATCCACAGGGAGTTCATCCATGGGTTGAATTCGGCGGTGTGGGTTAATGGTCGAGGTTGGTTTTTTTCTCTTCTGTGTTTGCTCTTTTTTTCTGAAAAGGCCCGAAGCCGGCGGATCTAATTTTGTCATGCTGACCTCCGCAGCAGTGCACTCTGCTCTTCAAAGTGTGTGCATTTTTTAATGGATACGCGCACACCGTTGCTGTGAGATTGTAAACAATTTGAAGCTAAGCGAGAGCGCTGTGTCTTCCATTCACAGCAGAGTTCATTCAGGCGAGTAAGCCTTACTCGAACACCACAATGGTTGCACCGTCGCCACCTTCACCCGAAGTTCCAGGGCGAAAGCGCAACGCGTAACCACACTCTTGAAGAAATTCACGCAATGCGGTCTTTATACGCCCGGTGCCATGGCCATGCACAATAACAACCGTGTGTTGATCGTTGCGCCACGATTTGTCGAGGAAACGTTCAACATGTTCGAGCGCAGTATCGACCAAGTGACCACGCACATCGATGGTGTTGTCGCGGGTGGGAAGAACCGGATCAAGACTCATGTCGAGCGAATTGCGGTGGTTTTTTTGCGCAGGAGTCGTGGGTGAAGGTGTTTTTTTCTGCGCTGCTTTTGGTGTTTGTGCGGCTTGCTCGATGGTCATGAGCGCAGAGTGATGCAGTTTGGTTTTGAGCAATCCGAAGCGACATTCGACCATGCCCTTGCTGTCAGCCGGGCGCAGAATTTCTCCAACTTGGTCGAAAGACGCTGTTTTGCAGCGCATTCCGACGTTCCAGAATGTGGCTGGGCGCTGCGCGACAGTGGCCTTTTTTTCACGTGCGTCGGAGAGGATCTCTTGTGCTTTCTCTGAGGTGTCGCGCAATTCGCCACTGATTTCAGTGCGTCGGCTCTCAAAATCTTTCGAAGTGTGCTGGAACACCTGACGCATAACTTCGAGGCTTTCGCGCGCTTCATCCATGAGGTCGCGATGGGTTAGGCGGGCTGGGCGGCGTGCCTGCTGATGGGCGATGTCGTCATCAACTTCTTCCCACTCAGCTTTTCGCGTTGGCAAATTCATTTTGACGGAGGCAAGTTGCGAAAAGTCGCTCAGCGAACGTGCCTTCTTCTTTTCGGCGGCAGCAATTTCCTGAATTTCTTCTTTGGAAAGTGGTTTGGGTCGCGCGGGTTGCACTGGAAGTGGTTTTTTCGTGGCAGTGCTGTCTGCAGGGTTGACCTCTGCTGAAGGAGGTGCCTCAGACGATGCGCGTTCGCGTTGTTCCTGCAGGAGCTGTTGCTGTGCGCGCTCGAATTGGCGTGCACGCGTTTCGAGGCGGTTTTCGAATGCGTTAAAGCGCTTCTGCATTTTTGAAGTGTATTCGGACATCAGCGCTTCTTGCGCGCTGGCTAGAGCTCTGCGCTGCGCAGAGAGTTCACTCACCTCGGTTTCAAGTTCTGCATTGAGGCGTTGGTTGGTTTCCAGTGAAGCGCGCAGTTCATGACGTGATCGTTGCAATTCAGCAAGCATGTTTTCGAGTTCAATTTCACGCTCACCGCGGTAGCGCATTGCGCGTTGGAGGAGATCTTCGGGGTAGTCGAGGCGGCGTGCCAGTTCGATCGCAAAGCTTTGCCCAGGAACTCCATTGAGGAGGTGAAAGGTAGGCTTCAGCCGTTCAGGTTCAAATTCCATGCTTGCGTTTGCAAACACGAGCGGCTGTTTGTCGGCCAGGCTTTTGAGCGAGGAAAAGTGGGTGGTGATGATGGCGGTTGTACCGCGTGAGGCCAGTGTTTCCAGTGTGGCTTGAGCCATGGCCGAGCCAATGCTTGGATCGGTTCCCACGAAGCCCTCATCGAGCAAGACCATCACCCGCGCATCTGCCATTTCACAGATGCGCTTCACATGCATCAGATGACCTGAAAATGTGGAGAGATCTTCACGACGATCTTGGCGATCGCCCATTTCCACAAAAATTGAATTGAATTCAAAGAAGCGCGCTGCTTGCGCTGGTACAAAAAGACCTGCAAGAGCCATGGCACAAAGGAGTCCCACGGTTTTCATGGCCACCGTTTTGCCGCCGGCATTCGGACCCGAGAGAACCCAAACACGTGGGCACCCCTTCTGTGCGGGCGCAGGGGCAAGCCAGAGATGGTTAGGCACACAATTTTTATCTTCAAGAACAAATAGTGGATGGCGCGCGTCGAGAATTTCGAAGCGCGCTCCTTCCGATTCATCGTGAAATTGTGGTGCCACACCATGAAGCTGCGCAGCAAGGCGTGCTCGTGCGGCGACGTCATCGAACGTTTCAAGAATATCGAGTGCTGCAAGTAGTTCTTGGCGCAGGCCATAAGCTTCGTCTGAGAAGGCACGCAGAACGCGATTCTCTGCAATCATGACATCGGCCTCTGCTGCACTCAGCTGCGATTGCAGCTCGCTTAGGCCAGCGGGTTCAAGAAAAATCGTGTTGCCGGTGGAACTCACTCCGCGTGGAATGCCAGGGACGTCGGATTTGCGATCGACACGCACGGGAAGAACATAGCGACCATCGCGGATCATCCACACAGCATCTTGAAGTGCATCGCGAACGCTGGGCAGCTTGAGCGTGTTCTCGAGAGCCTGGGTCATTTTGCGGGTGAGTGTGTCGTGTTTGCTGCGCGCATCTTTGAGTTCGCCTGAGGCTGAATCGAGCAATCGCCCACTCTCGTCTGCTGCAAGTGCCAAGCGCCGCGCAAGCGAGGCTTGTGGCTTGAGTTCGCTGAGTAGGGAGGTTAGCTCGACACCAAGCAGACTGTCGGCGCCGCGGCGAGCGTCGTTACGGGCTTTATTGCCCAATCTCTCGATTTGCGAGCAGAACAACCCCAAGTGATACAAGCCGAGGCCGTTGAGTAAGGCTCCGTGCTGGAGCGCTTCGGCAAAATAATTTGCATCAAATTGAAGCAAGTTAATATCTTCGCCCGCCTGATGCAAGCGCAGCAGTCGTTCGGTGGCACGCAGATTCCAGTCCCGTTCCTCGCGGGTGATCCAGGGGGAAATGCTTTTGAGGCGCAGTTTTGTGTGCGACAGCGCGGCCATCTCAGCCAGGGCTTCGGTTAATCGTGCCCACTCGAGTCGCTCCAGGGCATCGGCGAGAAGTGCTTCGCGGTTCCAGCTTTCAGCATCGCCGGTCGCATGAATTGCGGAGGAAATGTGAGCATCGTGCATGGATAGGCTCCCGGACAGCACGCTTTTCAAGCCCTGAAACGCGACAAAGTGCACAGGATTGATTAGCATGTCCAAACTCAAGACATGCCAGAGATAAAGGAAAGCTTCTCAATGGCAAGAGACTGGCGCAAGTATCTCGACGAAAGTGAATCCAGACGTCGGGACAGACTCGTCAAAATTGAAAAGATCAAAAAACAAAAGCGTTCTGTGCGCGGCCGCGTGGTCGACGACTGGCTCGTCGATGCTCCCCTGAAAGAAGGGGATGAGAGCGAAGCCGAGTTCGCGATCCGTCTTCAAGTTTTGCATACGTCTGGTCAGCGTCGCGGAAGAGTGATCGAGGTGCACAAGCGCAATATTTTTGTTGCAGAAGAGAATGACGAAGGCCAGCCAGAAACCGAACTGCTGTGGCTCTGCTCGGTTGCCAAAAGGCATTTTCAGCGCGCCCACAAAGAGCGAAATTTCGTGGTTGTTGGCGATCGCATCCTGTTTGAACCCGACGGCGATGTGACCCTCGACACCGATGGCCAGCCCAAGAACACAGACTTGCCGCGGGGTGTGATTCAACATGCCTTTACCAGGCACAGCCGCATTGCCCGGCGCGACCCACTCAATCCCGAGTGGGAGCATGTGATGCTCGCCAACATCGACCTCTTAGTTATCGTGGCCTCGGTTTTTCATCCGGAAGTGCGCTGGGGGCTTATCGATCGCTTTTTGGTGCAGGCCGAGCTTGAGGGCTTGCCGGCTGCCATTGTGCTCAACAAAGTTGACCTGCTCGATAACTCGAAGCTTGCCACCTCTGAGTTCATGGAGCGCTACAACAAGCGGGTCTCGATTTACAAAGGTATTGGCTACGATGTTTTTGAAATTTGCGCCCTGAGGCCGAAGAAAACCCAGGCCGAGGTGAAGCGCCTGCGTGAAAGCTTCAAAGGCAAGTTGATTGGTTTTGCGGGTCATTCTGGCGTTGGTAAAAGCAGTCTGCTGAACCTCATGAAGCCAGAGTTCGAACAGATCGTCGACGACAACCCTGAAATTTTTTACAAAGGCCGCCACACCACAACCTACAATTCGTTGTTGCAGTTGGGGATTGGAGCCTATGCCATCGACACTCCCGGAGTGCGCTCGTTTTCGCTCGATGGTTTTGACAGCATCACGCTCTCGGAATGTTTCCCTGAGTTCCGCGGCTACAAGTGTCATTACCGAGAATGCACACACGACCATGAACCACAGTGTGGCATCAAGACTGCGGTCGAGGAAGGGAAAATTTCGCGCGAACGCTATCGCAGTTTCCTTGGATTGCTCAAAGGGGTTTCGTTCCGTGAAGGCGAGGGCGATGCTTCCGAGGCCGAGGTGATTGCCGACTTGAAGGCACGCAGCCAGGTACGCGATGAAAAGCTGAATCAGCTGGAAGAACGCGAACGTGAAGCGGAGGATGAAGAATCATGACTCTGACCACCGATGACTGGCTGTCGCTGCAAAGCACAGGCCCTTCCGAGACAGCAGTCCAGAATCTTCTTTCATGTTCTTCTCCGGCTGCAGAGGGAATTGCTGCTGACGTCATTGTTGGTGGCGGTCTGGCTGGACTTCTGTTGGCGTTGAAGCTCTCCAGTGCACCGAGCAAGGCTCCTTTGGTTTTGTTGGAGTCACGTCCTTCTCTGGGAGGCCGACTTTTTCAGGCTCCGCCCCTTTCTCCCGGAGTGAGCCGCGCAGAGGCTTTGCGTGCGCAGTTTTCGCATGAGGCATTGCAACACTGCAGCGGACCTGGTTTTGAGCTTTTCGATCCGCTTGCTCTCGAGGTTTATGAGAGGCACCTACGCATGCTTCTCACTGATGCGGAGCAGGAGTTTCTTGAGTCATTTACGAAAGAGCGCACGCCTGCAGAACAACCCTTCACGCGCCGCACTTTGCTTGTGCGCAAAGAATTCACCCCGCTCACGGAGGCACTTTCGGGTTCTTCGGAAATGTTGACCCGCAAGGAGGCTGATATTCTCCTTCAGCTCGCGCAGCCCGAGAATATCAGCCCTGAGAATGACGGTGCATTTGAAGCATCTGCCTTCTGGCAAGGCCTCTCCAAGGCACAGCGTGAGTCACTGACTCCACTGTTGGAAACTGTGCTGGGATGGACTCTCGATCGCACCCCAGTATCGGTGGTGCGCAGCGCAGTGCATGCTTTCGTGAAGAGCAATGAGTCAGAAGTCCCGAAGTGGTTTTTAAGAACTTCACGGCTAGAGTTGGGGCTCGAAATTGTTTTGCTTTCGCGCGGCGTCCGTGCACTCACTCAGGCTGAACTGGTGCGTGCATTTGTTCCAGAAAAGAAAGCGGAAGCAACATTGATTCAGGTGGCCGACATGTTTGCGCGTACGCCTCAGCAGATGACCGCGCGCAAATTGGCTCTTGCTATTCCACTCATGCGTTCGCTCGCTGTGTTGCCGCGTGAGCAATTGCATCCTCAGCAGTCGCGACTTGTTTCGCGGCACCGGCCGCGTTCGCTGGTGTGGGTCGAATATGGAAACTGGAAGCAAGCACAGCTGAGCACTGTAGCTGCCGATACCTTGGTTCCTGGGACGCGCCTTGTATGCCCTGTTGAGCGCGTTCAAGGAGCACTCCTCAGCAATGGTCAACTGGGTTTCTACACGTCCATTGATTTTGAAGATTCACTCCACGCGCAGTCCGTGCGCGAAGCATTGAATCGTTGCCGCAAGGCCGCGCTGCGGTTCCTTTCTGAACCCCACATGAAGGCTGCGCAACAGGCGCGTCCAGCTGCGCCTGGAATCACTCTGATGCGCGAGCGTATCAGTCTCGTTCCGGTGGGTTATAATTTGCCACGCAATGAAGCCGTGCCAACCACAACCGAGGTCAAGATGGCGCCGGGGAATTGGTTCAGTGCAGGCGATCACTTCACTTTCGCTGCTGAGTCGTGGCGCAACGTGATTGATTCCACCCATGATGTGGCTCAGTTGATGCTTAAAAATTAGAGCCTAATGATTTGAATTGAATGGATTTTTCAAGTCTGCTGTTGCGCTCAGTGGATTGTTTGTCGTATCTCTCTTGTTCTGTAAATCCACTGAAATTTCGAGGGGTCATCGACAGTGTTGAGAACTTTGGGTCTGTTGTGGGTCGTGTTGATTGCAGCATTGGTTTTTCAGGCTGCCTATGCGCAAAGCATGGAAGACCGCTCACTCTTCTTGGAGAATCAGGTTTCTTTCATCCCGGGGCCAGCTCAGCAAATGTGGGAAGACTACACCTTCAACACCTTGGCGGTAGATGATTTTCAGCCCGGGTGTGAGCCCATGCATTACCGCCCTGAGTTGGGTGTTCCATATCGTGGAGTTGTTATCCTTCTGCATGGCTTCACCTCGTGTCCGAAGCAATTCAGTGCCATGGCGCAGAATCTAACTGCGCTCGGATATCACGTCCTTCTTCCCGTGTTGCCCGGACATGGCCGTGCTGGAGCGAATGAGATTTCCGAACAGTACGACCTTCCCGGGGCTCAGAGTTGGAGAAAGTACGATACGTTTGCACGTTGGTTGAATGAACTCGCCGCATCTGTCACGGAGGGTGAAGTACAAATTGGTGGTTTGTGCCTCGGCGCAACCATTGCGGCGCAAGCTCTGCAGTTGCAACCTAAGCTTTACAGCCGCGCTTTGCTCTTTAGTCCGTTCCTGGAGTTGTCCATGCCGCTCCTTGGGCGCGTTGGGCGCCTCATTGGACGCGTTGGTGAAGTGGTGAAAATTAGTCCTGATATGAATATTCCGTTTGCCTTAAGTGACCTCGAAACATGTGAAAATGTTGAGCGGCGTGTTCTTGGAAGAGCAGGCTATTGCCGTGTGCGTCTTTCAAACTTAATTGCGGTGGCGCGTTTTGCTGAGCTCGTGCGGTCGAATTGGAAACCTGTGAGCACTTCGATTCAAACCATACTCGTCAACGAAGACCCCGTTGCAAATCCTCTTACAACTTTGAAAGTTCTCGAGCAGGATGTGTTGACTGCTGATGCGCGCAATAACACATGCGTAATGAATGCTTCAGCAAGCCACTCGTTTTTTTCTCCGACCGATCTTCCATCTCCCAAGCCTTGGTTGCCTGAATTGCACAAAGAGCTTGGTGAGTTTGTGTCGCAAGGTAAGTCGCTCACCCAAACTTTCACTAGCGCTTTTACGTGGCCACGTGGACTCGCTGCGGTCGGGGCGTGTGCATTGCATCCGTGAATTTAATCAACTTGGATTATCCCGACACCGCCCAGGGGTGTGCAGTTTGATCGCTGCGTTGCGATAGGTTAAGCACAGGCACGTTGCGGATGTTTCGATGAGGGAGGTGCTGCATGCGGCTTTTTCAGGCTTTGCGTCATGACGGTTTCGATTTTAAAACCGCTCAATTGAATCCGTCCCAGTTCCATGCAGGTTCCACAGCACAACAAGGGTCCCAGTCACATGCATGCCTCAGTCTCGATGGCCGCATTGCTGCGCAATGGATTCGTCATCATTGTGCAGAAAAGGTGAAAGAGTGGGGTGCTGCGCATCTGGCTGTTATTTTGGCTTCATCCGATCCTGCGAGTCGAGTCTACGTCAATCACAAAATTAAAGCCTTCAAAGAAGCTGGAATGCATTCCACTCTGTATGAAATCTCCGAAGACATGGTGAGTGAGGCTGGCTTAGTTGAGCTCATTTGTCAGTTGAACGACGACTCCTCAGTGCATGGCATTCTTGTGCAGTTGCCTCTAGCTCAAGGCATTTCACAAACACGCATCATTGAATCCATTCGTCCTGATAAAGACGTGGATGGCTTTGCCAATCATAATGTTGGGCTACTGCACCAGGGGCGGCTCGAGAAGGCACTTCTGCCATGTACTCCAGCGGGAGTTATTGCGCTGCTTGGTTTGTATGGAGTTACTCTTGCCGGTAAGCACGCTGTGGTGGTCGGGCGCAGTGCTATTGTTGGGCGGCCGATGTCGGGATTGCTGTTGCACGAAGATGCCACGGTCACGGTGGCGCACTCTAAAACCCAAAATCTTGATCAGGTTTGCCGTGAGGCTGATGTTCTTATTGTGGCTGCGGGGCGACGCGGGATTGTGTCGCGCTCTGCGGTGAAGCCAGGTGCAGTGGTTGTAGATGTGGGTATGCACAGGCTCCCTGATGGCAAACTGTGTGGCGACGTAGACCCGGATGTTTTTGAAGTTGCTGGACTGCTGACCCCTGTTCCAGGAGGAGTAGGTCCCATGACCATTGCTATGCTCCTTCTCAATACACTGCGAGCGGCTCACCTGCGCCAGCATGGGCGCTGATTCGTTAGGGTCATTGCATTTGTGGGTTGTTTTGGGGTGCAAAATTCAACCTCAAAAGTCATTTGCAAATATTATAACAAACCGTATTCAATGATTTTTAAATTTTAAGCTAATGTGCAGAAAAAAAACTCCGAAGAGAATGGTATGGAGGCAATGCAGCCATCCTAGAGTTCAAGGAGTACCTCATGAAAGTTTTCAATCTCGCACCTTTCGCTTTGGTTCTGGCAGCCCTTACCGCGTGCGGTACAGCTTACGAGAATGGCAACATGGCCGAGCTGGTCGAGCCAAACACTCTTGAAGGAGAGGCTGCGGTGGCTGAACTTCAAGCACTCGGATTCAACGGCGACGCGTGTAAAATCAGCCTTTCTCAGGCGACCTACACGCTTGCGCAAGGTGGCAGCATCAGTATCAACTACAGTTTCTTTAAGCTTTCCGCCGGCGACCGTGTTCGAATCACACGCATTTCCGATGGTAAGAAGGTGTGGGGTTCACGGGAGTTGAGTGCAGCTTCGGGTGTGCTCACTGTGCCGGTCAGTGAGTTGGACAAAGGCGAGTTCCGCATTCAGGGATTTCTGAACACCTACAAGACCAACCAGGAAGCTGATTGTGGTCCGAACGTGAGAGTTGTGATTCGGGTGAAGTGAATTGATTTGAGAACGCCCTCATGTGCTCCCGGGCAGCAGTGTTCTGCCTGGGAGTTTTCAAGTTCTCAATTCTGCAAATCGGCGAGATGGCGCTCTAAGGAATGAAGTCGTGCATTTTAAATGAAGTATTCTGAGCCTGTATTTACTGACATGGTTTCAAATCAAAGCGCAGCGTGACGTTTCCCCAGCCGTGTGCGACGTGGAAGACTTTGAACACGATACGATTCGATGCATCAACAAAGCCGCGCGCTTTTAATTCGCTGAGTTGAATTTTATTGTGAGCAATCAATGGCGCTCCCAGCTCATAAACAGAGCGCAGCGACTGGGATGTTCCACCAGCAATCGTGACGCGCTTGTTCGTGAATTCATAAATAGTCGTTGCACCACTGTCCACCGAACCAGATGCGTACTCGGGATTGTTTCCATCGAAAATCATCAGGGCGTCGGAAGGGACTCTGATATTACGAGTGCGTGTCGTTGCATTCCATTTGCTTGCCAGCGATAGATCTTGGTTCTCTTTAACGATGATTGCGATATCGTCGAGTCCGAACGACGAGACCGGCAGAACGTCTCCTTTGATATTGTTCAGATCGAGGCGAATGACCTGCGACTGCGCGACATCAGAGCTAGGCATACCGTCCCCATAGCGGTTTGTGACTTGGGCGTCGAAGTCCTGATGTGTCGGCACGTTTGCCTCAAGCGAAACAGCTCCCGTCCTCGAGCAAACTTCAGGTAATGCGGTTGGTGTGGGTGCTTGTGTAGGCGCAGGAGTGGGTGTCGACTTCGATATTTCAGGTGCAGGCTTTGCCTGTGTTGTCTGTTTTGCAGTGGGTTCGCCGTTCGCGCTTTTCTTGGATGTGACTGCGTTGCCGTTGCCAGAACCTGAAAATCCGGATCCGCTGCAGCCCGCGTTTTGAATCAATCCAGCGCTTACGAAGGTCAAAGCGACTATACGCATCGTTGTCTTTACCTCAGATTTCGACACAGCCTAATCTATTATCGGCAAAATCGTGACTGAATTACAATAAAGTATTATTTGTTATGGAGTTATAGATTCTTAGAGTTCACTTCTGCGCCTTTCGCGAATAGCCATGTCAAGAGCCCACGGCGCAGTCAGTGCAGATCTCTAGCCCTAGGTTGTCGGTCTTCAGACGCGTTAACTCGATATTCGAGCGCCAAGATTCTAATGTAGTTAAAGTAAACGAATTGAGGGCGAAGCGGTGATTTTTGAACTTGTCGGTAAAAGAGTTATTTTGGTACTGCTTATTGCTCTTGCATTTTCTTTTTCATGTGTGTGGAAAAAGAGCAGCACCCCAGCACACAAAACCGGGCAAGTTCCCCTACGCACCGAGCCCTTCCTGTGGCAGAAGCAGACTTTGGAAGAATTTAAAACTGAGGTTCTTCCGCGTATGTTCGTTTCTGCAAAAGCTACCGATCTGCTCCCTGAAACTCATCCGAGAAACGCACTGATTCAAAATGCAATGAATCGCATTCATAGTGTTATCATCAAGAAATATCCATCGCTTTCCCAGGTGCCTCAACCACAGTCTGCGCTTTTTACGGATCCGGCTCCTAACGCATTTGTTGAAACTGTTCGCAGCTGTTTTGATAAGCCAGTTTTGTTGCCTGGCTCCAGCGAGAAACCCGTGTTCGAGGATGCCATTCGAATCACAAAGAACGGCGCAGTGGCCGACACCGAGGATTGCCGTTTGGCAGATACGAATCTGATGAGCAGCATCTTGAACTTTACTAATTCGCTGAGTCATGGATGCAAAATTGAATCGAGGGAACAGGCTCTTGTGCTCTCAGATGGTTGTAAAATTAACCGTTACTTTAATCAATATTCAAAGGCGAAGCGTCTTTCTTTTGAGCGTATTTCTTCTGTTGTATTTTTTTCTACAGGTTTATTTGACGTCCTTGGCGACGACAACCTTGTACTTTTTATAGTTATGCACGAACTCGCTCACTATTATCGGGCGCATCCTCTTCTGCCTGCGGCCGATTTTATCAGCTACTATTCCATCGGCGAAAAAAACTCCCCAAGTTGTCCGATTCCTGATCCGCAATTGACTCGCCTTGCTCAGCAGGAGAATTGGGCGGAGCTGAACAAATCTATGAACGAAAAACGCTTGGGATATTATACCTACGAACAAGAGGCAGATGAGCTTGCGCTCGAGTTTCTTGCGGAATTGGGTATCCCAACCGACATCGGAAGCGAAGCCTTGATGCGTATGTTGAAGGCCACAAAGCGAGTTGATGCCTCCGAATTGGATTATGAATCCTGTGCTGCTCTCAAGAAGCAGAAGTGGCAAACACCGGATCAGAAATCTGCATATGTTCCAATTGGTAACTTGGCCGACCCTCATCATTCTCTTTGCTTTCGCGCATATAACATTGACCGCGAGCGTGAGACTCATTGTTTTAAGTAGAGCTGGCTGATTTATTTGCATCCCCTAACTCAAGAAATTTCGGCGCTTGACGATCCATCTGAGTCTGTAGGATGTTGTATTTCTAGGTCTTTAAAGTGCGCAGTGGTTTTTTCAGACAAGGAACACGCGATGTTTCGTCCAACATTAGCCGCCATGATTTTGAGTACCATTGCGATGGCCTGCAGCGAAAAGGGCAATTATGCAGGCCGTTCCGAGCCTGGCACACAAAAGCCAAGCAATACTGCACAGGCCGAGAATGTGGCTAGTGCAGCAAAAGCATCGCCAACAGCAACACCTTCGCCGAAACAGTCTCAATCAGTTGCGGTTCTCCCTGCACCAAAGGTGCCTGCGTACGGTCAGTGTCAGAATCCCTGCAGCGGAACTGAGAAGATTTTTCGGAACAACAAGTTTAACAAATGGGTCAAGGTGGTGCTTTGTTCGCCCTCTCGCTACGACATTCTCATGAGTGAAAGTGAAAGTGGTCCTTTTTATAAAGTCGGTGATACGAGTGGGCATGGGCAGGATCACTGTGAAATCGTCAACAATTCTTTTGCGGTTTTGGCTTCAGATGACGACGTTAAAAGTGGCAACTGCCCGAATTGCAACGTTGCGGGTGCAGGGTCGGTGACGAATCTTCCCGAGATCTTCGGAAAGAATATTTATGCGCGTTCTCGGATGGGTGAGCAGTTTACTCTAGGTACAGCAACGAACTGGGGAATCCACACTTCCTGCTGGTACGAGTGTGGTGTGAGCTTTTAAGAGTTAACCTCCGCGCTTGGTTTTGACTGCAGATCTGGTCTTTTGACTAACTGGTGAGAGGTTTCTCTCGGTTAAAAGCTGTGTCGGCCTCGCTACGTTATTCTCCTAAACATCAGAAAGTCAGAGCGATGAAGGTCAGAACTCATTGTGAACTTGGCGGTGTTTTGACTTTTTAATGAGAATCTATTATCAAGAGGGTTCAACTTAGTTTCGGAGGACGTAATTATGAAATTTCAATCTCGTGCTCTTGGGGTCATGTTTGCTGCAATCGTCATTTCAGCGTCGGGTTGTAGCAAAAAGGATTCCGATGCAGCGACATGCAGTGGTGGGTATCAGCTTGAATCGCTCTGTTTCAAAGGCCAGACCAACGCAAATTTGGTTTTCAGCAGTGGATCCTTGAGCGGAACAGGGAGTGCAGTTGCGGTTGAACCTCTTTCCGAGAAGACTGCCGGTGGCCGCAATATTGCGATTTCGTTCAGCATTCAAGACGGTGGTAGTTTTGAGCTCAGAACCTTTGCGAGGAACGACCTAAGCGGCGGTATTGATATTAAGTTTTCAAGAAGCTCTGGTAAGTTAAATATGAGTTTTAAGCAGGGTGAAACTGCTTCATCTGCAAAAGAACTCGAAGGAATCGATGCTTCTGCCGAGGTAAAGCTTTATATTGACGTTCATAACGATGAGTCGCCTGCTCATGTTATTGTTTGGAATGGTGCCGGTTCTTTCAACAAAGAGCAGTCCTTGCACAATTCCGAGGACAGCGGTGCAATTCAGCCTGCTGCGCAGGGTCTTGATAAGTACTGGGGTGTTGCCCTCAATAGAGCGACTCTGTCGAAAGTGGCTGTAGGTGAACCTAAAGATGAGGATTAAGAGGGCGAGTGCTTTTGCTTTGGCCTGTAGCGTCGTGTTTTTCGCGCCACTGTGCTCTGCTCTGGCAGATACTGGCGGGCTCAAGACCTTCGTTGCGGTCGATTTGGTCGGCGAGGCGTTTGTCCGGAGCAAGGTGGTCTCACCGCGTGAAGTAGAAGTGCGCGGCGTTGAGGTGTTCTTTTTAGCTCCTGTCGACCCTCTTTTTGATGCGGCTGTCGGGATTGCTGCTCATCCAGAAAATGGGGTGTCGCTGTTTGAGTTGCATGAAGCAACGCTCAGTTCTTCGAAGTTGATTCCGCATACACAATTGCGCATGGGAAAAGGTTTTCTCTATATAGGCAAGCTGAACCGAATTCATCAGCACGATTGGCCATTCATTGATTCCCCCGAGGTTCAAAGGTCATTTTTTGATGATGAAGGAGTGAATGACCTGTTGCTTGAGGTAACAGTCAACACTCCTACATCCATGCCGTTTGAAGCAACAGCAGGCGTGGCGAAGGGCTGGGTATACGGACATGCTCACAACGAAGGTAAGCGACCCCAGGTGCCCACACACTATAGCCGAGTGCAAACCTTTTTCGATTTGCCGTTGGGTGGTGCACTGCAAGTGGCAGGTAACTACCTCGGACGCACGGCGTCTGATTCGGTACAAACACAACTGTTCGGTGTTGACCTGACTGCAAAATGGCGCGAGGGGCGACGGGTTCCTCTTCTGCTGCAGGGCGAAGTTTGGTTGCGGCGCGTGAAGGCCCCTCAAGTTGATCGTGAAGACGCTCTGGGAATGTACCTTTTTCCGCAAATGAATCTGCTCGACAGCCTTGATTTTGGAATACGCTTTGATCAGTTCTCGGTTCTCACAACAGAGGATGCTCTGGGTGAATCTATCGACATTTCCAGCTACAGAATTGTGCCCACGTTGACTTATAAACCAAGCGAGTTCTCGACCTTCCGGATTGCCTACGCGTGGGATTTGAAGCGTCGCGGAGATGCAACTCCGAATGTTACGAACTCAAGTCTTTTGGCGCAAATGACGTACGTGATAGGTGCGCATCCTAGTCATGAATTTTGAGAGGTTTTCAAACCACATGGTTCATCTCCTTGCTGTCGCGGTAGCTCTACTGAGTTCTTTCAAATCCTTTTCTGTCAACGCACAGATTGCAGCGAAAAAGCCCCTCGTTATAACCACGACTACAGATCTCGCATGGGCCGCGAGGGAGATTCTCGGCGACGCTGTGGAGGTACGCAGTCTTTTAAACGGACGCGAGGATCCTCACTTTGTTGATGTGCGCCCCGATTACGTTGCTCAGGTCGCTCAGGCTGATGTTGTCTGTGCGGTTGGTCTTGACCTTGAGGTGGGCTGGTTGCCCAAGGTTATTTCGAAGGCGGCTCGCCGCGAAATACAGCCGGGAGGTCGAGGTTATTGTGACTTTGGCTCGCGTATACAGGCACTCGATAAACCCTTGCAACAAGTCGATCGCAGTCAGGGTGATGTGCATCCCCAGGGGAATCCCCATTATTGGTTGTCGCCCTCAGTTCTGGCTCAAGCTTCGCGTGAAGTGATCGATGCAACAGAGCGCGTTCGCCCCGAACTCAAAGGAAAGTTCGAGGCACGTTACTCTGAGTTCAAACGCATGATGCTCGGCCTCGAGGCGCGTTTAAAAGCGCGTTTGGTCTCTGCAAATATCACTGGAGAGCAGGCGCGTTTCGCAGAGTATCATAGAGAGTTTAGCTATTTTGCGCGTTCCTTTGAGCTCACATCTCACGACACGTTGGAAGAGAAACCTGGATTGTCTCCCTCTGCGGGGCGTTTGGGGAAGGTGGCAACGGGGCTGCGCAGGGATAAAATCACTATTGTTCTGGCCGCGCGCACCGCGCCGACTCGGGTGATACAGAAATTTGAGGAGATCTCTGGGCTCAAGGTCGGTGTCGTTTCTGTGAGTGTGTCACAGGCTCCGGGTTCCGACGTTGAAACTTATCCCCAGCTGATTGAAAAGATTATTGATACGCTAATCGCTGTTTCAGAAAAAAACGCTGCAAAGCTCCGCTGAGGATGAGTTTGACAAATGAACATGTGTTTTGCTGCAGCAGTTTTTCAATTCTGTTGGGCAGCAATCAGCTCTTCGCTCCGCTGAGCGTCAAGGTTGAGCGGGGTCAGGTCGTACATATTATGGGCGACAACGGTGCCGGGAAATCAACGTTGCTCAGGTATCTCTCTACTGAAAACGTAAGGCATACAGGTGAGGTCGCAGTTCGTCCTGCAGCCAGCGATATTCTTTACCTTCCGCAGATTCAACTTATTCGATCGCATTTGCCCTTTACGCTCGAGGAAGTGTCTAGTTTGTTTGCATGCCAATCTTTGCAGCCCGGTTCCCTCGTGAAAAAGCAAAGAAGACTTTTGTCAGAATTTCCCGACTGGTTTAACGCAGAGCAGAGAGGCAAAAATTGGAATGATGCAAGCGGCGGCGAAAGGATGCGTGCGTTGCTCGCCGGTGCGTTGCGCCTCAGCGATAGAGCCGTATTGCTGCTTGATGAGCCTCTCAATCATCTCGATTCACGGGCGATGGAGGCCTTCCAGGATGACGTGCTTCGTCTCGTTGAATCACAAGGGAGACGAGTGACAGCGTTTTTAGTTTCTCATGCTCCGCTGGAACTTCTGTCTGTGCGACTTAGAAGCAGGTATCAGCCCATTTTACTTCAGAAGCTCCCTCCAGAAGTGGATATGCCGTGATTGAACTCCTCGCCATTTATGCATGGACTTTCCCAGTTGTTGGGTTGATGGGCGCTCTCCTTGCATTTTGTGGTGCACATTTAGCAACCCAAGGTCGAACTCTACAGTCTCTCTCTATTGCTCAGGGTGCAGAGTTGGGCTCGCTCGTACTCATGATCGTCCTATTTTCCTCTGTAGCTTCTGAAATTGAATTGGCTTCTTGGATTGGCATTCCAGGGGCAGTGGGATTTGCATTTTTTTGCGGATTTCTCGCTGAAAAAATTTTGCTCTTAAATCTTGGGAGCCGGTCGACGCTTCTTTTCTCGCTTTGGATAATCTTACTTGCCGCAACACAACTTTTGGTTGCTTTGCATCCAGCTCTCGAGAGCCATTTTTCCCGTGTTGCGGTTGGTGACATCGCTACTCTCACGCGGAGCGAAAGTCAGATTTTAACTTTGATTCTGATCTGCCTTGGAGGCATCGTCTTCGGCAAACGAAATCAATATTTGTATGTGAGTTTTGCTGACGCAGTTCTCGGTGTGCGTTCAAATGGCTTGGGTTTCAAAATTCCACTATTGCTGGTTTTTTTGCCAGCATTGGGAACATGGGCAATGGGATTTCTGTACACATGTGCTGCGATGTTTATTCCGACCACGTTGCTCTCTTTGTCTGTTCGTGCAGGTGCAAGAGAGCATATTTTTCGGTGTTGCCTGGTGGGTCTGCTTGCACCTCTGATTGGTTTATACCTCTCGTTGCACTACTTCTCGGGGGTGCCAACTGCGCCGATTTTGATTTTGGTTTGCGCTATAACGACGATTGGTGTTGTGATAGTTGATTCTTTAAAACGGCTGGTTTCGGTGCAAAGCTGAGGAATCAATGCTCATTTATAATCGGTATTTCTCCTGACATTAATTTTCTCAATTTACGTTGTTTTGTTTCTGTTTCTTTTGCTAAGCACCCTCCTGGGCAATCTGCCCAGGAGGGTCTTATGAAAAAGATGGCATTTGCGGCTGCATGCGTAGGAGCTGTGTTATTCAGCTCGAGCGAGGCGTTTGCGTTCAGAAAATTTCTCGATCAATTCTCAGAGCATTACTCTGCTAACCAGATCTCCACTCAATCTCTGACAGGTGAGCAGACTTGTGGTTTGTGCCACGTGCGCGCCGGTGGTGGAGGCCAGAGAACCCCCTTCGGTGAAGACTTCCGGAGCATCTCGCTTGGCCAGGGAAGCGGTTTCCCCGGGATTGAATTTCTCGACAGCGACAAAGACGGATTTTTGAATCTCGAGGAAATCTTCCTGCAAACCGCTCCAGGTAAGCCAGAGAGCACTCCCGCTGGGCGTATTGCACTCGAGTTGAGTGCCGCAGCGACTCTGGTCGTTCGACCTGCAGCTGAGTGTGTTGCAATGAATCTTAAGGCATTTGGCTTTAGCTTCGAAAACGGTTCTTCCGATTTGCTCCTGAACAATGTTCAGGGAGAAATCCAGGTGAAAGTGAACGGCACAAATGGCGCCATTCTTGCGCGCTGCGACGCAGAGAAGCTTTCTGGTTCGCTTCAACGCTGAGTCGACCCACGACCTCTGGCTCCATTGGTTCTTTTCTGCAGTCAAAAAGATTTATCTGTTGGCAAGAATCTCTGGAGTCAGTTTGCCTTCTTAGGCTGCCCTCCTATCGTGTTACATGGACAATATATCAGCAAAGATGTTTATGCTTCGTTAAGCAAGAGACTTCTTTTCTGGTTTTGTTGTTTTTTGTGATGTGTTCAACGCCTTAATTGCAAAGGAGAGCAGCATGGCGAAGAATCTCAGCGGTACCAAGACCCACCAGAATCTCAAGGATGCATTTGCTGGTGAGAGCCAGGCGAATCGCCGTTACCTTTATTTCGCAAAGGTCGCAGATGTTGAAGGCTACCCAGAAGTGGCCAGCAACTTTCGCGAAACTGCGGAAGGTGAAACAGGCCATGCGCACGGCCACCTCGACTACCTCAAGCAAGTGGGCGACCCAGCAACTGGCCTTCCTATGGGCGACACTGTGTTAATATGAGAAAGTACGCGAGCAGATGCGTGCTCAGTTGATGAAAGTCAAAGAACCGCGCCGAATTCACCTGGGCGAACATCTCACCTTTCTATTCGAAAATCACGATACCACGCTGTATCAGGTTCAAGAAATGTTGCGCGCCGAGCGTATTGAAGATGAAGCGCACATTAGGCATGAAATTGAGACCTACAATGAACTCGTGGGTGAGCAGGGGGAGTTGGGTTGTACGTTGCTCATTGAGATTGACAACGTTGATAAACGCGCTGAGCTTCTCAGTCGCTGGACGGCTCTGCCGCAGAACCTCTACATCAAAACCCAAGATGGAGCGCGAGTACTTGCGCTGTTCGATGAACGCCAGGTGGGTGAACGCCGCATCAGCTCGGTGCATTATCTTAAGTTCCGCTTAGGTGACCGCATTCCTGTCGCATTGGGGTGTCAGCATCCAGAGCTCACTCTTGAAATAGCTTTGACCCCAGCGCAGTCTGCGGCTTTGTGTTCTGATTTAATGGCAAAGTAAAGCTAGCGTGCATATTTCAAAGGGATTGGGCACCCAAGGCAAAGGCAGAGTGCGCGCAGCAGATGGTATTCGTTTTCGTTGACGTGGTTGTCAGCGCCTACAGAGTGTGTGATGGCTCCAATGAACTGTTGTTTGCTCTTCGGTGTGGCTGCTTTGACGTGCGCTACTGAGCGCAGCAGTGCCTCCAGTGTGATGTCAGATAACTTCGGTACGTCTTGTCTGTGCCAACGCAGTTTGTCGAGTGCCAAATTATAAGCGTTTTGTCGCTCTTCTGCAGTTTCACCCGCTGCAGTGTGAGCAACGAAACCGAGAAGCATGGCAATGTCCTGCGCTGAGTTGGGAGATTGATCTTTAAGCCCAAAAGTACGCAATTCATTGATATCGAAGAGTGGTGACATCAAGAGAATCAGCATTACCACTTCCTTCGAGCTGTGGACACGATCCCAGCGCACAATCAGTATGAGGTTAGTTAGAAAATGTCTTCGTTCTGAGATGGGCAACATGCGGATTTGTTCGGAAGCCATACCTAGGACAGCAGCAGCTTGGTGGAACGAAATTGATTTCAGGAGAGGGAAGCCGTCATCCCGAATCCAGTCGAGAAAGCTGTGCTGAAAAATTTTATTGGTACGCAGAAAATTAATTATTTCAGTCTTTTCTCCGCTCCCATGGAACAAAACCAAGGCAACAATGATCGCCTGGGCGCGCAAGGGGTGCTCACAAGCACGCTTTACTTCACGTGGTATTGAAGTGAGCAATAGACGAGCCGTCTGCAGCGCCTGTGGAGAGAGATCGCCAGCATACCGAGTGCTAATACGTATGGGTCGCTTGTTTGCAACCTCATCGGCAAGCGACACCGATTGCTTTTCAACAGACTCGTCAACCAGTGAGCTGAGAACCCCGGTGTTGCTGTTCCGGTCTAGCTTGGAAAGGAGGTTTTCATAATCTGTTTTTTCGGCCGGTGATTGGTAGTTTGGGGCTCCGAGCACACGGATGCGCTCGACCAAAGGCGGGTGTGAGGCAAAGACTCTGTTGAAAAATCCTCTCAACCCGGAAGAGAAGAACATATGCGCGAAGTCGTCGGCAGAATTGAGTCCGGTGATTTCTGTGTAGTAGCTGCGGTCGATCTTCTCCAGTGCACCGCGGAGGCCAACTGGATTTCGAGTAAACTGCACTGCAGTTGCATCGGCTGACCACTCCCTTTGCTTGGAGTGCGCCGATCGTATGATTGAGGCAACCAATTTGCCGAAAGAACCGAAGCAAATGAGAACCAGACCAATCAGATACAGTCCAATTGGCCACTTGGAGCGCGTTCGAGTCTCGAAACATTGCTGTCCGAGAATCGAGAGGGCACTGTAGCCATGAATAATGGATATGAGCTGCATGTTAACTTTCATATCGCCATTGAGAATGTGACTGAATTCGTGTGCGATGACCCCCTGAAGCTCGGCACGAGAAAGGATACAGAGAGCTCCAGCGGTAACAACGATTGAAGTATCCCCGTGGTCGAATCCAGCTGTGAATGCATTTATCGAACGATCGTCCGGAAGAATATACAGGGTGGGCATTGCCAGGCCGCTGGCAATGGCCATTTCTTGGGCGATGTTGTGGAGGCGCTTTTCATCCTCATTCTTGAACGGCGCTATGATGGGCTCTGCACCGTAGTTTTCAAGCAGATTGTGAATTCCTATTTTTTGTATTTCGCGCGCCTTCAACCAGGCTGTAATCATAATGAAGCCAAAAATAATGGCGGAGATGATGGGATAATACTCGGAGTTGACTTCGTACCAAGATCCAGAAGCAAATCTGTGCGAAGGGGGATTCCAAATGTAACAGACGGAGTAGGCCGTCAGCACTGAGAAAAGTACAGTTACCAAGAAGAACAATACACGCAACCGCATGCTTTTGCGGTTGGCCTCTTCCTGCGCGGCAAAGAAGTCAAAGGAGGTCATGTTATTCTCTCAGGTGTTAACTGAAATGAACTTTGGGTGTAGCACGCTTTTCCTCGGCCTGTAGTTTGAGAAATGCTGCCTCGCTAAAACCTAAAGCGCCCGCAATGAGGTTTGCCGGGAACTGTTGGCAGGCAGAATTGTAGGACATAACGCTATCGTTGTAAGTCTGCCGAGAGAAGGCGAGGAGGTTCTCTGTGTTCGTGAGTTCTTCCATCAGGCTTTTCATGGTTTCCTGTGCCTTCAGGTCGGGATAGTTCTCGGTCAGCATCAAAAAACGTCCAAGTGTCTGCGAGAGTGCCATTTCAGCTTGAGAAAGTTTTCCGACAGCTGCTGCGTCACTGGGGTTGTTGAGTACGTTTTGGCATGCTGATTTAGCTTGATTGCGTGCGAGCACAACAGCCTCGAGCGTTTCACGCTCATGCGCCATGTATTTTTTTGCAACTTCGACGAGGTTCGGAATGAGATCGTAGCGTCGCTCGAGCTGAACGTCGATTTGTGCAAACGCGTTTTTGAATCTGTTTCTTTGAGATACGAGTTTGTTGAAAAGTGAAATCATGTAGAGCGCAACAATGGCTACGACTGCGAGCAGAATAACGAATTTCATTTCCATGGCATCCTTCCCCAAGCGTGGTTTGCGGTTCATAGAACTGAGCGAGTATCGGCCGCGGCCTGCAGCGCTTAAGCCACTTTAATATAGGTTCGTACTTTCAGGGTTTTATAGGGGCTTTTTGGTTGTCCCTGCGGCACTCCTGAGTGTCCTCGTTAGAGGTCATGTGCACCAATTCGCGAAGTATAGATTTAAGCGAACGATAGCATCTCAATTATCTATTTAAACAGTAGATGAACATGCCGTAAAAATTAAGGCGGAAGTCAGAGCCATTTTCTTCGTGACGTGATTCAGGAGCATCTATGATTGTCAACGACCGCGTGATTATCAAGAGACTGCTTGATTCGAGGAACGGAATTCACTTGACTGGTTATCTAAGTGCAAGTGATTCAGTAGATAAACCATTGCCAGAGCAGCTCAAAACCATACTCAAGCGTGCAGAGGGGTTTCTCGATCCGGTGATGGCGCCAGCTGAAAAAGAGCATTTTCTGCGGCCTGTGCATCAGCTTCTGCATTCGGAATCTACACTTTCGTTGATGTCAGGCAACATTGGGATCTTTCGTACACGTGATTCGTTCCATGTTTTGCGCCTACCGGTCGATGTACGCTTGAGCTGTATCGTGGCTTCTTCGTTTCACGTTAAGCCATTGCTTAAGTGGTTTCAGTCTGAACAAAAGTTTTTGTTGCTTGGACTGTCTGAGAGTGAAGCCCATCTTTATGCAGGAAGTCAGTACTCGTTTACGAAGTGGGATAGCTTTAAATACAGGGATGCTAGCCTGCAGTTTGCTCTCAACTCCAAAGGAGCGCGCAGACTCACTCCGCTGCAGCGGATTCGACCACTGATTACCTTGGTGCATGATTGGTTAGATCAACTGACACAAGACGATAAACCCAGACTCTTTGTTGCCGGAGAAAGGCATTTGACTGATGTCTTCATTCGCGCTCGGCACTATCGAAACATTGAAAGAAATCCGGTGTGGTCATCTTTCAATGAGGCACAGCTGCCAATGATTCTTGATGTGATTCGGAAAATGAATCGACGTGAGCAAATGCTCAAAATCGATAAATCAATTTTTTCACTGAGGCACTCTCAGGGGGTCTCTTCCGTAAGTGATTTGGGTCAGATTGCCGAGGCTGCGGCTCAAGGATCAGTGAGGAGCTTGTTTGTCGCAGAAGATAAAGAGATCTTCGGAAAATTAGATGTGGCAACTGGCCGCATCAGAGTTCATCCTGAAGACTTAGATCACGAGGATGACGATCTCCTCGACGATCTCGCTCAGGCGGTTTTGGCATACGGTGGAGAGGTGATCATCGCAGCTCCAAGTCAACTCCCGGGAGGAGGAGCAGTTCTGGCAGTGATTGAGCAGAACAGTGTGCAATCGTCCAATTCAAACAGCTTAAAATCGAGTCGAACGTTGCATCGTTAAGAGTCAGTGCTTTTTTTCACCAACAGGAATAAGGAGAAGCTCCATGATTCGCGTTGTATTTAAGAACCTTATTAAGTCTGAATTGGTCAGGGAAGCTGTGCGTCAGAGAGTTGCTTCCGTGATTGAAAAGTTCCCTGATCTAAGACGCGGATTGATTCAAATCACCCTGGAAATGAAGAATTCTCCCGTTCATCCGGGTCCTGACGTTTTTACTGTAGCTTGCCATGTGCACAAAGGACGTTATCAAGGGATTCGCATTGAGAAATCAGCTGCAAATCTCTATGCGGCACTGCACGACCTCATCGATCATCTCCTCTACAAATTGAATACGGCTGCGGATCGCGTGCGGGTTAAAGAGCGCGCAAAAGCCCGGCGTATGCTGAATTTACTTGCGTATCCGGTCGGTGAAAACTGACCGTCTCCGCGTGCTCAAGGTCGACCCGTCGCGCCCGATGAACACTCATCGGGCGCTTTTTCTTGATGCAAAAAGGGTGTTGAATCGCCCGTGTTTCTTTGACTCTCCTTGAAAATTGAGCTTAATCTTTAACGGGGGACTGAGTAATGCATCTTCCGGAGCTCATTGTCGATCTTGGCTATATTCTTGCGGTTGCTGCGTGTGTAACGCTGTTGTTTAAAAAGATTGGCCAGCCTGTTGTGCTCGGTTACCTGCTTGCGGGTATTCTGGTCGGGCCTGAGGTCGACTTTCTTCCCACGGTCAAAGATAAGAACGCTATTAAGGTGTGGGCCGAGATCGGTGTCATTGTCCTTCTTTTCGGTCTTGGCCTTGAATTTAGCTTTCGTAAATTGGCATCCGTAGGAAAGGCAGCGACCGTAACAGCTCTCACCGAAGTGATAGCCATGTTAGGCTTGGGTTATGCCCTCGGCCGCCTGTTTGACTGGAATATGTGGGATAGCTTGTTTTTGGGTGGCATCCTCGCGATTTCATCGACTACAATCATCATCCGTGCTCTCGATGAGCTTGGAATGAAGCAGAAGAAGTTTGCTAGCCTTGTGTTTGGAGTCTTGGTTGTAGAAGACCTGGTAGCCATTTTGTTGCTTGTGCTTCTCACGGCAATCGCAACGACAAATCAGTTTCAGGGTATAGAACTTCTCTCCTCAGCAGCGCGCTTGGTTTTCTTTTTGACCTTGTGGTTTTTAGGCGGGATTTTTCTGGTTCCATGGTTGCTGCGTAAGGCACGCGAATCTTTGAATCCCGAAACCACTTTAATTGTGTCTTTGGCTCTGTGCTTTGGAATGGTTGTTCTTGCGGCCAAGAGCGGCTTCTCACCAGCTTTAGGTGCTTTTGTTATGGGCTCGATTCTTGCCGAAACACCTCAAGGCGAAAAGATTGAGCATACTGTTCAGCCTGTGCGTGATCTCTTTGCAGCCGTATTTTTTGTTTCGGTCGGAATGTTGTTCGACCTCTCGGTTCTCGCTGAGTACTGGAAAGAGGTTCTTCTTATCAGTGCTCTCACTGTGTTTGGTAAGCTCCTGAGCTCGAGTGTTGGTGCTCTCATTTCGGGTCAGAATCTCAAGACTTCTGTTTTTGCTGGGTTGAGTCTGGCTCAGATAGGTGAGTTTTCATTCATCATTGCAACCCTGGGTATGACTCTCAAAGTTACATCAGAGTTTCTCTATCCCATTGCGGTGTCTGTTTCGGTCTTGACAACTTTTACGACTCCTTATCTCATTCGCTCTGGCTACGGTTTGACAGCTTTTCTCGAGAAGCGCCTGCCAGCTCAATTTGTCACGCGCATCAATCAGGCTTCCATGTCGAGTCTGAGTGTTGAGGCAAAGGGCGAGGCGCTAAAAGCCGGTCTCTTTCTTTTTCTCAACTCGGTTGTGGTCATTGCTCTGGCATTGGCTTCGGCGCAGTTTTTACGTCCTTTCCTCTCGAATCAATTCGAAAGCCAGACACTTGCAGAGTTGTTGGCGTTGGTGTCGTCTCTGCTTCTTTCACTTCCGTTTCTCTGGGCAATCGTAATGCAAAACGATCCGGGGCGAATTCTCGCAGGAGGGCGTGAGCAGCTTTCGCTTTTAGTGAGTCAGAGTTTCTTTGCCCTGTTGGGACGGGTTTTGCTCGCACTTGCCTTGATCGCTTTCATGGTTAGCGTGCTTGCTCGTGGGCAGATCGCCGCACTTGTCGCTTTGATTCTTGTAGCAGTTTTGGGTGCTCTTTTTTTCAGGAATTTTGGCCGACTCTATTCTCGGCTTGAGGAGCAGTTTTTGGAGCACCTGAACGAGAAAGAGAGATCGAGGCTGGCGAGACAAAATCAAACGCCCACCTTGGCGCCTTGGGATGCTCACCTCACGGAATTCGTTGTTCATCCCAACTGTACTCTTGCCGGCCAATCCCTGGGTGAGTTGCGCTTACGCGAGACTGTTGGTGTCTCGGTTGCAATGGTCGAGCGCGGGGAAAGGAGAATTTTTGCTCCGCGACGCGACGACCGCTTGTTACCCGCCGACAAGATCCACGTTATTGGCACTGAAGAGCAACTCGCTTTGTTGGCAAAGTCCATTCAGGAACCACCTCTTGAAGATGAACCCTCGGATTCTGCCCGATATGGATTGCGGAATATCCTTCTGACGGAAGGGAGTCTCTACGTGGGCAAGACTATTCGTGAGAGCCAGATTCGAGAAAACACCGGCGGGATCATTGTTGGACTTGAAAGAGACTGCGCTCGTATTTTGAATCCGGAGTCAGAAGTTCAATTGCAGGAAAATGATCGGCTCTGGATAGTGGGCGACCTCCAGTTGATTGCCGCAGAATTTGCGCGCGAGTGATTTTTTGATCAAGCACAAATCGAGTATTTGTCATTTGTTTTCGCTTATCTGTAATGGGGCTTTTCCGAGGGAGCATAATCTTTTATACTAACATAAAATATTACTTCACCCGGGAGAACTATGGACGTGCAAGGCAGACAGGCATCATCAAGCCAGACGGTTTTGTGTTTCAAAGAGGAAATGCGCGCTCCATTCCAGGGAGTGCTTCCCGAGATTTCGGTATATTTTGAGAACCGCGATCAGCTTGCGCGCGCGCTTGAAGTGCTCATCGCCAATTCCAATCTGGCAGCAAGTACAATGCAGCATGAGGGCTCTTCGAAGCGAGAGTTGCTCTCGCAGCGTCATTCTCCTCGCGAAATTGTTCAATTGGTTCAGGCAGGACGACATATCCTTTTGAAGAAAACCTTTGGCCTTCCAGACCTTGGTGTTGGTGTGCTTGAAGACACCATACGCCTTGATTTTCGTCCTGGAACTGAATGGGACGATCAACAAATTAACCGCTTGTTCGATACTCTAAAGGTTCTTCGTGGGCGTACCCAGATCTCTGATATCTGCCTCGACGAAATGTCTGAACACTTTTCAATGGCCGGCACCAGCGGTTTTCAAGAGCTGCTGGATGGAGAATCTGCAGAGGATGAATGATTCGACCTCTTGTGCATCTCCCTGCAACCAGCAACACGTTTTGACGTTGGATGTTACCGAAATCCAGCGTCGGCAAAAACAAGTGCTCTCTGTGCTGATTCTTACCGTTATCACAATGGTTGTTGAAATTGTTGCAGGGCATATCACCGGATCCATGGCTTTGCAGGCTGATGGCTACCACATGGGCTCGCATGCAGGTGCCCTGGGAGTTGCATTTCTCGCCTATCGGATGATGTCTTGGGAACGCATTCGGTCGCGTATGAATTTCGGTTCCGGTAAGATTCTAGCACTCGGTGGTTACTCGAACGCGATTGCGTTGGGATTTGTTTCTCTTTGGATGATTATTGAGTGCATTGAACGGTTGCTTTCACCCAAGGCAATCAGTTTCGATGAGGCATTGGCTGTCGCAGTGCTTGGATTGATTGTGAATCTTGCAAGTGCATGGCTGTTGGGTTGGGAAGGTGGTGTCGGACACCATCACCACGGCGAGCATCACCACGGCGAGCATCACCACGGCGAGCATCACCACGGCGAGCATCACCACGGCGAGCATCACCACGGCGAGCATCACCACGGCGACCATCACCACGGCGACCATCACCACGCTGACCATCACCACGCTGACCATCACCACTCTACCGATCACAACCATCACGCAGCGTTGGTGCATGTGCTCGCGGATGCTCTCACCTCAGTGTTTGCAATTGTTGCACTTCTTGTGGCTCGTCAGTTTCCCTCGGCGGCCTGGTTGGATCCTGTTATGGGCATTGTTGGTGCGCTTGTGATTCTTCGTTGGTCTTGGTCACTCGTGAAACAGACTGCAGTTGAGTTGCTCGACTTTCATCCGCGCGGTCTTTCTTTGCAGGATCTCAAGGCTCAGATTGAGAAAGACGGGCATCGTGTTTGGGATTTGCATGTATGGAGTCAGGGACGTGGCGCGCTCGTAGGAATGTTATCAGTGACGCCCGCTCATCCGGAAGCGGATTTTAAGAAGTATTTTTCGGAACACGGGCGGAGGATTCATCTCTCAGTTGAGAGAATTCACCGCGCACAATCACATTGAATTTTTAACCTGCAAGCGCTTTCAAGCGTCTCAAGATGGATTCGGCAGTTGAGAAGTCGACTTGGGTAGAGGCATCCGAGAGTGCCTTTTCGGGCTGGGTGTGCACTTCCATGAAAAGCGCATCAATGCCAACAGCGAAGGCAGCTGCGCACAGACTGGGAACCATATCGCGCAATCCAGACGATTGTCCGGAACCTGCTCCCGGGAGCTGGGCAGCATGGGTTCCATCGAATACAGTTGCATAGCCGGAGCGGCGCATCAGCACCAAATTGCGATAGTCGACCACGAGGTTGTTGTAGCCAAAAGAGCTGCCGCGCTCGCACAACAGTACTTTGGGATTGCCTTCTGCGGCAATAAAGTCGGCGCAGGCAATGAGCTGTTCGGGTGAAGTGTGCTGCCCTTTTTTGATTTGCACGGTTTTACCGGAGGCTGCACATGCCTTCAGGAGATCTTTTTGGTCGCAGAGGAATGCGGGCACCTGAACGATGTCGACGACCTCGGCTGCTTCGCGCGCCTGTCCAGGGGTGTGAACATCTGTGAGCACGGGCACGTTAAATTGTTTGCGCACATCGGCAAGCCACTCCAACCCTTTTTCGAGTCCAGGGCCACGCGCCGTGTTGCCACTGGTGCGGTTGGCTTTGTCGTAGCTGCTTTTAAAAACGTAGTTGAACCCGAGCTCAGTGCACAGTGCTTTCATGCGCGTGGCCACTTCGAAACCAAGCTCCTTGGATTCGAACATGCAGGGCCCGGCAATGATGGTCAGTGCCTTTGGGCTGAGAGAAAGTTTTTCGTTGAGGCGACCTGCCCAGCTGTGTTTGTAGGTCATTGGTTTTCCTTTCGTGCCGACATCCAGTGCTCAAGAGCTTCAGGATTGAGTTCCCGGCGTGTGGGCAGAATCAGAAATTGAACGTCGAAAGCGACCGCTGTGCGCACAAAGGCGGCGTCAAAATCCGTGTTTGAAAGCCAATGCGGGCGATGCTCGTAGGAGGTGCCCTCTGCGGCCGTGAGGGGATTCAGATTCAATGCAATGGGACACCCGGTTTGTGCCATGATGGCGAGAGCGCGCGGATCGAGAACGCGATCGGAGTAGCCAAACGACGACCCGGCTTCCACAAGAACAACACGTTCGCGTGCGTCTCCCAATTTGTCGACCGCCCTAACGATATCGCTGGGTGCGAGAAATGCGCCTCGTTCAAGCAGAATGAGCTTTCCGGTTTCAGCTGCGGCTGCGAGCACATCGCCCTGCCGGCAGAATTCACCCGGAATGTAGAGGCGTTCGTAGGACGCGCTGCCTTCGAGGATTTGCTCTGGTGTTGTGACTGCGAGACAAAAGGGCTGCAGCCAACCGCGCCGTTCCATGAAGGACTGCGCTGGTTCGGGGTGACCAACCCGCCACAGGTTTTGCCCTTGAAGCGGCGCCCGCATCGTCGAAGGAAGTTTTGCATGGCGCTGGGCGTTCATGGCATCCACAAAACAAGAACCCATCGGGATGGGTTTGGGCGAGTGTGTTTTCACTCTGGACGTCTCCGCATTGTTGCTCAAAAACTGACAGAAAGTCTCTACCGGAAAGGCAAAAGGCCGTCCAGTTGAGCTGACGGCCTTTGAGTGAAGGGGGCAGGCGGGGAGCCTTTTTTCTGGTCGCTTCAGGATGCCTTGGTGGATTGTGTGAATTGGCCGGCGTCTTCAGGTGCACCCCGGAGTGTCAGAACATCAATGATCTTCTGAATCAGATAGTCCTGTTCATGACTCTCGGGCTCAAAAATACCACCGGCTCTGAGCATGCGCGCGTCGTACCATTTCACCTGAATTTTGAGCTTCAGCTTTGCTGGAGCCAGAATACCAAATGAAGCCAATGGCACGTTCATGGTGAGGCGCGAACCTGGTTTAAGCTTGACGGGATTGACAAACTCAATCTTGAAACCCTGCCAAGAGAGGTCGAGCAATACGGCGCTGGCCAGAGATAGCGGGTTCCACATGCTCATTTTTACGTCGACAAGCGCATGGCTCTCAATGCGTTTGGCACGCTTGACAATTGAGCTGCCATCGCTGCCCTGGCTCTGATCGCCCGGGCTATTTATAAACTTCGAAAACACAGGCATGACTCGTCCCCCCGAAACGCTCCCGATCTCAGATCACAGGAGAGATTCGGTCGAATAACGGGGGAACTGAAGAATCAGCTGTTATTTTTTTGTTGGGATTTTATTGCCGCAGGAGCAGCGTGGATTGCCGGCGCCGAGCGCAATCGCCCGAGCAATTGCTCCAGTGCAAGAAGTGCCAAGGCGAGAGCCAGCAGCCAGGGATAAGCCTCGAGTATCGGAATCATCCGTTGTTCTCTAAATTCGTTGATTTTTTTGAGGCTCGACACAAAATCACCGGATGCTTTGAACAGTTCCTGAGGAAAAAGAGTGGGATTGGGCAGAGTTTCGCGTGTTCTACTTGTACCCTCGAGCACCGGCCAGACTAACGCGCGCGGCGTGTGCCCCGCAGGGGCACCCAAAGATGCCTCACTCATTTGCCAGTTCAGCCCCAGTGGCTCAAAACGTGGTGCAAGTGTGGCATCGCTGCCAGGCAATATGCCACTCGGCGGTGTGCCTGAATTTAAACGCGCCCCAATGCTTTGCTGCCACTTGATGGCCTCCACATCGAGGTGTGCCAGCCAAACGGGGGAGGCAATTTTTGCACCGAATGACTCGCCACGACCTTGCAGCAGTGCTCGTGCGGGAAGACCTCCGCGTGAGCGCACAGCATGGAGTGGATCGTCGCGGTAAATGCGTGGGCCAGCGAATTGCGGAGGACGCAGTCCGCTGTCTTGGCGCCTTTGCAGAAATTCAACCATCCATTGTACCAAGAATTCGCTCGCATCCAGCGATGCCACACGGTTTGCTCTTTGCACGGCGGTGGTCGCTTCACGCTGGGTAGAAGAGGTGTGCCAGTCACCTGCGAGGAAGGCCAAGACAAGGCCTTTTCCGACAGGATAAGCAATGACCACAGGTGAGCGGCTTTCATCCGCTGTTTGAGCAAGTACAAGAGCACCTGGTTTGGGCTTGCAGCCCAGAGCGGTTTGCTTCGTAACAATTGAACTGACAGCTGTTTCGAACTGAGGTTCGGCCATGAGTCGACTTTTGCCAGCTTGCCAGCGGTGCTCATTCTCGAAATCGAAGGTCGGAACGTTTTCGCAGGGCATTAGGTCGCGGATATTGGAATCACGCGCGAGGAAGCTGAGCGCACCTGCCTGCAACACCATGCGTCCACCGTTGGCACTCACGTATTCAAACAGATGCTGCGCATCGCGTGAATTAAGATATGTGTCGAAGGCAAAATTCTGAGCCAGAACGCCATGAAAATTTGGCAACTGTTGCCCAAAAAGTTTCTCAGAGGGGAATTCAATGAGCGACAGCTGGTTACTCGGAATCGAAAGGTCATCGTTGACCTCGCGCAGAATGTAATAGCTCAATAGGTCAAGGTTGGGCCAGAATTTTAGCTTGGAACGCAGTTGTCGCATGCTCCAGTCGGGACCAACACCGACGTGCAGTACTGTTGTCTTGGAGTGGACAACGGAGATGGCTGTTGAGGCCATGTTGAGCGGAACCGGACTCAGCTCAGAGGTTAATTCGGCTGTGAGAAGTTGTTGCTGCGCTCGTGTAAAATAGACCGGAATGTTTTCAATGGTGTTCACTACGCCATTGGCGTCGGCCTGGACACTGACAGGTTGGCTCGCAAGCACAGATTCTCCAGAGCGCACCACAACTTCAAAGTTTTGCTTTTCTTGTGGTTGAAGCCGACCCACGATGTCGAGCGAAAGCTGAGTTGGTTCACCAAGAAAGTTGAGTTGTGGTGCGGAGAGATCTGAAAGAACCAGATATCGCTCGGGAGTGTTGCTTCTCTGTTTCCAACCCAATTCCTCCGGGCGCATCATCAGCAACATGCTGGCCTTGTTTTCCGTGAGCTGCTCTACAGAACGCCGAAAGTTGCGTGCACCTGCACCCCAGAGATTGGCTTGGCCTACAATCACTTGAGGTCCTGTGGCTGTTTTCAAGTATGCGAGGAGTTCTTCGTAATCTTCCAAGGGTGTTTGGGTTGCTGAGCCCCAAGTGCGAAAGCCAATCAGTACATCGCGGTCGAGTGACAGCTTGTCTCGTAAGCGTTGCTCGGCCTTCTTCTCGTCTGTATCTGAGCGAGGCAAGTTTGCATCGATCCAAACAGTGAGTCGTGCGGGAGGTTGCCGGTCAATGCTCTTCTCAAGAAAAGGTACAACCACGGGAAGAATAACCAGAGCGAGGATCGCTATTCGAAGAATGATCTTTATGAACGATGCGATCATGGTTCAAGCCCCAGGCTGCGGATGCGGTTGAGAATCTCAGGAAGCTGCATTTGGTCTTCCTTGTAGTCTGTGGTCAGCAGAGCATACATCATGTTTACGAACGACCGAGTGCGGTATTCGTCGTCGGTAATGAAGCAGTCGGCTCCCTCACTCGTGTTGGTCAGGAAGCGGGCAGGTGTCACAATACCCATGGGTGCTTGTGCGTTGATTTTTTTGCGCAGGGTAAGCACCAACGTGCGCTCGGGCGAGCATCCATCGAAAGTCGGCAGAAGATAAAAGCTGCGGTAAAGCAAGCCGCGTCGTTTGGGTGATTCCCACACCAACCCAATACTGGGATCGGTGCTGGCCATCATCCACTCGGGGGTCTGGCGCAAGGAGATTCCCTCTGCAATCACAACTCCTCCGGAACGGATGTGCTGGGTGACACGTGCTGCTTGGAGTGCCTCAAGCGATGACGTCCACCAAATTTCAGCAGCTCCAACACGGCACGCGCCCGCCAGCATTTCTTTCGGGAGGTCAATGGTGCCGCGGTTAGCCAAGAGCCGCTGAAGTTGTGAATAGCGTTGTTGCACGGGTTCGGGCACCGTTGCATCGCACCATGCAATTCGAAACGGAAAGGTGCTTGTCTCGGGACGACCGTCCTGGCCACGCTGTACTCTTGTATCGAAGGGAACACGATTGTTCTGAGCTTCGGCTCGCTGTGCAAAAGACAGAGTTATGAGCGTGAGCACACCAATTGCTTGCGGCATTGGTGTTGTTTGACCGCGCTTGTTTCTCTGGCGGTACTGCAGCAACCAGAGCAGAGCAAGACTTCCAAGTGCGAGAAACATACCCGAGAATTGCCACGCGGCAGCCTGAGTCTGGGTGGAGTTGCTGTTCTTTATTTTTCCCTGTCCGCGCGGAAAAAGCTTGTTGAGGTCTTGTTGTGAGAGTGTTTCGCCTTGGCGCTCCAGAGGCGGAGGCTCCACGACAACAATTTGGTCGTCGCGTTCGCGAATATACAAAGCTGGCAGCGGCTGAAGAGGTGTTTTGCGGTTCTCGATAAGAGCCCCTTTAAGGGTGATGTTGTCGACCTGGTAGCGCAGAGGGGGAGTGTTATTCCTGCGTTGTGAATCGATCCAGTTGACCCATTCGCTGGGCGTGTTGAGTTGCACGCGAGTCAGCAATGGCGAACGTTGTCCCATCTGCTCCTTGATGTTGTTCCACAGCCCAGCCCATTTACCCCAGCGCCCCAATTCTCCGTTGGGGGCAGCGCCTCCGGTACGGAGATAGACAGTCGGAGGACGCGTCGCTAGCTGATAGGCAAGGGGTGTGCCGTCGGCTGCGCGCAAAAGAATTTTATACGAGGCCTGCGGTTCAGCTGATTCGAGTGTTTCCGAGGCAGCATCGTTAGTTGATCGCTTCAAGTTGGTCGAGATGCTGCGTGGCTTTACGCGCGGAACTGCTCCATCCATCTCCCAGGGGAAATTCAGAGGAGAGGGAGGCAGAGGCAAGAGTGGCATGCGCACTGTTGGTTGGTTGGCTTCAAGTTGCAGAGTTACGCTCTCGAGTCCTGAATCGAAGCCCTGCAGGCGTGTGTCAGCAATGTAGACCAAGGCATCGGTCTCCGGGGCAAAGCCCTCGGGGATCCAATGTCGGCCTTGTTCAAAAAGCGCTCCGGTAATGAAGTCGTTCATCGGAATCACCCAGACAGAGGCGCGACGGTACTTCCAAGGATCGGAGGCTTCTGCCGCGCGCGCGCTTGTGGCTGACTCCGTGGAACGGCAGGCAAGTGGGCGCAGTGGGATTTGAAAAAATGTTGCGTAGGCGCGCAGATCTGAGAGGCCGTCGAGCTCACTGGGGCCTGCGACATCAAGTGTGCAGGTGGTGAGCAAAGGTTGTGGCAGGCGCTGCGCCTGTGCCCCTCCAGGGGTGGGTTCTTCAGCAACAAAGAGCGAGAAAGGTGTTGCTTGAGCTCGCTTTTGCTCTGCATCGGGAGGGAATTCCTCTAGGCTCAAGACCGGACGCGCCTGCGCAGGGATATGACGCGCCATTGCGTTCTCAATACGAAGCAGATTCGGTGTTCCTGGGAGACCTCCTGCTGAAGTGTTCGATTCTGTGTCCGCAGGTTGCCACAGCTGTGCCAATTCATCGGGAACAATCGGAACACGTTTGCCTTGTAATTGTTGCGGTGTCAGTGGAGTGCGGATGATGTCGACCGCTTCGAACGACTCAGCGAGGCTCGCCATCGGGCGCAGGGTGTCCGATTGTGCGTCGGTGATAAGTGTAAGCGGCACCTGCGCAGCCTCAAGTTTCAAATCACGTTTGAGTGATTCAACTAAAAGAGCGGTGTCGAGTGGTTGCGACAATGCGGTAGGTTGTCGGCTGACCTTTTCAAGATGTTGTTGCAGTGCAGAACTACTCACGCGAGTGAATTTGTAGAGAGCAGAGGTTTTCTCCGCCACGATGCTCTCGAAATCAAGCTCAATGAAGATGTACTCTGTTTTACGGAGTTGGCGCAGGGACTCTTGGATGGATTCGAGAATCTCGGGTGAGCGTTGTAAGGCTGCGATGTGCGAGAAGGTCGGGTCGAACCAAACAAGACCTTCACCTTGATTGCGCTGTTGCTCTTGCGGCTGTGATTGGGAGAAATAAGCTAATGCTGCACCTACAGTTGCGAGCAGCACAAGCAACCATTCCCACCACTGTGGTGGTGTGGTTTTGATGTTAGAGAATCTTTGTTCGTCTCTCTGGCCGAGAAAAAAACTAGGGATATTGATTCGGCGAGGACGCATACGCTGGATAAAAAGAATGGCGATAGTGACCAGTGACACGCAGGCCGAAATGAGCAGCAATTGAATCATGAGCAAATCCTTAGCGCTGCGAGACGTGTCGTCAGATTTTTGGAGACGTCCGAGACTTCATGTTCCGGAGTCAACCACATTGAGTTCCAATTGCGCATATTCAACTCGCGCTCCAATTGTCGCAATTGGGTATTGATGTTTTCAAGATAAGCAAGACCACCATGAAAGTCCTGACCATCTTGAGGTGTGTTGCCAGGATTGGTGTTGGGCGCGGCGAAAGCAATTGTATCGCCGCTGCGCAGGATCTCGGAGGAAGTGATGTCGGGCGATTCCCATGCATCTCGCACAACAACGACCATTCCTCGCGCCATGCGCACGTGCTTGAGTGCCGCGGAAAGCTCTTCGGTTGAGGCCGAGACACTGGTTGGGTCGAAAAGCATGTCGGTGATTACGTAACAAAAGTGCGAGCGGCGCAAGCGCGCTGCCTGCTGCAAGAGTGCTTCGCCCAGATTGCGTCCGCGCAGTGCAACTATTTCGACCTTCTGAGCCTGTTGGTTGTGAAGGTTCTCAAGCAGACCCGCAACAGCCCAGGCGGCTTGCATTTTGCTGGCGGAGGCCTGCGCAGAGCGGAACTCCATGTTGCCATAGCAATGCACCAGCACACTCACATGAAAGCGACCCGGCGAGACATCGGTGCGTGTGAGCAATTCTTCTTGCAGAAAAAGATGTCGGGCAGAGAGTGCGCGCAGAGAATCGCCAGCCGTGTATGGACGGAGTCCGAGTCCGCTGCGGTTCGCTGATCGTTGAATGTTGCTATCTAGCGAGGCCTGCAGCCATCCGCGCTGCATACGCAGCTTGGCGCGCAGCTCCAGTGGGAGAGCGCGACCAGGGTGCGCGAGCGCAGGGGCATCGCAGCTTGAGGGGTAGGCTGTACAGAGCTCTGCTAATTTCATATTCTCGCCACACGTGGAAGGTTTCTGAAAATTGAAAATCAAGTCGAAGGGAACGTCAACCATGACGCCAGAGCTTGCCCGAGTGTTGGGTGAAGCCGTGATGCCCAGCCTCTCTGACACCGGATTGCTCCGGCAACGAATCGCGGAAGCCACGGCCACTGTGCATAGTTACATGAAACCGAGTCCGCTGCGCCATTCTTCGTGGCTCAGCGACGAAATTGGCACTCCGGTTTGGCTGAAGCTTGAGTGCTTGAATCCGAATGGCTCGTTCAAGGTTCGTGGTGCATTGTCTGCAATTCACAGAAGAATGCAGGCGCGTGATCCCGCGCTGGGTGCCATGAAAGTTTGTGCTGCCTCGGCAGGCAATCATGCCCAGGGTGTTGCGCTGGCGGCGCGCTTGATGGGCTGCGAGGCGCACATTTTTCTCCCCAAAAGAACTCCACTTGTGAAGAGGGCAGCGACCGAGCGTCTTGGAGCAAAGGTCTATTTGGTGGGGGATGTCCTCGAGGAAGCATTCGATGCTGCGCTCGCCTTTTCACGCGATCAGGGTGCCGAATTCTTGCACGCCTTCAACGATTTCGATGTGGTTACAGGTCAGGCAACCTGTGCTGTCGAAGTCCTCAAACAATTTTCTGAAGAATGCCCCGACGTGCCCCTGTCGGATCTCGACATTGTCTGTTGCGTTGGTGGTGGTGGGCTAGCTGCAGGAGCGGGGCTTGCCTTCCAATTGGCTGGAGCCGGCAGAGTATATGGAGCAGAACAGGAATTTTTCGATTCCGCAGCTCGGAGTTTGCATGAGAAGAAACGTGTGCCGGTCAGCCAGTCCGGCAAAAGCACTATTGCCGACGGTATTGCTGTTGGTCTGATTGGCAACGTGAATTTTTCAATACTGTCGCAGACTCTTGAGCGGATGTTGCTCGTGACGGACGACGACATTGTTGCTGCGTTGTTGGGGCTTGTAGAGCGCGAGCACGTTGTTGCTGAGGCCGCGGGGGCGGCTGCCCTGGCTGCGTTGCGCAAAAACCCCGCATTGTTTGCAGGCAGGCATGTGGTGCTGACGGTCAGTGGGGGCAACATCGACCCGCAGATGCTTTCCCGTGTCATTACAAGGGGCTTGGGTGTCACTGGAAGAATGCTCCGTTTAACAGCACGCATCAGCGATCGCCCGGGTCAACTCAAAGCTCTCCTTGAGAAAATTGCAGGCGTCGATGCCAATGTCCTTGAGGTGTATCACGACCGAACATATGCTCAGGTCAATGTGGGAGATGTCGACGTTGAGCTCGCGCTCGAAACCCGTGGATTTGAGCACCAATACGAGTTACTTGGAGTACTTGAGTCGGCTGGGTTCAAACCGAAGATAAGACATTAAGCCGCACGCGTGTTGGGCGCTCCCTTGAACGAGGTATTTTGTGTCGCAGATGGTGAATCCTGAATGCTACGATGTTCTCATTGTGGGTGGTGGCCCGGTGGGACTCTTCGGTGCCTACTACGCGGGACTCCGCGACATGCGCGCGCGGCTCATCGATCGCCGGCATGAGCTTGGCGGGCAGCTCACCGCCATCTATCCGGAAAAGTGGGTCTACGACATTCCTGGCATTCCAGCGATCCGTGGCAAAGTGCTTTTTGAAAACCTCCTCACACAAATTGCCCCCTATGCCATTCCGGTCAGTCTGAGCCAGGAAGTTGTTCTCATTCAAAAGAATCGCAACAACATGCTGCGTCTCGAAACGCGTGATGGTCATGTGTACCACAGCAAAACTGCTGTGCTGAGTCTTGGCATGGGCGCGCACATTCCTCGCCGTATGGATGTTCCTGGTCTGCGCGAATTTGAAGGCCGAGGTGTGGTTTATGGTGTGCACAATCTTCCTGATTTCAAGGGAAAGCGCGTGCTTGTCATTGGCGGCGGCGACAGCGCTCTCGACCTTGCATTGACTGTCATGGAGGTCTGCAAGGATCTCATCCTGATTCATCGCTCTGACCGCTTTAATGCGCATGAGGAAACGGTCAAAAAACTCTATTCTTCGAATGCTGAAATCAAAACCTACAGTGAGCTGGCTGCAATTGAAGGCGCCGATGTTGTCCAGCGCGTGCAATTGCGCGATTCGCGAACCAAGAACGTGACCATTCACGATGTGGATGTTGTTATTGTGGCCATTGGCCTAATCTTCAACCTGGAAGGCGTGCGCGACTGGGGTATCGAGCTTGAGAGCAACGCGATTGTTGTTGACCACAATCGCCAGACGAATATGCCCGGAGTTTATGCGGCTGGCGACATAGCAACCTATCCTGGTAAAATGAGACTGATTGGTACGGGTGCTGCCGAAGCAATGCAGGCAATCAATCACGCAAAGCACTATATCCATGAAACATTTCCATATCTGTAATGCTCTAGCTGTTTTTTTCTGAGTTCAGGCACTGTGCTTTATGGTCTGCAGCAGGAGGCTGCAGCCATGCAAAATCTGCTTGGACATTTGCAACTGGGTTCGAATGCGCATCAGTTTTTTCAAGATGTGATTGAAAGATTCCCGCACGTTTTTCGGGAGCGAGAGTTACATTGGCAAATCAAGATGATGTCGCGACTCAATGCAGAGCGTGATTTTTTTGAAAGCTGTGTTGCGCGAAAGAATAGCGAACTTAAGTTGTTGATGCCTTATGTGAGCATTGCTCAGGTTCCGCCTCTGCGTTCTACGCCCCTGCGTGCGTTTGTGGGCGGTGATGCTCTTTGGCCGAATCCTGTAACACTTCTAACCCAAGTTTTTCTTCAGCAGATTCTCTCCTCGTCCGATCTCTTTTTGGATTTGGGCAGCGGCACCGATGCATTTTTTGTTACGGAAGATCTCGTCAGTGTTGTCTGGGTTCCCGATACCCGTGGGACACGTTGGCACGAACCATTCCGCAGCGAGCTTGCGCGCCTTTATTTGGGATGGGCATTCGAGCAGGAGAGGTTGGTTGAAATGGCGCTGTTGTCGTTGCACCTTTCTCCTCTTCGAGACGAAATCTTTTCCGTTCTTGAACATTGGAAACATACTGAGCAGAGGAATCACGGTGTGATGCGAGAGAAGTTCCTGCGCATGTTCGGAAAGGCCGATGCGCTCGGAATGCACGTTCATCCCAATCTCTTGATCTGGGCACTCTACGAAATTGAGATTGTTGAAGTGCTCAATGCTTTAGATTTGAAGCCTGATATCGAGCGATGCGCAGATGAGCTGTGCCGCAGTCAGAGTCAGATCTCTGCCTAAGGCGTGTCGCTGCATTTCAAAGGAAGCGAATATGCACTTCGCTCCACATCATGGAGTCACAACTTTACCACCGACTTTTTCACAAGCATCGCTTGTTGTGACGGCAGCAAAACCAGTCGCTGTGTAACCCCAGGTGACGAATGAGGTTGAGATGTTGCTTGTGGCGTCCGCAAAATTGAGCGAGCAACCGCCCTGGCGCGCCTCAACCGCACAGCCGACTTCCTTCCAAGCGGCAACATCCATTGAGCTGTCGCTGTCGCACTTTTGCTTGAAATAGGTCACTTCGTTCGGTGCTATGTTCTTAAACTCAGAACAGCTCTGGAGAGTCTCTCCCTTTCTGACAGAGCAGGAGTAAACGTTGCCGATTGCTTGTGAACCCATCTTCTTGACGCATTGGGGGAGAGTCAGGGCAAAAAGACAGAGAGTCGCGCTCGCCAAACGTTTCATGTCGTAACCTCCAAACATTCATCAATGTCTAAAATCCTAGCAAATCCCTCGATTTCTGATGAGTGGTAGCTTTCAAGAATTTGGCTCTTTCGATTTTGCCAACAATGCCGGACAAGTGCAGGCTTGAGGGGATAGATAAGAGGTGATTCATCCGGTGAAAATTCAAAACACAGCCTTGGGATTGATGCGCACCCCATTGCGCATTCCATTTAAAACCGCGCTGCGCACTGTCACAGAGCTCGAAGAGATCACTCTTCAAATTGTGGACAGTGAGGGTATGGTGGGTTGGGGAAGTGTGGTTCCCACGCCGGCTATTACCGGCGATACGGAAGAGACGATCCGTTCCGATTTGGCCTTTTTACTGGGTCACCTGCGCCGCCAGAGTGTCGACGACGTATGGAACTGGAGCAACAATTTGCCTGCGGGTAAAAATGTTTCGCGTTCTGCGCTGTGTGCTGTGGACGTTGCTTTGCATGATTTGTGCGCGCGCAGAGCTGGTCAGCCGCTTTGGAAGTGGCTGGGGGGAGAAACGAACCGGCCGCTTTCAACAAATATGACTATCAGTGTTGATGCCCCAGAGGTCATGGCCAAGCGCGCACTTGAGGCTGTTCAGGCGGGCTTCAGCGCTCTGAAAATTAAAGTGGGTCTTGATGCCGAACTCGACAGGCAGAGGGTTGTTGCGGTTCGAAAGACTGTGGGTGAAAAAGTCACTTTCCGATTGGATGCCAACCAAGGATGGAGCGAAGACGAAGCGCGTGCCCTCATTCCTTGGTTCGCTGAAAAGTGTGGGCCGATTGATTTTATTGAGCAGCCGGTGAAGGCGGATCAAATAGAATCTCTCGCACGCCTCGTGCAAATCTCGCCTGTGCCGTTGGTGGCCGATGAGTCTGCAATGAGCTTCGAGCAAGCAGCGCTCGTTATCGAGAAAAAGGCTGCTCATGCTTTAAGTGTGAAGCTCATAAAGGCAGGTGGGCTGGGTCGGGCGCGCGCAATTCTCGACCTCGCAGCACAGCACAATGTTCCCTGTTTAATGAGCTGCATGTTTGAGGTGGGTGCAGGCTTTCAAGCTGCTGCGCATCTCGCAGCCATTCATCCGGCGGTGCGTTGGGTGGATTTGGATTCGATGGAATTTTTATCGCGCGTACCATACAGCGGCGGCGTTGTATTCAACGGGTCTGAGCTGCGTTGTGGGCAAGAGCCAGGGCTTGGACTTGCGCTGCCGCTCAACGGGTTCTGAGCTCTTTGATATGTTCGATGGGATAGAGCTGCAGGTCTCCTGAACCCTCGCTCTTGATGAGCTCCTGGAGTGCTTGTCGCTCGAGCTGGAAGTTGCGGCGAGGCATGTAGACCCGATCAAAGCCGAGCTTCAGAGCTTCCTGAACTCGACCGACGGGATTGGTTGTCGCGCGAATCTCGCCACTGAGGCCAACCTCTCCGAAAAACGCAACGCGCCCTTGCCACGGTGTTTCAATAACACTCGAAAGAACGCTTGCAGCAACAGCGAGGTCACTGGCAGGCTCTGTGAGTTTGAGGCCTCCAGCAACGTTGGCATAGATGTCGAGCAGACCCATGGCTAGGCCGGCACGCCGTTCGAGTACAGCGAGAAGAATGGAAAAACGATTGTGATCGAGTCCGGTCACTGTGCGGCGCGGTGTGGCGAGTGTGGTTTTTCCAACCAGGGATTGGATTTCAACCAGCAAGGGACGCGTGCCCTCCATGCTGACCGATACAGCTGCACCTTCGACTCCTGATTTCATGCCCTCTAAAAACAGCGCGCTTGGATTTGCAACATCGGAGAGGCCATTGGCCTGCATGGAAAACACGCCAACTTCACCGGTCGAACCAAAACGATTCTTAAGGCTGCGCAGAATTCGGAATCCGGTGGCAGAATCACCCTCAAGATGCATTACGGTGTCGACCAGATGTTCAAGAACACGCGGGCCTGCAATAGCGCCTTCTTTGGTCACATGACCGACAACCCAGGTGGTGATGCCGTGCAGCTTCGCCACATCCATCAGGCGTGCAGTGCACTCGCGCACCTGTGTGACACTGCCAGGGCTGCTGGGATAATCGGCGTGCGCAACGGTTTGTATGGAGTCCACCACGAGAACATGTGGCTTCAATTGCAGCGCCTGTGTGACGATTGTGCCAAGGTCGGTTTCATTGAAGAGAAGAATATTTGGATGGATTGTTTTGAGGCGATCGGCACGCAGCTTTATTTGTTCGCGGCTTTCCTCACCACTTGCATAGAGTACGTTGTAGCCGCGCGAAGCGAGCCCATAAAGTGCTTGCAGGAGAAGAGTTGACTTGCCCACTCCGGGGTCGCCGCTGATGAGCACCAGACTTCCAGGAACAAGCCCACCACCCAAAACGCGGTCGAGCTCTGGCAAACCACAATAAATACGCGGGACAGTTTCGTTTTGAACGGCAGTGATGGGCACTGGCCGCTCTTGCGGGCGTGTGGCCTGTGTTTCCGGGCGGAGCGTTGTGCTTCTCTCGGAGACAATTTCCTCAGAGAAGGAGTTCCATGCATTGCAATCAGGGCACTTGCCCCACATTTTGGGCTGCTGAGAGCCACATTGGCCGCACACGTAAACTGTCTTGCGCGAATTTTTCATGATGCCTCGGGCTGAGTCTTTTCCTCGGTTACTTCAAGAATTCCCCGCCCAGGGTCGCACAGCTGTTGCGGAATAATTCTTCTTGGGCATCCCGCCCGCTGCTGCTGTCTTTGCTCAGAAAATAATACGTGTCGACCGGGTCTGTTGGCTGGTCGTCGAGAATGACACGACATTTGGCATAGGCGCGTGAAGCCTGGCACGGTGCGTTCTCAACCTTGAATGCCGTACGTTGCAAAACCTGGGCAAAGCGGCATCCCACTTCCACGAATTGGTACTCATCGTTATTTTGAACTGAGAAATCGTTGCAGGAATAGGGGAACTGTTCAAAGGCATCCGGAGTGTTTGTGTCTGACTTAATCATTGTAAGTGAGCAGCTCACGACGGTTGGATATTTGCGCGAGCGGCTTTCACTGCTCTGAGAACGGCTGACAGGGGTAAATGCTCCACAAAACATAAGCGCAGCGCAGGCGACAGCAAGCGAAGTGATTGGGCTCAATTTCATTGGCAAGTTCTCCGGAAGAATTTTGCAACAAAGTCGCTGTGGCGCCGGCTCTTGTCAAGAATTCTAGCCTTCTTTCTGAAGTCTCGCTCAAGCGGTAAGAACCAGTAGATTATTTGTTTTTTTCTGAAGGCTAAAGATTAGTCATCAATTTCCGATACTAATACGGTTAAAAAGCATGAGGTGCGACTATGATTATCAGGCTCTCGCTTTTCCTGACCCTTGCACTAATGGCTTCGGCGTGTCGGAACGCATCGTCCGAGGGGGTAGGCGAGGACGGTGAATCGGTCGTTTCTTCCTCTCCGCTATCCCTCAACGTTAAAGACTGGATTATTACTTCGGGTTTTATTGTGGACCTGAATGTTGAATCGGCAGGCAAGCGTTTGCAGTGGCTGGCACAGCAATCCACAAAGTTTGAGGTTAAGCCTGCCAATCCCTCGGAAGTTCCGGGAGCAAACGGTTGCTACATTGACTTCAATTACCAGGGAAGCGTGAGCCGAATTCCCGTCGACGAAGGAGCGGCTCAACCTCATCCGAATGGTCGAGTGATGTATTGTAGAAGGGGACGACTCTTCTACGCCCCTGTAGATACGGCCTCTCCTCGGCTTCTGCAGGAGATGGGTGTTTCTTCATCTGAGCTAGCCGGGATACAGTTTTATCGTGTTCCTACTCAGACCGTGAACGCCTGGGCGACTTATTTCGATGGAAAAGGAATTGTAGCGGTTTACGACGGTCTTGGAGCTGCAATGCGCGCAGGCGGGATTGATGAGAAATCCGGTGTTGGGATTACTCTGGGTCATGAAGTGGGCCACATTGTGGATATGAAAAAAGCGGGCTTCTCCAATCTAAATGCAGCTCGCCAACGCGTTGTTGCAACCTGTGAGTCGCGGCTCAAAGGACTTGACTCAAAATCGATTACTCTCGCTGTTCGCTCGGATACCTGTTCACGCGATATGGCCTCGAATTCTCGCGGATATGAATATTCTGCCGACAATTTTGCAGTGAGTATTCTTGCCCGCAAGAAGTACCCGCAAACCTTCGACCCTTTTGCCTTTGTTGAATTTGCGCGAAAAATTGGTTCCGGAAAATATGATGCCTACGGGTCGCACCCAGATGGCGTTGAGCGTGGACTCCAAATGGAGCGCAGCCTTGAGCGCGTTGGTATCAAACGTAAAATCTTTTAACGCGCAGTGGTTCCGGGGTGCCAGAAGATAGAAATGACCTCCGCGTGCATCGTGTGAGCAAAGCAGTCAAACAATGCAATGGAATGCATTTGGAAGGCTGCGTCCAGGAAGGGCTTGGTATCCCGGGCGAAGCTGGCCATGTCGCAGGCAATCCAAACCACAACGGTCGGAGTTGCTCTTTTGGTGAGAGCATTGGCCAATGCTCGGGCGGTAGGTGCGCCAATCCCATCGCGTGGTGGGTCGCACAAAAGAATGTCTGGAAGTTCGTTGGCACGCACGCGTGCAGCAATGAACTCCCGCACGTCATCGACCGTTGCTTGTGGCGCGATGCTCGGATGATTCGACTTCAACGCATTTATCGCCGGTGAAATTCCCTCAACGCTCCATGTGGTCACTTGACGGGTGAGGCCAGCCGCCTTTGCAGGAAGATCTGAGAATGCCCCAGCACCACAATACAAATCCCACGCTGTCCAAGTGCGTTTGTTGCTGAGAGCCGCAAGCGCAGGAAGCCGCACGAGCGCCTTAAGTTGTTTGCTGATTTCAGAGCGGTAGAGATTCATCGCATCGCGGTGTGGCTGTAAAAATCCTTGCGGGGCAATGGAGAAGTGATCGATTTCGGGATGATTGATTTGGATGAAGCCGCGGTTGTCGAGCTGTGGGCCATTCCACTGCTTTACAAAGTTGTGCATCAGCTCACGCACTTTGGCTTCGGTTGCGTTGCCTGCAGAGCAGCGCACATCTTTGAGCCAAAGAGTTACGGTTTCGTTCTTTAGAACCGTTGCCTCAATCTGCATGTCAATGAGTCCTGTGCTTTCAAAAAGCTGGCTCATTTCAGGAGAGGTGAGACGTGCCAGCAGTTCTGCTCGCGCTCTGTCGAGCGGTGGGGATACAATCAGACACCCTTCAGCACTGACGACGTTATGTGATTTGCGCGCAAAAAAGCCCAATTCCGTGCCATTAAAATGCCAGCGCACGCGTTGACGGTAGCGCGACGTGATTCCCTGCTCACAGCGCAGCATGCGACCGGCAATTTGAATTTGCTCGACTGGCCATTGGCCAATGCGTCGGAGTGTCTGCACCAGCCATTGCTTCTTCAGAGTGAGTTGAGCTGAGGGTGTCACGTGCTGCAACTGACATCCGCCGCAGCTTTGCGCGCGACGGCAAGGTGGCTTTTGGCGCATGTCGGATTTTTTCGAAATGCCCACCATCTTTGCTTCGGCCATGGTGCTGGTCTCGTGTACAAGTGCCGCAGTAATAACCTCGCCGCCCAGCGCACCCTCAACGAAAACGACCTTGCCGTTGGCAAGTCGACCCACACCACGTCCGTCGGTGGCAGTGTCGTGCAACTCCAACTCGAATGTATGCACCTGGCGGTTTAAATTCTGAGTGTGTGTTTCGTTGTGCAAAAAAGACTCCACGCAAAGCGGACAACACAGAGAGTTCTGGTGCAGTCCTGCTTAAATATATCACACATAATGCGACGGAAGTCACTCGAGGTCAAAAATCAGTACGCATTCGGATGGATAAAACCCTTCAGAGGGGTGAGGACACAGATTTTGAGGTCGAGCCATAGGCTCCAATTTTGAATGTACCAGAGGTCACATTCGATTCGCTTTTCAAGTGAAGTATTGCCGCGCCAGCCATTGATTTGTGCCCAACCCGTGATGCCAGCCTTGACCTTGTGGCGCAGCATGTAGCCGGGGAGGTTGTGACGGAACTGATCGACGAAGAACGGGCGCTCGGGTCGGGGTCCCACAACACTCATTTCACCGCGCAACACGTTCCAAAACTGCGGGATTTCATCGAGGCTCGTTTTGCGCAGAAAGGCGCCTACACGTGTGACACGGGAATCATTCTTGCTCGCCCAAACAGGACCCGATGAGCTCTCTGCATCGACCCGCATGCCACGGAACTTCAGGCAGTTGAAGGTTTTGCCGTCGAGACCCATGCGTTCTTGCTTATAAAAAATCGGTCCCGGGCTTGAGATTCGCACGGCCAATGCACAAGCCGCAAAAACGGGGCTCAATAAAAGCAACGCAAACGCTGAGAATACTAGATCGAACCCACGCTTGAGAATTCTTCCATAGCTGTCGAGACTGGAGCCATTTAAAACAATTGCTGGAAGAGCATCGAGCTGAATGATCCGCGGCACGAGGAATTCGGGAGCTTCAAAGTCCGGAACAACAATCACGTCCGCCAGAGTGTTACCCAGCACTTCATAAATCGTATGGAGTCGTGGAGTTTCTGAGGCAGAAGGAGCCAGGAAGACGATGTCTACGTCGCCTGCATTCAGGCGCGCGCGCAAATCGGGAAGGTGAGAGATATCGAGTTGTGCATCTACCACCAACGCCCAGTCGCTACGATCTTGGATCATTTTGACCATGCGTTCGGCAACAGCACCACTGCCCACGACAACCGCACGTCCCCGGGTTTTGCTGTGACGCAGATACCATCGGTTCAGCTTGCGTAAAAAACTGCGCCCAAAGGCAAGTGCAATAGGCGCAAGAACGAAGAATACGCCCATGGTGGCACGGCTGAAGCGGTGATCGTAAACAAAATAAACGGAGGCAACAAAAACAACGAATGACATGAGATGTGCACGGGAAAGATCAAAGGCCTCTTCCCACACGCGGCGCCGTTCGAGGCTGCGCCGATAAACTCCCAGCGCTACGAAAACCATCCCATACGAAAGAATAAGTGCAGGGAGCAGAGAGGCATAGCGCGAGAAGGTGTCGGTGCCTTTGGTGAGCTCGATGAGTTCGGTTTTGAAGCGGATAGTATAGGCCAAAATCCAGCACAGTGTGACACAAAGAAGGTCGATGCCACCGCGAAACACATTAAGGACTTGAGCGTGTTTGTGAATGCGCATTCTCAGCCTTTTTCCAACAGAGTCAAAATGTGATCGGCCAGGTTCTCCGCAAAGCGTTCATGCGAGAATGAGCCTGCATGAGCTCGCAGTGTTTGGGTATCCACATCCACTGCCAATGCCTTGCGCAAAGCCAGCTCCAAAGATGCGGTGTCTCCAAGCTCGAACAGGCTTCCTGTACGACCATCGGTGACCGTTTCGCCCGTGCCCCCCTGCTTCGGAGCAACGACCCAGCACCCTGATGCCATGGCTTCGAGCGGGACAATGCCAAAATCTTCCAGCGCGGGAAAGAGGAGTACCTTGTGAGTCTCGTAAAGCGAGGCCACATCAGCGTCAGAGGGCTCAATGTTAAGGCGCACCAACGGATGGTTGCTGTATTTTTGGGCAGCAAGTTGCAGTTCGGCACCCTGTCCGGCGGCTGTGACCGGGATGCCCCAGCGGACACACAAATCGAGTGCTTCCAACATTTTTTTGTAAGGCACCCAGGCTCCAAACAGCAGCACCCGATTTTCCCTTGCCTGAGCCAGCGGCTTTTGTGCAAAGCGGCTCAGATCAACCGAGGGGTGAACAACTACTGCATGACGGCGGTAGTAGAGTTCGCACCGCCTGGCGACAAAATGGCTGTTGGCAACGAGGAGGTCGACCCGTGCTGTTGAACACACGTCCCACATGCGCAGCTTTTGAAGCAACGCACGCCGCAGGATTTCGAGCGGTGAGGTGAGCGCTACGGCTTTCGGGAAGTAGTTGTGCTCCTGATCCCAGGCATAGCGCATCGGGCTGTGGATATAGCAGAGGTGTTTGGCGTGAGGCGGTGGAATAATTCCTTTGGCTGCGCAACTGCTGCTGCTGATAATCAGGTCGAAGCCATTGAGGTTGAAGCTCTCTGCAGCCATGGGCAACCAAGGCAACAGTAGCTTATAGATTTTTCCAACTCCCGGCAGGCGGTTCAGAAATGATTTAATTGAGTTGTGCTTGTTTTGTGTGAGCAGTACTTTTTCGGGCTGCCCAAGTAAACAATGCAGCTCTGCTTGAGGAAACAGGTTAAGAATCTGCTCGAGAACGCGCTCTCCGCCTCTGCGCACGAAAACCCAGTCGTGCACAACCGCCACCCTCATATTGCGAGTGCGTTCTTTGAGTTGAGTCACCGAACTCATTCCTGCTTCTCCATAAACATTTGCAGTTCAATCTGAGAATACCTGACAAATCGGTGTTCGCTACGCCGCACGATCACTTTTCCCGGTGGAAGGTCTTTGCGCTTGTCGAGATCGCCACGCTGAGCAACGTAAACATCGGCCTCTTGAGCTCGCGTCTGCTTTGAATGATGGATGGCCAGCATGGCGGCTTCCTTCAGGGCAGCATCGGAGGGCTTCGCACCTTTGGGTTTCTCGAGCCAAACGTGACTTCCTTCCCCTGTCACCACGTGCACCCAGGTGTGATGCGATGGCATGAGCTTCAGCATGGCATCGGCATCGGCTGCTGATTTTGAAACCCGCAGAAATTCACCGGAGCTCGCCCGATAAGAACGATACGGCAGACGTCGCTCGCGTTCAGCTTCAAGCGCTGCTGATTTTTGTTGTCCGGCAGTCCAAGTGACTTCGAGGACAGTGAGCAGCCGTTGCACGGAAACCAAATGCGTAACCTCGCGTGCTAGGCTGAGCTGAGCGTTGCGGATTTCCTCGGGCAGAGCGCGGCAATCTGCACCTGCACGAATGACTGAATCTTCAAACCGCTCCAGAGCCACACGGCTCTCCTCAACGCGGCGCTCGAGTTCATCTCTGCGCCGTTTGAGTTTTTCCAGTGTGTCGAAGGTTGCACTCACCAAATCGCCTGGCGACTGTCCCGGCTTGAGAGTGATGATGGGCGGCAAACTGGCGCTTGTGATGAGTTCGGGTGGTACGTGCCACTGCGAGAACCCTTTAGGCCACATATAAATATGCGCCCTGAGCGCCTCTGCGCGCGAGCGCAGAGCATTGAGCTCATGCACTGCAGGGAGATCGGCTTTTTGCCGTTGCAAACGCCTTTCAAGGAACTGAATCCGTGTGCGCGCAGCGCGGCGTACGTGAGTGGGGAGCAGGTTGAGTGCTCCTTGAAGAGTCATCTCAGGTTGAGGAGGCGCTGCTGCTGTAACTGGCTGTTGAGGAGTTTCTTCCTGAAATCTGCCTGCTCCCGCAGGAATCATGAGCGGAGGTAAGGCCGTGTGAACGATGTTTTCGCTCGCATTTAACAATGCTGCGGGCTGCGCTTCTGCTGTGCTGGTGGCAGAGACTTCTGCAACATCTGTAGCAAGACTGCGCAGGCACGAGAAAACCAAGGGCTGGGTGAACGTCGCTCGGCGCTTGGTTTTTGTGTTTTCAAGTGACCATTCGCAGTGGCTCTCGAAAAAATCTTCCTTGCCCATATATCCACTGCACTGGGAGGCGTAGCGCTCAGGAACGCCTTGATGCTTGTGCGCAACACAAACGCGTGCGGGACGGTGGTCAAGATCAAGTACGAGGCAATTGGGTGCATCTGCCGGCCAATCCCGACTGTCTTCGAAATTTTCTCCTGGAGGTGCAAATTCAATGATTACAGCGACAGGCTCAATACTGAGTAGAACCTGGTGTACTTTTCTTCCTTGAAGATATTTGCGCGCCATCTGAACAACAGAGTTGGGTTTTGGTTGTGCCTGCGGGCGCGCGGAGCCCAATGCTATGCCTGATCCGGTGCGTTGGATGCTGAGCAAAACCGGGTCGCGCGGAGCACCTGGCTTGTAGATGTTGAGCACAAGAAAGCCATCATCGGATGCTGTGATTTTTTGAACTGTGGCATGGCGCAACCGCTCGAACACGAGAGTGAACTTTTTTTGCCACAGGCCGAGGCGCGCCCAATGCGGAGCAATCTCCTGGAAGAAACGTGGGGTGGTTGTCGGCTGCATGTGCGGACCTTCGTGTGTTGCGGAGGTATCAGAGATTATTGAGCGGGCAGCAGGTCTGTTCGAGGACAAGCAGTTCCAGCGCGCGGCCATAGTTCCCGACAACGTCCCAAGAGATATGCTCTCCCCGGGCAAAAATCAAACCAAATGGCAAAGTTGCTTTGACTCACCGGGGGGGTTCCCTGTAGCTTCGCAGGACTTTCTTTCAGGCTTTGCAACGGGGGTTTGGGGGCGATGAAATGGCCACACAAAGTCCGTGTTTTTTTCTTCCTGATTTGTTGTCAAGGATTTCCAGTCTACGCAGACACTGCGCAACCTCAGCCGTCTACGCCGCTTGATTTTTCGGCTGTGCTGCAAAAGGTCAGGGCTGTTTCGTACTCGCTTCAGCGCAGTCAGCAACTGGTGGAGGCAGCTCAGGCCTCCCATGCGGCCACTGGTCTTCAAGACTTTCCAGCGCTGCAGCTCTCGAACGGATTGGCCTACCAGCAATCTGTGGGCAAGCTGCGGCAGCAACATGCGTTGGCGCTGAGTGCCACCTTGTGGGATTTTGGGCGACAGCAGGCGCAAGAATTGCGCGCGCAGGCTCAAGTTGAATTGAGCGAAGCTCAGCTCAGTGAGCAAGATGAAGTTCTGCGTGCAAAAACAGCCCGCTATTACGTCGCATTACACGCGGCAGAGCGAATTCTTGCCCTGGCTGAAGAGCAGCTGCGCAATGCGCAGAGCAAATTGCAAACAGTCAATGCTGCATACAGACGCGGGGAACGGCCACAGACAGATGTGGTCAAACTCAAAGTTGAAGAGGGGCGTGCGCAGCTTTTTCTTTCTCGTTCCCAAGATGAACATGCAGCTCTTTCAGCGCAGTTGTTGCTTTCCACTCTGGCCGACAGCACATCGTTCAACGCTCAACCGCGTCTCCGTTTCAAACCTCTCCCCGAGCGGGCGGTGGCGCAGTGGTCTGAGCTTTTTGTAGGCTGGGAAAAGCATGTGCCCGAGTCTGCGAGTTTTCTTAAAATCGTTGCAAATGAAAAAGCAGTGCAGGCCGAGCTTCACTCTATTGATGCCGAACGCTTTCCAACCATCGGGAGTACGGCTGCGCTGCAGGCTAATGGCAGTCTTTTGCCCATCAAACCTGATTTTCTTGCGCAATTGAACCTGCAGTACAGCATTCCATTAACATCGCAGCGCAATATGCGGCGTTCAGCGCTGCTGGCGCGCGTCAAAGAAATACAGCTCAATCTCACCGAGGAGAATAAAAACCGTCGCGATAAAGTTGTTCAAAGCAGAATTCGTGCGCAAGGTGTGTTGCGAACACTCGATTTACAGCGGGCTCAAATTGAAACCTTGCTCGAGTACCAAAAACTGATCCGCAACCGGTATTTTGCAGGCCGTGCGACTTTACTTGAGCTCACCACAACCGAAGATGACCTGCTCGCACAGCGACTCGAGCTGGCTCGGCTGCAGTCGAATTTGTATCTTATTGCCCTCGATGCTGCCGATGCCCTCGGAGGAAAACACATTGAAGAACTCTTCTAAGAACCAATTTTCGTTGCGAGGGAATACTGTGTTTGGAATGTTTTTTGGAATCAAAACTTCCCTTCTCTCTGCGCTCTTTGTGATGGGTTTCTCCGCATGCACGAAGACCTCGGATAAGTCCATTTCCGGCTCCGAAAAAAAAGCTGAAGGTGGCACGTCAGGAAGCGAAAAAGCAGGTGGTAAAGAAGGCCGCGGTCGGCAACGCGGGCCATCAGTTGTTCAGGTTGTTGTTGTTAAGAAACAACGCGCAGCACAGCAGGCACAGACCTCTGTGCCGCTGGTTGGTCGCAAACAGACCAACGTTTTCTCCAAGGTTGCTGGTCGTTTGTCGCGCATTCTTGTTGCAGAAGGTCAGGCTGTGAAAGCCGGACAAACACTTTTTCAGGTCGACCGTAGCGAGCCGGGAGAGTCTTATCTCTCGGTTCCCGTCACGAGTCCTATTTCCGGATGGGTCGGACGTTGGAATGTCACTGAGGGAACCCAGGTCTCAACCCAAGATGCTGTCGTTCTTGTGGTCGACGACCAAACCCTCATTGCCAACATCTTTCTGCCAGTTCAGGAATGGGTGCAGGTCAAACTCAACTCCAAGGTTTCTATTCGCGTGCAGCAAGTCGAGCGGCCAGCGCGCATTCTCACGATTGCTCGTGCTGCGGAGTCAGGAAGTGGTCGCGGCGCTCTCACGGTGGAGCTCAACAACTCTGACTACGCATTCAAGTCCGGTGTTGTTGCTCTTGCCTCGTTGGAGCTCGACACCCGCGATCGTCTTCTCCTCCCCGCGTCGGCTCTGCGGATTTCCGATCAAGGTGCCGCGGTGTTCAAGGTGGTAGAGAACAAGGCCAAGCGAGTCAGGGTTCAATATGAGCTCTTCAACAATGACACCGTTGAAATTCTCTCGGGGCTTGCAGAAAATGAAACCGTAGTGAGTGTGGGCGCACACCAACTCTTCGATGGTGCCGAGGTCAAGGTTGCTGATCCTGCAGGTGCTGCAGACACCTCTCCCGCCGATGAAGCAGCGCGTAACAAGAAGCGCCCCCGGGGTGAGGGGGACGGCAAATGAATATCCCACGCCTCGCCATCGACAGGCCAATTTTTGTGACCATGATCACAGTTTTTTTGTTGGTCATGGGATTACTTGGTTTGAGCAAATTGCCTCTCGATTTGTATCCAAGCCTGACTTATCCCGTGTTGGCGGTGCGTGCGGAACTCAAGGGTGCTGCACCCGAGGAAATGGAGCAGCTGGTCGCGCGTCCACTTGAAGACGTGCTCAGCACAGTAGCCGATGTGAACTCTATTCGCTCGGTCAGTCGTGAAGGGTCTGCATTTGTCATCCTTGAATTCAATCAGGGTGTAGACATAAAATTCCAAGAGATGCAGGTGCGTGCCAAGGTCGGAAACATCCGCCGGCGCCTGCCGGAGAATGTGTCCGAACCGGTTGTGTTCCGTCAGGATCCCGACGACACACCGATTGTGGAAATAGCCATGACCGGCAATCGGCCCGCATCGGAGATTTCCAAGCTGGCCGACGATATCGTCGCGCGCAAGATTCGCCAAATCGAGGGCGTGGGTGAAGTTAATTTGAAGGGTGCCCAACGCGAAGAGATTCAAGTTGAGCTCAATCCCGAAGCGCTCGAATTGTGGCGTCTCAATGCAAGCGATGTTGTGCAGGGTATCAATCGGGCCAATCGAAATGAGCCCGTGGGGCGACTGTTTGGGCAAGAGCGACGTTGGGTGCTGCGCACGGTGGGTGCAGCCCGGAGCGTCGAGGATCTCCGCAATGTTCCGATTGGTCGTGCAACGAATGGTATGCCGCTTCAGCTCAAGGACGTTGCCGAAGTGACGGCTGGGTATGCCGAACGTGATTCGGTTAGTCGCTTAGGCAACAGTGGTTCTTTCGAGCCGGCCGTGATTGTCGAAATACTTAAGCAGTCGGGCGAAAACACCGTTGCAGTGGTCGACCGTGTGAGTGAGGTGTTGGCTGCTGTTGCCGATGAACTTCCTCAGGATGTGAAAATTCAAGTTGTCCGCGACAACTCAACCCTGATTCGTTCCAATGTGGCCGATGTGCAGGAAAGTCTTATTATTGCCTCTTTGCTCACGGTCATTGTGGTTTTGCTTTTCATGCGCAGCCCTCGCAGTACCGTGACCACCGGTCTGGCGCTTCCAAGCAGTGTGGTGACCACATTTGCGATGATGGCATGGGCTGGATTTTCCATGAACGTCATGACCCTCTTAGCGCTGTCGCTCTCGATTGGGTTGTTGGTCGATGATGCCATTGTGGTGCGCGAGAATATTTATAGGTATCTGCAAAAGCCGGGGGTGGATGCGAAAACCGCAGCCTACGAGGGAACGCGTGAAGTAATGTTGGCCGTGCTGGCAACCACGTTGGTTGTGGTGGCCGTGTTTTTGCCCGTGGGGTTCATGGGTGGAGTCACTGGGCAGTTCTTCAAGCCCTTTGCACTCACCGTGGTTTTCGCCATGCTCATATCGTTGTGGGATGCGATTTCCATGGGCCCCATGCTTTCCGCTTATTTTGCAAACATCCCACACCCACTCAAAGAATGGCAGAGTTTTGGTTCCTTCGGCATGCGTATCAACGCCTGGCTCGAAGCTTTCGAGCACAAATTCGACCGTCTTGCTCAAGCATATGCACGTGTGTTGCAGTTGCTGCTGAGGAAGCCTCTCCTCTCATTTGCGATAGCGGTTGTTTCTTTGGTTGTTGCAGCAGTCGGTTTCAACCTCGTTGAAAAAAGTTTTCTGCCCACACAGCTGGGCGATACCTTCCGAGTTTCTCTTGATGGACCTCCATCAGTTCGGCCGGAATCAGTTTATGGTGTGGGTGATCTGGTTCATGAACGTCTGAAAACCATTCCTTCCGTGGATTTTTGGACGGTTGAAACCGGAACAAACAGCGCCGGCTCAGCAGACGTGGGCTTAAATGTTCGTGTCTCACAGCCCTTTGCTCGGTCGCAGAAATCGTTGGCACAGGTGCGCCAAGACGTGCGCAAAGTGCTCTCCGGTTTGCCGGGTTACAACGTCCGCATCAGTGAGCCAGCAGACCCTTTGGCCAGTGGTGGTGCCCGCTATCAACCTGTTGCAGTTGTTGTCTCTGCCGAAAATCAAAGCGAGCTATTGGAGCTCGCGAAGAAAGTGCGAACGGTTCTGCAAACCACCCCTGGCATTGCCGATGCTCAGCCGCTGCAAGAGGATGGACTGCCCGAGGTACAATTCAAGCCCAATCCACTTCTCACTGCTCAGTATGGCCTGAGCAACGACGTGCTCCTGAACCAAATGGCAATTTGGGTGCAGGGTGACGCGAGCAACTCACTTTCGTTGGGGGATGAGCAGGTCCCTATCCGCGTCCGTTTGCGCGGCGCAAGGGAAGAGACACCCGTTCAGCTGGCTCGCCATGGTGTCGTGGTGCGCGGCACAGGGCGCACCTCAGGTGAGGCAGTCGTGCCGCTCAGCAATTTCATGCAGATTCAGACAGGTGCAGGACCCTCCGTGATTGTGCGAGAAAACCGTGAGCGCGTTTTGCGCGTTGGTGCGAACATTCTTCCCGGTGCAGCGCTGGGTTCGGTTGTTGCTGAACTCAAGGAGCGTCTCAACACCATTCCGCTCGGCAATGGCCAGTCGCTGAGCGTCAAGGGGCAGAATCAGCAGATGGATGAACTCCTTAGGAATCTCGTTTTTGCGCTGCTGCTTGGGTTGGTGTTTGTATACATGGTTCTTGCCTCGTTGTTTGAATCATTCGTTCAACCTTTTACGGTCATGATGGCTATTCCGTTGGCTGCAACAGGTGCAGTTTTGGCTCTGTTGGCTTTTGGATTTCCGCTCGATCTCTATGGCGGAATTGGCGTTATTTTGCTCGCTGGAATTTGCGCCAAGAATAGCATCCTGCTGATTGATTTCGCGATGCAACGCGTCCGCGAGGGAATCGCACCCGCCGAAGCAGTGGTACAAACAAGTCCTTTGCGCTTGCGCCCCATTCTGATGACTTCGGTTGCAATGATTGTGGGAATGTTACCCGTTGCGACAGGCTGGGGTGCTGGTGGTGCAGCACGCATGCCGCTTGGGATTGCAACTATTGGCGGAGTTCTGAGTTCTACAATTCTCACGCTCTTCGTGGTTCCAAATCTCTTTGTTTGGATAGAAAACCGCCGAGTAAGAAGAGTGTCTGTTTAACATTCACGGGTTGTGTTTTGTGGTTAATTGTTATTGAGACGCGCTGATTGTGCGTCTTTTTTTTATTGTTGAAATAACTTTTGAAAAGAAATCTTCTTGTGCGTTGAATATTTCAGAGCGTTCTAGTTTTTTTCTTAAACCTGACTTGCAGCTGTCAGGCAGCGCAGCTAACTCTCCTTCAAAATTAATTGATCCAACACATCAGCTCATGGTGAGCCGAACAGTTTGAGTGTCCAGATTTGGAGGGAGTGGCGTGTCAGAGAAAAAGAATCCAATACCGGCATTGGTTCTCTTGTGCATATGTGTGCTCGCGGGATTTGTCACAAGCGGAACCGCTCAAAACGTGGGGGGCGCTGTCCAGCCGGGCGATACGGCCTGGATGATTGCTGCTACTGCACTCGTGCTTTTCATGACGCCAGGATTGTCGTTCTTCTATGGAGGAATGGTGCGGTCGGGGAATGTTGTTTCGACGCTTTTGCAAAGCTACGTTTGTATGGGTGTGGTGAGCTTGGTTTGGCTCGTTGTGGGATTCAGTCTTTCATTCGGTACCTCCGTAAACGGTATTATTGGTCATCCTGCAACCTTCTTCTTTTTTAAAGATGTGACCGGGGCAACTGAAGCCTCACTCTCGCCCACCATACCTTTTCTTCTCTTTGCACTCTTCCAGCTTAAGTTTGCGGTCATTACGCCAGCGCTTATTACCGGCGCTTTTGCCGAACGCGTGAAGTTCAAAAGCTATCTGCTGTTTATTACTCTGTTTGTTTTGTTTATTTACGCTCCGCTTGCGCACTGGACCTGGCATCCCGAGGGAATTCTCAGAAAGTGGGGTGTGCTTGATTTTGCAGGTGGTACGGTTGTGCACATGTCGGCAGGGTTCGCTGCTCTCGCAGGTGCTCTCTTTCTTGGCGCGCGGAAGAACGCCACACATGGGCAAACGCCGGCAAATATTCCTTACATCATTCTTGGAACGGGGATGTTGTGGTTCGGTTGGTTTGGCTTCAATGCTGGTTCATCTTTGGCTGCCAACGAGACTGCTGCGCTTGCTTTTGGAACCACAAACACCGCCTCGGCTGCAGCAGCACTCGCATGGTGCGCCTATGATATGCTCCTGGGGCGGAAACCTTCGGCGGTTGGATTCTGTGTTGGTGCCGTTGTGGGGCTCGTGGCCATCACGCCGGCTGCTGGCTTCGTGACCCTGGGTGCCAGCGTGATTATCGGTGCAGTCTCGGCGGTTGTCTCGCATATTGTGATTGACCTGAAATCCAAGACGAGTCTCGATGACACTCTCGATGTTTTTCCATGTCATGGTGTAGGCGGCTTGATGGGAATGATCTTCACTGCTGTTTTTGCAAAAGAGGTCGGTCTGATTCATGGCCAAACCGAAACGTTCTACAAGCATGTTGCAGCCATGTTCGGCGTTGCCGGTTTCGCCTTTTTTGGTTCATATCTGCTTTATAAAGCGGTCGACATGATTACACCGCTGCGAGTGACGCCCGAGGAAGAGGCACTCGGACTCGACTTGAGCCAGCACGGAGAGACGGCAGAGACCGTCCCAACGCCAAGAATTCTCGCGGTCAATGCAGTTGACCCGCTGCAGCTGAACTTGAGTCAGACCCAAGAGGCAACGACATCAGGTCCGGCTGGCGAGAATAAATCATCATCTGTGCGCTCCCTCTCTTCTCTCTGAGCCCGGGTTTGTGCTGCCACTCAGGGCAAAAGCACCGCGAAAGTCAAAGCTGTGAAGTTGACGTTCACAACGAGTTTCCCACGCCCCAAGATGTAAACTGATTGAATATGGCACTTGAGTGCCACTGTCAGAGGGCAGCTGGGATGGCTTTGACTCTTTTCAATCGCCGCTTACGCGTCTTTGTGCGATGGCTCGGTCTGCTCTGCGTTGCTCCGGCAGCTGCAGCGCGCGCCGAGCTTGGCGATTTTTTCGTGCACCAGCGCGTTGGTGTAACTGAGTCGCGCGGCTCTTTGGCTCGGGAACACCAGAGAGCAGCGCTGCAAACCACACTTTCGCAGTCGTTTAGAACTTTTCCAACGGGGATTCCCGTCGATATTGCCAATGAGCTTTCCGTTTATCTCGATTCATTTACAACCCGGGGCAAGGATTCACTTTATTTTCCTCTCAGGCCTCAGACGCTGGCACGGGTGATTGAGCCGGCCTTTGGATTAGATGTTTGCTTCTTTTCCATGTCGCTGGTGCGGTTTTGTTTGGCGGGTGGGCTGAGCATGCTTCATCTGCAGACCGGTGCAGAGGATTTTCAACGTTACGTTGGTTTGCCAACAACTGCGCGGATTGTGATTGTGCCGTTCGAATCCATATTCGTCTGGGAATTGGGCACCCGCTACCGCAAGTTTGAGAACCGAACCGAGGGTTTTCTAAATAGTCATGAAGATCTTTTTACGTTTGTGAGTGTGGGCCTGGCTTCCATTCAGTCGCGCTAGGAGCTGTTTCGAGCACGTTGAGAAGTTGCATCTGCAATTGGGGCAATGGAATGAAGAAAATTTCAGTGCAAAAAGATGTTTGGATTTCAAAAGTCTTGTGCGTCTTTTTTGGCAGTGCCTGGACACTGGCTCTTGCAACGGCGTGTGGATTTGGAAAGCCTGCACCCGAGGAAAATTCTGATGGCTCTATTACACGTCCGATTGATAAGGATCCTCTTGTAGATCGTGCACAGCGCGAGCATCCGTTGGTCGAGCAGCGGCGTGGAAGTGAATTACTCAAGCAGAGGGCACAATGGGCACAGAAGGCTCAGATCGCAGAAAGTGCGATTGTGCGAGTTGCAGTGCAGAACGACGCAACCTGTGCTCGAAAAGTCTCCGATGAAGTTAAATGCTGGGGATGGAATTACCGTGGTGCACTCGGTGCACCATACGCTCCGGTTGGTGCACCGGGAACCGTTATTTCTTCGACGACCCCGCGCAAGGTTGAGTCACTAACGGAGGCTATTCGCTCTTTTTCTGCTGGTAGCTATAATCTCTGTGTCGTGACCCAAGTTGGTGCATTGAAGTGTTTGGGTTCCAATCAATTCGGTCAACTCGGTGATGGCACAAACACAAGTTCCTATCTGCCGAACATACCTTCAGGGTTGGGGAGCGGGGTTCTTCGGGTGGGCATACGCTTCAACAAAAGCTGCGCTCTTCTCGAGAACAAGAAACTCAAGTGCTGGGGTTTTACACTTTCGACTCTTCCTTCAGAAATACCTGGCGTTTTGAGCGGGGTTCTGCAGGTGAGTATCGGACAAGATCACCAATGTCTTCTCAACGAGAATTTTGGAGTGCAATGCTGGGGTTCCAATCAGCGCGGGCAATTGGGGATCGGTTCTGAGTTGAGTTCTGCTTCCGCTCCCGTGAGTGCACTGGGCTTGGAGAAGGGGGTTGTGCAGGTTGCAACTGGAGCATCGCACAGCTGCGCTCTGCTCGCCGATGCAACAGTGAAGTGTTGGGGCTTTAATAGCCACGGTCAGCTCGGTACAGGCAACACGGAAAATCAAACATCACCCACCCTGGTGCAGGGTCTGAGCGGTGAAGTTGTTGCTTTGAATTTGGGCGACGAATACTCTTGCGCCCTACTCAAAGGCGGACAACTGATGTGTTGGGGCAGAAACAGCAACGGACAATTGGGTGATGGTACGCTTGAAAATAGATCTCTGCCCGTTGCGGTTGTTGGACTCCAGCAAGGTAACATAGCGATTGGAGCAGGGAGCAAACACACTTGTGCCATGAATTCTGCGGAACAAGTGCAGTGCTGGGGGGCCGAGTCCTTTGGTGCGTTAGGCAGCGGTCAGACAAATGGGAATTTCAGTGCTCCCGTTACGGTGAAGGACTTCTGAATTTATTTCACATGAAGTGGAAAAGCTTTTTGGATTTGTTGATATTAACGCGTTTGAACGAAGGTCCCTTCCAGTCGAGCTTGAGTCGTTTTCCACTCGATGCCTGAAAATACTCAAGCCTTATTTTTGTATAGCCGTTCTTGAGTGTCAGAGTTCCAGTTTTTTCTCTGGCAGAGTGGATGCCATCGTTTTGGATCACGCGTATGTCATTCACATAGAGCAGGCTTCCGTCATCTGAAGTCAAGAAGAATTTGTAATCGCCTGGCGCTTCTATCTTGATGACACCTTCAAAGACTAATGCAAAGTTGTTGTTACGCGGCGCCACCGCAAGAGAGAGGCTCGAAGTTGTGCCCGCAGAGGTTATCGCCGTCGAACTAAAGTTTGGCAGCTTATTCCACTTTCCTTCGTAATACTGAAAACGCAAACCCTCCACGAGTGACGGCGGTGCATCAGGACGAGGTGTTGCAATTCCTAACATTTTGTTGACTGAACCTAAAAGATTCAAATGCCGGGCTCCTGAAACCTTACCCTCGTATCGTGAGATATAGTCTGCTCCCTGAAGCAATGCAGTCTTGATGTCTTCGAGGGATTTGTTGGGGAAAGAATTCCAAAGTAGCGCGGCCGCACCGGCAACATGGGGAGCAGCCATGCTTGTACCAGAGAAAATTTGGTACTGATTGCCTGGAACCGTGCTAAGAATGCCACCACCAGGCGCAGCAATATCGACACCATCTGCGTAGTTGCTGAAGCTACTCAGATCACCACTCTGCTCGCTTGAAGCAACCGAGAGAACGTTAGGGTAAACATTGGTTAAGTAGGCTGGAAAAATTGCCTTTGGCGCGGATTCATTCCCTGCCGCAGCAACAACAAGAACCCCCTTGCTGCGGGCCAACGAGATGGCCTTTGCGAAAAGAGCAGAAGAAAATTCGGTACCCCAACTGTTGGAAAGAATTTTAGCATTGTTGGAAATGGCATAGAGTAGCCCTTGGTAGGCCGCTTCAAAACTTCCGCCGCCAAAGTCATCGAGAATTTTTACCGCCATGATTTGTGCGTTCCAATTTACTCCTGCAACGCCTTTCGCGTTGTTGCCCTTTGCACCTATGGTTCCTGCACAATGGCTGCCGTGTCCGTTGACATCTTGGGGTGAATTATCGAGCGAGGCGAAGTTCCAGCCGTGAATATCATCCACAAACCCATTGCCGTCATCGTCAATGTTGTTGCCCGGAATCTCGCCCGTGTTTTTCCACAGGTTTTCTTTTAAATCGACGTGCTGAAGATCGATTCCGGTATCGATGACCGCAACGGTCACCTGCTTTCCACCCGTACGGCTCTGCCACACGTCTGGTGCTTTGATGGCCGACATTCCCCAAAGCTCTGGCATACGCGGGTCGTTGGGAAGTGCAATGGCTCGAATTTGTGCGTTGGGCTCTGCAAAGAGAACTCCGGGTGTCCGGTTGAGTTTGGACAAAATGTCCGACAGCTCGTTCGCATCTTTAACATTCACTTCCGTCGTAATGAGGTCGAACGCAGCTTCGGAGGAATCGATGTCCTTGAGGATCTTTTTAAGCATTTTGAGAGAATGAGGTTTGTTGCGCAAACCTTTCACTGGAATTTCACCGAGTGACACAACGTCTGCAATAGGAACGCCATCGGAGAGTTTCTTCACATCGCCTGTTTTCATTTTCAGCGGAAGTGTTCTGTCCCAGTCTTCTCGCACTAAGATGTTGATACTCACACCGGAAGAACCCGATGGCTTGCTTTTGAAAGCCGATTCGAGGCTCTTGAACGAAACGGACGCCTCGAGGATTGAATCTTCGAGATTCAGCGTATCACTTGTATCGCTTGCGAACTGGACATCGGACGTTGGTTTTTGATTTTCATCTTCACTCGCTGCCGGTGCCTTCTTTCTCAAACAGGACGGAAGAGCCGCGGCAAGACTCAACAGAACAAGCACGCAAACAGCCCTCATGAAGTCCTCCACAATCGCTCCCGAGTTTTCGTCGGGTGCGCGACAAGACTTGACTCCGTTTTTTGGGGGAACCAGCTAATTTTATAATGTCATGTAATTGCTGAATAAAAAATAAAGTTTGAGATCGAGGCGTCGCTTTTTTCTGAGTTCCACTGGGCTTGCTCGACCACACCTGCGGATTGAAATATACAAGAGCGTATTGATGAGGAGAACCGGGTGTCGGATCTGCAGGATATTCATCGTCTCCAGGCTTTTGTCACAGCTGTTGAAGAAGGGAGCTTTACTGCTGCTGTGAAAAAGTTGCATATCACTCAGCCCGCTTTGTCCGCCCGATTAAAGCTTCTCGAAGAGAGTTTCGAATGCCAGCTGCTCGAGCGCACGGGGCGCGGTGTGCGCCTGACACCCATGGGTCACCTGGTTTACAAAAACGCTGTCGACATTCTTGGGCGCATGCGGCATCTGGGTCAGGTCGTTAAGAATCATCTGGAGTTGCGCGATGGTTGGCTGCATTTGGGTGGCGGTGCTACGGCAGTCATGGGTGTTTTCCCGAATGCCATTGCGCACTTTCGCGTAAAATACCCGAACATCCAGTTCACACTGCATGAACAAGACAGCCGCAGTGTGCTCGACGCCGTACGCAACCAGATGATCGACATTGGTGTGGTGACGCGCGACCCGGACGCAGCAATGGAGTCGTCCGACGACCTTGATGGTCTGAAAGTCCACGGTGAGATTGTTGATTCGCTCAGAGTGATTGCCAGTCCAAACCATCCGCTTGTGTCGGTGGGGGCAGCCCTTGAGCGTGCTGGAAAAAAGCTTTTGCCAATGCATCTGAACAAGCAGCACATGATTTTGTTTGATGAAGGTTCTGCGGTGCGGGGAATCATTGATTCCGAGTTCAAGCGGCTCTATGTGCACCCGCGTGTTGTGATGACCCTCCGATCAACCCAAAGTATGGTACGGATGGTTGAGAAAAACATTGGCTTATCTATTGTCAGTCACTTATCTCTCAACGAAGAAGATCGCGTGCGCTCGCTTTCTGTGGATGGCCTTCACATGACCCGCAAACTCGTTCTTATTTCTTCGGCCGAGCGGACTTTGCCCCCGGCTGCGGTCGCTTTTCTGGAAGTGCTGATGGGTAGTGTCGCAGTGAATTCTGCGCCATAGCAACCATCTCCAAAATTTCCAGACGCATCTTCCAAAGTCGTTGCAAACGCATAACTTCGACGCGCAATTCATCCATCGGATGAATGCGGCCATCTTCCAGCGACTCTGCCCCCAATAACTGTCGCTTTGTTTCCTGCTCGGAGGTGAATCGCAGCAGCGACCTCTCCAGTTGGCGCAGCTGCCCAAGGTGATCGACAGCATCAGAAACCAGTGCATGCACCTCCTGCCGGCCTTGGTCGGCCAACAGACGAAGAATGTCTTTAGGCTTAAAGGCTGCAGGTTCGGTTTTGCGGATCTCTTGCAGGCTCAGCGTGAGGAGGGAAGAATCCTGCTCTACAGAGAACGTGTCGGCACCGCGAGACCGTGAACCCGGCAACGAAGAGGTGGAGCGTCGAAAGCTCACACCGCGGATCCGATTACGGGTAAAGGTGCGCATCGACACTTCGCTTCTCCTAGCGCAAACGTGATTCGAGATAGCGGATGGCGGGTGAATCGGCAGATTCACCGGATGCACGTAGGCGAGCGATCTCTTCAAGGATCTGCCTGCGCCAACCCATGTCGAGTTGACCCTGTGCTGCAATAGCTTCTTGTGTGCTGCGGAAGTTCTGGCCGTCTTGTTCCTGCTGAGATTGGCGTTCAGCTTCCTCTTCGTCCTGCAGTGCTGCTAAAGCACGAACAATTCCATCTTGGGCGCTCTCGATTCCGCTGCTCATTTGGTCTTGGTTCTCACTTTGTGCACCTTGACGTGCCTGCTGGTTGCCCTTCTGTGCATCCCGTGCGGCCTCCTGAAACTCCTCGGAGATTTGGGGTAGGGAGTCGAGATCTTGTTGTGAGTTGTCGAGCGATTTTCGCGCCGCTTGGTTTTCTTGGCGCGCGTTCTGGAGTTCCCGGTCGGCACGCGTCAGTTTTTCGCGAGCTTCACGCATTGCGCGTTGGCGTGCTGCTTGGAGCATGGCCAAAACACTTCCAAGCTGCTTCTGCGCATGATCGAGCGCAGCTTGGGATTTGTTGATCGACTCGTTGAGTTTTTGATCCTTCAAGTTACGTTCAAGGTCTTTGAGGTTCTCGGGCGTGCGGTCGAGCTTTAAGGCGTCGAGAGCAGCTTGTTTCTCCTGGAGGGTCAGCCCAGAAGTTTGCTTTTCAACCAGCGCACCGAGTTGTTTTTTCAAAGCCTCTGCAGCACCTCGGAGTTCAGTGGTGTCCTTACTGAGTTGAGGAAGCTCTTCTTCTTTGGAGCGCTGTACGGAAAATTTCAGATTTTGCAGGCGCGCAAGCAGATTCTGAACTTGACTCGCTGTTTGTTCACGTTTCAAGCGCTCAAGCAGGTTTTTGATCTTTTGCTCGGTGTCACGTGCTGCTTTGTCTTTGGGGGCATTGATTTTATCTGCGCTTGCATTGATTTTTTCCATTTGCCGCGCAGCAAGACTTTGAGCACCCATCTGTTGCGCTGCGTCGGCGGCCTTTGCAAGCTCCGCGTTCAGCTTTTCTTTTAGTTCTTGTGTGGACTGGTTTTGGTTCTGGAGTGTCTGCAGTGACTTTTCGAGCGATTGAATCAGGTTCTGCCGGATACTTTCGCGCGTGATAATGTCGAATTTGAGTTCCTCCGACTCACCGAAAATTCCTTCAGCAACCGTTTTTGCAACAGCCTTGATGTAGAGGGTATCCTTGGGGGCAAAGGGGATGCCTTGAGTGTTGAAGTTGAGGTTGTCGCCGTTGAAGTTCTGTTCGTTGGCATTGGCAAATTCGGCAACAGGTTTGACCATCCGATATCCAGACTGGGTGCGCACATGGAATTCGACGCTTGCAAGAGGAATCTTTGAGCGGGCTTTGACGTTGAGAGGAATCAGACCCGCCTGACGCGGTTCAGTGTTCTCTTTTGCGAGTTCGACAATTGGGCGCGGCTGAGGTGTGATTTTTAGAATTTGACGCGCGTACTCTTTGCCGTTTTTTAGGATTTCGAGGGTGACGACATTGTCGGTTTGAGGGGAGAGAGACAGCTCTTGCAGTATCACCTTTGCGCTGTGACCAAAATTCGCTGAGCTCGGGATGGGTGCTGTGATTCGGGTTGTAGCTGGTGCTTGTGGAACAAGGTTAACCTGCCACTGGGTTTTACTTTTTCGATAGCGAAACTGAACCGACACATAGGAGTCCAAATCCACCTCAAGCGTTTCACTTCTCTGGTTTGTAAGTTGAAATTCCTTTGGATCAGCGTCGGTATAGCTTGGAAACTCGATTCGTAAATGTACCTGTTCTGTGCGCAGGGATTGTTCGAGCCACGTGAATCCACGCATGACCTGAGGTGCGAGGGGCGGGACAACAGCACCGAGCCAAATAATAAGAAAAACAGCAGCAGCAGTGTTTCTTTGCGTGCGCAATTTCTCTGGCCGAACACCAAATGTTTGCAGATTCAAAGCCAGGCGTTCCTGGCCAAGACTCTTCTCTCTTTGCCATGCGTCGAGAAAAAAACGGTGCCATGCTGCAGCGAGCAGCAGGCCAAGCAATGCACCGAGTATGAGAGAGTCATTGCGTCCGGAAGAGGAAACAGCAGCGGCCGTGACACACACAAAGACGACTGACCAGAGCACTGAATTGAGTTGGGCAGGAGTCACGTCACAATTCTCCGAGTTTTTTTTAAAGCTGATTCATGGGCTCCTGGTAAGGCTGGAGATCACCCAAAGTCTGAAGTTCAGGGTGCTCACGCAGCATGTTCCAGAGCACTTCGGCCGTAACAAGAATATCTCCGATAGACCTGTGGCGCGACTCGAACGTCAGATTATAGTGCTGTGCCAGCGTATCGAGGTTCTTGCGTTCTGATTGCACGAGCGCTCGAGCCATTTTGAGGCTGCAAATGACGTGATAATTGCAACTCATCCCCAGGCGTGCACTTTCGTGCAGCATGATGCCGCAGTCGAATTCTGCATTGTGGGCAACTCCCACACAGCCGCGGAAAAATTCATGGAAATTGTAAAAGACATCTTGAAGTCGGGGAGCATTGACCAGCATTTCGTCGTTGATACCGGTCAGACCGAATGTTTCCGGCGGTAGTTTTTGTCCGGGATTAACCAGAGTTGAAAAACGGTCGACCTCCTTGCTGTTACGATATTTAATGGCTCCGATTTCAATGATGCGCGCGGTCTTTACGTTGAGTCCTGTGGTTTCAAAGTCGAAAACAACAATCGGCAAGCTAGCGATGGTTTCATGCGGTGAGAAAGTGGAGCCGCTCACGCCACCCATAATGGCCAGGGTTTCAAACTGATTCTTGGTGCGACCAGAGAGCAACTGATGAAAGATGCTGTTTGGAAAAGCTGACGCCATAGTTGAAAGCTCCTTTGCTCACTCCATTAGCACGGATTCTTATGATAAAAAAACCCGCTCTCAGGCTTGCAAAGGGAATTTCAGAAATGTAAAGACCCCTGCTGTAAAGACAGGGGCGGTTAGCTCAGTTGGGAGAGCGCAGCAATGGCATTGCTGAGGTCGTCGGTTCGATCCCGATACCGTCCACCACTCCTTCTGCCGGTCAAGGCAGTCGGTACAATTTCCTCGCATTCAAACTCATCACAGCTCTAGCTTCATCCAGGTTGAAGCCAACGCGTTCCATGCTCTTGAGGGTCAGTTTGACGTATTGAGCGACTGCACCCGGCTGCCCCGAGGCGTCGGAGCCATAGAGTGTCCGGCTCAGGAGTTTTTTTGCCTTCAGGTTGCGCAAAGCTGCATCCATAAACTTGCCTTCAGGGTCGTAGTTGGCCAGTCCGAAAGCGCTGATTTCGAGATAGACGTTGGGGTAGGTGAGGGCAAGGCGGTACACGTCGTCGGTAAAGTCGAAGCCCTCGCGGTTGAAGTCAAAACCCATGTGTCCAAGCACGAACGGGACATCAGGATGGCGTGCGATAGTGGCTTCAAGCGCAAGCGGCGAGCTACTGCGCAGGAACTTCTTTCTTTCCTCGTCGGTCTTAAAGTCGCTCATTTTGCGCAGCGGTGAGCTTCCAATGTGGTGGTAGACGGGGACGGCGAATTCGCGCGCGACTTCGTAAATTCCTTCGTAGCGCTCATCGTCTATTGGCAATTCATTGTGAACAAATGCGAGCTTAATGCCCTTCATGCCAGGGTGCTTGAGCGAGCGGCGCAATTCGAGCAGTTCGTATTCAGCCGTAGAATCGAAATTATGAACATTCACGCTCGCCATGCCAAAGAAATACCAAAGTTCGCCGTTCGGGCCACGATTGCGGCTGTCACTCAACATGGATTCGATCGAGGCGTTGTCAACGGTTCCCCACGTGAGGGGCGCGTAAACCGACATTAGGCCGCACATGCTGAGTCCGGCGTTGAGACATTCCCGCTTTACCCCGAAAAATGGGGTGTAGGGCTTGAGAACCAAGTTGGCCATGGCCTCCAGGCTCCAGTCTTTGAAATTGCGCGGGAGCCAGTTGGGGAGGGTTTTGTACAGAAATTCTTTTCCGAGTGGTCCCATGGTTTTCGCGTCACCCACATGCTGGTGAACGTCGATGACCTCCACCTTTTCGCCCTTGTAGGTCGGCTCTTTGAAAGCAGCGTAGGACGTGGCTGGGGCAAGAAATGATGAGCCAAGAAGCAGAAGAAGCGTCGAGGAGCGGGCAGCGCGTGTCAGAATCATAGTCAAATGGCTTCCTTCTGAAGGGTTGCCGGCGTGGTAGAGTAGAACGGGTGCAACGTCAATGAATTCCTCGCGTGGATTCCTTTTCGTCTGGAATTGGGGCTCGAATGTTACTGAAAAATCATGCATTTTTGCTTAGTCTTGGTCTTTTTGGTGTGGTTTTGGGGCTCTCTCCGAGCAGCGCCGCTGCACAGTCTCCAGGTCCGCGCGAAAAGGCATCTGAGGGCCAACAGTCCCCTGCCGCAGGTAATGAGCCCGCAGATTCACCTGATTCCGCCGACGACGCAGAAGATATTGATGAACGCTTTTCAACCGAAGGTTATGTTGGGGGCTATGTTGCACTTCTGCAGCACACCGTTCCCACAATTGGTCTGACTGCCTCTATGTACCTCGACGATGGTTTCCGCTTCGGAGCCGATATTTCGCGTGGTTCATCGAAGCTTCTCTACGGAGCGTTCGTCACACAAGGAGCATCGGTGTGGGGTGCTTGGGAGCTGGGGAGCAGGTTTTGGTTAAAAGGTGGAATGGGCTACTCCAGTCTCGAAAAGCCTACCACACAAGAACCGTTGTCTTATCTCCTGAAAGGAAAAGACAGCTCGGCTGAGAAGCAGGAAGATAAGAGCGACACGCTGGGAGTGGATGTTTCATTTGGCCAGCTTTGGTCGTTTCCGAAATATTCGGTGTCGGTGGACTACCTGGGCTTCACAATTCCATTGTTGCGCCTCACAGGACCAAAAATGCCGCTGTACTCATTGCACGCGGCACGCTTGGAACTGCTTTATAATCTTGAGTGATACGGGTAGACGCTCAGAGAAAATCAAGCAGGTAGGTCATTTTCGAAGACGTTGAGCGCGGCTCACTTTTCATTTCGAATGCAATGGCCGAAAAATTCGGTGGACCCGGTGGTGGTGAAATACGCGGACGTCCGTTTTCCGAAAATGCCACCCCCTCCTTCGGGATCCCCAGGAAGTTGTAATTCATTTTTCTGTCGCGATTTTCATCGTGCCACAATGCAATCGCATAAGTTCCAGGCGGCACGTCTTCAATCTTAATATCAAAAGAGCTTCCAACAACAGTGAAGCATTCCGCAAGAATTGCTTTGTCGCCGGAGTCGGGGAAGCCGTCGGGTGAGTTGAACAAAGACAAACACACATTGCCGCGTTCGGTGCGAATACCATTCACAGAGACCGTGAGCGTTGCGCCTTTCGGAGCAGTGGGTGCTCCTGCGACCGGTGGCTGGTTTGGAGTGTCAGAAGGGTTACCACCAGCGTTCGGATTCGAGCCTGCGCCGCTGCCGTCGCTCGGTGCGAGTCGATTCTCCTGAGGGTTCGTAGGCGAATTTGTTTCAGGATTTTTGGGTTTCACCGACACTGGAACATTTGGGTCTTTTCCGACTTCAATGCCCTGCGGATCGCCGCAGCTCACAGCCATTAGTGTGAGAGCCAAAAGAAGTATTGCAGAGGTCTGACGTACCGGCTGAAACTGCATTGCGATGCTCCCGAAAGTGTGGGGACGTGTTGCCAACAGCCCTGAGCAACTCGGCAACATAGCAGTGAATTGCAAAAGCACAAACAAGAAAGCGGGGAAAGCGACCTGATTTTTGAAAAGATCAGGAATTTCGGTGTTCAGCAAGCGCAAAAAAGCGGCCTCGGAGGCCACAAGAACTCCGAGACCGTGTTGGGGCAGGTGTAGTTTTGAAGCACTTCAGCCCCAGGGGCTCTCAGTAATCGTAGCGGATGCGCAGACCAAGAGCCTGTTCGAACTTGGCGGATTTGTTGTCCGAGCCAAGCAGTTCTTCGCGGGGAACCAATTTATCGCCCTTCTTTGTACCGAAGGCAGCGCCGTTCGCATTATCAACCCAAGCCTGTGAGCGGTTGGAGTTGTAATAGGTGTACGAAGGAATGATGCTCAGCTTTTCATCGACTTTGTACTGACCAGCGAGAGTGTAAGCTGCCTCGGTCGCGCTATCCACTTTATTCTTCTCGGAAGAAGAGAAGTCTGTGACGCTAGACTCTGCAGCCTTGAGGGTGCGGAAGTTCAACTCGCTGAGAACCGAAAATTCGTTCTTCACGATCTTGTATTCACCGGCAACCAGGTAAGTGGTCGCGACGTTTTGGCCAGCGCTGTCATCTTTCTTTGCAACAGCATACGAGTCGTGTGCAATACCAGCCTTGAACTTCATGTCGTCCATCTTGTGTTCAGCAAGAAGGTGAATGAACAGGTCGTACTTGGGCTTGGATTGATCTTTGATGCCGAGCCACTTGCCCTGCGTACCAACGCCCACCTGCACAGGTGTCTCGTCGATTTTAAAGTCTGATGTGACTTTGTGATACCAGGTTGTGTCTGCGTAATCTTTCGCGGAATTTTTGTCGTTCAAATCCGAAAAAGTCGCGTCATCGAGTGAACCCAAGCGCGCCAGGTGGTAGGTGACTTTCAGGTCGTTCCAACCTGTTTTGTACGCTGCACGGTAGCCTTCAATGCGGTTCATGTGACCCGTGAAAGCAATAGCTTGAGCAACGTTTGAAGCTTTAGTTTTATCGGTCAGGCCGGCAAGTGCTGGCTCGATTTCGCGCACATAACCGAGCTCGAGACCATCAACACCAGGAACCTTAAATAGAAGACTGTAGTACTTCAGCACGTCGGTGTTGATTGTGGTGCGATTGCTTGTTTCGTTGATGCCGTACTTCTTGGTGTTCTCAAGTTCGTGCAGGCGCAGATCGGCCATTGCACTGCTGTTTTGACCAAGGTTGCGCTCGAGCTTCAGGCGGAATGTGACGAGCTTGGGTGTTTTGAAGTTTTTGTTGGCCTGGTTCAGATTCTTGTAGAACGGATCAAGTTGCACGCGCATCGAGACTTTGGTGGATGCTGAGCTCGTTGTAGCCACTGGTGCAGCTGCGGCCTCGACGGCTGGGGCAGGAGCAGCTGCCTGAGCGACGCTCGGAGTTGCAGCCGCAGCTGCGGTGGTTGTGCTTGCAAGAGCGACTGACGAAAACAAAGAAAATGCAGAAACAGAAACGATATGTTTCACGACGCCTCCTTAAGATGGTTTGTGGCAAAGCCACCAAAAGTACATAGTCAAAATAAAAAGTTGGCAAGTGCATGCAAGATTGTTTGCCTAGATTTCGCGAAAGAGTCACAGAATTGTTCCTTCTGTGCTTGTCTATGAATCAATTTCTCGGAAAGATTTTTCTGGGCGATTCAAAATTCATTGGGTTCGGAGATTCGTGGGTGCGTTTCTTTTCTTTTTCATCAACTTTAATTCTCTGCGCGCTTTGCTCGCCCTCGGCCAAAGCGTTTGTCTTGTTGCAAGATGAGTTTTTTCCGCGTGCGGATTTCAGCGAGAGAGCCCTAGTGCCTGAGTCGACCTACTTCAAAGCACACATGCTTTCGGGTGTGGGGCAAGACAGGGTCGAGACTTTGGTCAACGAACAAAGCGAGACACGTGTTTTTGCAGCGCTCGGTGTTGCGGGTCAGAGCGGTTTCAATGTTGTGGAAAAGCTCCGGCTCGACCTGAGGGTGCAGGCTCTGCGCTCCGTGGCGCAAACTGAAGTGACCGGAAATTCACTTTGGAAGAAGAATGAGGCGCGTTCTGAGCTTCTAGCGTCGGGTCTGGCGCGTTTTCTTTTAAATGAAGGGCTGCGCGTAGGAGCTGGGGCTCAGTGGATCTTGCGTCCTGCTGCGGAGGAGGATTTCGTTTTCGCGGGCGAAACCGGCAAGACGAGTTTTTCTGCCTTCAATATGCTGGCTCCTGAATATGTGTTGAGCAAAGAGAGCGGCTCCGGGTGGTCTGTGGGATTGGCTTGGCGTCCGGAGGCAACGCGGAAGCGTTCATTTGTGCGCATTGCTGCTGCGGAAGAGGCTCGCATGGAAGAAGATGTTGAGCTTGCGGAAAAGTGGTCAGCCGGCGTGCAAGCGCAGATGCAGGGTGGCCGCCAGCTGAGTTTGGATTTCGAACTTGTTGGTGTGGGCGAAGCCGAGAAACGCGAGAGTGTTTCGGCTGGGGGCGGGACTCCGCTGGGTCAGGGGAGACGCTACGGAGTGGCCGGAGTGTTGGGCTGGGGCGAGTGGGGAGGCCACAATCTTGCTTTGGGTGTCGGCTATCAATCGTTGGGCTACACCGAGCAGGGACAAGTTTCACCGCAAACGGCGCCTATGTGGACAGTGCTTTTGCGCGATGAACTCAAATGGAACGACCTCAATGCCCGCTTCGATGCATTGTTTGGTTTGGGACGCGACAAGCAGAGTCTTCCAGACTTGAATGCAGATTACCGGCGCATGTTGGTTTCGCTGCAGGCCGGAATCATTTTTTGAAGGGCTGGGCTGATATGAAAACTTTGGCACCGTTCAAAATCAAATTCATGAATAGCCGCTGTGCTGTTGTAAATCGCGGCAGCGCTTTCAGGAAGCGCTGCTCCACAGCTGTTGGGGTGGTTGTGGTTGCGTTTCTCATTTCAGCCTGCCGTTTCAAGAGTTCAATCATCGAATCGAACGGCGAAACAGCACTCGACACCATTCCATTTGCGAAGGCAGGCAGTGAAAACACCAATTCACTTTCCGCAGTTCACTTGGCCAGCATGCAATCGGCGCCCGCGGCGGTGCGCCCCGATCCCGACCTCTATGCCCGCAGGCTACTCAAGCAATTCCGCAAAGACGGCAACACGCTAGCTCGTCAGCTTGGCCGCATTGAGCAATACCGCCTCATGTTGGGTGGGGCGAGCCAGGATTTCCGAACTGTGCCCCAAGAAGCATATGATGCAACTTCGCTTCTAACTCTCCAGAAAGTTGCACAGGAGGTGTGTGTGTCACTGATTACACCTTCGGCAAGGGAGCATCCCGGCTGGTCGAGTATTCTCCCCGAGGCGCTCTCTAATGTTCAAGGCAACATAAAATTTCTAATGACACGCATGCTCGGGTTTCCGGAGTCATCTCTGAATGCTTCAGCAATTTCGGAGCTTGTGGAGATGGTGAATGCATTCCCCGAAAAAGGAGTGATCACCGCAAAAAGCTATCTGCCGGCATGCACGGCGATTGCGATGGATGCGGAGGCTCTGCTGTTGTGAAAGTCCTACTTCTGTCGGCATTGCTGTTTGCAGGAAACCTTTTTTGCGGAGCTCAGACGGCCGAGGCTGCCTCTGCGCGCACCATCCGCCGTGCGGCACAACTTTTGGGTGCACGTATGCCCACCGAATCTGAGGTCAAATCAACCCTCAGTAATCAGAGCGGGTATAAATCGTATGTACGATCCTTGCTTGCCAGTGAGGGCTTCTATGAAGCCATGCTGCGTTATCACGAACGTCAGTTTGGCGTGGGTCTGCCCGAGGAATATCTCGACGAGTTGATGCGCGACGATCTCGACGGCACGTCACAGAAGCTGGCGACTTTGACCTGCAGTCGAACGTCGAATAATCGGCTCTCGTGTGGTTGGAAGAATGTTGATAGGCGCACGGTTTCCAGCTGCAAAGCTGCAGAGCAACAGCCCGTTGCACCCTTTTGGAAGCAGGGATTGGTGTTATGGGTGTGCCCGAGTGTGACCTACGCGTGTGGTGCAGATCTCAGTAAATGTGCAGTCGAGTTTCCCAATTCCGATGAAGCACGTCACTCCGAATTAGGCACGACCGATGTTTTCGATTCCAAGCGCAGTGTGCTCAAAAGCCTGAGCCGTCAGGCTGCAGGTATTGCCACAGCAGTTGCGGTTGAGAATTATCCGTACACAAAAATTCTCGCACCAGGGCTGACTGCAGTCGATGGAATCCTCGCTGTATTTCTGCAGCAGAGTTTTCAATTTGATGTCGACAAACTGCACCCCAATGAATCTCTCTTGCGTCAGCTCAAGGCTGTTCCTGCGAGTCAGTCTAAATTTTCACTCGTTTACACAGGTAATAGCTACGAAACTGCGGGAGTGCTCACCACCTTCGGTTGGCTGCGCCGCTACGAGAAAAACCGCACACGTGCAAATCAGCTCTACGAGCGCTTGATGTGCCGTAAATTCACCTCTGAGTTGCCACGAGTTTTTCCTCAAGATCCGGGGAATCTGCGCACCACTCCAGGTTGTAGTGGTTGTCATGCGACGCTCGATCCGCTCGCCGATTTCTTCTCGGTGTGGGGCGAGGGGGGAGCTCTCTACACTCCCGTGGGCACGGGCAAGCAAACAACTTTTATTGGCAAAGGCGGAAGCAGCCTTGCAGACCTCTCCAATATTATTGTGGGCGATGAGGCCTTTGCTGCATGCACAGTGAATCATGCGTTTGAATGGCTGATGGGAAGAAAGTTCAGACAGGCTGAGTCAGCTCTGAGGCAATCGCTCACGGATTATTTCATTGGTACAAATTATAGTTTCAAAGAACTTATGTATGCGATTGCCACGCATCCGGGCTTCACAGTGGATACACGCTCCGATGCAAACATCACCGACCCGCTCGAGCAGCCGGCGATTGGTAAAGTCCCCGAACCATCTTTGCCAGCGTGCAGCACCACAATCGACTACAACACCCAAATCGCACCTCTCATTTCTCAATGCACCTCGTGCCACTATAGCGGTTCGCCGCGGCAGGTTCTTGAAACCTCGGCGCAGTGGAAAACCTGGGGCAGCCAAGCTGTTTCGATGATGAGTGTTGGGCAAATGCCACCCGGTTTGCAGGGGGCTCCCGTGGCAGGAAATGTATATAATTTGAAGGAAGCTGTGCGCTGTTGGTTGCAACAGAATCCATGACAGTGAGGTGGCTTGAGCGTGTGCAGAGATGAGCATCGTCGCGACTTTCTTCAAGCAGGCATAAGCCTGAGTGCAACCTTCATGCTTTCGCGCCTGATGGGGAATTCACAGGCGTGGGCTCAGGGTGCCTCGGAAGATTTCCCCGTACGGCGCAAGCTCGTGTGGATACACATGGGTGGCGGATGGGACATTCTTGAGACGGTCGATCCGAAGCAACAATCCACCTCAAAACTCGACGTCACATACGACTACAGTCAGGCGCAAGCCCTCGCTGGTGCAACACAGGATGTTCGGCTTGGACGCTGGTGGAAAAAGACCGCACGCTATGGCTCGGATCTGCTTTTGGTGCGTGGTTTGGCGATGGGAACAACCTCTCACGACGCAGGGAGTGTTTATGCCGACACGGGCGTGCTCTCCAACAGTGGGAATGTCAACGCAGCCAGTATTCCCACCATCGTGGCTTCGCAAAGCGGAGCAACCATTCCTCTTATCCAACTTGGTGGTGCTGCAACGCCCAAAACCGATAGAGGCTTGCTCAAGCCGGTTTCAATTGTGCGTGCGACCGACTTAAATTTGTACCAAGGATTGTTTCCCAAAGATGCCACAACCCAGGATGCCACCACCCGCATTTTGGAATATTCACGGCGCTCAATTTTGCGGTTGCAAGCATCGGCAGGGAGCAACGATCGCCTCACTGCAGTGGAGGCAGCACGCAGTAAAATTCTCGGGCAAATTGATGCAGGTGTGGGCTCAAAATTAAGTTTGAGCGATGCCGACCGCGCTCCTTTTTTGGCTGCGCTCGATTCCGACACTCTGGGCAATGTGCGCGGTCAGGTTGAGAGTTTTGCTTTGGCGGTCAAGCTTCTCAAGAACGACCTTGTGTCTTGTATCAACATGGGGGTCGGCGGATTCGACACTCATTCGAATCAAGAACGCGCACTCATGCCTGTGTTGACCAACTTCGACGCATTGTTCTCTGCTTTCTTGTCTCAGCTCAAAGGCGAGGGTCTACTCAACCAAACACTCATTGTGCTTTACTCAGATTTCGGTCGAACCCCGAAGGTGAATGCCATGTCGGGTCGCGATCACTGGCCCGTGGGTGGAGCCTTAATGGCCGGTGGAGGCCTTGCGGGTGGACGCGCTGTAGGTGCCACCGATGCCGACTTGCTTGCAAAGAACGTCGACCCCAACACTGGCCTTGAGTCGAGCTCTGGTATTCAGCTGAGCCCCATTCACCTGGGCGGCAGTGTGATTGAGTTGACCTTGGGGTCGGGATACCTGGGCAAACGCCCCTATCTCGAATCGATTCCTGCGCTGACGCGTCTTAAGTCTTGAAAGCGAGGACAACAGGTTATGTGGTTTCCGGTCGACTTCCCTATGCCCAACGAGCACTTCGTTCAGCGCACGCTCACGCCTCAGGCCACCGCTCCGCAAACTCAAAGCCTGCAGATTCCCTTTGCCTGGCGAAGCCTCGATTCCAACGCCAAGGCCGACCTCACGGTCAATGCTCAGCAGTTTCAAGCTTCAACACTCGCACGAGTCCAAAAACGCAATTTAGGTGTGGCTTTTTCGCCGTCCTCGGGACTTTGGTTTTCGCTTCTTTTCAATGAAGAGGTGGCGGCTGTCCGTAATACCCGCGAATCCAACAGCAACCGGGTGACTCTCAATGAGGAATTCCAAGTGCGTGAGGCTGTCGCGCGGGTTGGGCTCGACCTGCTCAACAACATGAAACTGGGGATTGGCATTCGCTCACAATCGGTGCGGGGCGATGTGGTTGGAAGTTTCAGTGTGAGTGCGCTCAACCGTGTTGTTTACTCGGGCTCCCGATTGGGTGTCGTTGGTGCGCTGCTCGTCAACCTCGCGCCTGTGCAGATTGCCGTGCGCCACGAAACACCAGTGACTGGAAAAGTTGATATTCAGGGTGAGAGCAAAGTGAGCTCTACATATGGTTACACAGGTGGTGCAGTGAGTTTTGCAGTGAACTCTGAAACGGCGCTTTTAGCCGAGTATGGGTATTACACGGCAGCACGCAACGAACTCGCCTCACCCGTGCCTTCCGCAGGATCCAACAACGGTCTAACCCTTCTTCCACTTGGAACAGCGATTGAAGCCCGGGTTGTTCCGCTGAGCCTAGTGGGTGCTGGCGTCTCGCACAGTCTTGGCTCCGCACTCAGACTGCAGCTCGATGCGGTTCAGGGAAAAATTTATGCGAGTAGCGATCCGGAGCTGTTGCTGCCGGACACCGTGCCAGACGATCAAAAACAAAAAGTGAATGCAATTCGCTTAGGACTTTCACTTGAAAAAGGTGACTGGGAAAGCCAGATTTTTGCGGATTATGGGCAGTCTAAGGTGTCTTACAGCATTGACAGCAGCAACAAAGTTTCGCGTTCGCATTCATACTGGGGCATAGGTTTGCGCGCCGGTGTTGAGATCTGAGTTTGAACTGCGCAGGTAGGCCTCGAGAACCTGCTCGCGCGCACCAAACATGCGCACTCTTCCCGCTTCCATCCACAACACCCAATCGCAGGCGCGCAAAGTTGTGAGTCGGTGTGCAACTATGACCCGAGTTTTTCCGCGCAGCAGTTCAGCAACAGCCCATTCAAGTTTTTCCTCCGAGGCCGGGTCAACTGCACTTGTGGCCTCATCCATGACAATCAGCGGAGCATCTTGAAGAACGGCTCGTGCTAGGCAAATGAGCTGACGCTGCCCGGCCGAGAAGTTGGCGCCGCGTTCATGCACGGGCTGGTTCAATCCACCCTCGCGTGCCAGCAGTGGTGCAAGCCCGATACGTTCCAGTGTGGATATGAGCTCTGGGTCATGGTCGCTGCGTAAGCTCAAATTCTCACGCAGCGTGCCCCGGAACAGGGTGGGCTCTTGTGGAATGTAGGCCAATAGAGACCGCAGTTCTTCCGCTGTGCAGCTGTTGTTGCCTGTAGAAAGGCCGCACAAATGAATGCTGCCTTCTTCAACTGAATACAGAGCAAAGAGCGCTTGAATGAGAGAACTTTTGCCACTTCCGGTGCGCCCGACAATGCCTAAACTCTGGCCTGCCGGCAAAGTGAAGCTCACAGAATTCAACACGCGCTCTTTGTCAGTGTTATAGCGCAATGAAACGTTGTTCACTTCAATGCCACGCGATAAATCGGGTGAGCTCTGTTTAAGAGTGCCCGTGGACATGGGGTGTAAGGTTTGAATCAGGCGTGGCACAGGCAACACTGTAGCTGGTTCTATCGGACGGCGGAGATAATCGTCCAGCCGTTCAGCACCTGTGAGAGCTTCTTCGAGCTGCAACACATATTCAAAGTACTGCTGGAGTGTCGTCGATAAAAGCCAGATCTGGGTAAGCACAACCACAATTTGTCCGAGACTGACCCACCCCGCATTTTTGAGCCATAGCCCCAGTGCTCCGAACAGAAACAGCGCAGCTGCAGTCGCAAGGCTCATCTGCAAAGAGAATTTTGCTGTCTTGCGCTGCTGCGCTATACGTTCGCGCTGAAGATTCCAATTGAGTGCGTTGAACCGGTGTGTGAATAGTTTTTGTCGGCCATAAATTTTAACAGTGCGCGAGCCCTGAGCGGTTTCTGCGAAGTGTGCAATGGCAGGACCACGAGCAGCTGAAACACTGCGTCGAGCACTGCGAATAGCCATTCTGTTGCTCAGGTAAATGGCGGCATAAATGCCTCCTACAGCAAGTGCTGCGGGCAAACCGAGAGTTCCTGTGGCAGCCATGAAGAGCAAGCACAGGACGGCATCGAAGCTCAGACTGATGAACTCGCCCATAGGGCCACCCGTCATGCGCAACACGCTTTCAAAGTCGCTTGAGAAGCGGGTGAGGGCGCGCCCAACAGGAGTGCGATCGAAAAACTTCATCGGGAAGCGCGAGACACGCACAACCACTTCATCGTGCAGTACACCCGCGGCACGGGTGCCAAGGCGCGCGATTGCCACACGAAAAATAAGATTCAAGACAAGCGCAACGGTCACCATCACCACGAGGAGTTTTGCGAAATCGGAGGCTGTCCAACCCACAAACACCGAGCCGCGTGAGGTGCATTCTTCGCCACTACAACTGTTGTCGACCCACCACCCCACAACATTTGCTGAACCAACTAAGCAGGCGCGTGCCACAACTCCAATCATCAAAGTTATAAAGGTCGCCTTGCGCCAAGGGCCATAGGCCTCCCACAGGCTCTGCCAGACCTGTGATTCAAATCGACCTTTGAATTGAACTTCGGCCTCGTGAAAATGGCTTTTTGGTGGGAGTGAGGCGTTGTTGCTCATTGCCTCTCCTTCACGCTGATCTTGCCCTGCTCGAGCGTCCAGACCTGATCGCAGAACGGCAAAACCGAAAGCCTGTGAGTCACCAGCAGGCGGGTTTTGCTGCGCCAGTGTCCAAGAATAAGGTTGTTGACCAAAGATTTTTCCGTGCCCACATCCACGGCACTGAGGCAGTCGTCGAGCAGCAGAATATCGCGCCCTAAGCCCATGGCACGCGCTAGGCTCAGGCGTTGCCGTTGGCCGCCACTGAGGTTGACACCGCGTTCGCCAATTTCGGTATTGAGGCCGTCGCTCATGGCAGCCAAGTCGGGCGAAAATGCACTGAGGTGCAACTGCGTTAGGGTGCGCGGGTCGTTTTCTGAGGAGAGTTCATAGGCAAAGCCCACGTTGTCGCGGATGTTGGCACTCATCACAAAGCCGTCTTGTGGGACAAATCCAAAGAAGGCACGCAGCTGTGGCAACGGAAGCTGCAGCGCGTCTTGGCCGAAGATTTCATAGCTTTCAAATTCGCATGGAATTTCTCGCAGCAGTGCATGCAGCAGAATGGTTTTACCTGAGCCTACAGAACCAGCGATCGCCACACATTTTCCTGCCTCAACATCGAAGCTGAGGTTGTCGAGCAGCACTTGCCCATTCTGTACAACTGTTAACCCGCGCACACGCAAAGCAATGCCTTTATTCGTATTCACATGTGGCACCGTAGTTTCATCAATATCTGGCTCGCGTTGCAGGTTCAGATAACTCTGCAGACGTTTTGCCGAGGCCAGCGCATCGAGTCCGCTGACGAGTGTCCAAGGGATACTGCGCAGCGGGCGCACCATAAAAACTCCACACAGCCACAGGGCAGCCACGAGACTCCCCGGGCTCACATCCGGCTGTGTTGCTGCATACGACAGAGCCACCGCGTTTAGAATGTAGGGAGCAACTTGCATGATGCCATTCATGCCCGAGCCATTGCTGACCTGGCGCAGGCGTGCGTTGGTTTCAGCTGAGCGTGTAGAAAAAATACGCCCTTCAAAGTTCCCAATCCAACCCAGCATGCGCACAGCGCGCATGTTTTGCAGCCATTCGTTAATGATTGCGACCCGTGCTGCTGTCGCCGCTTTGGATCGTCGAAATAGGCGCGCTTGCCTGCGCGCGAGAAAAAGACAGATGAACAGATTCACACCCGCGGCCAAAAGCAGTGGAGTTGCAGGCAGGTCGTGCATGAACTGCAGTGCAAATGGGAAGGCCAGAATGGGAACCCCTGCAAGTGCAATGAGGGGAAGTACTTCCTCGAAAAGCGAGCAAACAGCGCTCACATCTTGCGCATAGAGGCTGACTGTTTCGCCCACGGTCATTTGAAAACGCGATTCACCGCGCAACGATAGTGTTTGTTCGTAGACCCGTTGTGCCAGGGTGCGGTGCGCAAGCGCACTCTCGCGCACGAACAAATATTTGCACAGCGCTTGAAGTGCCTGCGCCACAAGGAGCCCGCCAGCTGCCGCTGCGAGAAGAATCAGGAGTGTTTGGGTTCCAACGATAGAGGATGTTTGCAGCATGTCGATGAAGTGTTTCTGTGCAAACACTCCACCCAGAGCCGCTGCAGTTCCCAGCACCCCGAGCAGAAATATTCCCAGACGTACCCCGAGCCTTTCGGCTAGAAGTGTTGCGATGAGATGCATGGTCGAAGGGCTCCTCATGACCCCCGAAGGCTCCAAGGCAGATGCCAGGGACGAAGGCTCATGATTGAATTTCCAAGTCAGCCGATTCCTTATCTTTTCTTTTGCCAATTTGAAATGACACCCGGGGGTGAGCCCCTAAATTGACCTCGATCGTGCCCGGTGGTAGCAAACCCGTCTGTTTTTCAAGCACAATAACTGAATTTCCTGGGGCAAAAGCGTGCAGCACAATGGCAGCAGAGGGCAGTTGGGGATTGTTGTCCCGCATACGCACTGGGATCGTGCCTGGTACATGCCTTTCCAGGCATACCGTTTGCGTCTTGTCGAGATGCTCGACGACCTTCTCAACTGGCTCGAGGCAGGGGCGTTTCCCCTGTTTGTGCTCGATGGCCAGACAGTTCTCCTCGAAGATGTTTTTGCAGTGCGCCCCGAGTTCCGTGAGCGCGTTGCTGCTCTGGTGCAGCGTGGGAAAGTCAAGGTTGGTCCTTGGTACACCATGCCGGATTTGTTTTTAGCTCGGCCGGAATCTTTATTGCGCAATCTGCATCGTGGAATCGGCATGGCTGAGGAATTGGGTGGAGCCTCGCGGGTGGGTTACGTGCCTGACTCGTTTGGTCACTTTGCCCAGCTGCCGCAGCTGCTCAACGGCGTTGGTATTTACTCGTATCTCTTTATGCGTGGAATGCCCGAGGCACTGCGTGATGCGCACGGGGCGCTCTTTGTGTGGCGTGGGCTCGATGAGGGCTCAAAGCTCACAGGTGTTTATCTGCGGGAAGGCTATTTCCCTCTCGGTGCGCTCGGTCAAGAAAGTTTTCATGGGCGATATGATGGCCTCCAGGCTGATTTTGGAGCTGCACAGAAGCGTTTGAGCGACACCCTGGCACAGCTTACTCCCGTTCAAAAAAATCCCGTTTTTGTTTTGCCTGCAGGCGGCGATCACCTCCCTGCGCGCGCCGATCTCAAACCGCTCGTGGATGCTCTGAACACTCAGCAAGCTGACATTGAACTCCGTTTTGGTAGTTTTGAAGATGCGCTGGCTGAGCTTGCACCGCACTGCGTTGAGCTCCCGGAACACCAGGGCGATTTGCTCGGGCAGGCCGATCATCCGCTGCTGCGCAATGTGCTTTCCTCCCGCATCGATCTCAAAATATTGAATCACAAGGCGCAGAGTCTGCTCCTTGGAATCGTGGAACCACTTTTGGCGTGGTCGCGTCTTCAGGGTTTGCCTCTTGTGCATCCTTCGTTGCTTCAAACCGCTTGGGATGCTCTTCTCAAAAACCACGCACACGATGACATCTGTGGCTGCAGTGTCGATGATGTTCACGTCGACAACGTGCAACGCTATCATGAGGTCATCGCGCTGGGGCGGGAAATCATTACCCGGCAGCTCGAGCATGCGGTGCAAAGGCTTTGGGGCGCGGCTGCACATGCGCGCCAGTCACGGGTTGTGGTCTTCAATCCGCACCCGTGGTCGCATCGGGAGCCTGTTCGGGCGCGTGTGCTTTTGCCCGACGCAGGCGGAGAATTTTCGCCTGAATCACCCGCGCGTGAAATTGTTGTGCGCGATGCGGTAGGTCACGTTCTGCCGGCACGCATTTTGGCCACGCGTTGCAAGGATATTCGCAATAACTACCTTGAAACCACTTGGGGGCGCTCGTACACGGTTGCGTTTGATGCGGATCTTCCGCCGCTCGGATTCAGTGTTTTCACTGTTGAAGAATGCACACAAGAGTTGCCTGAGCGCACCGTTGCGGAGCTGTCTCAAACAATTGCTGTTAACCAGAATATTAATTTAGGCGAGCTTCCACCCGAGTTGCGCGATGGGTTCAGCTTTGAGCTCGATGCCGACCTCGGCGATGGCTATTCGTTCGGACCATGTCCTGAAATTCCAACCCAAAAGGCGCGCCTCAGAGCTGCGCAGCGCGATGCATTGCAACAGGATGTTTTACACCTGTCATACGAAATCTCCGGCCATACTTTTGTTCTGCGCGACGAACTCAAAAATAAATCTCTCGCAGATTGTCTGGGTGCGCAGAAAACCATGGAATTGGGTGTTGTGGCGCGCCGCAGAGACTCGGGCTCATCGAAGGCTTGGGAGCTTTCTCTTCATTACACAAACATCTGCGCTGACAGCCGGCTGAGAATTGTGTTTCCTGCCCAGGCCAACGTCAGTGCAGTGTGGGCCGATGCACAGGCACGCTTTGAGCAGCATTCGGCGCAGATTCAAGCGCATCAGATTTGGCCTGGACCGCTCGCTGAGCCACGCTATCCGGGTGAACAGCCGTATCCAGTGCATCACACGAACGATGGTGTGGTGTGTGTGGGTTCCGCAGGCTTGAGCTTCTGTGGCGGCGCGGGTGTGCATGAGTTTGAATGGGTTGAGCGTGGCGGGCAAAAGGCAGTCGCCCTCACACTGCACCGCGCGGTCGGCTTTCTCTCGGTGCGCGGCGGTCGCATTCGCTCGTGCCAGGCGGGGCCGCAGCGTTCTACGCCAGATGCACAACTGCTCAAGCGCATCGAGCACACACTTGTTTTTGGAACACGCCAGGATACTGCAATCAGCGAGGCTTTCCGCACTTTGAAGGAAATCGTGCACCCCGCATGGGTTCAGGAGCTTCCGGTCGTGCCTGCCGCGCAATTCACACACTCCGCAGCGCATGTGGCACTGTGCGATGTTGCAAGCACCCCGTTGCAGCTGATGGCCTGCCGGAATGGGGTAGAGGGCGCTGGCGTGTTTCTGCGCTTGCTCAATCCCACCGAGCACAACCTGAGTGTGGATTTGAGGCTCCACCCAAGCGTGGGTCTGTGCCAGCTGTTCGATCTCGACGATCGCACCCCGCTGCAAGCTGAAGCTGAAAAAATCACTGCAGGCATTCTGCAGGCAAACTTCAAACCCTTTGAGATCAAAACCTGGAAGCTTTTCCCATGCTGAAAATCACTGGTACTTTTCTCGATGAAATCACCCACGATATCCCGCCACAAAACTGGGGCAAGCGTGAATGGGCAGCCGATTTCGATGCCATGAAGGCCATCGGTATCGACACCGTTATTCTTATTCGTGCGGGATACCGCGAGCGGCTGACCTTCGATTCCAAGGTCATCAACAAACACCGCCGTTGCTTGCCGGCCTACACAGACCTTGTCGATCTGTTTCTCACCGAGGCAGAGCGCTGCGGCATGACCTTTTGGTTTGGCACGTATGACTCGGGTCAGTATTGGATCAATGGCGAATACAAGAAAGAAAGCGACCTGAATCGCGATTTCTGTTCCGAGGTGATGGATCGTTATGGCCACCGAAAGGCATTTGGTGGTTGGTACATAAGCCACGAAATCAATACATTCGATGCAGGTATGATGAAGGTTTACGACGACCTCTCGGCGCACCTGCGCTCACTCAAAAACATTCCCATTCTCATGTCACCTTATGTGAAAGGTGTGAAACAATTCGGTGCGGAAGCAATTTCGCTCGATAGCCACGTCAAAGAATGGGGCGCAGTGTTCCGTGATCTTGAGGGTAAGGTTGATGTGGTGGCATTCCAAGATGGTCAAATGTCGTTCCTGGAGCTTCCTGATTATCTCAAGGTGAATCGCGATCTTGCTGTAAAGCATGGCCTGCAGTGCTGGAGCAACCTCGAGAGCTTCGACCGCGACATGCCTATTAAGTTCCCACCCACGGATATCCGCAAACTACGTTACAAAGCAGAGCAGGCAGCTGCTGCAGGTGTCGACAAGCTGATTACTTTTGAGTTCTCACACTTCATGAGCCCGAATTCAATTTATCCGGCGGCACATCAGCTTTACAAGCGCTACCAAGAGTGGATTCGTGGAGAGGAACTTTGAAATGAACCCAACCCAACACACCATAACCGCGCTAAGGCATGAATTCGAAACCGAGCTCTTCGAGCGGGTGATTCCCTTTTGGGAGAAGCACTCTTGGGATAAAAAAAATGGCGGTTTCTGGAATTGCCTCGACCGCACCGGACAGGTCTTCGACAACACCAAATACGGTTGGTTGCAGGGTCGCGAGACTTGGCTCTTCAGCAAGCTGTATCGCACAGTCGAACGCAAACCGCTTTGGCTCGAAATGGCGCGCAGCGGCGCAGAGTTCTTGAAGAACACTGCTCTCACAAAAGAAGACCGGCTCCCTTTTCGCATGACCGCTGATGGCAAACCTATTTACATTCAACGTAAAATTTTCAGCGAATGCTTTTACATCATGGCGATGGCTGAATACAGCCGTGCGAGCGGAGACGAAAGCTACGCACGCGAAGCACAGCGCATGTTCGAAAAAGTGTGGGCATGGGCCTTCGATTGGAGCAAAGTGGGGCGCCCCAGCTACGAAGGCGAAACACCATTGCAGTCGCTCGCAGTGCCAATGATTCTCATGAACCTCATTGAGGAACTCACGGATGGTCATGCCGAACCTTTTGGGCGTGAGCTTGCAGATTGCCAAAAGGCTTTTCTCAAGCATGTGAAGGTTGCAGAAAAGCGTGTGTATGAATTTGTACGCCCAGATGGCTCGCTGTGCACCGAGCTTCCCGAGGGGCGTCAGCTCAACCCTGGACATGCGATTGAAGCAGGTTGGTTTCTGCAGCATTGGGCGCAGCGGCAGAATAATCCCGAACTCTCCCTGCTCGCACAAGATGTTGTGCGCTGGTCACATGCCGAGGGTTGGGACAAAGAAAAGGGTGGCCTGTTTTACTTCTTGGATGCTCAAGGTCATTCCCCCACACAGCTCGAATGGAACATGAAGCTGTGGTGGCCTCACTGTGAGGCTCTCTATGCTCACTTGCTGAATTTCAGCCTAACGCGCAGTGCGCAAGACTGGGATCTGTTCACACAAACGAAAGAGTACACTTTCAAGCATTTTCCCGATCGCACCCACGGAGAGTGGTACGGCTACCTCGATCGCGATGGGCGAGTCAGCCAAACGTTTAAGGGCGGCCCTTATAAATGCGCATTCCATGTACCTCGTGCGCTTCTGCTGTGCTGGAACACACTCAAAAAATTGGAGAGTGAAAAATGAACTGGTGGAGTGGAAACAACCTTCTGACGACTCTCGATTACTCTGTGATACTGGCCTACCTTGTTGGCATCATGGTTTTGGGTTTGTGGCTCGAGCGCAAGGCGCGTGGCGGTATTGATGCCTACTTTCTTGGGAATCGTAATTTGCCGTGGTGGGCTCTGGGTGCTTCGGGCATGGCTTCAAACATGGACATCGCCGGTACGATGGTCATTGCTGCCCTCATTTATTCAATGGGCGTGAAGGGTTTCTTTATTGAAATCCGTGGTGGGATTGTTCTCATCATGGCCTTCTTCATGATTTTCATGGGTAAATGGACGCGTCGTGCGCAGGTTATGACTCTCGCAGAATGGATGCGCCTGCGCTTTGGAGATGGCAGGGAAGGGCGTACTGCTCGCCTTATCAGTGCCATCATGAATCTCGTGGTTTCGATTTGGATCATCAGTTATTTTGCAGTGGGCGGCGGAAAATTTTTCGGTGAGTTGATGGGAATTGATGACCGAGTCGCCTCTATCGCGCTCATTCTCATCACCATGGTTTACACTGCGGCAAGTGGCTTCTACGGCGTGGTCTGGACCGATGTGGTGCAGGGAGGCCTTATTCTTGTGGCCGTTCTCTACGTTATTTATATGGCCATGAGTCAGGTCGAGTTGCCGCAAGAATTTATGGTGTCGGTGCCCAATGGTGCAGGTGGCTTTGAGGCTGTACGCACGACCTTGAACGACTGGGCAACAATTCTGCCCCCCATGGAAATCAATCTTCCGGGCGAGTATTCGCGCTACAATATTTTCGGTATCACGATATTCTTCTATCTGCTCAAAACCTGCATTGAAGGTTTTGCAGGTGCGGGTGGTTATACAAGCCAACGCTATTGTGCAGCGAAGTCGGATCGTGAAGCGGGATTGCTTTCCTTGTTCTGGATCCTGCTGCTGTCTTTCCGCTGGCCATTAGTCATGGGTCTTGCGCTTTTGGGAATCCACTATGGCATGACAACCGGCAAGGTCATCGACCCGGAATTGGTTCTCCCCACTGTAATTGCCAACTACATGCCCTCGGGCATGAAGGGACTCGTGATTGCCTGTTTCATGGCCGCTGCGATGTCCACATTCACGGCCATCATCAATGCAGGGGCAGCCTATTGGGTTAAAGATATCTACGAGACGTTTATTAACCCCAAGGCGTCTTCAAAAACCCTCATTTGGCATTCGCGCGCAGCAACGGTTGGGATCGTACTTCTTGGGCTGGCCTTCAGCTTCGACACTGTAAATATCAATGATATTTGGGGCTGGATCACCATGGCGTTTGGAACTGGCCTTTTTGTGCCACTGTTGTTGCGCTGGTACTGGTGGCGATACAATGGCTATGGATTCGCAACCGGAACAATCTTCGGAATGCTTGCCGCTGTGCTTATCCGTGTCCTCAAAATTGAAATGCCCGAATACATGGGCTTCGTTCTGCCGAGCGCCATTTCACTTTTTGGGGCGATTGTTGGAACGCTGCTGACCCCACCCACGCCGCGTGAAACGCTTATCAACTTCGTGAAGGTCACACGTCCATTCGGATTCTGGAGCGATATTCACAAAGCACTCCCCGGGGAAGAGCAGCAGGCCATCCGCACCGAAACACGGCGCGACCTTGCCGCAGTGCTCTTTGCTGTCCCATGGCAGCTTGTGTTGTTCCTGCTTGGCATGGTGGTGGTTCTCAAGAAATGGGAGAGTGTTGCTGGTTTGCTGGCGCTGTTCGTTGTTTTGTCGTTCGGTCTTTATTGGTTCTGGTTTCGGCATCTGGCAGAATCAGCAGCTAGGGAGCCCAATCCATTGCTCAACCCAAATTCGGGTTCAGTGAAGTCGGGAGAGGCTTTGCCGGAGAACTGAGAATGAGCGTTGAAGTTGCCTCTCGCGGTTTCGTGCTAAACATCTCTGTGGTTGGCATGGCAGGGTTCTTAGCCGCGGGATGCACTCCCATTAAGTCCTGGTTTGCAGGAAGTTCTCGCACCCCTGAATCTGCTCCAGCAAAAGCAACCGAGCAACCCAAGCCGCTTGTGAGCAACGCCTTTGCATATGCTCGTTATGTTGCATTGAATTTGGAGTCAGCTCCCAACAAGGAACTGCCTCCGGCCGAGGTTGAGCGCATTCTTTTGCAATCGGCGGTCAATTCGAAAATCAACCCTGAGACCACAATTCAGCTGCTCAGCACTCGAAGTCCGTCGAACTCAGAGGCCGGCAAAAGCACGAGCCAGCTGCGTTTGGAGGAATTTCAGGCGCAATCTCAGAGCTGCGTGGCTCAATTTGAGAGCCTCAAAGAGTGTTGTCAGGCTTTCGCCTGGCCTCTGGCAGTTTTGCCGCAGCTCACCAAACTCGACTCAAGCAGGTTGCTCTCTCTTCAAGATTCGACCAAGAGCCAGGCTGGGAAAGCAGAAATTTTGAAAGGCTGGGTAACGCTCGGAACGGATACGCAAGTTGATGCAACAGATACCCCGGCTGCAACCGATACCCCGGCTGCAACCGATACCCCGGCTGCAACCGATACCCCGGCTGCAATCGGAACCACCTATCGATTGTCGGGTCTTAAAGCTTGGCTCGGAGTCTGCCACGTTGTGATGTCGGGAGCTCCATCGACACTCGCTGAATTTAAGCAAACGTTGGGTAGCACCCTTGCTGACAGAAGCCTGTGGAGCCAGGATTTGCATGCCCGCAGCCGTGCCAAGCGCGGCCCTCGGCGCGTCTTTGCGCACCGCGACGGGCAAATTTCGCTGGCCGAGACCCTCGCTTCCGATTGTTCGGTCAAGGAAACAGAGGTGATTCGCCGCAGGCGCGATGGCGCTTTGGACTACTGGGTTTATGATGCCGAAGGGCGGCTCACGCCGGTGAGCCATTTTCCCGCCCCAAATAACGATAAGGGCTTTGTGACGGTAGAAAAACTCTCGCCCGACAGCTGCATGGGATGCCACTATAGTTTCGATACCCGCCACTTCGACCAACTGAAGGTTTCGGCCGAAGCTCTGCGTTTGCCGAAAACCCTTGATCTTCCGGTGGTCTGCCTGAAGCCTGGAGATGCCCTGGCCGAGGACAATTGATTTCGGCCAACCGGCCGAAAAGTCACCCATAAATTCGCTCGACAAAATAAGATTTGCGATTTAACCCCTGCTCCTCCGAGGAGAGGTGAGACGTGCGCGCAATGACTCATATGACAAAGCTTTTGGTGCCACTCTGCGTAGCATTTGTAGCGTGTGCTCCTGCGTCTGGAATTCAGCCCGCGTCAGCGAAAGGCGACCTTGCGGCGCACACACAATCGCAGACTCTTGCGAAGACTTCTAAAAAGACAGCCTGCGTGAGCTTCCAAGGCAACGGCGTTTATTTTGCTTCGCATGTGGGTGCTCTCATTTCGTTGCTTGAAAACAACTACGAACCAGTTTTTGCAACGGGTGGTTCGAGTGGAGCGATTCTCGCGAGTGTTTCGCGCGCGCTCGTGGAAAATCCCTCTTTGCGCGGAGCCGATGGTAGTTTCGCACCACAGAAAGCTGCAGTCCTGCTCGCTTCAAGTTCACCTGTGATTGAGTCTGTGTTGTTTCTGCCTCGTTTTACAACGCCACTGAGTCTCCTCGATTCTTTCGATGTCTTCTTTTCGGGTTCAGCCGCAGGTGTGCTCAGTGCAACCCCCAGAGACGCATTGGTGCATTCAGAGTCGATTGTTGGACAATCAACTCTCGTTATCGATTTTTTTCGTTCCTTGGACTTTTCAGTTGCCTTAGCAGAGAGAAATCTCGCAGAGCGTGAGCGCAAGATTGCTGCGCTGTGGCGCTCATTTTCGGATGCTATTCGGGTTACTCCCGAGGAGTTTGCAGATGCAATTTTTGTGCCGCGCTCTCGTCTCGTTGCAGAAGGGCACATGCACATCGTTCAAATTCAAGATAGATTCTTTCGCCTTTACCGCAGCAAACAAGACACGATGGTGAATAATTTCCGCACGCGGCAGGAACAGTGGAACCAGCTGCTTGAGGGGAATTTTGAAGTCTTTGGTTTGAACAATCCTGAGAAGCGTCGCTCTGTTTTGAAAAACATCCTCGAAGCCATTCGTGGAGTCGAAAGTTTTGACTCGCTTACTGCCACTCTCTCTGGTGATTTTCTACTGGCCGATCCCGACCGCGTTTATCGCGCATTTGATGGGTTTGATTCACGCACAGGGCGCTCCATCGAAATTCCATCGAATGTTGTACTTCATACAACTGCGCGGCGTGCCACCAGGAAGTTAAATGAATGGAACGAGATTCCCGGCCTTGAAAGCCTGCACCATGTTTACATGAGCAACTCCCGGCAAGCTGTGCATAATGCTCAGGCTCTGCACAGACCCGAGAACAATCCGCTCCAGCCGTCCGACAAATCCAAATCTCCAGTGATTCCCACCGAGCGTATTGTTGCCACTGCTTTGGGGCTTGGTCCAGCGCTTGCGGCAACCACAGGTGAGCCCACAGCATTTGTGCGTTTGCCTATTGCCCTTGATGTGCCTGCACGTGAGCGTCTGGCATGGGTTTCAAACCAGGAACAATTGATTGGTTCGGGCGGTTGGTTGGAAAAAGTTTCTTTGGGAACAGCCACAAAATTTAATGAGTGTGCGCCTCAAAACGTTGACCTCTACTTCTACACGTCCGACGGCGAGGGAGTGAATCGGTTTGCAAAAATGCTTTTCCTCGGGCTGTTCCTCGATCAGCCCTTGCGTGGGCTGCTTGCGCGGCAAATTGAGAATCCAAGCGTGAACCTGGGTGCGCTTCTTTCCGGGCAGATTCCAGATAACAAGCCTTTCGAGACACCCGCCGATAAGCAGAAAGTTTTTAACGGCGTTTTGGAATCAGTTGATACCCTTTTTGCGGAAACACGCGATGCGAAGGCACGTGCGGGGAGTCTTCCTGTGAATTTTGCGTTCGCCGATCCCTCAAAAATGGGCGGCACTTCCTCAAAAGCTTTGAACGCTGTGTTTCGCTCGAATCGTCGCGCTATGATTTTGGCAGCCTATGAGTACACACGCAAGACGGCTCTTGAACGCGGTTTGGGCAGCGCGAGCCTGCCCCTGTGGAACAAGCAACTCGATTCAGTTCTCGGGCAAACCAAGCCCGACGATGTTCTTGCCGTTGTCTCCGACACCATGCCGCGTTTGTCGATCACTGAGGGATTTTCGAACTAGGAACTTTTGCAAGTTCTGCGCGGTCTTCAAGAAGATCGTTGTGCCTCTCACCGAGTTTCATGAAGTGCTCGGCTGCAGCTACCAACTCGCGCACCCGAAATGGCTTTTGAAAGATAGCGTCGGCACCCAGAGCGTGAGCCTCCTCGCGCGAGACGTCGTCGTAGGCTGTCATAATGAACAGCGCCGGGCGGATAGTCTTGCGAACAGCCGAAATTTGTTTCACCAATGCTTGTCCTGGTAACCCGGGCATACGGATGTCGGTTACAATAAGTTTTAGGGCTTGCGCGTGTTTTTTCCACAGCTGCTCGCCCTTCATGCCGTCACTTGCCGTAAGAACTTCCCAACCACGCTGTTCGAGGTGCCACACAAGCTCTTCGATGATCGAATTCTCGTCATCCACCAACAAAACCAAAGGTCGGTTCTGCATCAGCAGGTACCTCCACGATTTCCTAATTATTGAATTTGATTCGTCAAAAATATCAGTAACCTTGACCTTTTTTTTTGCCATTCGCGTTATCTTATTCAGCATTCAGAACTTTTTCCCGATGACTCTTATGATCCGCGGCAAGGAGGTAAGATTGGGCAGCAGCGACGAGAAACCTGCGAAACGGGACGTTGCACGTGCGACACCGCTGGCACTGAGCCAGCAGTTGGGTGTTCCCGTTTACGATGTGTTGGCCGCGATTGAGAGTGCTCATTTGGAGCCGCTTGATGGCGAAGGCGGTTTGCTCGAGTACGAAATCAAACCGGTGGTCAGTTCTCTGCTCGAGAATAAACGATTGCAGCAGAGTGCCGAGAACCCTCATGTTCAGCGTCTCTTGAGAGAGTGTCTTGAAACCTACCAAGATGCGCTACGCCGTATGATTCGAGAAGAGAACAAAACGGCCTACGAAATAAAGCAGATGACCGAGTCGCGTTTTCTTGAGGTACTTGGGCAGCTCAGTATCTCTTTGGGTCGTCTGGAGGCCTTCGTCGCACAATCTTCACGCGTGCTGAGCCAAATTGATGTGCGCCTTTCAAGGCTAGCAAGTGGTCAACCTCAGCAAAGCGTTCAGGCTGATTCTATTCCTTCAAGTCAGCCTGGAGCGGAAGGCGATCAGTTGACCCAGGTCGCAAAGACGCTCCAGCACGCATTCAGCAGCGCACGCGCTCAGCTGCGCTCGCCTGTGTTGTCGCAGCTTACGCAGCAAGAGCACTGGCTTGCGTTTGAATCTCACCTCACTCAGGTTCTAATGGCTTCGGGGCAGACGTCTGAATCTGCGCGCACAGAATGGTTTGAGAAGGTGAAAGTGCTGTTGCACATGGGCAGTCTCGAGCTGCGCCTTAACGGACAGGCAGCGTTGGCAGACGTTCGACCTGCATTGGTGAATCAATTTTCAGAACTCCTGAGTCGAATGCCTTCTGAGCAAGAGGTTCTTCCTGGGTTTGAGGTTTATTTCGACTGGGTGCAAGCAGAGATGCGTAACGGTTACCCTGCGCTTCTTTTGTTTCTGCTGATTGTTCTCAATCGTGGTGCACAGGTGTCGTGGTCAGGTTTTTTAAGCACATTCGTGAATGAAAGTTGATGACACGATGTGGAACTTGCGCAGTTTGGATGTTTCCAATCCTACCGCTTTGGTGGTGTGCACCGGACTCGATTGGGGCGCAGGTATTTATGTTTACGCACCCCGTCGTGAAGCATTGTTTCTCGGGCTGTGTCGTAAAAGCTTGAGCCCACTAAGCCGAGTGGTGTTCAATTTCAATCCGCGCGCTCAGCTTTTTCGCAGTCTTGCGAAGGTTTTCTCGATCTCAGAGCGGCTTCTGGATTTGACACTCAACGAGAACGACGATGCTAAAATCGGTGCGTGGTTAAGCGGTGCGCCAACATCCTTGGGCGGGCAGCGCAACGCTGAAAATCTGCTTGTGATTTTGCGAGCCGAGGTCATGTATCTCTTTGGTTCTGTGTGCGCTGTGGTCGCTCAGCACAACAAGCAAGATTACACACGCTTTTTTGACTACTTTGCAGCAGTCAATGGCCAGCGCGACGAACTGGTACCGCTCATTGTGGAAACCGTTCTCGGCAAAGAGCTGCGCTACATTTTTGAGAATCTCTGCGGGCAGTATTACTTTCAATCTTCTTCCCGACAGCAGCGCCGCAAAGAATGGTTATTTCAGGCCGAGCGTGTCTTGAGTGAGTTGTGTGCTGCTCCGTTTGAAGCTGAGTGGGATACCAAACAGCTTGAGACACTGATGGTGTATTCAAGTGCAGATTTAAATGTTGCGAGCAAATTGAACCAGGCGCTGTTTTTGCCGATGTGTAGCTCAAATTCCGAAGCAGATACGTACCCTCCACTTGAGAGCAGTGTGGCTTTGTTACTCGATAAAGGCGCGACTGATTTTATTTACGTCAACTCGTTCGTGGAGCAGCTGCGGTGGGTCGAGCGTCTCGCTGTTTCCCGGCAGCGTGCGCGGCTCGATGCCGTGCGTGAAGATCCGCTACGCAGCCAGTCCTTTTTTGATGCACGCTCAGGGCGCAGTGGGGTTCTAATTCTGACCGACTCAACTTTGAATGAACTTGAGAATGTGCTGCAGGCGTTTCCTCTCACAAATTTTTCGCTGCCTGTACAGGAGACTCTCGAGACGGCGTTTGAAGTCCGCGCAATCCGCAGCGCTGCAGGGATTCCAGTGAGTCCGCAGTACGATCCTTTCCAATTGGCACAGGCCTTTGTGCGCAGAACTCATCCCCAAAAGCAGTCGGAGATCTTCGCCACACCTGCTGGGCTTGAATTTTTTATTTCGGGGCTCAAGCTATCGGAGGAGGAAACGGTTTCCTGGAATACCTGCCCTTGAATGAGGCAAGGTGCTTGCTTCACATTTCGCCGCCACTGGCAATTCAACTTTTGAGTGTCCTCTGACTCACCCATCTTCCGCCAATCCAATTATCCTGACCTTCAAGCATGTGTTCCAAAAATGCAGGTGAGGGGGGATTTTTATGGGTTCAAAGCTTCGTTTGTTGGCCATGGCGCTTCCTTGGGCTTGGGTTGCGTCGTCGGCCTTTGCCGCGGACAATCAGTCAGGAAGCCAATACCTCAAGTTCCGTGATGAGAAGTCATTGGAGCTCTTTCTCAAAAACAACGCAAAAGCCGAACGCATTCACCGAGGTTTGATGTGGGTTGAGATTCAAGCCAACTCCGGATTGCTTTTCACTCAGCAGCAGGCCGAGAGCCTTGGGATTGTGAATCAGGAGTCAGCGGAGAGAACCTACAGAATTCCCAAGCCCGTAAAGGAACTGCAAACCACAAGTGATTCTCCCAACACGAAGCTCTGGGGGATTACCAAAGTCAATGCCCCGATGGTTTGGGGCAAAACCAAAGGCTCGCGCAAGGTGGTTGTGGCCGTTGTCGATACTGGAGTCGACTATGAGCACCCAGCTCTGCGTGAAAATATGTGGGTGAACAGCGCTGAGCTCAATGGCCAGCCTGGGATAGACGACGATGGCAATGGCTACATCGATGACATTCATGGTGCAGACTTTATCGGTGGTGCACCCACGCCTATGGACGATGAAGGTCACGGCAGCCACGTTGCAGGCACCATTGCAGGCAATATGCCTTCTGATTCTTTTTATGGTGTAGCACCTGGCGTGCAGCTCATGGCTATCAAAACACACAACAAGAACGGCGAGGGAAGTAAAACATCCGTCGTAAAGGGAATCCTCTATGCGACCGATATGGGCGCGCGGGTTTTGAATTGTTCCTGGGGTGGAGCTCCGGAAGCGGCCGAGTACGATCAACTTCTTTTCGATGCGATTGAATATGCAAACAAGAAAGGTGCGTTGTTGGTTGCTGCTGCAGGCAACGAATCGGGCAACAATGATACTCGTGCGCGCTATCCTACAAACTACGACCTTCCTGGCGTCGTTTCCGTTGCGGCCTCGGATAAACTCGATCGCAAAGCGTATTTCTCCAATTTCGGCGTCAATACCGTTGACCTTGCAGCACCCGGTGTTGCGGTGTGGAGTGTTGAGGGTGGAAGCCTTGGATTCACTTCGCTTTCGGGAACCAGCATGGCGGCGCCGCATGTTGCGGGTGCTGCTGCTCTGTTGGCCTCGACACCTGCAGGGCAAAGCATGAGCGCGGCTCAGTTGCGGGAAACACTCATGTCGAACGTGGAAGCAATTTCCGAATGGCGCACCAAGGTGATTTCCGGTGGGCGTCTCGACGTGCGTTTCCTTGGTAAATAAAAAAAAGCCGGCGCAAGCCGGTTTTTTGTTGTGCGTAAAGAATAGATGAGAGATGCAAAAAAAGCTTCACCCGTGCAGGTGAAGCTTCTTCTTTTTTTAGCGGCTGGTGCTGCTTTTTGTTCCCTCTGCAGCAGGAGCTTCATCGAGCTTGTTGAGTGCTTCGAAGCCGGGGAGTTTACTGAGGTCAGGAATAACAACGATTTCAACACGGCGGTTTGACGCGCGGCCTTCCTTTGTATCGTTGGCGCGGGCAGGTTTGCTTTCACCGTAGCTTGCGGCGCTAATGCGCGACTCTGGCATGCCAGCGTCTACCATCTTCTTGAGTACGGAAATGGCGCGTGCTGCTGCGAGTTCCCAGTTGTTGGCGAACTTTCCACCGCTAATGGCCACGTTGTCGGTGTGGCCTTCGATTTGGAAGCTTTTGTCGGTGAGGGTTTGCAGGAGGCCGGCCACTTCTTGCACCGATTTCTGGCCTTCTGTAGTGAGGCTCGATGAGCCGCTTCTAAACAGCAGGTCGGAATTGAGAGCCACAACCATACGCCCATCAATAATACGCACGCGCAGACGGCCGGAGTCGATCATGGATTTGAACTTCTTGAGAAGATCTTGATACTCGGACACGCGTTTGTCGGTTTCGGCTTTGTTCTTTTCGAGTTCTGCAAGGGCAATACGGAGTTTGTCATTATCAGTTTGAACCTGGTTCAATGAGGTTTGCAGCATGGATTTGTCTTTGCTGACAGCCGATACTGTTTGCTCCAGTGAGCTGGCTTTCTGTTCCAGGGTCGATGCCTTCTTCTCAAGCGTGCTGGCCTTTTGCTCCAGTGTGTTGGCTTTTTGAGAGAGGTCGGAGGCTTTGGCCGATTCGCTCTTGAGCGAGGTTTGGAGCTGATCTGCCTCTACGGAGCGCTGATTGAGCTTGCCTTCGGTCTCTTTAAGGCGAGCTTCGAGCGCTTGGTACTTGGATTTGCTGACACAGGCATTGGAAAGAGCAAGTGCGGCAAGAAGTGTTGGTAAAGCAACGTAACGGGTCTTTTGCATCGTAGGACTCCCTTGTTAGACTCGATGCAGTGATTTTGAGGCGGTCACCTTGTGATTGCAATGGAGCGAATCATGACAGCGGCAAACATCCTTCGTTCATCGGTTTTGGTTTTGGCGGGTTTAGCTGCGGGCTGGTGGCTACGTTCGGCGAGCCAAAGTCGCACGACAACTGTGATGGGTTTCCGCGAGGACGCTGCTGTTGTGCAGGTGAAGGGGCGCACCTACAGCTTTTCTGAGCTTCCGATTCAAATGAGACATCACATTCATAGCGCATATCTGCAGGCGCATGGGCAATTCCGGACTGTTGCAGAGGATTTTGCTGCAAGAGTCGTTGCCTCGGGTGGAAAGGACGTGGCTGAGTTCACTTGGGAGAAAGAATACGGGCAAAAGCCGAGCGAAGAAGAGGTGCGCAAGGCGTACGAGAGCGGCTTTAGGAATGTTGGCCCGCTGAGCGATGCTAAGGTGCGCGCTGAAGTTGAACGTTCGTTGCAGCGTAATTTGGTGATGAACCGCATTTCCAAAGAGCTCAGCACTCTTGTGCAAAACAAAGAACTCAAGATGATGTGGGATTTGCCGCTCGCACCGGAACTGAAGTTGAGTGTCGATGCCTATCCGGTGGTTGAGGTTGGCGATGAAAGCGACACCCAGCCGCTCGAGGTTGAGGTGGTTTTCAATTACGGGCAGGCCAATTCCGAGGGTGCATTTTTTGCCATTTCACGTGTGGCTGATTCACTCAAGCGGCGCATTCGGATTCGGCTGCTGAGCGAATCTACCGGGCTTGCCAAAGAAGAGGCTGCAACTGCTTTGGTGAACTGCCTGGCTCGGGAGGCGGGTTTCAAACGTGAAGCTTGGCTTGTGCATGCACGCCTCACACAGGAGCTCTACCGCTTGCCCAATGAGCAGAGCGAGCTTCCCATGGCGCAGTATTTTCCTGGCGATCCGGAGCTCGTGAAGCGGGTTGCAACATGCAATCCCAAACCACTGGAAGAAAAGATGCTGGTGGCGAACACTGCAGCGTGGAAGCCTCTGCGCAGCAATCCTTACCCGATGATTTTTATCAATGGCCGGCGTATCTCCGACCAAGACCCGCGCGGCACCGAGGGTGTGTTGCGGGAGTTGTTGGGGGAGAGGGGGAAGTGAGGTTATTCAATCAACCTGAAAGTGAATTTTTAAGCCCGCATCATGGTGCTCAACAAAGCTGACTGAAGAACTCGTCCGTCCTAAACTCATGATGCATCGGCTCGTTTGTGCAGGAAGACCCTGAATAAGACCTGCTCCCGAAGTGCGAGCTTTAAAATGAGCGATTTTGCATGAGTTGTTCTTTGGGCTCTCAAGAACAAAAAAATCTCCCCCCAGCTGGAGTACTTTTCCAGCGACTCCCGCATCGTGGTGAATGCGATGAAAGTTACCTTCTACAACACTTAAGCGACCTTCAGAGGAAAATGTTGCCAAGCTTTCCTCTGAAGCATGGAAGCGAGTTTCTGCGGGAATGGGGCTCTCGCCGAGGTCGAACTTTTGCACCTCCGTAAACTTGGTTTGGTTGTCCTCAAGAGAAAGGACACGCAGCTGCTGCCCTTGCCGGAACAGCAGGCGAGCTTTGCCAAGGCCAGAGGAATCAGACCACTGCGTTGAAGCCAGGCGCCAATCAGTGGGATAAAAGAGAGCTTCGGGAGACTTTCCGAGCTGTAGAGCGAGGTGTGCCTGTTTCAAGCTCAAATAATGGTTTGGCCACCAAAGGCCTCCTAGGTTAACCTCAGGCAGCGCAGGATTTTGTGTCGCGGGTAAAAAGATGGTGAACTCACCTTGCCGCCATTCCCCATGAGCGAAAAGGCTTGAAAGCCCGAAATCACTGCGCGTCAGAGTGTTCCCCTTGAGGAACAACAGCGAGTTCGAAGAAAAATCAAGCCACAAAGCGGCGCTCTCGTTTTTCAAAAGTATCCGCCCATCATCGGACGCTTCCGCAGAGGTGAAAATTCCGCTGCGTGAGGCCAGCCAGGGACTCCGGTTCCAAACCTTTTTTTTGAGTGCGTCGACCCAAATAATTTCTTTCTCAGTTTGAACGAGAAGAAGATGTTGCGGTACAGCCGTGGAAAGCTCTTTGGTGTGCGCACGCGCAGAAACAATCCAGGCTGGCCATGAGGCTTTGCATAGATTCGTGTTTGCAGTTTGCTTTCCTTCCAAAACACTTTGAAGATTGCTGGCAACCAAAGTGTACTCGCCGTATTCACCTACGAATTTAGAAGAGTCTTTGTTGGATGGCTTTAATTGGCTGGCTGTGGGTTTACAAACGCTTCCCCGGCACTCTTCCAAACGCATTCCCTTGGGATTTGAGGTGCAGACCGTTCTCAGCCAAGAGCTTGGGGGCTCAGTGCCAAAGTAGTTCACGTTTGTGAGCTTCGGAGAACCCGATTCCGCTTCGACGTCTATAACCAGAGCGGGTGGAGTTGATTTGAAATGAAGAAAAAGAGCGTTCCGAACATCAGTGGGCTTGAGACCCAAAAGGTGAATTTGTTGCTTTGAGATTTTGATATCAGACAGAACACCTTGAGCGTTCGACTGAGATGATAACGATAATGAAATAAAGAGGCTTGGTAGAGTTACGATCTTGAGAACGAACGAGAGCCCTGCTTTCATTTCCATTTGTGTCTTTTTAGCGCTATTCATAGATTCACCATGCTCTCAATTTATGGGTGCAGTCATGAAATAGAATGCACGACCTTTTCTATCTTTAAGCCAGAAGACACCACGAATTTCTGGATGAGCAGAGTCTGCCTGAAGTGAGTATTTACAGCTTGTGTCTAGATTTTCTGGTGCGGTAATTACATTCGAGCAATTTGTTGAGTCGGAGAGGGTTGAGATATAGTCGATCTTGAAAATATCAGTTAGAGATGGGTGGATGTTGATTTTTTCCTGTTGTGAAGCACTGGTTGTTCCATAAAGACGCAACGCAACGCCGTCACCTTCAACAATATCAGTCAGGTCTGACCTAAGATTCTCTGCTCGTAATGTAGCATCCTTGATGCACTTCCATCCAGTTGCAGCAGTGTTCAGACAAGTTGCACTCCACCCTGTGCCGATAGAAAAGTTCTCCAACCAGGTACGGCGTGCAAAAGTTTCTGCACTGATTGTGATTTCGCTATCTGCATATATAACTTCGGATTTTTCAGCCTTAGTGATGTCAGCGCCTGCAGCGGCCGCTGTTTCTTGTGAAACTGTTGTAGACGAGTCGTTTTTGAGGCTGCGCAGCGGAACCCTGAGGTCTGCAGATGCATCAAACAGAACGTGTGTTGGATCGTCGGATTGGAAGTTCACCTGGAAGCGCGAGCTGAATTTGTTATTTTCGCCCCAAACAATAAATTGACCATATTTTCCGGTGGCAACGCCCTCTGTTAGATGCGCTGGAAGAGTAAAGGTTGGCTCAACTTCATCAGTGACCAATGCTTCGCTCGATGTGGATACTGCAGCGGTCAGAGTCAACCCAGAGTTGTTCTTAAAGGTGCACAATGAGAATGGCTTTGAGTTGGCATCATACATCCAGGGTGTACATTCTACCGTTGGTGCCGCCCGCTTAACTGGCGCAAGAACCTTAAATCCTGTTCCACCAAAATCATTGTTGTTATCGTTTGTCTTGCATCTCAGAGTTCCCTCTAGGAAGCCTGTTGTTGTGCTTGCTGAGAGAGTAAAGCTTGTAGTGCCATTTGACGTCACCGATTCGGTTGCAGAGCCGGCGTTCTCAACAAAACCAGCAGTGATTTCGGTTCCGTTGCAGGAGCTCGTTCCAAGGTAGTTTCCTGCCTTATCAAACCTCCAACCGTAGAATGTGCCACAACCTGCACCACCAGCGGCGGTGCCCGAGTTGTTGGTTGTGCAAACTATCGATTCTAAGCACTCAGGCTTGGAGTGAATATGATTTCCATTATTTACACAGGTGTAAATCGGAGGCTGCGTTGCTGTGCGTGTGATCATGCTTCTTCTTGTTGCGCCTGCCAGAATGGTTAATGCGCGTGTTGCGTTGGCACCGCATTTTGAAAACGAAAGAGTGTGGGCCTTCGCTTTGTAAATCTTTAGATTCGCAACACTTGATGTAGTGTTGTTGGTCACCTGAATGCTGTCAGCAAATGGTCCAGGCTCATTTCCCGATACAGAAAGATTGCAATCGGCAGCTCCATTCGATGTTCTTGTTGTTATGTTATCGAATTGGTCTTTTGCGGTCACCGTGAGCGCAATTACTGAGTTTTCATCGGCGTACTCATCCACACCAAAGTCATCGTTCGAAGGCATTCCAGAAATATCAAGTTTTGCAGCCAAACCTGCAACCACCGGAGGAACTACGACTTCTACTGTTTTACCGCGTACAGTGACATTGAACTTGCTCGCGGAGGGCTGAAGCTTTTTGAAGTTCATAGATGCTGCAGGGAAACACTCCCCGTTTTCATTGAAAGTGCAATTGGTAATCGTTGAGGTAAAGACATCGGAACTGGTTAGGCTTGCAGCATTCGCTCCAAATGTGTGTGCTTGTGAGCCGACAGTTGCGAATCCAATATTTTGAGTTGCGTTGAGTCCCGGCATGGCAACGAAGTCATTGCCGCGCTGACTCTTCAGGCCAATCTTTGAAAGTGTGACATTTCCCAGTGCAGCCTGAATTTCTGTTCCAGTGATGGTATAAATGTTGCTAGCAAGTGTGGATGTGGGGAGAGTGGTGACTTCAAGTTTGGCAGGCCCACCCCAAAGGTGAACAAAGTTGCTGCCGCCCTTGCATGTGATGACGTCGTTCATGGCTGGAACGGCAGCCGTTGACCCAAATGTCTGGGAGTGTTCGGTCGCGCCATCAGCAAAAGTTCCACCATATGCTTTTCTTTGCCAAATACAGGTTTGGTTGTTTGCTGCCTCAGTTGTGGTTTTGTTTCCATATTCATCATATTTGAAGGCATAGAGATTGGGGCATGTAACACTATTGTTGCCGTTCAGAGTTGTGCACGCGATTTGCGTCGCAGTATTTTCGTCGTTAGTTGACCAGCTAGGTGCAAGGTTTTCTTTGCTGATAAGATATTTAGACGATGCCTTCGGATCGACTTGCACAGTTGTTGTTGCCGTGAAATTGCAGCCCGTTCCTTTGAAGGTGAGCGGATTGCTGCCTGCTGCAAAGAGAGTTACAGGAGCGGTTGCAACGTTATTAGCAACTGTTGTTGTGCCAAGTGTTGCAGTTGCCCCGGTGGGAGAGCTAGGTGCTGACTCAAGTGTATACCCAGTGCAGCCAAAGGTGCTCGGGTTTTCTTGTGCGTCGAAGCCCTTCAACTCAAGATTAAATTGCGTTCCCGCAATTTGAGTTGCTACAGGGTTGATTGTCACTGTGGTCACTGTACCAGCATTCACAATCATCGAGATGTTGTTGGAGGTCACGCCGCGCACCTTGACTGCAATATCATTGAGACCACTGCCACCAGCACGAGTCAGGCTGAGTTTGACAGGGCTTGTTGTTAGGTTGTTTCCCGTACCGCATACGCCGGTGCTGAAGTTGCAAGTTGGATTCGCAGGTACCACGGGATTTGCATTTTGCATGACTGATTTGACAGCAGTGGTGACAAACTCAATGGGCTCAGCTGTGAATGCAAAGCTTGCGGAGGTGATTGCCTGTTCAGTGCCTCCCGCTCGCGTGAAAAGATCAATTCTGTGAACCCCAACGTTGTCGTTTCCGGCAGTCACGGTTCTGTGATTTGTTGAATCCGAATCAGATGCAATGTCGATCCGGTCGGACTTGGCCAGTTTCAAAGCCACACGTGAGATTCCACCGCGGACGGTCGGGGTGGTGGTTGAATCCAGTGCACCGATAGTACATTTCACTGTGCCATCGAGGAAGGCTGTGTGGCTAATGGAGAGCTGGCGGCCGGCTGGCAGCGCAGCAGGTGTTGTACTTGGACTGACAGCAACGTAGTTCCAGGTACATTGTTTGGTTGTGTCTGTAACAAGGTTACCTTTGGCATCGAGTGGGTATGCATACACGGTGTCGCAAACTACGCCCGTACCTGAGGTTTGTCTGTGAGTGCAGCCGATCGCTGCAGTAGCTGTATCAGTTGTCACATTGTCTGCCGTGCGGTTTGGTGCTGAAAGCAGTTTGATGCTGGCGAGTGCACCTTCCGTAACCTTCACGTTGTGGGAGGCTGTGTATCCACATCCCGTGAAGCCCAGGTTGAACCCATCGGCCTTCACTCTCGGTAGCCGGAACGAATCGTTCGCCAAGGTATAAATGCCTGTTTGTGTTTTGCTTGGGTTCGCAGTTTGAGCGTTATCAGTGTTTGGCGCTTGTGTGGACTCACCTGGTGCAACATAAACGAGATTTGCATTATCACACGCTGGGTTTTTGAATGCGTCGAAGAGTCGAATTTCACCCTCGAACAGATCATCCGTTGTCACAGTTGTGGGAATGGTTGTGGTGAAGCTGTTGGGAGCTGCTGCCTTGACCTTGATTGTGGTGAGCTTGTTTGCGCTGGTCGCGTCAGTCGCTGATACGCCCTTTACGGAGATATTAAGCGTTCGAGCAGTTTCGTCAGCTTTGGCAAAAGTAAAGGCTTTCGCGGTTGAACAGAGCCCCGTTGCGTTGAAGTCGCAAGTTATAACTGGAGAGTTAGTAAACGGTGTGCCTTCTGGAGCTGCGCTTGCCGTTGTGCTGTAACTGATTGTGAGATTGCCGGCGTGGCTCGCATTGGACAGAGCGCCATTCACATATGTTTTGAGCTGAATTGAGTTTACGGTGAAGTTATTCGCACCAGCAGTGATAAATCCGTTATCGTCTCGCGTGTCGGTTGTGGTGACTTCGAGATGTTTGAAGCCACCGTAAACTTTCAGCGACTTTGTTGTGTTGGTGGTTCCATTCACGTTCTTGATACAAGCTAAGGTTGCATCGAGTGCACTAAATGAGGTGACCTGAATAGAAGCAGAGGCGGCTTGCTCCTCCCAAGGACGAGTGGTGTTGGCTGCGTTGATGTCGGTGAGTGTCCATTTATCGCAGGTATCATTAGCTCTTTGGTTATCAAAATCATCATAGAAATAAGCATAGATGTTGGCACATGTGGCACCGCCACCTTCGTTTAGGGTTGTGCAGGGCAAGCTGTTTGCGCGGTCAGTCTTCACGGCAGAGTTGTTGTCGGTCACATAGAAGGATTTGACCGCACCACCGTTGATGCTGAATGTTAGCTTTCTTGCAACACCACAGGTCGTGAACGTAATGGGAAGATTTGTGCCTGCACGTGTGATCTGCATATTGCGCAGGTGGTGTGTACCCACAGTGCTTGCAACCTTCAGGTTGTCGTTTCCTGTAGGATGAACAAAGGAATCCCCGCCCTTGGGATTGTTGGCAATTGATTCAGTGAATGTTGTGGTTGTGTTGCAGACTGTGCCGTCGGTGTTTTTGTCTGTCAGATTATCAAATGCATCTTTGTTAAAGATATTGAGGCCAAATTTATCGTCGGCGGTGAGGGTGGCTGCCATGTTGTTTGCAAACGCATTGCCTCCTGAGTCGAGGAGTGCGTGCGTTGAGCTCGCAGCGTTTGCAGCCGCGGGTGCGACCTTGATTGTGCTAAGTTTTGCAGAATCCGCATCTGCAACAATCGTCGAAATGCCCGAAACGGAGAGCGTCAGGGTTTTATCCGTGTCGTCAGCCTTGGCGAATGTAAAGCTCTGTGCGGTGCTGCAAATTCCGTTGGTGAATCCACAGGAGTGTGTGGGTGTTGCAGTAAAGGCCGTTCCATTCGGCGCGGGGCTTGCGGTTGTCGTGTACTTGATGTCGAATGTACTTGTGTAGTCCGCGTTTACAAGTGCGCCTTTATTATGTCCTTTAAGTTTGACACTGTTGACGGTGAAGTTATTCGCTCCGGCAGTGATTTTTCCATTGCCATCACGGTTGTCGGTAACTGTAACCTCAAGTTTAGAGAATCCACCATAGAGGTGAATACCGGCTGTGTTCCCAATTTCAGTCGCTCCGGCTTTAACGCAGTTCAAAGTAGCGTCAAACGAGGCGATGGAAGCGACCTGAATAGAAGAAGAACCACTTTGCTCAGCCCAGGGCGGATTGGGTGCTTCACTTCCAGTAAAATGGGTGAGAGTCCATTTGTCACAGGTATCGTTTGCACGGTGATTTCCGTAGGTATCGTAGAAGTAGGCGTGTATATTTCCACATGTTGCACCGCCATTACCACTCAAGGTTGTACAGCGATCTGCTTCTAATGGCGTAATGCTGACTGCTGCTGATTTGTTTAGAACGTACTTTTTCGCAACATTTGGAACAACATTGAATGTTACCGCGCGAGCAATGCCGCATGTGGTGAATGTTATAGTTTGATTAGTTCCAGCTTTGCTGATGCTTGCATTGCGAAGATGGAATTTTCCAGTTTCATTACTTCGTTCGTTGTTGCCCGTTCCAGTGGGACGTACATATGCATCCTCATTATTCGGGTTGTTGTCAATCGGGTCGTCAGATGTCGTCGAATCTGTAGCAGCGCATGCAGCACCCGCATCGTCTAAATCTGTGGGGTTGCCAAATGCATCCTTGTTAATAAAGTTTAGCCCGAACTCTTCGCCTGCCACAAGAGTGTTATTTGTTCGAACTGTTCCGAAATCATCGAGAAGTGTATAACTCGAATAGGTTGCTGCTGCATTCCCCGGCGTGACGTCGATTTCATTTGAAGTCCATGATTTGCCGCGTGCTGCGACTGTGATGGTTCGGTCAGCTTCGACCTTGGTGAAGTTCAGCTGGAACGCCGAAGCCGATGGAGGTGTAGTGCATTCCCCTGTAGCACTAAAATCACACTTGAACGACGGTGTCACAACTGCGGGCGGGGTACCCGAGGCTGCTGAAGAAGCGTTTGTTGAAAGTACAATGTCTTCTCCTGGCAGCGCTACTGGGTATTGGCCGAGTGAGTAATTTCCATCTGTATACGTCGGAGTGAGATACATGATTTTGGAGATCAATCTGTTTGCTGCGTTTGCGTTGCCAGCTGTAACAGCCTGAGCAGTTCCAGCTTTGAGCGTTGCAGCGGTGTTATCTGGGTTGCCATCAAGAATTGCCTTCACCGAGTGAATACCGCCATAGAGGTGAATGGCTCTATCGAGTGTGTCGCCGGCAAAATCGCACTTCAGGTCGCCATCAAGGAAGTCTGTGCTGCTCAACCTTGTGTTCGCACTGGCTGTCGGCAGGCTTATGACTACTTTGTTTGCATCAGAGCTGTGAGCTGTGGTTCGTTTCGTATAACTCCAGTCGGTGCAGCTAATCCCATCTGCAATGCGGTTGTAGAACTTATCATAGAACCATGCATACACATTCCCGCAATCAGCACCTGACCCCTGCGCATTGAGGGTGCAGCGTTGCGAGATTGTGTTGTCTCCCGTTGCTGCTGTTGGCGCAGTGGCACTCAGTGTGACGCGTGTGTGTTTATGTGCAGCTGGATTGACTTTCACATTCATGGTCACATCAGCGAGACCGCAGGCTTTGAAGGTTAATGTGTGAGTTCCTGCTTTTGTGACCGTAAAGCCATTGAGTGAGCTAACTTCAGTGGTTTCAGCGAAACTGTAAACACCTGTTGGTTCCTTTGCTAGAAGCCGGTCGCCACTTGTCAGCCGTGAGTTGTTGCCATCGAGTCCCGAGCCCGTGATGTCGTTGGCGGCCGGAACACAGGCCTGAGCGGCAGCTGTTTGGTTTTTCAAGATGCTTGTGGGGTTGTTGAATTCATCAAAGACCCTGATTTTTGCTCCTACAGAAGCACCTGCGGTCATAGGGTTGTCCGCTGTAATCCTGGTATTTTCATTTACAACTTGTGTGTACAGCCCCACCTGCATGGAATGTGCACCGCGCGGGGTCACAGCGAGATTATTTATCGCGAAGGTTCTGCCGCGCAGTGAAATATTTATGTGGCGCGGGTTGGCCTCAACTTTGCGGAAGCTGAGCACACCCACGTTTGCGGCGGGCACACATTCACCATTCGCACCAAAATTGCATGCAAAGGTTGTTGAACCTGTGGCAATTGGGAAAGTTGATTCGGTCAGGCTGCGCGCATCGGCTGAGCCGAATGCTATTGTTTCTCCCAGCGCGGCGGGGAAGTCGTCTTTTGGAGTATCCGCTTCAACTAGGTCTACTCCACTCAAGCTTGGCTTTTTAAACTTTGCCGTCACTTTGGTGATTTTGAAGTTGTCGGCTGCGGCGACAGCGGTTTCCGCTCCACCACTGCCCCCAAATGTATAGGTTGCCGCGATGGATGAAAGGCCACCGTAGACAAACGCCTTCGCACTCACGGAGTTTTCAGTTGCGCAGGTCAGAAGGCCGCTTAGGTATTTGGTATTTGCATCCGCTGTGAAAATTGTGGTTCTGTCGGTATTGGCGGCAGCTAATGCAAAGTCATCGGTCTTGTTCGCACCGTCAGCAGATGCAGATTGATAGTCCCAGCTTGTGCACTTCGCAGTCGGATGGCGGTTACCATAGGTGTCCCAGAAGTACCCACGTATGGTTGGGCAGCGCACGCTCAGCCCAACTCCCAGTGGGCATTTAACCTCGGGGGTGGTCGTTGCAGCGGTGGGTGTGTCTTCCTGTGTGGAGAGCTGCGCTTGGTGAACGGCACCCGAACCGACCGTAAAAATACGCTCTTCGGCAGGCAGATTACATGCTCGTATCTTGATGACTACTGCCAAAGTGTTTCTGTACAGCTTAAACCTTATGTTGTTCCAGTAGGCTTTTGAAGTCTCGGTAAATATCCTTGTGTTCGCCTCACCATTGAGTGCATATGTATTGAGATCGGAAAGATTAATTGTGCCAGGTATGGACGCTATTTGATCATTTACTGCGCATCCCAGCGCTGTTGCCGAATCGCCGCATTTTGGCGGCATCATTAGCTGAGTTGCTTCAATGGTTGCAGTATTTGTGTTGCAGGTGCGGTTTCCTTGTGCGTCGAGAGCTTCAAGGGAATCCAACGTGATTTCTTCGCCGGCAGCGACGCTTGTTTTGTTGAAATTGCCGACTTTGAGTCGAGTGGCATTTTGTAGGCCAACTGAAATTCCCGCGATTTCCTGCTTAACTCCGCGCGTTTGAATTATGATTTTTCCGCTTGTTTCGGCCGTAAAACTAAAGGAGACCATCCCGTCCATGTCGCCTGCTGTGCTATGGTTTTTTACAAGATCAGTTGGGAGTGCGGCTACGGGAAGCGCTCCTTCTTTGCTGAACGCATAGACTTCAGTCCGTTCTCGGTTCACAGACTGTAGGTTTGAACTTGTCACATTGCCGCCAGCGTCGACTCCGCCACCGCGATACTGGAGGAGTGTGACTTTCGTAATCTTCAGATTATTACTACCGACAGGTATGTTGTTCACGCTTGGAGGATCTGT
>Ga0194123_10000010_pt1:0-2500 | contig 429280 bp, 381 predicted proteins | sample TA2MahsurfametaG_5_FD_155479 | JGI IMG/M metagenome (GOLD analysis project Ga0194123, IMG submission 155479) | Freshwater microbial communities from Lake Tanganyika, Tanzania - TA2015023 Mahale A surface | ecosystem: Environmental > Aquatic > Freshwater > Lake | place: Tanzania: Lake...
TCCCAGGAGTACCTTTTATCCTTTGAGCGACAGCCCTTCCATACAGAACTGCCGGATCACTTTAGCCTGCTTTCGCACCTGTTCGGCCTGTATGCCTCACAGTCAAGCACCCTTATACTAATGCGCTCTACGTACGATTACCAACCGTACTGAGGGTACCTTTGCGAGCCTCCGTTACTTTTTAGGAGGCGACCACCCCAGTCAAACTACCCACCATGCACTGTTTCCGCGAGGCGGATTAGACTCTAAGTGTCAGAAGGTTGGTATTTCAACGTTGACTCCACGGCACCTAGCGGCACCGCTTCACAGTCTCCCAACTATGCTACACATCTAAAACTCAAAGTCAATGCAAAGTTGTAGTGAAGGTTCACGGGGTCTTTCCGTCCCGTGGCGGGTAACCGGCATCTTCACCGATACTACAATTTCACCGGGCTCGTGGAGGAGACAGTGTCCAACTCATTAGACCATTCGTGCAGGTCGGAACTTACCCGACAAGGAATTTCGCTACCTTAGGACCGTTATAGTTACGGCCGCCGTTTACTGGGGCTTCAGTCAGGAGCTTTGGCTTGCGCCGAACACCCTTCCTTAACCTTCCAGCACCGGGCAGGTTTCAGGCTCTATACTTCATCTTTCGATTTTGCAGGGCCCTGTGTTTTTGCTAAACAGTTGGTTGGACCATTTTACTGAGACCATATTGCTATGGTACGCTTTATCCCGAAGTTACAGCGTCAATTTGCCTAGTTCCTTCTCCACGGCTCACCCGAGCGCCTTAGAATATTCATCCCGTCTACCTGTGTCGGTTTGCGGTACGGGCCGCTGCAGCCTAACCTTAGAGGTTTTTCTCGGAAGTCTTTAGGGACACTATCCGCGCTGCCGAGGCTTTGCGGTACTATCACATTTCGCCATCCCGTACGGATTTGCCAATACAGAATATAGCTACGTGCTTTAACGAGGGAAACCGTGCCCTCGCGGTCCTTTCACCACTTCGTTACCCCTTCGAAACTGCAGTGGGTACTGGAATGTTGACCAGTTTTCCATCAGCTACCCCTTTCGGGTTTGCCTAAGGACCCGACTGACCCTGATCCGATTAACGTTGATCAGGAAACCTTAGACTTACGGCGATAAGGTTTTTCACCTTATTAATCGTTACTTATGCCTACATTTTCTTTTCTGAACGCTCCAGCATGCGTCGCCGCACACCTTCACGCGGATCAGAATGCTCCCCTACCGATGCGCCAGAGGCGTATCTTAGGACTTCGGTTCGTGATTTGATGCCCGATCATTTTCCGTGCAGGGTCTCTCGACCAGTGAGCTGTTACGCACTCTTTGAATGAATGGCTGCTTCCAAGCCAACATCCTGGCTGTCATAGAAACCCCACCTCGTTTGATCAACTTAACCACGTATTGGGGACCTTAGTCGCTAATCTGGGTTATTTCCCTCTCGGCCACGGACCTTAGCGCCCGCAGCCTCACTCCCGGAGATATTTACCAGCATTCGGAGTTTGTCAGGGTTTGGTAGGCGGTGAAGCCCCCTAGCCCAATCAGTAGCTCTACCTCTGGTAAACGTCTAAAATCCGAGGCTGTTCCTAAAAACATTTCGGGGAGAACGAGCTATCTCTCAGTTTGATTGGCCTTTCACCCCTATCCACAGGTCATCCCATAACTTTTCAACGTTAATGAGTTCGGTCCTCCATCCCGTGTTACCGGGACTTCAACCTGCCCATGGATAGATCACAAAGTTTCGCGTCTGCCCCCACTGACTAGTCGCCCTATTCGGACTCGCTTTCGCTACGGCTCCGTTATTTGAGAACTTAACCTTGCCAGTGAGGAGCAACTCGTAGGCTCATTATGCAAAAGGCACGCCGTCATGCGCCGAAGCGCACTCCGACCGCTTGTAGGCACACGGTTTCAGGTACTATTTCACTCCCCTGTTCGGGGTGCTTTTCACCTTTCCCTTACGGTACTGGTTCACTATCGGTCTCTGAGGAGTATTTAGCCTTACCGGATGGTGCCGGCAGATTCAGGCAGGATTTCTCCGGTCCCGCCCTACTCAGGATACCGCTCGTCCGCATCGAAGTACGCCTACAGGACTGTCACCTGCTATGGTCCCACTTTCCAGAGGGTTCGGCTTAACGATGCATTCTAAATGCGGTCCTACAACCTCGCGGCAGCACGCTGCCACGATTTGGGCTATTCCCTTTTCGCTCGCCACTACTTGGGGAATCATTATTATTTTCTTTTCCTCCCGGTACTTAGATGTTTCAGTTCCCGGGGTTGGCTTGTCTTTCGACATGTCACGCCTTCAGCGTAACGGGTTGTCCCATTCGGAAATCTGCGGATATAACGCTTGTGTGCAGCTCCCCGCAGCTTATCGCAGCTTACCACGTCCTTCATCGCCTCTCAGAGCCAAGGCATCCACCATGTGCCCTTGTTCGCTTTAAAAAAGTTTGAAATTGCAGTAGTGTTACCACCACCGTGATCTCTGTTACTCGATCTACAA